>ERZ1026882.32-NODE-32-length-136546-cov-78.660886_pt1 | contig 136546 bp, 118 predicted proteins | sample MGYA00380171_ERZ1026882 | MGnify/ENA primary metagenome ERZ1026882 (study PRJEB33269, sample SAMEA4719807) | human gut metagenome | biome: human-associated habitat; feature: organic feature; material: feces | place: Cameroon | collected 2013-10 ...
AAATAGTAGTTTAGAGATTTTAAACAAAAAATTTTTACATGCGTTTGCCCTGTATGTTGACGGAAAACGTCTTGACATAGACTACGAGGGCGCGCTAAGAAGAATCTATATACATGACAGTCTGGACTTTGCCGGGACTGCGAGGCTCCTGTTCGGAAGTTCACCTTTGGACTTTTGCAACGACGGCACATTCACAATAGGAAGCGAGGTCTCAATACATCTTGGATATAAAGATGACGTGCAGGAAGTGTTCGCCGGAGAGGTTACAGGATTTGCGCCCCGTCTTGATGAATACAGCGCTCCCCTGATGGAGGTAAAAATGCATTCAAAGCTCCACAGGCTAAACAAGGGAACAAGATGCGCATCGTTTGAGCACAAGACACCGGCAGGCATAATCAGGGATATAGTGCAAGGATACAATCTGAATGCCGACGTGGAGGAGTTCGGCCCTGAATACAATTATATCGAGCAGAAAAATTTAACGGACTATGGCTATATCATGTACCTGGCGGGCAAATACGGAAAGACAGTCTACTGCCAAGGAAACACTGTCCATGTAAAGACAGAGATAACACCGACAGACGATGATGTTGTCCTTGAATGGGGAAAAACAATAATCAGCGCAAGGACAAAAACTGACCTTGCCGCACAGCTCTCCGCGGTAACAGCGACCGGCTGGGACATGAGGAAATGCGCAGGCTTTACGGCGACAGCAACGATGAAGGATGTGCCTCTGAAAATCGGCGGAGAATATTGCTGGGAGGACAATGCAAAAGGCTATGATTCCCATAAGGTCTGGCAGCTCAGCTCCAGCAGTTTCACAGACGAGAAGGACGCCATGGAGGTGGCAAGGAGCGTTCTTCTGGGCAGGTCATTGCAGTTCCAGAGCTGCGAGGCAAAGACGGAAGGAAACTGCCGCATAAGACCGGGCAACAGGCTCACGGTGAAATACCTTGGAAGGCACAGCGACGGCGAGTACCTTGTCTACTCTGTCGAGCATAGCCTCAGCGCACAGGAAGGATACTTCACAACGTGCCATCTTAAAAGGAACTTCTGCGGAGTAAGCAACAACAGAAGCATAAGCGCAATCGACAGGGAGCGAATAGACAGACAGGGTGCAAACACACAGAATGAGACCGCAGCGGCAACCTCATCAGGCAGCGGAAATCAGGTGGAAACGCAGAACGACACAGAAAACTCACCTGCTGAAAAAACTCCAACTATCACAAATCCGCGCTGGGAAGATGAAAACGGCAGGACAATAACAAAAGCCCTGGTCGGCGATGAAGTCTTTCTTTGCGCCGATGTAACGGACATTGCAGACGGCGCAAGCGCAAAAATAAAGATTGTAGAAAAAGACGACGACGGCAACGATGATTTCGTTACAGAACTGACCGCATCTGTACAGGAAGGAAAAATCCGATGCAAGTGGAAAGTCGTCTACATGGCAGATGACGACGACACAGACAGCCAGAAAGAAATGGAGGAGAAAGGCTACACCTTGCCGGAATATGCGTTCACGGTTGAGAGTAGCGGAGTTAAGAGCGAGGAGTCAGGACAGCTGGATGTTATGGGATGGATAAAGACACAATTCATTAATAAATATAATAAAAAACCTTTAAGGAACATGAATTATGAAATAAGAGCTTCTAATGGTAGTCTAACCAAAGGCAAAACAGATAAAAACGGTTTTATTGAATTAGGTAATTTAAAATTTTATAAATATTCCATACGTTTTGAGGATAATTAAAATTGGCAAATATAGAAAATTTACGGACATGTAGTAGTGGGAAAGTTGAAGTGGTGGCTGGTGAGACCATATTAATTTCTCCTGGACATGGATTGGACAGACCTAATGAAGCGAATCCTGGTTGTGTCTTGACCATTTCAAAGAACGGCGAAAAGATAATATTGAAAGAGGTGAATATTATTTATGATTTTTGTAGGTTACTTTATATAGAGCTAGATAAAGTTGGATTATCCTATATTAATCTAAAAGAGAGAATTGCAGAAACAACAATGGATTTCACTATAAAAAAAAGAAATGAAATTGCAAATCAAATTGACAAGAAGGTTGATGCGTCAATTCAATTATGTGTTCATGCTGATGCCAACACTAAAGGATATTCTGGAATATCTTTATTTTACATAGCAGGAAAAGATCGTAGTAAAAAAATAGCAGAATATTTTCAAAAAAAATTAAACAGTGTTAACTTATTGACTCGTATAAAACCAGATACAGAAGCAAATGTTGGATCTTTAGGTGAGTTACGAAATACAACAGCACCTGCAATATTGATAGAAATAGGTTCTATGGATACGGAAGAAAGTAGAAAAATAATGTATAATAGGGAAAAGGATTTGTCTAAGCATCTTTCCTTATTTTTAAAGTCTTTTAATAAAGACAGACCTAATTGGACTTGATAAATGAAAAAAATACTTTTATTTCTTTTATTCTTCACTTATAGTAACCACTTATATTCTAAAGAAGTTACTGTAAAAGGCTACCCAACCAGTGTTCAAATAAATGATAATAAAACCTTGACACTAATGGTAAATGATGATTATAAATTTTCATTCTTCTGTATTGTTTATGATGGAAAAATTAGAATAAATAAATTAACAGGTCTCACAAAAAAAGATGTTGTAGATAATTCATCAGATTTAAATAATAAGTTTGCTCAAATATGCAGTGAAGACAAACAAATGCTTCTAGAAATAAAAAAAGAAAAAGAAAAGCAGCAGAGCCGTATATCAAAAAAAAGAGGTCTTGATGTTTCTTTATATGTGTATGTTTGTTATTATAAAAAAACTGATAACAGAACTATTTGTATATTGAATATTGAAGATGGGGACTATGTTTATGATAGTATAAAAATAACAATAAACAATGGTGAAACAAGAATAAAAAGTATAAAAAAAGGTATGGTTGTTTGCTGCTGTAACATGGAGTACAATAAGAGCATACTTGTTTCTTATAATTTTAATAAGGATAAAACATATATTTCAATTTTGAATTAGATGATGATATAAGCAAATACGGAAAGACAGTCTACTGCCACGGAAACACTGTCCATGTAAAGACAGAGATAACGCCGACAGACGATGATGTTGTCCTTGAATGGGGAAAAACAATAATCAGCGCAAGGACAAAAACTGACCTTGCCGCACAGCTCTCCGCGGTAACAGCGACCGGCTGGGACATGAGGAAATGCGCAGGCTTTACGGCGACAGCAACGATGAAGGATGTGCCTCTGAAAATCGGCGGAGAATATTGCTGGGAGGACAATGCAAAAGGCTATGATTCCCATAAGGTCTGGCAGCTCAGCTCCAGCAGTTTCACAGACGAGAAGGACGCCATGGAGGTGGCAAGGAGCGTTCTTCTGGGCAGGTCATTGCAGTTCCAGAGCTGCGAGGCAAAGACGGAAGGAAACTGCCGCATAAGGCCGGGCAACCGCCTCACGGTGAAATACCTTGGAAGGCACAGCGACGGCGAGTACCTTGTCTATTCAGTGGAGCATAGTCTCAGCGCACAGGAAGGATACTTCACAACGTGCCATCTGAAAAGGAACTTCTGCGGAGCAAGCAATAAAGACAGAAGCATAAGCGCAGTCGACAGGGAGCGGATAGACAGCCAGGGCTCAAATGCACAGGAAGAGACCGCAATGGCAACCTCTGCAAGCGGAAACCAGGCAGAAAGTCAGAACGACACAGAAGAAAGCAACGTAGAAGAGAAGAGCCCGAAAATTTCAAACCCGCGCTGGGAAAATGCGGACAATCAGACGATAACGAAAGCCCTGGTCGGCGATGAAGTCTTTCTTTGCGCCGATGTAACGGACATTGCAGACGGAGCGACAGCAAAAATAAATATTGTTGAGAAAGACGACGATGGCAACGATGATTTTGTCGCGGAGCTGAGCACGTCTGTACAGGAAGGAAAAATCCGCCGCAAGTGGAAAGTCATATACACAGAGGACACTGACGACACCGAAAGCCAGAAAGAAATGGAAGAAAAAGGCTACACCTTGCCTGAATATGCATTTACTGTTGAATGTGATGGTGTTGAGAGCGAAGAGTCCGGGCAGCTGGATGTTTACGCAGATTTCATAGCAAAACTTACTTTCAAAGGAAGACCTATGAAGAATTATCCGTATGTGCTGAAATTAGCAGATGGTTCTTATAAGACCGGAGAAACAAATGACGACGGATACATTATTGAAAATGAAATTCCAATTGGAAAAGTCCAGATAATATAAGGTGATAATATGAGTGGAGAATTTTATTGTTTTAACTTTAGCCTCAGAGGACCTGACTCTCTGGCAAGTAAATGGATTTCAGAAAAAAGAAAAACAAAGGGTACTCTAAAAGAAGATGGCGCAAATATATATGCAATATCAGATTACATACATGAAGTGTTTTGCTTTGAAAAACTGTATGGAACAGAACATACCTCAAATGTTTTGTTCAATCAGATAATTAAACTAAACAACTTTGATAAAGATCACATTGTACTATTTGAAGATATAATCTTAATACCTTTCACATTTTCGATGCGGAGTTATGAAAGCGGTTCCTTCAAAGAATTTACTAACGATTTTGAACAAGAACCTATTTATGAAGATAAACCTGCTTCAAAAAGTAAATTGGGAGATTTGTTATCAGCAACAGAAATAAAAGAAATGTTGATAAATATCTATCACATAAATTATGACTTACGCAGTGACGTTAACATAAAAGATAAGAAGTATGATGAGATAATAAAAGGTGAATATCTAAATTTTAAGGATAAAGCGAAATTAGACTTATTTGCTCCATATATTTTCGAAATCCCGACTCAAAAAGTAGTCAATAGTTCAGAAGAAGCTCCTGTTGAAGTTCTAATGGAAGAAACAACCGTTCAGCCAGAAATAGTTAATACCGCTGTCGAAGGATATTTCTATCTCAGAACTGGAAAACCGGATAGGGAGTACAATAAAAAATATAAAGGCACCAGTAAAAATGTTTATTGCATTGATGAAATAAAAAAATCATATACTCAATCAGATTGTGTAAAATTACCTTATACTTATAATGATTTTAGAACGATTTGTAATATAGTAAAACATGAATGCACATCTTCAGATGAAGACGAATTTAAGGCTGTTGCTTATGCAAGTTATAACCGTGCTAAGACGAAATATGCAAATGAAAAATCTTGGCTTAAATTACTAAAAAGTTCTTATTCAAGTGTTAATGAGATATATAAGACACCTCTTGATGACGAGGAAAAAGGTGCCAATGATAATTTAGCCAGACGTGCTGTTATTTATGTTTTAGAGGCAAAAGAAGATATAACAGATGGAGCTGAATATTGGGATGGTGGTGATTTTCTTGCAGTAGGTATGGAAACTGATCCTGGAGGAAATAAAGGACAAGGAAAATTTAGAGAATATAAATTTATTGAAATCTCTAATACACTTTATAATTCTTATAAAGCTAAATGGCCAAATTCTACATATAAGTATAAAGAGTCTAAAAAGCATACTAAAGATCTAACTCATACACCTAGTGAAACACACACACATGATGGTGACAGAATTGTATATAACTGTCCAGCAGAAGTCTTTACAGATAAAAATAATCGAAATAAAAACGATGACTTCTATTATCTAACAGATGCAAAAAATAAAGATGGAACTAAAGCAACTAAAGGTATTACAGCTACTCTTTGTGCAGGAGATAGTATTTTTTGGAAGGTTGTAACAACAAGAACAACATCTGAGGATTAAAAATGAAAAAAATAATATTTTCTATATTTATTTGTTTTTTATGTAATTATATTTTTTCACAAAATGGATATAAGATTACAACATATTATTCGGAGAAAAATGAACATGAAACAAATAGTATTAAAACAGTTAATTACTACTTAAAAAATAAAAATACAATAAAAAAGTTTTCTGAAGAAAATAATAAGATATATAAAGAAATTGAATTACAATTGCTAGAATATTCAGATTCTATTATCCTACAAGTAATAAAGGATCAATCACTCTGCTCTTTATATGAATTATGTTTTAAAGAAAATAATACAATAACAATTAATAAAGATTTGTATTTATTAGAAAGTAACAGTTATAATCAATTATATTCAAACACTATAGGAAAATATAATATTGATGAAATGAATATAGATTCCATATTATGTCTTTTAAAATCAACACCATATTATTTAATAGACAGTTATATCTGTGATATTCCTTTTGACCTGATAACTAACAATGAAAAATATAAAATTCTAGAAGGTCATTTTGAAGTTCAAAGCCCAACTTCTGATTTTAAGTTTCAACATGAATGTAGATATAATTACGATAAAAATAATAATCTAATGTTAATTAATTTTTATTGCATAAATGAAAATTTTAGTGGTATTAACTATAATCTAAAAACAATAAATAATACAAAAAATGTATATCAAAAAAATGAAAAGTTTTCATTTTTTGAGCAATCAATTACAACAAATACAACCACAATAAATTTTACAAAGAATGAAATAGTAATTGAAGGATGCTATAGCATATATAAACATAATTCTGAATATGACTTTTCAAAAGTTATAATTTGTAACGATTTAACTGAGCAAGAATTACAATACTTAAATAGAATTTAAAGGACATTATAAACCATTTATAACAAAATGGATTAAGGAGTTATGGAAATATGCCGAACATCATAAATAAATTTTCTTTTCTCATTTTTATATTTTTTCTTGATATATTATGCTATGGTCAAGGAAACGTAACAGTTTTACAAGACAAAAATACAAACGGCTCATTGCTGAAATTAAATATCATAAAAGATAAGAAAGTTATACAAAAAATCGAATATCATTATCCTGAAGAATATTTTGGAAACTCAATTTATGTTGAAGAACCTTTCGAAATAACTGATGTAAATTTTGATGGTTTTGATGACATTTTGATTTACCTTGGAAGCTATGGAAATCAAGGTGTTGTTTATAAAGATTGTTTTCTGTGGGATGTTAAAAAGCAGAAGTTTGAAAACTGTAGTTTGTTTAAAGATATTCCAAATCCTCAAATCGATGAATCTGAAAAATATATTTATGGAAATATCAGAAATAGTTCCTCTCATTATGAATATGAAGCATTTATATGGGATGGAAATGGCTTGAAATGTAAGTTCAAGATTCACGAAGTATATTCAGCTATGCAGCTGGTTGAGCTGTATAATATGGACATTCCTGAAGAAGAGGATTCTGGTGAATACATGCTTGAGTATTTTGATTTAGATTTAGCCCTGTATGATTCTGTCTTTTATGTCAAAATTTCTTACGACAACGGGAAAATAGAAATATCAAAACCTGCTGTTGAAGTATTTTCTGATATTCCCGAGAAACTAAAAAAGAATATTAAGTAAAATTCCAGTTTTACGTTCAGGATTTCAAGGATGGTATATTTTGCAGCATTTAAGTGAATGCAATACAGGTTGTAAAGCGTTTGTGAGCCATGCAATTTACGAAGAAAATCTGGAGTTAAAAATTGAAGAGTAAAAAGGAATATTTATTTTTTTTTACATTTATTGCTTTTATTATTATATTTCCAGTTTTCATTTTATTTTGTCAACTACAAATAACTTTCGAGCGACCAGACATTATATACAAAGGGAATAAAACCGTATCTAAAGAAGATATTATTTATTTAGACAAAATAACTCTAAGAGATTTGAAAATTTACGAATCTAGTAGCTATTACGGGGAAAAAACACATTTTCTTAAATACTATTTAATTAAAGGATCTTTTCTTTCGAAAAAAAAGTTAAAAGCCAAACTTTTGGATTATTGCAAAGATTATTATAAAAATCACAACTCTTATGATGAAATCGGATTTTTTTTCTATGAAGAATGCGGAAGAATGCCGTGGTTTTGGAACAACGACGGATTCTTCCCGGATTTGGAAATGAATTCAGATTGCCTGATATGCAGGATTTTCATTAGCAAAGAAGAAGTAAAATTCCTTGAAGGTGGATGGTAAATAAAATTGCTGATCAGAAAGCGCAATTACATTGAGCAGGCTAGCTTCACAGACCATAGCTACATAATGTACCTGGCGGGAAAATACGGAAAGACAGTCTACTGCCACGGAAACACTGTCCATGTAAAGACAGAGATAACGCCGACAGACGATGATGTTGTCCTTGAATGGGGAAAAACAATAATCAGCGCAAGGACAAAAACTGACCTTGCCGCACAGCTCTCCGCGGTAACAGCGACCGGCTGGGACATGAGGAAATGCGCAGGCTTTACGGCGACAGCAACGATGAAGGATGTGCCTCTGAAAATCGGCGGAGAATATTGCTGGGAGGACAATGCAAAAGGCTATGATTCCCATAAGGTCTGGCAGCTCAGCTCCAGCAGTTTCACAGACGAGAAGGACGCCATGGAGGTGGCAAGGAGCGTTCTTCTGGGCAGGTCATTGCAGTTCCAGAGCTGCGAGGCAAAGACGGAAGGAAACTGCCGCATAAGACCGGGCAACAGGCTCACGGTGAAATACCTTGGAAGGCACAGCGACGGCGAGTACCTTGTCTACTCTGTCGAGCATAGCCTCAGCGCACAGGACGGATACTTCACAACGTGCCATCTTAAAAGGAACTTCTGCGGAGTGGGCAACAACAGAAGCATAAGCGCAATCGACAGGGAACGGATAGACAGACAGAGCGCAAATGTACAGGAAGAGACCGCAGCATCAATCTCTGCAAGTGGAAACCATGAAGAAACGCAGAACGACACAGAAGAAAGCAACGTAGAAGAAAACAACCCTACAATCACAAATCCACATTGGGAAAATGCGGACGGCAATGTAATCAAAAAAGCCCTGGTCGGCGATGAAGTTTGTCTTTGCGCTGATGTAACGGACATAGCCGACGGAGCGACAGCAAAAATAAATATTGTTGAGAAGGACGACGACGATGATTTTATTACAGAACTGAGCACGTCTGTACAGGAAGGTCGGTGATACAATTACTTTCGCTTATGATTTTGGCGACGGATGGACTTTCCCTATTAGACTTGAAGAAATCATTAATGATAAAGTTTATGAAGAAGCCTCTCCTCTGATTCTTGATGGCGAAGGACTTGGAATAATTGAAGATGTTGGTGGTGTTGGATCAATGTCGGACTGCGTTAAGGCGTTTGAAAAGAAATCAGGTGAAGATTACTCTGAATGGCTGGGGTTAAAAGATCTGGACATTACTTACTTTAATAAGAGCGCTGTAAACAAATCTCTTAAGGATGAGATAAAAGCCATTGATAAAGCATACAAGACTATGGAGTAGACGATTATCAGCAAATGAAAATTACTTATGTAATCCAAAAATCCCGACGACGCTCAATTTCTGTCAGTGTGATGACAGACAACCTTGTTCTCGTAAAAGCTCCTTATGGAACAACAGAACGCACGGTGCAGGAATTTCTTCTTTCCAAAAAGGACTGGATTACAAAGCATCTGGAAAAACAGAATAGGGAAGAGGAAAAAGCAGAGTCGCTCGGACTTCTTTCTGCCGATGAAATTAAGCAGATAAAAAAGCAGGCCCGGAAAATAATTCCGCAGAGGGTAGAGTTCTGGGCAAACAAGATTGGGGTGACTTATGGCCGTATTGCAATCAGACTTCAGTCTTCCAGATGGGGAAGTTGTTCGGTCGACGGGAATCTTAATTTCAACTGCCTGCTGGTAATAATGCCGCCAGAAATTATGGATAGTGTAGTGGTGCACGAACTCTGTCACCGCCGGCACATGAATCACTCTAAAGAGTTTTACGCAGAAATTGACCGAGTGTTCCCTGATTATAAACGCTGTAATAAATGGCTAAAAGACAACGGCGGAGTTTATTTAAAAAGAGTGTCGTTCGTTGGTACCACAGTGTGATAATATGGAGGGCAGTGAGGCGAAGATGAAAAAGACACTTATTTTGATTTCTATATTTATAATGATACTTGTAAGCTGCTCTGGGAAAAAATCTGCAGTTAATGCTACTGCAAATAAGACTATAGGCCTGCCTAATCCGGTTCAGGAATCAACTGCCGAAGATATTGCAAAAGAATTGAATGTGAAATTTGCAGTTCCTGACGGTGCTAAGAATATCCGCTATTCAATAATAGCCGGAAATCTTGCACAGATGGATTTTATCTGGAACGAGGCTGAATGTACTGCAAGAATTAAACGAGATGCCGAATCAGAAGATATATCAGGTTTTTACTATAACTGGTCGAATGAAACTCCATGTACTGTTGGGGAGAATGCAGGAACTGCAAAATGGCAGATAACCGAAGTCGGAGAAGTTGTTGGAATCTGCTTATGGCAGAATAAAGCTTCAAATCTGACTTATAGTGTGAGCATGAAAAAAAATGCTGACAGTGAAAAACTTATTGCACTGGCAAATGCTGTGTATATTGCAGGAGGTGCACCGATGACTTATAAAATGGTTTCGATGGCAGAAGGCCTTGAGATTGCAAAGAATAATCCTGATGCAATTATAGTCGATGTCCGCCACGATGACGAATACAAAGCCGGCCACATCCCAGGTGCTGTACTTCTCACAATGGAGACAATCACCGCAGAAACAGCCGCAAAAGTTCTGCTGGATAAAAATCAGATGATTTTGATTTACTGCCGAAGCGGGAGAAGAAGCAAAATCGCAGCCCAGACACTTCTGGAATTAGGTTATACTAATCTTATTGAGTTCGGCGGAATTTTGGATTATAAAGGAAAAGTGGAGAAATAGGGGGAATAACCATGCCAATGATTGAAGCTAAGGTGACTATGCAGTTGCCTGCAGAAAAAAGAGATGTTTTGAAAGCCGAATTTGGAAAGGCTATCACTATAATCGGAAAGCCGGAATCTTACCTGATGATTAATCTTATCGATAATCAGGATTTATATTTTAGCGGAAACAAACTTGATAAGGGTGCTTATGTAGAAGTAAAAGTTCTTGGCAGTGTTGATGCCGGAGCAAGTGACAAAATGACCGCAAAAGTCTGTGAGATTCTGGAAAAAGAACTTGGTATTCCTGGTAATGCCGTTTATATATCCTATTGGGGAACATCCAACTGGGGCTGGAACGGCGGAAACTTTTAAGGCAAAAATGAAAAATAGAAATAATAACCGTGACAGATCAAACTTTCCTCAGCAGACTCATTTTATCGGTGTACTTTTACCAGATGACGTTACGCTCACGCTAGAAGACTGTCGCCGATATATTAGGGAAGCTTACGGCTGTAAATCCGGCCATGCAACTCCAATTCATGTGACTCTTGTTCCTCCATTCAGATTGCCGGAAGAATTTTCAACAGCAGACATTGCACGTGCAATTGAAAAAGAAGTTCTTCCAAAAGGTTTAGGTTTTACCGGTCATATTGATAACTTTGATGCATTCGGAGATAGAACACTTTTTGCAAAAGTTGTTACTGATGAAAAGTGGATTGCACTTAGGGATGCTGTGTATGGAGCAGTTGTGAAAGCGGCACCTGGGTGTACAAAGAAGGATGGAAGGCCTTTTGCGCCGCACTTAACCGTAGCCAATAGAGACGTTCCAGAGGGTGTTATGACTGATGCGCTGCAGGTAATGAATGAGCTGAAACTAGTGGAAGACTTCCCGGTTGATAATATTACGATATTTGAGCGACAGAACGGGAAGTGGGTGAGTGCGGTGGAGATGAACTTAGAAACAACATTAGCAAAGAAATAATAAAAAGATTTATAAGGAAGTTACCTATGAAAGATTCAAAACAAGCAGAAAATGAAGAACTCGAACCAGATATGTTAAAAACAATTTCATGGCTACTCGATAAAAGTTTTTATGTTCCAAAATACCAAAGAGGTTATAGATGGACTGAAAAACAAGTCAGGGACTTATTAGACGACATTGATGAATTCAGTGATAAAGATCGAACAAACGATGAATTCTATTGTCTTCAACCTCTGGTTATAAAAAAGAATGGAAATAAATGGAATCTCATAGATGGACAACAAAGACTTACTACAATTATTCTTATACTAAAGTATTTTAATGAGATGTGGATTGGGAAACAGAAACTTGTAATACCTCCACTAGAATACCAAACAAGAAATGAGAGTAAAACCTTTATCGAAAAATTGGAAATTCAAAATTCAAAAGCAGTTAGTTCAGAATCGCCTGATTCAAATATCGATTTTTTTCATATAGCACACGCATATGAAACTATAAACAAATGGGTTGAAGAAAAAAATGAAGAATTTGATAAATCAAAATTTCAATCCGTTTTTCTGCACTATACAAAGATAATCTGGTATGAACTCGATACTAATGAAGACGAAATAAGTTCCTTTATAAGAATAAACAGTGGCAAGATTCCATTAACAAATGCGGAATTAATAAAAGCACTATTCCTACAAAAGAAGAATTTCATTCACGAATCCGATATGACGATTCATAGATACGAAATGTCAGAAGACTGGGATAGAATAGAACATAAATTACAAGAAAACTCCTTTTGGTATTTTCTAACAAAAGAAGTACCATTATCTTATTCTAGAATAGAATTAATTTTTGACCTTATATATGAAAAAGAAACTGGTAAAAAAAGACAAAAAGATGATCCTCTAACAACATATCTGTATTTTGTAGAAAAAGCAAACTCACCAGATTGGAACATAACAAAACAATGGACACAGATAAAAAATATTTTTGAGACTTTATGCGAATGGTATAATGATTATGAACGTTATCATTGTATTGGTTATCTAATCTACTCAGGCAAAAAAATACAAGATTTATATAAACTGTGTTATGGTAATAAAAAAGATGAATCTATAATGGTCTTAAAAAAACTTATGTTAGCTTCCATTCCTGGCGGGCTACAAGGAATCGATAAAATTGATTATGACCAACAATCTGCTGAATCTTTACGCAAGTTTTATGTTCTTTACAACATTTTATATTTGTTAAAAAACCAAGGTTCTTATAAGTTTCCATTTGATCAATTAAAGACTGAAAAATGGGATATTGAACATATAGATTCTAAAACTGAAAATCCATTAGAATCATTAAAAGATCAGATTGAATGGCTTGACTACACCTATTCCGATCTAAATGACGAACTAGAAGAGTTCAAACAGGAGATATTTGAATACAAGAAACTCGATAAAGTAAATATTGAACTCTTTTCAAGTTTATATAATAAAATAATTAATAAGATTGTAGATAACTCAATAAAGAATAAGAATTCAGTTGGTAATTTAACATTATTAGATTCCCATACAAACAGAGCTTATGGAAATTCTCTTTTTCCTACAAAACGACGTTTTATAATTGAAAGAGATAAAAAAGGTCTATTTGTGCCACCTTGTACTAAAAATGTATTTCTTAAATATTATCAGACAGGTAATGTTGATTTAAGAAAATGGACAGCCCAAGATGAAACCGAATACAGGAATGATATAGAAACAACATTTTCAGAGTTTTTTAAAGAGGTAGAGCAATGAATAAATATACTTTTATAGATTTATTAGAAAAGAAATGTTTTGAGTTTTCAAAAATTGAAATACCATTATTACAAAGAGATTATGTTCAAGGACAAAAAGAAACTGGTGGTAATTTACCTATTAATAAAACAGGCTTCCGTTTTATAAAAGAAATTTTTGAATCATTAAAAAATAAAAAAACTATGGACTTAGATTTCATATATGGTTCAATGGGAAATGGCAAATCCTTTATCCCACTTGATGGACAACAACGATTAACAACATTGTTCTTGTTGCACTGGTATTTTGCTTGTAAAGATTTCAACGACAAAGAACTAGATAAAAAATTGGCAATGTTATCTAACTTTACCTATGAGACAAGAATTTCTTCTAGAGATTTTTGCATAGAACTTAGCAAACTCAAAAAAAGTTTTACATCTTCTGAACAGCCTTCTGATTATATTCGAAATGAATCTTGGTTTTTTAATCGTTATAATCTTGATCCTACAGTTTCTTCCATGCTGAATATGCTAGACGTAATTCATGAGTTTGATACTGACGCAAACATTCATTATTCTCAATTAAACAATATTAAGTTTAATGTATTAAATATTAATAAGTTTGGATTAACAGAAGAACTCTATCTAAAAATGAATGCCAGAGGTAAACTTCTTACAAACTTTGAAAAAATCAAAGCTGAAATTGAAAAGAAAAGCATTGATTCAGAATGGGAAAAGAATATTGGAGAAGAAAATAAATTCTTCTTCAAAGTAGACCGTATTTGGACAGACTTATTTTGGAACAATTTTAAAGGAGCATTAGATGATGCATTTTTAAACTTTATAGGTGAAATTGTTATAATTGAACAAACTTTACAAATAAAAAATCTTGAAAATGAGAAAGGTAAAAGTTCTATTAAAAGAATACAAAATCTTGCAGATAATATTGAGAACTTATCCATTGAGGATATTAATGAAGAGATTTTCAATAAACTAAAAACTATTCTAGATTTATATGCTTCTAATGGAAATGAAAGTAAGAAACCAAGTATTGAATTATGGGAATATTGCCATAAAAATAACACTTTTTTCTCAACAATATGTAAGATTGAAGATGGTGCAGAAGTAACGTATGCGGTCCGAAGTCTTTTTTATGCTCAGACTTTATATCTGTTAAATGCTGACTTTTCAAAAGAGACTTATAACGACTGGTTGCGTGTCATAAGAAATATTGCTAAGAATACAAATATAGACAGTGTCCAATCTTTCAAAGGGTTCTTAAATCTAATTACTGAATTATCAACTGGCACTGCGGATATTTATAACTATCTCGCAACTCATAAAGTTGAATCTAATTTTGCAAAGAATCAAGTACAAGAAGAAATATACAAAGCTAAAACCATAATAAATAATAACAGATCCTCAAAAAAACTTATTTTACAATTTGAGGAAAATCCATTTTGTATTGGTAAACTCTATTTTGCCTTCTACTGTTGTGGCATTAATTGCTTAGAATCATATTCTGACTTAGATTTGGTATTATTTGAAAAAGTAAAGAATGTTTTTGATTTATATTTATCAAACGATGATATTTCAGATGATTTTAGAGTGCTTCTATTTACTTGTGGCAATAATCGTTTCTATGATTATTGGTTGTCTTGGAGTTATAAAACAAATACAAATAAAAGGTGTTGTATTGAATCAACAGATGATTTATATTGGCATTTTTCTCGTATTGAAAATGACAAATATTTTAAGGATTTTTTAAAGTAAGCTGTTCTCCGTTTAACTAAAAATGTCTCTATAAGAAAACTAATTTCTATGTATAAATGTCCATCTGACATGCCAGAATGGGAAAAATGGATAATCAAAAATCCAGATGAATTTAGCGAGCATTGTTCAGGTCATTATTTTGGGATAACATCCAATAATAAAACTTGTTATCTCTATGAGTGGAGAAAACGACCAAATGATAGGAATGATTGTTTTAAAGTACCTAATCATTAACTTTATAGAAGCAAAATCATCCAATCGGATCCCCACAGAACTCCTTCCGCCTGCATCCGTTGCAGTGGGCTCCCATCCAGACGCTGTCGAATTGTTCGGCAGCGTTTTTTACGAAGTCTTTGTTGTTGCTTAGAACGCCGGCTTCAAAATTACGTTTGTTTTCACCCTTCATACCAAGTCCGGCTCCGGTGAGGTTAGCAGAACCTACATAGGCTGTCTTTAAATCAAAAACAATGATTTTGAAATGAACGCGAGGGCAGAAGACTCGTTCCATTCCATCAATTAAGGCTGGGTATTTGTCAAAATCCTGGCGGAAAGCAGGCCCCGGTTCTTTTGCGTGAATCAGACGGATTTCAACTCCGCGTTTGGCAAGGTCGGAAAGTACTTCAAGCAGGGGCTTGGTTCCTCGCCCATCTTTTACATATAGGTCTTTTATATCGACAGTGCCAATCCAGAGAGTTTTTTGCAGTCCTTGATTTTTTCGATTATTTTATCGTAATAGAAACATTTTGCGGATATAACACGAAAAAAATTGCTCTAAACAAATGTTTAAGCCGTATGTTATAATTCAGAAAAAATCAGACAAATACGGAGCAAGAATGAAACTTTTAATCGTAATTGATATGCAGAATGATTTTATAGACGGTGCGCTTGGAACTGAGGAAGCCGTCAAGATTGTGCCGAATGTTGCGGCTAAAATCAGGGAATACCGCGAATCTGGAGGAACTGTTGTTTTTACCCGCGATACGCATCAGGAAAATTATCTGCAGACTCAGGAAGGCAAAAATCTTCCGGTTGTTCACTGCGTGGAAGGTACGGCCGGATGGCAGATTTCTGAAAAACTGGAAGTCGGCGGTTCAAGGGTTTTTAATAAACCGGCTTTTGGTTCAATGGAACTTGCTGAATATGTCTTTGGACTTGAAAATCTGGAAAAAATAGAGCTTGCCGGACTTTGCACGGATATCTGTGTGATTGCAAACGCTCTTCTTCTTAAGACAAAACTCCCCGAAGTTCCGGTTTGCGTAGATTCTTCCTGTTGCGCCGGAGTTACTCCGGAAAGCCACCAAAACGCTTTGAACGCAATGAAAATGTGCCAGATCGGGATTTTATAGTTTGCCCTGGAGTTTTTTGAAATTTTCAAATTATTTACAATGCTAAAATTGTCGCTTACACAAAATAAAAAAATTTGGTAATATGGGCGGCAATAAATAAAAATAAAGCAATCTATCTAACGAGCAGCTAAAAGCGTAAGTCCAGTTCGGACACGTTTTTGGGCTGCTTTTTTTTTGCGGATTGCGTTTTTCTTGAGGTATTTTATGAAAAGTTATGACTTGGGGAGTGAAAAAATCGGGCGGCTTGTGCGGCATTTTGCTGTTCCTTGTGTTATCAGCATGCTGGTCGCGGCGCTGTACAATATTGTTGACCAGATTTTTATAGGGTGGAGCAGCGCGGGTGCGGCGGGAAATGCGGCTACAAATATTGTTTATCCTTTTACGGTTCTGGCTCTGGGGCTCGCGCTTCTTGTGGGCGACGGAGAGGCGGCAATGTTCAGTCTTGCTTTGGGCGAAAAAAACAATGAAAAGGCGGACAGGTGCGTCGGAAGCGGATTTTCTTTTCTGTTTGTTCTTTCTGTTTTGTTGTGCGCGTTGGGATTTCTGTTCAAGAAACAGATTCTTGGAATTTTCGGCGCGAATCCAAATGAAAAGGTTTGCTACGATTTTGCGGACCAGTATTTTACGGTGATTTGCATGGGGCTTCCTTTTTACATGATTGGACAGGGAATGAACGGCGCAATCCGCGCGGACGGTTCTCCAAAGTTTGCAATGGCTTGCACTCTGGCAGGGGCGTTTTCTAATCTTGTTTTGGATCCGGTTTTTATTTTTGTGTTTGACATGGGCGTAAAAGGCGCCGCGGTTGCGACTGTAATAGGGCAGGTTTTGACTTTTGCAATGAGCATTGCGTATATTTTCCGCTCAAAGAATTTTCACATCAATTTAAAAAGCATGAAACCTGATTTTTTCCTTCTGGGACGGATTTGTTTTATCGGAGTGGCCTCTCTTATCGTTCAGCTTTCAATCGTGATTGTAATTGCCGTGAACAACAATCTGCTTTCAAGATATGGATACGAAACTTTCGCAAGCACAGGAGTTGCGTTCGGTTCTGTAGTTCCTCTTGCCGTAGTCGGGATTGTGATGAAGGTTTTTGGAATCGTAATTTCGGTTGTGATTGGAATAAGCCTGGGCGGTCAGCCGATAATCGGATTCAATATGGGAGCAGGAAACTCCGGGCGCGTGAAGGAAACTGTCCGGGTGGTTCTGCGTCTTGTGCTTGCAATAGGAACCGCGGTTTTCCTGATTTTTGAATTTTTGCCGGATATGGTTATTTCGATTTTTGGAAAGGGCAACTCGCCTGAATACATGGAATATGCCCGGCTCTGCGTAAGAATCTTTTTAAGCGGAATTATAATGACCTGCTTTATAAAATCCACGTCGATAATCTTGCAGTCAATTGGAAAAAGCGGAAAGTCAACTTTGCTGGCTCTTCTGCGCGACGTTATTGTTTTTGTTCCGTCCTCAATAATCCTTGCGGCCGTAAGCCAAAATATTGTGACAATGCTCTGGAGCGCGCTTATAAGCGATGCGGTTTCGTTCGTGGTTGCGGTCGTGTTTTTAAAGATGGAGATGAAAAAGATGGAGAAATAGCATTTCCAAAGGTTGACTTTAAAATGCACTTTGCTGTGAGGCGGCTTAATATTTTTTATTCAAAGTCTGAATTTTACTAAAAAGTCAAAATTCGAGTTTTGCAACGTCCGCAAGATTAGGCAAGAACCATTGATTTGCATCTTTAACTGAATGAAGTAAAAATGCGGATATGCTGTAGAAGAAGTGTCTGAACATTCCAGCCACGCTCCTTGCCCTGTGATAAACCAAATTGTAATTCAGTTTCATGACCGACCAGACATTCTCGATTCTGTTGCGCTTCAGAAGAAGCTGGAATTGCCTCCTTGTCATCGGGCGTCTCATGTTCTTTCTGGCTGCGGCGCAAGGCTTTCTGCCCGACTTGCTCGCGGTTCTGGGACGTGGACAAGGGTGCGGTTTTACTCGGTGGAATTGACGTAAAGCGGGTTGACCCTGAAAAACTTCTGGAATATTTTTCAATCGTGTTTCAGGACGTAACGCTTTTTAACAACACTGTAATTGAAAATATCAGGATTGGAAGGCAGGGTGCGACTGACGAAGAAGTAATGCAGGCGGCAAAAGAAGCCCACTGCGATGAGTTCATTCAGAAACTGCCTGCCGGCTACGAAACGGAAATCGGTGAAAACGGCTATCTGCTTTCGGGCGGTGAACGCCAGCGTATTTCGATTGCACGCGCGCTTTTAAAAGATGCGCCTGTAATTCTGCTTGACGAGGCGACGGGTTCTCTTGATGCAGAAAACGAAACGCTTATTCAGAGTGCAATTTCGCGCCTTATCAAAAATAAAACTGTTCTGATTATCGCCCACAGAATGAGGACAGTAGCAGGTGCAGACAAGCTTGTCGTCATTGACGGCGGTAAAATTGCCGAGCAGGGAAGTCCTGCCGAGCTTATAAAACAGAACGGAATTTACAAGCGTATGACAGAATTCCAGTCGCAGTCAGCAGAGTGGAAAATGTAAAAAAAAAACGGCTGTCCGCAAGAAGTGTTGTGCTTCCAGACGGACAGCCTTTTTTCAATACATAGAAAAAAACAAACAAATCAAACGGAACAGATTTTTTTGAATGCGACAATACAAACTGGCGCATACATACATAGCAGAGTTAACCGCTGCCATAATCCTTCGTTTGCAACAAATGTATCGGCGAATGTTTGTTTGTCTGCCATTACGAAAAGAACAAAAAACAAAACGGCTAATATAAAGAATATTATTGATACAATTCCGTTTATCAAATCATTAGAATTTATTGACAATATTCCTATAATCAGCGGTGCAAAAGTTAAGACAAAAAAGCCTAGAACAGAACCGAAGCCGTGTATTTTAGCTGATATTGTTGACAGTTCTTTTGTTTCATCGACAGGAAAAATGCCGGATAAAATACAGCCACCGACAGCATAAATCAAAAGTACGATAAACAGACAAGATGCAAGTACCGATGATTTGTCTGCATATAAATTATACAGACAAAAATTTCCGCATAGAAACATTAAGCCGGCAGTTACCAGCCAGATATCGTAAAGAATGTGAACAGGACTGTTTTGAGCTCCAAGCAGGCTCATTACCATAGTACGATGATTATAGTTTTTACAGAACAGAGCTAAAATGAAAGGAATAAGTATGTCTCCGATTGTTGCGATGATGAGAAAATAAAATCCTATGTTTGACTCTGTAAATTTTTTACATAAATTGATATACACGAACTGTCTCCTTTTTTTCAGACTTTTTATAGATTATTATACATAACAGGTCAGTGACACAATTCCTTCCGCCGTCACCGCGTTATCATGCCACAGTTTTTAGAACAAAACGCTTGCTTTTATGAAAACTGTGCTTACGTCTTTGTAATCGCTATAGTCGCCTTTGTTTTCTATTCCCGGGATAAAAATGTATGCACCGCCGGAAAGTTTTATCTGGTCTGTCAGACTGTACGAAATTTCTGGTGTCAGTGCGGAGTCAAAATCATTCAGTCCTAAAACTCCGCTCAAAGATATTTCCAGAAGTTCCGATGCGAATGTTTTTGAAACGCTGAATGTAATTCCGTGACTGTACTGGTGTTCGCGTTTTATGTCCTGCACGTCGCCAAAAATGCAGCTTGCGTAATATTGTGCAGTAATCACCCAGTCAGAAGGCATCCAGTCAATTCCCAAAAGAGCGTCAAGCTGATTGTGCTTTTCAAAGTACGCGGTTTTGCCTGCGCCCGAGTTTGAAATTATTTTTTTTGCCGAAAGCTGAATGTTTCTGTTCGGGAAGAATGCCGCCTCTGCCCTTAAAACTGTGCTTCCGACAGGCACTGCAATGTCACCGCCGAACATCAGCACGCGCTCGTAAGAACCCGAAACCGCAATCTCCGACGGAAGCGAAGAGCCTTCAGTCTTTACGGAATAGTTTATGAGCGGAATGTTGTCAAATCCGTAAAAGCCGTACAGCGAAAAATCGAGCGCAGAAAAATAGGCTGAAAATTTTATTCCGTATTCGTCGTTTTGAATTTTGAGTTCCGGTTTTGTAAAGTCATTGAGCGTTACGGGAACGGAAAGCGTTTTGTTCAGTGCGGAAACAGGAATGTCGACTGATGACGGCACGATAATTTTTCGCAAGGCATTGTTTTTTTCAAGCGGAAGTTTTGCGCCCCTGAAAAACGGAATCCAGTACGCATCAAGCGAAACTGAATCTGCTGAAAAACTCAGGCGCAGTGCATCAATTCCAAGTTTGTCATCTTCAAGAAAAAGCGAACTCATATCTTTCGGGCAGATGATGTCTGTAATTGAAATTGCGTCCGCCTTTCCCCAGCTTGTTTTCTGCCGTCCGAGCCTGAAGCCGAAAAACGCCGAAGTCCAGTCGATGTAGGCTTCGTCAAAATTGCCGTCAAATTTATTTGTAACGGCATTGTAAGAAACAGAGCCTTCTGTTTTAAAACTTCCGTCTCCGCAGTAGCCTTCGATTTTTCCGTGAGCAAGAATTTCGCCTGTAGAAAATCTGCCGGCGTTTGAGTCCTGCGAATTTGTATCAGTTATGAACACGCCCCAAGTATTTTCAAGTCCGCCTGAAAAATTAATTCCGCTTTGCTGTGCAAAAACTGCCGCAGACAAAACCAGAACAAGTGCAAAAACCGTCTGTTTTTTTAATGAGTAAATCATCACAACTCCCTGTTTTATTTTAATCACCAAAAAAATGAATTATTTTATTCGTTCTTTTTCCAGCGCGTTTACAGTGAAAAGCGAATCGTCAATGTTCAGATTGTAGGAAACGTTTTTCATTTCTATTAACGTGCTGTGTTTTTTCTGAACGTTCTGCATAAGCATTTTCTGAGTTGTCCACCAGCCGTCAATTTTTTCTATATAACTGCAAAAAAGTTTTCGGCTGAGCGCGCCCTGCCTGTCGTAATATTCACCTTTTGCAAGAAGAAAATTGTCTTTCCTTATCCACAAAATTCTACGCGGATTTTTTTCCGCAGAATCTTTTGCAACGGCTTCGACTTTGTAGCAGGAAACGCCGTCAACGTCCTCTTCGCCAAGCAGGGTGAACGTGTCTTTTGAGAGCGCGCGGTCGCCCATATCTTCGTAGGTAAAATCAGTTCCCATAAAATCGCCTTCACTGTCAGAACCGCTTATACGGCGGACTTTTTTTAAGGCAGGCATATAAAGCCAGTTGTCGCTGTCTTTTTTTGAACCGTCCGGTTTTTCTTTGTACTCAAACATCAGGTAGCCGACACCTGCAACATCTTTTGGCGTTGTAAAAATGATTATCGTTTTTGTCGTATCGCCGAATTCTTTTGAAAGTTCCTTTACTTCGCGAATTCGTGTCTTTCCGTTTTTGTCTGTAAGTGTCATTGTTGCCGTATACGAAGAAGTCTGTGCCGTCGGAACTTCGTCAGCCTTTTTCATAATTTCGTATCCTGTAAGGCTCTGTGCAAAACAACTTGCGCCAATGCTTAAAACTGCCAGCGCACAAAACATAATTCCTTTTTTCATAAAAATACCTCGCTTAGTTTTTATTTTTTTTGTATGGTTTGAGAATGTAAATCAATAACGGCGTAAGAGTGTAGTCAGCACCCAGCGCGCCGAGAAGTCCTGCAATCGAGAGAATTCCAATTCGTGAAAGTGCCGTCATCGGACTGAAGATGAACACAAAGAACATTGCGCACAAAATCAAAGTCGTCATTGCCATTGTTTTTCCAATTTCGCGGAACGTCAGGATTATCGCATTTTTGTAGTCATATCCCTGTTCAAGTTTTGACTTAATGTGATTTACCATGTGAATCGTATCGTCAACGGCAATTCCCAATATCATCGGCATTACAGTCATCGTAATCATATCAAGCGACATTTTGAAATATCCCATAATTCCGCCGATAAAAAGAACCGGTGCAACGTTCGGAATCATCGCGATAAGTCCTGTCTTTATTCCTGTAAATGCCAGAATCAAAAGGATTGCAATAATGATGAACGAACCGGCAAAAGACTTAAGTTCGCCCGTAACGATTTTTCCGTTCATTTCTGCGTAGTTTACGACTTCGCCGACAACGGAAGTTTTTGCCACCCCTGCAAAAATCTCGTTTCCTTTCTGCTTAATCTGAGCAAGTTCGTCTACCATTTTGCTTGCATCGTAGCCGTTAAGTTCTACGTGAATGAATGTCGTTTTGTAGTCAGCGTCCATCTGACTGTACAGGCTGTCGGCGTCCGTAATTTCGTAGAGGAACAGAAGCTGGGTGAGCATATCTTCTTCGTCAGGAATTGCGTAGAACGATTTGTCGTCATCGTTCAGCGTTCTGTTCATTTCCTTGACCATTTCGAGCAGGGAAGAAACGCGCGGTTTTCCGTTTGAAACTTTTGTCATTTCAAGGTTTCCGAGGAAGGTTTCCATCTGTTCGATTTTTTTCATATTCTCGGGATTTTTGAGCGCATCGTCATCGTCAAATTCAATCATCACGTTGTAGTCATAAAGACTTCCGAGCTTGCCCGAAAGCATATCAAGAAGCCTTGCAACGTAAGGAATTTTTTTGCCCATAGTTTCCGTGTAGTCCATATTCACTTTCATTTTGAAAAGTCCGGGAATTTGCAAAATCATAACGAGCGAGCAGACAATCGTAATGCTTTTTGAATGTTTTAAAAGCCAGCCGCCAGCTCTGCCGAACAGTACGTCAGTTTTTGTTGAACCTGCATTTTCCTGAGTTGAACTGTCAGGCGCCCTGTCTTTTCCGAAACTCAAGAAAATCGGAATACAGATAATTACGTAAACGAAAACAGAAAAAACGATTGCCGCAGAAATTCCGCCGACCCATCTTAAAGGTCTTATTCCTGCAAACAGAAACGAAATGAGCGAAGCCACAGTTGTAATTACGGTGAACAAAATCGGCCAGCCTGTTTCTTCAGCTGCCTGTATGACAGATTGTTTTCGTTTTCCCGACCGCCTGAAAAACAGCCTGAACTCGTTTACATAGTGAATTGTGTAGCCTACCGACAGTGCCATTCCAAGCAGGACGGGAAGTGCAACCATCGCAGCATCTCCTGCAATGCCAAGCCAGGCGTTGATTCCCATTACCGAAGCAATTCCGCAGATTGTCGCAATAGTCGGAACGATGACACCGCGCAGAGAACGCACGAATAAAATCAGGCACAAAACCATAACGATAAAGCCGATTATAATTCTGACTGTACATTCGTGATTTGTAACTTCTGTTTCTTCGTATTCTGTGTATGACATTCCCGTTGGCAAAAGTTCGTAGTCGTCTGAGTCAAATTCGCCGGAAAAAAGAATGTTCCGTATGTGCGGAACGATATTTGTCTGGGCATAATCAAGTCCGCCTTCGTACGGTTCAAATGAAAGTGAAATCCAGGTTTCCTTGCAGTCATCTGAAATGATTTTATTTACAAGCGATTCGCGGCTTAAAATAAATTCTGCTTTTTCAGAAATTTCTGCGGGATTTTCTGGAATTCCGTCGTCAAAAGGGCTGACCATTTCAAAGCCGTCTTGTGTTGCCTGCGGAATTGAAAGGTTTGTCGTAAGCGACGTAACTTTGTCTGCATAGGGAACTTCGTTTTCAAGGCGTTCGCTTAACCGCTTTATTGCAGAAAGACATTCCTTTGAAAAAACGTTTTCCGAGCGGACGAGAACCATAAAAGAATCCTGACTTCCGAAAAGCTGTTCAAAGTTGTCCTGATCGATTTTTATCTGACTTAGGTCATCGAACCATTCTTCTTCATTTGAAGAAAGCTTCAGTCGTGGAAGTCCTGCGCAGGTAAGAATCGTAAAAGCGAGAAGTCCTGCAAGCAGTGCAACGCGGTGTTTTATCTGCCATTTTGCAATTCTGGCAAAAACTAAATTGATGCTAGTAATTTTCATATTTGCTCCGAATGTGTGAAAATTTGTTACGAGGGATAACTGAGGTATGAGAGTTCGTGCGGTAACGATGTTATCTGATGACGCTGTTACTATAATGATAACAATGTTATCGTGTCAATACGTTAAATACATTATTGTTTATTTTTTCTAATTTTTTTATACTGAATTCAATGTCAGAAAATTCATCGGAAACAAGAAAAAAAATCCTCCAGAGCGCACAGGCTGAATTTTTGGAAAAAGGTTTTACAAATGCTTCTCTTCGCACGATTGCATCAAATGCAAATCTTACGACCGGCGCAATGTACCGCCATTTTAAAGACAAAGATTCGCTTTTTTGCGCCTTAGTTGACGATGTAATTGACTACGTTCAGAATCTGGTCACTTCTGTCGGAATTGAAATGCACAAAAACGAAAAGAATGTGTTTTCCGCCGAGCACAATCAGAAAGAAAGACAGATTATGCACGACTTAATCGAACATATTTATTCGCATTTTGATGCGTACACACTGCTCCTTACAAAAGCCGCCGGAAGTACCCACGAAAATTTCCTCACGGAAACCTGCGACTTGCATACTGAAACGTGCATAAAAATCCTTGACTGGATGTGTTCAGAACATCCTTCATTAAAAAAAATCGACAGGCTGACAGTGCACTTCGTGGCTTCATCTCTGATAAACGCCCTGGCAGAAATCGTATTCCATAAAATCCCGAAAGATGAAGTCTACGGATTTATCGACAACATTCAGGAGTTCTCTTCTTCAGGATTAATGCACATAATCGGCGCACCTTTAAATTGATTTTTGAGCAGGGGAGAGCGGCGAATTTTCTCCTGCGCTTTATTGAAGATAAAAAAAGCCGCTTTCAGGGCGTGTGCCTGTTTCTGTAAAAAATATGAGAAATTCCGTCCGTTTTAACGCGCAATCGCTTATCCGAGCGCAACGTCAAGCACCATCATCAGGCTGAATCCTGCCATAAAAAGAATAGTTCCCCAGTTGGAATGTTCTCCTTCTGACATTTCCGGGATAAGCTCCTCGATGACGACGTAAATCATTGCTCCTGCGGCAAAACTTAAAAGATACGGAAGCACGGGAATAATCAGCGTAGAAAGAAGAATGGTAAGAAGTCCTGCAATCGGCTCTACAATGCCGGAAAGAACGCCGTACCAGCACGCTTTTCCTCTGGAAAGACCTTTTGAGCGGAGCGGCATAGAGATAATCGCGCCTTCAGGAAAATTCTGGATTGCAATTCCAAGCGCAAGTGCAAGCGCACCTGCCTCCGTAATATCCGCCGAACCGGAAGCCCAGCCTGCATACAGTACGCCTACAGCCATTCCTTCCGGGATATTGTGGAGCGTTACGGCAAGAACCATCATCGTTGTTTTTTTCAGCTGGCTTTTCGGACCTTCCACCGTTTCGTCAAGGTGCATATGCGGCGTTACAACGTCAAGAAGAAGCAGAAACAGCATTCCTAAACAGAACCCTGTAACGGCAGGAATAAACGCAAGCCGCCCCATATCAGAGGCAGAATTCATAGACGGAATAAGAAGACTCCACACAGATGCAGCGACCATAACGCCGGCCGCAAAACCGATAAGCATTTTCTGGATTTTTACATCCAGTTCCTTTTTCATAAAAAAAACAAGCGCAGAGCCGAGCGCAGTTCCCAAAAACGGAATTAAAAGACCTTTTGCGATAATCAGATTCATATTATTTCCCTGTTGTTTTATTGTAGTATAAAATCAAGCCGGCGGTTCGTTCAAGAGAAGAACTGAATGTTATTCCGGTGCAAAAATAAAATTTTTTTTGATTTTTATGCATTTTTATGTTAAGCTTAATTTAGAGTTTTTTTACAAATTACGAAAGAACGCTTTCGGCATATTTCCAATTTGCTCAGATGGATTTGGCTCGCGCTACGCTTGTATTAATTCGGGTGCTCCGCACTTTAATTAATTCAATCGCCAAAAATCTTCACAAATTGCAAATCTGCCTGCGCTTTTATTCTTTTTACAAAAAAACTCGATATTCAACCTATTATTTTGAAAACGAAGTAAAAACAGAAAATTCCAACTGTGCAGCCGCTTTGAATTATATTGTTTCGAAAAATATTTCAGGCTACAAGTATTCAGACAATTATGCTATTTACGAGCGAAAAATCGGGACTTTGCTGTATGATATGTTCTGCGGAATGAGGCTTTCTACAGATTGGAACGGAAAAAGTTCTGTGAACGGCGGATATATTGTTGTAAAAAATGACGGCGATGTTGTTGCGTTTCATTCAACTATTGCAGACGAGTTTAAGCAGTTTTTGATAAGACAGCTTGGTTTTGAAAGCCATTCCGCGACACGCCACAACTATATGAAAATTGAAAAAGAGAACGGAGAATATTTTGTCAATTTGAATTTGCAGATTCGATTTAAAAAGATAAAGGAAACTTCATTTTCGATTGATAAAGAATACGACAGTCTTTGTATTGCGGAAAAATGATTTTCCCCGAATCCCTGATTCCAGCAAACCGCAGAAGCCGCCCAGAGAATCTTTTCATGGACAGAAAGTTCCAGGACAATCAGATTTTCTAAAAGTTCGCTTGTCATTTTTGTTGTCTTGTATGGAAAAATCATGTTGCCGCGAAAAAATGCCAGATAGACTTTATTTTACCAACGTAAAAACTGGTTGTTCTGCATGCGTGTTTTCTGAATGTCCGTGGTTGTGTTCTCCGTGGTGATGGTCGCACTTTGCATCCGGATTGTCTTTTAGGGTTCCTGCCAGAAACGCTTTTACCGCATCGTCCGGATTTCCTGTGATTCCTGCAATCTGTTTGAGGCCGGCATTGTTCAATGCGTCGATTGCTCCCTGACCGCGGTTTCCCAAAATCAAAGTTTCGATTCCTAGATTTTTAAGATATGTCGCCAGGTCGTGGTGTCCGAAGCCTCCGTTGTCAATAACTTTTGAATCGGCTATTTTTCCGTCTTCTATCGTGTAAACCTTGAAATTCTGTGTTTTTCCAAAATGCTGAAAAATAGAATCTGTTGAAATATCGTAAGTCGCCGCAATTTTCATTTTTGCCTCCGAAAACTGGTGTGGCTGTAAGCCGTAAATCAGTTTGAATTAAGATAAAATTTTATTCTTCTTATTATATCAAGATTGGCGGATAAAACAAAGTCAACATGAAAATCTGGAATGAATCCGGAATGTTTTGAGAATATGCGCAGAATGAAAAAAAAGTTTATTTTTTTGAGTTTACAAGTTCAAAACTTTGTTCTGTTAGCGCGCAGAGTTTTTTCCAGTCGGCCGCTTCTGTCAAAAGCACTGTAATCCAGTATTTTTTGTTCATGTGCCACGCCGGAAAAACCGTGATTTTGTCTGTGATTTCTGGAATTATTTTGGGGTTGGCTTTCAGGTTTACGGCAAAAACCTCTTCATCGCCAGAGAGCCCGAGCCGGGAAAATTTTATCTTGATAATAAGGGCGAACCATTTTTTGTTTTTGCAGCGGAACACTGTGTTTTCAGGCGTATCTGACCATGGATTGTCGCCTTTGCAGCCAAATTTATTTTGAATAAAGTCCACGTATTTTTTCTTTGTGTCCGAAGTCTTGCAGCATTGGGAGCGGAAAAGTTCAATAATTTTACGAACCTGATTTCTTATTTCGCCTACAAAACTTCCGTTTGCATTTTCCACATCGAACAGAACGTAACGCTCATCTGAGCCGGATTCAAAAACTTTAGCGGTAAGAAAGTTTCCTTTCAGTTCGATTATTGAATAAAAATCGCCGTTCAGAATATTTTTTCTGCAAAAATAAGAGCCGTTTTTTTCTTCAAAGCCAAATTCCGCAAGTTTTTCCGGCAAAACTTTTGATGTTTTCAGAATGTATGAATAATCCATTTTATGCTCTTTTTGGAAGAAATATAATAAGTCAAATATCGAGTTCTGATAAAAACAGCCGTTTTTTCTGGCAGCGGGAAACTGCGCGGCTTTGGAATCGAACCAAAGACCCCAAGCGTGTCATGCTTGTACTCTAACCAACTGAGCTAGTCGCGCAAAATATGTGTGTATAATAACAAAAGTTTTGCCCAGCGTCTACCCTTCGAATTACAATTGAAACTTCACTTTTTAACTGCTAAAATCTTTGGCATGAATCTTTTATCTGTGAATAACCTTGCAAAAATCGGACGAGAAAAACCTTTGTTTACAGGAGTAACGTTCGGCTTAAACGAAGGAGACAAGGCGGCTCTTATAGGACGCAACGGAACTGGAAAATCAACTTTGCTCAACACAATTGCGGGACTGCTTTCTCCAGACGAAGGAACTGTTGTGCTGAACAAAGAGGCCGGAGTTTCTTTTCTTGCACAGAATCCTTTGTACAGCAAGGATGACACAATAAAAAGCCACATTTTCAAATTCCAAAGTCCCAAGCTCAAGACAATCCGCGAATATGAAGAAGCCTGCGACGAGCTTCAAAAAACAAACTCGCAGCAAGCCCAGAAAAAGTTCAACACCCTGAACGAAAAAATGCAAAAAGACAATCTTTGGAACTACGAGTCCCAGATAAAGTCAATTCTTACCACGCTTGGAATAAACGACCTTAGCCGAAAAATGGGCGAGCTTTCAGGCGGAATGATAAAAAAAGTCGCGCTTGCGCAAGTTCTTGTTGAAGACACAAAGCTGCTTCTTTTGGACGAGCCCACAAACCATCTGGACATTTCCACAATTCTTTGGCTTCAAAATTATCTTGCCGAAACAAAAAGGTCAGTTCTTATGGTAACCCACGACCGCTACTTTCTAGACGCAGTCTGCAACAATATCTATGAACTTGCGCGAAACAAGATAAAGCTTTACACAGGAAACTATTCAACCTACCTTGAAAAAAAGCAGACAGAAGCGCAGATTGAAGCGAACACAGAACGCCGCATTGAATCCGTTTTGAGGTTTGAACGCGACTGGCTTATGCGAGGACCATGCGCGCGAGGAACAAAGGCAAAGGCAAGAATCCAGCGGGACCAGGCTTTAATAAACCGCGAAAAATTTTCCGCAGACAAAGGCTTTACTTTTGAAGTTGAAGGAAGAAGGCTCGGCGGAAAAATTCTAGAGCTTCATAAAATCACAAAGAATTTTCAAAAAGGATTCGCATCTTCGGGCAAAAGCAGCCTTGAAAATTCTTTTCCAGTCCTTAAGGATTTTAGTTACAATTTTAACAAGGGCGAAAAAATCGGAATATTCGGCGGCAACGGCTCTGGAAAAACCACGCTTTTAAATATAATCACGCAGAAAATCCAGCCAGATTCCGGCGAAGTTGTAAAAGGCGAAAACACTTCGATTGCATACTACGAGCAGAATCCGCATTTTGAAAACACGGAGCTTACTGTTCTTGAATACATAAAGGAAGCGGCGGACGTTATGAAAATGAATGACGGTACAGTTTTAAGCGCGCCACTCTTTCTTGAGCAGTTCGGCTTTGAAGGAAAAATTCAGCATTCGCCAGTCGGAACTTTGAGCGGCGGAGAGCGCAAGCGGCTTTATCTTGTGCGGCTTTTAATCAGCAATCCGAACTTTCTGATTTTGGACGAACCTACAAACGACTTTGATATTTTTACAATGAATATCCTTGAGCAGTTTTTGCTTTCGTTCAAGGGTTGTCTTTTAGTTGTAAGCCACGACCGCTACTTTATGGACAAAATCTGCGATACAATGTTTATAATGGAAAACGATGGAAGCGTTTCAGGCTTTGTGGGAAAATGCTCTGAATATCTTGATCTTCAGCAGGAACAAAGCGCACAGCAAAAATCACAATCCAAGCAGGAAGAAAAACAGGAAAAGGTTTCTGTCCATCAGAAAAAAAACAAAATGTCGTTCAAGGAAAAAAAGGAATTCGAGCAGCTTGAGCAGCGCATATTTGAGCTTGAAGACAAAAAGCCGGAGCTTGAAAAACTTATGGCCTGTCCAGACTACGAAAAGTCCTCAAAGGCTGGAAAAGAATACACAGACCTAGAAAAGGAGCTTGAAAAAGCGTACTCAAGATGGGAAGAACTTTCCGCACTTGAAATGTAAACGGCAACTTAAAAAAATTACGGAGACGTTTTTATGGAAGAAAAAATCGAGCAGTTAAAAGAACTTGTAGAAAAATCCCAGAAAATTGTGTTTTTCGGAGGAGCTGGAGTCAGCACAGAAAGCGGCATTCCAGACTTTAGAAGCGTTGACGGGCTTTACAATCAAAAGTGGGCTTATCCGCCGGAAACAATACTGAGCGCGACTTTTTTTCATTCAAATCCAAAGGAATTCTACAGGTTCTACCGGGAAAAACTTCTTGTATCCGGAATAAAACCGAACATTACGCATTTTAAACTTGCGGAACTTGAAAAGCAGGGAAAGCTTTTGGCAGTCGTAACTCAGAATATTGACGGACTTCATCAGGCGGCAGGAAGCAAAAAAGTTTTTGAGCTGCACGGAAGTGTTCTTAGAAACTACTGCACAAAATGCGGCGAGTTTTATGATGAAAAATATATCGCTTCACATTCAGACCAAGACGGACTTCCCCTGTGCGAAAAATGCGGTTCCCTTATAAAGCCAGACGTTGTTCTGTACGAAGAATCTCTAAAGGATGAAATTGTAAGCGGCGCAATAAAAGCAATAGGCGGCGCAGACCTTTTGATTATCGGGGGAACTTCGCTCACTGTTTACCCTGCGGCAGGAATGATTCATTATTTCCGCGGAGAAAATATCGTGCTTATAAACCGCGACCCGACTCCAAGCGACGGAATTGCGAACCTCGTTCTGCACGAAAGTCTTGGAAATGTTTTTTCAAAATTATAGTTTACTTTAATGCCATTCTTTGCGCCAAAACAGTTTTAAGGGAAGCAAGTGTTTCTTTTACCGCAGACTCATTGCTTCCTGAAAGAACTGAATCGCAGGCTGAACTTACGGCCGTAATGTTTCCAAGGATGTCTTGCTCAAGCTTTGCAGAAAAAATTTCAGGAGAACCAGCAAGTTTTTTTGCTTCCTCGGCAAGTTCCGCTATCTGTTTTTTTTCTTCATCAAACTGGCTATTTAAATTTTGCGATTTCTGTACAAGAAGGTTCATTGATAAATTTATTCTGTCCAGCAAACCGGAGTTTTCATTTTTCTTTCCAGACTTCTGAAAAAGCCTCTTCATAAAATCTGTAATTCTCATAGTTAACATTATCTCTGATTTACAAAAATATGGCAATACAGACCTTGCGCGCAAAACAGGGCAAAAGCCTTGACCTTGAAATCTCATGAACTATAAACTAAGGTAAAAGGACCAGTGAAAGAATGAATGCAATTTACGCCTCAGGACTTAACGGAGAATTCGCGCTAGAAGACGGAACACTTCCATGGAAAAAAAACTCTTCGCTTCAAAAAGAATGCAAAGAAGACATGGATTTCTTCAAACATATGACCGCAAAAAAAGCCGTCATAATGGGATTCAATACATTTAAGACTCTGCCCTTTCCGCTTAAAAACAGGCTGAACATTGTAATAAAAAGAAACGCCGCCCCGCAAAAAATAGAACGCACAGACAATGAATTTTTCTTTTTTTCTTCTATAAAAAAAGCTTTAAATGCGCTTGATTTTCTTTGCCCGGACGATATTTTTTTAATCGGCGGAAAAAAACTTTTTACAGAAGCGTTCAACAAAAATCTTGTAGACGGTATTGTTTATGAAACAGTTTTTTGCAGGAATTTTCCAGACGCAAAAATTTTTATAAATTGCCCGGAAAATTTCAGCCTGATAGATTCAAGGAAAAGCGGAATTCTTGTTTTTAATCAGTACAAAAATCCGGAAGCTCCAAAGGCTCAATTCCAAAGCGGCTTGCAAAATCCCTAGCTTTCCAGGCGTTCATGATAACATCCTGAGGATTGTGGGCATCGGAATTGCATATTACACGGACATTTGTAAGAGAAGCCATTTCCCAGAACTCAACAAACGGATAAGGGTATCTCATTCCGCGCTTTGTATGATTTGGAGTTCTGGTTATTCCAAGACCGTTTATTTCAATAGGCAAATCCAAATCGGAAGCCGCATCCAAAATCGCCTGGCTGCAAGCCTTTGCCTGATCGTCCCATTCCTTGTAGCCTGCCATAAACAAATCCGGGTGGGCAAGAAAAGCAAAATGGCCGCTCCGCATTCCTTCTATGGTCTGGTCAATATATTTATTCAAAAGCGAAGGGCTTTCAACATCGGGAATATAAATATGGCTTGAACCGTCTGTAACCCAGTGCGAGCCAAGAACAAGATAGTCCGCTCCAAAATCCGCCTTAAGCTCGTCATACCAGCCAACGAAGGATTCTTCCCATTCACATTCATAGCCCTGGTAAATAGGAAACATCGCTGCTTCTTTTGCCTCTTCAATCCATTCGCTGTATTCAGAAGCCTCCTTTGTTGTCATTCTTATTTCCGGCCAGTAGTCAAAAAAATCTTCCGGATATGGGCAATGGTCAGAAAACCCCAAAGCAGTGCAGCCTTCCAGAATAGCCTGATTAACATAGTCAACCGGCTGTCCTTTTGCATGATGGCAAAGTTCTGTGTGTGTATGAAAGTTAGAAATTGATTTCATATATGCTTGATTTTATTAAAAAAGAAGAATTATGTTAAGGGCATAAAAAAATCCCCTCCAGTTTCCTAGAGGGGGAAGTTAGCATTTAGCCGCTAAACATCAATGAAAATTATTTCTTTGTTGTTTTTTTAGCAGGAGCCTTTTTTGCTGGTGCTTTTGCGGCCGGCTTCTTTGCTGTTGACTTTGCAGCCGGTTTTTTAGCAGGAGCCTTTTTTGCTGGTGCTTTTGCAGCTGGTTTCTTTGCTGTTGAAGTCTTTTTTTCTGCTACGGCTTTCTTTGCAGCTGGCTTTTTTGCTGGTGCCTTTGCAGCTTTTGCAGCGGCAAGAGCTTTAATAACAGCCTGTGCTCCGGCAAGGCGTGCAGCTGGTACACGGAATGGCGAGCAAGAAACGTAGTTAAGACCAAGCTTGTAGCAAAGAGCGATTGAATCTGGGTCTCCACCATGTTCTCCACAGATTCCAAGGTGAAGATCAGATTTTACTGAGCGTCCCTTAGCTTCTGCAATTTCCATAAGAGCACCTGGTCCGTCTGGATCAAGAGTCTTGAATGGATCCTTTTCGAGAATCTTCTGGTCAAGGTAAGAATCAATGAACTTGCCATAGTCATCACGGCTGAAGCCAAATGTTGTCTGTGTAAGGTCGTTTGTACCGAATGAGAAGAAGTCAGCGTACTGTGCAATCTGATCTGCTGTGCAAGCTGCGCGTGGGAATTCAATCATAGAACCAATCTGGAACTTGAGGTTTGTTCCCTTTGCTTCGTTTACTTTTGCAATTACAGCTTCTGCCTGTGCGCGGATCTGCTTGAGTTCGTTTACAGAAGTTACGTTAGGAATCATAATACGAACATCATGTGCAATTCCGTCCTTTTCTGCGTGTGCAGTTGCCAAAGCGATTGCTTCAACCTGCATTTCGTAGATTTCAGGATATGTAATTGCAAGACGACATCCACGGTGTCCAAGCATAGGGTTGTGCTCGTTAAGATCAGCGAACTTTGCCTTGATTGTTGCAACAGAAACTCCGAGCTTAGAAGCAAGTGCCTGAGCTTCAACATCTGTAGCAGCCTGAATAAACTCGTTAAGAGGCGGGTCAAGAAGACGAATTGTTACAGCGCGTCCACCCATTGCCTTAATGATTCCGTAGAAATCTTTTTCCTGAAGTGGAAGAATCTTTGCAAGGTTTTCTTTGCGGGCTTCTGTGTTTTCAGAAATAATCATCTTCTGGAACGAAGAAAGTTTTGGCTCTTCAAAGAACATGTGCTCTGTGCGGCAAAGACCAATTCCGTTTGCGCCAAACTTGAATGCCTGTGGAGCTTCGTTCTGCTCTGCGTTTGCAAGGACATCGAATCCCTTTACAGTTTTTCCGGAAGCTGTCTTGCGTACAGACTTTTCGCGGATTTCATCAGCCCAGCCAAGGAATGTTTCAAGATCGCCAGAAACTTTTGCTTCTTCTACAGGAATAAGACCTGCATAAACTTTACCAGTTGAACCGTCAATAGAAATATTGTCGCCCTTCTTGAAAGTCTTGTCGCCAATCTTTACTGTTTCTTTGTCTACAAATACAACTGCCGCGCATCCGCAAACACAAGGAGTTCCCATACCACGTGCAACAACAGCAGCGTGTGAAGTGCGTCCGCCTGTAGATGTCAAGATTCCTTCTGCAACGTACATACCTGCAATGTCATCAGGAGATGTCTCTTTGCGAACGAGCATTACTTTCTTTCCAGCCTTGTTCCATTCAACAGCTTCATCTGCTGTGAATACAATCTGTCCAGCTCCGGCTCCAGGAGATGCGTTAAGAGCTTCTGCGATTGGTGCTGCGGCTTTAAGAGCTTTTGGCTCAAACTGCGGGTGAAGAAGCTGGTCAAGCTGATCCGGCTTTACACGGAGAAGAGCCTGCTCTTTTGTGATGAGTTTTTCTGCAACCATGTCAACTGCCATCTTAACAGCTGCCGGTCCTGTGCGTTTTCCGTTGCGGCACTGGAGCATATAGAGAGTTCCTTCCTGAACTGTGAACTCCATATCCTGCATATCGTGATAGTGCTTTTCAAGGCGAGCGCGGATTTTGCAAAGCTGATCGTAAATCTTTGGATTTGTTTCAGCAAGCTGAGAAAGGTGCTGAGGTGTGCGGATTCCAGCAACAACGTCTTCTCCCTGTGCGTTCATAAGGTATTCACCCATGAATTCGTTAACACCAGTAGAAGGATCACGGCTGAAGCAAACACCAGTTCCTGATGTATCTCCCATGTTTCCGAATACCATTGCCATAACAGTTACGGCTGTGCCTTTGATAACTCTTTCATCAATGTTGTTGAGCTTGCGGTATGTGATAGCACGAGGATTCATCCAAGAACCGAATACAGCTCCGATTGCTCCCCACATCTGTTTGTGTGGATCCTGCGGGAAATCTTCGCCCTTTTCTTTCTTGTACATTGCCTTGTACTTAGAAACAATTTCCTGAAGTTCTTCTGTAGTAAGATCTGTATCCTGTGTGATTCCACGGTGAGACTTAACTTCGTCGATGATTTCTTCGAACTTGTCATGATCTACACCCATTGCAACGTTGCCGTACATCTGAATAAAGCGGCGGTATGCATCCCATGCGAAGCGTGGGTTCTGTGTTTTGTTTGCAAGACCAAGAACGGAATTGTCGTTAAGACCGAGGTTGAGGATTGTGTCCATCATACCAGGCATAGATTCTGCAGCACCTGAGCGAACTGAAACAAGAAGCGGATCTTTTGCATCGCCGAGCTTTTTGCCCATTGATTTTTCAAGCTTTGCAAGATACTTAGCAACTTCTGCATCAAGTCCTGCCGGATACTTTTTGCCTAATTTGTAGTATTCCTGACAAACATCAATTGAAATTGTGAATCCAGATGGAACAGGAAGGCTCAAAGGTTTCTTTGCCATCTGAGCAAGGTTTGCGCCTTTTCCACCGAGGATTGGACGCATTGATTCATCGCCTTCTGCGTCGCCATCACCAAAGTAATAAACATATTTGGTCTTAGCCATTATGTCCTCCATATATATATGTGAGAAAAATTATAATGGTAATTTCTTGTATCGTCAACAAATGTTTTTAATATCGGAAAGAATTGCAAATTAAAATTTGAGTTTTTTCAAAAGAAATTTCTTAAAGCAAATCGCAGAAATGGCAATTTATCAAATAGTCTTAATTTCGAGTTTTATAATTTAATGTCATTATCGGGCTTGACCCGATAATATATTTAAAATTTCCAACAGACTTATCAAAACTCGACATTTGTGCTAAATCCCAAAAAAAATCCGCCAAGTTTTTCCAATCTGTACAGCAATTTAGCATACTTAATGTGAGCCAAAATTTCCCAAGTTTTACTAAACTGATTTTATTTTCTGCGTCAAAAAAATTCAAATAAAAAGGCAAATTCAACAGCAATAGCAAAAATTTCCATGCAGACATAAAGTTAAACGCAGACATTCAGCCAAAAACAAGCGAAAAAGGCATTTATTCGGCAAATTGCTGATTTTTCTTACTTGGCACGTATTCTGCTATATATCTAGTGTACGGCTGAAAGGCAGTACGAAAAAAAATTAAAACAATGCTGTAAAACCAGCGAGGAGATTTATATGAACGAACTTTCACTTTTAGATTCACTTTTTGGAAATGATGGATTTGCATTGCCAAGCTACCGCGAAGCAGCTTTTGCCCCGAAAGTAGATGTTGTGCAGAAAAAAGACAGCTATGTGCTTTCTATGGATTTGCCTGGAAAAACTGAAAAAGATGTAGACATAACACTTAAAAACGATGTTCTTACAATTTCTTCTGTTGAAAACGCAAAGTCTGATTCAGGCGAAAAGAAAGAAAAGGTTGACGATGCTTACTACATTCTGCGTGAACGCACAACAAGGCACAGCCAGTTCAAACGTTCATTTACTTTGCCAAAGGACATTGATTCCAACAAAGTGAACGCGATATTCAAAAACGGCATTCTTTCTATTGAAATCGGACGCAAGGAAGATTCCACAGAAAAGAAAATTGCAATCAAAAGCGAGTAAAAAAAATTAAAAAATTTTTTTAAAAACTGTTGACAAAGAAAATGCAATGATGTATATTCTAATCAGCTTATAAAGCTGATAAAACTCTCTCCTTTAGTTCACGAAAGTGAACGGCAGAACCCCGGGCAACCGGGGTTCTGTTCATTTAAAAACATTAATTTTATTACTGATTCCAACTATCTGTCATCAAAAGATTATAAGATCGAATGTCGAGTTTTAGGATTTCTTGAAATTTCTAGTCATTATCGTACTTGCCCCTGCGATGTTTGCACGGAAATGACAGCCTTTTTAGCATAGGAATAATTGTTTAGCAGCTGTTTTATTAAAACTCGACATTCGTCCTTTATGGCAAAATATATTTTTTCAGTTTTTATAAAAAAAACTACATCGACATTCCTATAGAAAAGCCTGTCCTGAATTCTTTTTCGGTAATATTGTAAATAACTTCAACCGAACAAGCCGGGAACGCGACTTTTGAAAGGTACATTTTCATTCCGCCGCCAGCTCCCTGATTAAAAACCCAAGTCCTGTCAAAGTCTTTTGCGCGCGCTGTCTGATAAACCGCATAAACAGAAAAAAGACCTATTTTTGTCTTAAGAGCGGCATATTCAAGCCCAAGAGAAAGCCCTGCCATTGAATCAGAAGAAAATTCAGTAGGAAAAAGGCTCACAGAAGCCGAACGTCCGCCAGTATAAAAGACAATCGGAGCATCGAATTCATAAAAGCAAGATGCTGACTGAACAATTCTAAGTTTGTCAAGAATCGGCTGCTGAATTTTTATTTTAAGCTCAAATCCGTTAAAAACATCCCGACAAGGCGTAACATCAACAAAAGCCTTTACAGCTGCAAATTTTTCAGACATAAAAACACCGTTCCAGTCAGCGGATTTAAAATCTATTGCGGCGGAAGATACCCAGACTTTTTCAGATTCAATTTCGCCTTTGATTTCGTCCGAGCCGTCAACTTTTATAATTCCAAATCCTGTGCTTAGTTCCGCAGAAAAACAGTCAAAAAATTTCTTGGAAACACCAAGGCTTCCGCGGAAAGAAAGAGAGCCAAAATCGTAAACTGAATCATCTTTTGTTGTAACAAGTTCCGTGTCCGATTTTGAAATTCCTGTGTAAATCGAAAATCCAAGCGACGAGCCTTTTGGCGGATGTGAAAAAAATGCCATTCCAGAAATGTTGTCCCGCGAAAAAATTCCGCCCAGCATAAAAAAATCTTTCAGCCCCATCGCATTTGAATCAATGAGAAACGCGCCCGCAGAAAAAAGTCCGTCATTAACGGCAACAATCGGCAGCGGCAAAATGGACATTTTTTCTTCAAGTGAAATTTTAACGCGGCTCTCATTTTCGGTTATAGGCTCGCATCCAATGGAAATATTTGTAAAAAGGTTGTCCGCCTGAAGTGAATTTTCTATGCTGTGCAAAGTTTCCGCGGAAGCCTCTTTTCCAATGAACTTTTTTAAGTCGCGCTGAACTGCAAATTCTTTTGTGCGCTTTAAGCCTTGAATTTCAAACTTCGTGATTTTAGGCTCAGCGTTAAGAAAACCTGCGAAAATAGCAAAAAGCGCAACTGCAGAAAATGACTTTTTCATTGAAAACATCTCCATTTATTGTAAATAACTAAAGTTATAGTTTTACAACAAATGGGAAGATTTAGCAATATAATGCAAGAAAAAGAATTAAATGCGGTTAAAACCTGCCAAGCATGGACAAAACAAGCGAACCGCTCAATGAAGCCGCTTCGTTTTCATTAAAGCTGTAAATTGATTCTCCGTCATCGTCCGCCATGTCGCTCATGCAACGGATAATCACAAATGGAATTTCATTTATCCAGCAGGCATGCGCAACAGCAGCTCCTTCCATTTCAACACAAGCCGGAGAGCAAGTTTCCTGAATTGCTGATTTTTTCTCTTTGTCGCTTATAAACTGGTCGCCTGTAGCAATCCGTCCGAACACAAGCTTATGTTCCGCCGGAAATTCCTTAAATGCAGAACGAGCCGCTTCAAGCATTTTGCCGTCCGCCGGAAAATCGCTGCATTTCATCTGCGGAATTTCAGTTTTTTTGTAGCCGAATCCTGTCGCGTCCATGTCATGATAAACTGCATCCGTGGAAGCAACAAAATCAAGCACTTTAAGTCCAGAAGCCATTGCGCCGGCAATTCCAGTGTTGATTATATGCGTGCATCCAAACTTAAGAATCAGCCGTTGAGCACACAAAGCCGCATTCACCTTTCCAACTCCAGACTGAACCAGAACTACAGAAATTCCGTTGATTTTTCCTTCAGTGAATGTCATTCCGCCAGCCTTGGTTACCGCCGGATTTTCTTCCAATTTTGACTTTAAAAGCTCAAGTTCAACGCTCATTGCGCCGATTATCCCGACCTTTTTTGACATAAAATGTTACTCCTTGCGAAATACCGCATTATTTACAAAAAACTTCTAAAAATTTCTTCAAAACCATTGACTGCATTACAGTTTTCATGTAAATTATAACCAGCAGTAAATAAACGACAAAATGAAGTCAACACGCTTCAGAAACGGACTGTCTTTTTCCTCCTTAGGGCAGTCCGTTATTTTTTTTGTCAAAAACAGAATAATAGAAAGCAAAGGGAATTTCAATTTTCAATCTAAGAATTGACATAAATTTAAAAAATCAATATATTGTTTTTAGACAATGACGTCTGTTTTCTGGGTATTTTTATGCCCCCAGAACAGGCGTCTTTTTTTTTGCCAATTAATTGAAAAGGGGTTATTTATGTGTGGATTTGTTGGCGCATTTGATTTAAACAGCGGCTCGCAGCCGATTGATGAAGGCTTAAAAGAACAGCTTCGTTCCCAAGTTCTGGATATGTCTAAAAAAATCCGTCATAGGGGACCGGACTGGAGCGGAGTTTACACAGGAAACAATGCGATTTTAAGCCACGAACGTCTTTCTATTGTAGATCCGCTTTCTGGAAAACAGCCGCTTGTTAGCGATGACGGAAAAATCATTCTTGCGGCAAACGGTGAAATATATAATCATCAGGAAATCCGCAGACAGTTTGCAGGAAAATACAGCTTTAAAACACAGAGCGACTGCGAAGTTATAATTCCGCTTTACAAAAAATACAGAGCAGAAGAAAACGGCTTTTGCAAAATGATAGAAGAGCTTTCTGGAATTTTTGCATTCGCGCTTTATGATTCAGAAAAAGACGTTTATTTAATTGCCCGTGACGAAATCGGCGTTATTCCGCTTTATCAGGCATGGGACAAGCAGGGACGTTACTATGTTGCTTCAGAACTAAAGGCTCTTGAAGGGCAAAACATGGTTTCTATTGAAGAATTTCCAAACGGACATTATTTCTATTCAAAAGACAAAAAGCCGGCTCTTTGGTACAAACGCGACTGGGAAGAATTCAGCGCAGTAGAAAATGCAAAACGCGCGACGGATGACAACGGAGAAATCATAAACGAAGATGTAATTCAGAATGTGCGCGACGGACTTGAAAAAGCCGTGAAACAGCAGCTTATGAGCGATGTTCCTTATGGAGTTTTGCTTTCAGGCGGACTTGATTCAACTGTAATCGCGGCAATCACACAAAAATTCGCAAAAAAAAGAATTGAGACCGGCTCTTTAAAAGATGCCTGGTGGCCGCAGCTTCATAGTTTTGCAGTAGGACTTGAAGGAAGTCCTGACTTAATCGCAGCAAAAAAAGCCGCTGATTTTATAGGAACAGTTCACCATGAAGTTCACTTTACAATTCAGGAAGCTTTAGATGCCCTTGAAGATGTAATTTACCACATTGAAACTTACGACATTACAACAGTGCGCGCTTCAACACCAATGTACTTGCTTGCCCGCGTTATAAAATCAATGGGAATAAAAATGGTTCTTTCCGGCGAAGGAAGCGATGAGCTTTTTGGCGGATATTTGTATTTCCACAAAGCGCCTAACGCCCGCGAATTCCATGAAGAGCTTGTGCGTAAAATGAGCAAACTGCACCTTTACGACTGCCTGCGTGCAAACAAATCTCTTGCAGCCTGGGGAGTTGAAGGCCGTGTTCCTTTCCTTGACAAGGATTTTATCGACATTGCAATGAGACTGAATCCGCTTGACAAAATGAACATAAAACTTCCGAACGGAAAACAGCGCATTGAGAAATGGATTGTACGCAAGGCATTTGAAGACATTCTTCCACCTGACATTTGCTGGAGACAAAAAGAGCAGTTCAGCGACGGCGTAGGCTACAGCTGGATTGACACATTGAAGGAAATGACAGCACAAAAAGTTTCGGATGCAGAATTCGCCCAGAGAGCAAAAAGATTCCCGGTAAACACTCCTGTTACAAAGGAAGAATATTATTACAGGGAAATTTTTTCAAACCTCTTCCCAAGCGAAAGCGCAGCGCTTGCAGTTCCACACGAAGCCGGAGTCGCCTGCTCAACAGCAAAAGCTCTAGAATGGGATGAAGCCTGGAGAAAAATGGACGAACCAAGCGGAAGAGCCATTAGCGGCGTGCATAATGACGCCTACAAAAGCTAAATAAAAAATATGCTGTGCGGAATTTTCATTTTCTGCGCAGCGCAAAATTCTTGCAAAATCTTAACTTGGGCAAAGTCTATGGAATCAGTTTTTGAAAATCTTAAAGACACTTGCGAAGGCAAAATTGCCGCTGAAATAGAAAAACTTTATGCCGAACTTGAAAAACAGCAGTCGGATTGGTACAAAAAAACAAAATTCACCTGCCATTCTGGCTGCGGAATGTGCTGCCACAACTTTGAGCCGGACTTAACAGAAGCCGAAGCAAATTTTATGGTATTGTGGCTTATACAAAACCAAAGACAAACCGCAGAAAAACTTCTTGAAGAAAATGAAAATTCCAGTAAAACTTGCATTTTTTTCAATGCGGAAAATGACTGTCACTGCTCCATTTATGGCGCGCGACCTTTTATCTGCAGACTTTTTGGAGCAAGCAGTTTTTACAGCAAAAACCGTTCACTTGTCTGGCGGCCATGCAAATTTTATCCGGAAGAAAAACTTTCAGACTTTGGACTTTCCCACAGACAATATTCAAAAGATATGGCAAAAAAAATTCTGGGCGAAGTTCCTCCTGCAATGAGCGACATAATGGCGCAGGCAATGGCAGTCAGCCCCGAAAACAAAAGCACCGAGCCTCTGCGGAAAATTCTTCCAAGAAAAATTCAGCACATATTTTTTCTTCTCAAATGCTGCGGAAATGTTTAACAAACGTTTTAATCTTTGCTTCTTGTAAAAAAACGCCCGAAAATTTCTTTTGTTTTTAAAACATTTATAAAAGCTGCAGAATCACATTTTTTCAGTTCGCGACTCAAAGGTCCAAGCTCATCCGCAGAAACAACCGTATAAAGCATTGTTTTTTCTGAATTTTTGTAGCAGCCTGTTCCAATAAATTTTGTAGCGTCATGATTTGTAGAATTCTTTACAACCTGGTACATTTCGTCAGGTTTTTCCGTAATAATCAAAAGAGTGATTTTTTGGTAGCGCCGGTAAAGCTCATTTAAAATTTGAGTCGAGCTGAACTGAAAAATAATCGAGTAAAGCGCCTTGTCCCAGCCAAAAAGAATTCCGGCCACAACAAGAACGCAAATATTCATTCCAAAAATCATATTCCACATATCCATGCCTTTTTTTTCAGAAAAATAAATTGCGATAAAGTCCGTTCCGCCGCTTGTTGCATCAGCATAAAGACAGCAAGTTATGGCTAGTCCGTTTAAGATTCCGCCGAAAATCGAACACAAAAGCAAATCATCTGTAATACGGATTGAAGGAATAAAATCTGTAAGAAATGAAGAAACTGCAATCATCAGCAAAGAAAAAATTGTGAACTTCTTTCCAATGTATTTAAAGCTTATAAAAACCGGCACTGCATTCAACGCAAAATACAAAACTGTATACGGAATTTTCACATTGAAAAACTTCAAAAATGCGCGCTGAATCAAAAGCGAAATTCCTGCAAATCCGCCTGGAAAAAGTTCCGCCGCATAGGCAAAAGAATTCAGATTCATGGAAAAAATAACCGCGCCGGCAATAACAAGAATCACGCGTTTAAAAGTTGAAGGTGTAGGAATAATCGTAGTTACACTGGTCATGCTAAAATTGTATCAATAAAATACAGTTTAGTTAAGAATGCAGTTTCTTATAAAAAAAATTGACATTCCCCCTGCGCCTGAATAATATAAAAATGGGTTACGAAATTCTCGGTAGGTGTTTTTATGGAAAAGAAGAACTCGATTTATTTTACGCTTGTTGCTATTTCGGTCGCGCTTTCGGTTGTGGTTTCAGTCTGCGTTTCGCTTGTTCTTTATAATATGATTTCGGGCGAAATTACCGGAATGAAAAAAATGGAGCTCAGGGCAAGCTCGGACAGAATGCACGTTCTGTTCACCGCGCGGCAGAAAAATCTTGAGAAAAAACTTTCCGTGATTCTGGATAAAATTGACTGGAACAGCATTTCCTCGCAGAATGAAATTTTCAGCCGGCTTTCGGAAGTTCAGGAAGAGGCGGAGCTTTACAGCGTGATTCTTGCCAAAAATTCAGGCGAGACAATTTTTTCAGCCGGGAAGAACAGTTCAGCTTCACTTGCCTCCGAAAAAAAGGCGCTTTCAAATGCTGCGGGCGGAAAACTGAATTCGTGCCTCTCGCTCAAAAATGACGAGGTTCTTGCAACGGCAGCCGCAAGATTTCCGGCGATAAGCGGAAGTGTTCTTGTGATTCAGCAGGAAATTTCAGACCACGGATGGCTTTCGGAATACGGCTCCACGCTCGGATGCAGCATGAATATTTTTATAGAAGACACTTGCGTTGAAAGCTCGGACATCGGTGAAAACGGCAAGCCAAAGACCGGCGGAAAAATGGGAAGTCCGTTCATCATCGGCGAGGTCTACAAAAGCCGTCATGTCCTTGAGCTGATTGACCGCTACAAGGGAAACGTCTCGGCTACGGTTTTCAGCCCGATTGACAGCGATGACGGAAACGCGATGCTTTATCTCGGAATAAATTTAAAGGAACTTGAAAAAAGCTCTTCGCGGCTTATAAAACTCGCGCTTCCTGTCGTGGTTGCGGCGATTCTTTTGAGCCTTGGAATAATTCTCTTTATAATCCTTCAGATTGTGACAAAACCTTTGAAGAGAACTTCCGCGGCATTCAAAAAACTGAACGGAGAATCCGGAACTTCAGACCTGACGATAAAAATAGACGCCAAAAATGAAAACGAAATCGGCGAGATGATAGATTCCGTGAACCATTTTATCGGCACTTTGCGCGGACTTCTTGCAGACGTGAATTCGGCGGAATCCCAGCTTGAGTCAATCGGAACAAGTTTGGCTTCAACTTCGCAGGAATCGGCAAGCGCGGTCTCGCAGATTATGTCGAACATCCTTAGCGTAAAAAATCAGATTGAAAAGCAGAATAAGACGCTTGATGAAGTTCAGGGAATTCTTGACAGCTCAAGCCGCGGAATTGAGTCGCTTGAAAAGAACATCGAGAACCAGTCCGCAAAAATCACCGAATCGTCATCGTTCATCGAAAAAATGGTGGCAGACATCGCGGAAATGTCGGAATCCGTCGCGAATCTTGCGGGCGAATACAAGGAGCTTATCCGTATTACTGATTCCGGAAAAACACGTCAGAACGAGATGGCGGATGAAATCAAGAACATGGCGGAGCAGTCAAAGAATCTTGCCGACGCGAACTCCGTAATCTCGCAGATTGCCTCGCAGACAAACCTCCTTGCCATGAACGCCGCGATTGAAGCAGCCCACGCGGGAGAAGCTGGAAAAGGATTCAGCGTTGTTGCGGATGAAATCAGAAAGCTTGCCGAGAATTCCGCCGCGCAGTCAAATTCAATCAAGAAGGAGCTTGAGACAATCGGCCAGGTGATTGCAAAGGTTGTCGAGACATCCGAGATTTCCGTAAAGGAATTTGAAAAGATAACTGAAAAAGTCAGCTCCACCGAATCGCTTGTTCAGAATGTGGACAGCACAATGTCGCGCCAGCATGAGTCCTCAAAGCAGGTTCTGGCGAATCTGCAGGACGTGGACGATACGACTTCGACAGTTCTCAAGACCGCAAAGGAAATGTCCGCCGCAATTGAAAACGTCGCTACTGCCGCAGGAAACCTCGATATGCTGGCCCAGCAGGTTGAAGGAAGCATGGACGAAATGTCCGAAGGCGTAAAGGAAATAAACACCTCCGCTCAGAACATTTCCGAAATGGCGCAGACAACCCACGACAGCATAAAGGTCATGGACAGCGTCCTGTCGAAATTCAAAATCTAGCGCTGAGGAAACATTTTTGCTATTGACCCCAATGTAAAATTTCAGATATAATATCTGACATTCGGGCCATTAGCTCAGTCGGTTAGAGCAGGGGACTCATAATCCCTTGGTCCTAGGTTCAAGTCCTAGATGGCCCAAAAAAATTATAAAGGATACTTTGCAATAAAGTGTCCTTTTTTTCATTTTAAAGCAATCAACAAAACTTCTATAGCTTTTTCATTTAAAAACTGCCGTTGTAAATATTGATTTTTTAATGTATTCTATAAAGTATGGCTTACGAAGTTACGGCGACACGGCGTCGTCCACAGAATTTTGACAATCTTATTGGTCAGGAATTCGTTGCGGAAACTCTCAAGAATTCAATCCAGTCAAAAAAAATAGCTCACGCATATTTATTTTCAGGTCCGAGAGGATGTGGAAAAACATCAACCGCAAGAATTCTTGCAAAAGCCCTGAACTGCCAGAAAGGACCTACAGCTTTTCCATGCGGAGAATGCGCAGCGTGCAAAGAAATAACAGCAGGATCTTCGCTCGACGTAATTGAAATAGACGGAGCTTCAAATACAAGCGTTAACGATGTCCGCCAAATAAAAGACGAAGTTTTGTTTCCGCCGAATTCATGCAGATACAAAATCTACATAATCGATGAAGTGCACATGCTTTCAACCTCGGCATTCAACGCGCTTTTAAAGACAATTGAAGAACCGCCGCCATACTGCATTTTTATTTTTGCAACTACGGAAATCCAAAAAGTTCCAGCCACAATAAAATCAAGATGCCAGCAGTTCAACTTTAGGCTTGTTCCAATTGAAAAAGTAAAACAGCAGCTTGCAGAAGCCGCCAACGAACTTGGAATAAAGGCAGAAGACGAAGCACTTTACTGGATTGCAAGAGAATCGACAGGCTCAATGAGAGACTCGTATACGCTCTTTGATCAGGTTGCAGCTTTTTCCGGCGGAGAAATCACTTACGAAAAAATCCGCGACAAACTTGGACTTGTTGGAGTTGACCGTCTGAATGAAATTTTCGGTTTCTGTGTAAAAAAAGATTCTGAAAACGCGCTTTTAAAGCTTGATGAATATTTGCAGAACGGAGTAAGCATTGAGCAGCTTATTTCAAACTGCGCGGATTATTTGCGCTCAATTCTTCTTATAAAAAGCGGTGTAAAAAAAGAATCATTGCTTGGACAAAGCGCAGACCGTTTTTCCAAGGAAGTGCTGGATTCATGGAATTCCATGCAGACAGAAAGAGCACTTGGAATTTTCATGCAGCTTTACAGAGATGTTCGCTACTCGCTAAGTCCAAGATACGAATTTGAACTTGCAGTTTCAAGGCTTTGCTGGCTCAAGGATTATGTTTCCGCGGCGGAAGTAAAAAAAGCAATTGACGCTGTAAAACCGATTTTGGCAAACTCAAGCTCACAAAGAAAAATTCCCGCTGAAAAAAAAAATGAACCGGTAAATATAAATGCGCCAAGGAATTCGTTTTTATCTGTTCCCGCTCCAATTCCCACATTCAGCGCACTGGAAGAAGACGAAGATTCTTTTTATGATGGCGGAGCTGAACCGCCTGAAAAATTTTCAGCAGAGGCAGAAACCAAGCCTTTAGAGCAAAATCAAGATATTCCGCAGCAAAAAGAATCCGTTGCAAAAAACGTGGACACTTCGGACATAGAAAAAGTAAAAGATGCAATGATTTCCGATTTTTCCATAGACGATGCTTTGCTTGCCAGCAGTTTAATGCAGACAAAAGAATGGAAGCTTGAAGAAAACAAAGCAAACGCGATAAGTGAAAATCAGTTTGAGCAGATGCAGATTCAGCAGCAGGCTTTTAAAATTTCAGAATATCTTTCTAAAATTTACGGACGGACAATAAGCTTTGAAATTCAGTTTGTTCCGAAAAAAGTTGAAGAAAAAAAACAGGAAATTCCAACAGAAGTAAAAATTCTCCGGGATGTCTTTAAAGGAACTATAACCGTAGGAGCATAAAATGAAAAAAACATTCGCTTTGTTTTTATGCGTCGGCTTGTTTTTTAGCTGCGGACAAAAATCTCCTGAAATGACACTTGAAGAAATCGCGGAATACAAAAAAAATTCAGGCTCGCTTCTTCTTGAAAAAACGCTATACAGACCATGGAAAGGCGGCGGTTTTGCAGACGGAACAGAAGGAGGCGAATGGTTTTCTTCAATAAGCGCAGATCCAAAAACTTTCAACCAGTATATTGCAGAACGCGATGCAGAAAGCGCAGGAATTATAAACCAGACTTTGGATTCGCTTGTGGACTATGACAATGCTGAAAAAAAATGGTTTCCAAAAGCTGCATTCTTTGAAGTAGAAACCAACAAGAAAAAAAACACGCTAACCGTCCATTACACTTTGCGTGAAAATCTTTACTGGACTTGGTACGGCTCAGACAAAAAAGTTCCTGTAACTTCTGATGATATTGTTTTCTGGTACAACGAAATTGCAGGAGACCCGGCATTCCAAAGCTCAGGCTATAGCGGACAGTTTGTTTCTATGCCAGACGGAACTTCCGCACGCATTGAATGTGTAAAAATAAACAACAGGCAGTTTGACTTTGTCTTTCCGCGGATTATAGCAGATCCGCTTCTTGCCACAAACATGAGTTTCTGTCCGTCTTTTATCTATAAAAAAGCAAAAGAAGAAAAAGGCGCAGAAGGTGTAAAAGACTTATTCAAGGCTTCGTGCAATGTCCGTGAAATTCCTTCAATGGGAAGATGGTACATAGCTGAATATATTCCGGGCCAGAGAATCGTGTACAAAAAAAATCCGTACTACTGGGAAAAAGACTCGCAAGGAAAAACCACAACTTACATAGACACAAAAACAGTTCAAATTGTAGGAAATCCGCGGACTGAATATCTTTTATTCAAGCAGGGAAAAATGGAATCCTATTCGCCAGTTCCGGAAGAAGTTGACGCTGTGATAAACGGACAAAAAGATTCTTACAAAGTCTTCCGCTCGGAAGGTTCAATCGGAACTGCAATGTGGACGTTCAATCAGAATCCAAAAAACAGAGGAAAAAATTTCTACAGCTGGTTTACAAAAAAAGAATTCCGCCAGGCAATGAGTTGCCTTTTAAATCGTGAAAGAATAATTGCACAGACTTACCGCGGACTTGCCGAACCAAAATACAATTTTTTTCCAAGCGTGAATCCGTACTACAACGAAGAAATCACGCTGAAATACAGATTCGACAAGGAAATGTCTTTACGACTTTTGTCAAAAATCGGAATAAACCAAGATTCAAACGGCACAATGCGCGATGCCTTTGGAAACGAAATTTCATTTGACCTTGCAATCCCTTCATCCAGCGCAACCTCAAATGACATGGCGCAAATTGTAGCGGACGAATGTTCAAGTGTAGGAATAACCGTGAATGTGCGTCAGGTTGATTTTCAAAAACTGATTGAGCTTTTGACTTCAACTTATGACTGGCAGTCGGTGTTCATCGGTCTTGGCGCAAATATTTTTCCAACGCAAGGAAGCAATGTCTGGCCTTCAAGCGGAAATTTGCATCTTTGGTATCCAGAGCAAAAAACTCCGGCAACTGAATGGGAAGCTAGAATCGACCACCTTTACAACGAAGGCTCTTTTACAAACGATTTCAATCAGGCAAAAAAAATTTGGGACGAATATCAGTCCATTATTCTTGAGCAATGCCCGATAATTTATCTTGTAAGCATGAAAACTTTTTTTGCGCTTCAAGGAAAATGGGATATTTCAAATTTTTTTTATGACAACATGAACGGAGCAATGACGGAACGGATTTTCTTGTCGCAGATTCAGTAAGGGAAAAAATATGGCAGCATTTTTAAAAAAACTTTGGGAAACAATTTCTTTTCCTTGGAACTACTTAAAAAAGCAAAGTCCCCTCGCATCTTTTATAACTGGAAGAATTGCAACAATGGCGGCTCTTCTTTTTCTTTTGGGGCTTGCAATGTTCGCGCTCATGGAACTTGCTCCCGGAGACATAGTTGACCAGATGATGACGCAGCAAATCGCATCTTCCATGAATTCAACTTCGGTTTCATCATCGCAGATTTCAAAGGACAACAGCTTTACAACAGACCAAGGCCAGCAGCTTAGAAAAGAACTGGGACTGGACAAACCGTTTTATTCTCAATATATGGACTGGCTAAAAAGAGTTTTTGTAAATCACGATCTTGGAATCAGTCTGATTTCCAGAACACCGGTAAGTTTTTTGATTTTATCGCGGCTTAAAAATTCAATAGTTTTGAATTTGATTTCGCTTGTTTTTATCACGTCGTTTTCTTTTTTGCTCGGAGTTTATTTTTCTAGCAAAGCCGGAACAAGAACTGACGTGGCGGCAACTTTTTTCGCGCTTTTTTTTCATGCTTTCCCGGGAATTTTGCTTTTGATTCTTTTGCAGCTTTTTGCATCTATAACAGGACTTTTTCCAGTAACAGGCTATCCGAATTTTCCATTCTCTGAAAATCCTATGAAATTTTCATTCAGCTATGTTCATCATATTTTTCTTCCGTTGCTTGCTTCTTTTCTTGGAGGAGTTGGAGGAACTATGAGAATGATCCGCTCAACGATGCTAGACCAGATGGGACTTCCTTACATAATGGCTCTTCGTTCACGCGGAATTTGCGAGCGCAGAATTTACTTGAACCATGCTTTTAAAAACACGCTCAATCCGTATATAACAGGCAGCGCAAATCTTCTTGCAAGCCTTTTCAGCGGAAGCTTGATCTTGGAAATAATTTTTTCGTATCCGGGAATAGGCCGGCTGATGTACGAAGCTGTAACCCAGCAGGATGTAAATCTTGTTCTGGCAAACAGCATGTTTGTTTCCGCGCTGGTTCTTGCCGGAATGATTATTTCAGACATCACGCTTGCAATTGTAGATCCTAGAATCAGATATAAATAATTTTTTGGAGTGCTTTATGAAAAAACTTTTAGTTACCATTGCAGCAAGCGCACTGCTTGCTTTTGTTCAGATTTCCTGCTCAACGAACAAGATTCCCACGGAAATTCCAAAGCCGTCGGTTTCATTCAATTCAATTTCATTTGTTTCGCTCGATTTGGAAGGAATAACTTTAAAGTGCGACTATGCAATCAAAAACCCTTACCCGGTTTCACTTTCACTTGCAAAACTTGCGGCGGACATAACTTGCAACGGAGAAGCTTTTACAACTTTGACCGCAGACGAAGGAATTTCACTTTCAGCAAAATCCACAAAAGAAAATTCGTTCAACTTTAAAATTCCTTACGATTCAATTTTGAACTTTGCAAAAACTTTCAAGTCTGAAAAAACACTTCCATTCAAGATAGCGGGAAATGCGACAATCGACAACATTCCGCTGATTTCTTCAATAACATTGCCGTTTTCAAAAGACTTTGACGTTCCTGTATTCAAGCCAAGCTTTTCATTTTCAAGTCCAAAAGTTGTTCTGCCGACTGCAAAAGAAATTATTTCATCTTTTACAAAAAGCGGAATTTCGGCGGTAAAAGCAGCAAGCGCGGCAACTTCACTGGCTTCAGGAAAACCGATCGCAGAAAATTTGCTCGACAACGTGAACATGGACGTAAAAATAAATTTCAACTTGAATGTAAAAAATGAAGGCGGCGCAGACTGGAAGTACATTTTAAATTCATGCAAAATCAGTTCAGGCGGAAAAGAACTTACAGAGCTTGACGTTGCCCAAAACGAAATAAATTCCGCAGATGGAACAATCCCGCTCACAGCCACAATCAACACAATTACAGCCGGAAAATTTATTACTCAGATTATAAACAAGTCCGGAACAAATCCGACATTCGCGCTTAAAAGCGGCATTTCATTTCCGCAGTTAAAATCAGTAACTTTGCCTTTGTCTTGCTCAAAAGAAATTCCGTTAAGCAAATTTGCCATTGGAAAATAAAACAAAATGAAGCAGCTTTTTAAATATATTACAGGACGACCAGTTGCTCTTGTCTCTTTAATCGTGATTGCCATGATTTACATTGTCATGATTTTTGCTGAATTTTTTGCTCCGTATTCAGCAACTGCATCTTTTTCGGAAGATACTTTTCATCCTGCAAATATTGAGCTGACTTCCAAAGGTTTAAAAGTCCGTGAATTCAGAGTTCTGGAAAGCACAACTTGGCATTACGCAAAGGTAAAGGATTTGCGGCACAACCTAAAATTTTTTGTGCATGGACATAAATACAAAGTCCTTGGAATTATTCCGTGCGACCTTCATCTTTTTGGAACAGAGCCTGATTCAAATGGAAACCAATATCCGGTATTCTTAATCGGAGCAGACAATTTAGGACGAGACCTTTTTTCAAGAATCGTATACGGAAGCAGAATTTCACTTACGATTGGGTTTATTGCAAGCGCAGTTTCATTAGTTCTTGCAATAATTTTCGGCGGACTCGCAGGATTTTACGGCGGCTCAACTGACTGGTTCATAATGCGGTTCAGCGAATTTTTTATGCTTATTCCTAGCCTTTACCTGATTCTTTTTTTACGTTCGCTTTTAAACACAAACATGGATTCTGGAACTTCCTACATGGTCATCACTGTAATTCTTTCTCTTGTAGGTTGGCCGGGAAGCGCGCGGACTTTACGCGGAATGATCCATTCAATTAAACGCGAAGAATTTATTCAGAACGCAGTCCTTGAAGGAACTCCATCGCTTGTAATAATTTTCAAATATATAATTCCGCAGATTGCAAGCCTTCTTATTGTAAGCACAACGCTTTCGATTCCGGGCTTTATTATGAGCGAAACAACACTTTCGTATCTTGGGCTTGGAATAAATGATCCTGCGGTAAGCTGGGGCTCGCTTATAAACCGCGACATTTCCACGTTGAACAATCTCAAAAATTTCCCGTGGCTCTTAACTCCTGTTTGGATATTGCTTGCCGTAACGCTTGCATTCAACTTTTTGGGCGACAGTTTGCGCGATTTTTATGATCCGTTTCATTCAGTCTTTCCAACTTGGAAAAAAAGGCGGCTTGAAAAGAAAATCAAGACGCATCCTGCTCAATGCGAATTTTCAATGGCGGAACTTCAGCGTTCATTTTTAACCGTGCAAAATCTTTTTGTAACTTTTGATATTACAACAGGAAACAAAAATATTCAGATTCAGGCTGTACGCGGCGTAACTTTTTCAATGAAGCGCGGAGAAGTTCTTGGAATTGTCGGAGAAAGCGGCTCAGGAAAATCAGTTTCCACAACGGCGATTTCAGGACTTTTGCCGGGAAACGCTTTTGTTGAAGGCAGAATTTTCTTTAAAGGCATAGAGCTTACTTCACTTTCGCAAGATCAGTTCAGGGAATTGCGCGGAAGAAAAATCGGCTGCATCTTTCAAGAACCCGGACGCTCGTTTGATCCGCTCCAAAGCATAGGAAATGTTTTTGCGGAAACTTTAAAAAATTCAGAGCCAGAACTTTCAAAAGAAGAATGCAAAAAACGCGCTGTAGAGCTTTTAAATGAAGTCGGACTTCCAGACGCAGAAAAACGCATAAAGAATTTTCCGCACCAGTTTTCAGGAGGACAGCTTCAAAGAATCAGCATTGCGCTTTCTTTGGCTCAAGGCTGCGACCTTCTTATTGCGGACGAGCCTACAACTGCGCTCGATGTTACAATTCAGGCGCAAATTGTGGAACTTTTGGCAGACTTAAGAAACAAGCGCGGACTTTCAATAATTTTTATAAGCCACAACATTGACCTTGTAGCTTCACTTTGCGACAATATAATCGTAATGTACGGCGGACTAATCATGGAAAAAGGAACTTCCGCCCAAATCATAAAAAATCCGCGGCATCCATACACAAAGGCGCTTTTAGCTTCCACGCCAAAATTCGGAAGCCACTACACAGAACAAGAACTTTCTTCTATTCCAGGAAGAGTTACAGATCCTGCTTCACCTGTACCCGGATGTCCGTTTGCTCCAAGATGCGGCTTTAAAAAAGATGAATGCGAAAAAGAAAATTTCAGATGCTACAAAATGATATAAAAAGGACTGGTTTTATATGAAAAAAGATATAATATTATATACTGAAAACTTGCAGAAACACTTTGGGCTTGACGCAGGATTCTTTGCAAAAAAAAACAAGCAAGTCTATGCGGTAAACGGAGTTTCATTTGAAATCGAGCGCGGAAAAACCTACGGACTTGTAGGCGAAAGCGGCTGTGGAAAAACAACAACAGCCCGGCTTTTAGTAAGAATGTACAATGCCGATTCCGGAAAAATATATTTCAATCCGCAGGAAAAAACAGAACCTATTGAAGTCGCAAATCTGGACAAAAAAGCTCTTTCCGCATATAGGGAAAAAGTAAAATACATTTTTCAAGACCCTTCACGCTCACTGAATCCACGCATGACAATTGCAAGCATTTTATCATCGCCTTTAAAATATTCATCGCATTGGCAGGGAAAAGAGCAGGCACGTGAAAAAGCCACCGAGTTGCTCGAAGAAATCGGGCTAGACAAAGCGGATTTGGACAGACGGCCGCAGGAATTTTCAGGCGGACAAAGGCAGCGCATTTCAATTGCACGCGGGCTGATTCTTGAGCCGGAACTTCTGATTTGCGATGAAGTTGTAAGCGCGCTGGATGTTTCTGTTCAGGCGCAAATTCTGAATCTTTTGCAGGATTTAAGGAAAAAACGCGGACTTTCATTTTTGTTTATTGCCCACGATTTAAAAGTTTCCTGCTATTTTTGCGACACAATCGGTGTAATGTACCGCGGAATGATTGTAGAAGAAGCCGAAGCAAAAGACCTTTACAAGGAAGCCTTGCATCCGTACACGCAGACACTTTTTGCCGGAGCAGGCGGAAAATTTCAAGTTGAAAAAACAGGCGAAATGAAAACATTGCTGGAAAACCTTTCTGGCTGCCCGTTTGCCCACAGATGCCCAAGAGCGCAAGAAAAATGCCGTTCTGAAATTCCGCCTTTAAAGCAGCTTTCAGAAAACCATAAAGTGCGCTGTTTTTTTATAGAATAGACTCTAAAAACGCCTTAATACTATAAAAGTATGATAATTCAACTGATTATGCGGAATTTTTGGAATTATTTTCGTTTTTGTACCCTTATTTTTAAAGATTTTCCCTTAATTCCGCAGTTAAAAAAATCAAAAAAAATCTGCCCCCAAGAATCACGCATAAACCGCCTGTTTATAGAATTCTTAAATTTATACAAAAAGCTCTTTTTATTGACTGAAAACACTACTGCTAGTATACTAAAGGCAGTTGTAACACCATATATAGACAAGGGTGCTAAAAAAAAAGAGGGAAAAGCATGAAAATCATCAAAAGAAGTGGTGCGGAAGCTATTTACGACCGCAATAAAATTTCAACGGCAATAAGAAAGGCAAACGTGCAGGTAAGAGAATCACATCGCCTTAAAGAAAGCCAGATTGAATCCATTGTTGATGATATTGAAATCGAATGCCATAATTCAGGACATGCGCTTAATGTTGAAGACATTCAAGACCTCGTTGAAAACGGAATTATGCAAAACGGTGCTTACGAAGTTGCCAAGCTTTACATAACCTACCGCTACCGCCATCAGCTTTTGCGCAAAGAGAATACAACCGATCAGCAAATAATGAGCCTCCTTGAAGAAAACAACGAAGAAGTCAAGCAGGAAAATTCAAATAAAAATCCGACTGTAGTTTCTGTCCAGCGCGACTATATGGCTGGAGAAGTCAGCAAGGACATTACACGCCGTTTTCTTTTGGATCCGGATATTTGCAAAGCCCATGACGAAGGAATCATACATTTTCATGATGCGGACTATTTTGCACAGCACATGCACAACTGCGACCTTGTAAACCTTGAGGATATGTTACAAAACGGAACTGTAATCAGCGGAACAAAAATCGACCGTCCGCATTCTTTTTCAACAGCCTGCAATATAGCCACACAGATTATAGCGCAAGTCGCCAGCTGTCAGTACGGCGGACAAAGCATTACGCTCACTCATCTTGCTCCGTTTGTAGACGTAAGCCGCAAAAAAATCATGGCGGAAACAACAGAACTCATAAAAGCCACAGGACTTCAGGTTTCTTCAGAGCAGTTTGATTATATGGTTGAACAGCGTGTAAAGGACGAAATCAAGCGCGGAGTCCAGACAATTCAGTATCAAGTTATAACCCTTATGACAACAAACGGCCAGGCTCCTTTTGTAACGGTTTTCATGTACTTGAACGAAGCGAAAAACGAGCAGGAAAAAGCCGACCTTGCGCTTATTATAGAAGAAGTTCTCAAGCAGCGTTATCAGGGAGTAAAAAACGAAAAAGGCGCCTGGATTACTCCTGCGTTCCCAAAACTTATTTATGTTCTTGAAAATGACAACGTGGAACAAGGCTCGCCATACTATTATCTTTCTGAACTTGCCGCAAAATGCACCGCGCGCAGAATGGTTCCAGACTACATAAGCGAAAAGAAAATGCTGGAGCTAAAAATCGACGCAAAAGGAAACGGAAACTGCTATCCTTGCATGGGCTGCCGTTCATTTTTAACGCCTTACCTGGACTTGACTGGAAAGCCAAAATACTACGGAAGATTCAATCAGGGAGTTGTAACGCTGAACCTTGTTGATGTAGCCTGCTCTTCTGGCGGAGATATGATGAAATTCAATCAGCTTCTTCAGGAACGCCTTGAACTTTGCCACAGAGCACTTAGAATCCGCCACGAACGCCTTCTTGGAACAAAATCTGATGCCGCGCCAATTCTATGGCAAAACGGAGCTTTGGCAAGATTAAAGAAAGGCGAAGTTATCGACAAACTTTTGTACAACGGATATTCAACAATTTCACTTGGATACGCCGGACTTTGCGAATGTGTGCGCTACATGACAGGAAAATCCCACACAGATCCAGATGCAAAGCCTTTTGCGCTCAATGTAATGAAAGCCTTGAATGAAGCCTGCAAAAAATGGAAGGAAGCCGAGCATATCGACTATTCCGTCTATGGAACTCCACTTGAAAGCACAACTTACAAATTTGCAAAGTGCCTCAAAAAAAGATTCGGAATAATTGAAGGCGTTACAGACAAAAACTACATCACAAACAGCTACCACGTAAATGTAACAGAAAAAATCGACGCATTTACAAAGCTTTCGTTTGAATCTGAATTCCAAAGACTTTCGCCGGGCGGAGCTGTAAGCTATGTTGAAGTTCCGAACATGGAAAACAACATTCCGGCTGTAATGGCTCTTTTAAAGCACATTTACAACAACATAATGTATGCCGAGCTGAACACAAAAAGCGACTTCTGCCAGAAATGCGGCTACACAGGCGAAATTCAAATTGCAACAGACGGCGACGGAAAATTAATCTGGGAATGTCCAAACTGCAAAAATCACGATCAGGCCACAATGAACGTTGCAAGAAGAACCTGCGGTTACATCGGAACACAATACTGGAATCAGGGACGCACACAGGAAATAAAAGAGCGTGTGCTGCATTTGTAAATGTACTACGGAGAAATTAAAAAATTCGACATTTCAAACGGAGAAGGTGTTAGAGTTTCCCTCTTTGTTTCAGGATGCAGAGTTCATTGTCCGGGCTGCTTTAACAAATGCACTTGGGATTTTCAGTACGGAAAACTTTTTACAGAAGAAACAGAAAACGAAATAACCGAAGCTCTTTCAAAGGAATTTATTTCGGGACTTACAGTTCTTGGAGGAGAGCCTTTCGAACCTGAAAACCAGGAAGTTCTTGCGCCGTTTTTATCAAAAGTAAAAAAAATGTTTCCCAAGAAAACAATCTGGTGCTACACAGGCTATGTTTACGACAAGGACATTCTTCCTTCCGACGGAAAAAAACACTGCGCCTTTACAGAGCAATTTTTAAGTTGCATTGACGTTCTTGTAGACGGGCCTTTTATAGAAGAGCTCAAGGACATTTCACTGCAATTCCGCGGCTCAAGAAATCAGCGGATTCTTCATTTAAAATAAATTCAGCTACAAGCTCATAACTGCCAGAATCCATTCGCTTCTGCTTTTTACGCCGAATTTTTCATATATGTGCTGAATGTGAGTTGCAACCGTGCTGGTGGCAATAAAAAGCTCCTTTGCAATCTGCTTGTTAGTCTGATTCTTTAGCAAAAGCTCAGCAATTTCAATTTCCCTTGACGACAAGCCGAATTTTTTATAGGCACAAATTCTGTTTTCTTTTGAATCAGCGGCAGAAGCAAATGGCAAGTCTGAATTCAATTTGCTTCCATAAAAAGATTTCGCCGACCTGTTTATAAAATCCGTGATTGTCCTTGCGAAATCTTTTTTCACATTTACTTTTAATGACAAAATCGAATAGACTTTTAAAAGCAGTTCCGTTTGCGAAAAAGGCTTGAAAATATAATCCACCGCTCCTTCCTCAATTGAAATGCGCCGAAGTTTGGAATCCTGCACGCCCGTTAAAAACAAAAATGGAATTGTTTTTAGCTTTTCGTCCCTGCGGCAAATTTCAAAAAAAGCCTTTCCATCCATAACCGGCATAACCATATCCGAAATTATCAAATCGGGAATTTCTTCCTTTATTTTTTCAAGAGCATCCTTTCCATTGCAAGCGGCAAAAACCGTGCAGTAAGGCTTGAACATATTTTGAATATTTTGCAAAAGTGAAAGATTGTCTTCCACGCAAAGAATTTTTACGCCTTGCATTATCTGCAAAAAGTCATAATTTTGAAGCGCGGAAATATTTAGCTCCTGCTCATTTTCATAAAAAAGCCGCTCCGTTTTTTGAACGCAATTTTCATCAGTGCCGGAAACAATTTCAAGAGGCAGACGGGCTTCAAAAACAACTTTGTGCAAATTTTTTCCGTCCTTAAAAGCAGGAACACAAACCGCATTGCAGTTTCCGTTATAAAGCCTGCAAATCCGCCGCACAAGATTAAGCCCGATTCCCATTCCCGCAATATTTTCTGGAATATTTTTTCCACGGAAGCCAAACGCAAAAAGCTGCTCAATGTTCTGCTCGGAAATATTTTCAGAAAAATTTGAGACTCTATAAACCAGCGTTTTGCTCGAACTGTCCCATTCAATGTTCACGCCAATTTCAGTTTTTTCCGCGGAATATTTTATCGCATTGTCAATCAGATTTATAAAAACAGTTTCCAAAAACAAAGGAAAAACCAAAACGCAAAGTTCTTCGCCGCATGAATAAGTCCAAGAAATTTCAATTCCTTTTAACTTCGCATAAGAAATAAAATTGTCCAGACACTGCCGGAACAAATTCATAACAAGAACCGCGGATTTCATTCTTGCAGCTTCCTGAATATTTTGTTCCTGCTGTTCAAGCGAGTTTACCATGAGCGCAATATTTTTTATTCTTTGTATATTTCCGTTCGCGCTTTTTACACAGGCAGAAAAATTCTCTCTCCCCCCCCCACACGGAAATCATTTTGCTTGTAAAATTCATTTGCAATGTTTTCCATTTCTTCAACTGAATTCTGGATAATTGTAACCGGAGCAAGAAGCTCATGCGCTGAAGATTTTAAGAAATACGAAGATTCCCTAAGTAGATTGAATTCTTTTTGCCTTTGCCTGACTTTTATAAAAATGCTCGCGCCATAAATAAGAATGTGCGAAACAAAACAAATGTCGTACCCAAAATAATAATCATTGTCAAAAACAGAAAGCAAGCTCACATTGAATTTAAGACGCAAAAGATGCAATGACTGCCTGAAAATTATATAGACAAAAAGCGGAACCCAGGAAAAAATCAAAAGCGCCGGAATATTTTTTCTTTTAAAAAATGAATGCACAAGAAGCACGCTGCAAAAAGCACAGCCAAAAATCAAAAAGCAGATTGTTGCAATGTATGGAATTTTTACATCATCGCAAAATACGTACAGAAAAACAGAAATCAGGCAGACAAATAAAATCAAGCCAAGAATTTTTTTGCACAAAATATTTTTTTCAATTGAAAGATTTTCCAAAAATAAAATCTGCGAAAAGCAAAGTCCAATGGCGCACACAATGTAACCGAATCTTACAAAAAACAGTTTCTGGCAAAAAGCGTTCCAAATGTACGTGCAGCCAAATCCTTTCATTGCAATTTGATAAAGAAAAAATGCAAAAGTCATAATGCCCATATACAAAAAAAGTTTTTCCTTTAGGCTTGCAAACAAAACAAAAAGAGCCGCCGCCGTAACAAGCATAACGACAAAAAATATTATATGCACAAACGAAAATCGCTCTGTTTGCTCAAAAAATTGCTCCATTGCAAAAAAACGGAACGTGCACGAAGTTGAATCTGAATTTTTAATTTTTAAAATATAGCATTCGTCAAAGAAATGACCTTTTGGAATTTCAAGAAAAACTCTCCAAGATTTTATTGATTTTTGTGAATTCAAAATTGTTCTTCCCGCAACGCCGCTTTTTTTCCAGCTGCCATTTTCAAAAACATAAAGCTCCGCTGAATCAATAATTTCAGGACCAAGGTCAAGAATTTGCGCAGGAAATTCTTGAGAACTTTTGCGGTAAACGGCGCACCAAAGACTGCCTTTTATAAATCCGGGCGAAAAACGAAATCCGCTTTTTTTACAATCAGAAGGAATTGAAAAGTCAGAAGAAAGCTCGTTGTCCGCGTTCTGGCAATAATAAACCTGCGCTGAATTTTCCTGTGCAAAGAAAAATCCGCCGCAAATAAAAAATAAGACTGATAAAACCCAACAATTCTTTTTCATCAAGAAAGCAAACATAGCAAAACCCACAAGAATTTTTTAGCAATCTTTATTATTTTAATGGATATGGAAAAATTTTGAAATAATACTTTTTAAATGTACCCCACTACGAAATGGGTGAAAAATTATCGTAGTGGGAAGGATAACTTCTTTTAAAAACTTATTAAAGAGAATTTATTTGTGCATAAGTTTGAAGTTCAGCATTTACATTCGCACATTTTTCACCAGCACGTACAACTCTATCATACAAATCCTGATTTTCTGGAGCAGCTAAATCTTCTGCATAAAAAGAAAATGTATTTTGAATCTGATTTACTTTTCCTATTGCTCTTTCAAGATTTTGACGGGCAGAATTGTCATTTCCTCTCTTTAATTGATTTGTAAATCTTGAAAGGTCATTAACTGCTGATTCAAAATTTGCAACAAACCTTTGCACTTCCGCTCTAGATTTCCCAGCCGCAAATCCCATTCCAATAACTGTTGCCAATACAAACAGTCCCATAATAATCTTCTTTTTCATAGAAGACCTCCTTTTAAAATTTTTCACTTTTTATAAAGTGTATATATTTCTTTTTCAGAAATATTTCAAAGTAATTATTTACATTCCACTTGCCATAGCACTAAATACTCCTGCAATAATTGAACTTGGCATTTTGAACATTATTCCCATTGGAATTGAAAACTTTCTATTTTCGGAATGTTTAAAATCTACTATATATCCAGGCTCTATAAAAAATGATGCTCCATATTCCTTATCTGCCCAAAGATGAAAACCAATTATTGCAGAAGGCTTCACTCCAAAAACTTCACTTGAATCACCTTTATTTGGTATAAATATAAGAGGACAACCTACTCCAGCTGTCATTGAAAAAAATCCAGAATTTAAGAAAGGCAATATCCATTGAAAATTCAAAGGATCAACAACTTCTACAGCCAAAATGTCATTTTTTTTACTCCAGCCACCTCCAACTTCAATACCCCATATCTTACAAAAACGAATGTTCACAAGAGCCATTATATTTCCAAAGCCAGCCGGATCAAATGTAGCACCAACAAATCCATTTCCGTTTCCCAAATTATTAGCTTGCTGAACTAAATCATTCATGCTATTTCTAAGTCCATCACCAGCTTCAGAAAATTTTTCAACATTTAAAGGATTAAGCAATAAATCATTTGCAGATAACTTTCCATTTTCCGCAAACATAAAAGAAGCAATAAAAAATCCAGCAAAACATAGAAAATATTTTTTCACAATCAAATTCCTCTTTCTAAAATTATTTTCCACATAATAATCCCAGCCAAATAAAAATTTTTATCGTTTAAACTTGGATTTGGGTATAGACTTTGTTCTATATTTGTTTATTTAGACAGACTCAATGAAAGGCTATGAATTTAAATTGATGACTTTTTGTTTTTTTTCTTGCAATGCCCGGGCGGGGCTCGCCCGGTAAGAGTTTTACAAAAAACTATTCGTTCCTTACGATTTTTGCGGCGGCAACAAGGTTTTTAAGGCTGGCAACTGTTTCTTTTTCGCCGCGGGTCTTGAGTCCGCAGTCTGGATTTATCCAGAGCTTCTGTTTTGGAACGTAATTTTCCATTTTTTTAACGGCAGAAACGATTTCTTCTACGGTTGGAACGCGAGGGCTGTGGATGTCGTAAACGCCCGGGCCAACCTGCGTGCGGAAATTGTTTTCCTATGGATGAAACGCCACTCGAGGTTATGAAGGTAAACGAGCAGGAAGTCAGAGAGGAATACCGGGACGAAGACCGTCACCGCAAAAAAGAGACAGAAAAAACAGAAACGCAAAAAAAGTGCTGTATGTGGGTAGTACGCGGCGGGGAAGAAATGCATCCCGTCCATCTTTACAATTTTAAATGGACTCGAAGCGGTAAAAACGTACTGGAGTTTTTAGACGGCTTTGAAGGCTGCGTCTTGCAGTCTGACGGATACTCCGGGTATGACTCTGCCGTTGATTTCTGGAACGAAAATCATCCTGAACATAAACTTACCCACTCAAATTGTCATTATTGGGCTTGCCCCCTGCGATGTTTCTGAAAGAAACTCGGTTGATAATCCGTTGTGATAGATTCCCGCATCAAGTGTGGGAATGACAAAAAAATTCTAGTGCAGAAATGTCAGGGAAGCTTGAGCTGGATAATAATTCTTAAACGGCTGTTTTTACCAAAATTCAACGCTTAACTGAAGGAATACTTCCTAAGAGGCTAAGTGAGTATTCCTAAAGCCCTAAGTAAGTATTCCTAAGGCCTGAAGTAAGTATTCCTAAGAGCCTTAGAGAGTATTACTCAGGGTCTTAGGAAGTATTACTTAGCCTCTTAGGAAGTATCGCTACGGCTCTTAGGAAGTATTCCTTCAGTTTTGAATTATTCAACAGAAAACCAGTCTTCCACACGTAAAAAAGAGCGTTCTGCGGCTTCTGCAAAATCTGTTGTATTGTGTGTTACAAGAACCATTCCGTTTGCAATTGCGGTTGCGGCAATCTGTGTGTCATAATATGGAAGAGATTTTCCTTCTTTTGGGCATTTTCCTAAAAGCTGACCGCATATTCCTGCTGCAAAATCGTCGTAGGGAATTATCTCGATGTTGTTTTTAAGATTTTTAGTAAAGTTTACGATTGAATTTTTGCGTTTTCCCTCTGGCATTTTCTCAACTCCGTAAATAAGTTCCTGCCAGGTTACGGCGGAAATTGCGCAGAAATTTTTCCTTGCCTCATATAAATCAATCACGTTTTGGTTTGGACAATCCTTTGAGAATTCGGACACGATGTTTGTATCAAGAAGATATATTTTTTTCATTTTTCCTCCATAAGTGATTCTTATTATATTTGCTTGTAAACAAATCTTCGGTACTTATTTATTTCTCGAAAATTACTCTGTTAGGGTCAGCATAAACTTTTGGTCCGAGAGGAATTCCTTCATCGCTTAGAACATCCTTGTATTCTTCGCGCCATTCTGAAAGCCAGCTTGTTTTATTTTTGGGCGATTCTTTTTCATACTCCTCGTAGCTGATAATTACAGCAACCGGCTTGTCGTACCTTGTAAGCTCAACAGGTTCACCGCTTTCCGCAATCTTTACGAAATTTGAAAGATTGTTCCGCGCGTCATAAATTGAAGTTCTACACATAGTTTCCTCCTGCGATATAACGAAATGTCATCTTTGCTCTTGACCCGAAAATCTAAAGTAATATTTTGCCAAATGAGTTTTTTAGAAACACAACGGAGCAGTTCTGGCAATGACAGTTTGTAAGTAAAATAATAACATTGCTCTGCTTTATAGTCAACATTGAAAATTATAGCCAACATTTTTTTGAGGTGAGATATTTGAAAACATATTAATTGCAATTTTATATTTTTTTGTATTACATTTGTAGTACAAAAATATTCTGGAGATTGTTATATGGCAATGACAGTTCTTCAAACCAGAGTTGATTCAGAAACAAAACTTGCAGCTGAAAATCTTTTTAGTTCATTGGGACTTGATATTACAACTGCAATACGTTTATTTTTACGTTGTTGAAGTTGCTTTCCATTGATTTTAAAAAGTCCGTACATTATCCTAGTCTGTATGAAACAACTCATTTTGCTGTTAATTTCATTTTTAGTATTGAGTTCCTGTAATATAGCCCGCAGTAAAAATAAAGCTAAAGTTTCATCTGGTGATTTAGAAGCATCAGCAACTGCTGAAAAATATTATGTTTCCAGCAGCTATCATTTTATGTTGAATTATCCTGATTTTATAGGCAAAGCCATGAATTATGCCTGGCAGGAATATTCCGGGGTTACCGTTCCTGCACTAGTTTATCCATCAAATTATTGTTTAAAAAAAGGCAAGTATTCTTCTCCATATTTGGAATTCGCCAATATTTCTGCAAAAAAAATCACGCAGGCGGAAATATTTTTTTTCAGCACAGGAAATCCTGATTATACAAGTTTGCTTGTCAAGCTCGATTTGATTCCTGGCGGTTGTTCTGAGGTCAGTCTGACAGACTCATTTTTAGGAGAGAATGAATACCGGTTGGATAAAATTGATTTTTACTTTCAGGATGAAACCATGCGCTCATTTTCTGCGGCTGATTTTTTTCATTTTCATTATCCGGAGCTTGCGGCTTTTGACTTGTCTGGCTCAGGAACCTTTTTTCTAAAAGGAAATGAGGGATATTTTTACTTGATAATTAAAAACCGCAAATCAGACGATGAAAACGCAGGATTTTTCAGGCTGAGCATTACAAAAGAAAATGGCGAAGAAACAATTGTTGAAAAAGGTGTTTCCTACAACAGTGAGGACAATGCTTATTCATATAGACTATGGGATGACATGGCAATTGAAGATTTTTGCTTTGCAAAAAAAGTTAATGTTGAATTCCGCTCTACAGATGGCAAAATAATATCAGAGGAAATTACAGATTCAGAACAGCTGGAAAAAATAAGCTTATGGGTAGCAGCGTTCTGTTATTTTGGTTTGAGATAAGGGAGAAGAGCTTGTACAAAAACAAAAGACAAGAATTTTTAAGAAATAGTTTTTTGTTTTTGTACATTTTCTCCTTGACAATCCCCGATTTTCGCATAGAATACAAATCATAGGCACAAGCAAAACAGAAAATACTTGTTCTAAAATCAGTTTGGTTGTCATGTCTTGATGCAAGTTAAGCGTAGCAAACAGATTCTTCTTAGTTCTCTTATTTCCAGTTTTCTTAAATCCTAATTATTCAAACATTTTTATTTTCTCATGCAGACAGGATTATTGTGCCCAAATTCTTTTTTAGGAGCATTTTATGAACAGACAGGACATCGACTTTGTCCAGAGCAGCATCATCTATCAGTTTAAAAATTTGCAGCTGCTTGAGCAGGCATTCACGCGCAAGTCTTATTCGGAGGAGCATCCGGAAGTTCAGAACAACGAGGTTCTTGAATTCTACGGAGACGAAATTCTTGATTTTTTTGTTACGAAGATGATGTACAAAAGATTTTCAAGAATTCTCAACAATGAGCTTGTCTCGGAAAAAAACGAGGGCGAGCTTACAAAACTGAAATCGATTCTAGTGAGTAAGGAAAGTCTTGCGCGTTGCATGTACAATATCGGGTTTTCAAAGTTTCTATATCTTGGAAAAAGCGATGAAAAAAATGAAGTGTACAAAAGCAAGTCCGTAAACGAAGATTTATTCGAGGCGATAATCGGGGCGGTTGCCGCTGACTGCGACTGGAATTACGAAAATCTTGAAAAAGTCTGTAAAACAATGCTGGATATGGAAACAACGAACGGCTACCTTGCTTTGCTTGTCAAGGAAAAATCTCACCGGCTTGGATTCGGCGAACCTTGCTATCGCCCTCTCGCATGGCAGACAGACAATCCTGAAGACTGGCAATCGGACAATCTTTTCAATATGGGAATCGGATTTGGCGGCTTTGGAAGCACATCAAAAAATCCTAAAACAGGAAAACATGAATACGGAATCCAAATCGGAGAAAATAAATTCACAGGAACTGGCGACGGAATTGCCCAGGCAAAGCTTGACGCAGAAAAAAAAGCCTATCAGTTTCTTATTCAGGAAGAAATAAAACGGCAGGTCCAGAATCTTGACTATTCAAACCCGGCAAGCACGCTTCACGAGCTATTCCAGAAAAAAGTGATTATGGAAGTGCGCTACGAATTCAACGAATACCACGATGAGAACGGAAATCCAATCTGGAACTGCAAGGCGATTCTTGAAGGCTACGAAATATTTGAAGCCGACAATGCGTCAAAAAAACAGGTAAAACAAGATGCTTCGTTGAAGCTTCTGAAATTCATAGCCGAAACAAAAATCGAACAGACCGAAAAATGGGAAATACCGACATTCTATCACGGAATGGCGAGAATCTGGCACGATGAGGGGAAAATATAATGGACAAAAACTATATTCTGATGGCTGTGAATAAAGCCGGAAAAAATGTATATATCGATGAAGTTCCGAACGGAAAACAGTGCGGCTGTTTCTGCAAGGAATGTGGCGGCGAGCTTGTCGCAAAGAACAACGGCAAAATAAAAGTCCATCACTTTGCGCACGCAACCGGAAACGACAGCATAAACTGCTCTCAGACTGCACTTCATATTCTTGCAAAAGAAATTATCGCAGAAGAAAGGTGTGTGGCTTCAATAAACAAGAACGGACAGCTTGAATTCATCCATGCGGATGAAATTTTACTTGAATCAAATTTAGGTGAGATAATTCCTGATATTCTTGCTGTTTGTGGTGAAGACAAAATTGCTATTGAAATTTTTGTTACTCATGCGGTTGATAATGTAAAATTCGGTAAGATTTTGAATAAGAAACTCACAACATTTGAAATCGATTTGTCAAAAATAAAATATGAAAACAAAGATGACATAAAAAATGCAATTTACGACACGAAGAATATTCGGGTGATTTATGATGATAAAATTGCCAAAATGACTTTGGAATACAAAAAAGAGCTGATAAAAGCAAAAGGAATTCGAAAGTTTATTAAAAGCGGAATTGTACAACAATGCCCGATGAAGTGCGGCGTTATCGGAAACAGAATTGCAAAAATGTTCGACGTAAGATTTTCCAAATGTCAGAATTGTTTTTTCAGTTATATTTCAGAAGATAAAGAGTCTCTTTTATGCATGGGAAATATAAGCCAAGGAGAATCCATTCCAGATTGGTTTGTAAAAGCAAATGTCAATGAGAACCGAATTATGACTAACGAAGAGATTCTGTTAAGACTTAATGAATTCAAAAAAATGTGATATGATGTTCAAGGGGATTAAAAATGAAAAAGACAATATTTGTAGATTTAATTTTTTTGCTTAATGTAATGCTGTTGATTAGTTGTGTCTCAACAACTAGTGTTGCTAAGTTTTACACAGAATTGCAACCAATAGAATCTGTTCCTGAAGAGTGTAGACTTGCTGAAAATGAAACACCTAAAGTTTTTTGTTCAGATGATATTCAGTCGGATTTGTATTTTATGCGTTCAAACTATTTTCAGGTTATAGGATATTCTGCTTGGAATGGTTCTGATGAAAATGGAGCAGGGGGAGAAGATTGCTTACAGAATGAAATCACTTATTTTTGCAAACAAAAAGGCGCAAGAGTTGCAATTTATAGTAAAAAATATACAGATACAAGAAATGGAATTTATTCTGTACCATTAATAAATAATCATTATTATACTGATTCTAATGGATATATGCATTCTTATAACACAACATCATATATTGCAAATTCATATTCTGTTAATCGTTATAATTATGATGTTTATTTCTTTGTTCCTTATAATCAGTCTTATATAAAAGTTCCTAAAATAGGAATTGAATTTAGAGATCTTGATTCGGCAGATAGAATAAAGCTTCAAAGAAATACAGGTATATGTGTGGATGTTGTATATGAAAACTCTCCGGCTTTTTTCGCTAATCTTTCAAGAGGCGATGTGATTATTGAAATCAACGGCGAAAATATTATTAATGTTGATACTTATCGTTCTGTTACTTCAAAATTGTCTGCAGATGATTCTGTGGAAATAAAATATATCCGTAACGGAAAAGAGGAAAAGGCTGAATTCAAGATTTTTTAGATTCGAGAATTTTCTAAGCATGAGAAAACTTAATATGTTTTTTAAAACGGGTTCTTTTGAAAATGTTGATAAATTTAAATACTCGTATTATATTTGACTTATGAAGTCACAGTAGAAAAACTTCCACAGGCAGAAAGCAGAGATAAAAGTTTTGGAACAATCTCAAAAATATAGGCTTGAGGCAGATTATAAAAAAATAACAAAAAGCCAGCCAGCCGCTTGACAAATCTCGGGGGGGGTATAATAGAACTGCTGAATTTTTTCAGCGGAATCTATTGTTTTCAAGGAGCGGGCTTATGAGAAAGTTTGCTAAAATTTCAGCTGTATTGGCTGCAATGGTGTTTGCTCTTGCAGGATGCAAGAATGACAGCAGTAGCAGTGGGGATGATGAGGCAGGTGTTGTTACAAAATGGTATAGTAATGATCTTAAAAAGAAAGAACAGAGATGGCTGTATTTTTACGATGACGGCACAGTGAAAATGACTAGAACCTGGACTGAAACTGTATATGACTATGACAAGCTGGGCAACAGTAATTCTAAAGAGGAGACTAAAAGTATAGTAGAAGCTGTAGGCACTTATACCGGAAAAACTACAGAGTCTGAAACTGATATTATAATAGTAATAAATAAAATAACTAAGGACCTTCTTTATGGCGGCGGCTCGGATGACCTTGAGGATCGCCTTGGTAGTATCGGTGGTACTGCTAAAATTGATTACCGCTATAATTATGGCTGGCCTTCTGACTCTTTTCTTTATTATTTAAAACTTGAGATAAAAACACTCATTAATAATAAAGTCATTATTAAACAAGAATTCAAGAAATATGATTCTGATTCACAAAATAGTATATAAAGCGACTGGCAATAAATAAAATAGGGACAGAAAAGAAAGAAAATTTAGTTTGAATTATGATTCAAATTAACTAGAAAAAGAAGTGTTTAAAAATTAATAAGATAATGTAGAGAAAGAAAATGGAATGGAATATTGAAGAAGATGAAGCTTGTTGCAGGGTCTGTGTTGAAAAGTATGTTGTTGAAAAAAGGCATATAGACATAGAATTATGTCTGGAAATTATAAAGAAAAATCCTGTAATTTCTCAAAGAGATACTAAGTCCATTAGAATGAGAATTCAAAACATAAAAGCATTGCTTAATAAATGGAAAATTGAAAATACATTGGATATTTCTCCATTGAATAATGCTTCCTCGAAAACTCGCCGTTGTTTGCAAAGAATTTTAGAAGAGCTTGGAGTATGGCAAAAACAAACGTAATACTGTTATGTTTGATGATGAAGCCCAAAAATACAATGCCAGTCATTTTGGCTGGAAAGCAACAGAGGCTGTTCAAAGAGCATATATTATGAGGAGATTTTGACAATGAAAAAACTGATTTCAATTTTTACTTTGCTGTTTATTTGTTTTATATTATTTTCTTGTGCAAGTGGAACGGCTTTTGTTACTGGCAAAAAGAGGCCTTATGTAAATCCTGACAGGATTTCTATATATACAGAGCCTCCAGAAGATTATGAAGTCATTGGAATTGTTTCTGCTTCTAGTGATTCAGGTTTTACAGATCAGGGCAGTTTAAACTATGCGATTGCGGAACTGAAAAAACAGGCTGGAAAAATTGGAGCCAATGGAATTATTCTGGAAAGCATTTCTAAATCAAATTCAGGAGGCTCATTTGTCGGCAATGTCTTTGTTGCTGATTCTGCACAGAATGTTACTGGAAAAGCAATTTGTATTCTAAAATAAACTGTTTAGTGTTATTTTGACAATTCGCTGTACTGGTGGTATAATATTCGCACTTTATCAGAAGGAGTAAATATGAAATTATCAAGAAAATCAAAGGTCGTATTGGTTTTGCTTATGGTTGCGGCCTCTGCTTGTTTTGCTCAGAAATGGAAAAGTCTTGTAAAAGGCATTGAAGGAAGAGTGGGCGGAAAGAACAATTCACAGCAGACAACTGAATCAGCTGGAAAAGAAGATATGCCTAACTTGCCTGGTTTTAATACGAATGTTGACACAGGTCCACGCAATATAAAGAACTATAAATCAAAAAGACCAGCCAAAATTCCAAATGAGCCTTATCTTCAGGAAATGGCGAAAAAGAATGATAATGCAGAAAAGGCTCTAAAGAAAGAAGATTTTAAAAGAGCGTATGAGCTTTTTAATACACCTATTAAAGCTAAAGCCACAGAAAAAATATATGATGATTATGATGGCTACATGGCAATGATGGACTGGGGAAGAGATCTTTCAAGCTGGATTAATTCCTTTTATGAAGATCCAAATTATCAGGGAGAAAAATAATCTCATTTGGCTTTTTCATAAAAATCTAAAAATAAATGCCGTGCTGGAAAATGCGTTTAAATGCAAAATCCGGCACGGCTTTTTTTCTGTAAAAACTTTCACGGAAATAATATTCTATTCCAGCAGCCGTCCTGCCTTGTAGGATTCTTCAAGATAACTTGGGTTTTGATAGTAAAGGTCTGTGTTAAAGTTTGAGATTTGGTCGCTTATAAACGAATTGAACAGCTTGATTAAAGTTTCTTCTTCTGTTCCTGGAGCGGCAAGGTCTTCTATCATTATGCAGTAAAGTTTTCCTATGTCCTGAAATCCGGGCAACGTGTACTTGCAGTTTTTTACAGTTTCAAAGTCGCCGTCTTGGATTTTGTAGTCCCTGATTATTTCATCGCTTACTTGCTCAAACGAAAGGCAGTGATTTACAGGTGCGGCATAGAGCTGCTTGTGAACACCTTTTTTTCCAAGAGCATTGACAACAGTTCCGCGGCGGTTCTTTGTTTTTCTGGCAATAAATTCAATCAGCGCACAAACATAAAAAAAATCATTCCTCTGTTCTTCGGTCATATACAATCTCGCTTTTTTTGAAATTAAGGCAGTTTAATGCCGACAATGTATGGAAGCTTATTTGGTGCGTAGGATGCTTGAATTCTGCAAGCACCCAAAACTGTTTTTTTGTAATTGTGCCTTTTATAAAATCGTTAACGTAATTCCAAACTGTGTCGTTTGCCATCGGTCCTTCTACAATATCGTAATTGTGAGTTTTTCCGCTTCGGCAATGGGCAATGAATTCAAGCCATTCATCATTCATTTCATCGAATTTTAAAATTGAAAGAGATTCATCGGCAGTATAATCAAAAAAATTTATTACAGGCTTTTCATTGTTTCTGTTTGCCCAGCGAATGGCTTGCTTCCAGTTGTTTGTGCAATAAAATCCCCATGAAAAATCTTTTGTGTATAAACTTTTTCGGATTTCTGGAAACTGCACAATTTCTTTGCCTGCATGATATAAGATGCTTTTATTCATTGCCAGATATTTTTCCTCTTTTTACTTTTTGGGTTGTGGTCATTTCGAGCGGATGTTCTAGCATTGTGATTTTTGAGATGCGGGCGTAAGGCTGAAGTTCCTTGTTTACTTTTGAGATTATTTTTTCAATTTCTGATTTTACTGATTCGTCTAGCGGAGAAGCTTCTCTGTTTATATTCAGTCTTGCAAAAAGGTCGTCGCTGGCATAGACAAGGGCTTCGATTTGCTCGCTTTTTGTTGCTTTGTCTGCAATGTAGCCGCGCACTGTGATTTGTGCTATGTCTGTAAAAAGCTGGAATGCGTTTTCAATTTCTTCCGGATAAACGTTTTTGCCGCCTTCTGTAACAATCATGTTTTTTACGCGTCCTGCAAGAATAAGGTAGCCTTCGCTGTCTAGATTTCCAAGATCGCCGGTTTTAAAGAATCCGTCTGGAGTAAAAACTTTTGCGGTTTCTTCTTCCATGTTGTAGTAGCCTTTAAAAACCATCGGACCTTTTACCGCTACTTCTCCGATTCCATCCGCAGAAGGCTCAAGAATTTTCATTTCCATGTACGGAAAGAAATACTGACCGACACTTTCAATTTTAAAGCGGCTTACCGGGTTCAATGTGATAATCGGGCTTGTTTCTGTAAGTCCGTAGCCTTGCACAAAGTCGATACCCATTTCGTTGTAGATTTTGAACACGCTTGAAGCAAGAGGTCCGCCGCCACAGATTGCAATTCTTAGCGACTGAATATTTGCTTGTTTTAGCACGCTTTTAAAAAGTGTCTTGCCGGGATTTACTTTGAAAACTTTTTTTATTATGTAGGAAATCCACATCATGGCATGGATTGCGCCGTTTACAAACGGGCCTTTCGCCTTGATTCCTTTCATTATTCCTGCGAGCAGCTTATTGAATAAAAGCGGAACGCCAAGCAGCATTGTGATTTGTCCTTCGCGAAGTTCTTTCATTAGCCGGGAAACAGCCATGCTTTTTCCGAATACGATTTCAGCTCCTACGGAAAGGCTTTCTATGAAAACCGCCTGCATTGTGTAAGCGTGATGAATCGGAAGGAGCGCGTAAAAAACATCAGTTGAAAAAATGTCCATGCGGGTCTGTGCGATATATGCATCGCTTACAAGATTTTTGTGGGTGAGCATTACGCCTTTTGGATTTCCTGTTGTTCCGCTTGTAAAAAGAATTGCCGCAAGATCATCTTCTTTTGCGCTTCGGAAATCATGTTCAATTGAATTGGGCTTTAAGCTGTAAACGTATTTTTCTGGAAACTTAGGGCTGAGCGAATAAACTTTGTATTCAGCATTTTGTGCGTCAAAGGTTGGAAACTTTTCTTCATCAACAAAAAAGAATTTTGGCTTGGCTGTGTTCAAAAGATTTTTGATTTCCTCTTCATGGAGAGCGTAATCTATAGGACAGATTGTAGCTCCGGCGGCAAGAGATGCGAGGAATACAAGTCCCCATTGTGGAGAGTTTTTTCCGCTTACTGCGATTCTGTCTCCTTTTTGAATTCCTTTTTCTGTAAACCAGGAAGCAAGTTCCTTGACTTTTTGTTCTACCTGTGAATATGAAAGAGTGTTTTTTGAGCCGCCTTCGCCTTCAAAATCTGTAAAGCAAGGTCTTTCTGGAAATCGCTTTGTTGTTATAAAAAACATTTCGGGAACAGTGGGCCATTCACATGAAAAGTCGATGTCTTTGTATTTGCTTAAAAAATCCCAAGGTGTTTTTGTGGCTGTCTGCATAGTCTATTCTCCAGAAAATAAGAGTAATTTATAATGATATATTCTATCACGAAATATGGTTTATTTAAAACAAAAAACGGCCGCAACCGTTTATTGGTCGCAGCCGCATTTCTAGCTTTAAAGTTTGGAATTGCTATTAGTACATTCCGCCCATTCCATCCATGCCCGCCTGTGGAGCAACTGGTGCTGGAGGTTCAGGAATATCTGTGATAGCGCATTCTGTTGTGAGCAGCATTCCAGCTACAGAAGCAGCATTCTGGAGAGCGCATCTTGTAACTTTTGCCGGGTCGATGATTCCAGCTTCCATCATGTTTACCCATTCGCCTGTAGCGGCATTGTAGCCAACACCTTTCTTTTCTGCCTTTGCCTTGTCAGCAATTACAGCTCCGTCTACACCTGCGTTTTCTGCAATCTGGCGAATAGGCTCTTCCAAGGCTCTCTTTATAATCTGGAAACCAACTTTTTCATCTCCAGTAAGATTTTCTTTTTCCGCGTCAAGAACTTTGCTTGCTTCGATGAGTGCAAGTCCGCCGCCTGAAACAATTCCTTCTTCCAAGGCCGCTCTTGTTGCTGCGAGAGTATCTTCAACACGGAATTTCTTTTCCTTCATTTCTGTTTCTGTGATTGCACCGATGTTGATTACAGCTACACCGCCAGAAAGTTTTGCAAGGCGTTCCTTGAGTTTTTCCTTGTCGTAGTCAGAAGTTGACTTTTCAATCTGATTCTTGATTTCTGCAACACGGTCAGCGATTGCCTTTTTGTCTCCGGCTCCATCAACCAAAGTTGTGTTGTCCTTGTCGATTTTTACAGATTTAACCTGTCCAAGGTCTGCAAGTTCTGTTGATTCAAGCTTAAGTCCAAGGTCTTTTGTGATTACTTTTCCGCCTGTGAGGATTGCGATGTCCTGAAGCATTTCCTTTCTTCTGTCGCCGAATCCTGGAGCTTTTACAGCGCAGCATTTGAGAGTTCCGCGGATTGAGTTTACAACCAAAGTTGCAAGAGCTTCACCGTCAAGGTCTTCAGAAATAATGATTAAAGGCTTTCCTGTCTGGGCAACTTTTTCAAGAACAGGAAGAAGATCTTTCATTGTGCTGATTTTTTCGTCATAAATAAGGACGTAAGCGTCGTTGTAGTTTACTTCCATGCGCTCGCGGTCATTTACAAAGTAAGAAGAAATATAACCACGGTCGAACTGCATTCCTTCTACAGTTTTTACAGTTGTATCCATGTTCTTGGATTCTTCAACTGTGATGACGCCGTCTTTTCCGACTTTTTCAATTGCGTCTGCAAGGATTTTACCAATTTCAGGGTCGTTGTTTGCAGAAATTGTGGCTACGTGAGTAATATCTTCGTTGCCTTTTACTGCGCGGCTGTTCTTTTTTACTTCTTCAACTGCGATTGCTGTCGCTTTGTCGATTCCGCGTTTGATTTCAATTGGTGTCATTCCTGCTGAAACTGCCTTGAGTCCTTCGCGTACAATTGCATAGGCAAGAACTGTTGCTGTTGTTGTTCCGTCTCCTGCTACATCGTTTGTCTTTGAGGAAACTTCGCGTACAAGCTGTGCTCCCATGTTTTCAAATGGATCTTTAAGCTCGATTTCTTTTGCAACTGAAACACCGTCTTTTGTGATTGTTGGTGCGCCGTATTTTTTGTCAAGCATAACCAAGCGTCCGCAAGGTCCTAATGTTACTTTTACTGCGCGGGCAATCTGCTCAACTCCGCTCAGCATTTTTTTGCGTGCATCTTCGCTGTAAACTAACTGTTTAGCCATGATTCTAACTCCTATTTTTATTGACTGTCTTGAAAAATCTAAAGACAGCTTAAAAATTTTATTTTATTGTAAATAAAGATACTAAAAATTATAAAAATCGACAATATTTTTTTTATTAAAACTTTTCTAATTTTGTTTATTTATCCTTATAATATAGAAGAAAGTTGGTATTTTTTAGAATAATTTATATTTTTTTGTAAATCACTTGATATTTTTTATAATTGTATTATAATCATAATTGTAATAATTACAAATTATTAAATCGGGAATTGGACTGTCATTTTTGGCAATTGCATAAAAAAAAGCAATGGTCTATAATGCTTCCAGTTATTATAGTTGAATTTTTCAATGCAAAGAGGTTTTGAAATGAACATGAGAGCTGAATGGGAAGGTTTTAACCCAAAAGGTTTGTGGACAAGCGAAGTCAATGTTCGCGATTTTATTCAGGCTAACTATACTCAGTATAGCGGAGATGAATCATTCTTGGCTGGACCTACAGCTGCCACAAGCAAGTTGTTCGATGAGCTCCAGAAGTTACAGAAAGCTGAGCATAATAAGAAATGTGTTGGTCTTGACGGAAAGGAAAGATCTGGCGTTCTTGATTTGGATACAGACGTTGTTACTAGCCTTACAGCTCATCAGGCTGGATATATTTGCCCGGAAGGAAAAGAACTTGAGCAGGTTGTAGGTCTTCAGACAGACAAGCCTCTTAAGAGAGCGTTTATGCCTTATGGCGGAATCAGAATGGCTGAGCAGTGTCTTGAAATGTACGGTTACAAGCCAAATCCTGAGCTCCACAGAGTTTTCACAGAATATCATAAAACTCACTCAGACGCTGTATTTGAAGTTTATACTCCAGAAATCAGAAAAGCCCGCAAGGCTCACATTCTTACCGGTTTGCCTGATACTTATGGTCGCGGACGCATTGTAGGAGACTACCGCCGTGTTGCTCTTTACGGTATTGATTATCTCATCCAGTGCAAGGAGCAGGACAAGGCTAACTGCGGAAACGGCACAATGACAGATGATGTTATCCGTCTCCGTGAAGAAATTTCTGAGCAAATTAAGGCTCTCAAGGGAATCAAGGCAATGGCTGCGATTTACGGATATGATATTTCAAATCCTGCAAAGAATGCAAAAGAAGCTTTCCAGTGGCTTTATTTTGGCTACCTTGCCGCAATCAAGACACAGAACGGTGCTGCAATGTCTGTAGGACGCATTTCTACATTCCTTGACTGCTACATTGAGCGCGACTTGAAGAAAGGAATCCTTACAGAAGAAAAAGCACAGGAACTTGTTGACCATATTGTTATGAAGTTCCGCATGGTTCGCTTTGCACGTATTGAATCTTACAACCAGCTTTTCTCTGGCGACCCGATTTGGGCTACATTGGAAGTTGCGGGTCTCGGTCAAGATGGACGCGACATGGTTACAAAGAACGACTACCGCTTCCTCCACACATTGGAGAACATGGGACCAAGCCCGGAGCCAAACATGACAGTTCTCTATTCAAAGAGACTTCCAGAAAACTTCCGCCGCTATGCCGCAAAGATTTCTATTGACACATCTTCAATTCAGTATGAAAACGACGATGTAATGCGCCCAATCTGGGGAGATGACTACTCAATCTGCTGTTGTGTTTCTGCAACTCAGACAGGAAAAGAAATGCAGTTCTTTGGTGCGCGCGCAAACCTTGCAAAAGCACTTCTTTATGCAATCAACGGCGGAAAAGACGAGCCTGCAGGTCTTACACCTGGAGTTCAGGTTGGTCCGGAATTCGCTCCAATCACTTCTGATTATCTTGATTATGATGAAGTTATGCGCAAGTACGATGCTATGCTTGAATGGCTTGCAAGTCTTTATGTAAATACATTGAACGCAATCCATTATATGCACGACAAGTACTACTATGAGGCTGCCGAGCTTTCTCTTGAAGACACAAATCTTAAGAGAACATTTGCAACTGGAATCGCAGGATTCAGCCACGTAGTTGACTCACTTTCTGCAATCAAGTATGCAAAGGTAAAAGTAATCCGTGATGAAAGCGGACTTGCAAAGGACTTTGAAATTGAAGGCGACTTCCCACGCTACGGACAGGATGATGACCGCGCGGACGAAATTGCAACATGGCTTCTTAAAACTTTCATGTCAAAGATTGAAAAGAACCACACATACCGCGATGCTGAGCCTACAACTTCTATTCTTACAATTACTTCAAACGTTGTATACGGAAAGGCAACAGGCGCACTTCCAGACGGACGCAAAGCCGGCGAGCCATTCTCTCCTGGAGCTAACCCTTCTTACGGAGCTGAAACAAAAGGTCTTATCAAGTCTTTGAACTCTGTTGCAAAAGTTCCTTACAAATATGCTTTGGACGGAATTTCAAATACACAGACAATCAACCCGAATGCTCTTGGACACGATGAGAATGAGCGCATTTCTAACCTTGTAAACGTTTTGGACGGATACTTTGATCAGGGAGCACACCACTTGAACGTTAACGTGTTTGGAGTTGAAAAACTCAAGGACTGCCAGGCTCATCCTGATAAGCCAGAATATGCAAACTTCACAGTTCGTGTTTCTGGTTATGCAGTTCGCTTTATCAACCTTACAAAGGAACAGCAGGACGATGTTATTGCCCGCACTTGCCACGCAAGCCTCTAATGCTGACTTTTAAGACTGTATAAAAACGGCCGCTTTTGGTTTTCCAAAGGCGGCTTTTTTGTTATATAATGCTTTTTATTTTTTCTTCAAAAACATTTACCAGTTTTCAATCGCATTTCTTGGAACACGGACTTTTATATATGCTTTGCATGCTGAAGTGTCATAAAACTCATTTACTATTTCGTAAGGAAGTTGCGAGTTTGTTGCAGTGTCTGTATGCTGCGTAATATTTTTTATATGCTCGCTTTTTTCATCTGACTGCGATGCCTGTGCAGAAGCAATTGTCTTTGAAGAAATTTCTAAAGACGAAATTGAAGAGAGCTCGCTTAGTGCGTAAATTTTTGCAAGCTGAACGGCAGTTTCTTTGTCGCCCTTTTGTTTCGTTCCGCAGGCATAATAATAATCATTGTCTTTTTTTATTCCAAACTCATACCATTCGGGGATATTTTTATCTGGATAATATATTTCGTATCCTGTTTTTGCAGGTTTCCAAAGCACTGACTGTGCGGTTTCTGTATGAGCTGAAATAGAATTTACAGTGGAGAATATATTCTGATTTTGGCTGCTTCCGTATCCGCTGCCTGTTGTCGTTAAGGTTTTCAGGTCAAGTCCTCCTCCAGGTGAAAAAACACCTCTTGATTCAGATTCTATCGATGTGTTTGAACTTACCATTTGTCCCATGGAAATTTTTATTGTCTGGCTGTATCCGTTATAGAATGTTCCGTCGACGTTTATAACTCCCGTGCCCCCTCCTTTGTAAACACCTTTTGCAACTTCTATTTCTATTTCGCTTCCCGATTTGTCTTTAAGCTTGTATTTTCCATCATAGGAACTGAATAGGGATTCCGCTCCTGTTCCGTGCCAAAGAAGAACGCAATGTTGTGTCAATAGATATGTTGTACTGTTTTCTTCAATTAGCATGCGGAAGTGCATTCTTCCGTCTTTTTCTGCATATCCATTTAGCGAAGGATTGTCTGGGCTTGATAGAGTCAAGTCGTCATTTACTTGTATGATAAAATTTAGTTCAGGCTCAAAGAACTGTGATTCCTTTACGAATACAGCTTGTCCATATCCTTTTCTGTCTATGTTTATGCTGTATTCTATTTCCGGCGAAATGAAGTCGTAGCTTTCCATTGTGCGCTCATAAGTATAGTAATATATTCCGTCCTTAAAAGAATGGTTTAAGGACTGCTCAAGATTATTTGGGATTGATGTGCATGAAACAAGAAATGTCGCTAAAAAAATAAAACTGAATTTTTTCATAATATTTTCCTTTATTAATATTAAAATTCCATGTCCAGCTCGACCGGGCAGTGGTCGCTTCCGGGAATCTCCGTGTGGATTTTCGCGCCGGTCATCTTGTCCTTTATGCTGTCGGAAACGAGGAAATAGTCGATCCGCCAGCCTGTGTTCTTTTCGCGGGCGTGGAATCTGTACGACCACCAGCTGTAGACTCCGGCGGTGTCGGGGTAGAAGTGGCGGAAGCTGTCCGTGAATCCTGACGAAAGCAACTCTGTCATTTTTCCGCGCTCCTCGTCCGTGAATCCGGCGTTTCGGCGGTTCGTCTTGGGATTCTTGATGTCGATTTCCTCGTGGGCGACGTTCATGTCTCCGCAGACAATCACGCCTTTTTTAAGGGCAAGCGTTTTTAGATACGCGCGGAAGTCGTCCTCCCATTTCATTCTGTATTCAAGGCGGCGAAGCTCGTCCTGTGAATTCGGCGTGTAGACCGTCACAAGAAAAAATTTCTCGTATTCAAGGGTGATTACGCGGCCTTCCGTGTCGTGCTCTGCGATTCCGATTCCGCAGCCTGCGGAAATAGGCTCGTGCTTTGTGAAAACCGCTGTTCCTGAGTAGCCTTTTTTTTCGGCGTAGTTCCAGAACTGATGATAGCCCGGGAGCTCCATCTGAATCTGCCCGGCCTGGAGCTTTGTCTCCTGCAAGCAGAAAAAATCCGCGTCGAGCGAGCCGAACGCCTCCATAAAGTTTTTTCCCATCACGGCGCGAAGTCCGTTCACGTTCCACGAGATGAATTTCATATTCTGTTCCTTTTTTATTTTTTGTAGAATCCGTTTTCACATTTTGAGAATGCATATCCGCAGATGATTACTTCCGCGTTGTCTGCCAGTTCCTTGATTTTTTCAGTATTCAATTTTCACTTCCTTTATCGGGGCTAGAAATTCTTTTTCATTAAAATGCAAATCTTTCATAATTGGAATCAGGTCGATGTATTCTTCTGTGAGACCGAGTTTTTTGTAGTCCGCGGTTACAACCAGATAGCCTGAATCCCATTTTTTGACTTCTGTGTATTTTTTCAGCGCGGCTGAGGTTCTGAATCTTATGCTGTGGTTCTTAAAAGTGAATGATGTGTATTTTCCGCAGCTGCTCAGAACCGCATAATCCGGCGTTTTTGGTGCTTCCATGGTTTCATAATACTACATCGTTTTTTTTCAGTCTATAAAGCGGGGAGGGGATGGAAAAATGGGCTAAATGAAAAAAAATTAACAAAAATTTATAAAAGTACTTGACAAATCCCGGGGGGGGGTACAATAGAGACTGCTGAATTTTTTCAGCGTAATCTATTTTTTAAGGAGTGAACTTATGAGAAAGTTTGCTAAAATTTCAGCTGTATTGGCAGCTATGGTTCTTGCGCTTGCATTCGTAGGCTGTAAGGATGACGACGACGATGATGACGATCCGAGTGTTGTTACAGCGTGGTATAGCGCAGAAGATGGTGCTACAGAAACTGTTTATTTCTATGATGATAGCACATTTAAATTGGAAGCTACAATGAACAAAGTAACTATGGTAGGAGCTACAGGCACTTATTCTGGCGACACTACTAAAGACGGTAAAATAAAGATGACTATAAAAAAGATTTTTGATGAAAAAACAAACGGTCTTGTTGATTGTCCTGCTTCAGAGGCTGAAGGTTATGCTACAATTAACGGCACTGTTTTAACGGTGCTTGGTGATGCCGAAGAGGATAATGCAGTTTTTATAAAGAAATAGTTTCTTTGCATAATTAGCTTAGCCTTTGCCCCCGGAAAAGTTCCGGGGCTTTTTTTTTGCCGCTGACATGCCGCTTGATAAATGCTAAACTCTTTCCAATAATTAAATAAACTAGACTGCCGCGGGTTGGACTGCGGAAGGAGTAATATGCAAGGATATATTCATCAGCTGGAATCTTTTGGTTCTGTGGACGGACCTGGTGTTCGTTTTATAATCTTTTTTTCAGGCTGTCCTTTAAGATGCAAATATTGCCACAACCCGGACACTTGGGACATGGCAAAGGGCAAGCTTTACACTGCGGATGAGCTTTTAAATGAAGCTTTGAGTTGCAAGGCTTATTGGGGCGCAAAAGGCGGAATCACGGTTTCTGGCGGAGAGCCTTTAATGCAGCTTGATTTTTTGCTTGAGCTTTTTACAAAGGCAAAGGAAAAAGGAGTCAACACTTGCATCGACACTGCCGGTGGTCCGTTCACAAAAGAAGGCGACTGGTTTGAAAAATTCAAAAAGCTTATGGAAGTTACAGACATTCTTCTTATGGACATTAAGCACATTGATGAAGAGGAACACATAAAGCTTACCGGTCATACTGGAAAAAATATAATTGAAATGTTCCGCTATCTTGACGAAATTAAAAAGCCAATCTGGATTCGCCATGTTCTTGTTCCGGGCATTACAGACAATGATGAATATCTTTTGCGCACAAGAGATTTTATCCGCACACTTTCGAATGTTCAGCGTGTGGAAATTCTTCCTTACCACGGACTTGGCGCAATGAAATACAAGGACCTTGGCATTGACTACGTTTTAAAAGATACAGAAAGTCCTTCCGCGGAACGTGTGGCAAATGCGAAAAAAATCCTTGAATGCGAAAAATATGACGGCTGGAAAAAGTAATTTTATTGAAAATTCAGATTGACAAAACAACTGATTTTGTTTAAGTTAGTCCTTGTAAACAAAAGTTAGCTTAGACTAATAACATCTGGCTTTGTTTAACTTTTTGTTCGAGGAGTATCTATGAAAATCAATTTTAAGGGCGCTGTTGCTTTTGCCGCGGCCTCTTTACTTTCTGTTTCCGCATTTGCACAGACTGTGGAATTCACAAACGAACTTTCTTCTGACGTTACAGCAATCAGAAAAGGAAAAGTTTACAATGGCGGTGAAGACGAAACAACAAAGGACTTTGCCGGACTTGAAGAAAATGTTGTTGCGACTTTCACTTCAGAAAAAGTAGATGCAGAGCTTGATGTTACTTTCATTCTTGACGACTGGAACGACAGAAACTTTGGTTTTGCTTGGGACGATGTAAGCTGGTTCGTTGAATACCGCCCGGTTGAAATGGTTGCCCTTGGATTCCATGAAGATGTTTGGCTTGAAGGTTCTTACCTCCCGATATACGATGACAATGTTGCTTTGGGAAATCTTGGTTCAGAAGGATTCACTGTTGCTGTAACACCAATTGAAGGTCTTAAGCTTGCAGTTACAGTTCCGTTTGGCGGCGAGGACAACGTAAATTATTTCACTAGCAAAGATGAAAATGATGACACTGTAAATCTTAACATTGGATTCGGCGCAGAATATGCTTTTGAAGAAATGTTCACAATTGGAGCCGCAGTTTCAAATGTTTCAGACAGCGACAACCGTGGCTTTGGTGTTTACGCAATGGTAAAGCCTCTTGCTGAACAGGATTTTTTAATCCGCGCAGGTTATGCTTATAGCAAAGCACAGGATGATATTGAGGAAGACGGCGAGGTTGTTGGAAAAGCTTATAATTCAGGATTTGATGATTTGAGCATTTCTGAAGATTTCGGCGTATTCGGAAAGAGCCTTTTCAATGTTTCTGTTGAATATTCTCTTGATGCATTGAGTTTTTCTGCGGAAACACTTTTCAACACAGATGACAAAAATTCAGAATACGATATGTACTTTGCGGCTTGTGTAGGCTATGAGCTTTCAGAATCCTTGAGTGCGGATGTTACAGGAAAATTCTTGTTTGACAAAACTTCAGACGGAGCAGAACCTGTAATAGGTGTAAATCCTAATGTTGCATATACTTTCGGAAACCATACATTCTCTGCTGGCTTGAACTACGAAACTTGCGACGGAGATTCATTTATTTCAATTCCGCTTTCCTGGAGCTATTCTTTCTAATTTAATGAATTTAAATTAAGAAATTTTTTATGCTGTTTGCCCAGTAAAATTTTTGCTAGGCAGGCGGCATTTTTGTTTTGTTGAAAATTTGCTTTGCGCATGGTAGAATCTTTTGAATGGGCGAAAACGACGATGTTCTGACAGAAATTATTCCTTTTATTCAGGATTTGATTCCGGGAATTCCTGCCGCTCTTGTTTTGTTTTTGACAAAGGTTGCTTTTTTTATTTTTGTCTGCAACTTGTTTGCTTTTATTGTCTTTGGTCTTGCTCTTCATTTTAAAAGAAGAATTTCAGCGAAAAGATATTTAAAGAATCTTCCAGTTTTAAAAGACTTGGAAAAAATCGAGCCTGAGCTTAGAAAAAAACTTTTTAACCTTGTGCGTCAATGCGTTGTTCTTGGGTCTGTAATTGATTCTTATACAAACAGAAAATCAAATTCAAAAAAAGTCAGCATGATTGTATTTAGTCTTTTAAAAGACAAGGAGCCTTTGGAGCGGATTCTTTTTTATGCAGCGGCAATGGTTTACGATGCTGGTTATTTGGAATTCAAGCAGTCGCTTTTTCATTCGGAAGTTTTAAGCAGAAAAGAAGAAATTTTTTTGCGCACTCATGTTGCAAGAGGACTTTTTCAGCTTGATTTTGTTCCGTATGAATATAAAAGCATATTTTGGGAAGCGGTGTTTTTTCATCATGAAAATCAAAATGGAACTGGATTTCCAGACGGACTTAATGGAGATAAAATTCCTTATGTGGCGCGTCTTATTCATTTGACGGAAGATTACGTTTCTCTTGTGCGGCAGGACGGATATAAAAAATCTTTGTCCAGAAAAAAAGCGTTGGACGAGCTGAAAAAAGTTTCATTTAAATATGACCCGGAGCTTCTTCTGCTTCTTGAAAAAATTTTGCTTACGCGTAAAAAATAAAAGTTAGTTGAGCCGCTGTTTTCGAAAATTGCAATTTTTAAAAGTAACTTGTATACTTAAAATTATTATGGAAGATAAATTAAATATAAAAGATTCTTTGCTTGAGCGGTTTTTGAAATATGTAAAAATTTGGAGCGAAAGCGATTCTCAGAAAGCTGATTCTGGAATTATGCCCAGCACTTCCGGTCAGAACGAAATGGCTTCTGTTTTGTGCGCTGAATTAAAATCGCTTGGACTTGAAAATGTCCAGACAACGGAGCATTGCTATACTTATGGAATTCTTCCTGCGAACGGTTCCGCGGAATCTTCAATTTGTCTTCTTGCACACATAGATACTTCTGAAGAAGTTTCCGGAAAAAACGTAAATCCAAAGATTCACAAAAACTATTCAGGTGGAAAAATTATTCTTTGCGGCGCAGAACTTGATCCGCAAAAAGATTCAGCACTTTCTCTTGCTGCAAAAAATGTCGAAACAATTATAACGGGAGACGGAACAACATTGCTTGGTGCGGATGATAAAGCCGGCGTTGCGGAAATTGTTTCGTGCCTTGAATATCTTTTTAGCCATTCGGAACTAAAGCATCCTGCGATTGAAGTTATTTTTTCCCCGGATGAAGAAACAGGACACGGCATGGATAAAGTTCCGCTTGAGCTTTTAAAGTCAAAATGCGCTTACACTGTGGACGGCGGAAATATCGGCGAGCTTGAAACAGAATGTTTTAATGCGTTCAGGAGCGACGTTGTGTTCAAGGGAAATGCGACTCACACTGGAACTGCGCGTGGCACAATGGTAAACGCAATCAGCATGGCTTCATCCTTTGTTTCAAATCTTCCTGCTGGAGAACGCCCGGAAACAACAGACGGCAGGCAAGGATTTTTTGCGCCGATTTCAATTGAAGGTTCTATAGAAGAATCAAAGGTTTCTCTTTTGCTCCGCGATTTTTCTGCGGATGGAATGGAAAAAAGAAAATCTACGGTTGAGCTTCTTGCAAAAGCTGTTTCTGAGCTTTTTGGCGGAAAGGCTGAAGTTTTGCATACGCAGCAATATTTGAACATGAAAGAAAATCTGGACAAGAATCCGAAAGTCGCAGAGAGGCTCATTTCAGCATATAAAGCAAGCGGAATCGAGCCGGTTTTTACTCCGATTCGTGGTGGCACTGACGGTTCCAGGCTTACGGAAATGGGAATTCCTTGCCCGAATATTTTTACAGGCGGACACAATTTTCATTCACGCAATGAATGGGCTAGCCTTGACCAGATGATAAAAGCAGTTGAAGTTCTAGTTCATCTTTGCTGTGGTGAAGATTTTCCGCAGATAATATTTTGCCCAAATTGAAATTCATTCAAAATCTGTTTATAATTGCGCTATGTATGAATATAAAATAGAAGGCGGTTTTCCGATAAAGGGAACTATAAAAGCAAGCGGAAACAAAAATGCGGCTCTTCCTTGCATTGCGGCTTCCTTGCTTACTTCCGAAAAAGTTATTTTACGAAATATTCCAGAAATTGAAGACACAGGCGTTATGCTTTTGATCTTGCAGTCGTTTGGCGCAAAAGTTGAAAAGCTTTCTGAAAATGCGTGGGAAATAAATGCTTCTGAAATATCACGCAATGATATTCCTCCCGAGCTTAGCAAAAAAATCCGCGCTTCAATTCTTTTTGCAGGACCTTTGCTTGCCCGTACTGGAAAAGCTATAATGCCGCCTCCTGGTGGAGATGTCATTGGCCGTCGCCGTCTTGACACTCATTTTCTTGCGCTTGAGGAGCTTGGCGCGCGTGTTTCAATAGATAGAAAATTTGAGTTCAGCGCAAATAAGCTTGTTGGCTCTGATATTTTCCTTGACGAAACTTCTGTTACTGCCACAGAAAATGCTGTTATGGCGGCTGTTCTTGCGGAAGGTTCAACAGAAATTACAAATGCGGCTAGCGAGCCTCATGTTCAAGATTTATGCAATATGCTGAATGCAATGGGCGCAAAAATTTCAGGAGTCGGATCAAATATTTTAAAGATTGAAGGTGTTAAAAAACTCAAGGGCTGCGATTTTTCGATTGGTCCGGATTTTATGGAAATAGGTTCGTTCATTGGACTTGCTGCCGCCACTCATGGCTCTATAAAAATTGAAGGAATCCGTGTAAATGATTTGCGTCCGCTGCGGATTTCTTTTAATAAACTTGGAATCCGCTGGGATATTGAAGAAGATGTTCTTACAGTTTCTGCAGATCAGGAAATGAAAGTGAACACAGATTTGGGCGGAATGATTCCAAAAATTGATGACAGTCCTTGGCCGGGATTTCCGCCGGATTTAACTTCGATTATGACAGTTGTTGCAACCCAGGTTGAGGGAACTGTTTTGATTTTTGAAAAAATGTTTGAAAGCCGAATGTTCTTTGTGGACAAGCTTATAAGCATGGGCGCGCGCATTACACTTTGCGATCCTCACCGTGCAGTTGTCGCTGGTCCAAGTTCTCTTCATGGCGAGCATCTTGTTTCTCCTGATGTCCGTGCTGGAATGGCAATGGTTATTGCGGCTCTTTGCGCCCGTGGAGAAAGCCGGATTAGCAATGTGTATCAGATTGAACGCGGCTACGAAAACCTTGTGGAACGCTTAAAATCCCTTGGCGCGCATATAGAAAAAATAGATGTCGCTTAATGGCCTTGTTGAAATATAAATAAAAAAAGAATAATCTATGATGCTAATAGTATAGAATTTCGAGGAATTGAAAATGGCAGTTGATGAAAAATTACAGACAATACGCCACAGTTGTGCGCACGTAATGGCAGAAGCGGTTTTGAATCTTTTTCCGGGAACAAAAATTGCAATCGGTCCTGCAATAGAAAATGGTTTTTATTACGATTTTGATTTTCCAGAGGGACACAAAGTCTGCGCGGAAGATTTTGCTTCAATAGAAAAAGAAATGCGCAAAATTATTTCTGGTAACCATGATTTTATCCGCAAAGAAGTTTCAAAGTCAGAAGCGCTTGAGCTTTTTAAAGATCAGCCTTACAAGGAAGAGCTTATAAAGGAGCTTCCAGAAGGCGAAGTTATAACAACTTATGAGCAGGACGGCTATCTTGATTTGTGCCGCGGTCCTCATGTTGCGAATACAAAGGAAATAAATCAGCAGTCATTTAAACTTATGAGTATTGCCGGAGCTTATTGGAAAGGAGACGTAAAACGTCCGATGCTTACACGCATTTACGCAGTTTGCTTTTACAAGCCGAATGATTTAAAAGATTATATTACGATGCTTGAAGAGGCGGACAAACGCGATCACCGCAAACTTGGCGTGCAGCTTGATTTGTTCCATCTTGATCCGGAAGATCCAGGTCAGATTTTCTGGCATCCGAATGGCTGGACAATGTATGTAACTTTGCAAGACTATATGCGCGAAAAAATCCGCAAAGATGGTTATATGGAAGTAAATACGCCAGCTATAATGCCTCGCACTTTGTGGGAGCGTTCTGGACACTGGGGACATTACCAGAAAAATATGTTTGTGACAGAAAGTGAAAAACGTATGTTTGCAATCAAGCCCATGAACTGTCCTGGCGCGCTTGAAATTTTCAATTCAAGAGTCCGCTCTTATAAAGATTTGCCGATGCGTCTTGCGGAATTCGGACATTGTGTTCGCAACGAGCCGAGCGGAACTTTGCATGGAATTATGCGTGTGCGTGGATTTGTTCAGGACGATGCGCATATTATCTGTACAGAAGATCAGATTGAAAGTGAAGTTTCTAAATTCTGCCGTTTGCTTCTTGATGTTTACAAGGATTTTGGATTTGACAAAAATCTTCTTGTAAAACTTTCCACAATGCCTGAAGATCATGTTGGCGATTTGGAAACTTGGCAGCACGCAGAAAAAGCGTTGGCAGCGGCTTGCAAGTCAGCAGGAATGGAATATGAAATTCAGCCTGGAGAAGGCGCATTCTACGGACCTAAACTTGAGTTCACGCTTATTGATGCTCTTGGCCGTCAGTGGCAATGCGGAACAATTCAGCTTGACTATCAGCTTCCAAGTGCGGAGCGTCTTAACGCTGAATATATCGGTGCGGACAATCAAAAGCATCATCCTGTAATGCTGCACCGCGCGGTTCTTGGATCTCTTGAGCGGTTCCTTGGAATTCTGATTGAAAATTATGCTGGCGTTTTCCCGGCTTGGCTTTCGTTTGAGCAGGTGGCGGTTGTTCCTGTTGCTCCGGAATTCAACGCTTATGCTGAAAAAGTTGCTGATGAACTTAAATCGCTTGGCGTGCGTGCAAATGCTTATACAGACGACAGCAACATGAAAAATAAAATCAAGAATATTTCAACGGAACACAGAACTCCATATATTCTTGTTGTTGGAGAAAAAGAGCAGGGAGAAAATTCCGTCACTTGCCGCTTTAGATTTTCATCCAAAATTCCGCAGAAAACATTTGCTCTCAAGGAATTTGAAGATTATGTTTTGGACAAAATCAGAACGCATTACAACGGAATTTAAAAATCTATAGAGAAAATTTTTTCTTCAGATAAAGTCAGAAAATCCGTAAGTGGAATAGAAAACCGTTTTGTTTTTCCGGCAGGCGAAACAAGCGAAAGTTCCACTGCGGATTTTTTTAGTTCCTGCGCAAGGTTTTCGCCGTAGACAACTGCGACTAAATCCTCGTATTCGTTGGCAGTCATTTTTTCGCCTGTAAAAACCGGAGCCATAAGAAGGTCAAAAAAACTTTGTGTTTCTGCGGGAAGTGTTGAAGCCAAATTTTTTATATTTTCCGGGCTGAATTTTATTTTTAATGATTTTTCATTTTGAAACGCAAAACTAGAAAGGTTTCCAGTTCCGGAAATATTCAGCTTGGAAAATTCAGGTGATGAAATTTTTGCATTTTTGAATTCTGAATTTTCTAGGGCGGATTTTATTTTCTTTGTGTCGAAAATTACAAGCTCGTTATTTGAATCAAGTCCGCCACTGGAATTAATTTCGCTTAGTCCGCTTGAAGCTTCTTTTATTGCGTTTGTAATTACTTCGCCTAAATCAATTTCAGCTGAAAGAGTCTGCATTCCGCTTTTTTCCGCTTTGACTTGAATCAAAGATGCGCAGCCTGTAAATGCAAGAAGTGCAAAAAGATAAAAGGTTGCACATATATATTTTGCTCTTTTCATATTATTGAAACAGCTTTTTGCTGAAAATGTTACTTTTTTTGTACTCTTGCATTTTGTGTTTTTGTGTTTTGAGCTTGTATTTTTGTGCGCGGAAGAATTCTTCCATATCCAAAGAAATGGTTTTTCCAAAAACGTTCACTAATCAATGTGAGTTGAACTCCTGTTTTTGGTCCGTCGCTTACTGCTGAAACGAAAACGCGCTTTCCGTTGAATTCAGTGATCGGTCCGCGGTAAACTCCACAATAAAGTCCGATATGTGTTACGCGGTCAGAGTTCGGGTCGTTTTTAAAGAACATCAAGTCGCCTGGCTCTTTTTCCTTTGGGTCGATTTTTAGTACGCGGCTGCTGTTGTAAATTTCGTTTGCGGTGCGCGGAAGCTGAATGCCTGCTCCGTTTTTAATTGCATAATCTATGAATCCGCTGCAGTCGAATCCTGTTTCCGGATCTGTTCCGCCGTAAACATATTTTGTTCCTACAAATGAAAGCGAATATGTTATGAGTTTTTGTCTTCTTTCTGAAACTTTCGGGGCTGCAAAGATTCCCTGAATAATTATAAGGGAAAAAATAAAATAAAATGAAAGTTTGTAAATTTTGTGGTGCATTTCCATAATAATACCTCGGAAGAAATTCAGTTTTAGCTTAAAGCATTTTCAAAAAAATAGTGCCATAATGATGAATTTTTTTCAAGAAGATAAAAGGATTTGACATCAGGGCAAGCTCATTATTGCGCGATTTTGAACCAGGAAACCGTGAATGGGAGCCAGTTTTATGCTGAATACATTTATAATGCGTTTGCCCTGGATTTGACATATTGACGTAAAATGTCAAAGTAGATAGACTTTAAAACTATAACTATATTTTTTACAGGAGACCTTAAAATGATTATTAAACCGATGATCCGCAGCAATATGTGTATCAATGCCCACCCAATTGGCTGTGCAAAAGAAACTGAAAATCAGATTAATTATGTTATAGCTCAGAAAGCAAAGCGCGGAACTAAGACTTTAGCGGAAGGCGGAAAAGCTCCAAGAACTGTCCTTGTTCTTGGTTGCTCTACAGGCTATGGACTTGCAAGCAGAATTACAGCAGCTTTTGAATATGGAGCTGACACAATCGGAGTTTCATTTGAAAAGCAACCTACACAGGTAAAAGGCGGAACTCCCGGCTGGTACAACAACATGGCATTTGACAAGGCCGCAGAAAAAGCCGGATTAAAGACAAAGACTTTCAATGCGGACGCTTACAGCGATGAATGCCGCGCGGAAGTTATAAAGCAGCTTAAAGACTGGGGCGCAAAAGCTGACCTTGTTATTTATTCTTTGGCAAGTCCTGTCCGCACAGATCCTGATACAAAAGTTATGTACCGTTCAGTAATCAAGCCTATTAATCAGGTTTATTCTGGAGCATCTCTTGATATGATGACTGGAAAAATTACTCAGGCTTCGACACAGCCGGCGGAAGGAGATGAAATTCCGAACACTGTAAAAGTAATGGGCGGCGAAGACTGGGAAAGATGGATTAAGCAGCTTTCAGAGGCAGATGTTCTTGCAGACGGATGCCGCACTTTGGCTTATTCTTACATCGGACCTTCTCTTTCTCATCCAATTTACCGCGACGGAACAATTGGCGAGGCAAAAAAAGACTTGGAAAAACGCGCGCACAATATTGACGCTGCTCTTAAGGCAAAAGGAGGAGCTGCTTATGTAAGTGTTAACAAGGGACTTATTACACGTTCATCTTCAGTTATCCCGATTATCACACAGTACCTTGGAGTTCTTTTCAAGATTATGAAGAAGCAGGGAACTCACGAAGGCTGTATTGAACAGATGGAGCGTTTGTTTGCTGAACGTCTTTATACTGCCGACGGAAAGGTTCCTGTAGATTCAGAAAATAGAATCCGCATGGATGACTGGGAAATGGATCCAAAAGTTCAGGATGAAGTGAACAAAGTTATGCCGGCTGTTACAGAAGAAAATGTAAACGAGCTTGTTGACTTGGACGGAATCCGCCACGACTTCCTGATTATAAATGGCTTCGATGTTGATGGTGTTGACTACAACAAAGAAGTTACCGATATGTCAAAAATAGAATACTAGATTTTTTTCTATTGTATATATGCTAAAAAAATCCTTGACAATCTGAATTTTGTAATTTAGCCTTATTGTCAAGGAGTTTTTTGTGAAAAATCAAATACACTTTTTTATTGCGTTATTTTTTACTGTACTTCTTTGTTCCTGTGGAAAATCTTTTAAATATGCCGCAAAAGACAACGGTTTTTATTCCGGAATGGCGGTTACTGTAGGGGATATTTTTAATCCTGAAACTATAAAAATATTGCAGAATGATTGTTCCATCATTGTTTATGAAAATAGCATGAAGTGGGCAAATTTAAGACCTAATAAAAATTTTTGGAACTGGAATGACATTGATTCTCTTGTAGATTTTGCAGAAAAAAATAATATGCGTGTAAAATGGCATACACTCTTTTGGCATCAGCAAAATTCCCCTTTTGTTTCAAGTTCATGGACAAGAGAACAGGCTATACAAATGATGAATGAACATATTGAGACAATCATGTCGCGCTATAAAGGAAAAATTGCAGAATATGATGTTGTTAATGAAATGTTCAATGAAGATGGTTCTATGCGTCAAAATATATGGTACAAAACTATTGGCGCAGACTATATTGAACTTGCTCTTAAAAAAGCACATCAGGTAGATCCAGATGCGAAATTGCTTTTAAATGAATTTAATAATGAAGAAAAAGGACATCCAAAGGCAGATGCCATGTATAATCTAGTTAAAAATTTAAAAGAGCGAGGAATTCCTATTGACGGTGTTGGAATGCAGCTCCATCTTGATGCAAGAATAAGTTATAGCGAAGATGCAATCCGTCAGAATATCCAGCGTTATGAAGACTTGGGCATTGCAGTGTCTTTTAGTGAAGTTGATGTAAGAATTCCAATCGAGAATTCAAAAGCCTATGAAAGTGCTCAGGAAAATATTTATCTTATGCTTTATAAAATAGCAAGCGAAATGCCAAATGTTACAAGCTTTATTACTTGGGGAATTTCTGATAAGCATAGCTGGGTTCCTTCTACTTTTCCGGGAACAGGAAATGCATTGCTTTATGATGAGGACTTTAAGCCAAAACCAGTCTATAATGCAATTCTTAAAGAATTAAAAAAATAGATAAAAGCTCCCCGGAAATATCCGGGGATTTTTTTTTAGAATACAACGCAGACACCAGCCCCAATGGAATTTTTTCTTCTGTCGGTATCTGTGGAAATGTCGCCGTATACAGTCGCGGTAAATCCTTTTGCAATTTCAAAGTCAGCACGAGGAATTATGTTCGCATAAGTGTCTGTGTCTCCTTTGTACCGGCTGTCAAAAATTCTGATTGTGCTTTCAACGCTGAATGAAAGGCTGTCTAGTAAGTTATATTTTACCGCTGGAATTATAGAGAAGAAATTCAAAGTGTCGCCGTCTTTGTCTGTGTAAGTTTCGTCTTTAAAATGCTGATAGCTTGCGATTCCCAATAGCAGTTTGTCAATTCCTGTGTATTCAATGTTTTCAACAAAAACAAACTGGGCTGATTTCATTTTTTGAATTTCAGCTTTTCCCATTCTGAATTCGTTTCGTGTTTTTTGCTTTTGGTAAATTCCTTCCGCACTGAATTTAATTCCGTTTGCAAACTTCAAATTTACATTTGCGTATCCGGCTCCAGCTGCGGCAATTGCTCCTCTAAAGCTAAAGAAATCTTTAGTGAAATTTATTCCGCCTACAAATGCGTTTTTTCCGAATTCTTTTGTTCCATTATCATAGCCGTTTTTTCTCGGATAAAATTTTTCACCTTTTGAATATGAATACAAATAGTCTTGAACTATTGCTCCGCCGATTTTCAGTTCAGGCATAATTGAATAAACTGCATAGCCTCCAGTTTTTTTTGTGATAAATGTGAATTGCTCAAATCCTGTTGAAGTAAAAAACATATCTTTTATTCTTCCGCCAGAAACAAAAAGCTTTTGGTCAAGAAATTTTCCCCAGGCGTTTGCATAAGTTATCTGTTTGTCGCTGAAGGCGATTTTGTCAAATGAACCTGCATATTGGTACCTTATACTTGCCCCGAATTTTTTTTCTGTTCCAAAGAATTCGCCGTCAAGCCTTATGCGGGAAAATTCATCATCGCCAAAATAATCGCCCTTTGTCCAAGTTGCCGCGGAAAATGAATTGATGTCGTCATTGTCTTCGCCTTTTGCGCCGTCAAATGCAGTTGAAATTCCAGAGCGGACATGGCCGGAAAGTTTAAAAGTCTGAGCGGAAACAAAGACCGATGCGCCCGCCAGAATTGCTAAAAGAAAATATTTTTTCATAGAAAACCTCTTATGTTGCCTTATGCTAACGATTTTGCCATTGCTATTCAACTATTCAAACAGGGCAAACGCATTATAAATGTATTCAGCATAAAACTGGCTCCCAGTCACGGTTTTCTGGTTCAAAATCGCGCAATAATGCGCTACACGCTGATTGTTGCAAAGTAACTATAGAATTGCCCGCTCACGCGGTCGCAACAATCAGAGTGTTTTTGCCCCAGGAACCGTTCCTTCGCGCAAACTTTAATTAAATTATTTATAATGCGTTTGCCTTGACTATTCAAAAAACTTAGGCTTCCAATATTTATTCAAGTTGTTTATAATTTATATTTAGCTGTCATTATCGGGCTTGATCCGGTAATAATCTGCTATAAAATCGAACCTTAAGGTGAAAATATGAAATCTGCGGTTACTCAAAACGATGTCGCAAAAGAAGCCGGCGTAACACGGAGCATGGTAAGCTATGTTATAAGTGGAAACTCTGACCGTTCAGTTGCTCCGGAAACACGCAAAAGAATTTTGGATGCAATTGAACGTCTTGGCTACAGACCGAACAAGGCGGCTCAGGCTTTGCAGCAAGGCGATGTTGGTTTTGCAGCGAATAAGATAGGCGTTGTCCTTTGTACCTCTGAAACTTTTTTGCGTCCGTACTATGCGGAAATTCTTTCTGGAATCCACCTTGAAGCGCATGAGCAGAATTTTCAAGTGAGCTTTATAAGGTTTTTCCATGAGCTGAAAAATCCGGTTTTGTTTAACAGTTTGATTCACGAAGAGGAAATCGGCGGACTGATTCTTGTTGCTACAGACCAATGCATGAAAACTGACGAAGATAAAAAAATCATCGCCAAAATAAAAGAGCGTCTTTCTAAAATTGTCTGCGTTGAATTTCAGTATGAAGGCTTAAGCAGCGTTATGTTTGACAGACAGGCTACTGCACAGCGGGCAACAGAATATTTGATTCAAAAAGGTTTTTCCGAGATTGGATATATTGGCGAGGACGATGATCGAGTGCATGGAGTTCAGCTTGCTTTGTCTGAAAAAAATCTTGATGCAAAACGTGACAATTTTTTTATTGCCGAAACTTTTGACATGAGCGGCGGATTCAATGCAATCGATTCTTTTCCAGCTGATAAAAAAATTCCACGCGCAATTGTCTGCGGTTCTGATGAAGTTGCGATTGGAGTTCTTCGCGGCTTGAGCAAAAAAAATATTTCAGTTCCGAACGATGTTGCAATAATCAGCATAGACAATATTGAAATTTCAGAATACACGTGTCCGCCCTTGACCACGATGAATGTACAGAAAAAAGCGATGGGTGAACAGGCTGTAAAAATGATTGTTTCTGGAACAGCAGGAAAAGATGAATGTGCGCTTAAAATTATGCTTCCGTCTTCTCTTATTGTCCGTGAGTCTTGCTAGAATTTTCTGCGGAAAAAATACAGCCGCAGTATTGCTGCCGGTAAAGTGAAAATTCTTTGCTAAGCTCAAGGCTTCTAAGAAAACCGCCTTTCTTTTTAAAGTCAGAAAAAAGCCACTTTGGTTTTCCGTTTGCGCATTCATAAAGTTCTTTTCCAATTTGATTTATTTTTTCTGAATCCTTAAAAGGACTTATTGAAAGTGTTGTGCAAAAATAATCAAAATTGTTTTTTTTCGCAAATTCAAAAGCTCTCTTTAACCTGAATTCGTAGCATCTTCTGCATCGCTCACCTTTTTCTGGTTCTTTTGCAAGTTCTGGATTTTCCTTGATTTTTATTGCGTCATAGAATTCCTGCGGAATATAATAATCTTCCACAAGCTTTACAGAATTTTCTTTTGCTGGAAAAAATTCAGGAAGAAATTTTTTTAGTTCTTCAAGCCGTCTTTTGTATTCTTCATCTGGAAAAATATTCGGATTATAATACAAGATTGTTATATCAAAAAATGAAGCAAGAAATTCCAAAACATAAGATGAACAAGGCGCGCAGCAAGCATGAAGCAGAAGCTTTGGTCTGTTTTCTATTGGAATATTTTTTTCTAGCAATGAAAGAATTTTTTCAAGTTCAATCTGATAATTCATTTTTAGATGCCCAATATTTTTAATTTTTTTTCAAAAGTGCGGACTGTTATTTCAGAAGTTTTTTGATAGACTTCGCCATCCGTGTGCAGCCAAAGCGGAATTGTTGTCTTGAATGTTGCGCTTGAAAATTCTATTAAATTTATTCCGGGAAAAATTCCGTGCAGTCCAAAAAATGCAGTTGGCAATGCAAAAAGAATTCCCGGAACTGTTTTGTTGTTCACAATGCACAAATTCATATTTCCGTCTGATGGATTTGCTTTTGGACAGAATTTAAATCCGCCGCCTTCATAACGATGAACCATTGAAGCCGCAAAAAGAAATTTCGGAAGGATAAGTTTTTTACCATTGTCAAATTCAACTGTGCAATCCGCCTTTGGAGCATGTATAATCTGATTCAGTGCGATTGCAAGATATGTCAATTTTCCAAGCCCGAATTTGTTCAAGTTTCTTTTTATAAATGAATGTGAAGATTTTTGGCAGACCGCCGCATCAAATCCCAAGCCTGCGCTTACAACAAATTTTCTTTTTGTTTTTTCTGCAATTACTTCGCCTAAATCAAATTCGGCTGGCTTTGTTGCTGAAAGAATTTTTTCAAGGCATTTTTTCACTGACTTTGAAATTTTCATGTCGCGCGCAAAATCGTTGCTTGAGCCTGTTGGAATATACGCGAGCATTACAGTTTCAAAATTTTTTATCCCTTGAACCGCGTCATTTAAAGTTCCATCTCCGCCAAGAATTACAATTGTGCAGTTTTTTTCCGCTGAAGATTTTCCGCTGATTTTGGAACAGATTTTTGTAACGTCTCCATGCTCTTTTGAAAATTCAACATCGTATAGAATTTTTCTTGAAATCAAAACAGGCTCAATTTTTCTTTTCCATAAACGGAGTCCTTTCCCTGAGCGCGAAACTGGATTTACAATAAAATGAAACATTAAAAAAGAATAGCACAAAAATTCAAAAACGTCAGCGGATTGTTTTTTTCTTTTTCCTCTGATAAAATAAAATTGTAACGATGATTACGTTGTGATGACTGTCGGTTGAATCCCACAACCTAACGAGCCTACGAACGCTCCTATCACTGCATTTCCAAGTAAGCAATCTAAAAAATTTTTAAAGGACTCTTTATGAACAAGTATGTGAAACGCTACTTAATCGATGCGATGGGCGGAATGGCGCAAGGACTTTTTGCGTCCCTTTTGATCGGAACAATTGTCAAGACTTTGGGACAGCAGCTGCTTAGGCTTGGAACAAATCCTGTTTTTGAATTTTTTGTTTCAGCAGGAAACTTTGCCTGTGAAGCTCATGTTGTTGGCGCGGCGATGGCTGTTGGAATTGGATATGCGATGGGAGCTTCTTCCCTTGTCTTGTTTACTCTTGTTGCTGTTGGCGCGGCTGCAAATGTTTCTGGCGGAGCTGGAGGACCTCTTGCAGTTCTTATAATTGCAGTTCTTTCATGCGAGTGCGGAATGCTTGTAAGCAAAAAAACAAAAGTTGACATAATTGTAACTCCTTTGGTTACTATTGCGGCTGGAGTTTTTTTTACTTTGCTTTTTGCAAGCCATATTGGAAAAGCTGCCTATTCCTTTGGAAATTTAATCATGTGGGCGACAACATTAAAGCCTTTCCTGATGGGAATTCTTATTTCTGTAATTGTCGGAATTCTTTTGACTCTTCCGGTAAGTTCTGCGGCGGTTTGTGCGGCTCTTGGACTTACAGGACTTGCTGGCGGAGCTGCTGTTGCTGGCTGTTGCGCTCAAATGGTTGGTTTTGCAGTTATGAGTTTTAAAGAAAACAGCTGGAGCGGAATTTTATCCCAGGGACTTGGAACTTCAATGCTTCAGATGCCTAATATTGTAAAAAATCCACGGATATGGATTCCGCCTACGCTTGCTTCTGTTATAACAGGTCCGATTGCGACTTGTGTTTTCAAAATGCAAATGAATGGAGCTGCGGTTTCAAGTGGAATGGGAACTTGCGGACTTGTAGGGCAGATTGGAATAATAACAGGCTGGTTTGAGCCTTCACAAGCTGCGGTCGCGCATGGAGCTGTTGCAGTTTTACCAGGAATTTTTGACTGGTTTGGGCTTGCTCTTGTTTGCTTTGTTCTTCCGGCGATTTTTTCTGTGCTGTTTTGTTCCATATTAAGAAAAATTGGCTGGATAAAAGACGGAGATTTGCTTCTTCAGTAAAATTTAATTCTTCTAAATTTTAATGCTGAAGTGCCGATAAAAAGACCATGCGTATACTCTTTTTAAAATTGTGCATTTCAGCTTCGTTTTTTTCTTTTTTTTCAGGATTTTCTTTTGCCCAGTCAAAGCCTTTGTATAAGCTTCCGGATGTCTATCTTGAAAGAAGAGTCTCTGAAAATCCAGAGCCGTTTTTAATCGGAACGGACACAGGACTTTTTAAAATTCTTCCGAGCGGAATTGCAGACCCTTTGTGGACGGAAGGAAAAGTTGAACGCATTTTAAGAACTCAGGCAAAATGGTTTTTTGTTACAGAAAAAGGAATTTATTCTTCTTTGGATTTAAAAGAATTTACACAGCACAATATTGGGCTTCCTTCGTTAATCGTAAAAAATTATGAAAACGGTAATAAAGAAATAGTTCAGAAAATGCCTCTTTTAAAAGACATTTGCGCAGATCCGTTGAATCCGGATATTTTAGTTACAGCCACAAAAGATGAAGTTTTTATAACTCGTGACGGAGGCTTGTCTTGGAAGTCGCTTGGTTCGGCAAGCAATTACACATCTGGAATGAAAGCGGTCGCAGTTTCGCATATGCCGGTTTATGGAAAAAACGGAGAAATTGAAAGCACCGAAGTTGTTGTTTTTATGTCGCATCCGATTTACGGTTTCAGCTATTGCCGTGCCGATGAAAAAAAGCCAAAGTGGATTGATGTGAGCGCAGGTTTTTCCGCAATGAAAAGCCTTACGCAGGTCGATGAAATTTCTGACATTTTGCCGGTTTTGTGCCGCGATTCAGCTGGAAGTATTTATGCGGAAATTTATCTTTCCCAGTCGTTTATTCCTAACATTTACAGATTTGACTGGCGGACAAAAAAAGCTGAAAAAATTTACCAAGGTGAAAATCCGTGCGATGCTATTGACGGACTTTGTCAAAACGGTTCTAATTTGATTTTTTCAACAGTCGGAAAAATTCTTTCGCTTTCTCTTGAAACAAGGGAAGTTTCAGAAATTTCAAGCTTTAATTCTTGGCGGGAAAATTTAACTGCTGCAGGCGACACTATAAATTCAGCTTTTGTTCCTAAGAGCATTTCGCAGCTTGGAGCGAATGTTACTTTGAATGAGCTTTGGCTTTTAAATCCTGAAACAATTCTTTCTCCTTGGGCTTATCTTGCAAACAAAAAAAAGTCAATTTATGCGTCTGTCTATCAGCTTAGAAATTCTGCGGGAATTGAAAAGTACAAAAAAATTGTTTCTGACAACAAGCTTAATTCTGTTGTAATCGACATGAAAGATGACTACGGACTTTTGAGGTTTGAGCCGAATAGCCAGCTTCTAAAACAAAAAGGAAAAGTTACTCAGTACAAAATTAACTTGGAGCAAGTTGTAAGCGAATTTAAAAAAGACGGCGTTTATCTTATCGCGCGCATTGTTGTTTTTAAAGACAGAAATTTAGCTTCCTATGACAAAGGAAAATACGCAGTTTGGAATTCCAGCACAAATTCGCCATGGATTGGAATCCGCGGAAAAGAAGACGTTACTGACGAAAATGGAAATTTGTCTGGAACAAAAACTGTTTACTATGATGAAAACTGGGTTGATCCTTACAGCGAGGAAGTTTGGGAATACAATGTTGAAATTGCAAAGGAACTTGTTTCCCGTGGCTTTGATGAAATTCAGTTTGACTACATAAGATTTCCGACCGACGGAAAAAATTTAAATTCCGCAGTTTACCGATGGCGCGATAAAGGCATGGTAAAAGAAAGCGCATTGGTTTCGTTTTTGTCTTATGCCCGCAAAAATATAAAAGCTCCTATTGGAATTGATATTTACGGTGCGAACGGCTGGTACAGAAGCGGAACAAGAACAGGCCAGGACGTTGAGCTTATGAGCGAATATGTTGACGTAATCTGTCCGATGTTTTATCCGTCTCATTTTGAGCAGGATTTTCTTGAGTATCCGCCTTGTGAAGAGCGCGCGTATAGAATTTATTTTTACGGCTCGTTTAGGAACACAATAATCGGCAGGAACAGAATTATTGTGCGTCCTTGGATTCAGGCATTTTACATGGGTGTACGGCATGACAGAAAATATTACGACAAAAATTATGTTCTGCGTGAAATTTTTGGTGTGCGCGATGGACTTGACAGAGGGTATATGCATTGGAACAATTCCGGCGGATATTATGAAGACATAAGCCCGGATCCTCAGTATAACGAAATTTCTCCGTGGCATGAAAAAGAATGCGATTTACAGAAACGGATTCCGGCGTTCAGTCTGGGAATAAAAAATTCTTTAGATTCTGATTTGCAGGATTTGGAGCAGAAAAAAGAAAATGCAAAGGACATGATTTCAATTTGGAATTCTGTGTTGGACAATGAGCTTGAATACGAAAACGCAAGTGTTACAACAAGAAATTTTCTTCATGTAAAGCCTGTATTCGGTGGAAGCAAATGAACAAATATACGCCGGAAGAACCGATAGCGGCAATTGCAACGGCTCTTGTTCCTTCTGCAATCGGCATAGTCAGAACGAGCGGAAAAAACTGCATTGAGCTTGTAAGCAAAATTTTTTCACGCAAAAAGGCTCTTTTGCAGGCCGCAGGAAATTCTCTTGTTTACGGTTGGATTGAAGATTCAAGAATTCAAAACGGAAACAAAAAGATTGATGAAGTCATGCTTGGTCTTTACAAAGCTCCAAAGTCTTTTACAGGCGAAGACATGGTTGAAATATTTTGCCATGGCGGAGTGAATGTTATAACTTCAATTTTTTCCTTGCTGCTTGAAAATGGTTTTAGAAAAGCCGAGCGTGGAGAATTTACATTTCGGGCTTATATAAACGGAAAAGTTGATCTTACAAAAGCCGAAGCCGTAAAAGAAATAATAGACAGCCGCACAAATGCTTCCAGAAGCCGCGCCGCCGGACGTTTAAGCGGAAATCTTTTTGAGCAAATTTCTTCTATTAAAAAACTGATTTTGGACACAATTGGAAACATTGAAGTTGAAATTGAATATCCAGAAGACGAAGAAAATATTTCAGAATCATTTGACACTTCATTGCTAAAAGACGCGCAGAAAAAACTTTCAGACTTGGCTTCTTCTTGGAAGGCTGAAAAACTTTATCAAGACGGAGCAAGAGTTGTTTTGTGCGGAAAAACCAATGCCGGAAAATCAAGTCTTTTCAATTCGCTTTTAAAAGAAGAGCGCGCAATTGTCAGCAGCATTGAAGGAACGACACGGGACTGGCTTGAGTGCTGGACAGATTTTGCAGGAATTCCTGTAAGGCTTTTTGATACTGCCGGTCTTAGAAAAACTTCGGACTTAATTGAAGAGCGCGGCGTTGAGCTTGCAAAAGATTTAAGCCAGGATGCGGATGTCATTCTTTATCTTGTGGACAGTTCAAAAGGAATTTTAAAGGACGATTTGGATTTTATTGAAAGCCAGAAAAATATTCCGGTTGTTTTGGTTTTGAACAAATGCGATTCCTTTGATTTGAATTTGGATGGAATAAAAAAAGTCTGGAAAGATTCTGTAAAAATTTCTGCAAAAAATAATATCGGAATAGAGCTGCTTGTTTTTAAAGTAAAAGACATTTTGTTTGACGGCGAAAAAACTGAACGTGAGCAAAGCGGGCTTGGTTCGGCGCGGCAAAAAAAATCAGTTCAGGAAGCACTGGAACGAGTAACGCACGCTTTGGAAATTTCTCAAGATTTCAGCTACGGACTTGATGCGGTTGTTCAGGATTTGGAAGATGCCTTGGAATGCCTTGGTGAAGTTGCCGGTGAAGTTTCTCCAGATGATGTCCTTGAAAATATTTTCAGCCGCTTTTGTGTCGGCAAATGACAACAGATTTTTTTTTCAGTATAATCAGATTCAAATGAACGAAATTGATTTTTTAGCGGAAGAAATTTTTTTACGGTACGGAAATGTAAAGCGCGCGCGCGGACCGTTTTTGTATACAGAAAAAGGCAAGCGTCTTACAGATTTGTATCAGGAAAATGGCAGGGCAATTTTGGGCTGGGGCGGCTCTTCTGCATTCACAATGCTGAAAAATGCTATTGACCGTGGAGCAACCGGAAGCTTTAAAACTTGTTTTTCAGGTCGGCTTGAAAAATCTGTAAATGCACTTTTCTTTGGATGCGAACGCAAAGTTTTTATCTTTGCAAAAAAATCTGACTGCCTTTCCACCGCTGTAAAAATCAGTCCTCAAAATACTTTTGTCTGGAAGCCTTGGAGTGAAGTTGCTTTTGAAAACGACAATGCTGACTGCATAATTTTTGAGCCGCCTCTTCCTTGGACAAGCGGAATTTATATTCTTGCTGTAAAAACTGATTTGGCTGAAAAAATTCCACAAGATGTTTTAAAGGAAACTGTAAAACTTTCTTCTCCAATTGAAGCCGCTGTTACACGCTCAATTTATAATTTGATTTCAGCATTGCAAATCCGGCAGGAAAAAGACTGGTTTATTTACGATTTGGCTTTGACAAAATACTGGCAGAGAAAAGGTCCTTATCTTTTTCCGAAGATTTCAAAAGAGCTTTATGGAAAATTTATTTTGCATTGCCTTGACCTTGGAATTGTCGTAAGTCCTATTTACGAGCAGCCGAGCATTGTTCCGTTTGGCGCGGATAGAGGCGTTTTTGAAATTTTAAAGAAAAATCCGTTTGTCTTTTAGTTTAATAAAAAACTGTTGGATTTTTGCTCAAAACTGAATTATATTTGATATAGGCATTTTATTGCTGAACATATTTCTAGGAGGAAAAATATGAGAACTGAAAAAAGCGGATGGACTGCGGCGCTTTTGATTTTGCAGATTGCAGTTGGAGCAATGCTTGCAGTTGGAGGAATCTGGGCTTTGCAGGGCGGTGGAGATTTTGCTGCAAGAGCAATCAAAGGTCTTGTTTCTGAAAATGTAGGAAATATAGGAAATATTCTTGTAATTGTATTCGGAGTGATTGAACTTCTTGTTGGCGTCTTTATGATTTTAAAGATTGTGATTGGCGACCGCTTTGGAAGCTTTGGAACTGTTCTGGCTCTTATTGCAATTGTTGTTTGGATTGTTGCCATTGTTCTTTCTGATATTCTTGGAGCAAGCATTCTTAACGGCGGCTCAAAAAATTTCCTTGAATGGCTTTATACTTTTGCCCAGCATCTTATTATTCTTGGCGCGATTTTAGCAGTAAGATAAGCTTAAAGTCAAAAAGCCCGGCAAAAATGCCGGGTATTTTTATTTTCTTATTCTTGCAAAGAGTTTTCTTAAAAGTCCCACTTTTCCAAATCCGAGCCAGTAAATAAGCATAAGGAATAGAACAGAAGGAACTCCAAAAATTACAATGTACAATGCGGTGAAAATAAATTTCACAAAGAAATTCAGTATGTTTGCGAAGAACTGGCGCAGCTGTGAATTTGTGTCGGGCATTACAAATCCGCTTTCATTTTGATTTACAGGAAGCTCCGCAGTAACATAAATTGTAGAATAATCAATTTGCGACTTTAAGCGGTTCATTTGTCCTTGCATTCTCTCAAGTTCAGAAGTTACATCGTTGATTTTTGTTTCAATCTTGAGCATATCCTGCATGTCTTTTGCTTCTGAAAGATATTTTTTTAGACGTTCAAGCAAAACTTTGCGTGTTGAAAGCCGTGTGTCCAAGTCATAAAATTGCTCTGTAACATCGCTGGAATTTATATTTTTTGATTTAAGCTTTCCGATTTGTCCGCATTCCTGCATTGCCTGCGAAAAAGAGCCGCTTGGAATTTTTGCCGTTATTCTTATGGAGCTTGTGTTTTCAAACGAGTCTGAAATATATCCGCCGAATTTTTTTATCCAGGATTCAACGGATGATTTGGAGTCTGAAAGATTTGAAACTTCAATTGTAAGGTTTCCTGTGTAGATGAGTTTTCGGTCTTGTCTTTGCTGCTCTGATTCAGAAGGAAGCTCTGTTGATTCTTCAAACGCCATGTCCTGCATCACGTTCATTGCGGAATCTGCCCTTGCCGACATTTTCATTGTTTTTGCCATTGGCGCAAACATTTCCGTTTTTACAGCCTGATTTTTTCCGCATGAAATAAATAAAAAAGCCGCAACCAAAGCCGCCGCTGATTTTCTTAAAAGATGTTTCATTTTTCCTCCAAAGCTATGTATTCATAATAACTCATTTTGCCTTGGGTTACAATTTTGCGTTAGACTGCTGAAAATGTGTGGTCTGTTCCGCTGTGAGCTTTTTCCAATGCGGGCTTTAACTGTTCTGTCCAGAATCTGTCTTCAATTTTGTATCCGCCTGACGAATATCCGATTTTTCTATCTGCGCGGACTTTTTCTCCGTGAAAATCGCTTCCTGCTGTTGAAAGCATTCCGAGCATTTCTGCAAGTTCTTCAAGCCGCCGGGCTTCAGAAAGCCTGATTCCCGGATGATGCGCTTCAAGTCCTTCAACACCCGAATTTCTTACTTCAAGCATTGTCTCTTCCATTTTTCCCCAGGAAACGTACATAGACATTGGATGCGCTTGAACTGGAATTCCGCCGGATTCTTTTATTGCTTCCACGGCTTTTCTTAAATTTTCCCCGGTTTTGTCTACATAGCAGGGACGGCCTTTTGCAAGGAACAAGTTAAATGCCTGCTGAGTTTTTTTTATTATTCCTTTTTCCATGAGAAGTTTTGCAAAGTGAGGTCTGCCGATTGTTTTTGTGCCGGATTTTTCCACAAGTTCTTCATAGGAAATGTCGATATTTTGTTCTTGAAGTTTTTGGATTATTTTTTTGTTTCTTGAATCGCGTTCGCCTCTTAAAAATTCAATTGTTTCAAGAAGTTTTTTTCCGGGCTTTTTAAGTCCCAGTCCAAGAAGATGAAATTCTCCGCTCGGCCATTCTATAGAAATTTCTATTCCCGGAATGAATTCAATGCCAAGCTCTTTTGCTTTTTCTTGAGCTTCCAGAATTCCGTCTATATTGTCGTGGTCTGTAAGCGCGATTGCTGAAATCTTTTTTTCTGCGGCGTAGGAAATTAGCTGGCTCGGTGTGCAAGTTCCGTCGGAAGCTGTTGAATGTGTATGCAAGTCTATCATGCGGAATTCTCTTTAACAAGGTAGCATAAATAAAAAAATTGTGATATACTAAACAAGTATAGGTGTTTTTTCAAATCAATGCTCTTTTTAGAGTTTTGGTTTTTGCGAGGAAGGTTATGTCAAAGGTTGTGCAATTCAGCAAAGGCTCTATTATTTTTTTTGAAGGCGACAAAGATGAAAATATTTATATTCTCCAGTCAGGCGCAGTTGCTTTGCGTAGCATGGATTTGGAAACTGGAGAGCAAATTTCAGAGCAGCTTCATATTGGAGAATTTTTTGGTGTAAAAAGCGCGCTTGCCAAAATGCCGAGCCTTGTAACTGCTTCCGTGCTGGTTGATTCGACTGTTGTTCAGCTTTCAGTTTATGAGTTTGAAAAAATGTTCGGCTCAAAGGCTTTTATCACAGAAAAAATGCTTAGAGTTTTCAGCAAGTCGCTTAGAGATATTCATAAAAAAACAGAGCAGTATTTAGGCGGAAACAGTATTTCAATTTCGCCGGAACACGGAATGTTTATGGTTGCCAACGCTTTTTACAATGACGGCCAGTTCAAAAGCTGCTGCGATGTTCTTACTAGAATTTTAAAGCTGAATCCTAATCCTGCGAACAAAGTTGAAATTGCAAAGCTTTTTACCAATGCGAACACAAGAAAAGGCAGGGAAAATGCCCATAATATTTCTTCCGAGGATATTTCCGCAAAATCTGGAAGCCTTTCTGTAAACCAGTTTTCACTTCCTGCTTTTGACCGTTTTACAAAAAAATACAAGCGCGGTGATGTCATTATAAGTGAATTTGAGCCGGGCGAAACTTTTTATCTTATAAAATATGGCGAAGTTCAGATTGAAAAGTGCATAAAGAGCCAAAACAAAAGTCTGGATATTCTTGGCAGCGGAGCTTTTTTTGGTGAAATGGCGATTCTTGACAATTCCCAGAGAAGCGCGTCTTGTGTTGCTAGAACTGATGTTGCCTGTCTGGAATTCAACAAGGAAAACTTTAAGGCTCTTGTGCTTGGAAATCCTCAGATTGTAATGAATCTTCTTAAGCTTTTCTGCAAAAGAATTTATGACCAAAACCGCCAGTTTAAAATTGTTCTTATAAAAGATATTTACACAAGAATTTGCGATGTTTTTTTGATGTATGATGAGCTTGCCGGCGGAACTTCCAGAAGAAAAGACGATGACGGAAATTTTAAGCGCAAATTTTTTATTACTGCAAATGACATTGCAAGCTGGGCTTCTATTCCGCTTGATCAGGCAAAAGATTGTCTTGTGCGTCTTATGGACCGCGGAAAGATTCAGATTTTTGAAGACTACATGATTGTTTCTAATATCCACGATTTAAGAAGAATTGTTGACTCATATTACATGAAACTTGGTTCAACAACAAAGCAGCCTACTTAATTAGCAAAAAAGGCTGTCTTTTAAGAAGTTTTGACAACTTAAAAGACAGCCCCTGACAAATGTGTGCATTCAGTAATGATAAAGAATCAAGACAGAAGATGACTTTTTTATTTCAGTTCAAGACCGATGCTGAACGCTTTTCCTGCAAAGTCACCGAGTTTAAGATAATGCTGGTTCACCGGATCGTAGGAAATCGGATTCAGCTTTTTCACGTCAACTTTTCCGTTTGAATCAAGAACAGAATCGTCAATGCTCACGTTCACGATTTGACCGAACAGGTGGCTTGTCTTTTCATCGTAGCTTATGAGATTGCACTCAAGCGCAAACGGAAGCTCCCTGATTAATGGCGCGTCAACAAATTCCGACTTTTCCGCATGGAATCCCGCCTTTGTGAATTTATCCGGCGTATTGTTTGCCGAAACAAGTCCGACGTAATCGCATTCCTTTGCTAATTCCGCAGTTCCCACGCTGACTGTAAAAGCCTTGCGCTCAAGGATGTTTTTTACAGTTTTATGCGACGCGCTCAGGCAAAGCCCTATCTCCTTTTCATCACTGATTGAGCCCCAGGCCGCGTTCATTGCGTCCGGAGTTCCGTCCTTGTCGTAAGATGCCACAATAAGCACCGGCATAGGATAAAGCCATTCTTTTGCACCGAAGTTTTTTCTCATAATTCCTCCAACACATTCGCAATGAAATGAGAATATGCAGTTGATAATAAGGGTTGCAACGCAAACTTTTAAATAAAAACTTTGACGCTATGTTAGGCAAAGTTTTTATTACATTCTCCTGTAGAATATTCAGTCTGTTAGCAGATATACAAAATATACAAAAAATTTTTACGTTTGGCATTAGCTGCTTGAGGTTGACCGGCAGTATTTTTTTTATGATAATCAGCTTTATGAAAAACAATGTGATTTTGATTGGAATGCCTGGAGCCGGAAAAAGCACAGTTGGCGTTGTGCTTGCAAAACTCTTGAATTATAAATTTGTTGACAGCGATATTGTGATTCAGCAGAAAATGAAGAAAAAACTCAATGAGCTGATTTTAGAGCAGGGTGCGGAATATTTTAAGAAGATTGAAAATAAAATCAATTCCGGCTTGAATATAAAAAAATGTGTTGTTGCTACAGGCGGAAGCGTTGTTTTTGGGAAAGACGCAATGGAGCATTTTAAAAAAATCGGCACAGTTGTTTATTTAAAAGCAAGTCTTGATTCCCTTGAAAAACGCCTTGGAGATTTGGACAAAAGAGGAGTTGTCCATAAACCGGGAGAAACTCTTTTGGACATTTTTAATGAGCGTTCACCTCTTTATGAAAAATATGCGGATATAATTATAGACGAAAATGATTCAGAAATATCCAAGATTGCAATGAAAATAGAAACTGCTATTTTTTAGGAATTATCTAAGTCCCAAAGTAATGCACCATTCCAGGCTTGAGTTCATGCTTCCGCCGAAGACTAAGTTTCCAAGAATCGTGTGAAGCACAATGTAAAGGTCTCCTCCAGCTTCAAATTTTCTGCCCGCAAAAAGCCTTCCCTCAGGAGAGTCTTGGTCTATAAACGGGTCATAGTCTGAGCTTACCGCGGCTTTTGCTTCTGCCACAGCGAGCAACGGTATTCCTGAAAGATTTGTTATCTTTTGCCTGAAAGAAATTCCTGCAATTGCAAAGTCGCGTCTCAATGTTCCTGTTGGATAGCCGCTCATTCCGTCCGCACCTCCAAAATTACAGTAGCCGGAATTCAGCTCGTAAGGAAATCTGTTGCTGCAGAAAACAGAAGAAATTCCGATTGAATTTTTTTCGTCCGCAAGTTCAAATCTTTTTTCCGCTGAAAATCTAAAGTCGTAAATTGGGTCGCCTTGCATATTGTCTGTTTTTCCGCCGAAATTAAAAATAGATTCCAGCCTGCCGCCGTAAAGAGAAGCGTAATCGTTGTGCAGCGTTGTAAAAATAATTTCGCTATGAATATAGCTCGTGTTGTGCCATTTTTCTGTTGGGATTATTTTTTCTGAGGAATATGCAATGCCGGCTTTTGCTGCAAAATAATCCGTGTGCCTGAATCTTATTCCGCCAAAAAACTCAATGCCTCTGTCTTCCGCAATTGTTCTGTCATTAAAGTAAATGTTTGTCGCTGGAGAGCAGCTTCCGTATTTGAGTGAATTTTTAAAGTCAAGGCTTAGCATGCTGTTCTTGAAGTTTGCCAGCTTAGGAAAAAATTCAGTTTCAAAAATCATTGCATTTCCGAACGAAAGCCTGAAAAGGGACTCAATTGGAGTACGCAAAAAAACTCCTGCTGTAAAATTTGGATCTACAGAAAGATATTGTTGAGGCTTGTAGCTTGCGACAGAAACAGACGAAGTTCCTGTAAAAAAAATCTGGTTCATGTTCTTGTCGTAGTGGTTCGCAAGAATTTCAAGAGTTGTGTAGTTATCTTCGTTTTGCTTTAAAGAGTAAGTGAGTGACGAAAGATGATAGTGCTCCTTAAGCTTGCCTAGTTTTTTTGTAAGCTGCTTTTTAGTTTTATCATTGAGCGTTTTCCCGAGAAATTTTTCAAATTCTTTTTCCGCGGGAATTGGAACTGGCTTGGAAAACGAAATGTCTTTTACGACAATTTTATCTATAGAAAAGTCCGGCATTTTGTTGTATTCACTTTCACGGTTGTAGTCCAGTTTTTCAAGTGTTCTTCCAGCTGATTCAATTTGCCTTGCAATCTGCGAAATTTTATCTTTGTTCTGCTGAACGCAAATTTCTCCTGCCCTTACAATTTGATGCGGTTTCATAAAATCAAATGTGCTGAATTCTGAAAGATCCGGCCGCAAGACGATGTCCGCATAGCTGTACTGTTCAACCGCATTGTAAGAAATAATCAAATTGAAAATCTGCGCCGCCACAGAATAAAAATCAGAAAGAGTTTCTGGAGGAGTATCAACAATGCTTGCAACGTCCATTGAAATTACGATGTCCGCGCCCATTTCCCGTGCAAGTTTGAGCGGAAGATTGTTTCTAAGCCCGCCGTCCATTGAGTATAAGCCTTTTTCCACTTGGGCTGGCGTAAAAACTGCCGGAATGGAAATGCTTGCTCTTACCGCGTTTACAAGCGAGCCGCTTTTAAATATTAGTTCCCTGCCAGAAATAGCGTCTGTTCCAATTGCCCTGAACGGAATCGGAAGCTTGTCAAAATCTGTGATTGCAAGAACCCTGCTAAGGTGATTGCTAAGCTCGCAGATAATCTGCTGGTCGCCAATGATTCCAGGGGCGGAGCCGAATTTTCCGTCTGCAATTGAAAACGAAAGAGTTATGCCGTCTGTTTTTTTTGAAAATGCTTCGGGCGGAATTTTTTCTGGAGTTGAAGGGCGTTCATTCAAAATTGTCATAAAATCCATGGACAAAAGAGTTTGTCTTATTTGCTTTGGAGTGTAGCCTGCCGCGTAAAGTGAGCCAATAAGCGCGCCCATGCTTGTTCCCAAAACCATATCCGGGCGGATTCCTTCATTTTCCAAGGCTTCAAGAAGAGGAATTTCCGCAAAACCTTTTGCGCCGCCTCCGCTTAGAACCAGCGCAATCTTTGGACTTTTTGCAAATGAAAAACCAAATGTAAAAACTGAAAGCAAAACCGCCGAAACAACAGACTTAAAACTCATGGCAAAAGAATATCATTTAGTAGAAAAAAAATCAAAAAAATGCCTCTAAATGCTGACAAATAGAATATTTTGAATCATAATTATAAGGACTGTTGTTTTACGGTGCAGATTATCTGGTCAAGCCGGATAATGACAAGATGATAGCATTTACTGACAAAAAAACTGCCATTCCCGCGCAGCGACACGGGAATCCCTGACAAAGGAGGAACATTATGAAAAAACTGATTTTTTCTATTTTACCAGCATTTTTGTTCGCATTTATTTCGTGCATGAACATGAGCTCCGGCTCTGGCGAAAACGGCTCTGTGCGTGTTGTCCTGCCGGGAAGCGGTCGCGCCACATACACTTACAACAGCAGCAACGCAAAAAAATACATTGTTCGCCTTTATAACGATGACTTTGACAAAACCGAAGAAGGAACTGTGGGGGGGGTAATAGAGTTTGGCGACCTGGAGCCGGGAACATACACAGCCACAGCGGAAGCCTGGAACGCAGGTGAAAATATCCTTGAAGGCAGCGGAAGCCTAGAGATTACCGTAAGAGCCGGCGAAACCACAGACTGCAATATTACAATGATTCTTGAGGGGGAAACCGCGTATTATTCAAAGTATATGATTCTTACGAATGATCCCAACACCAAATATATCTACGACTACCCATCATGTAATAAATCTTCTAAGAGCGTTAGTTTTGGAACTTCATACAATACCGTGGAAGACAACAACGGACAAATCTACCATATAAAAGACAGCAATTTATATAAGGACGATGATTCTGTTTTACAGATTAGCGACGCATCAAATCTTATAAAAAATCCTCTTTATTATGACAGCAAAACAGACAGTCTTTGGCTTGCATCATTTGAATCTAGTCCTGTTGGCAATTTTGTGAATTTTTCAGTTTTAGAAAATCCATCGGCTGCGACATCAAAGCCAGATCCATACAAAATATCATACGATGATATCAATTCAAGTATTACTTCTTGCCAAGCGTTTGCAGTCAAAGAAGATAACATTTACATTGCTTACAATAACTCAAATATCTTGCTTACAAAAAAAAATGATTCTAGTAATAAAAAAGCTAGCATTCCGCTTTCCAGCATTACTCCGGCTCTTTCCGGCGAAGTTACAGACATGGCGGTTCTTGAAGACGGAACAGTGGCAGTTCTTGTGCGCTCTGTTGGCGTGGGTACTGAAACAGAAGGCTTTGACAATATGCCGCTTAGAACTGATGGAAGCAGTATTGTATACAGCCGAGGCGCGCTCGTTCTTTTGTCTTCGGACTTGTCTAAAGTTGAAAAAGTTCTTGGCTGGACGGATTCTCAAAGAACAATAAGCGCAACAAATGTTGAAAATGCCGAAAATGATGTAACAAAATGGACTTCAATTGAAGCGTACATTCCAGAATATGAAGAACGCGGCACACACTTTTACGGGCCAATGCGCATTGTAGCAATCCGCCCAAAAGAGCTTGTAATTGCAGACTGCGGCGCAAATTTTGTCCTTCCAGATTACAGTGAAAAGAAAAACGGAAGTATGTTCGCCCACAACAGGCTTATGACCGTAGACTTGCGCAATTTTGCCATAAGCTGCAAAAAAGAATTCAGCGAAAGTGAGCTAAAGTTCAAAAATCTTGTAATCAGCGGCGGAATTGAAGCCACAAGCGCAAGTCCTTACGGCGGCAACTACGTAGACGAAAAATAAAGTAACTATATTTGCACAACGGACTGGGTACGTTTTTTATCGTTGTTTTGACATTTCAGTACTTTTTGTCATAAAAACTGAAGGAATACTTCCTAAGACCCGTAGCGATACTTCCTAAGAGGCTGAGTAATACTTCCTAAGACCCTAAGGAATACTCTCTAAGGGCCTTAGGAATACTTACTTCAGGTCTTAGGGATATTCACTTCAGGTCTTAGGAATACTCACTTCAGGAGTTAGGAAGTATTCTTTCAGCGGCAATGTTTTCCTCCCTCCAAAAGTTCCACTTTACGCAAGGTTGTTTTTTTCGTAAAATAACGTCCTATGGAATTTACTCAAGAGAAAATCGACTCGTTGACAGTCAATGAAGTTGAAATTATGAAAAAAATCGCTGAGGAGCTGAATATAAAAGTTCCTCAGGTAAGCGCGGTCATCAGCCTTGTTCAGGAAGGATGTACTATTCCTTTTATTGCACGTTATCGCAAAGAAAAGCACGGCTCTCTTGATGAGCTTCAGGTGCGTGAATGCGACCACTTGTTTACTTCCTATAAAAACCTGGAAGAACGCCGCCTTGAAATTGTAAAAGGCATATTTAACCAGAACAAACTCACTGAATCTTTGTACAATGCCGCAATGGGAGCCAAAACTCTTTCTGAGCTTGAAGACTTGTGGGCGCCATTTAAAAAGAAGAAAAAGACACGCGGAATGGTTGCGCAGGAAAAAGGACTTGAGCCTTTGGCAGATGCCATGTATGACCTTGATGACGCTGCTCTTCTTGAAAAGGCAAAGGAATTCATAAAGACAGATAACGAGGATTCGGCTTTAAATGTTGAAACTTTGGAAGATGCGATTGCCGGCGCAAAGGATATTGTTGCCGAGCGTGTTGCTCAGGATTCCAAGAACCGCGAAACAGTCCATTCACTTTATATGAAAACCGGCTCAATTGTCACAAAAGGAATTGTTCCAGACGGACAGGATGCTGAAACTGTTGAAAAAACTTCTACATATAAAATGTACTGGGATTACAGCGAACCGTTGAATCAGGTTAAGCCGCATAGAATTCTTGCAATCAACCGTGCAGAACGTGAAGGCGCGCTTGAAGTTACAATTTCTGTTGATGTTGACGAGGCTGTAAAAGTTATTCAGAAAAAATACACAATTAACAACAAGGCTTTTTCTGAAGCTATTGAAGATGGAGTTGTGCGCCTTTTAAGCCCTGCTGTTGTGCGTGAAATCCGAAGCGATGAAACTGATGAAGCTGACGAGCATGGAATTGGAATTTTCAGTGAAAACTTAAAGAACCTCCTGATGACTCAGCCTATAAAAGGTAGCCGCGTTCTTGGTGTTGACCCTGGAATCCGCACTGGAACAAAATGCGCCGCCCTTGATGAAACTGGAAAATATCTTGGCTACTTTTTGATTAAGCAGGTTGCAGATCCAGAAGGCTCATATAAAGCAATCAATGATGCGATTGACAAGTACGATATTCAGGTTGTCGCAGTCGGAAACGGAACAGGAAGCCAGGAAGTTCAGGCGATTGTAAGCAAGGTAATCAGCGAAAATTATTCTGATGTTATGTATACTGTTGTTGATGAGTCCGGAGCCTCTGTTTATTCTGCAAGCGACATTGCCCGCGAGGAATTCCCGGAGCTTGACCTTACAATCCGCGGCGCAATTTCAATGGGAAGAAGATTGCAGGATCCTCTTGCCGAGCTTGTAAAAATCGACCCGAAGGCAATCGGTGTTGGACTTTACCAGCACGATGTAAACCAGAAAAAACTTTCGGATACTTTGGATGAAGTAGTTGGCTCTGTTGTAAATCAGGTTGGCGTGAACTTGAACACTGCGAGCGCAAGCCTTTTAAAATATGTTTCTGGAATCAACAGTTCTCTTGCAAAAAAAATTGTTGCCTACCGCGATACAAATGGAAAAATAACAAGCCGCGAGGATTTGAAAAAAGTTTCGGGGCTTGGACCAAAGGCATTTGAGCAGTGCGCGGGATTCTTGAAAATTCCAGAAAGTTCAAATCCGCTTGATAACACTTGGGTTCACCCGGAAAACTACGAAGTTGCAAAAGAAGTTCTTCCGCTTGTTCAGAAAAAAGAAAAGATTTCCGCAGAACTGAAAAAGCAGCTGGAAGAAAAATACAGTGTCGGCGAAACTACAATTAACGATATTGTTGAAGAGCTTGCAAAACCTAACCGTGATCCGCGCGACGGCTATCCTGCTCCAATCATGCAGAAAGGCGTTTTGAACTTTGAAGACCTCAAGGTTGGAATGAAAGTTACCGGCAAGATTAAAAATGTTGTTGACTTTGGCGCGTTTGTAGATATCGGTTTGCATGAAACTGGACTTATTCACATTTCTGAGCTTAGCGACAGTTTTGTTTCTGATCCAATGGACGTAATCAAGGTTGGCGATGTAAAGGAATTTACAATAATCGATTTGGACACAGACCGAAAAAGAATCAGCCTTTCATTAAAATCTGATGCTGCAAGCCGTCCTGCTGGAGGAGTTTCTTCTGGTGCAAAGAAAAAAGTTGTGGTTGTGAAAAAACATTCAGCTTCTGGGGAAAAGACTTCGTTCGATAAGAATAGAAAGCCTCGCCATGAAAAGCAGAATTTTGGCAGCGACGACGGAATGTACTATAATCCATTTGCGGCATTGCTCAAGAAGTAAAAAATGCTAAAAGCCTAAAAGTTTGTGCTTTGCAATGTGCATTTTTGGAACAAGTTTTTCAGGCTGACTTTAATAACAATTTGCCTTGGCTACTTTTTTAGGCGGCGGGGCAAATTGTTATTAAAAACAGATATTGCTATTGACACTCGCTGTTATTTTTCATATTATATAAGAACATATTACGACGCTGGGTAGAGCAGTTGGCAGCTCGTCGGGCTCATAACCCGGAGGCCGTTGGTTCAAGTCCAACCCCAGCTATAAAAACTTCAGATTCGCTCTGAAGTTTTTTTTTGTTTTAAATCCATCTGTTGGACTTGAAGCGAAACTTGCGCCGACCAAATGGGAGGAAGAGCAGACAGGAAGTCTGCGTAAGCAAGTGAAGCCGGGCTGGAATATTGACGCAGGACGCGGAAATATGGAAGCCAAGTCCAACCCCAGCTATAAAAAACTTCAGCTTCGCTCTGAAGTTTTTTTTTGTTTTGAAACACTTGTCCTATGATAACAACCTTTTTTTCGTGCTATAATCAACGCAGAAATATTTTTTGGAAGAAACAATGACCGACTCAGAACTCAAAACCTTAAAAGATAACCTCTGGCACGCCGCAGATGTTCTTCGTGCCGGAGCACACCTAGCAGCAAATAAATACGGACAGCCAATTTTAGGACTCATTTTTTTGCGCTATGCAGATATTCTTTATAAACAGCACAAAGCAGAAATAGAAGCCGAATACAATAAATCAAAAGGCACACGAGCCGAAAAATCAATAAAAGATATTTCAATCAAATACTGCGGTTTTTATCTCCCGCCAGAAGCCTATTATACAACAATCAACGACGCACCCGATGACGCAAACAAAGCAACACTCGTAAAAAAGGCAATGGAAGCCATAGAACGCGAAAACGAAAAGATGGACGGAGTTCTTCCAAAAGAAGTGTACGGCCAGCTCGTACCCGAAGAAGAACCGGAACTCCTTTCCAACATCATGCGCATCTTTATGGATATCCCCGAAAATATCAGCGTAGACCTCTTTGGCGAAATCTACGAATTCTTCCTTGGCGAGTTTGCCCTTCAGGAAGGAAAAGACGGCGGAACCTTCTATACACCTGCAACCGTAGTCCGCTACATGGTAGAAGTTCTTCAGCCACAGAATGGCGAAAAGAAAATCTTAGACCCTGCCTGTGGTTCCGGAGGTATGTTTGTTCAGGCAGCCCGTTTTATGCACCGTCACAACAAAGCTTCAGACGAAGTAATGAAGTTCCGCTGTTACGGTGTAGAAAAAGAACCCGACACCGTAAAGCTTGCAAAAATGAACCTTCTTTTGAATAACGTCCGCGGCGAAATCGTAGAAGCAAACTCCTTCTATTCAGACCCTCACAACGCAGTAGGCAACTTTGATTACGTAATGGCAAATCCACCTTTCAACGTAGACGAAGTTGTTTACGACAAAGTAAAAGACGACCCGCGCTTTAACATCTACGGAGTTCCAAAGAATAAATCCAAAACCGCCAAAAAAGGCAGCGACAAAAAAGAAACAGTTCCAAATGCAAACTATCTCTGGATAAGTTATTTTGCAAGCTCCCTCAATCAGACAGGAAAAGCAGCCCTCGTTATGGCAAACTCCGCAAGCGATGCCGGTGGTTCAGAACTCGAAATCCGCAAGAAGATGATAGAAGAAGGAATCATCAGCCAGATGGTAACGCTCCCAAGCAATATGTTTTCTTCCGTTACACTTCCTGCAACCCTCTGGTTCTTCGACAAACAGAAAACTCAGGATGCTCAGAAAAAAGACAAAATCCTTTTTATAGATGCACGCTCAATCTTTACACAGGTAGACCGCGCTCACAGAAAGTTCAGCGACGAACAGATAAAAAATCTGGGAATCATCACCCGGCTCTACAACGGCGACACACAGGCCTTTAAAGACCTTATAGCAGAATACACCGCTGCCCTTAAAGCCGCTCCAGAAGCCAGCGACGACAAAGAAGTAAAAACCAAAAACTACTGGCAGTCACAGATAGACTGGCTCAACGAACGCTTCCCGGACGGAACCTACACCGATGTAATAGGCCTTTGCAAAGCCGCCAGCATAGAAGGCGAAGACGGCATCCGCGACCAGGATTATTCCCTCAACGCCGGCCGCTACGTAGGAGTTGTAATCGAAGACGACGGCATGACAGAAGCTGAGTTCAAAGCAAAAATGCTGGGCCTCAACACCGAACTTGGTGACTTAAGAAAAGAAGCCGCAACTTTCGAAAAACAGATTACAGATAATTTGAAGGAGTTGTTTGGGGAATGAAAAATAAATTGACAATTTTAAATAATGGTTATATATTGAGGGTAACAAGACCCTGCACGCCTCTTAACAATGCGTCTCACGTGGGGTTATTTTTTTGCCCTTTTGAAATTTCTATCAGGAGGACAAAATGATTTTTTCAAAACCACCTCGAACACCCGAATGCTTAGCACAAAAATTAATTTCAAATGGATTGCAAGATATTTCTGAAAAAGAATTAACGGAGATATTTCAATCCATAAATTATTATAAATTACGTGGTTATACATATCCATATCAAAATAATTCTGTACCTAATTCTCCCTTTTTGCCAAATGTAAAATGGTCTTATATTTGGAATGATTATAACTTTGATTTGAAATTGCGAGCTTTGTTGTTTTATAGCATAAGTTTTATTGAGACTGCATTAAAAACTCGCATGACGCTGGTTTCTCTGACATTGGGTGCAACTTGGTTCCAAGTAATAAATATCGTCAGAAATATATGCGCTCATCATGGGCGACTTTATTCCAGACAGCTGATAACAACACCCCTTTTTGTTGTGCCGCAAAAGGGCTGTTGGGTTCGTGCGTGGCCCAACCCTAATAGAGTTTATGCTGCGATATGTATTATTAAGAATTTTTTAGATATTTGTAATCCGAATAATGCATTTTCGGGGGAGTTGAAAGAACTTATGAAAATGGCAAGGACAGAACAGTTGCCGTCAATGGGGTTCCCTGCAGATTGGGAAACTGAACCGTTGTTTGAATAATAAGGAGGGGAAAGCCTTCCCCCTCGCTTCAGCCCGCTGCGCGGTCTTTTGCTACCCCTTCTGCGGGACACCCCACAACGCCCCGGAGATTTACAGGTGGGAAGGAAAATTGCCACACGGACTGGGAATTACTAACGTAATTCTAGGAAATATGAAAATGGAAAAACTAGGAAAATATTGTAAAATTATCTCTGGATATGCCTTTAAATCAAATGATTTGTCTGAGGGTACAGAAATACCTGTAATAAAAATTGGAAATATCAGCAATGGCGACGATATTATTACCGATTCTTCAACACAATATGTTTCAAGTGATTTTCTATCTATAGATGAAAAATATCATATAAAAAAAGGAGATGTTTTAATCTCTCTTACAGGAAGTCATATTAATCAACCAAACTCAATGGTTGGAAGAAGTTGTAGAAATTTTTCAGATACAGAGTTCCTATTAAATCAACGTGCCGGTAAAGTTATTCCTAATGAAAATGCAGATAAGAACTATTTATATTATCTATTGAATACAGAATCTTTTAAATATTCTATTTGTAACAGAGCATATGGTGCTGCTAATCAAGCAAATGTAAGTCCATCAGATATCGAAAATATAAAATGGAATTTTCCCCCTCGCCCCACACAACAAAAAATCGCCTCAATACTATCAGCCTACGACAACCTCATACAAAACTACAAAAAGCAGATAGAGGCCCTGCAAACCGCCGCCAGCGAACTCTACAAAGAATGGTTCGTCCGCTTCCGCTTCCCCGGCTACCAAACCACCAATTTCGAAAATGGAATCCCAGAGGGATGGAAAGTATATCTAATAAAGGACTTGTGTTATATAAATAAAAAAACAGTTTCGAGCAAAGATGCAAAAAAAGAAATATTATACCTTGATACAGGTTCAATAACAGAAAATGTAATAGATTCATTTGAATCATATATATTGGAAGAAGCTCCAAGTAGAGCCCGTAGAATCGTAAAGAAAAATAGCATTATTTTTTCTACAGTAAGGCCAAATCAAAATCACTATGGAATTTTAAAAACTGTTCCAGAAAATTTGATTGTTTCAACTGGCTTTGCGGTATTTGATCCAAAATTTGATATTGCCAATATTTTGTATTTCTTTTTATCTTCTAAAGATTTTGTTGACTATTGTCAGATGATTGCAGAAGGGGCAGTTGCAACTTATCCATCAATAAAACCAGAAGAGATTGGAAAAGTCAAAATATTGTTACCAACAATGGACTTAGCAATTAAACTTAATCATTCTTTTGAGTCATTGTTTCTGAGAATTGAAAATCTGAAACAACAAATCACCAACCTCACCCAACAGCGCGACCTGTTGTTACCACGACTCATGAGCGGCAAACTGGAGGTAGAATAATTATGGAAACAATTTTTGATATGGTAAATAAAACTTATGATGATAAAAAGAAAATCTACTTAGATACTTTTAATAAACTTAAAATTGAATATGACGGTATAAAAAAAACTATAAGACATTATACTTTAGAAGGGCTAGTTACTAACTATTTAAGCAAATTAGGAGAAGCTATAAAGGATAATAATGCGGAAAATATAGAATATTGTTTAAAAGGTATTTTAGATTGGTATAATGCAAATATTAATGATTTAACAGAAAATGGTGACTTAGTCGATATAAATCTCCATAAACGCAATTTAGAACTAGTAGAAAATTTTTATAAAACAATGACATCTACACCAAGTAATTGCAAAGTATTTAAGAAAGAAATAACAAATGAAATATCTTCAGAGTTAAAATTTAAAAAAACTTCAAATATTGATAAACCTATTATTTTCATTAGCCACAGTTCTTCTGATAAAAAATACGGAGATGCATTAAGGAATTTTATTATTGGATTAGGCGTAAACGATAATCAATTAATTTATACATCACATGAACTAAATGGAATTCCAATGGATAAGAATATTTATGAATATCTTCGTGAGAATTTTGATAATAAAGTATTTATGATTATTCTTTGGTCTAATACATATCTAGAAAGTCCTGCCTGCCTGAATGAAATGGGAGCCGCATGGGTAACTCAATCTGATTACACAAATATCTACGTTCCAGATTTTGAGTTCGGAAATCCAAAATATCATGAATGTGCAGTTGATACACGTAAGATGGGGCCTGTATTAAAAAATGACGGCCATTGCAAAACAAAAATGATTGAATTGAAAAATAAAATTCTAAAAATGTTTAATCTTGAAATAGATGAAAAACATTTCATGGTTTTATTGGATGAGTTCATGAAAGAAATTGTATAATATAGGAGATATGAAAATGGATTGGATTTTTGATGGAATTGGTACTGCAATAATAACATTTATATTAGGCTTATTGGGAGGAGGTATAGCTGGTTATAAAATTGGTGTACATAAAAAGACTAATATAAATATTAAGACTGGTAAAAAATCAACAAATATAACTACAGAAAGCGGAGATATTTCCAATATAACAATAGAAAAATGAATGAAAAGATAAATATTGAAACTGGTGATGACTCAACAAACATAACTGGAAAAACAGTAAATGTTACAAATATTTTTAATCAAGGTTTAACTGAAGAAAAAGTAACAGAGATAATTGATAAAAAATTAGAGATGCTCAGTACTGTTCAAGTCTTCACACAGGAAGCCTGTAAAATAGCAGAAAGCAGAGTCAAGAAACTGGAAGAAATTGTGATTCCTCGAATTGCAAAAATTGATGAAACCTTGGGCGTATTTGCTGACCCTAGTTTCCAATCTGTTCTAAATGATGCTGTAAAAGTTGCTGCACAAACAGACGAGGTAGAAAGTTATAAATTATTATCCGAATTACTTGCTCACAAAGTTGAAAAACCAAATGATAAATCCGTAAAAATGGATGTAATTTATGCTATTGACGTAATTGATAAAATTACAGATGAAGCTTTACAAGCAATAACAGTTTTCGTTGCACTTCAGTCTTGGTCGCCAACTTCAGGAATAATTTCACAAGGGGTAGCAACAATAAATAATATATATTCTAGATTATTATTTTCTAATTTGCCTACTGATGATAAGTGGATTGATCAATTAGATATTTTGAAGGTTATAAGAATCCAAAGTTTTGGAGAATTTCCGTCATTAATTGAATTCCAAAAGAGATTATTTTCTGGATATGTAGTATGTGGAATCCCCAAAAATTCAGAAAAACTTAATGAAATTTATCAATTAATGGATGATTGTTCTATTCCTAGAAGTTGTTTAATTGAAAATGAATTAGATTCAAATTATTATAGATTACCTTTAGTAAATATAAACAATATAACTGAAATGGATTATTTCGATACTAATACTCCATTTATTCACGGTCGAATACGCTTAAATGAAAAGCAAATAAGCAACATAAAGAAAATAATTTCATATTATGAAAATGAGGGTAACAAACTTCAGGAGATTTCTGAAAAGTTTAATACTAAATGGAATTCTTTCGAAAATCTAAAAAAAATTGGTGAATGGTGGACAAAACTTCCATGCGCATTTGGTCTGACATCTATAGGTAAAGTATTAGCTATAACAAATGCACAAAGAATAGATAGTACTTTGCCTAAAATCGATTTATAAAGTCGAATATTATTATTTTGTGAAATAGAACGTATGAAATAAGGGAAAATAGGGGAAATCAGCGGTAAATTTCCCCTATTTTGTGCAAATATACACTTCATGCACAAAATATGAAAAATATTGTGCATATCTTGACAATATGCACAATGTTCCGGAAAATATAGCTGATGACTAAACTTCCATATAACATTGATTTTGACGATGTTCAGATACTCAAAGCCCTTAATAACGCCAATCATAAACTTGGGCAGCTTAATGGGGCGATTAATTTGTTGCCAAATCCTTATGTTATTTTTAATGCCATCACATTAGGCGAAGCTAAGGAATCTTCGGAAATAGAAAACATTGTTACTACTTTTGATGAGATTTTTAAGGAGATGTCTTATTCAAAAACAAATCCCGCATCAAAAGAAGTCTTAAATTATCGTCAGGCAATGCTCAAAGGCTACAATCTTGTAAAAGAAAATGGATTTTTGAGCGTAAATCATATAATTCAGATTCATCACATTGTTGAGCCAGAAGCAGGAGATTTACGAAAGCTTCCTGGAACAGTGATTATGAATACAAAGACTGGTGAAACACTGCATACTCCACCACAGAATTATGAAGAAATTTCTGACTATCTTACAAATCTTGAAAAATATATAAACATCAAAGATCTGGAAGATACGGATGCAATTTTAAAAATGGCAGTAATTCATTTTCAGTTCGAGTCCATTCATCCATTTTATGATGGTAACGGTCGAACAGGCCGAATGATAAACGTTCTCTATTTAACACTTGCAAAAAAACTTGATATTCCGATTTTGTATTTAAGTAAGTATATAAATCAAAATCGCCAAAAATATTATGAATTGTTAAATGCTACTCAGCAGGATTTATCAAAAATAAAAGATTTTATTCTGTTCATGATTCAGGGAATTTATGAAATGTCAGATTTTACTCTAAATTTTATAAATTCTTTTATGAAAACAATGAATGATGCGTCTAATCTGATTAAAGAACGATGTCCGAAAATTTATTCACAGGAACTTGTTGAGCATTTGTTTTTTGATTTTTATACCAAAAATGAATTTCTTTGCGAAAAGCTTGGCATCAGCAGAAATACTTCAAGCAAGTATCTGCACGAACTGACAGAAGCTGGAATTCTGATTGAAGAAAAAGTTGGCAAAACAAAATTATATAAAAATGCATTCTTGTACAATTTGATCAGGTTATGGTAGGAGTAGCAGTTTATGGCAAACTACATTACAGAAGATGACATTGAAATTTCTCTTATAAACATTCTTAAAAGCGATCAGATGGGATATAATTTTATCCAGTGTGATGCTAATCCTAATCTTAAAGAAGATTTGAATGACGGAACCAGTCGTACTTCTAAAAAGCAATGTGTTTTACCGGAACAAATAAAAACCGCACTCTATAAACTCAATCCAGATATTCCTTCTGAAAATATAGATTCAGTAATCCGTGAATTATGCCGCGACTTTACCGGCACTGACATGGTAAAAACCAATTACGATAATTACAATCTGATTCGTAACGGTAAAAAGGTTGATTTCAAAAAAGACGGAAAGCCTACTTTTGATTTTGTAAAGCTGATTGATTTTGAAAATCCTGAGAACAACATTTTTACAGCTGTTTCCCAGATGTGGATTCAGGGACAGTATTACTGGCGAAGGCCTGATGTAATCATTTTTGTGAACGGTCTACCGGTCGTTTTTGTTGAACTTAAGAATGCAATAATCAAAATAGAAGAAGCTTTTAATAAAAACCTTACAGATTATAAAAAAGATATCCCGAACCTTTTCGCCTTCAATCAGATTTGTGTTTTGAGTAATGGACTTGAAACTCGTCTTGGAGCCTGGAATGCAGATTATGAATATTTTTTTGAATGGCTCAAAGTAGATAATGAAAACGAAAAACCAAACCGCAAGGACATAAAAGAGCGTGGAGTTTCAATTGAATATTTTGCCCACGGTCTTTGTAAAAAAGAACACCTGATTGACTACATCGAAAACTTCATTTTGTTTCAGAACCAAAAAGTTAAAATCATTGCGAAGAACCATCAGTTTCTTGGCGTTAATAATCTTATGAAAAATGTTGAACGCCGCGAAGAGCTTAAAGGAAAACTTGGTGTATTCTGGCACACTCAGGGTTCTGGAAAATCTTATTCCATGGTTTTCTTTGCCAGAAAATGTGCCCGCAAACTAAAGGGCAATTTCACTTTCTTTATTGTTACAGATCGAACAGATCTTGATACACAGATTTACAAAAACTTTGTACGCACAGAAGTTATTGGTAATAAAGAAGAATGTCAGCCTAAAAATTCAGAGCAGCTTCGTGAATATCTTAAGAGCAATAAGAAATTCATTTTCTCAATGATTCATAAATTCCGTTATGATAAAGGAAAGAAGTATCCTGTTCTTAGCGAACGCAACGACATTTTTGTTTTGATTGATGAGGCGCACCGCACCCAGTACAAAGACCTTGCAGAGAACATGCATACCGCTTTGCCAAACGCAAACTTTATTGCCTTTACCGGAACACCGCTGCTTGGCTCAAAACGTCTGACAAACCAGTGGTTTGGCGATTATGTCTCTGAATATAATTTTGCCCAGTCGGTGGAAGATGGTTCTACAGTTCCACTTTTCTACAGCCGCCGTGTGCCGGAAGTAGGACTTACAAACAACTTTCTTGATGATGATATTGTAGACATCATTGAAGATGAAAACCTGAATGAAGAGGAAATCAAAAGATTAGAAGATTCTGGAAGCAAGATAATTGAAGTCCTTAAACGGGATGAACGTCTTGATAAAATTGCTCAAGATATTGCGCATCATTTTCCACGCCGCGGATTTCTTGGAAAAGGAATGGTAGTTTCGGTTGATAAGTTTACCGCTGTAAAAATGTACGACAAGGTTCAGCACTACTGGGATTTGGAAAAGAAACAGCTGATGATAGAACGCAGCAATGCCAAGACAAAAGAAGACCGTGACGAAATAAAAGCGCGTCTTGATTACATGAACAATGTTGAAATGGCTGTAATAATTTCTGAAGACGCAGACGAAGAAAAGAAGTTTGCTGAGCAGGGATTAAATATAAAGCCCCACCGCGACAAGATGAATACTATTGTTGACGGCGTAGATATAGAAGACCGCTTCAAAAATAAAAATGATCCGCTGCAGCTTGTTTTTGTTTGCGCAATGTGGCTTACAGGTTTTGATGTGCCGAATCTTTCTACGCTCTATCTTGATAAGCCGATGAAAGGCCACACTCTTATGCAGGCAATTGCCCGTGCAAACCGAGTATATCCTGGAAAGACAAGCGGCATCATTGTTGATTATGTAAATGTGTTTAAGTACATGCAGCAGGCGCTTACCGATTATGCAACCGGCGATGACGGAAATGAGTTTCCGGCAAAAAATATTGACTATCTTCTTGAATTGATTGACCAGAGCATTGATGAGGCAGACGAGTTTTTATCGGAACTTGATATAAGCCTTGAAAAATCAATAAACTTTCTGGAGATTTGGAAAAACTTGAAGCCTTGCGAAACGCACTGGAAATTATTTATCAAAAAGATGAAGGCAAAGAAAAGTTCCGCGTTATTACAAATACAATGCTCAATCTTTACGAAGCCAGCAAGCCAGAGATTTTTGAAATGGTCTGGCAGAACGAAAAGTTCAAGCCGTTAAAATATCTGAACGATTTAATGAGCAATAACGTAAATGATGAAAAACTTGACCGTGCAAAGGCAAGAATGCAGGCTTTGCTTGACACATCAGTCAGTTCAGAAAAACCGGAAGACACAAGCGACCCGGACGGCAAGAAATCTTCTGATTATCTCATTCACGAATTTAAAGTCATTGACCTTTCCAAAGTCGATGTGGAAGAGCTTAGAAAAGAGATTCATAAAGCCCAGTACAAGGCGATTGAAATCGATGACCTGAAAGAGTTCATTCAGAAGATGCTGCAGGTTATGATTAATAAAAACTGCGAGCGAATAAAGTTCAGTGAACGATTTAAAAACATCATAGACCAGTACAACGCCGGCGGCAGCGAAAGTGAAGATTATTATGAACAGCTCTTGCAACTTATTGAAGACATGAAAAATGAAGACAAGCGTGCTGAAACGGAATGTCTTGCCGAAGAAGAACTTGAAATGTTTGACCTGCTTATAAAAGGCCGAAAACTCACGAAAGATGAAGAGCAAAAAGTAAAGCTCGCCGCTAAAAATCTGTACAAAAAACTTACAGAAGAAAAACAAAATCTCTTTGTTGTAGACTGGTACAAGGACAATCAGGCTTCTACAACAGTAAAAGATGCAATTATTTCTTCACTTGATGCAGATTTGCCGCAAAGTTTTGATAAAGACGCATTTGACTCAAAAATAAATTTGCTGCTTAACCATTTTGTTGATATGTCTGTCCAACATTACGGCTGGCTGGGGGAGACCGCATAGAATCGGTTTATTCCTGATATCTGTCTATAAGATGATGCATTTTTCTTGTTTTCGTTTTTAATCCATTTGGCTGGACTTGAAGAAAAACTTGCGCCGACCAGTGAAAGTTCAGCCTAGAGCCACATCTAGAATCATCATCAGAATAAAGCCAAGCGAAAATCCGATTGTGCCTAAGTTTGAATGCGGTTTTTCAGAAGCTTCGGGAATCAGTTCTTCCACAACAACGTAAAGCATTGCGCCGGCCGCGAATGACAAAAGGTAAGGCAGAACAGGCACTATTAAATTTTTTAGAAGAATTGTAATCACGGCTGCAACTGGCTCTACAATTCCAGAAAGAACTCCGAACACAAAAGACTTGTTTTTTGACTCGCCGTTTCCTGCAAGCGACATTGAAATTATCGCGCCCTCTGGAAAATTCTGAATTGCAATTCCCAATGAAAGAGCTGCCGCCGCCGCAAATCCCAGACTCTGCGCGGAAAATGCCGCAAAGACAACACCGACCGCCATTCCTTCCGGAATATTGTGGAGCGTAACTGCAAGAAACATCATGGTGCTTTGCTTGAGCTTTGCTTTTAAACCTTCTGGTTTTTCCGAGTCAACATGAAGATGAGGAATCAAAACGTCGAGCAGGAAAAGAAAGGCAATTCCAGCCGCAGTTCCAATCGCCGCCGGAATAAACGCAAGCTTTCCCATCGAGGATGAACTGTCTATTGAAGGAATTATAAGCGACCACACAGAAGCCGCAACCATTACTCCAGCCGCAAATCCCAAAAGAAATTTCTGGACATTTTTATTTAAATTTTTTCCAAGAAAGTAAACGCAGGCTGAGCCCAATGTAGTTCCAAGAAACGGAATCAGAATTCCATAAAACGTATTCATGCTCTGATTGTAGATTTAAAGAATCATATTTTCAATGTTGGGATTTTGGCTGGAATTTGTTGCATTTTTGTAAAATAACAATAAATTACTGTGTATAACAGGAATTTACTTTGTAACTTATGCGGAAAATTCAGTATTATAAAAGCATGGGATGCTTGAAAAAGAAAATCTTTATTTTATTTTTTTCCATTGCAGCCTTTGCATTTGCGGATGAAAATACTATTGAGCTTTCTCTTGAAGACGCGGTAAAAAGCGCGCTAAAAAATAATGTTTCCGTAAAGCAAAGTGAAATCAGCCTTGATGCAAAAAAACGCGAGTCAGATTATTCATGGAATTCTATAAGTCCGTCGATTTCTGGAACTGGGCAATATTCAAAAAATATTCCAAGTTCTTCTTCTGATGACAAAGCAAGCCTTTCCGCAGGAATTTCTTTGAGCGCAACTTTGTCGCCTTCTGTTTATACTTCTGCAAAAAACGCCGAGTTGAGCTACAGCCAGCAGCAACTTTCTTATCAAAATGACTTACGTTCCGTGGAACTTGATGTAAGAAAAAATTATTATTCTCTTCTTTATAAGATTGAAGAAATTTCACTTAAAGAAAAGAGCCTTGAAACTTCAAAAAATCAATATGAGTCAAATTTGGCAAAATATAAGCGCGGAACTTTATCAAGGCTAGATGTTTTGAGCGCGCAGGTTTCGTATCAGAATGACCAGCTTGAACTGAAATCTCTTAATGCGGAAATAGAAAATTCAATCGCTTCGTTTAAGCGGCTTGTGGGACTTCCGCAGGAAACAAAAATTTCACTTTCCGGCTCGTTTGAAAATATTCTGAATCTAAAAAATATTTCAATTGAAGGAATGGAACTTAATTCATTCAGCGTTGAATCTTTGCAAAAACAGATTGACAGCGCAAAAAATTCTTTGCTTGCTTCTAGGTTCGCTGCTTACGGACCAAGCCTTTCAGCTTCTTATTCTTATAATTATTCTTCTATTGATGGCGGCTCGAATTGGGACGACAACGGAACTTTAAGTTTGCAGGCTTCGATTCCACTGGACGGATTTCTTCCTTGGTCGAACAGTGCTCTTAATGTCCAGTCAAAAAAAGATTCAGTAAAAAGCCTTGAGCTGGAACTTGAGGATGCTAAAGTTTCGCTTGAAGTAAATATTTCAACTTTGATGAATAAAATAAATCAATGCTTGGAAAATATTTCTCTTAGAAAAAACAGTATTGAACTTGCCCAGACAACTTACGAAATGACTTTGGAATCTTATAGCCACGGAACAAAAGATTTGCTTTCGCTTCAGACTGCTTCGGACAATCTTCTTTCCGCAAAAGTGAATTTAATTTCTGAGGCTTACAATTTGATATGCGCCGTTCTTGATTTGGAGAATGCGGTTGGAATTCCGTTTGGAACTTTGGAGAATTAATATGAAAATAAAAGCATCGTTTATTGTTGTTTCTTTTGTGTGCGTGTGCATTTTGTGTGGAACCTTTTTTGCGATAAAATTTGCGCCAAAGAAGAATCCGTTTCCTCCAAAAGGTGGATTTCCGCAGGAGCAGGAAACAGCGAGCGTAAGAACTATGGTTGCCGAGCGGAAAACATTGCATGCTTATGTTGACACAAACGGAGAAATTGAATGTGAAAGTTCCGTTGACTGCTATCCTGACATCGGCGGAAAAATTGCGAGAGTTTATGTTGCCCTTGGCGACACTGTAAAAAAAGGAGATGTTCTTGCGGAAGTTGATCCAAGCGAGCCTGGCTCATATTACGTGAACAGTTCTGTTTATGCTCCAATCAGCGGAATGATAACTTCCACTCCAAAAGAAATTGGAACTACAGTTGCGTCTTCAACGGCGATTACAACGATTGGCGATGTTTCTAATTTGCAGATCCGCGCAAAAGTTCCGGAGCGTTACGTTTCGTTTTTAAAGCGCGGACTAAAGGCAGCGATAATTCTCGAAGCTTATCCTAACGAAACATTTTCTGCAACGGTAAAAAAAGTTTCGCCAGTGCTTGATTCCCAGAGCCGCACAAAGGAAATCCTTCTGTCGTTTAATAAAACTGATTCAAGAATAAACGCCGGAATGTTTGCAAAACTCACGCTTTTTACAGCTGACTATGCCGGAAGACCCGTAGTTCCTATAAATTCAGTTGTTGAAAAGAACGGAAAAAACTGCGTGTTTATTTTTGATGAAGATGACAGCACAGTAAATCTGCGTGAAGTTGAACTTGGAAATTCTGTGGACAATATGATTCAAGTTGTTTCTGGAATTTACGAAGGCGAAAAAGTTGTAGTTGAAGGCATGACTTCTGTTTCTGACGGAAGCAAAGTCCGCAATATATCAAGCGGGTTAAATGCGGAGTAAAAAATGGTCAGCGAAAAAACTCTTGAGCATCCAGTTCTTACACTGATGGTTTTCACGTTGCTTGGACTTATGGGAATCTTCAGTCTGGGCAATACTTCTGTTTCTCTTATGCCGGATGTTGATATGCCGTACTTGATGGTTTCTGCGACTTATGAAAATGCAGGTCCTGAATCTGTTGAGAAATCTGTTACGACTTTGATTGAAGACGCGCTTGTGAGCCTTAGCAATTTAAAGGAAATAACTTCGACATCTTCGGAAGGAAGAAGCAGTGTTTTTCTTGAATTCAATTACGGAACGAATCTGGACATTGCGACTAACGATGTGCGGGACAAACTTGATCGCATTACAAGAAGACTGCCGGACGATGTAACGCCTACGATTTTTAAGATGGATTCTGACAGCCAGCCGATTATGAGAATTGCACTACGCGGAAACCGTTCAGTCGATGAGCTAAAAAAAATTGCAGAAGATCAGGTTGTTGATATTCTTGAGCAGGCTCAGGGCGTTGGACAGGCGGAATCGATGGGAGGAAGAACTCAGATTGTCCGCGTGGAACTGGAGCAGAATAGACTTCAGGCTTACAATCTTACGCTTTCTGAAGTTTCGTCTTCGCTTTCAAAGCAGAATCTTGAAATCGGTGGCGGAACAATCACAGAAGGCACAATGGATTATTCTGTGCGTACAACAGGTGAATACACAAGCATTGACCAGATAAACAATACAGTTATCACAACAAAAAATGGCTACGATGTAAAGCTTAGCGATATTGGCCGCGCGTTCATGGGCTACAAGGATGCAAGCAATGTTGTTTATATAAACGGGCTTCCCGGAGTTTATGTTTCAATTACAAAGCAGTCTGGAGAAAACAGCGTTGCGGTTGCAAATGCCGTCTATGAAAAAATCAGCGAGCTTGAAAAAACTCTTCCTGCTGATATTTCGCTTGAAATAATCCGCGATGATACAGAAAGCATCCGCGACACATTGAATACGCTTTTTGATTCAGCATGGCAAGGACTTTTGCTTGCAGTTGTAATTCTTTTTGTTTTTTTGTGCGCTATAAAAACTACGATTATAATTGCGGTTTCTGTTCCGCTTTCAATTATAATAACGGTTCTGTGCATGAATTTTGCCGGAATTACGCTGAACATGATGACGCTTACCGGCTTGATTCTTGGTGTTGGAATGGTTGTTGATGCTTCCGTTGTTATGATTGACAACATTTATTCTTACAGAATGAGAGGCGCAAAACCGAATGTCGCCGCTGTTCTTGGAAGCTCAGAAATGATTCTTTCCGTTGTATCAGGAAACCTTACAACAATCTGCGTATTTATTCCGTTCCTTTTCTTTATGAAAGATTTGGGATTTATGGGACAGATGTTCAAGGGAATTATTTTTACAATTGTAATTGCTCTTGTAAGCAGCTTGTTTGTTGCTATTTTCCTCGTGCCGGTTTTGGCAGGACATTTTCTTCCGATTACAAACAGAACTGAAAAGCCTGTTAAGTCCCGCTTCTTTAAAGTTTTGTACGGAATATTCACAAAGTCGCAGGACATTGTTTCCCTTGGATATGAAAAACTTTTAAAAAAAGCCTTGGACAATCGCGGTGTTACCGTTGTTGTCTGCGTTACGGCTCTTGCTTTTTCTTTTATGCTTATTCCGACTTTAAGAATTCAGCTTATGACCGGCGGACATGATGACAGCGTTTCTGTAAAGCTTGGGCTTCCGGTTGGAACTTCGCTTGAAGAAACCACGGATGTTGTTTTAAAATTTGAGGAAATCGTAAAAAATGAAATCAAAGGGTATAAGAATATAATTACAAGCATCGGCTCAAGCTGGAGAAGTTCAGGCTCGTACAACGGAACAATTCAAATTTCCCTGCCGAATTCAGACAAGCAGATTGACAATGATGAAACAATAAAGAAAAAGCTCAGAAAGCATTTTACAGAATTTGCCGGAGTTGATTTTAGCTTTGGTCAGAGCCGGCGCCAGCAGATGACTGGAGACGACATTGACGTTGTTCTTAGAAGCTCCAGTTTGGACAGCGCGCTTGATGTGGCAAAGAAAATTCAGGAAGTAATGGCAACTATTCCAGATATAGGAGAATCTTCGGTTGACACAGATGAAGGACTTCCGCAGGTTCAAGTTGAAATTGACCGGCAGCGTGCGTACAGTTTCGGCGTGAATGTTGCTACTGTTGCAAATGAAATTCAGGCTAGCATAGAAGGAGTTTCCACAACAACTTACCGTGAAGACGGAGACGATTATACAGTTTATGTAATGCTTCGTCCGGAAGACAGGCAGAAAGTTGTTGACCTTGAGCAGATTTACGTGAACGGCACAAATGGACGTGTGTGTGTTGCTAATTTTGCACGGGCAGTAAAAGGCTACGGTCCTGTTACAATCAGCCGTGAAAATCGCCGCCGAATTGTCCACGTTACCGCGGATATTGTTTCGGATGAGAATGCAAACGTTGTTGAAGAAAAAATCAAGGAAGGAATAAAGAATTCGTTTATTGTTCCTGACAATGTTTCTGTAAGCTATGAAGGCTCTTGGAAAGATGTAAAAGAGCAGACTGCGATTTTTGCAAAAATTATGGTCATGGCGGTTCTTCTTGTATTCGGTGTCATGGCGGCGACTTACGAAAGTTTTAAGGCTCCGTTTATAAATCTTATGACAATTCCATTTCTTGCAATTGGCGTTGTTCTTATTTACAAAATCACCGGGCAGTCGTTCAGCTTGCTTTCCGCAGTAGGGCTTGTAATGCTTGTTGGAATTGTTGTAAACAACGGAATTATTTTAGTTGACTACACGAATCTTCTTGTGGAGCGCGGAATGCCGTTAAAGGAAGCCTGCTACAAAGCCGGATGCTCAAGGCTTAGACCTGTTTTGATGACAACTCTTACAACAATACTTGGAATGATTCCGATGTGCTTTGCTTCAAGCGGAAGCGCGGGAATGGTTCAGCCTATAAGCGTTGCAGTTGTAGGCGGACTTACAAGCTCCACATTTATAACGCTTTTCTTTATTCCTGTGCTTTATACTTTTGTAATGAAAAAAAAGAAAAACCAGCAGTCTGTTGTTCAGCTTGCTTTGCCGGAGGAAAAATAAATGCAGCGCGTGGAAATAATTTCAAATAAATCTGTTGAAGATGATGTTACTCAGGCTTTGGAAGAATATGTTCCTGATATTTTATACACGAAGTTTCCGCTTGTTTATGGCCGCGGAGGAAATGACCGCAAGCTTGGAAATACAACTTGGCCTGAGAAAAATTTTGTGCTTGTAAGCTACATTGAAGATGAGGATTTGCCAAAAGTGCAAGCAGTAATGAAGGCGATAAAGAAAAAGTTTCCCGGCGAAGGAATAAAACTTTTTGCGATAAAAGCAGAAGAGCCGTTTTAAATGAAGAGCTTTCAATCTTGACGGTAAGGCGTAATTTTGGCATACTAACTTACATTGTAATTTAAAGCGACTATATGCCGCAGATTGCTTTTGTAGTCTGCGGATTTTTTTTTGAATAGGAAGGCGTGCTATGAAATCAACAAAGTATATTTTTGTTACAGGTGGTGTTGTTTCCGGACTTGGAAAAGGAATTACAGCTGCATCTTTAGGACGTCTGCTCAAGTCGCGCGGACTCAAGGTTGCTTCCCAAAAACTGGATCCGTACATCAACGTTGATCCTGGAACAATGAGTCCTTACCAGCACGGTGAAGTTTATGTAACTGATGACGGTGCGGAAACTGACCTTGATCTTGGACATTACGAGCGTTTCATTGATGAAAACTTAAACAAATTTTCAAATCTTACTTCTGGAAAAGTTTACTGGAACGTGCTCAATAAGGAACGCCGCGGAGAATATCTTGGAGAAACTGTTCAGGTTATTCCTCACATTACAAATGAAATAAAATCATTTATTTACAATGTTGGAAAAACTTCCGGTGCGGATATTGTTATTACAGAGGTCGGAGGAACTACAGGCGATATAGAAAGCCAGCCGTTCCTTGAAGCAATCCGCCAAGTTGGTCTTGAAGTTGGCAGTGAAAATTCGCTTTATATACATGTTACGCTTCTTCCGTTTCTTCATGGTTCTGATGAGCACAAGACAAAGCCTACTCAGCATTCCGTAAAGGAACTTCAGGGGCTTGGAATTAAGCCGGACATTCTTGTTTTGCGCTGCGATGAAAAACTTGAAGAAAGCATTTTCCGCAAAGTCGCCATGTTCTGCAATGTAAAGCCTGACTGCGTTATTGAAAACCTTACGCTGCCGGTTTTGTATCAAGCTCCTATTATGCTTGAAAAACTTCATTTTTCAGACATTGTTTGCCGCGAATTGAACCTTTCTGTTCCTCCTTGCGATTTGACAGAATGGAACAATATGCTTGAAAAAATTCAGAACCGCACAAAGAAAGTTACAATCGGTCTCGTCGGAAAATATGTTCAGCTTCACGATGCTTATCTTTCTGTTGCGGAAGCTTTGCAGCACGCAGGCTATGAGCTTGGCTCTTACGTGAACATAAAATGGATTGACAGCGAGTCTATTTCAAAAGAAAACGTGGACGATATTCTTGGCGGATGCAACGGCGTAATTGTTCCGGGCGGATTCGGTTCACGAGGAATTGAAGGAATGATTGCTTCCGCCGATTATTGCCGCGAGCACAATTTGCCTTACCTTGGAATTTGCCTTGGAATGCAGATTGCGGTTATTGCGTTTGCCCGTTCTGTCTGCGGATTCAAGGATGCCAATTCAGGCGAATTTGATGAAAACAGTGCGCACAAGGTAATTGACTTTTTGCCTGACCAAAGTGAATCTGTAAACAAAGGCGGGACTTTGCGTTTGGGTGCTTATCCTTGCAAAATCAAAAAAGGCACTCAAATGTACAAGTGCTACAAGACAGAAGAAATTTCCGAGCGCCACCGCCACCGCTATGAATTCAACAATGATTTTAGAAGTGCGCTTGAAGATTCTGGTCTTACATTGAGCGGAACATCTCCAGATGGAAATATCATAGAAACTGTTGAATATGACAAGAACAATTTTTATGTTGGTGTTCAGTTCCACCCGGAATTCAAGAGCCGCCCGAACAAGGCGCATCCATTATTCCTTGGACTTGTGGCCGCTGCCCTTGGTGAGTACTAAAATTACAGGATTTGTCTTTCTGTCATTGGAGGATGTCCTAGAAGTTAAAAATGCGGTGGTTGAGCTTGTCGAAACCACCATACATAGTGTACTTAGTCATTTCGACAAGCTCAATGACCTCTAGAACTTAAACTTATTGGACATCCCCTGTTTTTTTTTAAGAATGTTTTACGAATCGTAGCGTTCTATTATTTCTTCAGCGACTTCACGCTTGCTTTGGCGGTTGTCCATTGAAAGTTTTTCTATGTGCTTATGGGCATTGCTTTCTGTCATGTTCAGGTTTTCAATTAAAAGCCACTTTGCCTTGTTTATCGTTCTTATGTCCTGCATTTTTTCTTGAAGCGTCTTGTTTTTTGCTTCCATTTTTTGCAGCCTGAACGACATTGCGGAAAGCATTTTTATTGCTGTAAAAAACATTTCTGGTGAATTAGGTTTGGGCAAAGTTACAATTCCCTGCTCTTCAACTTTGTATGAAGTTTCCTCGTAAAGCTCGCTTTTTACAAGAAGCAGAATTCCCATGTTCAAGTCAGCGAAACTTTCAGCGAACATAATTCCGTGCTCGTCTGGAAGCGGCGAATCCACAATCAGAATGTCAACAGGAAGCTCAAGCAAAAGCCTGCGCGCCTCTCCTCCAGAGGATGCATGAAAAACCGGGAAAAAATCGCTTTTGGGTAGTATGCAAGAAATGTTGTCGTGGAAACTTTTTGTTTCAGAGACAATCAAAACTTTTCTTCTGCCTTTTAAAGGAATCATTTTGCGTCCTTTTAAACTTTGAAAAATGAAGTGAAATCCGCGCTAAGATGCTTTTTTATAAACTCGCTGTTTTTGGCAAGTTCTACGGCTTCTCTTAGACTTTCTGGCAGACGTTCAAGTTTTGAAGTTATTTCGGGGCTTGCAGTTGAAAGGTTCATTTCGATTGGCTCGCAAAGCTTCATGTCTTTTTCAATTCCGTCAAGTCCGGCGTAAATTAAAAGTGAATATGCAATGTACGGATTTGCCATTGGATCTGGAGAGCGGACTTCAAAACGCTTGTGGGAATTTATTGCAGACGGAACTCTTATAAGCTGAGTTCTGTTTTCGTGCGCCCAGCTTACATATTTTGGAGCTTTTCTTGAGCCGAGCCTTTCATAAGAATTTTCTGTTGGATTTAAGAACGCCGTAATTTCCTTTATGTGTGCCATGATTCCCGCCATAAATGCGTTTTGAACTTCCTTGCCGGAATTTTCCTGTACAGAAATATTTATGTGGAATCCGTTGCCGCTTTCATCTGGAAGAGGCTTTGGTGAAAAATCCGCATAAAGTCCGTTGCGCACAGCCACTGCTTTTACGACTGTTATAAAGTTCATTGTGTTGTCTGCGGCGGCAAGAGCCTGTCCGTAGCGGAAGTCGATCTCGTTTTGACCCGGACCTTCCTCGTGATGGGAGTTTTCCGGGTGAAGATCCATCTGCTCCAAAGTCAGGCAGATTTCGCGGCGGATGTTTTCGCCTTTGTCTTCTGGAGCAACGTCCATGTAGCCTGCATTGTCAAAAGGAATTTTTGTTGGCTTGCCTTTTTCGTCGGTCTGGAAAAGATAAAATTCGCATTCAGAGCCAAAGTTTACTTTTAGATTTTTTTCTTCCGCTTCTTTAACTGCTTTCTTTAAAATGTTGCGGCAGTCTTTTTCAAATTGAGTTCCGTCACTTTTTTTAATTTCGCAGAACATACGCACAACTTTACCGGAAATTGACCGCCACGGAAGAACTGTGAGCGTTGAAGGAATCGGGAAAAGAAAAAGGTCGGAATGCGCTTCATCTGTGAATCCTGCAATCGAAGAGCCGTCAAATGCGATTCCTTCTTTGAATGCGCGTTCAAGCTCGTCTGGAATAATTGCGGCGTTTTTTTGATTTCCGAAAATATCACAGAATGCAAGGCGGATAAATTTGACATCTTCCATCTGAACAAATTCAATAACTTCTTCTTTTGTGTAGGACATTTTTCCTCCAATTTTTTGTGCGACGATTTTTTTAGATTAATGGATTGCGGTTTTGCTGTCAATTATTTTTGGAAACTGGTATATTTTATAATAATTGAGCTAATAAATATATAGAAGAATATTGCCACGATTGCCACATGGATTTGGGGATTCTAACGAAGCCCAATTTTAGCAAAATAAAATCAAAGGAAAAGTTATGCTTGTTGATGAAGAGGAAACAAAAACACAAATCAAGCTTTTTGAAGAACAGAAAGTCCGCACCGTCTGGGACAGCGAAAAGGAAGAATGGTATTTCAGCGTTGTTGATGTTGTTGGAATTTTAACTGAAAGTGAAAATCCAAGAAATTACTGGAAGGTTCTAAAACATCGGCTGTCAGAAGAAGGAAGTCAGTTGGTTACAAATTGTAACCAACTGAAAATGCCTGCGGCAGATGGAAAAATGTATAAAACTGATTGCATGACAACCGAGCAGGTTTTCCGCCTGATTCAGTCAATTCCATCTCCGAAAGCAGAGCCGTTCAAATTGTGGATGGCGCAGGTTGCAAAAGAGCGTCTTGACGAAATGCAAGACCCGGAGCAGGGAATTCAACGTGCATTGCAGGAATACCGTGCATTGGGATATTCAGAAAACTGGATTAACCAGCGTCTAAAATCAATCGAAATCAGAAAAGACCTTACCGATGAATGGAAAAAGCACGGTCTAAAAGAAGGCGTTCAGTTTGCAACTCTCACAGACATTATCTATAAAACATGGGCAGGAAAGACTGCAAAAGAATACAAGGAATTCAAAGGTCTCAAAAAAGAAAATCTTCGGGACAACATGACAAACAAGGAACTTGTCTTAAATATGCTTGCCGAGCTTTCCACAAAAGAAATTTCGGAGTCAAAAAATCCGAAGAGTTTTGGAGAGCATATTCAAAATGCGGTGGACGGCGCAACAATCGCCAAAAACGCCAGAGCTGAGCTTGAGCAAAAAACCGGCAAAAAAGTTGTAACCCCGCTGAATGCCAAAGACGGAATCGGACTTGTCCAAGATACAAAATTGTCGGTTTTGGAAGAAGATGAAGAAAGCAAGTGAATGATTGAATATAAAAAAATAATATTGTTTATAAAAATATATTTACTAAATTTGTTAAACGAATTAAAGTTTTCTATCAATAAGGATAGGAAAATTGAAAGTAAAAATTGATGTTGAATCAAAAGAAAATGATTCTTCAAAAATTGACTGTTATAAAATTTCATTTCAGATGGTTGGCGATATAGAAGTTGCAAAGAAGCTTTCTGAATCAGATATGAAAGAGCTTTTGGACGATATTGTAACAGTGCTTGGATATAAGCCGATCATGGAAAAATTCAATTGTACTATAGAAGAAGCCCAAGAGATAAGAAAAAAGATTGATAGAAATTCTGACTGTAAGGACTGTGATTTAAAATTGAAGGAATGTTACCGATGCTGCAATGTTTGTGAAAGTCCTCTTGAAAGAGATTTGCTTCAGGGCAAACGCATGTAAAAACTCTTTCTGATAAAATTACAGAAAGTGTGAA
>ERZ1026882.33-NODE-33-length-134196-cov-19.319932_pt1 | contig 134196 bp, 113 predicted proteins | sample MGYA00380171_ERZ1026882 | MGnify/ENA primary metagenome ERZ1026882 (study PRJEB33269, sample SAMEA4719807) | human gut metagenome | biome: human-associated habitat; feature: organic feature; material: feces | place: Cameroon | collected 2013-10 ...
ACAGGAAGCAGAGAAGGATATGAAAAGGCTCGACCATTCCGTTCAGATTCAGGTTCTTAAGGGGATAAAAAAGGTGAGTAAGAATCCATTGCCTGTAAGTCAAGGCGGTTATGGAAAGCCATTAGGGAATAAAGAAAATACTAATCTTACTAACTTGATGAAGATTAAGTTTAGGGATATAGGAATAAGAGTGGTATACAAGATAGAGTATGTCGATGAGGTTATGAAAATAATTGTTATTTCAGCGCGTACTGATGAGCAGGTTTATAAAGAAGCGTCAAAAAGAAGAAAAGAACATAATATTTAACACAAATGCACCGTAAGTATGTTAGAGATATACTTACGGTACATTTATTTATGCATAATTAATTTAAAATACCTTTACCGTACAAAAAGATAAGCCGTATATCCCACATACATAAGGATACATGCAGCACCTTCCCATCTGCTCATAGTCTTCTTGGTAAATGCGAAGAGAAATAATACAATTCCACTGGCAAGAAGTATGATACAGTCAATAAGTGATTCAGAAAGAACATGAAGAGGCTGTATCGTAGCAGACATTCCTAAGATAAATAATATATTAAATATGTTAGAGCCGATTGCATTGCCAAGCGCGAGTCCGCTGTCACCTTTCCTTGTTGCAACTATAGAAGTTACAAGCTCAGGCAGGGATGTTCCGATTGCGACTATTGTAAGACCTATGAAATTCTGGCTTACACCAAAGTTGGCAGCTATGATACAGGCTTTATCTACAACAAGATTACCACCGAATATTACAGCTATTAGACCACCGGCAATATAAAGAAGACTTTTAGGCAGAGGCATTATTTTACAATCCTCAGATTCTTCCCTGTTTTTAAGAGCTGATATTATCATGCATGTGATGTAAGCTGCCATTCCGGCAAGGAGAATAATGCCTTCAATTCTTGAAAGTCTGCCATCAATAAACATAAAGCACAGAATGGCAGTTATTATGATATTAACAGGCATATCTCGCTTTAGAATGTCACGGTTAGTAGAAAATCCTGCGATAAATGCACAGATACCTACAACGACCAGACCATTAAATATGTTAGAACCAACAACATTGCTGATTGCAATGTCATTACTGCCGGAGATGGCAGCGTTAATACTAACAGATGCTTCAGGGGCACTGGTTCCCATTGCAACAATGGTAAGACCGATGATAACGCTTGGTACTTTAAGGATTTTGGCAAGGGAAGAACTTCCCTCCACGAAGAAATCCGCGCCTTTTATTAATAGCACGAAACCGATGAGTAGTAACAAATATTCCATAAAAATCTCCTTTCTTGCGATAAAGGAATGGAATAATATAAAAAGAGACCTTTATCGCATCAAAAATGAATTGATAAAAGTCTCGTTAATTGTAATAATAACCGGCTGTTCAGCGTGATGACGATTACTATTGCACCTGATACGATGCTAACTACTCCCTCTTATTAACATTATACTAATATATATATGTAAATGTGTCAATTAAATATTATAATTCAGATTATTTTTCACAGAGTGATATAAAATACTCATGAATTCTAGTGTCATCTGAAAGTTCAGGATGAAATGCAAGACCAATCTGGTTATTATATTGAACAGCAACAATTCTGCCATCAACAGCTGCAAGAACATCAACATTATCATTAATTGATGAAATGTATGGCGCACGGATAAATGTCATAGGAAACTCATCAAAGCCCTTCATAGGAGCTGTTCTTACAAAGCTTCCTAACTGTCTTCCGTATGCATTTCTTTTGACGGTAACAGGCAGAGTTCCTATATGTACATTATCCTCATTGTCAATATGTTCAGCAAGAAGAATCAGACCGGCACATGTTGCAAGTGTTGGAAGACCGCCTGATATCAAAGATTTAATAGTATCAAGCATATCCAGCTTTCTTAGAAGCTGTCCCTGTACAGTGCTTTCACCGCCCGGCAGGATAATACCGTCAATGCTTTCAAGGTCTTTTTTCTGACGGATTTCAACCACTTCATGTCCGATTTTTTCAATGATATGTTCATGCTCAATGAATGCACCCTGTACAGCAAGTACGCCTATTTTCATACTATCTGCCTCTTTCTTCCATGATTATCTGGATTTCGCTTGGATTAATACCAACCATAGCTTCTCCTAAATCCTCTGATAACTTTGCGATAAGCGCTGCATCTGTGTAGTTAGTAACAGCCTGAACGATAGCAGAAGCTCTCTTTGCAGGATTTCCAGACTTGAATATACCGGAACCTACAAATACACCTTCAGCACCTAACTGCATCATAAGTGCAGCATCAGCAGGAGTAGCAACACCACCGGCAGCAAAGTTTACTACAGGAAGCTTTCCATTGTCGTGTACATAGATTACAAGATCATATGGAACCTGTAACTGTTTAGCTTCCTCGAAAAGTTCATCCTTTTGCATAGATGTTATCTTTCTGATTTCAGAATTCATCTTTCTCATGTGGCGTACAGCCTGAACAACATCTCCGGTACCAGGTTCACCCTTTGTTCTTATCATGGAAGCACCCTCGTTGATTCTTCTTAATGCTTCTCCTAAATCTCTTGCACCACATACGAAAGGTACTTTAAACTGTGTTTTGTCAATATGATATATGTCATCAGCAGGAGATAATACTTCAGATTCATCAATATAGTCAATCTCAATTGCCTGTAAAATCTGTGCTTCAACGAAATGACCGATACGGCATTTTGCCATAACAGGAATACTTACAGCGTCCTGAATACCCTTTATCATCTTAGGATCGCTCATACGCGAAACACCACCGGCAGCCCTGATATCGGCAGGTATTCTTTCAAGTGCCATAACAGCACATGCACCTGCTGCCTCGGCAATCTTAGCCTGCTCAGGAGTAGTAACATCCATGATTACTCCGCCCTTTAACATCTGTGCAAGACCTTTATTTAACTCATACTGTGAATTTGTTGTCATAACTGACCTCCTTGAAAAGTAATTTGTAAATTGATTTTCACATATAATATTGCATAACTGGCTATAAAGAAATATTCAATTTAACAAAAATGTTACATGCCAGAATAAGGTCAGAATAAAGTTTGAATAAGGTCAGATGAAAACTGGTTATAAGAATTTTGTCGAATTATGTCGTACGAAAACTGTCGGTTTTGTTAGTAATTAGCAGTTTTTTGTATTATAATAGAACATATTTTTAAAATATGTATGAGAGGGAAAGTCAGTGAGTAAGATAAAAAGCTTTTTGATTATAATATGTCTGCTAAGCATATATGCAGCTGCTTTATATGGCTGTGGGGAAAAAGAAAGGTCAGACAGCCCCAATAATGAGGCAGGATTGCTGGAAATAGTCATAGGAAGTGACAATTATCCGCCATATAATTATGTCGATACAGATGGTAATGCTACTGGAATAGATGTTGAACTTGCTACGGAAGCATTTAAAAGAATGGGCTATAAGGCCAGATTCATATATATTGACTGGGAAGATAAGAAGAATCTTCTTGCAGACAGAACAATTGATTGTGCATGGGGAAGCTTTAGTATGGACGGCAGGGAGGATGAATACAGATGGGCAGGACCTTATATGGTCAGCCGTCAGGTTGTTGCTGTGAATATGGAAAGTGATATATATTCTCTTGCGGATCTTGAAGGAAAGACAATTGCAGTACAGACTACAACAAGACCTGAGAAGATATTTCTTAACAGAACTGATGAGCATATTCCGGCTGTCTGGTCATTGATAGCTTTGCAGAAAAGAGAACTTATATATCCTTTTTTAAGCAAAGGCTATGCAGATGCTCTTGCGGCTCATGAAACTGCAATATGCCAGTACATGAAAGATTATAATATTGAGTTCAGGATTCTTGATGAACCATTAGAGACAGTAGGACTTGGGGTAGCATTTGACAAAAATGATGACCGTGGGATTGAGAGGCAGCTTACAGAAGTTCTTAATCAGATGAGAAATGATGGTACAGAGAAGAAGATAATCAGCAGATATATTTCTGATGCGGATAAATATCTGGAGGTGGATAGTTATGGAAAATAATACCATTGCCAGAAAGAAGAGAAAAAGAATATGGCCGATTGAGATTATATCAGGGCTGTTTATAATGATGATTGTGCTTTTGATTGCTATAAATGTTGATATAAAAACTACACAGGAAACACTTTCAGATACAGCACATTATATTAATGAACAGTGCAACAGTTTTACAAGACATAATCTTGCATCAGAAACAAAGAGCCTGATGAGGGTTATTGAAAGTGCGCAGCAGATAAACCATAATATCACATATGAACGCAGACTTTCAGATAAAGATATATTTACAGAAGAATTTATTAAAAAGAATATGCAGGAATGTTATCTGTCAGCAGTTATAATCATGGATTCAGAAGGTGGCCTTATAGCACAACAATATACAGATCGATATGGCGCAGATGCACTTAACGAATATCTTGACAGTGCTTCACTTATTGATGTTGTTGAGCATCCTGAAAAAACATATGCGACAAGAATTAACTGTGAAGATGGTTCATATGTTGACCTTGCAGCATGTGGTATGCCAGATGAAAGTGGGATTGTTGTTGTTTATTATCACACACCGGCAGAGTATGTTAATAATTACAATCTTTCATTTACACATATATTATCAGGCTATGATGACAGGGAAGATGGAAAGATTGTTGTTACAAAGGGAAATCAGATAATAGCGTCTAATGATGACAGTATGGTTGGTGAAGATGTTGACAAATATAATGTATTAAAAAAGATAAAGAAGACTGGTGTAAGTGGCAAAATAGTACATGCTGACAGTAACAGAAGGTGGGGCCAGCATAATTATGGTCTTATGGAACGTGGCAGGGATTATTATGTGTATGTTTATATGCCGGAAAGAAATGTTTTTAAGACAACACCAAGAAACATGCAGTATACATTTGCCGTCTACATATTTGCTGTACTTGTACTTAATATGATGCGCTGGAAAACGGTTCAGGTATATGAGCGCGAACAGTATGAAATGCAGCAGCAGTATGCAAAGACACTGCAGGAAAAAAATGAGCAGTTACAGGAGGCAGTACGCCGAGAAGAAAAGGCTAATGCTGCCAAGACTGATTTCTTATCAAGAATGACACATGATATAAGGACGCCGCTTAATGGTATAATCGGATTGTTAAGAATTAATGAGAGCCATAAAGAAGATACAGATATGATTAATGCTAACAGAAAAAAGATGACAATAGCTGCTAATCATCTTTTATCACTTATTAATGATATTCTACAGATGAGTAAGTTAGAGGATGGTCAGATTGAGCTTTCAAGAGAGGTTGTGGATCTTAACAAGCTTGCAAAGGATATTATTACTATAGTTGAACAGCGTGCCTCAGATGCAGGTGTTAATCTTAAGTATGACAATGTGGCAGGAAAAGTTATGTATCCATATGTATACGGAAGTCCTCTGCATTTACGCCAGTTATTTCTGAATATATACGCTAACTGCATTAAATATAATAAAGCTGGAGGAATGGTTTCAACATATTTTAAATGTATTGGAACACAGGATGGAATTGTTACATATGAATGGACTGTTACTGATACTGGAATTGGCATGAGTGAAGAATTTCTTGAACATATATTTGAACCGTTTGTACAGGAAAAGACTGATGCCAGAAGTGTTTATCAGGGAACAGGACTAGGGATGGCTATAGTTAAGAGTCTGGTTGACAAAATGAATGGAACAATTACGGTTTCAAGTAAGGAAGGTGAAGGCTCAACATTTGTAATCAGAATACCTTTTGAGATTGTAAGCAAAACTGAAGAAATAACTGATGATAAGGAAAAGAATAGTAATGATATTTCGGGAATTAGGATTCTGCTTGCAGAGGATAATGAACTTAATGCTGAGATTGCACAGACTCTTCTTAGTGATGAGGGAGCAGAGGTTACGGTTGTAAGTGATGGTGAACAGGTGATAGATACATTTAAAAAGAGCAGACCGGGTACATATGATGTTATTCTTATGGATATTATGATGCCAAAACTTGACGGAATTGCAGCGACTAAAGCTATAAGAGCTATGGAAAGACCGGATGCTGTGAAGATTCCGATAATTGCAATGACAGCCAATGCATTTGAGGAGGATGCCAGAAAATGTATTCAGGCAGGAATGAATGCACATTTATCAAAGCCTTTACAGATGGATATTGTTATTGGTACAATTGCACAGTATTATAAAAAGATACAGAAATAATTATAAAAAGGGGACAGCTATGATATGTGGTAACTGTGGAGCAGAGATAGATGATAAAGTGACAGCCTGCCCGTATTGCGGGGCTATGCAGTATGAGACATCAGAAGAAAAATACATGAAAGACCTGTATAATCTTAATGATGGGATGGAAAAGCTGGATAAAAATGCAAAAAATTATATTATCAAAAGTACATTAAAGAGTGCCGGGATAGTATGTGCAGCGATTGCTGTGGCAGTGCTTATCGGTACTGTATCCGGATATGCCTCATATAAAGGTATGTATGATTCTTCCAAAGAGAAGAAAGAAATACATCAGTCATTTGACTGGTATAATGAAAATGTCAGTGAACTTAATTCATTATATGAAAAGGGAGACTATGCAGGCATTTCAGAGTTGACTGATAGTTATAAGGGCAGTTCAAGTGTTCTGGAGAAGTGGGAACATTACAATTTTATTAATATTTATGATTATTATTATAAAAGGGTGTCAGATATCTACATTATGGTTCAAAAAGGCGAAAAACTGAGTGATTACCAGTTTGGGACAGGTTTTGAAGAGTCACTTGACATGATATATTTCATTAATAATAAAAACGGGTACAATTACCGCAGGTATGAGGGCTGTACGGCAGAAGAAAAAGAAACCGTGGACGGATGGGTTATAGAAGCACAGAATTATCTTAAGAATGTTGCAAAAGCAACGGACAAAGAAATTAATGATATGCTTAATGAATTGTATCAGGACGGCTATTATGATTACAAGCTTGGAAAGAACTACGAAGAGTCATTTTATAAAAAATATAATGAAGGAGGGAACAACTGATGAAATGTAATAATTGCGGAGCACCCATACAGATGAATCAGAAGTTCTGTCCTAATTGCGGCTCGCCAAATGTGGAATTTAAGAAGCATATTGATGACATGGAGCAGTACAATAAGAAATTTAACAGTACGCGTTCAAAAGTAATTGGCAACAGCAAATGGTTTGTGAAATATATTGCACCAATAACAGCACTTGTTATAACAATGATTGCACTTACACTGGCTATTATTGGTAAAAATTCAATGATTGGATATGATATAGCAAGAAAAAATCAGCAGAAATATTATTCATCCCATAGTGATGAAATCCAGACAAAACTAAAGCTTCTGTTAGAAGCAGGAGACTATGCAACTTTGTACAGTATGGATTATGTGGGAGATTGTTCAATAAAGGATAATGATGATAAATATGCATGGAATGATTTTTACAATGTCGCAGGTGATTATGTGTATATAAGAAAAGGTATAATAAGTATGATGGAAAGGAATAATTCATCATATTATGGCGACGAATATATGAATACGATTTCAAGGGCTGTTGCGGATATGGAAGATATTGTCAGCAGGCGTTTAAATTTATCGTATCATAGTGTATCGAAAGAAAGTATTAAGTATATAAATGATATATATGAAAAATCACATGAACTGTTAAAGGCATACTGCAATCTGACAGATGAAGATATAGCCGGACTTCCTGATATGTCACAGGCAGATATACTTACACTCATTACAAGGAGGAGCTTTGAATGAGAAAAAAGAAGAAATTTAATATATCACTTCTGGCGTATGTACTGTGTGCAATTATGATTATTATTATAATCCCATGTATTGCTGATATATCAGGTGATGTATTCAGGGGTAAAGGAAGAATGTCGGGCTATGAAGAAGACAGTCTTTATAATGATTTTATAGAGAATAATTATGAAGGGCTTCTTGAAAAGACAGAATATAACACAGGCATAGGCAAAGTTATTGATAAAGATACGCAGGATTATTATACATTTGCAAATGCATATAAAAAAGCTGTTGATTACAGGGTGTATGTGAATAATGGAGAAAATGAGAAAGCAGAACAGGTGATTAAAGATATAGACAGCACACAGTTTAATAATGTGCTGTTTAAGGAAGCACTTGAAAATGTAAAGAGAATATATATAGTAAGTCTGCCATAGATTTCCTGATTTAACGGGAAACAGACCTTCTGTGGACTACATGATAAGCAGTACTGGCGTTTCAGGGAGAAATGAAGGGCAGGATTCACATATGTGTAAGAAAGAGTTTCGCATATAGGAATAGAGGATAATGAAGATGAGTAACACAGGAAAGAATAATATTATGACCGACAGGGTATCATATTATTTTAAATCACAATGGCATATACTTCTGATAATAACGATATCCGGTCTTATATACAATCTCGGACTTCTTGCAGGTCCGTGGTTTGAAGGACGAATGACTGGCTGTCTTGTTAATATACTTGGTGGGAAATCAACATTTACAGATATGCTTGTTCTTGTGTTATGTTATGTGATTGCAATTGCAGTAGTGCAGATATCAAGGTATATCAAGAGATTCTATGTAAGAAGATTCGCTAATAATGTTAATAAGAACATGAAAGAGGTTCTATATAACAGCCTAGTACATAAGAGCAGACCGCAGCTGCAGGAAGAAGGAGCTGGAGACATTCTTACCAAAGCTATTCTGGATGTTGATGATTGTGCTGAAGGGATGAGAAAGTTCACAACTGAGATATTTGATACGGGTGTTGCATTGGCAGCATATGCAGGAATGCTTCTTTTCTATGACTGGAGACTTGGGCTTATATGTATGATATTTCCACCGATATCTTATATTATTGCAGAGAAGATGAAGGTTGTTGTACAGAAGACAGGTGCAGAATATAAGGTACAGTCCGGAAGGCTTAGTGCGGCAACGCTTGACAGGGCAGAAAATGCAGTTACATACCGTGTATACGGCTGCGAGCAGGAAAGAAAACAGGCTTATGAAGATAATCTTACAGCCTATGAAAAGTCGGCAGTAAGGGCTAATATATGGGGAACAGCATTTCCTCCGATATACAAGGTTATAGCACTTGCCGGAGTTATATTTATATTATATTTTGGAAGCAAAAATGTTCTGGGAACAGGTTGGAAGAACTGGAACATTGCTATTTTAGCTACATTTGTATCATGCTTTGCAAAGCTTTCTAAGAAGTCCTCACATGCTGCAAAGCTGTTTAATGCAGTACATAAGGCACAGGTGTCATGGAAGAGAATTAAACCGCTTATGAAGCATGAGAATTATGAAAATGCAGATAACAGTGTTAAGTGTGACACACTTGAAGTAAAAGGACTTACATTTGCTTATCCGGGAGGTTCTGATATATTCGAAAATGTAACATTTGAAGCAGAAAAAGGTAACATTATCGGTGTAACAGGTTCTGTTGCCTGTGGTAAATCAACTCTTGGTAAGGTGTTCTTATGTGAATATCCATATGAGGGAAGCATCAAGGTGGAAGGAAATGAGCTTGCAGAACTTGATGATACTAAGAAGGCAGGACTTGTCGGATATCTTGGACATGACCCTGAACTGTTTAATGATACAGTCAAGAATAATATTCAGCTTGGTGATAATGCAGATACAACAAAGTTTCTTAAGGCAGTATGCTTTGATGAAGAAGTAAATGAGATGGAAAAAGGTCAGGAAACTTATGTTGGTAATACAGGTGTCAGACTGTCAGGCGGACAGGCACAGAGACTTGCACTTGCAAGAACACTATGCCATAAGAAGCCGTTGATTATATTAGATGATCCGTTTTCAGCACTTGATAAGGATACTGAAAAACAGGTATTTGCTAATCTTAAAGAATACACTAAGGATTGTGTTGTGATTCTTATTTCACACAGATTATATTTGTTCCCACAGATGGATAAGGTTATATGGATGGAGAATGGAAAAACCGTAGCCGGTACACATGATGAGATTATGAATAGATGTCCACAGTATGCGGTTCTTTACAATGAACAGAGGGGAGGAGCATCTGATGAAGAATAGAAGTGTCGGCAGAGTTATATTAAACACAATAAAAGAAAAGTGGCTGCTAACAGCAGGAATTGTAATTACTGTTGTTGGTGCAATCGTAACGGCACTGTTTCCACCACTTATTCTTGCAAAGATTATTGATACAGTTACATCAGGTACAATGCCCACATTTTATATGGTTCTTATGTATTTCGGATTCCTTCTTGTAACCGGTCTTATGGAGAGTGCAAGAGAGACATTTCTTACAGTATTCGGACAGAAGATTACACATTCATTAAGAAGTGCGTTGATGGATAAGTATAGCTGTCTTACAACAAGCGGTCTTACAAGCCAGGAGCCGGGAACTGTTGTTTCAAGATTCGTTGGTGATGCTGATACAGTTGAGAATCTGTTTACATCAGGAATTATCAGTATGTTTGCTGATGCCTGCAAGATAATAAGTATTGTTGCTGTTATATGGTTTAAGAATAAGGGACTTGCCATTGTGCTTCTCGTTATTCTTCCTTTCCTGTTCATATTCACAAGAATTATTCAGAAAAATATGCTGGCAGCACAGATTGAGAACAGAAGAGCTGTCGGAAGGGCATCAGGACACGTTCCAGAAACTCTTCATAATATAAGAACAATACATACTCTTGGCAAAGAGAATTATATGGAACAAAGATATGATGAATATATATGCGAAAGCTACGCAGCAATTGAAAAAAATAATTTTTATGATGCTGTATATTCACCTGTAATCCTTATTCTCAATGCTATTGTTGTTGCTGTGGTCATGCTTTTTTCAGCATCAGGTAACCAGTCAGTGCTTACATTTTTTGGTATGTCAGCAGGTACAGCAGTTGCGGTAATTAATTATATTTCACAGATATTCACACCTGTTGAGAGCCTTGGTATGGAGATTCAGACTATCCAGTCAGCAATCGCTGGCGTACACAGAATTAATGAATTCTTTGAAATGGACGAATTTTCAGTTAAGAAGGATTCATACATCACAGAAAATACTGCTAAGAAATTTGACAGTGATGTGCTTGTCGATTTCAATAATGTTACATTTGCATATGATGATGATAAAAATGTTGTCGAGAACTTAAACTTTTCTGTTAAGGAGGGCGAGCAGGTTACTCTGTCAGGAAGAACAGGTGCAGGAAAGAGTACAATATTTAAGCTTCTTCTTGGTCTTTTCGAGCCGGATGAGGGGAGCGTATCGATTGCAGGACAGAAGGCTACGGCTATTCCGGATAGCGAAAAAAGAAAGATATATGGATATGTTGAGCAGACTTTTCATATGGTTCCTGGAACTGTCAAAGACCAGATAACTCTGTATGATACATCGATTACTGATGAGGATGTAATTGAAGCAGCTAAGACAGCAGGTCTTCATGATGCAATCATGGAGCTTGAGAACGGCTATGATACTATATGCAAGCCAGAAGATTTCTCACAGGGACAGTGGCAGTTATTGTCAATTGCAAGGGCTGCAGCAGCAAAGCCTGAACTGCTTCTGCTGGATGAGATAACAGCCAATCTTGATGCTGATACTGAGAAAAATGTACTTGAAGCATTGAACAGGGTAAGTGAGAACAGAACAGTTATATCAATATCACACAGAACCAATGCGAGAACCGGAAGAATTATAGAAATTGCCTGATTTTGTAAGGTATTTTAACTGGCTTATTTTACAGTAAAGAAGTATAATACTCATGCATAAAATGTTCTAAAGAGGAAGCTGGTAAGAATGATGAAAAAAGCATGGTATAAATACTTAATTATTGGTTCAGTTGTTTTTCTGGCAATTGTTGCCATTATATTTGTTGTTGATAAAAAAAATAAAACAAGAATAACAAATTCTGACAAAAATCTACAGGTGTCAGGTGATAATATACAGAAAGCAGATAGTAAGGCGCCGGTTATTACTCTTATTGGAAGTCCGGAAATAACTATTGAGGCTGGAACAGACTATGAGGATTCAGGATGCATGGCTGTTGATGAGGCTGATGGTGACATTTCTGAAAAAGTGACAAAAGACAAACTTGTGGATTCTGATGTTACAGGAGATGTGAAAATTATATATTCGGTTAAGAATTCAGCAGGCATAGAAGTGCATACGGAAAGAATTGTTCATGTTGTTGATACAACTGCACCGGATATTAATCTCATTGATGGAACTACATATTATATTAAAAATGGAACGCAATATTGTGAGCCTGGTTATGAGGCAGAGGATTCCTGTGACGGTAATCTGACTTCTAAGGTAAAAGTGTCAGGAAATGTAGATACACAGACAGACGGCAAATATACTCTGACATATGAAGTAGAAGATGCAGCAGGTAATAAGACAAGTGTGGAAAGATGCGTAAGGGTTTATTCACCAATGCCTGATAATACAGTCAATCCGGGTAATAAAGTGGTGTATCTGACATTTGATGATGGACCGGGAAAGTACACCCAGAGACTGCTTGATGTGTTAGACAAATATAATGTCAAAGCCACATTTTTTGTCACAAATGGAAAGCCTGCATACCAGAATCTTATAGGCAAAGAGGCAGCTGATGGACATACAGTTGCAATTCATTCGGCATCACATGAATATTCAAAAATATATCAGAGTCTGGATGCATATTTCGAAGATTTTGATGAAATGAACGACATCATACAGCAGCAGACAGGAGAAAAAACAGATTTGTTAAGATTTCCGGGAGGTTCGTCTAATACAGTGAGTGCTACTTACTGTTATGGAATTATGAGCCAGCTTGTATGTGCTGTTGAAGCTAAAGGTTTAAGGTATTGTGACTGGAATGTATCAAGTGGTGATGCAGGTGAAGTAATCAGTTCTTCACAGGTCGTAAATAATGTAATTAATGGAATAAAGGCTAATAATGTATCAGTTGTCCTCCAGCACGACACAAGGGAATTCAGTGTTGATGCTGTTGAAGAAATTATACAGTGGGGACTTAGCGAGGGATATACATTTTTACCGATTACAGATACTACACCTATGTCGCATCACAAAGTTAATAATTGATGAATTTTAGATGGTAGATTTATATTGTTTTATATGATATAATTTTAATAAGTTTAAGAACGTGTAATACAAAGGGGTGTGTAAGCATATGGGAGGCTGTTATCTTGGGATGGCAGGGCATGATGTATTTAATGAAAAAGTTACGGAGATTATACACAGTAATGAACACAGAATAGTACTATTAGCACTTGACATCAGTAATTTCAAATATATCAATGATTTTTATGGCATGGATGAAGGCGATAAGGTTATGCAGGATATAGCAGACTTTTATTTTGTTAATGAGCCTTTATGCCTGGCATCTCATGGAATAGGATTCGATCAGTTCAGGGGTGCATATAAAGTAGATGGAATGACGCATGAAGATGTAGTTGATTATATTTCCAGAAAGAATGAGACATTTGAGGCAGAATTATCTGCAAGATATCCTTTAGTATACCAGCATGTATATGTGGGACTTTATTTTTATGATGATCCGGCCTTGGATGTCAGAATGGCAGTTGACAGGGCTAATCTTGCTAAAAAGTCAACTAAGGGAAGATTTGATATTCATTGTTGCATTTATTCAGAAGATAACTGCAATGAATATCTTGAACATATGGATATGTCAAATGAATTCGTGCGTGCATGTGAGGAAGACCGGATAGAAATATTTCTCCAGCCTAAGATTTCTGTATCAGAGGGAAAAGCTGTTGGTGCGGAAGCACTTGTAAGAATGAGGAACAGAGATGGTGAGCTTATACCGCCAGTGAGATTTGTTCCGGTACTTGAGCATACGGGAATGATAGGAAAGCTTGATGATATTATGCTCGATAAGACATTTGTATTTCAGCGTGAATGTATTGATAAAGGCATAAAGCCGGTGCCTGTATCGGTTAATATATCAAGACAGAGGTTTACAAGTGAGGGACTGCTTAATTATGTGGTTGGACTTCAGAAAAAGTATGATATAGATTCATCGCTTGTAGAACTTGAGATATTGGAGACTACTTTTATTGATGCTCTGGATACAATGATAAATGTTATCAATGCATTAAGAGAAAAAGGATTCCGAATCAATGTTGATGATTTCGGTTCTGGATACTCATCTCTTAACCAGATTGCAAATATCCCTGCTGATATAATCAAGTTTGACAGGGTATTTGCGAGCCGGTCACTGAAGAATGATAAGGGCAGACAGGTTATTAAATCATTGATTGAAATGCTTAAAATGGTAAATTATGATCTTGTTTTTGAAGGTGTAGAGACAAAGGAAGAACTTGATGCAGTTGTATCTTACGGATGTGATGTCATTCAGGGCTTTTACTTTGATAAACCGCTTTCAGCAAAGGAGTTTATAAAGAAATACTATATGGGCGGCAGGGAGGCTACCTATGGGACACAATAATATTAACGATGAAGAATTACTGGAATATATTGTTAAGGATTTTAAAAGCGGTATACAGCATGGAATTCTGGTGGCAAATCTTACATATGAGCTTGCTAAAAGAATGGGACTTAGTGAGAGCGAATGTTATGAATTAAAAATAGCAGGAATGCTTCATGATATTGGAAAACTTAAATTATCAGAATACTTATATGGCAGGAATTCAGTTGAATTATCAGTTGAAGAGATGAAATATATGAGAATGCACTCTAAAATCAGCTTTGATGTATTGAAAAATTATGATTATTCGGATAATATAATGAAAGTTGTTCTCTGGCACCATGAGTGTTATGATGGAAGTGGTTATCCGGATAATCTTAAGGGTACGGATATTCCGATTGGAGCACGCATACTTAAGGTGACAGATGAATTTGCTGCGCTGATATCCGACAGACCATACAGGAAGGCATTTGATGTTGATACGGCTGTTAATATTCTTATTGAAGAGATTAAGAATCTTGATATGAGAGTGTTTATTGAATTTCAGCGTATGATTCACGAGGAAGAAACATTTGAGATAATAAGAAATAGCAAGATAGATTTAGATAATCTTAGTCTCGAAGATATTCTGTCCTTCGCAGATTAGTAATTAATTACAGGAAAGAGGTAAAGTAAGATGGCAGAGTCAATGGTTGGCTTAAAGAGATCGCACAGATGTACAGAGGTTTCATCGGCTGATATTGGTAAGAAGGTTACTGTAATGGGTTGGGTTGCCAAGAGAAGAAATCTTGGTGCACTTATTTTCGTTGATTTGAGAGACAGAAGCGGTATTCTTCAGATTCTTTTTGATGAGAATATAATTGGTAAGGAAGGTTTTGATAAGGCATATACACTTCGTAATGAATTCGTAATCGCTGTTGAGGGCGAGGTTGTTAAGAGAAGTGGTGCTATTAATGAGAACTTAAAGACAGGTGATATTGAAATTGCTGCTAAGACTTTAAGAATTCTTTCAGAGTCAGAGACTCCTCCATTCCCAATTGAGGAAAATATCCAGACTAAGGAAGATATCAGACTTAAGTACAGATGTCTTGACCTTAGAAGACCTGATATCCAGTCTAATATTATTATGAGAAGTAAGGTTGCAACTCTTACAAGAGCGTTCCTTGCAAAGGAAGGTTTCTTAGAGATTGAAACACCTATGCTTACTAAGTCTACACCAGAGGGAGCAAGAGATTACCTTGTACCAAGCCGTATTCATCCGGGTAAGTTCTATGCACTTCCACAGTCACCACAGCTTTTCAAGCAGATGCTTATGTGCTCTGGTTATGACAGATATATGCAGATTGCAAGATGCTTCAGAGATGAGGATTTAAGAGCAGACAGACAGCCTGAATTCACACAGATTGATATGGAGTTATCATTCGTTGATGTTGATGATGTAATCGATGTTAATGAAAGACTTCTTGCATATCTTTTCAAGGAAGTTCTTGATGTAGATGTTAAGCTTCCAATTCAGAGAATGACATGGCAGGAAGCTATGGACAGATTTGGTTCAGATAAGCCGGATTTAAGATTCGGTATGGAATTACAGAATGTATCAGATATCGTTAAGGACTGCGGATTTGGCGTATTTACGGGAGCACTTGAAAATGGTGGTTCTGTAAGAGGTATCAACGCAAAGGGACAGGGAAGCATGCCTCGTAAGAAGATTGATGCACTTGTTGATTTTGCTAAGGGATATGGCGCTAAGGGTCTTGCTTATATTGCAATTCATGAAGATGGTTCATATAAGTCATCATTTGCAAAGTTTATGACAGAGGAACAGATGAATGCTCTTGTTAAGGCTATGGATGGTGAAGCAGGAGATCTTCTTTTATTCGCTGCTGACAGAAACAAGATTGTATGGAATGTACTTGGTGCATTAAGAGTAGAGCTTGCAGGTCAGATGGGACTTCTTGATAAGTCTGATTATAAGTTCTTATGGGTAACAGAGTTCCCACAGTTTGAATGGTCAGATGAAGAAGAAAGATTCGTTGCAATGCATCATCCATTCACAATGCCTATGGACGAAGATCTTGATATGCTTGAGACTAACCCTGGTGCAGTCCGTGCCAAGGCTTATGATATCGTTCTTAATGGAACAGAAATCGGTGGTGGTTCAGTAAGAATCCATCAGGCTGATGTACAGAGCAGAATGTTCAAGGCACTTGGACTTACAGATGAAGTTGCCAATGAAAAGTTTGGATTCCTTCTTGATGCATTCAAGTATGGTGTACCACCACACGCAGGACTTGCTTATGGTCTTGACAGACTTGTAATGCTTATGGCTAAGAGAGATTCAATCAGAGATGTCATTGCATTCCCTAAGGTAAAGGATGCATCTTGTCTCCTTACTAATGCACCTGATGTTGTAGATGCAAAGCAGCTTGATGAACTTTCAATAAAGATTGAAGAAGAAAAAACTGAAGAGTAAAATATATGCCCCGTATTGTTTAACAGTTACGGGGCATTTTAACTTCTGGATATTATTTAATTGTAATCTGTTCAACAGATGTATCAGGTGCAGAAGTATTTACACGATACAGAACGCCCTGATTGTCGAAGTACTGGAAAAATGTGTATCTTGATGTACAGTGAATATTAGTTACATTACCTATTGCAATAGGATCAATCTGTGTTCCGTCTATATTCATCCTGTATAATCCTGTCTCAGCTGAATCACCTTCTAACTGGAAAAATATTTTATTTCCATATACATTAAAGTTGATTACTTTACTGTCTTTAGTGCCTGCATACAGCTGCTCAAGTGTCTTGTTAGAGAGATTATAGCGTACTAAAGAATAATTCTTGCTTAAATCTATGTAGTATATATATCCGTTCTCAACATCTGCCAGATAAGAATTGCAGTCATATACGACAGATGTTCTGCCTGATTTAGTGTCGTAGCTTAATACATTATGTTTTCCCTCTGGATCTGAAAAGTATATTGTCTGGTTCTGTACGCATGCAGGAGAATATGGTGTATCAGATATTTTAGTATCTTTCTTACCGGCTATGTCCACTTTATGAAAGGCAAGTGGTGTTGTGTCACTATAGTGCTGGTAATACAGATCGTTACCAGAAAGTGCAATAATACCGGATAACTTGTCGTACAGTGCTTTTGGAGATTCACCATTTAAGTCACAGCGGTATACCCCGAAAAACTGGCCTCGGAATATTGTACCTATTGTTTCCTGCTTGAAATTATTCTTGACATAATATATGTAGTTGCCGCAGACATTGATAGATCCAACACTGTCATCGCTTAATTTCATGGCGTTAGTGCAGTCAGAATCCATTACATACAGCTTGTTATAATCATATGGATTGGCAAAATATATTTTGTCATTATATTCACAGAACAAACCACCATTATTGAGATTGCCGGCTGTGTTACCGACAGCGTTATCGTTGTTATAGACAATACGGTTGTTTCTTACTGATATAAATATCAAAACAGCAAGTGCTATGCCAATAACTGACAAAACTCCTATAGTTATAGCTTTTTTCATATAATATCACTCCCTTATGTGTGTCCTTAAAGAACATTTTCTTAAGTATAACATAAAGTACATTTATTGCATATCATTAAAAATGTGATACAATAAGAACAATACATCGCTTTAAAGAGGAGAAGTATATGTTAGATCTGAATGAGATACGAAATAATATTGATAAAATTGATAGCCAGCTTGTTGAGCTGTTCGAAGAGAGAATGAAACTGACAACTGAGGTTGCAGAATATAAGATTGAAACAGGTAAGAAGGTTCTTGATCCGGCAAGAGAGAAAGCTAAGCTGGAATCAGTCAAGAAGCTGGTTAAGAATCCTGATAATGTACATGCCATTGATGATCTGTTTTCACAGATTATGGCTAACTCGAGAAAGAATCAGTATATGCTTCTTGAAAAGATGGGACAGACTTTAAGAGAACCATATGAGGCTATTGATGAGATTAATAAGAAGGACTGCAAGGTAGTATATCAGGGTGTTCCGGGAGCATATTCATATGCAGCCATGATTAATTTCTTTGGCAAGGATGTTGATAATTTCAATGTTCCTACATGGAGAGAGTGTATGGAGGCAGTTAAGCAGGGAAATGCTGATTATGCAGTGCTTCCTATTGAGAATTCCAATGCAGGAATTGTTGCAGATGTGTATGATCTGTTACAGGAATATGATAATTACATAATTGCAGAAACTTATGTTAAGATTGAACATTTGTTACTCGGACTGCCGGGAACTGACCTTAATAATGTAACAGCTGTATATTCACATCCACAGGGACTTATGCAGTGTGACAGATTCTTAGATACACATAAGGACTGGCAGAGAATCAGTCAGGCTAATACAGCACTTGCTGCCAAAATGATTTTTCAGGAGCATAATAAGACTCATGTTGCCATTGCAAGCAAGGAGGCAGCAGAGCTTTATGGACTTGATATCCTTAAGAGAGGAATTACAGATCAGGAAGGCAACACTACAAGATTCGTTATTGTTACTAATACAAGAAAGTTTGTTAAGAACGCACAGAAGATGAGCATTGTATTTGAAACAGCCAATGAAGCAGGAACTCTTTATAATCTGTTAAGCCACATTATATATAATGGCCTTAATATGAATAAGATTGAATCAAGACCTATTGAGGGTAATGTAGAAGGCAAAAGATGGAATTTCCGCTTCTTTGTTGACTTTGTAGGAAACATTGATGATCCAAGAGTTATGAATGCTTTAAGAGGAATTGAAGAAGAGGCAGAGTCAATTAAGTTGCTTGGCAACTATTAATATGTTATAATTATAAGATTGTCGTCAGACAATAAGCAATAGAATAAGTGAGGGATTTTAAAGTGAATTTAGAAGAAGCAAAGCTTAAGCTTTCAAAGTACGGACAGGAACAGATATTAAGATATTATGACGAATTATCAGATGATGAGAAGAATGCACTTCTTGAACAGATTGATAAGACTGATATGGAGGTTTTATCAGCTATTGAACATAAATCTGAACTTGTTAAGAAGGGGGAAATCACACCTCTTGATGCCATGGAACTTGATGAGATAGCAGCTAATTATGATACATTTAAGAATACAGGTGTAGAGGCAATTAAAGCCGGAAAAGTCGGAGCAATTCTTCTTGCAGGCGGAATGGGAACAAGACTTGGTTCTGATAATCCTAAAGGAATGTATAATGTAGGTGTTAACAAGGAACTTTATATATTCGAGTGCCTTATTAATAATCTTATGGATGTTGTTAAGGAAACAGATACATATATACATTTATTTGTTATGACAAGTGAGAAGAATAATGATGCTACAGTTTCTTTCTTTGAAGAAAAGGATTTCTTTGGATATAAGAGTGAATATGTACATTTCTTCAAGCAGGAGATGGCAGCAGCTACTGATTATGATGGTAAGATATACCTTGAAGAGAAGGGAAGAATGGCTACATCACCTAATGGTAATGGCGGCTGGTATATATCTTTAAAGAAGGCTGGATTAACAGAGGTTCTTGAGAATAATGGAATTGAGTGGCTGAATGTATTTGCTGTTGATAATGTTCTTCAGAGAATTGCAGACCCTGTATTTATCGGTGCTACAATTGAAAAACACTGTGCAGTTGGTTCTAAGGTTGTAAGAAAGGCAGCTCCTGATGAGAAGGTAGGTGTTATGTGCCTTGAAGATGGCAAGCCTTCTATTGTTGAGTATTATGAACTTACTAAAGAGATGATGGATGCTAAGAATGCAAAGGGCGACCCTGCATATAATTTCGGAGTTATTCTTAACTATCTGTTCAGGGTTTCTGACCTTGAAAGAATTGTTGGAAAGAATCTTCCATTACATATTGTTGAAAAGAAGATTCCATATATTGATGCGAATGGTAATTTAATCAAACCGGAAAAGCCTAACGGATATAAGTTCGAAGGTCTTGTTCTTGATATGATTCATGAGCTTGACAGCTGTCTGCCATTCGAGGTGGTAAGAGAAAAGGAATTTGCACCAATTAAGAATGCAACAGGTGTTGATTCGGTTGAATCAGCAAGAGAACTTCTTAAGAAGAATGGTGTTGCAATTTAGTTCTTTTTGTTGTATGTTATTAATAAGCGCTGTACAACTGGCGGAAGATGCCTTATAGGCATTGTGGGATAACCCACAGGGAGTACAGTTTATATTAAGAAAAGCCGACCGCCTGGGCAACGTTAAGCTATAAGCTGCGTTCCCAGATGGTCGGCTTTTTTGCATTTGCTGCATGCGGCAAATTAGTAGCGATGAGAATAGGAGTGAAAATTCACAATCATGCTTGCATGGATTGGGGATTTTTCACGGATATTCGAGGAGCACCGCGACAATGCCAGAATGAAATTCTGGCATCTTCGCTACTCACGCAAAAGAACCATGAATAACGAATGCAGTCAATACATTTAACAGGAGGTCAGTTATGACAATTAAGAATCTTTCAGAAGAATTATCAGGATGTGCTTATCCAGGAAGAGGAATTGTTGCCGGTATGTCAGAGGATGGCAAGAAGGCAGTTTCAGCTTACTTTATTATGGGAAGAAGCGAGAGCAGCCGTAACCGTGTATTTGTACAGGATGGTGAGGGCATAAGAACAGAGGCTTTTGATCCTTCAACACTTTTAGTTGCACCAGAACTTATTATCTATGCTCCAGTCAGAGTACTTGGAAACAATACTATTGTTACTAATGGTGATCAGACTGATACAGTTTATGATGGACTTTCAGAGGGTAAAACATTTGAAGAATCTTTAAGAGTAAGAAAATATGAGCATGATGCACCTAACTATACACCAAGAATTTCAAGTGTGCTTCATATTGAGAATAATGAATATTCATATGCAATGTCTATATTAAAGAGCCACAATGGCAATCCTGACATCTGTGAGAGACACACATATACATATGATGCAGCATTTGCAGGAGAAGGACATTATATCCATACATATATGGGTGATGGTAATCCACTTCCAAGCTATGAGGGAGAACCTACATGGGTTAAGATATCTGGAGATATCGAAGAATTTACACAGACTATCTGGAATAGTCTTAATGCTGATAACAAGGTTTCACTTTTTGTAAGATACATTGATATTGCTACAGGTGAATATGAGACAAGAATAATCAACAAGAATGTAAAATAATTATATATAAGGAGAATAAAAATGAACGAATTTCAGTTAAAGTACGGATGCAACCCTAATCAGAAGCCTTCAAGAATATTTATGGCAGACGGAAGTGACCTTCCAGTAGAGATTCTTAACGGCAGACCGGGATATATTAATTTCCTTGATGCATTTAACGGATATCAGCTTGTTAAGGAGTTAAAGAAAGCTACAGGACTTCCAGCAGCAACATCTTTTAAGCATGTATCTCCAGCAGGTGCTGCAGTAGGACTTCCTCTTACAGATGTTGAAAAAAAGATTTACTGGGTTGATGAAGCAATCGGCGAATTAAGTCCAATTGCATGCGCATATGCAAGAGCAAGAGGCGCAGACAGAATGTCATCATTCGGTGATTTCATATCATTATCAGATGTATGTGATGTTGCTACAGCAAAGCTTATCCAGCATGAGGTTTCAGACGGAATTGTTGCTCCTGGATATGAACCGGAGGCACTTGAGATATTAAAGTCTAAGAAGAAAGGTAACTATAACATCATTAAGATTGACCCTGAGTATAAGCCTGAACCAATCGAGAGAAAGCAGGTATTTGGTGTAACATTTGAACAGGGAAGAAATGAGTTCGTTATTGATAAGGAGCTTTTAACAAATGTTGTTACAGAGAACAAGGAAATTCCTGAGTCAGCCAAGATTGACATGATTATTGCTCTTATCACACTTAAGTATACACAGTCTAATTCTGTATGCTATGTAAAGAATGGACAGGCAATCGGTATCGGTGCAGGACAGCAGTCAAGAATCCACTGTACAAGACTTGCTGGACAGAAGGCTGATAACTGGTATCTCCGTCAGAATCCAAAGGTTCTTAATCTTCCATTTAAGGACGGTGTAGGACGCGCTGACAGAGATAATGCAATTGACCTTTATATCGGTGATGAATATGAAGATATCCTCAATGACTGGGAGAGAGTATTTACAGAGAAACCATCTGTATTCACAGTTGAGGAGAAGAAGGAATGGCTTGCAGGCAACACTGATGTAACAATCGGTTCAGATGCATTCTTCCCATTCGGAGATAATATTGAGAGAGCATATAAGTCAGGTGTTAAATATGTTGCACAGCCAGGCGGTTCAGTAAGAGATGCACAGGTTATTGAAACAGCCAATAAACATGGAATGGCTATGTGCTTTACAGGAATGAGATTGTTCCATCATTAATAAAAATAGTGCGTAAAAATGTTGATAATTACTCATATTTATTGACTTTAAAGCCTTTATTTGTTAAAATTTACTCAATTAAAACATGTAACAATTGAAAAAAGAGGTGGTTTTAGCATGAAGATTCAAGATTTTGCTGATATGGAGAGATTTGAATCAATTATGTCTGATTGGGCTACGGCAACTGGATTAGCCACAGTAGCTGTTGGTGCTGATGGAAAGTATATATCCGGATGTTACAACTTCACAGATTTTTGTATAAAGCTTACGAGGGGAAGTAAGGAAGGATGCAGAAGATGTGAGAAATGTGATGCGGAAGGACATGGCGTATATCATTGCCATGCTGGACTGGTTGATTTTGGTATTCCACTTAAGTTAAATGACGGAACAGTTCTTGGTTCTGTAATTGGAGGACAGGTATTACCAGAACATCCTGATGAAGAGAAATTCAGAGGCGTTGCAAGAGAACTGGGAATTGATGAGGATGAGTATATTGAGGCGTTAGGAAAAGTTACAGTAAGAACAGAGGATGAAATTAATGCAGCAGCGAACCTTTTGGGAGCGGTACTTAATAATTTTATTAATTCTGAATATAATTCTAAGTACAATGGTGAATTAATTTCAAAGCTTACAGGTGGAGTTAAGAACTGTGAGGAATATGTACGGGATATTAAAGAGAATACCAAGCAGCTTGATGGTATTCAGAGAAAGCAGAATATTCTTGCACTTAACGCATCAATTGAAGCTGCAAGAGCTGGTGAAGCTGGAAGAGGCTTTTCAGTAGTAGCTTTAGAGGTAGGAAAGCTTGCTAAGAGCTGTACTGATCTTAATAACAGAATTACTTCAACTGTTGAGAACATATCAGATGTTATTCATGATATGGCTGATATAGGAAACAGATAAAAGGTTTTAATGAGTAATTACATATAAGTGAATGTCAACTGCAACACACAACTGGTTGACATTCACTTTTTTCAGTTCTATAATCAAAAGAAATATTTTTCAAAAGAGGTACATAATATGACACCATTAGAACTGGCAGAAGAGATTATTAACGGTAGAAGAATTACAAGACAGGATGATTTATCATTTTTTCTTAGCTGCGATTTAGATGAACTTTGTGAAGGTGCTGACAGGATAAGAAAACATTTTGTGGGAGACAGGGTTGACTTATGTTCTATAATTAATGGAAGAAGTGGTAAATGTCCAGAAGATTGTAAGTACTGTGCGCAGTCTGCACATAACCATACTGACTGTGAAGTGTATGATTTTCTTCCTGAAGAGGATATTGTAAAAGCATGTAAGATGAATGAGGCAGAAGGTGTTGACCGTTTCTCAATTGTTACAGCTGGAAAGGCTCTCACCGGTGAAGAGTTTGAAAAAGCTATTCATGCTTATGAAACTATGAATAAGGAATGCGATATTGAGCTGTGCGCATCTATGGGATTCCTTAATGCAGAGCAGCTTCACAGACTTCATGAAGCGGGAGTAACAAGTTATCACCATAACATTGAGACATCAAGAAGGAATTTTCCTAATATATGCACTACACATACATATGACATGAAGATTGAAACTTTAAAGCTTGTAAAGGCAGAAGGCATGTGGGCATGTTCAGGTGGTATAATAGGAATGGGTGAAGACTGGGAGGACAGACTTGATATGGCAGTAAGCCTTGCAGAAGTCGGAGTTGATTCTATTCCTCTTAATGCACTTATGCCTATTAAGGGAACACCTCTTGAGAATGAGAGAAGACTTACAGAGCCTGAGATATTAAGGACAATTGCGTTTTTCAGATATATTAACCCAGAGGCTGATATAAGACTCGGTGCAGGAAGAGCACTTCTTACAGAAGACGGAATCAAGGCATTCCAGTCTGGTGCGTCTGCTACTATCACAGGTAATATGCTTACTACTGTTGCATGTGCTACAATAAGAAGTGATAAGAATATGTTAAAGGACATTGGAAGAGAGACAAAATAATGAGATTAACTAAATATTTGAAAAAAGGAATGACTGTGTTACTTACAGCGACATTTTGCATGGGAATGTCAGCAGGACTGACTGGCTGTGTAAATGATACAACAAAAAAGGATTCTAAGGATATTGATACATTCAGAATCATGATTGCACCATATCAGGATGCTGATACACTGCTTTCAGGACTTGAGCCTCTTGGCGGCATGATTAAGGATGAGCTTGCCACACAGGGGTATAATGTAGGCAATGTTGAGATTACTGTAGGAACTTCTTACAGTGCTGTAGGAGAGGCGTTAAGTGCCGGAACAGCGGATGCAGGCTTTATCTCAGGCGGAACTTATGTTACATATGATGATGACTGTGATGTGCTGCTTACTGCACAGAGAAAGGCTATTAATAAGGATTCCCTTAATGCAAAGGACTGGAATGACGGAACAGAGGAAGTGTTCACAGATAATCTTACAACATATTACCGTTCAATTATTCTTGCGGGACCAAGTGCAAAGGGAGAGGAACTTGCAGCCAAGGTTAATACAGGTCAGAAGCTTACCTGGGATGACTTAAACAGCGCAACATGGGCTGTAATGGGTGCATCATCAGCATCAGGTTATATATATCCAAGCCTGTGGCTTTACAATAATTATGGTAAGCAGATAAGCGACCTTGCAAATGTTGTACAGTCAGATTCGTATACAACATCCATGTCACGGCTTGCAGCCGGACAGGTTGATGTTATCGTTGGCTTTGCACATATGAGAGCAAAATATGCAGCCAACTGGATGAGTAAATTTGGTGGTACTGATGACTGCTATAAGCAGACTGCAGTTTTGGCAGTGACAGATCAGATAATGGATGATACAATATGTGTTAGTAAGAATTCAGATATTATGTCGGAAGGCTTTAAGAAAGCATTTGCAGATGCTTGCATTAATATAGGAAAAAGTGAAGACGGACTTAAAGTTTTGAATGTATTAAGCCATATTGGATATCAGTATGCCGAAAGCTCTGATTATGATGCTGAGCGTGCGGCACAGAATATGTTAAAGAAATAATTCACCTTTAAGCTGTCTGGGAGGACAATATACATGTTGCAGATAGACGGTGTCAGTAAAGTATATAAAGGTGGAGATAAAGCCCTTGAGAATATCAGTTTTTCGGTAGAGCAGGGCGAATTCATATCGGTAATTGGAAAGAGTGGTGCTGGAAAGACCACTCTTTTTCGCATGCTTAACGGAATGATTAAGCCGACCACAGGAAGCATTATTATTAATAATCAGGATTTTGCGAAGCTGAAAGGAAAAAAGAAAAGAGATATCCAGAAAACAATAGGAACTATATATCAGGACTTCTGCCTTGTTGATACACTGACCTGTTTTGATAATGTGCTTAACGGGGCACTGGCAGAAAGAAATGCTTTTCAGACACTTTTCGGTATATTTACTAAGGAACAGAAAGAATATGCAGAAAAGCAGCTTGAGGCGGTAGGACTGTCTGAAAAAATGTATTCGTATGCTGGAAAGTTATCAGGCGGACAGAAGCAGAGAGTTGCAATTGCCAGGGCATTAATGCAGAAACCGGATATTATTCTTGCGGATGAGCCGGTTGCTTCATTAGACCCTTATAGTGCTGAACAGATTACAGATATTCTTGTGCAGCTTAATAAGCAGTACAATATGACTGTTATTATGAACAGTCATTCAGTAGAACTTGCATTGAAGAAATCAGACAGAATTATTGGAATTGCTGATGGAAAACTGGTTCTTGATAAAAAGTCGTCAGAGGTAACAAATGAAGATATCAGGTTCGTATATGGTGGTGCGTATGAAAAGTATGAATAGAATGAAGGTTATCAGAAGAATAACTGTTCTGATAATGCTTCTCATAATTATATTCTGCTTTGCTGTGACGGGCTTTGACATGGGCGTGATTATAAGGAGAGGTGATCAGGCGGTATTATTCATAAAAAGAATGTTTCCACCGGATACGGCATATTGCGGTAAGATTATAGAGCCACTTATTAAGACAGTGCAGATGTCGGTTGCGGGTACATTTATCGGTGCTGTGCTTGGACTTTTTACTGCATTTTTATATGCGGACAATATTATTAAGAAGCCTTATGTAAGAATTGTTATAAGGGTTATTGTGCAGTGCGTAAGGACAATCCCTGTGCTTATACTGGCACTTGTTGCAACATTTATATGGGGACTTGGTGCGGCAGCAGGTACGATTGCCATTGCTGTGTCGACATGGGCGGTAATGGCAAGAATCGGCGGCGAGGATATAGAAGGTCTGTCGATGAAGCCGTATGAAGCGGTTACAGCCACGGGAGCAGGAAGGTTCAAAGCATTTTCAAGGACGGTTCTTATTGAACTGATGCCGGGTTATCTTAATAATTCTCTGTATGTGCTGGAAGCCAATATAAGACATGCTGCGATTCTTGGTTATGTCGGAGCAGGCGGAATCGGACTTTTACTTAATGAGAAGATAAGCTGGCGAGAATATAGCAGAGTCGGAATGATTCTTGTTATGCTTTTTGGCGCAGTCCTTGTGATTGAGGGAATAAGTACATTTTTAAAGGCATATCTTGATGGACGGATTAAGAGAAACAGGACTGCAAATGTGATTATAAGTGTATGTATCATGGCACTTTTCGTGTACAGCCTCAGTGCAATCAAAGATGTGTCGGCTTCAAAGCTTGGAATTAAGGTTGTTGGCGCTATTGCACACGGAATCACGCACCCTGACTGGAATTATATGTTTATGTCAGGAAAAAGCGGCGTTATGTACCTTATGCTTGAGACTATTGCAATCGCTGTTGCTGGAACATGTGCAGGTGTGGTGTTTGCTGTCCTGCTTACTTTAATTAATTCGAGAAAATTCGTTCCTGCACCTATGGCTTTTGTGGGAAGACTTATTGTGATGGCGATAAGAACTGTCCCTGTGTATGTGTATGGACTTATATTTATAAGAGTTACAGGACCGGGCAGCTTTGCCGGTGTGCTTACAATGATGATGTGCAGCATCGGGCTTCTTACGAAGCGTTTTACTGTTGCGGTTGATAACTGGAATATGGCGGCATGGAATGCATACAAATGTGCAGGAACAGGCTTTATTGCAAGACTAAGATATGTGGCAGTACCGGAACTTAAGTATCAGTTTAAAGATGCCGTGATGTACAGGCTTGATGTGAATGTAAGGTCGGCAAGTACTTTGGGACTTGTAGGTGCAGGCGGAATCGGCGCCCCACTGATTGTCTATATGAACAATTACAGATGGGACGCCGTCGGCTCAATTCTTATTGTATTATTCGTTGTTGTTCTTCTGATAGAACTTCTGTCAAAATGTTTAAAAAAAATACATTAGGCTTTCTTAAACTTACTGTAGTCGATAACATATATGAAAATGTACAGAATAATATAAAGTATTATTGCTCCGATTACATCAATTACAGAATGCTGTTTTAAGAACATTGTTGCAAGGCATATAAGGATACAGAGAATAGAAGATAAGGTCTTTGTTACGGTGTGTCCTTTTAATGCTTTGCAGCGAAGCAATGCAAAATTAACTGCCAGTGAGTTGTACACATGTATACTTGGGAATACATTTGTTGAAGTATCTATTGTGTATAGTGCATTGATTATCTTTCCACAGAAGTTATCAGGTATATGGTCAGGTCTTAATGTAAGACCATTAGGATATATCATGCATATAGTAAGAGAGAGTGACATACCAATTATGAGTGATAACGCAAACTGTATGAATTCTTTATTATCTGCCTTAAAATACATATATATGCACGCCGCAGCCACATATAAAAACCATAATACATATGGAATTATAAAGTACTCACAGAAAGGTATCATATCATCAAAAGGAATATTGATGATATGAAGCCCGGGATAATCACTGTTAATTACTTTCTCGAGAGTCGAAAACCATGGAAGGTATATAAATATATATGCTGCAAAGCAGATTCTCCAGCCTTTTCTTTTAAAAAAATCTTTCAATCTTGTACACCTCTACATTTTTTAATATTATTAGCAAAATATTTCAAAATTATATCATTGTTGCTGAATAAATGCAATATAATACGGTTTTGTAGGTTTACAAATCAAATAAACATGTAATATAATAATATGACACATTTAATGCAGGAGAATTATAATGTTACATATAAATCATTTAAAGAAGAGCTTTGGTAAGACAGAAGTTCTTACTGATGTTGAATATATATTTAATAAAGGCAGGATATATCCTATTCTTGGAGGTCCGGGTGCAGGAAGAACAACTCTTTTTGAGTGTATAGCAGGAGATATTCCTGTGGATTCAGGAGAGATTAAGACTAAGGAGAAAAGTACATTGTTTTTTGCTGCAAAGCAGAGCGTTCTTCCTATGCTTATAACAGGCTACCAGTTTATTAATATGTTGTGCGATATGAACAGGGACTGTGAAGAACCGGAATATTATTTTGAAAAGGTAAAGCTTTCACAGGAAATAAGAGATAAGCATATTGCTGAGTACAGCTTTGAAGAGAAGAAGAGACTTCAGCTTGCAGCATTTCTTATCCAGAAGCCATATGTAATGATGTTTGATGAAGCACTTGATTACTGTACTGATGAGTATATTGATGATATGCTTGAGGTACTTAATGAGATGAAGGATGAACATATTATCCTGATATCTACAGGACTCCTTGAAATTGCACACAGAATCTCACAGGATGTTGTTGTGCTTAATAATGGGGAACTTAATCAGATATCATATGAAACAATGCAGATTCCTGAGATTAAGGCAGCTGTATTAGATATACTTGGGGAGGCAGACAATGAAATTATTTAGAAAGCTGTTTGCTGAGAAAATATTACGTTTTTATGAAGGAACTGAAGGTGGAATCCATCTTATAAAAAGACTGCCTTTTGTAAGAAACCATATAAAAGATGATGCGTTTGGCGAGAAGTCGAAAGGCAGGCTGGCAGTAGGAATTGTGTCACAGATATTCATGCTGTTATGGGAGTTTATAAGAAAATTTTTGTATGTGTTATTGTTTATGTTTATTCCATATATGATTATGGCACATTTTTTCCCACTGATTAAAATTCATCAGGACACAACAATAATATATCTTTTTGTAATGCTTTCAACTATATGCGGAAGTCTTGCAAATACTACGATTTTTGCGATGGGCGACAGGGATTACCTTATGATCAGGGTTATGCTTGTGAGTCCATATATGAATTTCCTTGGGAAATTTATATATAAAATAGCAACAGAGTTTGTATTTTATTTTATAATTCTTATGATTTTTCAGGTACCTGTTCTTAACAGTCTGATGCTGTGTATTCTTACGGTATGTTCAAGACCGATAGGAGAAATGTTTGCTATCATAGCATTTGACCATTTCAGGGGAATATATGAGAACAGAAGCGTACTTAATGGTACAATTATGGCGATATGTGTTCTTCTGGCATATGGTCTTCCGGTGCTTAACAGAAGCGTTTCTCCAACATGGATTTATGCAATACATCCATTTGTTGTGCTGATTATGTTTCTTCTTGGTGCGGGTGCTATGTACTTCTTATGGTGGTATAAGTATTACAGAGTAATTATAAGAGAAGCAATGCATAATAAGAGAGAATTTTGATGACAGGAGGCAGCTATGAACCAGAAAAGTAAGAAATTTCAGACAAGAATGCTTACATGTATTGTTCTGGTAGTGTTCTGCCTGATTGTTATTGCAATATTTGCATACAGTTATATTTCAAGATATGAAAGTAAGAAGTTAGACATTAAATCAAGATATACATTCAGTATAGATGTTGATTCTAATGTTACGGGATATTCCAATGAGGATATGACTGAGTTAGCCAAGGCATGGCTTAATAAATATGTTAACCAGTACAGACAGAGATTTGTATCATATTCCATGTCTGTAAAGAAATATGGTATTGATTCAGTAACTATGCTGGATTCGGATAATAATACTGTATTATTATCTTTCTGGGTTGTTCCACAGGACACAGAGTCTGATTATTTTTCATCATGGGATGGAATAATGGATAATGGTGTACTTAAATGTGAATGGGTAGTATCTTTTTATATCGATGATAATTTTAATGATACCGGAACTCTTTATGTTACATCAGTACTCAGTTCGGAAGATTATGGACTGAAGCAGTATTATGCCAATCTTGGCATTGATTCCGGCGGAGATACAGAAGTTACGACTAATTCTAATAAGGATCAGCTTGCCAATTATGTAGTCAGGGATAATTCGCTGTATGTAACATATGACGGAGGCGAAAAATATGTTACTGTGCCGGCTTCGTATTCATATCTTTTGTATGAGGATAACAGCACAACCTCTTTAAAAGAAGGTAGTTACATGATAACAACAGAAAAAACGGCTTTTGTATATGGAGGAAAGATCGCTAATAGTACGAAAGTACCTGTTACTGTTATTTATTCCGATGATAAAGGTGAGAACTGGACTACATGTGAGCTTGATAACATATATAATGCAGATTATTATTATGTTAAATTTTTTGATGTTAACAATGGTGTTGTTATATGCGGTTACGCTAAAAGCAATGACACCAATGAATCATCCAGAATATATAAAACATCTAACGGCGGAGAAAGCTGGGAAACAGTAGGAAGCGGTCCTGCAACCAATATTATCAAAGGAGTTGTGTATGTGACTGCAGATGTAGGATTTTTCTGTTATGATTATGTTGATGGAATGGATAGTAACCTGTATAAAACAGATGATGGTGGAAAAACATTTGCAAAGGTAATACTTGAAGCACAGGAACTTGACAGTTCGGCAGCTAACAGCCAGAATCAGGAAAGTTCTTCTAAATCCGATGGAACAACATCTGTGACTTCAGAGTCAACAGAACAGTTAAAATGGAATGACGTATATAAAGAGGCACTCGTTCCGGTTGTTGATTCTACAGGGATAATAACTATTTATCTTACCCAGGGAAAGAATGGTGTGTATAATGACGGCAAGACCGCAGCGAAGTACCAGTCTTCGGATAATGGAAGTACATGGAAGTATATAGGCCAGATGGAAATAAAAGATTAAAAATTTATTAAAATCATTTTAATATTTGAATAATATAAATACGCGTGGTAATATTATATCTGTAAAGGTATTCTATTATGCGCGTGTTTTTATTTTATGAATTTTTCGGATGTTATCATGCATGAATTGTGAGCATGTGTGAGGAGAATTTTATGAAACATTTGAAAAGAAAAATTATTGCGGGAATTGTGATTTTTCTGATTGCAGTGTGTGCAACGGGATTTGCAATATTTGCGGCTGTGGATGAGTATAAGGTTGAACATAGCATAACAATTGATTTAGGCGGTGGCAGATGCACAGATATTTATTATGAATCACAGGAAGACAGAGGCCCCAATGCCGGGAAGTGGTTTAAAGATTTGAGAGTAGGTAAATATCTTGCAGATAAATATGGAAAGTATCATACAATTGCAGGTTATAATGCTTCTGTGCCTAAAGATGGAACAACAGTTTCTAATTATTATGACTGTGTCGGAGTAACTCCTTATGTAAGGATTGAAGGAGTTTCAAGAGCTGGATATATATTTACAGGATGGGAAGTTTCTGGTGCAGGAAAATCATATTATGATTTTGGAACAGCAGGCGTGAGGGTTGATATTGGTGCTTATACAAATAAGAACATTACAATAAAGGCAAAGTGGAAACGCTGTGATTACGATGTTAAGGCTAATATATTTTTCCTGTCTGATAATGAAGAATGGATAAAAGAAGAAAGCTATAACAGTCATGCAAGATTGAATATAGATATTAATGGGCAGAGAAAACAGAATTCTGTTTATCAATATTTAGAAAAAATAACCGGGGATTCTACATATTCAATAAGCGTAAATACTTATCCTGGATGGAAAACAGACTGGGAGTACAGCAGTAGTCTTAGCGGTACAGTGCTTGATAATGTAACTGTGAATATTTATATACGCCCGATAGTTTATGAGGTGCATTTGTATGGAAATAAGCCTCAGGCTTCCAGCGGGAATCTGGGAAACAGGAGTATTGCAGGCTGGCAGTGGGATGAATCGGGATTCTATAAAAGAAAGTTCATATATGACAGAATAGGTGAACTGCCCGAGGTTTCCGATGTATATGGGATTTCAGGGTGGACAGGCATATGCTGGAAAAAGAATGATAATTCATTAGTAAGACCTTTTAATAATACCAGAAACACATTGTCATATATAGACGGAGACATAGTGGATTTGAATGCTGTGTGGAAAGAAAACTCATACAGCCTCGGCATGGATGTCAATGGTGGATATGGAAATGATACAATAATTGTAACAGGTTATGAGCAGGATAATCATCTTCCTAATGAACTTACAAGACCAGGATATAATTTTGATTCATGGAATTCTGAAAAGGATGGAAAGGGAACCAGATATGAAAAGGGGGATACTGTATCAAAACTGGTAGATGTTGATGGCGGAATGTATTATATATATGCGCAGTGGTCGAAGAAAAAGAGAATATGTCTGAAAGTTTCGAGCGGTACATATAAGAAAGAACTCATTAATGATTCTGTGTATAATAATGCACAGGGATGGTTTGATGAATATGGCAGGGGAGGTTCTGATGGAGAAAGAACTGTCCCAGATGAAAAATGCATACAGATATGGACGATCAATGATGATGGAATAACGCAGAACAGGTAGTTTACTATGCTGGTCATAACAGGTCTGGAAAAGGTTCAGACCTGTTATTGGCTGCAATATCCGTTATATACATATAAGTATGTATTTTTATGCAAAACATAGATAAATATTTGCTTGAAAATTACATTTAACTATGGTAACATATTGTAAAGTTTGAGAGAAAAAAGGCATTTTTGTGTCTTTTTTTTTGCGCAAAAGTCATTTTGGCGCCTCTTGGCATATGATTAAATTAAATAAACGAAAGGAATTAAGGTGGCATTCATGAAAGCATTTTTGATACTTGAAGATGGAACGGTCTTTGAAGGAACCAGCATAGGTTCGACCCGCGAAGTTATTAGTGAGATTGTCTTTAACACATCTATGACAGGATATCTGGAGGTGCTGACTGATCCTTCATACGCAGGACAGGCAGTAACAATGACATATCCTCTTATCGGTAATTACGGAGTGTGCTATAAGGATATGGAATCCCAGAAAGCATGGCCAGATGGATATATTGTACGTGAGCTTTCCAGAATGGCAAGCAACTTCAGAAATGAAGATCCTATCCAGAAATTCCTTCTTGATAATGATATCCCAGGTATTTGTGGGATTGACACAAGAGCCCTTACTAAGATATTAAGAGAAAAGGGTACTATGAACGGTATGATTACAACTAATGAGAATTATAAGCTTGATGAGGTACTTCCTAAGATTAAGGAGTACAGTGTTAAGGGTGTTGTAAGAAAGGTTACATGTTCAGAAAAGTATGTTCTTCCGGGAAAAGGACCTAAGGTTGCGCTTATGGACTTTGGAGCAAAGAAGAATATTGCAAGATCACTTAATAACAGAGGTTGTGAAGTTACAGTATATCCTGCATATACTAAGGCAGAAGAGATTCTTGCATCTAATCCTGATGGAATTATGTTATCTAACGGTCCTGGAGATCCTAAGGAATGTGTAGAGATAATTGAAGAGATTAAGAAACTGTATAACAGCAATGTACCAATATTTGCAATCTGTCTTGGACATCAGCTTATGGCACTTGCTACTGGTGCTGATACACACAGACTTAAGTACGGTCACAGAGGTGCCAACCACCCTGTTAAGGATTTAAAGACTGGCAAATGTTATATTTCATCACAGAACCACGGTTATGTTGTAGATGAAAGCACATTAGACAGCAAGGTTGCAGTACCTGCATTTGAAAATGTTAATGATAAGACTAATGAGGGACTTGAGTATGTTGGAAAGAATATATTCACAGTACAGTTCCACCCGGAAGCTTGCGCAGGTCCACAGGATACAGCGTACCTGTTTGACAGATTTATGGACATGATGAAGAAGGAGGACTAAGAACATGCCAAAGAATGAGAGTATTAAGAAAGTATTAGTTATAGGTTCTGGTCCAATCGTTATTGGTCAGGCAGCAGAATTTGACTATGCCGGAACACAGGCATGCCGTTCTCTTAAAGAAGAAGGAATTGAAGTAGTACTGGTTAACTCTAACCCTGCTACTATCATGACAGATAAAGATATCGCTGATGAGGTATATATTGAGCCTCTTACAGTTGAAGCGTTAAAGCAGATTATCTTAAAGGAAAAGCCAGACAGCATCTTACCTACACTTGGTGGACAGGCTGGACTTAACCTTGCAATGGAAATCGCTGAGACAGGATTCCTTGAAGAACATAATGTAAAGCTTATCGGTACAACTGCACTTACAATTAAGAAGGCAGAAGACCGTCTTATGTTCAAGGAAACTATGGAAAAGATTGGTGAGCCATGTGCACCATCACTCGTTGTTAACAATGTTGAAGATGGTGAAGCATTTGCAGCAAAGATTGGTTACCCAGTAGTTCTTCGTCCTGCTTATACACTTGGCGGAAGCGGCGGCGGTATCGCTAACAATGTACAGGAATTAAGAGAAATCCTTGAGAATGGTTTAAGACTTTCAAGAGTTGGTGAGGTTCTTGTTGAGCGTTGTATCGCCGGCTGGAAGGAAATCGAATACGAAGTAATGCGTGACAGCAACGGAACATGTATTACTATCTGTAACATGGAGAATATCGACCCTGTTGGTGTTCATACAGGTGACAGTATCGTAGTAGCTCCTTCACAGACACTTTCTGATAAGGAATACCAGATGTTAAGAACATCTGCATTAAGAATTATTGATGAATTAGGTATCACAGGTGGATGTAATGTACAGTATGCACTTCATCCAGACAGTTTTGAGTACTGTGTAATCGAAGTTAACCCTCGAGTAAGCCGTTCATCAGCATTAGCATCTAAGGCAACAGGTTATCCTATTGCTAAGGTTGCAGCTAAGATTGCACTTGGTTACACACTTGATGAGATTAAGAATGCGGTTACAGGAAAGACATATGCCAGCTTCGAGCCAGCACTTGATTACTGCGTAGTTAAGATTCCAAGACTTCCATTTGATAAGTTTATCTCAGCAAAGAGAACACTTACAACACAGATGAAGGCTACTGGTGAGGTTATGAGTATTTCTGATAACTTTGAGGGTGGTCTTATGAAGGCTATCCGTTCTCTTGAACAGCATGTTGACAGCCTTATGTCATATGACTTTACAAAGCTTACAGATGAAGAGCTTCTTGAAGAGCTTGCAATTGTAGATGATAGAAGAATCTGGAAGATAGCTGAAGGTTTAAGAAGACACATTTCTGCAGCCAAGATGCATGATATTACTAAGATTGACTTATGGTTTATTGATAAGCTCCAGATTATTGTTGATATGGAGAATGCTCTTAAGAGAGGACCTCTTACAGAGAGTCTTTTAAGAGAAGCTAAGAGAATTGAGTTCCCTGATAATGTTATTGGAGATTTAACAGGCCACACAGAAAGAGAAATCAAGGAATTAAGAGACCAGTATAATATCCATGCAGCATTTAAGATGGTTGATACATGTGCTGCTGAGTTCGCAGCAACAACTCCATACTACTATTCAGTATATGGCAGTGAGAATGAAGCTGTAGAGACTAAGGATAAGAAGAAGGTTCTTGTACTTGGTTCTGGTCCAATCAGAATCGGGCAGGGTATTGAGTTCGACTTCTGTTCAGTTCATTGTACATGGGCATTCAAGAAGGAAGGCTTTGAGACAATTATTATTAACAATAACCCAGAGACAGTTTCTACTGACTTTGATATTGCTGATAAGCTTTACTTTGAGCCACTTACAGCAGAAGATGTTGAATCTATCGTAGATTTTGAGAAGCCGGACGGAGCAGTTGTACAGTTCGGTGGACAGACAGCTATCAAGCTTACAGAAGCACTTATGAAGATGGGTGTTCCTATTCTTGGAACTAAGGCAGAAGATGTTGATGCTGCTGAAGATAGAGAGCTTTTTGATGAGATTCTTGAGCAGACACAGATTCCAAGAGCTAAGGGACAGACTGTATTTACAGTTGAGGAAGCTCTTAAGGCTGCCAATGAACTTGGATATCCAGTGCTTGTAAGACCTTCATATGTACTTGGTGGACAGGGTATGCAGATTGCTGTATCTGATGAAGATGTAGTTGAATTCATGAACATCATCAACAGAATTAAGCAGGATCACCCAATTCTTGTTGATAAGTACCTTATGGGTAAGGAAATCGAGGTTGATGCTGTATGCGATGGTCAGGATATTCTTATTCCTGGTATCATGGAGCATATTGAGAGAGCTGGTATCCATTCAGGAGACAGTATTTCAGTATATCCAGCTAAGTCTATATCACCTAAGATTGTAGATATGATTGAAGATTATACAGGAAGACTTGCAAGAGCACTTCATGTAAAGGGTATGATTAATATCCAGTTTATCGTATATAATGATCAGGTATATGTAATTGAGGTTAACCCTCGTTCAAGCCGTACAGTACCATACATCAGCAAGGTTACAGGTATTCCAATTGTTAAGCTTGCAACACAGGTTATTATCGGTAAGACAATTAAGGAATTAGGATATGAGCCAGGACTTCAGAAGGCAGCAGATTACTATGCAATTAAGATGCCTGTATTCTCATTTGAGAAGATCAGAGGAGCTGATATCAGCCTTGGACCAGAGATGAAGTCTACTGGTGAGTGTCTTGGTATATCTAAGAGCTTTGATGAGGCACTTTATAAGGCATTCGAGGGAGCTGGAATCAGACTTCCAAAGCATAAGCAGATTATCATGACTCTTGCAGATAAGGATAAGCAGGATGGTATTGATATTGCACAAAGATTCGAAGCATTAGGTTACAAGATTTATGCTTCAAGAGGAACAGCCAAGGTTCTTAAGGAAAATGGCGTACATGCAATTCAGGTTAATAAGATTGGACAGGAAGCACCTACACTTCTTGACCTTATCTTAGAGCATAAGATTGACCTTGTAATTGATACACCTGAGAGTGGAATTGAGAGAGCCAAGGACGGATTCCTTATCAGAAGATATGCTATCGAGACAGGCGTTCACTGCCTTACAAGTCTAGATACAGCCCATGCACTTATTTCAAGTCTTGAGCATGCATTTAATAATCAGGAATTATCTATAGTTGATATTGCAAAGATTGATAATCGTGGTAATAATTAATCTGTGATATTTAATGAAGAGGCACTGTGGAAACACGGTGTCTCTTTTTGCTAAACAGTTGACCGACTTGATATTATTAGGTATAATCCATAAGTATATATTAAAAAAGGGAAGGTTATGAAATGAACGAAAATCGTAATTCATTCAAGGGCTCTATAGGGTTCGTCCTTGCGGCAGCGGGTAGTGCTGTAGGACTTGGTAACATATGGAGATTTCCTTATTTGGCAGCTAAAGATGGAGGAGGATTATTCCTCGTTATTTACATTGTATTAGCATTAACATTTGGTTTTACTCTACTCACAACAGAAATTGCTATTGGACGAAAGACAAAGCAGAGTCCGCTTACAGCTTACAGCAAGTTAAAGAGTAAGTGGAAGCCACTGGGTATTATAGCGTGTATTGTACCTATAATGATATTTCCATACTATGTAACAATTGGCGGATGGGTACTTAAGTATCTTCTTGTTTATATTACAGGTAATGGACATGCAGCAGCACAGGACGGATATTTCTCAGGATTTATTGGTCAGACAGCAGAGCCAATCATAATGATGCTCGTATTTACAATAATTGTTGCGTTTATTATATTCCGTGGCGTTAACAGTGGTATTGAATCATCATCAAAGATTATTATGCCATTACTTATTGTGCTTGTTCTTGGTGTATCTGTATATTCACTTACAATTTCATATACAGACATTGATGGCACAACAAGAACAGGTTTACAGGGATTAGGTGCTTATGTAATTCCTAACATGAAAGGAATTACTGTTAAGCAGTTCTGTACAGTTCTTATGGACGCAATGGGACAGCTTTTCTACAGTTTAAGTGTTGCTATGGGTATTATGATTGCATATGGTTCATATGTAAGTGATGATGCTAATCTTGGAAAGTCAATTAATCAGATTGAGATATTTGATACGGTAGTTGCATTTCTTGCAGGTGTAATGATTATTCCTGCTGTATTTGTATTCATGGGAAGAGACGGAATGACAGCATCAGGTCCAAGTCTTATGTTTGTCTCACTTCCTAAGGTATTTGATTCTATGGGATTTGCAGGAAATGTAATTGGTGCAATATTCTTTGCAATGGTATTCTTTGCAGCCCTTACAAGTGCAGTTTCAATTATGGAAGCTATCGTTTCAAGCTTTATGGATGAGTTTAAGTTAAACAGAAACAAGGCTACAGCTATAGAGACTGTAATTGGTATAGCTGCTGCCGTTATTGTATGTTTAGGATATAATAAGCTGTTATTTGATATTAAGCTTCCAAACGGAGTACATGCACAGGTGCTTGATATTATGGATTATGTCAGCAATAATGTACTTATGCCAATAGTTTCTATAGGAACATGTATCCTTATTGGATGGATACTTAAGCCGAAGACTGTTATAGATGAAGTTGAGAAAACAGGAATTAAGATGGTAAGAAAGGGCCTTTATACAGTTATGGTAAAGTGGGTTGCTCCAATTCTTTTATTCCTTCTTCTTCTTAAATCACTTGGAATTCTTACTATAATCTGATATAGGTAAGATTTACAGATTACTATGTTTCTGCAAGAGGTTAATAAATGATTAATAAAAAGTTTTGTATAACAATGTCTGGTTTTATGATTGCATCCTTAATGTTGACAGGGTGCAGTTCAATGTTTGGTAATCCAATGAAATATGTTATAAGTCAGGATGAGACAAGGCAGGAACAGACTGAATCACAGAATGATACAGGGAATAATGATACTTCTTCTGATGAACAGATTCCATCAGAAGAAGATAATGATAATCAGGGAATATATATACTTGGTACAGATAAGATGACTGATTATTCAGTATCGGGTATGTTAAAGGCTGTTAAAGAAATTAATGAAAATATTGAGGATGATAAGACAAAAGGAATAATACTTATCGGAGAAGAACAGTATATTGATTATATTTCATATTTTATATCATTGACTGTTGAGGATAAAAAGCCGTTGGTTATAATTAAGAATCTTAATGATGATACAAAGCAGGCAGCACTCATATCACAGGTTAAGTCATATATTAATGGAAAGGCAGAATCACTGCCACAGGATTGTATGGTTAATAAGAATGTATCTGATGTATTTGACATTTCTTCTGTAAAAGCATTGCCTGATGTGGATATTTTCTATGATTATATAGGTGCTAACACGGATGAATTATCCAAGAAAATTTATATCAGCAATGGAATGGTAATAATACCATCAACATCTGGTGCTGATATATCAAGTGAAACCTATGAAATTATATCGCAGAAGAATATTGCGCCAGTGGTTATCACATGCAGTAAAGATGTTTTAGATACCAAGATTAAAGACAACTCAGCAGATAATATTTATTATACAGATTTAGAACCATATAAGGCACGTTTAATGCTTATGTTTTTACTGAATAAAAATAGCGATTCTGATTCTATAAAGAATGCTTTGATTAAGGCAGATTAAAACATCATTTATTGAAAGAATATCAATATTGTGGTATTCTGTCAGTATAAGATTTAGCTAGTAAAAGATTGGAGAATATAATGGATTCAACAAAGGCACAGGATATTACAAGACATATTTTTAAAGATGAGGATAAGGGCTGTGAATATATTAAGAACCTTGCTTTATCTGACAGTGTTGAAGTACTTACAAAAATTATTCCTGCATTAATTAATGAAGCGGAAGAAAAGAAGAATGTTAATGATGCTGGTTACTTTAGCTGGCTTAATGACCTTTACCGTAAAATAGTTATTGAAAAGCTTATGAATGCAGAACATTTATGGACTATATACTGTGATAATACAGGCTATCCATATGTTGTAGACAATGATATTATTGTACTTTATGATTATGCTAATCATCTTAAAGTTGAAGAAAGGCTTAAAAAATATGGCTTCAGTATTTCATTTGGCATAGAAGATGGTCAGGGTATTATGTCTGAAGTTGGACATATGTACAGAAATGGTATTAAGAATATCAGATTTATAGATGGCAGGGACAATATGCTTACTATATCAAGAGAAGAAATTGCAACATATGATATGTTCTTTAAGGATGAATATGTTACTAACCCTGCATTACAGAATGCACTTATTTCTTTCTTTCAGGAATTCAGAAAAGATAAAGTTGATGATAATTCACCAGTTCTTGCATCTAAAGAGGTAGATTTAAAGGTAGCACTCCGCAATGCAGATTTAATGGTTCCTTGTACTAAGGAAGAAACAGATGATACTGTTTCGATTGCACATCCTTATGTGGATATAACTGATAAGGTAGAGCATAAAGAAGGCGAGCAGGTATTGGCGCTTCCTGTATTTACCGATGGTATAGAGCTTGATAAATGCTATTTTGATAAACATGAGAATATGTTATATACATATATGGAACTGTTGAAGTCAGTGAAGGAGATTGGTGCATCGGGAATAGTTATTAATCCATTAGGTGTGAGTTATTATGTTCCACTTGATATTATGAAAAAGATAATAGCTGATTAGATATAGCAGGGCATGTGGCGAAGGAGGAAGTTCTATGGCAGATATGAATGTTAATTATATTAATCCATTTTTGGAGGCTGCGATTGCAATAGTTAAAGACGCCTGTCAGGTGGAATTAAAAATAGGAAAGCCATATGCTAAAATGGTTGAACTGACAGAGGGTACGGCGGTAATCCTTATAGGTGTAACCGGAGAGATGAGAGGCCAGGTTGTATTATCCATAGATGAAAAGAAAGCGTGTGAGATTGCTTCACGTATGATGATGGGCATGCCTGTTCCGGAATTAGACGATATGGCTATAAGTGCAATAAGCGAGCTTGGTAATATGATAATGGGTAATGCTGCAACAGTATTTTCAGTTAGAAATATAGGCATTGATATTACTCCGCCAACTGTTGGACGGGGAACTGGAAAGATAGATACGATGTATTCCAAGAACATTGCAATACCATTACTTACAGATGATTCGGAAGTATTCATGGAAATGAATATTGCAATGAAAATTGGCTAGAATTATTATGAAACTACAAGACACACTGGTATATGCTGGTGTGTCTTTTTCTAGGATTAAGTATAGGAGGATGTAATGGAAAGAGTATATATTGCAATTGATCTTAAATCATTCTATGCAAGTGTTGAGTGTGTTGAAAGAGAATCAGACCCACTTACCACTAATCTTGTTGTGGCTGATGAATCAAGAACAGCCAAAACAATATGTCTTGCAGTTACTCCTTCTCTTAAGAAATATGGACTTTCCGGACGAAGCAGGCTTTTTGAGGTAGAACAGAAGGCAAAAGAAATTGAAGAACGCACAGGAAAGAAGCTTGAATATACTGTAGCAGTTCCAAGAATGGGGCTTTATATAGAATATTCGTCAAAGATATATTCTATATATCTTAAATATTTCAGCAAGGATGACATAACCGTATATAGTATTGATGAAGTATTTATTGATGCAACAGATTATATGAAGCTGTATAATATGACGGCAAGACAGCTTACCTCAAAAGTTATAGAAGACGTGTATGATACGACAGGGATAACGGCTACTGCAGGAATTGCACCTAATCTGTATCTGTGCAAGATAGCAATGGATATAGTTGCAAAGCATATACAGGCAGACAGCAAGGGCGTGCGTATCGCCGAATTAAGTGTTAATGATTACAGAAAAATGTTATGGAATCATACACCTCTTACTGACTTCTGGCGGGTTGGACCAGGAATATCAAGACAGCTTGAAAAACACGGAATAAAGACTATGGGGGATATTGCGAGAATGTCCCTTGAAGATGAGGACTGGCTGTATAAGCAGTTTGGTGTAGATGCAGAGATTCTTATAGACCATGCATGGGGATATGAACCGTGTACAATTGCAGATATTAAGAAATATAAGCCCAAGGCGAGCAGCCTGTGTTCAGGACAGGTGTTAAAAGAGCCCTACACATTTGAAGATGCAAGGATTGTAGTTGGAGAGATGGCAGATGAGCTTGCACTGGATTTAGTAGATAAAGGCTTTGTGACCGATTCGATTGCGTTAAATGTAACTTATGACAGGGTAAATGTTGATGAAGGAACTTACAAGGGTGAAATCCATGTGGACAGATATGGAAGGGAAGTTCCTCAGGGACTTAGTAAATCTGTTTCGCTTACGACATGTACATCCTCATCAAAACAGTTAAGACAAGCTTTTCTTGATATATATGACAAATATACTAACAGAAAGCTGTATATCCGAAAGTTAAATCTTACAGTTGCCAATCTTACTAATGAGGGCTTTCAGCAGTTTGACATGTTTACAGACCAGACACAGCTTGAACGCGAAAAGAAGATGCAGCATGCAATGCTTGATATTAAGAAAAAATTTGGTAAGAATGCGGTCATGAAAGCTAATAACCTGCAGAGTAAGGCGACTGCAATTGAAAGAAACGGTCAGATTGGAGGTCACAGGGCATAGCTTATGGGTAAATATGATGATATAATCAATATGAAATGGCCAATACCGAGTAAAAGACCAAGAATGGATATGCAGAGCAGGGCTAAGATATTCCTGCCTTTCTCAGCATTGAAGGGACTTGGAAATGCTATTGACGAGCAGAATAAAACCAAAGATAATATGAGAGAATACGAATATTTTGATGAGGAGAATAAGGGAGAAGAATTTTATGAGTAATACAATGAAAGAAAATAAAATGGGTACAATGCCTGTTAATAAGCTGCTTATTAATATGGCTCTGCCAATGATGATATCAATGCTTGTACAGGCACTGTATAATATTGTTGACAGTATATTTGTTGCAAGAATAAGTGAGGAAGCTCTTACAGCGGTTTCAATGGCATTTCCAATGCAGAATCTTATGATTGGTGTTGCAGGCGGCGTGGGTGTAGGTACTAATGCGCTGCTTTCAAGGGCATTAGGAGAAGGAAGGCATGAAGAAGCTGATAAGATGGCGGTACAGGGTATATTCATAACAGCCTGCAGCTATATAATATTTCTTGCCATAGGACTTTTCTTTGCCAGAGAGTTTTTTGTTATTCAGGGTGCTAATGAAGTGATAGCTGACTATGGTTATGACTATCTTTCAGTTATTCTTATAGTCAGCTTTGGCTGTCTGTTCCAGATGATATTTGAGAGATTATTACAGGCTACAGGAAGAACATTTTACAGCATGATTACACAGGGTACAGGTGCAATAATTAATATTATTCTTGACCCGATACTTATATTTGGTCTGCTTGGTGCACCAAAGCTTGGCATTGTAGGTGCGGCGGCAGCCACGGTTGCAGGCCAGATTGTCGCAGCCGTTATGGCAGTGATATTTAATATTAAGGTTAATAAAGAAATACATATTACTTTTAAGGGATTCAGACCATCAGGAAAAAGAATTGGCAATATCTTATTCATAGGAATTCCATCAGTTATTATGATGGCGATTGGTTCTGTTATGACATTCTGTATGAATAAGATTCTGGTTGTATTTACATCAACAGCGGTTGCTGTATTCGGCGTGTATTTTAAGCTTCAGAGCTTTGCATTTATGCCGATATTTGGTATGAACAGCGGAATGGTTCCTATAATTGCTTTTAATTATGGTGCAAAGAGAGAAGACAGAGTTATACAGACACTTAAGCTTGCGGTAATGTATGCAGAGATAATAATGGTACTTTTCATGATAGCAGTTCAGATATTCCCGGTTCCAATGCTGTCAATATTCAGCGCATCGTCAGATATGATACGAATGGGAGTTCCTGCTTTAAGGACTATATCAATAAGTTTTATATTTGCAGGAATATGTATTATATGCAGTTCGTTCTTTCAGGCACTTGGAAGTAGTATATACAGCATGCTTGTATCATTTGTAAGACAGATTATATTCCTTGTGCCATGTGCTTATATTTTTTCGAAAACAGGGAATGTTAATCTTGTATGGTGGGCATGGCCTATTGCAGAGCTTGCTTCGGTTGCATTAAGTGTATTCTTCTTTATCAGGGTAAGAAAGAAGAAGTTCGCATTTATGGAACAGTAATGGATATAATTCAGAAAGATGAGGATAAGATATGAACAGACATATAGAAAAAGCTAAAGAACTCCGTTCACCTGAAAAATGTTATAACTGCGCAGAAACTATTATGATGGCTTATGCTGATGATTTGGGATTGAGTGAGACACAGGCAGAATGTCTTGGCTGTAATTTCGGCGGTGGTATGAAATGTGGTGGAACATGTGGTGCAATTACCGGAGGACTTATGGTACTTGGAGCATTGGGGGTAAGCAGTCCGGCTGTTGTTGGTGCATTTCAGAGAACTATCAGGGATAATCACGATGGAATGACTAACTGTGCAGACCTTTTAAGAGATAATGCTTTAAAGGGTGGCGAAAAAAAGGCACATTGTGACAGTATGATTATGGAATCAATAAGGCTTATTGATGAGCTGGCTGATAAAGATAAATAAAATGCTGCTAAACTATTGATAATATTTATCAATAAGAAGGAGTGAATTATATAGTAAAATGTGATAAAGTAAGCATGGTTAGGGCGTTCTAACCAATGCTTACTTTTTTTGTGCCTGTTAATGATAAATTTTTATATATTGACACAAAATTAATAAGTGCTAATATAATGAATATATGAATAAATGTTCATATAATGATATGAGAGGGCGCGCCCAAAGGAGGTATATATGTTTTTAGAGATTAAGGGAATCAAAAAGCATTATGGAGAAGGAGAGAGCCGGGTGGAAGTACTGAATGGTATTGACATAGAAGTTAATAAAGGGGAAATCGTTGTATTACTTGGTCCATCAGGTTCTGGTAAGTCAACACTGCTTAATATAATTGGTGGTATTGACGATGCAGACGAGGGTTACATATCAATAGATGGCGAAAAGACAGCAGATATGAATGAGAAGCGTCTTACACAGTACAGAAGAAAGCATCTCGGATATGTTTTTCAGATGTATAATCTTATACCTAACCTTACTGTAAGAGAGAATATTGAGGTTGGTGCTTACTTAAGTGACAAGGCACTTGATACAGATGAGATTCTTAATACATTAGGACTTTCAGACCATGCTGATAAGAAGCCTAATCAGTTATCAGGCGGACAGCAGCAGAGAACTTCAATAGGAAGAGCTATTATAAAAAATCCAGATATCCTGTTATGTGATGAGCCTACAGGAGCGCTTGATTACAACACATCTAAGGATATATTAAAACTTATTGAAGATGTTAATAAGAAGTACGGTAATACTATAATAATAGTTACACATAATGACGCTATCAAGAATATGGCAGACAGGGTTATTACATTAAGAGATGGCAGAATCCGTAAGAACTATGTTAATGATAACAAGATTGCAGCAGCAGACCTTGAATGGTAAGAGAGGAGTTAAGTATGAGAAATCCTTTAAATAAGCGTCTGCCAAGAGAATTAAAACATGACTTTGGTAAATATCTTGTTATATTCTTATTTATGGTTATGATGATTTCGTTAGTAAGCGGATTCCTTGTGGCAGACAACAGTGTTAAGCACTCATATGATGAGGGCTTTGAAAAATATAATCTTGAAGATGGACATTTTGCATTAGATAAAGAGCCTGACAGTTCTCTTATAAAAGATATTGAGAATAAGACTGACAGCAAACTTTATGACTTAAGATACTTTGAGGAAGATGAGGCTGACAGTGGTGCAACAATCAGAGTATATAAAGACAGAACAGAGGTCAACCTAGAGTGTGTTATGGAAGGCGAGATGCCTGTTTCTGATAATGAGATAGCACTTGACCGTATGTATGCACAGAATGCAAAGATTAAGATTGGCGACACAATTAAGCTCGCAGGAAAAGAATTAAAGGTTACTGGTTTTGTCGCAGTTCCTGATTATAGCTGTCTTTTTGAGAATAATTCAGACATGATGTTTGATTCAACTAATTTTTCCATTGCTGTTATGACTGATAAGGGCTTTGAAAATGTTTCAAGTAATCATATTAAATATAATTATGCATGGAAATATAACAAAGAGGTTTCAGGAGATAAAGCAGAAAAAGAGGCTTCTGAAGATTTTCTTAAAAATCTTGGCGATGTAATCAAAGAATATGATACAAATCTTATTATGAGTGGCAATAATGAGATTATAAACATATCTGATTATCTCCCAAGATACACTAACAAGGCTGTTAATTTCACAGGAGATGATATGGGTTCAGATAAGGCAACAATTATGCTTTTTGACTATATTGTAGTGGTTGTAATTGCATTTGTATTCGCTGTTACAACATCTAACACAATCAGTCAGGAGGCAGGTGTTATCGGAACTCTCCGCGCATCAGGTTATAAGAGAAGTGAGATTGTAAGACATTACATGGTCCTTCCTGTTGCTGTAACACTGGTTGCTGCTGTTGTTGGTAATATACTTGGCTATACTGCGCTGGAGAAGCTTTTCGTAAATATATATTACAACAGCTACAGCCTGTGTACTTATACAACACTGCTTAATGCAGAAGCATTTATTGATACAACAGTTGTTCCAATTATTATTATGTTTGTTGTTAATCTTATTGTACTTGAGAAGAAGCTCCGGCTTTCACCGCTTAAATTCTTAAGACATGAGCTTACTAACAGAAAGAAAAAGAAACTTATAAAGTTAAGTCATAAGATTCCTTTCATGACAAGATTCAGATTAAGAATAATGTTCCAGAATATACCTAATTATCTGACATTGTTCTTAGGAATACTGATTGCAGGTGCACTTGTTGTATTCAGCATCATGTTTGAACCGCTTATTGATGATTATGCTGATGTTGTTAAGAAGTCACAGATATGTGATTATCAGTATGTGTTAAAAAGTCAGGCAGAGACTGAAATTTCCGGTGCAGAAAAGTACTGTGTGACATCGCTTGATACAACTGATGAAAAATATATGACAGACGATATCATGATATATGGTATTCAGGATAACAGTAAATACGTTGATATAGATATCAGTGATGATGAGATACTTGTATCTAATGGTGTAATGGATAAATTTGGTCTGAAAAAAGGTGATACATTTAAGCTGAAGGATCCTTATTCTGATGAAGAGTACGAATTCACAATTGCAGGAAGCTATAAATATGACGCTGCGCTTGCTGTATTCATGACAAGAGATAATTTTATTGATACATTTGACAAGGCTGATGATTACTTCACTGGATACTTCACAGACAAGAAGCTCACAGATATTGATGATAAATATGTTGCTTCAATAGTTACATATGAAGACCTTATCAAAGTGTCTAACCAGATGAAGGTTTCAATGGGCGAGATGATGTATATACTGAAGTATTTTGGAATTATAATGTTCGTCCTTCTTATGTATCTGTTATCTAAACAGATTATTGAAAAGAATGCACAATCAATTTCGATGACCAAGATTCTTGGCTTTAAGAATGGAGAGATTGGCGGACTGTATATTGTAGCAACTTCGATTATGGTAGTTATATCACTTGTTGTTTCTGTACCTATAGTAAATGCTTTGCTTAAATGGGCATTTTCATCATATTTGTACACTTCGATGACAGGATATATTCCTTATATGATAAGAAGAAGCTGCTTTGTGGAAATGGTTGTTATGGGAATTGTGTGCTATGCGGTTGTTGCTGTGCTTCAGCTTGTGAAGATTTCTAAGATTCCTAAGACGGATGCTTTGAAGAACGTAGAGTAAGGGTTTTATGGTGTGTTGCACTTCAGACACGCTCCCGCTCGTGGAAGTGCGCAGCGGTACTAAGTTCACTGCTCCCTTCGGGAGTGCGTTCACTAAGTGCCGGCGCACTTCAAACGGTCTGAAGCTGCAACACACCATAAAACAGGCCTGCCTGGGTGTAGGCTCAGGCTCGTTTCCCTTTGGGAAACATCGCTTCCTTGTTGACCGGAAGGCGTGTGGGTTTGTTCTCACTTGGAGAACATTGTCTCATTGATTCTTTGCTGTCCCTATTTGGGACAGCTTTTTTTGTTGACAACCTAACGATTGTTAGATAAAATGTATCTAACAGTTGTTAGGTGGAGGGGAGTTATGAATTCGACAAGAGAAAAGATTTTAAATGTTTCTTTAGAGCTGTTTTCACAAAGGGGATTTTCGGCGGTTTCTATTAGAGATATTTGTAAGTGTGTGGGGATTAAGGAAAGTTCTGTTTATTATCATTTTGAAAATAAGCAGAATATTTTTGATGTATTGCTGGATAAGTTTTCTGAAATTGCAAAGGGTATGATGGCTCAGCTTGAAAATGGTCTTGTGGGTGGACAGGACGGTTTTAAAGATGGGTTTAATATGGTCTCTGATTGCTTTTTTGAACAATACCTTATGAATGATTTCTGCAATAAGGTTATGCGGATTATGTTTATTGAGCAGTTTAATAATGAAGATGTACGAAAGCTATATCAGCACTGGCTTATGGATGAGCCGTTGCATTTTCAGAGCAATATTTTTTCTGTATTGATGAATATGGGTATGATTCAGGCTTGTGACAGCGAATATTTTGCAGTTAAGTATTATGCTCCAATTTATTTCTATGCGCAGAAATGGTTGTTTAATGGGGAATTAACGGAAGAACGCAAAGAGGCATTTCGTATTGATGCATACAAGCACATACAGACGTTTTTTGGAGAAATAGGAGGTAATAATGGCTGACAATATTATTATCACGGGAGCAAATCAGGGTATTGGTTATTATATGGTGGAAAAGCTGCTTGCAAAGGGAAATAAGGTATCGGTTCTGGATATTCATACAGACAATCTTGCGAAGCTAAAAGAAAAAAATGACAGCCTCATTTATTATAAAGTTGATTTGAGAAATTATGATGAAGTGAAGAGTGCGGTTGATGAAACTGTAGCAGAGTTTGAGACTATTGATATTGCTGTTCATAATGCCTGCAAATGTACATTTGAAAGTGAAAGTAAAACAGATTTAGATACATATAATGATGTTTTCAATGTTAATTATTTTGGTGCATTGCGTTTGGTAAAATGCGTTATTCCCTATATGGCAGCACAGAAAAAAGGCCGGGTGATTTTTACAAGTTCAGGTGTAGGTGTGACGGGATTTATGAATATTTCGCCTTACAGTTCAACGAAGGGGGCATTAGAAGCGTTAGCAAAATGCTTGAGAATTGAATACGCAAAGGATAACATTACATTTCATATTATGCATCCGCCTCTTACCAGAACAGAATCGGCGTCACCTCTTCCTGTTCCTGAAGAGTTCAAGGCACTGCCTGAAAAGGTAGGTTATGGGCTTGCAAAGCATATCAACTCAAAGAGATTTATCATATGCCACAGCCTTAATCAGAAAATACAAACATTTGGCTGTTACTTGTTCTCAACAAAAATGGGGGATCTGCTTTCAAAGCTGACAGCTAATTATACTGAAACAAATGATACCTATAGGTAGTCGTATTATCAATGGATTTATAGGTGAAAGTATGGAAAAATCATGTATTACCTTGATTTTTATTCTGTAAACACCTATAAGACAGTTCATAGGACTCGTTTTATAGGTGTTTTTTGCTGGAAATTCTAGAAAACAGCGGGAGAGTACCTATAAATGCTTATGAAAAATGATATTTATAGGAATGACATTTCCACATGAAGAAGATGCATAAACAAAGATGTTAAAAGGAGATACAAAGACGGTTACATGAAAATGCAAATCAAGCTACATTGACAGAAAAATAGAGAACTACAAGCAAAATCAAGTGGGGTTCACAACGATAAGCAGGAATCTACATAGAAATCAGGTTGACATAACAAGAGTATGTATATATAATTACCACTGGTAATTAACAGGAGTAATTAATAGTGGTAATTAACAAAAAGATTACCTCCTGCGACTATATAACTTAAGGAGATGAATGTGTTATGAAACCAGACAAGATTAAGAGAATGCTGGATGCCTGTTATCTGGCTAAGAGGATTAGGGAGCTGCTACCGGAGCTGCCAGATGGGGTTGCACCTGCTTATATCCAGTATATTGATGTGATTCATCATCTGTTAGAGAGTAATGAATGTGTTAAGGTTTCGGATATCAGTGACTGGCTTAATCTGCCAAGACCGGGTGTTACCCGTACTGTCAAGGAGATGGAAGCTAAAGGATATCTTAAGAAGACTACTTCGCAGGAAGATGCAAGGATAACTTATATTACGGTTACAGATAAGGGTGAAGAGTTGTCTAAGAAATATGATGCTGACTATTACAGCCGTCTTAGCGAATATCTGACGGACATTACTGATGAGGAGGCTGATGGCATGATTGAGACTATTAATAAATTCTATAAAGTTATGAGCGAAAGGAGAGTTGACATTGAATAATTCAAAATCAGATTTTACACAGGGAAGTATATTAGGGAAGCTGATTCCTTTTATGATGCCAATACTTGGGGCATTAATATTACAGGCAGCATATGGTGCAGTTGACTTGCTTGTTGTCGGAAGATTTGGTACTACTGAAGGTCTTTCAGCAGTATCGACAGGAAGCCAGGTGCTTAATTTAGTTACATTTGTTGTAACACAGTTTGCAATGGGTGTTACAGTGCTTATTGCAAGATATATTGGTGAGAAAAGACCGGAGCAGATAGGTGCTCTGATAGGCGGAGCTATCATTGTGTTTACAATGATTTCAGTGGTACTTTTCGTTGTTATGATTGTCCTTTCAAGACAGATTGCAGTTATAATGCAGGCACCTAAAGAAGCAGTAGGTCTTACATCTGTATATGTAAAAATATGTGGCTCAGGAATATTCTTTATAGTTGCGTATAATCTACTTTCGGCAATATTCAGGGGACTTGGAGACAGCAAATCACCTCTTATATTCGTTGCAGTTGCATGTGTTATTAATATTGTAGGTGACCTTGTTCTTGTTGCAGGGTTTAACATGAATGCTGCCGGAGCTGCTATTGCGACAGTCGCAGCACAGGCGGTAAGTGTTGTATTTGCACTTGTATTACTTTTTAAGAGACATCTTCCATTCAAGATAACTAAGAAGGATTTCTCAATTAACAGACATTGCAGGAGAGCATTAAAGGTTGGGCTTCCGCTTGCATTACAGGAATTTCTTACACAGATTTCATTCCTTGCGCTGTGTGCATTCGTTAACAGACTGGGCTTACAGGCATCGTCAGGATATGGTGTTGCATGTAAAATAGTTAATTTTGCAATGCTCATACCAAGTTCACTTATGCAGTCAATGGCATCATTTGTTTCACAGAATGTCGGTGCCGGCAATGAAAAGAGAGCCAAGAAGACGATGTTTGTCGGTATTGGTGTCGGGCTTGTGATAGGTTGTATAGTATTCATGTTAGTGATGTTTAAGGGTGACCTTCTCACAGCAATATTTACAACTGACGAGGCTGTTATACAGAATGGATATGATTACCTTAAGGGATTTGCGTTAGAGACGATTGTTACAGCAATATTATTCAGCATGATTGGTTACTTTAATGGACATGACAAGACAGTATGGGTAATGATTCAGGGGCTTACACAGACACTGCTTGTCCGTCTGCCGTTTGCGTATTATATGAGTATACAGCCTGATGCGAGCCTTACTAAGATTGGTCTGGCTGCTCCGGTTGCAACTATTTTTGGAATTGTGTTAAATGTGGTATTCTATATCTGGTGTGACAGAAAAGAGAAGAAATATATGTAATATTTGTAGAATATTTGCTACATTTCATCAGGCATGTTATAATAACTGACATTAATATAAAGGGGGATTTCTGCAAAAGAAATAAGGTCAGATTATGTTAACATACTCATTTGAAAACATTGGAAAAGAATCAATATATGAATATTTATACAAATGTATCAAAAAAGATATAATAGAAGGCAGACTTGTTAAGGGTGAGCATCTTCCTTCAAAGAGAACGCTTGCTGTCAATCTTGGAATAAGCACAATAACAGTGGAGAATTCATATGGACAGCTTATGAGTGAAGGATATATATATTCTGTTCCTAAGAAAGGCTATTATGTATCAGATATTTCAGGTGTTGCAAGGATAAAGCCGGTAAAATATGAAGTTCCTGAAATAACCGCAAAGAAGATGAATGGATATAAGTCAGATTTATCATCAAACAGGACAGATCCTGGAAGCTTTCCATTTGCAACATGGGCTAAGCTTATGAGACGGGTTATAACTGACAGGCAGGATGATCTTATGAAAATATCTCCGGGAGAAGGAACATGGGAATTAAGAAAAGCGATTGCTATGCATCTGGCTTCATTTCGTGATATGCAGGTAACTCCTGGACAGATAATCATTGGCGCCGGAACGGAATATATGTATAGTCTTCTTATACAGCTCTTGGGAAGAGATAAAGTATATTGTGTTGAAGATCCGGGATATTCTAAGATAGCAAGGATATATGCAAGTAATAATGTGAAATTCTGTTATGCCGGTATGGATGATGAAGGAATGAAACCGGAAGCCGTAAGAGAATGTATGGCAGATATTGTTCATATAAGTCCTACACATCATTATCCGACAGGTATAACAATGCCGGTAAGCCGGCGTTTTGAACTGCTTGCATGGGCTAATGAAAAGCCGGACAGATATATAATAGAAGATGATTATGATTCAGAATTCCGCATGACAGGAAAGACAATTCCGACCATGAAAAGCATAGATATAAGCGAAAAGGTTATATATATGAATACATTTTCAAGAACACTGACACCAACAATCCGAATCAGTTATATGGTTCTGCCACCACATCTTGCAGCAACATATCAGGAAAAACTTGATTTTTATGCATGTACTGTATCTAATTTCGAGCAGTATGCACTTGCTGCATTTATAGAAGAAGGGTATTTTGAGAAACATTTAAACAGAATGCGGCTGTATTATACGAAGCAGAGAGAGGCTGTTCTTTCAGTACTTAAAGAGGAGCCGTTCAAATGTGTTGGAAGAGTAAGAGAAGCTGATTCAGGGCTGCATTTTATTCTTGAACTTAATACATTACTTTCTGATAATGAGGTAAAAAGAAAACTTGAGGCAGAAGGCATCCATATAAATGCGTTATCTGAGTACTATCATAATAATACAGACGAATACAGCCACAGCTTTGTTATCAGTTATTCTGATATGAAGATAGAAAGCTTCAGAAGTGCTTGCAGTAAAATGTCAGAACTTACACCTTCATGATGATTATTTGTGATTGATTGTGGATGAATATAACAGTTGCAAAGAATGTAATAAAGCGGTAAAATTTGTTTATATGATTTGTAAATAATGTGAGAGGGTTTTGACAAAAGTATGGTAGACTACAGCATTTTTCCGCTTGATGAAGAGATTAAAGACAAGCTTGCAAAGCTGGAGATAAGTTACGCATTTCAACCTATTTTCTATCCGGATGGCAAGGATATATATGCATATGAGGCTTTAATGAGACCTAAGAATATTTTGGTTATGGATTTAATTGAGGAGTTCAGGACAAAGAATGATTTGCATACACTTGAGGTTGCAACTATATTTGGGGCGGTACAGTGTTATGCAAAGCGAGGATATCATTCATATATAGCAATTAATTCATTTCCTGCGGAATCATTCACTGCAGAGGAGCAGGCTGTTTTTGATGAATTCTATGCAGATGTTCTGGGAGATAAGGGAATAATAGAGATTCTGGAATACACAGCGTTAGACATTGACAAATGGCAGTCTAAGAAGAATACCATTAACAGAAGCCGTTTTAATATTGCACTTGATGATTTTGGAACAGGCAATAATAATATGATGGCAGTGGATATATTTGCACCTCATATCGTAAAGCTTGACAGAAGCCTGATAACAGATATTGAGAATGATGTTGATAAGCAGGAGTATTACTTTTATTATAGAGACAGCTTCCATAAGAGAGGCATTAAGGTGCTTGCTGAAGGCGTTGAATCTAGGGAAGAGTATGAATTCTTAAGGGATAATGGTATTGATTTAGTGCAGGGATTTTATCTTGGACGACCAGAATAAGATGAATACCAGTTTATATTTTTTTTAGAAATGCTTTATACAATATATATTAACATATCACAAAGTATGTTGTATTATGATGGAGTAAAGAAAACATTTTTTCTCCCTCATATTTTTAAAGAGAGCGATGGCAGAACTAATTTGCCGTCGCTCTTTTTTTGCGCGGACAGCGATGAGAATGTACAAGAAGAAGTGACAGCCATGCTTGCACGGGCTGGAACTTGTTCTTGTATATTCGAGGAACGCCGCGACAATGCCGGAACGCAGTTCTGGCATATGAGCTGTCTGCGCGGGCAGCGATGAGAATGAAAAAATATATAAGTTGACAACTCATCCCATAGGCGCATAATGTATTAAGAGACATATATGCAAGAAATGGTTATAAAGCAATGGAAAAAGAGAATTATAGAAAAGGTGAATTATATATTACGAAGATTATAGATGAGGAGTTGAAAGCCGATGATTTGCGCATATGACAAGGTTTATCTTAATATGGCACAGAGAGTAATGGGAAATATGCTTAATTATGCTGTATATGATTGTGGTTATGAATTACCAGAATATTACAATATATTTCTTGAATCAGGTTATTCGGAGCGTTTTGGAAAGGGAGATGTATTTGTTATATCCGGAATGTCAGGGGCGGAACTTGCTATAAAAGTGTTAGATATTCCAGATGATAAGATAATTATGCCGGGAGTATATGATGGCAGAAGCCAGGAATACTGGACTGGCTGGATATTAGCATATTATCAGTGGTATACAGGAAAGTCTTTCAGAATAATTCAGAAAGAAGTTCCTATTGAAAGAATAAGAGATATGTATAATCCTTATCATGAAATGGATATATCCCAGTCGGTTGACAGGATTATAGAGTTAAGCCAGCAGACACGAATGGAAACTTATCTTAAGAAATTCAGAAAGCTGGCAGGACTTACACAGAGCCAGTTATCAGAAGAAACGGGAATACCTGTAAAGACGATACAGCAATATGAACAGGGAAGAAAGGATATTAATAAAGCACAGGCGGAATATGTGATAAAACTGGCACAGGTTTTATGCTGTAGTCCTATGGATTTATTAGAAGTCAGAAAATGATTGGAAAATTCTGACATATTAGTGGTATTATGGTTAATATTTTTAGTATTTCAAGCTCAATGAAATCTAAATCAATGAGGCAGAAATATATATAAAGCAGAATGGAGAATATTATGGGAAAGAAAATTGCCAGAATTATAGGCAGAGTATTACTGGTGGTACTTGTTACTATAGTAATGCTGGTAGGAACTTTATTCATTATGATTAAGAGAATATGTAGTGATTCAGCACCTGCAGCCAGAAATCTTTTTATATCAACGGTTCTTGAATCAGGTCAGATGAAGTTTCTTGCTTCGTGGTTCTGTACAGATGCACAGATTAATGAGGTAATTAATGCTAATAAGATGGAGTCAATGGACTCAGATATTGATACATCTCTTATTAATATATCAACTGACACAGATACACAGACGGTTGATAATAACGGAGAGGTAGAGCAGTTTGACGGGAATGGAATAAGAATGGTTGAGATTTCAGGAAGGTCATTCTTTGGAAAAATGCTGATTATAAAAGATCCGTCACAGGTTAAGGTCGGAACTACATACCCATGGGGAGATTACGGTAAGGAGCTTCATGAGATTGTGAGCGGAGCAGGAGCTGTTGCAGGAGTTAACGGAGGTCTGTATGTTTCATCAGGAAACAGAGGCGGTTCACCACTTGGAGTTGTAGTGCAGGATGGTAAGATTACATATAACAGCCCTTCAGCACTTTCAGGGCTTTACTTAATTGGACTTAATAAGGATAACCTTTTAGTTGTTAAAGATATAGATGGTATGTCGGCAGCAGATTTTGAAAGCTACGTTAATGAAGCCGGAATCAGGGATGCTGTTGCTTTCCAAGAGGAAAGCTCTGATTCTAATAATCATTTTGTTCCGCTTATTATTAACAATGAAGCAAGAGTATTAAAAGGTCAGGGAAGTGGGGCTAATCCAAGAACAGCAATCGGACAGAGAGCCGACGGTGCAATCCTTCTCTTAGTTACTGACGGAAGAGGTGCTTCAGGACATCTTGGTGCAACTGCGTCAGACCTGATATCAGTCATGCAGGAATACGGAGCAGTCAATGCAGCCAACCTTGACGGCGGAAGTTCTTCAACAATGGTATATAACGGTGGCTATGAGATGACAAGCGTAACATTTTATTATCAGAATTCATCATGGAAGCTGCCAACAGCATTTGTCGTAATGCCTAAGTAATTGGAAGGAGAACTGTGTAGATATGAAAAATAATGCTAAGAAGTCTATAAAAATAGGCAAAATCAATATACCGTTAAATTACTGGACAGGGCTTGCCGTATATGCAGTGATTCTTCTTATTCTTGCAATCTGTATGATTGCATATACGGGTTCATGCCTTAAGAAATATGAGAATTCACAGTCAGACAAGGTAATGAATGATTTCCTTAATGATTTTACAAAGATGGCTGCTGATAAGACATTAGCTGATAATATTGAGCTTCCAGCTAGCAGTGAATTTGAGGGAAAAGATACATTTGTCAATATGTACATGTCCGAATTAGATGGTACAACTGACTATACATATAAGAAATCAGAGGGCAGCTATAATACAGAAGAACCTATGTATGATGTATATGCTGATGACAAGAAGGTTGCCAGAATGACTCTGGAAGCTAAAGACCAGCATGTTGTTCTTGGGATACTCACAGTGTTTGACTGGAAGGTTAAATCAATTGAGCCTGTATTTTCAGCAAAGACTAACGATTATACTGTATCAATTCCGGAAGGATATACATTTACAGTTAATGGAATAACTGTGTCAGATGATTACAAGACTGGCAAAGTTATAGAGAATTCTGATTTTGTGAATGTCTCGAAGTATGTAACAATGCCAAAATCAGTAGAATATAAGCTGACAGGATTTGTCAATAAGCCGGAAATTAAGATATATAATGCCTCAGGCAGTGAAGTTACTGCAAATGTAGATGCTAAGGGAAATGTATCTGTAGCTGCAAGTGGCAATTCTGCCGATATGCCATCTGAAAGAAAAGAAGAAGCACTTAATATGGCTAAGATATGGGATAATTTCCTTACTAATGATTTAAGCGGCTCAGGTCATGGTCTTGCAACAGTGCAGCAGTATCTTATCGAGGATTCTTATTACTGGAATCTTGCGAAAGATTATGCTTCAAGTGCAGATATTACATTTATCAGTGACCATACATTGTCAGGAAATCCTTACACAGGTGTGACAGTTGATAATTATATTGAATATAATGATGACTGCTATTCATGCCATATTGCATTTACAAAGAATATGACACTTACCTCAGGCGGTGCGAGAAAAGATGTTATTGATTCGACATTCTATTTCGTGAAGTATGAGGGCAGATGGGCGATTGCGGATATGATTGCGACTACGAAGTGATTTAAAAAGGGCGGTTTTACATGAAATATAGAATAGGAATTTGCGATGATGAGATATCTGCATGCTCTGAATTAGAGCAGTATATAACAGATTATTTCAAGGAACAGACGGATAGTGTTGAGGTTTTAGTGTGGAATTCGGCAGAAGAATTTATAAAAGATGTGCCTGAAAAGGTGAATGTCGATATACTGTTTCTTGACATACAGTTACCACGCAAGAATGGTGTAGATGTCGGACATTATATAAGAGAGACTGCCAATAATGCAGCCATGCAGATTATATACATATCTTCCCAAACATCATATGCAATGGAGCTTTTTGAACTTCATCCATATAATTTTCTTGTAAAACCGCTTAACAGGGAAAAGGTGTGTGGCGAAATACAGAAGCTTCTGCAGTTAGATAATCAGGACAGAAGATTCTTCGCTTATACATATAATAAGAATCAATACAAAATATTGCTTGGAGATATTATTTATTATAAATGTGAGAAGCACCATATCAAGGTTATATGCTTAGATGGTGAAAAGGAATATGTCGGTAGATTAAAAACAGAGATAGAAAAACTCCCGAACAATTTCGTTATGATAAGCCAGTCTAATATAATTAATATAAGACATATTAAAGAGTGTATGGGGACAGATGTTGTAATGTGCAATGGAGACAGCCTTCCAATCAGCAGGAATTATAGAAGCACATTTAACCAGAGAATGTTAGAAAACAGTAAATGGGGAGAATTAAAGAATGAATTTAATTAATATGATAGTATCAGTGGTTATAGAACTGGCAAGAGTTCTGATTACATTTTCATATTTTAAAATATTTCTTAATACAGGTAAAAAGATAACTCACATGTGGACATGTGTTTTATCTTTTTTTATTACAACAATATGCTATGTTATGTTTAACATAAGTATTGTGAATGTTGTATCAACAATTGCCGGAATTCTGATCATATCAATGGCATTTGAGGGAAAAGCGAGAAGTAAGGTTTTATTAAGCATTTTATGCTGTTCAATTATGATTACAACAGATTTTGCTGTGTATTTTATATATCCTGATAATGGGGACAGTGCATATAACATAGTGGTATCTTTTTTATCAATATTGTTTTTCTATATTGTAGTAATGCTTTTAAAACTTATATTCAGAAAGAAACTCAAAACAGAATTTATGGGGCAGTGGTATATATTACTTGTGGTTTCTATTATGAGTGTCTGCCTTTTAATTGGATTGTATAGTGAAAGAACTCTTTCTGACTATGGAACAATATATCTTAGTATTATGCTTCTGACATTAAATCTTTTACTGTATGTATTTTATTCAAACATGCTTGACCGGTTTGTTTATTATAAAGAAAATGAACAATTAAAGCAGCAGATGAATTTTTATGAGCAGCAGTTAAAGACAAATGTAGAAAATGATCAGAAAATAAGAGCAATAAGACACGATATGAAACATCATATAAGAGAAATAAATTCTCTTGCTGAAAGTGGAAGAATTGATGATATCAAAACATATACAGAGGAACTGGCTGCTGATATAAGACAGTCTGAAAGTGTGTATAACACTGGAAATATAGCATTTGACGGTATACTTAATTACTATAATAGTATATTTGAGCAGAATGAAATACAAGCAGAAATAAATGTTGTGATACCGGAAAATCTCGGAATAGCAGCATATGATTTGAATATAATACTGGGAAATCTTTTTGATAATGCTATTGAGAATGTAGTAAGGTCTGATAATCCAAAGATTGTTGCTGATATAAAGTATGTGGGACATGTTTTATACATTTCCATAGCCAATACATATGATGGAAACATTAAGAAGGATAATGATGTCATCATAAGCAGAAAAGCTGGTAATCATGGTTATGGACTGGATAATGTAAAAAGAATTGTATGTAAATACAATGGAGATATTAAGATAGAACATAATGCAGAACTGTTTATTATAGGAGTTGTATTATATGCGTGATTGGACGCTTTTTATGCGTGGTACGAATTAACAGATGAGTAAAATGTTATTATTAATGCTGGATAAATATATTGGATTGGGGGCTTTATATGAAAAAAGCATTAATAATTATGGGGATGGGATTATTGATTACATCAGTATCCGGCTGTGGTGCAAGAAGCAATGAAGCAGGCACAGAAAGTGAATCATCAGTTGTAGAAATGCAGACATCAGTAGATGTTATGAATACATATACAGATGTTTTCCGACAGAAAGAGGATACCAATGATTATCTGAAAAACTACACAGGGAGTGTCAATGCAGGCGCTAAGATAGTTAATAAACCAGAGGAAAATACATATATTTATAATTCTGAACCGATTGCAGTTACGGTTAAAGGAAATGCAAGTTTTGATACAACTTTGGGATATCTGATATTTATTAATGGTATTCCGCAGAAATACTACACAGATAAAGAAAGCAGTAAAGAATATATTCATTCAGAGCCAGCAAACGAAGGAAGTGACTCTGAAATGACTTTGTATATAGAGCCGGATAAAGGTCAGGCTGGAGAGAAACTGGAACTTACAATAACAGAGGTTATAGGTGCTGCATACAGGCCATTAGGCGTGCATGACCCTATGCAGCCAGGGTGTGATGTAAGGGTTCTTGGTAAATATACAATTGATATGAAGGCAGCAGCCCAGTCAGATAATACAGGAATATCAGATAAGGATATAAAGGAATTAGAAAAAATAAATTATACAGATTATGAACTAAGCCAGTTGATAAAGACATATTCTGATGGTTCAATAGAAAATCAGCTTGAAACAGTCAACTTCAGAAATACATATACGCAGAGTGTAATTGAGAATGGAAAGCTGCATTTGTTCACTGAATTTGGCGGTGCGGGAAAAGATGAATACATAATTAATGTGTATCTTAATGGTGAATTGTTAAGAACATACAGTACTGCCATAGAGAACTATTTAAACAGGGCAGTTATTGATGATTATGTTGAATTTGATTCTGATATGTTAAGCAGGTACAGCGTTGAAGAGTACAATACAATCTGTTATGTTGCAGTTCCTTCAGCCCAGAGTGCAGGAGATATTTTGTCTGTAGATGGCATAGCTGCTTTATGGGAGAACTGAGTATATGAAGAGTGTATATAAAAAATTATTCTGTCTGCTGTCAGTATTTGTCATGACATTTTCAATGGCTGCATGTGGCAAAGCTGGTGAAAATGCTGATGTATCACATAATAATATTTCAGCAGATTCAAAAGTTAATAGTAAGTCAATATCTGGATATGAACGGAAAAGGTATATTGCAGCAGGAAATTTCAGCTATGCGGTTACAACTTCAGGAGATATTTTACAGGCGGGTAATAGTCAAAATGTATCATCATATTCAGGTACAACCATTATGCCGGAGGTCAATTTATGGAAGAATATTAAGTATATAGATGCAGATGGTTTTTCGGTATGTGTAATTGATAATGACGGCAGAGTATATGGTGATGGTATGGAGAATGACGCAGGGGAAGTAACATTGTCTATGTATAAAAATATACAGCAGGTTGTTACGGATATGCAGGTATTTACTGTACTTAATGATTCTGACAGGCTGATATGTGTGGGAAGTAATGTACCAGCATGGGCTAAGACTTATGGAATTATATCAGGGATTGCATACATAGATGTGTCAAACAGCCATACTGCAGTGTTAAAGAAGGACGGGAAAGTAAGCATTTTTTGTGAAGGTGTCAATGAAGATATGAATACATCACAATGGACAGATATTATTGATATTGCATGTGGTAATAATTACACAGCCGGACTTAAGAGTGACGGAACGGTTGTTACTGTAGGAGATAATGATTGTGGACAGTGTGATGTCAGCGAATGGAAGGATATAGTCCAGATAACGGCATATTATAAGACACTCATTGGACTTAAATCTGATGGAACAGTTGTTGCTGCGGGAGATAACAGCAAAGGTCAGTGTGATATATCAGAATGGAATAATATTGTGTCTGTAGTAGAAGGAAACGGATATACATTGGGAATTAAAAGAGATGGTACTGCCGTAGCTGTTGGTGATAATAAATATGGACAGTGTAATGTAGAGGACTGGAAGAATATACAGCAACCATGATATGGGGGTGAAAATATGGCAACACTTAATTTACAGGGGATACAGTGTGCTTATGGGAAAAATGTCATATTAGATGATGTAAATATATCATTAAATAATGGCGTGACGGCACTGCTTGGACTTAATGGAGCAGGAAAAACAACACTGATAAAGACTATAATGCGTCTGATTAAACCGAAGAATGGAAAAATAGTATTTAATGGTGAAGACATATATAAAATGAAGAGCAGATATTATGATTATGCTGGATATATGCCGCAAATGCCGGCACTATACGATAATTTTAAAGCATATGATTTCTGCATATATATGGCAGCACTTAAAGGGATAAGTAAAAAAGAGGCGAAAGAAAAAACAGATATTCTGCTTGAAAAGGTAATGCTGAAAGATGCAGCAGACAGGAAAATCCGTACATTTTCAGGCGGAATGAAGCAGAGACTGGGAATAGCACAGGCTCTTTTGAATAATCCACAGCTTATAATTCTTGACGAACCGACAGCTGGGTTAGATCCTAATGAGAGAATTAAGTTCAGAAATATAATAACAGAGCTTGGAACAGAAAGAATCGTTATACTTGCAACTCATATTATATCTGATATAGAGAGCATTGCTAAGAACATAATTCTGGTAAGGAACGGAAAAGTAAGTCTGTGTGATAATCCTAAGAAATTCATAGATAATGTATACGATAAGGTATATGTAATTAAAGTATGCAGCTATGCGGATATTGCAGATATTACACAACATTTTAAAGTGTCTAATATCAGGGAAATTGATGATGGATTTGAAGTAAGAGTTGTTGGTGATAATCTTGAAAATGAATTGAATAATTATGATATATCAGCAGCCACACCGGAACTTGAAGACGCATTTTTAATGTATTTTTAGGAAGTCTTGGGGGATTGGCTATGCATAATATTGGATATGAAATAAAAAAGATAATTACTAACAGATTAACGATTTACATATTTGCTATAACATTTTTAATAAATGGCTTCGTTATAGCAAAAAAGCCGTTAACAATTAGAAATTATTATGATAATAAATCAGCATATGATGAAATGTATCAGTATCTTGGCGGTAATATAACAGAAGAAAAAGTTTCGTATGTCACAGAAAAGTACGAAGAACTGTATGCAAAAAGTATGTCCCGCACGCTTTCAACAGAATATGATGATAGCTTAAGAACAGGGTATGAAACAACAGAATTATCATTGTATTCTGAAATGTATAAGAAATATCAGTACATATTGAATTACAGCGATAATATTGAAAATGTCAGGAGTGCATGTGAAGAAAATTCTGTGTTTTATGATTCTACAGGTAATAAGGCACTGAAAAATTATAATCGGAGTATATTGAATACATATAATCACAGGGATATTAAAGATTTCAGAGAGACTAAGAACTGGAAGTATTATCTGGAATACTCGTTTTCTAATCTGTGTATACTGATTACAATTTTGTGTGCATTAAAAGGCATATTTTCTAATGAGCGTGAAACCAATATGAGCATGATGATTATCACATGCAGGTATGGAAAGAGCAGGTGCTTTGTTTCAAAGATTACTGCTGGGATTATTATAGCCTTGGGGATAACAGCCGCATTTATAATTGAAGATTTTGTGATGTTTAATGTCACATTTGGCTATAAAGGAATTATGAATCCCGTGTATTCAATAGAAGAAATGCAGTATTGCATATATGATGTAAGTATTCTGGGATATATTGTTATTCTTAATCTTTTCAGAATTGCCGGAATGCTTGGAATAACATCAATCATTCTTCTGTCATCTTCGCTTGCACAGACTAATCTTGTATCTGTAGTTTTAGGCGTTGCCGGTATTCTGCCATTTATTATACTGAATCAGCAGAATATACCGTTTAATATTGTGCGTCTATTGCAGATTAATCAGGATGCGGCAGCATTTAACAGTATATTTATTATGAACAGACCTGTTATTTACATTAACTATTGTCTGGTTACAGGGATTTTGATGTCAGTGGTATTCATCACGCTGGCATATATTGTAGAAGTACATTGTTCCACATTAACAGGAAGGGAGCGTGTATGACATTATGATAAATGTTTTACGGCAGACAGCTTATGAATTGATGAAGTTTTTTAAGATAAAAAATGGCTTCATATTGATAATTCTTTTTATTTTAGTAAATGCAGCATGTGCATTGAATAACAATGTAAAAAGTTCAAAGTATTCCGATGAGGAAGAGGCATTGTTAAAGTTTTATTATGAAAAATGGGGTGATACCTATGATTCTGCTAATGATACAATGATTAATCTGTATTATAGTATGGTTACATCAGATGATTATGACATTGAAACGGACACTGTAATTCCAAAAGACATACGGGAACAGATTATTGATGAAAAAGAAGTTAAAGATATGATGGCGGTATATTATTCTTCGTATAATATTGCAAAAAATAATGAACATACCAATGTGATAATTGATTCAAGAGGCTGGCATTATCTTTTTATTGAATATAAGAATATTAATATGTTTCTATGCATTATGACATTAATTATTTCTTCAATAATATTTTCTGCTGATAAGGGCAAAGGTATTGAAGATATTGTAAAATGTACGAGAAATGGTAAAAGAAAGCTTCTTCCGGCTAAGATTATTGCAGTTATTATCATGATAATACTGCTTGAAATGATAAGAATTGTAGCATTATTCCCAGTTATTAATACATATGGAATTTCGTGTTTTTCAGACATTCCTATCCAGAATGTAAATTATATGCAGGATACTGCGGTTAATATTGGAACAATGCAGGCTATGGCGTTTCTTATATTATGTGAAATTGCCGGACTTATATATGTAAGCCTTATAACCGGCATTATTATTATCAGCAATTATGGAAAAGCAGAAGGATTTATATGTGGAATAATGGCGGCATATGTACCATTTTTCCTGCTCAATAAGGATAATGGGTATACGAAAGCTGCCTTACCATCAGCATTTTTAGCACCATATACTTTCTTAAGAGAGATTAATATGTACAGGTTACAGTATATTTTAACAGCGGTAATAATTATTGGAATTATGTTTATTATGGAGGCAGTGTATACCCATGAAAAAAGCTGTAGTTAGAGTATTAATGCTTATAGCAGTGTTGATTGCTGCATTGTCAGTATGTGTATATGTAGTGAGTCACAGAAATGTCCATATTCCGGACGAAGATTTCGCATATGATTTCCAATCAAAACAGACAGACAGTTATGTTGAACTTGATGATTATACAGTTGAATATAATAATGACAGAAAATGCTATGAAATAACAGACAAAGAAACAGGGGCAAAAAGACAGTTGTTTAATGAAATGTCTGACAGTGGACGCATGATAGCTGGTCCTATGACTTCACATGGCAATACCTTATATTATGGAGATATGGAAAAGTTCTGCAGTTACAATATAGATACGGATACAACCACCGTGATATATGAACTTGCAACAAAGCCGAAAGAAGTTAAGGTGTTTGATGTTGTTGTATATTACAGGAGTGTATCAAGGCAGGAAATTGAGACAAGGGCAGCAGACTATGTAATGTATAATGGCAGATTGTATATTGTTACTAACAGAGATGTAAGAGTATATGATGGAAAGAAAACAGGGGTTGTTTTAAAGGGTGAGTATGTTTTGCAGGATTATCATGATGGCAGAATGCAGTTGGTGAAATATAACAATAATACTGGTGAGGTTGAGAAAACTTGTGAGTTGGAATTATAAATACAGCATGGTATGAAGAATATATCTATGTAAGCCGGGTGTAAGTTTCATAATATATAATTATGTCAAATCAAAGGTAATAATTACTGAAGGAGGAGATAGTTATGAAACTTATAAAAAAAGGTGTTCTGTCTGGCATTATATTTGCAATGACACTGTTAATGACGGCATGTAGTAAGTACAAGGTAAAGGATGAACAGGTAGGACAGAAGGCTCTGTTTCCGGATTATGAATATAATCAGGAGCTGGCACAGCAGATACATGGACAGTCTAAAATGGCAATAGCCCCAAATGGTTATTATTATATAATTGATAATATTTTGTATTTTTATAATATTGACAGTGATATTAATATGCCATTGTGTTCCAAAGTAAATTGCAGGCATAATGATAATACATGTGATGCTTATGTAAGTACAATTAATACAGAGAACGGCACATTTGAATGTAATTGTATGGGCGAAAAGATTATGTATTATAATGGCAGCATATATTGTATTGAGGTTACTAAGGACAGGGATTATTATCTGTACCAGTATGATTCCACATTTAGTAACAGAAAGCAGGTAACAAGGCTTGCTTCGATAAAAGACGAACAGCTGATGGTGTCTGATGCACAGGCATGTCTTATATCTGATGGATATATGTATTATTATGCTTCATATCTTGATTACAAATATGCAGAAAATGATTATACGGCTTCGTTTTATGCATGCAGAATAAAGCTTGATAATAATTCATCACGGGAAGTTCTGGGAGAATTTCAGTTTCCGGGTGATTATGCGATGAAGGCAGGCCAGAGTAATGGCTTTTCCATTTATTTTACGGATAATAGTATATATTTTTATGCCGGCGGAGCTGCCCGGATGTATACAGCCAATAACAGTGTACAATACCATGTTTCAAAATATAATCCTGATAACAGCCAGTATACTGATTTATATGTACATTCTGGTAATAGCGGGCTTAATGTTTTTGGAGAAGGAACGGGATATGTTAATAGCATGTCACAAGGCGGATATGTAAGAACAGATTCTGAGGGCAATTTTTACATTATGACCTCATCAAAGGCTAAGGATAATAACAATATAATTAAAGTTAATTTTGATAAGAATACTTGTGAAGTTATTTATACTACTCAGATGGAGAAGCTGGATTATTTACAGAGTGATGGAGAATATCTGTATTTTTTTGAATCAGATTCTGTTAAAGATAAAAAGTCTTTGCTTACAGTAATTGATATGAGTGGAAATGTAAAGACTCAGTATGAAATGGAATATGACGAAGAGTATATGGCTGAAATGCAGAAACATTCAGGACAGAATGTGAATGGTAATTCATACAAGCCGGATGCATCGGATATTTTGGTGTATGGACTTGATGGCAGGTATATAGTGCTTGGCAGCAGAACGACTGGTTTTAAGAATCTCACTACTTCTGATACAGTAGATTATAAGAAAGAGCCTGTAGTTGGTGTCGGAATAATAAATACAAAGGATTATCTAAGTGGTAGCAATGTATCTATAAAACAGATATATCAATATGCGCGATAGAACAGGAACAGGTACAATATGAATGAGTTGAAAAGAATCTTTGGGAAAAGATATGCCTGTCTGTTGTTACTGTTATTAGCAGTTAATATGCTGATAATCATCAGTGATAAGACTGATGCACAGATGTTAAATGCGTATATTGATATGATTAATATTGCAGATAAATACATGGAGAATGAATCATCATGTACGGCTGCTGCCGGAAGTTCGTGGCGTGAGTATTTTGATAAGAATGAGATAGATGGGAGTGACACATCAGAAAAAACTTCTATTGCAAAACAGGCAAGAGAAAAGCTTGTGTCTCAGGCAAAGTATATAGATAATTATAAGGATATAGTGGAAAGCAAAAAACAGACTGCAATATTATATGCAGCGTCAGGCACTTATAAGAAGAATTGTTTTGAATATAACAATCTTTTAAAAACGCAGTATGATTTATCCGAAATATATGATACAGATGTGCAGTTAAGCAATGGAGTATGGCTGCAAAAAATATTCGAGAATAATTATATTCATTTGTTAGCATTTGTTACAAGTGTTTTTACAGTATATATGTTTTTTGCGGAAAGAAAAAACGGACTCTGCTATATTGTGCATACATCTAAGAATGGCAGATGCAGTCTGCTTATAAAAAGATGTGGCGTGCTGATGTTACAGACAACAGTAACTAATGCATTATTATATTTTGAAGCCGCATTTATACTGCTTAATAAATATGGTGGATGGAATGGACTGGGAGCTGCAGCTTCAAGTGATGAGTATTTTTTTCTGACATCTGGAAATCTTTCAAGGATTGAAATGCTGTGTCTGATAATATTATTATCAGTACTAACAACAATGGTTTTATCGCTGGTACTATGGCTGCTTCTGTTATGCTTCAGCAATGTTAATATAGGGCTGTTCTGCTACACATTTATATGTATGGCTGATATTCTGCTATATATGATTATGTCCGGAAAATCGGTATTCAGGATTTTTAAATATGTGAATATCTATTACATGTTTTTTCCGTGCAAGGCACTTGGTTATTATAACTGGGGATTTTACGGAATGATTATTTCATTGCGTGCGACTACAATATTAGTATCTGTGATAATCGGGATAATGGCTTTAGGATTAAGTGCTTATATCAGTATTAATAAGTATTTTACAGCAAAGAAGAACTGGATTGAAAATGTTACTGATTTTATTCACATGGGTGCTGTAAGACTCATGGAAAATGCAGGAAATTCGTGGAAAGAAGTATATAAAATATTGATATCACAGGGAATGATATTGATATTGCTGTTATTGATGTATCTTTGTGCAAATGTGACACCCGGTCACGGTGTTGTGTATGATGCCAGAAAAAGCTATATGCTTGGATATTATGAGAAGGCTGAGGGACTAAAATATGGTCCTGAATTAGAAAATATTTATAATCAGTATCGTGAAGAGTATGAGCAATTCGTAAGTGACTTTGATTATTCAGTAGAAAATGCACAGATAATTCTTGCAAATAAGAAGGATTTATTTAATTCTGTAGAAGAAAATGTTAATTACATAAAAGAAATGAATGAGCAGGGAATATCTGCGGTTGTAATTAACCCATACAGTTATACAGACACAATAGGAGACAGGGAATGGAGTAATCAGGAGCTTATTGCATTGATAAATGTTATTGCAGCAATTATTGTTTCGTGTGGTTTCATGTCTTATGAAAAGAAATCATCAGTTCAGAGTCTGACACTTTCGGGCAGAGAAAGAAGAAAGTGGCTTATAAAGAAAATGCTTGTACAGAATATCATATGTCTGGTATTCATGTGCATAACATATGGAATGTACTACAAAAAACTCTGTGATATATACACATATGTAAATATTACTGCGCCATTGAAAAGCATTATGATATTCAGAAATTTTATTGTTAATCCGCCAATTATTGGATATGTTATAATTGATTTTGCCGTTAAATATATATTTATGGTTGTGATTCAGTTAATAATGTCTGTCGTATCAATATATGTAAAATATATATATTGTTTTGCAGTTGGCATAGTACTTGTGCTACCACATTTGCTGTATATGATTGGATTTAATTTCTTACATAATGTATCTGTTGTTAAATATATTTCATTCTTCCAATGTTTACTGGAGGGTGGACGGACAATGGATTGGTATTGGATTTTACTGATTGTTGTCGTATTAACTGGAGCGGGAATGTGGTTTTATATTGTGAATGTGTTTGAACATAAACTAAGATAGTTTTATGTATGTAATTGGAATAATTAATACATAAAGTTTGGAGCGAAAATAGTACATTTTAAATGTACACATTACCGTTCACGACATAAAAATAACCGATTACGACATAAAACCGACGGATTACGACATGTATATTTACAACAGCATATATGTATGATACTGTGAGTATACAAATGTGCATATTTATTAATTCAGAGGAGATAGAACACTAGTGTCGTATATTTTATGGAGATTAAAGAAGCGAAAAATTATTATGATGCAGCCATGCGTAAGATTAATGGGGATTCGTTATGCTTAAGTACATATCAGTATCTTAAGAAGAATGAGGAGTGGGCTGGAAGGTATGAGGACTTTTTAAAGGGAAGGAAGTCACTGCCATTATTGTATGATCCATTTTTTAAGAAGATATTTAATCCGGCTGAGCGCAGAGACAGGCTTTCAGAGCTGGTTAGCTGTCTGTTAGGGCAGAAAGTTACGGTTCTTGAAGTATTTCCGAATGAGGATTCACAATTCCTTGGTGTGATGATTATTATGGACATGGTCGTGCTGATGGCAGACGGAAGCATTGCTAATATCGAAATCCAGAAGATTTCATATGATTTTCCGGCGGAGAGAATATCATGTTATTCGGCAGACCTTGTGCTTCGTCAGTATAAAATGATTACAGGAAAGAATGCTGATTCTATGAACGGATCATCAAAGCCATCTTATAAGGACATGAGGAAAGTTCATACGATTATTCTTTTTGAGGACAGCAATAAAAGCCTTATAAGTGAAGTGGACAAGGCGTTATATTTTCATGTAGGCAAGACCAAATTTAACACAGGGATAAAGATAGAACTTTTGCAGGATTTCGTATTGGTAAGCCTTGACACATTCAGAAAATACCGATATTCTGATATCAGAGAAGGGCGTATTAAGATAACGGATTACGATTATGACAGTAGTCAGTATAATGACGAACTGGTATCTGAAAAGATGAAAAGAGACAGACTTAAATATCTGTCATTATTCGTAGCCGAGACACAACAGGAGATAGACAGACTGATAGAGATATTTCCTGATCTGGAATCAGTACGCCAGGATATTAATGAGTATTTGGAAAGACCCGGGGAGGTGCTCAGTATGTTTTCAGAGGCGTTGAGAATATTGGATAGGAATACGGCGGAGTTGATGGTAGACAGAATGAAGGATGAGATAGTGGATTTGAAGGAACAGAATGAGGAACTGCAGCAGGCTTTAAAGGCCTCATCGGAAGAAAAAGACGCAGAAATAGCAAGATTAAAAAAGCTGTTGGAAGAACAGAATAATAAATAAGGGGTTATATGAAAGTATTAAATATAGGTTCATTAAACCTTGATTATGTATATTCAGTTCCGCATATTGTAGGTGCTGGCGAGACACTTGCAAGCCGTGATATGAACATATATCTTGGCGGTAAAGGAATTAACCAGTCTATTGCTTTTGCAGAATGAGGTCAATGACATTGCCTACATTGTCGATAAGGCGTATGAAAAAAGTCTTACTATTGCACTTAATCCTTCACCTTACAATGAAAAGTTAGATGCGGTTGATATGGGTAAGATAAGTATCTTTCTTCTTAATGAAGTTGAAGGAGAACAGGTTACAGGAAAGAAAGAGCCTGATGAGATAATTAAGAGTCTGTTAGAGTATTTTCCGGAAGTTACAAGAAAAGGCGCGATATCTTCAATTCCATAAAGAAGTGTAGCAGAATATTAAGAAAAATGTGCAGGATGCCAATTAAGGGGTGTCCTGCACTTGTCATGTGTGCTACAATACTTATTGAGAAGAATTATCAATAATGATTTGGGCAGATTATTTAGAAAAGGAAAACACACATGAAGTTAAATGAACTTAAGATTGGACAATGTGCAAGAATTACCTCAGTTGGTGGTGAAGGCGCATTAAGACAGCATTTTCTTGATATGGGCGTAATTCCAGGAGCGGAAGTTACGCTTGTAAAACTGGCACCTATGGGTGACCCAATGGAATTACAGATACATGGTTATGAACTTACACTTCGTGTTGCTGATGCAGGAGAGATTACTATTGATCCTATAGATGAGCGTACAAGAAAACACGAAAGACCAGACCGAATATATAAGTCTGACCATCCGGGACTTGGTGAGACTGGTAAATACCATGCTAAGGGAGATGGAGAAAAGCTTCCTGAAGGAACAAAGCTTACATTTGCACTGGTAGGTAACCAGAATTGTGGAAAGACAACTCTGTTTAATCAGCTTACCGGTTCTAACCAGCATGTTGGAAATTTTCCGGGAGTTACAGTTGACTGCAAGAGCGGTATGATTAAGGGACATGAGAATACATCAGTTACGGATTTACCAGGAATATATTCTATGTCTCCGTACAGCAGTGAGGAGATTGTTTCAAGAAATTTCGTGCTTAATGAGAAGCCAAAGGCGATTATTAATATTGTTGATGCAACTAATATTGAGAGAAATATGTATCTTACAATGCAGCTTTTAGAGATGGATGTGCCTATGGTTCTTGCACTTAATATGATGGATGAGGTAGTAGGCAATTCAGGTTCTATTGATATTAATGGCATGGAAAATATGCTTGGAATCCCGGTTATTCCTATATCTGCTGCCAAGAATGAAGGCGTTGACGAGCTTATAAGGCATGCACTTCATATTGCAGAATATCAGGAGAAGCCGGAAAGAACTGATTACTGTGATGAGAATGATTTCGGCGGAGCAGTACACAGATGTATACATGCAGTAATTCATCTTATAGAGGATCATGCAAAGAGAGCTGATATTCCGGTAAGATTTGCAGCAAGTAAGATTATTGAGGGTGACCCTCTTATATTAAAGCTTTTGCAGCTTGATGAGAATGAAAAAGAAATGCTTGAGCATATTGTACTTCAGATGGAGACTGAAAGAGGTCTTGACAGAAGTGCGGCAATCGCAGATATGAGATTTACATTTATAGAGAAGATATGCGAAGCAAATGTAGTTAAGCCTAAAGCAAGCAAAGAAAGAATACGAAGCCAGAAGATTGACAAGATTCTTACTGGAAAATATACGGCAATACCATGCTTTGTAGCGATTATGCTTGCAATATTCTTTCTTACATTCAATGTGATAGGCGCATTTTTACAGAATCTGTTGCAGCTGGGCATTGATGCACTTACTGGCGTTGTTGACAATGCACTTGCAGCGGCAGGCGTGAATAAGGTTATTCATAGTCTTGTAATAGATGGAATATTTGCAGGTGTCGGCTCTGTGCTTTCATTCTTGCCAATTATTGTCACACTGTTTTTCTTCTTATCACTTATGGAGGACAGTGGTTATATTGCAAGAGTTGCATTTTTTATGGATAAACTGTTAAGAAAGATTGGTCTGTCAGGAAGAAGTATAGTTCCTATGCTTATTGGATTCGGATGTACTGTTCCTGCGGTTATGGCAACAAGAACGCTTCCAAGTGAGAGAGACAGGAAGATGACAATTCTTCTTACACCTTTTATGAGCTGTTCAGCCAAGCTGCCAATATATTCATTCTTTGTCAGTGCATTTTTCCCGGGAAAGGGCGCACTTATAATGGGCGGATTATATTTCTTTGGAATTATTATGGGAATTCTTGTGGCATTGTTTTATAAAGGAACATTGTTTAAGGGCGAAGCAGTTCCTTTCGTTATGGAGCTTCCTAATTACAGACTTCCAGGCATGAAAAATGTTTTGCAGTTATTATGGGAAAAGGCCAGGGATTTCCTGCAGAGAGCATTCACAGTTATATTTGTTGCAACTGTAATTGTCTGGTTTTTACAAAGCTTCAATCTGCACCTTAATCTTGTTACAGATTCAAAGGACAGCATACTTGCCATTATAGCAGGAATAATCGCACCTGTATTTGCACCTTTGGGACTTGGCGACTGGAGAATATGTACATCTTTGCTGTGTGGTGTCATGGCAAAGGAAAGCGTCGTGTCAACAATGCAGATACTTTTCGGAACAGGCATACAGGCAGCACTTTCAACAGCCGGTGCAGCCGCAATGCTTGTATTCAGTCTTCTGTACACACCTTGTATCGCAGCAATTGCTTCAGTAAAGCGTGAGCTTGGCGGGAAATGGGCTGTTATAATGGTTGTATGGCAGTGCCTGATTGCATGGGTGATGGCATTTATTGTGCATGCTGTGGTGATGATGTTTTCTTAAGTATAAATAAAACAAAACATACGCATATTATATGTATCTTTAATCACAAGGAGACATATAATATGCGTATTATTTTTTATGATTCGAAAAGTTACGACAAGCAGTCTTTTGATAAGGCGCTGAGGCATTTTAGTGATATATCTATTGAGTATATGGTAGCCGATTTAGATGAGAGGACAGCGGTGTACAGCAAGGAGTATGACGCTGTGTGTGCATTCGTTAATTCTGTTATTGATGCAGATGTGTTGAAGATTCTTTATGATAATGGAATCAGGCTGGTACTTATGCGGTGTGCAGGATTTAATAATGTTGATGTTAATGAGGCGGACAGGCTTGGCATAACTGTGATGAGAGTGCCGGGATATTCGCCGGAGGCGGTTGCGGAGCTTGCTATGGGGCTTGCACTTGCTGCGCAGCGGAGGATTCACAAAGCGTACATTAAAGTGAGAGAGAATAATTTCAGCCTGCAGGGGCTTACAGGTGTAACACTTCATGGAAAAACTGCGGGAATTGTCGGAACTGGCAAGATTGGAGCAGCAATGTGCCGTATATGCAGAGGCTTTGGAATGAAGGTTATTGCGTATGACAAATATCACAATGAAAGCCTTGATTTTGTTGAGTATGTGGAGCTTGACAGGCTGCTTTCAGAAAGTGACCTTATATCACTTCATTGCCCACTTGATGATACGACATACCATCTGATAGATGAAAGAACAATAGATATGATGAAAAATGGAGTGATATTAGTAAATACCTCAAGAGGAGCGATAGTCAATACAGACGCACTTATCAAGGGTATCAGAGATATGAAGTTTCATGCTGTCGGGCTTGATGTGTATGAGGAGGAGTCTGATTATGTATTTGAAAATCTTGAAGACGACATACTGCAGCATTCAATAACGGCAAGGCTTCTGTCATTCCCGAATGTTATCGTAACCTCACATCAGGGCTTTCTTACAGAGGAGGCACTTGATGCCATAAGTGAAACAACATTAAAGAATGCGAAAGCATTTATTTCAGGTGACATTACTGGTGAAAATGTGGTAAAATAACTTAAGATTATGCTGAAAGCAAGGAGCGACGGGTTATGAAATACATTTTTACTAATGGACATATCCTTGATGGAACTAAGGATATGAAAGTTTTAGATGGTCATTCTGTGCTTGTTGAAGATGACAAGATTACTGGTATTGTGAAGGGTAACACTGTGCCAGACGGTTTTAAGGAGATTAATCTTGAGGGAAAATACCTTATGCCGGGACTTATTAATATGCATGTTCATCTTGCAGGCAATGGAAAGCCGCAGAAGAAACAGAGAGATAATGAAAAGACTGTTAAGATGCTTATGGGAACAGCACTTTCAAGGGCTGTGACATATAAGGTTGTAAAGGATTTTGCAAAGACAGAGCTTATGAGTGGTGTTACTACTATAAGAACTGTTGGAGGTCTGGCTGATTTTGATACAAGAGTAAGGGATGATATAAGAAATGGCAAGGCTGACGGACCAAGAATACTTGCAGCTAATGAAGGAATTTCTGTACCAGGTGGACATATGGCTGGTTCGGTTGCGGTAGCTGCTAACAATATAGATGAAGCACTTGTGCAGGTTGATATTGCAAAGAGCCAGAATGTTGACATTATTAAGCTTATGATTACAGGTGGTGTACTCGATGCAAAGGCTAAGGGGGTTCCGGGTGAGCTTAAGATGACACCTGAGATGGTTAAGGCTGTATGTGATAAGGCACATGCTCTTGGATACAAAGTCGCTGCACATGTAGAGTCGCCAGAGGGTGTAAGGGTTGCACTTGAAAATGGTGTTGATTCAATAGAGCATGGAGCAAAGCCTGATGATGAGATAATACATTTGTTTAAGGAAAATAATGCATTTTTATGCACAACATTATCACCAGCACTGCCATATGCTCTTTTTGACAGAAGCGTATCTAATGCGTCTGAGGTTGAACAGTATAATGGCAATATTGTATTTGAGGGAATCAAAGAATGTGCTAAGGCAGCAATTGCCAACGACATTCCGGTCGTGCTTGGTAATGATGTTGGCTGTCCATGGATTACACAGTATGATTTCTGGAGAGAGCTTTATTATTTCCACAAATATGTCGGTGTGAGCAATGCATTTGCATTATACACAGCTACACTTAACAGTGCAGTAATGGCAGGGATTGGTGATGATACGGGTTCTGTTGAAGCCGGTAAATGTGCTGACCTGATTGTAACTAAGAATAATCCGTTAGATGACCTCAGGGCGCTTCGTAATGTGGATTTAGTCATGGCACGAGGCAGATTATACAATAATCCGAAGTTTAAAACGAAAAATATTGTCACTAAAGAACTGGATAAATTTTGTGATTTATGTTAATTTTATTAAAGAATTTTACTTAAAGGAATAAGATTATGAAGATAGGATTTGATAACGACAAATATTTAAAAATGCAGTCTGAGCATATTAAGGAGAGAATTGCCAAGTTTGACAATAAGTTATATCTTGAATTTGGCGGAAAGCTGTTTGATGATTACCATGCATCAAGAGTCCTTCCAGGATTTAAGCCGGATTCAAAGCTTCAGATGCTTTTACAGTTAAAGGATCAGGCAGAGGTTGTTATAGCAATCAGCGCAGAAGATATTGCAAGCAACAAGATTCGTGGTGATTATGGTATTACTTATGATCAGGAAGTTTTAAGACTTATTGATGCATTTACAGAATATGGACTTTTTGTTGGAAGCGTATGTATTACAAAGTATTTCCAGCAGCCGGATGTTGACAATTTCATTAAGGTTTTAGACGCACATGGAATCAAGAATTTCAAGCATTACAAGATTGCAGGATATCCTAATGATGTTGCTAAGATTGTAAGTGACGAAGGCTATGGAAAGAATGAATTTATTAAGACTACCAGACCACTTGTAGTTGTTACTGCACCTGGACCTGGAAGTGGAAAGATGGCTACATGCCTTTCACAGCTTTACCATGAATATAAGCATGGAGTTAAGGCAGGATATGCGAAGTTTGAGACATTCCCAATCTGGAATATTCCACTTAAGCATCCTGTTAATCTTGCTTATGAGGCAGCGACAGCAGACCTTAACGATGTCAATATGATTGATCCTTTCCACTTGGAAGCATATGGTAAAACAACGGTTAATTATAACAGAGATATCGAGATATTCCCTGTACTTAATGCAATGTTTGAGCTTATTGCTGGTGAGAGTCCATATAAGTCACCAACAGATATGGGCGTTAATATGGCTGGTAACTGTATTGTTGATGATGAAGCATGCCGTTATGCTTCTAATATGGAGATTATCAGAAGATATTACAAATGTTTATGCGACCAGAAGAGAACTGGTGTAAATAGTCAGGAAATATATAAAATTGAGCTTTTAATGAATCAGGCAGGAATCACACCAGCTTCAAGACCTGTTGTTAATGCTGCACTTGAAAAGTCAGCAAAAAGCGGTGATAAACCAGCGGTTGCAATTGAGTTAGAAGATGGAACTATTGTTACCGGAAAAACAGGTGATCTGTTAGGTGCTGCGTCATCAGCATTGCTTAATGCATTAAAGCAGCTTGCTGGAATAGATGATTCAGTTGACCTGTTATCACCTGAGTCAATCAGTCCAATCCAGACTTTAAAGACTAACTATCTTGGCAGCAGGAATCCAAGACTTCATACAGATGAAATTCTTATTGCACTTTCATCTTCAGTTGTAGCCAATCCGTTAGCTGACAAGGCATTAAAGCAGATACCTAAGCTTTATGCATGTGATGTTCATTCAACAGTTATTCTTTCAGCGGTTGACAAGGATACATTTAAGAGACTGGGCATGAATCTTACATGTGAGCCTGCTTATGAGGAAGAAAAGAGATTTCATAAGAATTAATATTTAACTTAATTATAGTGTGTGAAAACAAGGATTTAATTTGAATGCTGTTTTCACACACTTTTTTGTATATCTATTTGACGTACGACAAATAATAATATATAATACAATTAACTTATTTGACGCACGACAAATAAAAGAGGTGAGCTATGAATAATAAAGTGATATTAGAAAAGCAGGATCTGACATATCTTAAATGGTCGCACATAAGAAGTTCAAGTGGAACGGCAGGAACTTTTTTAAAATCAGAATCTGTATTGAATGGAGTAAAGAAATATTACAAATTATCTAATTTTGACACAGTAAGAGGCGTTGTAGGACATGAATGCGTTAATGAGATTATCGTAGACAGGCTTCTGACACTACTGGGGGTAGAACATTTGAATTATGAGCTGATTAATGCTGATATAGAGATAGAAGGTAATATATATAATACTTATCTTTGTGCTTCAGACGATTTCAAGAAGCGTGGTGAGAGTAAGATTGCACTAGATGATTATTATCGTGCAAATGCATTGGAGAAGGAATCACATTATGATTTCTGTGTTCGTTGTGGCTGGAAAGATTATATAGATACTATGATTGCGGTAGATTATATTATACTTAACAGAGACAGACACGGCGCTAATATAGAAGTGCTTAGGAACGCAAGAGCACATACTCTGAGAATAGCACCATTATTTGATCATGGATTATCTTTGATGTATTCATGTATGACAGATGAAGATGTAAAAGCATTTGATATATTAGAAGATAAGCGATGTCAGAATTTTATAGGAACATATTCATGCTTTGATAATCTTAAACTTATAAAGAAAAGAAAAAATGTATTTAGTGGAAGTCTGAAACCAGATGATAAAGAGTACATTTTTGACGGGATGGAAAATGTATTATCAGATGTTTTCATTGAGAAAATCTGGAACATGATATATGAGAGGTATAAGATATATGAAAATCTTTGAAATTATTGATGAAGAAAATAATATGTCAATAGGCGTGTTACAGTACTATGAAAAAGAAAAAAACTGTATTATTGAATTGCGGGAAAACTTAGATGAGTGGACTGCACCATTATTGTTCACTTCATATGTCAATAAGCATATATATACAATGCCAAGAGATATCAGTTTTATGTGGGTAAGAGAAAGAGTTATTCCAAGTGGGAGGCAGAATATTAAAGATATTCTGAATAATCACGGAATGAAATCATATGATGAAATGCGTTTTCTCGAAATATCAGAGGGAAGATGTTCACAGGATTCACTCTATATAAAACAGCTTAATGCTTTGCCAGATTATGTAATTGAGAGAAAGAAAAAAAACATTATAGATTGTGTAACATTAGATAATAATGTTTTATTGTGTTTTTTTGCAGATAATTCCACAAAGAAAATAGATTTGCATATGCTGGAATATATTAAAGGAGTAGACAAGATAATTAATAATAAGCTTTTGTATGAATCTGGAATGGTGGGAACAGATGGCTATTTTGCAACATTTAATGATTCTATAGATATACAGGCTGATACTCTTTATAAAGCAGGAACGAAAGTTTCATTAAGTTTACATGATTTTAAAACATTTATAAGGAAAAATGTTGTTGATACAAGTGAAGCCTGCAATATTCTTGAATGTTCACGACAGAATATTGCATATATGATAGCGCAGGAACAGTTGGGCACTATTAAAGAAGATGTACGGGGAAGCCTTTATTTAAAAGGTGAAGTTGTAAGCAAAAAATGGTGAAATTTTATTGACACACATGCACGCATTTGATATTATTTATCAAGTAATTAAATATTCCATGAGGGAGTAGTTAGCGCGAAAGTGTGATTTGTCAACATTCTGATTATAATTAAAGAGTATAATCTGGCAAATCTTAAATAATGAGACTCATGTATATCAATTAACAGTTAGTGTTGTACACGGCGGGTAGTTGATATACATGAGTCTTTTTTTATCTGCTGAATATAGTAGTAGCAGAGTTTTTAAGCTGACGACACTTATTATGGAGAGAGAAAAAGGAGGAAAATATGGAAAAATTCATTAACAATGCACCATTTGCTCTTGTACTTGTATGTCTTATAATCGGTTTTGTTCTGCTTATTAAAGGTGCGGACTTTTTTGTAGAGGGAAGCTCAAGCGTAGCAAAGAGACTGCATGTTCCGTCCATTATTATTGGACTTACAATTGTTGCAATGGGTACATCGCTGCCAGAAACAGCAGTCAGTGTATCGGCATCACTCACAGGCAACAATGAGCTTGCAGTAAGTAATGTAGTCGGTTCTAATATATTTAACCTGATGGTTGTTATTGGTGTGTGTGCAATGATTGCCACAGTAAATGTTGCAAAAGAAACAATAAAAAGAGATATCCCATTTTCACTTATCTGTGCAGGACTTTTATTGCTTTTAGGAATCCTTGGGGTTGGTGATAAGTCAGGGATGATGCTTGGACATTTTGATGGTGTAATATTTATCGGTGCATTTGCAGGATACATTTTTTACATGATTAAGATTGCACTAAAGGCAAGCAAAGAAGGCAAAAAAGTTGAGATTGAGGGCGGTTCTGATGAAGATATCAAGTTGATTTCAGTTCCGCTTAGTATTCTGTTCATTATTGGCGGTGCGGCTGCGATTGCAGTAGGCGGAGATATTACCGTAGATGCTGCCTCAAGGATAGCGAGTGACCTCGGAATGAGCCAGACACTCATTGGACTTACAATAGTTTCAATTGGAACATCACTTCCAGAGCTTGTAACTTCAATAGTTGCAGCCAGAAAGAACGAAGTCGATATGGCACTTGGTAATGCAATTGGTTCAAATGTATTTAACATACTTATGGTACTTGGTATTGCATCAGCAATCAGCCCAATCAGCATAATTACAGAAAATATTATAGATCTGTGCGTGCTTATTGTATTTACAATATGTGTATGGATATTTGCTGGAACAAAGAAGAAAATTGGAAGAATCGAAGGCTTTTCAATGGTTGCACTTTATGTGATATATGCAGTTTATATCATAATAAGATAAATGAGGTAATATACAAATGTTGTTGTTTTTAAAAGTATTTTTTACTGAATTCATAGCAGAGATGGGCGATAAAACCCAGCTCATGCTTATTGCTCTTACTTCTAAATATAAGTTAAGAGATATTATATTAGGAACTGCTGCAGCAATTCTTGTACTTAACGGACTTGCTGTTTTAGCAGGCGGGCTTGTCAGTGAATTTATTCCTGACTGGCTTATAAAGACTATTGCAGCACTTGCATTTCTTTATTTTGCTGCATCAACTATTGCCGGGGATGATGATGACGAAGAAGAAGGCAACGGCAAATCAAAGATTAAGTTTGCACCACTTGCAGTTTTCTGTACATTTTTCGTTGCAGAGCTTGGTGATAAGACACAGCTTACAGCCATAACATTTGGCGCTAACGAAGGTATGAGTGCAGCTCTTGTTGTATGGATAGGATGTTCGCTCGGACTTTTTGCAGCTGACATTCTTGGAATGTTAGTCGGATATCTGTTAAAGAGCAAGACTCCGGACGGACTGCTTAATACACTTGCATTCGCAATATTCTCGATATTCGGTGTATACACACTTTATCAGGGACTTAAGCTTATAAGAGCATCTGTCTGTCCGATTCCGGTATGGCCAATACTTATAGCAGCAACAGTTGTTTTTGTTGTTATATGTGTCTGTCTTTTTATAAGAAGAGAGAAGAAAAAGAATAATTAGAATGAAAGTAATCGTATCATTTTTTATGTGATACGATTATTTTTTTTGTAAATATGTCGATATAATATTAAGAAAAGTCAAGGAAGACTTTATCCAATAAATTTACATTCAAGGAGGAATGAATTATGAGTAGTGTATCTTCAGGGAAATTTTCCCAGATAGCCGGTTCGTATGCTGATACAGCGGCTGTTTATTCTAAGTCAGAGACAACTAAGACCGATGAGACAAGCGGAAAGAAGAAAGTCAGCGGTCAGACTATCGGTAATCCCCAGTTAAGTGAGAAAGCAAGCAAATATTATGAACAATTAAAGAAAAAGTACTCTAATATGAACTTCATTCTTGTAAGTGAGGATCAGAAAGAGAATGCCAAGGCTAATGCGGCAGGTTATGCTAATTCCAATAATATGGTTGTCCTTATTGATGAGGATAAGATTGAAAGAATGGCTTCTGATGAGAATTACAGAAAGCAGTATGAAGGAATTATTGCAAATGCTGCCAGTGGAATCTCACAGCTTGCGAGCAGTCTTTCAGCAACAGGGGCTAATGTAAAGGGATTTGGAATGCAGGTTAATGACAATGGTACAGCGTCATATTTTGCTGTACTTGAAAAGTCAAGTGCTGCACAGAAGGAGCGTATTGAGAAAAAGGCTGCAGAGAAGAAAGAAGCTAAGAAAGCAGCAGAAAAGAAGGCTGAAAAGAAAAAGAATCAGGAGCGGCTGGAAAAGAAACGAAAAGAAACCGGAGATGTCGATGATACTGACGATACGGAGACTGTAACAGTGACAGCTTCATCAATAGAGGAGCTTCTTGAAAAGATAAAGAATCAGGAACAGCTTTTCCTAAGTGATACAGTAAGGACTCCACAGGAGAAGAATGTAGGTCAGAATGTTGATTTTTCTGTATAATGTCAGGAGGTGTGCCTAATGATATTATCAGGAACAATAGCAAGTACTGTACAACTGCAGATGCTTAACAACAAGTGGATGCAGAAAAAGGAATCTGGTAATGTTTTATCTAAGAAGGAGTTAAACGAGCGTTCTACATGGACATCTGAACAGTTCATGGTTGCAGATTTTCAAGATCAGTTAGAACATAATCGTGAGGCTGAAAAACGCCAGAAGATAGATAATAAGATTATGTCAGGCGGAAGTCTTTCACCTGAGGAGATATCTTATCTTGAAAAGAATGATCCAGCTACTTTAAAGAAATATCATGAAACTAAAGAAGAAAAAGAAGCGTATAAGGAAAAACTCAGACAGTGCAAGACTAAGGAAGAGGTTGACCGTGTAAAGCTGCAGAAGCTTGGAGAACTTGAAAGCTCATTAAGCAGTGTTGTTAATGATCCGGCAATTCCTAAGAGTGCCAAGTTAGCAAAAGCACAGGAAATACTGGCAAAGACTAACAATATTGAAGCTGCACATCTTGAGTTTGTAAAATCCGCAGAGTATCAATGCCTGCCGACTGATGAAGAAAAGAAAGAACAGGATGCAGCAGATAATGAGATATCTGATGAAATAACAGACAGTGACAAGGCTGATAATACTGAGATTACTGACGCTTCTGATAATACACAGGATAAAGCAGATAATGTAACTGATGATAATAATAATCAGGTTTCTGATATTGAAAATACGGATATCGTGGATACAAAAGCATCTGAGAAAACATTTGAAAAAGATAACCACAAGAAAGAATACAGTACTGAAATTAAGAAAGTTACCCGAAAGCTTAAGAAAGGTTTTGAGGCGGCTGACATGCATGTTGACATAATTGTATAATTATGTATGATTGAGTATCTACCCGGATATGACTAGGATTAGTTATGTCTGGGGGATATTATTAATTATTATTTGTCATGTAGTAATCACTTCGTTAAACAGTAATTTAGTGAAGTGATTGAAATATGTACTTTAACTGTAAAACGCCGATAAATCCTGATTTATCGGCGTTATTTTATCTATTATTATCTATTTAAACACTGCCGTTAGTCTCTATTTCAATGTTCAGATTGTTTTCTGCAAGAACTGTTATAACATTTTCAATACCTTCTCTTAACAGTGGTTCACCACCAGTAAGAGTGACATTTTTTACTCCTGTCGATAAAACATAATCAAGAATTTCTTTTTCTGTCATTGGTTGAGAAGGTGTCTCCTGCTCATTAGCCCATTTGGTATCGCAGTATTTACAGTTAAGATTACAGCCCTTAAAGCGTATAAAAACCGCTAGCTGCCCGGCTTTAGTTCCTTCACCATTAATACTTACAAATTTTTCAACTACTTCGTATTTACTCATATATAAATCCTTTCAGATTAAAAATTATTTAAAATCATTCCATATAAGTTGCACTATTAGCAGGAGTTTCATATACAGTTACAGCTCTCATGTTGTATCCAAGTATTTTTATTTTTTCATAAAAATACTTGGCCATATTCTCCGCTGTCGGACGAAAATCAAGTTCAATAATTCTGAAATTCTCGCTTTTTAAAGCTTCAAATGTAGTTTCCTTCAATGAATTTCTTTCTATAATTAATGCATGATCCATTGAATCTGCTATGTTTCTTAAATCTTTTTTCAGTTCTCCAAAATCAACATACATACCCTTATGCTGAACATCTTCCTTTAGTTCCTCAGTTTGAACTTCAAGAACAATCTTCCATCTATGTCCATGAAGATTGCTGCATTTTCCATTGTATCCTGCAAGAAAATGTGCCGAATCAAAACTAGCCTCTGTTTTTAAAATATACATAAATCTTTTCTCCATTTGCTTATATTGCATAAAAAAACACGGATACATCTGTACCCGTGCCTTAATAGATTATTTCCCTAAAAATTTCCAATTGTGAATTATAAAAATAATAGTCCTGGTTTTATTTAGAGACAGGATGGTACAAACGAACTGTCTTATTAATTTACTGTGCAATGATATCAAATGATTCCCAGCTTGTCAATTAAATACTCATGGTTATCTTCCCTAGGAAATTTTACACTTAAGTTTTCTCAAATCACATACTCATACATTCGAAACTCCCTGGTACCAACAACCTCATAAAATATATTTTCTGTGCTTATATACTTAAATCCTGCCTTGATATATAGCTTATCAGCTAGAGTATTCTTATCTATCACGTCAAGGTGGATTGCTTCAATATTTTTTGCTTTTGCATATGATAAAATGTACCTGACAAGAAGTGTGCCAAGTCCCATACCTCTGTACTCGAATCGTATCGCAAGAGCATGCAGAATCCACACATTGTTGCCTTTTTCTTTAACCTGCCATGATACATTTGCATATTCCTTGTTAGAAATGCTGTTTACTATGGCACAGGCTTTAATTATGCCCTCATCTCTTATAATTAATAACTGATTATTGGCGATGCTTTGCATCAAAAAATCAGAAGAAGGATGTTCGCCCTTTTTCCAGTCAGGAAAAGATGGTTCATCTTTGCTTTTATCTATTAAATCCCAGTAGAGATTTTGTATTTCAGTAAAATCGTCTGAGTGGGCTGCTTCAAATGTCATGTGTCTTATACCTCCGTATTTTCTCCAATTCTATATACCACCATTCTCTCCCTCCGGGCTTCCCCGAAAGATATATCTCTGCAGTCAATCTCATCATACAGACTCACGCCGTATTCCTGAGACAGACACATAAGGTACTCATCTGAAGGGTAATAGAAAATCATATACATCTCTCTGGGATTGTTATAAAAGCTATCCATAATATTAGCCAGTACGCCCTTAAAGATTTCGACAGAGAATGGATTAAAGAAGAAAAATCTGTCAGCTTCTTTAGGTATATTATACTTAAGTGCGTCTTCATTTATAAATGTGACTCTTCCGCCGGATATACTGCTCTCTTTATTAGTCATGGCGCGTTCAAATATGCGATTGTCGTATTCTATGCCAATGGAATGACATTTTGTCTGGTAAGCCATGAACAGACTGACGCGTCCTTTTCCACAGCCATAATCCAGCAGAGTATTATTCTTGCCGATGATTCCGGTGTTAGCCAGCCTGTTAAGCACTTCATAAGAAGTTGGTTCATACGGATACCTGTATGTGTCTGATCTGGAGTCATCCCTGCCAGTAGTCTTTATTCTAAGGAGCTTTTCCCAATCTTTTTCTGTCATAAAATTCCGCCATTCATCTTCCAAAATAATTTTTATTATATTAACTTAATTCCTTAAGCATATTTTCAGCATCATCTGCTGCTTTGACCTTATCATTAGCCTTGATGATAATACCCTGCTCATCAATGAGGTATGTAGTTCTCACGACACCCATAGACACTTTGCCGTAATTCTTCTTTTCCTTCCACACATCATATGCCTCGATTACTTTACGCTCAGGGTCTGCTAAGATAGTAAATGATAATCCATATTTTTCTTCGAATTTTTTATGAGAAGCAACAGAATCCTTGCTGATACCAAGTATAACTGCGCCTTTTTCAGTGAATTGAGGATATCTGTCTGAAAAGCCGCATGCCTGTTTGGTGCAGCCTGCCGTATTATCCTTTGGGTAGAAATATAATATAACTTTCTTTCCTGTGTAATCACTGAGCTTGTGCATATCTCCATTCTGATCTGGTAATTCAAAATCAGGTGCTTTTGTTCCAACTTCTAACATGTCCCGTACCTCCATTTTGCATTAACTTAATACCTACACTATACCACATAACCACGATTCTATGATATAATATTCTAAGAAATTTCCCGTAGGAGGATAATGTATGGAATACGATGTAATTATTATTGGAGCCGGACCAGGCGGAATCTTTTCTGCGTACGAGCTTATGAAGAAGTCGCCAGAGACAAGAGTTGCCGTGTTTGAGGAAGGCAATACATTAGAGAAGAGAAAATGTCCTATAGACGGCAAGAAGGTTAAATCATGTATCAAATGTCCAACATGTGCGATAATGAACGGATTTGGTGGTGCTGGTGCATTTTCAGATGGTAAATATAATATAACTAATGATTTCGGCGGAACTCTTTATGAGTATATCGGCAGGGATCAGGCAATCGACCTGATGAAGTATGTTGATACAATTAATACATCACATGGCGGTGAAGAGACTCACATGTATTCGACAGCAGGCACTAAGTTCAAGACTTTATGCATGCAGAACAAGTTAAAGCTTCTTGATGCATCAGTAAGACATCTTGGAACAGATATTAACTATATTGTTCTTGAGAATATGTACAATGAGATGAAGGACCATATAGACTTCTACTTTAATACTCCTGTAATCAACATTGAGGTGATAGATGGCGGTTACAGAGTATTCTATAAGGACGAGTACATGGATTGTGACAAATGTATTGTTTCCGTTGGTCGAAGCGGAAGCAAATGGATTGAAAATGTCTGTCAGAAGCTTGAGATTCCAACTAAGTCTAACCGTGTTGATATCGGTGTGCGGGTTGAGCTTCCAGCCGTTATATTTGCACATCTTACAGATGAATTATACGAAAGCAAGATTGTATACAGAACAGAGAAATTCGAGGATCTTGTAAGAACATTCTGTATGAATCCTAATGGAATTGTAGTTAATGAGAACACTAACGGAATCGTAACAGTTAACGGACACAGCTATGAAGGTGCTGAGAAGCAGACAGAAAACACCAACTTTGCGCTTCTTGTTGCAAAGCATTTTTCAGAGCCATTCAAGGACAGTAACGGATACGGTGAAAGTATAGCGAGACTTTCCAACATGCTTGGCGGCGGCGTTATTGTTCAGAGATTCGGTGACCTTATGAGAGGAAGAAGAAGTACAGAGAAGCGAATTGAGGAGGGACTTGTAAAGCCTACTCTTGCTGCTACTCCGGGTGATTTAAGTCTTGTACTTCCTAAGAGAATTCTTGACGGAATTATAGAGATGATTTATGCACTTGATAAGATTGCTCCGGGAACTGCCAATGATGATACACTTCTGTATGGTGTTGAGGTTAAGTTTTATAACATGGAAGTTGAGATTGACAACAATCTTGAGACAAGATATAAGGGCTTATATATAATTGGCGACGGAAGCGGCGTTACACATTCATTATCACATGCTTCTGCCAGTGGCGTATATGTTGCAAGAAAGATTATCGAAGAAATGTAGTCACATAATATTAATAAGGGAGATTGCCATAAGACAGTCTCCCTTTAATGTTCTAATTATTTTTTTTATCAAGCTTTATTATTTCAGCCCCTAACAGATTGGCATCATCAGTTCCATGAGTTGCAATAAGCAAAGTACGGTTATTACGCATTTTTAAGATATAGTCTATTACATTTGACTTAGTATCCTTATCTAAACCTGTGAATGGTTCATCAAGTAGTATAAGTTCCCCAGGATATGATAATGCTCTTGCAAGTGCCACTCTTCTTTTCATTCCACCGGATAATGAACTTACAGGCATATCAAGACTATCATCTGGAAGAATTGATAACAGATTATTACTGATTTCTTGTCTATTTGGTTTAACACGAAGCACTATTCTGACATTATCTATTGCTGAAAGGTCAGGAATCAGCCTGTCCTCCTGAAACATACAAGATATGCTTTGGGTATCTATACCGGATATACTGCCGGAATCAGCATGTTCGAGTCCCATTAGAATTCTTAAAAACGTTGTTTTTCCAATGCCGGAAGTTCCCATAAGACAATATATAGAATTATCTTTAAGGGTTATATTGACATTTTTAAGAACTTCATTGTCATCAAAGGCTTTGCATAAATCAGTGATTATAATACTCACAATAATTCTCCTGACATTTTAAATTTATTGTATAGAAAGCAGGCTTGTAACACAGTAAAGTGTCTGTCCGTTATATACAACCCTTGACCAGCCAACCTCTGTATTATAGCCGGTTCTGGTAAAAAACTCACCTTTTTTAGCAGTTGCAACAACAACAGAATCTGCATCTGTTACACTAGGTTTATTCCTAAGATTAACCTCTTCCTTAGGAGTTACAGTATCGTTACAGTCCGTGAATTTCGTGTTAAATCCGGTTGTAGGACTTTCAGTTGTCTTAGGTGTAAGGTCTGTTGTTAAGTAACTTGTAACAGCGTATACGGTCTGTCCATTGTATACAAGTCTTGACCATCCGCTGCTGCTTGTTCCAGTCCGTGTAACTGTTTCACCATTGACAAGTGTTGCAATTACTGTTGCGTCTGTATCCTGACTAGGCTTGTCACGAAGCCTTACTTCATCTTTGGCAGTAACGGTGTCGTTAACAGAGGTGAATACCATGCCTGCTTCTACATCTGGTGCTGCAGAAGCTGCAGTTTCACCACTTAGAGAGCCGTTACTTTCTGAATAACCAAAATATGCAACGTTAATATCAACATTTGTACCAATTCCTGCTACCCTGCCCTGATTAGTATACTGCCACATGCTGCATGTTCCTGCATATGATGTGGATGGAGTCTCTGGATAAGGCGTTGACGGATATTGTGCAACCCATATCTTAAATGATTTTTCAAGACTGGCAGTGTTCCATTGGCTGTTATTGGTAAGCTCAGATGAAGCTGCATAGAACATAGGTGTATAGCCTTTATCATATATTTCCTGTAAAAATGCAGCAGCTACGGCAGTTCTTTCAGCCTTTGTCATGCTCTTCTGCCTGCTTTCAGATGTGTTGAAGCCCTCGCAGTCAAATGCTACAGGGTAAGTTATGCTGTAATCTGCTATGAAATCTGCAACCCAGTCTGCTTCTTCAACTGCTTCAGCTTCATTAACTGCTGATGAGAAGAAGTATGCTCCGACTTTGATTCCGTTAGCGGCAGCCTGCTGCATGTTATACTTTGCATTGGTGTCAGCATAGATAATACCTGTTTTCTGCGCTCTGTAGCCAACTCTTATCATTGCAAAATCAACACCTGATGAAGCAGCCTGTGCCCAGTCTATAGTTCCCTGAAATTTGGAAACATCTACACCGATAGTTACATCTGATGTTTCATTAGTGCTGTTGGAAAGAATTACAGAAGCACCATTACCTGCATCCTGATTCATTGCTCCATCATTGTCGGAATACTGAGGATCCTGTTCTTTCTCATCTTTATCACTTAAAGTATTATTGCCGTCGGTATCTGTTTCGCTGACAGATGAAGTCTCCTCGGTTGAAGATGCATTTGCAGGTACTTTTTTACCTTTATGTCCGAAAGAAACAACAAGTACAATTATTAATGCAATTACTGCCACTGCAACAATTATGATTGCAGGCAGTAATTTCTTCCAGTTAATATGAATAGAATCATCAAGATATCCAAAATCATCGTCATCAGATTTAAACAGCTTAGACATGTACATCGCCTCCTAATTTAAATAATCGCTGCACAGATAATTAAGAAGCAGAGCTGCACCATTACTATCCATTGCAGTATCATTTAGTCCCATATAGTTAATTGTCCAGTAACTGATGGATTCATCATATGTGAATTGAATCTTCAATGAAGAATTCATGTTATTATATACTATCTTACCGTTGAATTCTACAACCTTTTTATTATCAGTAGAACTGAAAATAGTCCATTCCGGGTCTGTACATTTGTTATCCAGACATTCACCAAAGGTTATAGATTCATCCTGAAATATCTGCTGTTCTTTTACTGTATTGATTCTTGAATCCTGCATTGCGCTGGCTTTAGTACCTATGCCTGCGCGTGTCACACCGATAAAACATATTATTAATGTGAGTATGACAGCAAGGAGTGTTGAAATTGTTCCTGAAAATGCATCATCTAAACTGTCATGGTACAGAATGAATACAAGGATGCCACCTGCTATCCCACCACCGAGATGACCGAGGATATCTACATTTGCACCATTAGAGATAAGAGCATATACAACAATTAACGCAATAGATACGATTACAGTTGTTTTATTGGAATCAGTCTTTGAACTGAAATTAGTAAAAAGTGTTGCACACATTACGCCAAATATTGCACCTGATGCACCTGCAGCAAAGCGGATTACATCAGGATTGATAAGGTGCGATACATATACAGATACAAGACCTGATGCAAGTCCTGAACCGAAATATATAATTGCAGTACGAAGTGAACCTATACGCGGTTCAAGTCTTGAACCGAACAGATACAGAGCAACCATATTATTAATAAAATGTGGTAAATTGGCATGCAGGAACATATAAGTCAGAAGCCTTATATATTCTTTATTATTATGAATATACTGGTAATTAAGTCCACCTGTTTCAAAATGGTCACTGCCTGCTATTATGCACATAATGCCTGCAAGCAGATTGGCAAGGATTATAATAAGCACGACAGGCATGTTCCTAAGACTGACTTCTGAATATCTTTTCTTTCGTCCGTGTTGATAAAAATCTTCAGGATTAATTCTGTTAGATTTAATCTCGTATACTTCATCATCAAGATGAAGGTCATCAAATCCATTCGGTTGAAAACCGCTTTGCCAGCTGTTCTGATAGTTGTTATTGTAATCTGGTTCCATAAAATATTTCTCCCCTCATGTTAATTTTCCACTCTACAAAAAAAGAATTCAGCATTACACTAAATTCTTTTTCATTATAACATAATTGGGTCAATATGTGTTATTTAATATGAAGCTGTGCTTTAATAATAATTCTGTGAGGACCACTCATTTTAGCTTTAATACTTCCGTTATGTTCGGAAACTATAGCCTTTGCAATCGAAAGACCAAGACCATAGCCGGTTATCTTAGCGGATGTTGAATCAGCCCTGTAGAATCTGTCAAACATTCTGTCAGTAAGATTTTTATCAATATTATCAACATCATTACTTACGATTAAAACAATATAGCTTCCTGAAGAAGATAATTTAAAGTCTATATTACCTTTATCTGATGAATATTTAAATGCGTTATCAAGAAGAATTGTAAATAGCTGCCGTACTGATGATGCGTCACCGCAGCATGTAAGGTCAGGCGTAATATCATATGTAAAATGTTTACCTGAATCAAGTGCAAGTGCATTATAAGAGTGTACAGCTTCTTCTGCCAGGTCAGAAACAGGAAAAGCAACACGTTTTATATGACCGTTGCGTTCATCCATTCTTGCAAGTGATACAAGACTGTTAGTCATAGATGTAAGGTTTTCAGCCTGTTTCTTTATATCTTCAATCCATTCATTGTCAGGATTATCCATCTGTAATATATCAGCATCAGCCCTTATTACTGTAATCGGAGTCTTAAGCTCATGACTTGCAGAGGTTATGAATTCTTTCTGCTTGCGGTGTGCTTTTGCAATAGGCATGACGATAAGTTTTGAAGTAAATATAAGAATCAGGAGCATAACTGCAATACCTGCACATGATGCTTCGATAAGTGAAACAGCTGTTTTTTTAACATCATCTATCATATTACTTCGAAGCACGAATACAGCAATTGGACGCATTTTATTCTCATATATACAATATCGGTATCCATTGTAGAATCCGTCAGTCTCCCCTGTTGATAATGCTTCATTATATAATTCTAATGCTTCCTCTTTAGAAATATCAGGTATATTATCTACGTTAATTATTTTGGGATTATTATTTTTATCAAATGTTATATAGAAATATCTTGCATCAACTTTAATTGGTTTCTTATTGAGAACATTTATATATATACTAGAAACAAGATGGTCGGATTTAGAGACCATCTTGTTATATGTATTTCTTACACTTGTATACACAATAAATCCCTGCATAGTTATTACTACTGCCATTGAAAGAACTATAAACTGTATTCTTAAGCGGGTAAGCATTTTCTCATTATAATTAGATGCTTTATTGTTTTTTGACATTATATACCTTCTTTATATTAGTTGTTATTTTTTAAATAATATCCCATATTTCTTCTTGTAGCAATAGAATAATCAGACTTTAAAGCTTCAAGTTTTCTCCTGAGATAAGATATATAAGTCCATACGGTACTGATGTCAGAATCAGATTCACTGTCCCAGATTTTCTCCATAAAATGTTCTGCCGAAATAACATGGTCTTTATTATTCATGAACATCAGCATCATCTGATATTCCTTATTCGTAAGAAGAAATGAACCTGAAGGAGAAGATAATTCACATGTAGTTGTGTTCAGAGAAATATTTCCAAGTGTAATAACATTATCCTGTTGTTTTTCAGAGCGTGTAAGTACACGGATTCTTGCAAGAAGTTCTCTTGTGTCAAATGGTTTGGTTAGATAATCGTTAGCACCATTATCAAGCCCTTCTACTTTATCATCTATCTCGGTCTTGGCTGTGAGCATAAGAATGGGAATGTTGCTTCCGCGTTTTCTTAGATTCTTTAAAGCAGTAATTCCATCCATTACCGGCATCATGATATCCATTATTACCATGTCATATATATCCTGTTCAAGATAGTCAAGTGCAAGCTGCCCATTGTCAACGCAGTCAACGGCGTAATTATTCTTCTGTAATATAGTTGATACGGCTCTTGATAATGAGCGGTCATCTTCGACCAATAATATTCTCATATATAATCCTCCAGTTGAATAATATTAATTCCAGTAGCCAAGCTCTATGCCTTTTAAGTATATAGCTTTGGCTTTGGAATAATATCCATAAGAGTTAAAATGTGTGAAATCAGCACGAATCTGTTCAGGCAGGTTGCCTGTCTGTATATCAATTATATCATTCTCGGTTGGTGTAAGTCCACAGTCAGAGAGCGCATTTTCCATAAGATAAAGTCTTGTGTTAAGGAAATGTTGTCCAAATGCATCATACAGAGCCTGTTCCCATAATGTTGCATGAAGTCCTGCATAATTACCATTATCATCGTATACATCCTGATATATGTCAGCTGATTCTCCCGGATTATCAGTATCACCAACAATTATATAATCAGCATAATAGCTGTTATCAATTATATTCTGATATTGTTTTATAAGTTCATCATAATCATTCTCCCAGCCACCATTACTTCCCATCTCAAGAATAAGAATATCATTGCGATGGTCATAAGCTGCCTTAGGAATAACACTTGTCCATGCGTTAATATACATTTCAGTTACAGAATCACAGTCTGCATCAGAACATATAGAAATATATAAGCCATCATCAGCTCTTTCAACATTACATAAAATATCATTAATATATACAGTGTCTGGATATGCGTTATCTTCATATCCATATCCGCTGTAGTCATCCATATCGATTATTTCTTCATTTTCATCAACAAATTTTACATAAGCTAATGAGTGGTCGGTTATATAGATATCACGGTCAGTGTATATAGGAATTCCGCCCGCACGTAAAGCAATCTGATATGAATCTTCACCGCCTACACCAAAGTTGTAGGTATTGATTGAAGTAAAATATTGCAGAGCAGATGGAGTTGTGTAGTATGAAATATCAAGAATTTCATCATCTGAATATATATATGCTTCATTACTTCCCGCTCCCTGCATCATGCTATCACCCCAGCATGATATGCTGCGTTCGGGGATTTCATCATGTAATACGGCTTTATTAGTATTAGATTCAAGAATAATATTATCATTATTAGATACTATGTATGTGCACTGTGTGTTATTTAATGTTATCTTAGAATTTTTTTCGGAACATCCTGTTAAGAATAGGCTTAACAATATAGTACTTATATTTAATAAAACAAAAAGTTTCTTTTTCATACGAACTCCTCCAATCTTATGACTTTATTCTGGCATTACTATAAAATGTCAACTTAAAATTAAATTAAAAAATATTCACTATTTATCAATTAAATGGTAAAATATCAAAGTATGTTTAGATAATGGAGGCAGATTATTATGGATTCAACATTAAGAAGAACATGGGCTGAAATAGATATGGATGCACTTGCACACAATTATGAAACATTACGAAAGAGAATTGGAGAAAATGTTAAGTTTTTAGGTGTTGTGAAAGCAGACGCTTATGGCCATGGTTCTGTTCAGGTGAGCAGACTGTTACAGGAATTAAGAGCAGATTATCTTGCTGTCAGCAGTATAGATGAGGCAATAGAATTAAGACATAATTCAATTACAATGCCAATTCTTATATTAGGTCATACTCCTAAGGAAGAGGTTGGGCAGCTTATTAAGAACAATATAACACAGGCTGTCACATGTAAGGCCAAGGCTCTTGAATACAGCGAGGAAGCTGTTAAATGTGGTGGTACATTAAAGATTCATATTAAAGTTGATACAGGAATGTCAAGACTTGGATATCTGTGTGATGGAGATTATTTTGAAAGTGGTGTTGAAGGAATATGTGAAGGATGTACTCTTCCAGGTCTTGATGCTGAGGGAATATTCACACATTTTGCAGTATCTGATGAATTCGGGGAAGAATATGAAAGCTATACTAAGCATCAGTTTGAATTGTTTACCAGTGTGATTGATGAAGTTGAGAAAAAACTTGGAAAGAAATTCAAGATAAGACACTGCGCCAATACAGGTGCTGTTGCAAGATATCCTGAAACATGGCTTGACATGGTAAGACCGGGACTTCTGCTCTATGGCTATGGAGATTTTGCACAGGAGCTTGGACTTAAGCCTGTTATGTCACTTAAGACAACAGTAAGCACAATCAAGACTTACCCTGCCGGAACAGCAATAAGCTATGGAGGAATATACAAGACTGACAGAAAGACAAGAATGGGAGTTGTTCCTTATGGATATGCTGATGGATATTTCAGATGCCTTTCTAACAGATATGAGCTTATGACTGAAGAAGGTCCTGCTCCACAGAGAGGCAAGATATGCATGGATATGTGTATGATTGATCTTACAGATAAAATGAATGTTGACGTTGGAAGTGAAGTAGAAATATTTGGTAAGGCTAATCCTATTGAGCATATGGCACAGCTTGCAGGAACTATTCCTTATGAGCTTACATGTGCAGTAAGTAAGCGTGTTCCTAGAATGTACATAAAGGATGGCAAAGTTTATGAAAAAGAATTATTGTTACGAGGATAAATGAATGAAGAAAATATTATGTGTATTAATGTCCTGTTTATTGTTTGTGATGGCGGGATGTAGCGGGCATAGTAAGAATTTGAAGTTTGGTGCAGCAGATATAGGCGGAGTGTACTATTCAATTGCAAGCACATTTTCACAGCTGGCAGATAAAGAGATTGATGGATATACATTTGAAACAAAGGCTACTGCTGGTTCGGTTGCTAATTTAAGGCTTATATCTGATGGGTATATAGACCTTGCTATTGTCCAGGCAGACCTGTTAAGTGATGCATATAATGCAACCGGTACATTTGCTGATAAAAAATACCAGAAGGGGTACAAAGCGGTTGCTTCACTTTATACAGAATGCTGCCAGATTGTTGTAAGGAAAGATTCTGGAATTACAGGTATTGATGACCTGATTAATAAAATTGTAAGTGTCGGTGCTTCGGAGTCAGGAACCGAAAAGAATGCAGAACAGATATTAAAGATGAGTGGAATTACTAACGAGCTTATTAATAAGGTTAATATGGATTATACAGAAGCTGCTGGAAAACTTAAAGATGGAGAAATTGATGCATTTTTCTGTACAGCAGGAACAAGAACAGAAGTTATCGCACAGTTATCTAAGGAATGTGACATACGTCTTATAAGTCTTGATGACAAATGCATAGACAAGATGTTATCAGCGTATTCTCTCTGTGAAAAATATACTATTCCGGCAGGAACTTATAATGGTCAGGATTCTGATGTGACAACTATTGGTGTTAAGGCAGTTCTGATTGCAAAGCAGTCACTTTCAGACGATGTTATTAAGAATGTGACTAAGACAATATATGAGCATGCTGATGATTTTAAGTATGCTACATCCCTTGATATTTCATTTGATATAAATACGGCGGCTGATGGAGTAGATATTCCGTTCCATTCAGGTGCAGCAGCTTATTATACAGAGCGTGGCATCAATGTTTTGACAGAATAATTAATTCTGTATATCAGGTTAATGCTATAAAGAATGGAGAAATTTAATGAAGGTTCAGTTAGATATGTATCAGACGCTGGCTATTGCGGTACTTGTACTGCTTCTAGGCAGCTATTTACGAAAGAAAATTAAATTCCTTGAAAGGTTCTGTATACCGGCACCTGTTGTAGGAGGATTGTTGTTTGCTATATTTACATGTATATGTTATGTTACTCATATACTAGAGTTTTCATTTGATGACACACTTAAAGAAGTATGCATGGTATTCTTTTTTACATCCGTAGGATTTCAGGCTAATCTTAAAGTACTTAAAAAGGGCGGAAAGTCTATGGTGGTATTTTTAGGATTGGTTATAGTACTTATATTTATACAGAATGGTGTTGCAGTAGGTTTATCTAAGGTTATGGGGCTTGATTCTCTTATAGGAATGTGTACAGGCTCAATACCTATGGTTGGCGGACATGGTACTGCGGGTGCATTTGGACCGGTACTTGAAGATTTTAATGTTAAGGGTGCAACGACAATATGTACTGCTGCAGCTACATTTGGTCTTATATTTGGAAGTCTTGTAGGAGGACCATTAGGCAAGAGACTTATTGAAAAGAAAACCCTTTTAGATACAGCAATTCCAGAGGATGACAGTCTTCTTATTGAAGATGAAAAGAAGCATGAAAGACATTCCAGAATGTATGCATCAGCCGTATTTCAGCTTATTATTGCTATTGGTATAGGAACTATTTTTTCATGGGCTCTTACGAAGACAGGACTTACTTTTCCTATATACATCGGGGCCATGATTGCAGCTGCGCTTATGCGTAACATTGCAGAATATGCAGGAAATGGAAAGCTTGTTATTCATATGGGAGAAATTAACGACCTTGGAGGTATAAGTTTATCATTATTTCTTGGAATGGCTATGATTACACTTAAGTTATGGCAGCTTGCATCACTAGCTCTTCCGCTTGTTATACTTCTTGGTGCACAGATAATTGTTATTGTTTTATTTACATATTTTATTGTATTCAATATTATGGGAAGAGATTATGATGCAGCAGTTCTTGTTGCAGGTACATGTGGATTTGGAATGGGAGCAACGCCTAATGCCATGGCAAATATGCAGGCAATATGTGACAAATATGTTCCATCGGTTAAGGCTTATCTTCTTATTCCGCTTATAGGAAGTCTTTTTGCAGATTTCCTTAATAGTCTGGTTATTACATTCTTTATCAATATATTATAAGTATAGGGGAGTTAAAATATGTTTAATATATTCAAAAGGGTAAAAAATAGAGTTAATACATCTAAAAAGGATTACAGTCTGTCATATGATAATCTTGCTATTCCAGAGATACATAAGGTAGATTCAGACAATAATGATGACGTGGATATTTCATCAGATATGGTTCCGGGGGATAATACTGATAAGCCGCATGTTACATATGATAGCGTGGCAGTTCCGGAAGTACATTTTAAAAGAAAGAAATAACTAATAAATGCGGGTGATAACCATTAAGGTATATCACCCGCATTTATTTATATGAATTAAGTTTCCTGAACTTAATTCAAAAAACTTAGTTTATTAAAATATGTTCACAATTAACCTTCAAGAACTTCTTCAATATTCTTAAGAATCTCATCTTTATCAAAAGGCTTTGTAATGAAACGTTCTGCACCAAGCTTGAGAGCTTCAATTACTTTATTCTGCTGTCCGGCAGCAGTTATCATAATTACCTTAGCGTTAGGATCATATGCTTTAATCTCTTTAAGTGCGTCTGTTCCGTCCATGTTAGGCATTGTGATATCAAGTGTTACGATATCTGGATAATGAGTCTTATATGCAAGTACACCCTCTAATCCATCAGTAGCCTCAGCTAATACAGCATAACCTGCTTCTTCAAGAATATCACGGAGAATCTTTCTTGACATACCAGAGTCATCAACGATAACTACAGTTCCCTTGCTGTCTAATGTTACTTCGCCACCTGCTTTAGCCATAATCTTTCTTACAACAGGCATATCTCCTGCCTTAGTATCATCAGAAGAAGATATGAAGAGAAGAACCTCGCTGTCATGGATATGAATAGGAAGAACATAAGCGTCTCCCTTGGCAAACTGGTTTTCATATGCAAACTGAGGAGTAATCTCTAACTTGCTGCCTTTCTTAGAAAGTGCAGTTGCAAAAAGTCCGCTTATACAGTTAGTAAATTCACCAACAGCATCATATACTTCAATTCCAAGATTAGAGATATTGCTATGAGAGAATCCATTAGCTATATCAACTATAGCTGTCTGTTCACCAACACTTGCAAAACCAACAATAATATCAAGATCACCTTCTAATTTCTGACCAGCAAGACATCTGTATTCAAGCTGTGAAATATGCTTAATTCTGTCTATATAGAAATCAGAGGTTACAAATCTTTCAATATTAGCAAGTGCAAGCCTGCATATATCAGTTACATATGACTTTGATGAGAAGGCAAATATTGGAACAATCTGCTCTAAATCATCATTCTTAAGACCATCCATATCCTCATCAGTAAAACCATGTTCCTTCTGGAATTCCTTAAGAAGCTCATCAACTTTAGATGCAGGAATATCTGCTGTATCAGAAAGAACAGAAAGGAATATTGCATAAGCGCTTCCCTGCTTCTTAAGAAGGGCATCTAACTGTTCTTCAGTCATATATCCCTCTCCTACAGCAATCTCACCAAATCTTGCATCTTTAGTTGTCTGTAAATGATTGATTTCATTAGCCTGTTTCTCAGTAATAATGCCATCAGCTACGGCAATTACACCAAGCTTTGCTCTTGAATCAGAAAGCTTATCCATTATAGACTTGTATGTATCCTGGCTTATAACCTCTTTTTCAATTAAGAATTTACCAAATAATTGACAAAACATTACATATCCTCCTAAACATTCACGAATAATTAATTAAATATATTTTATCAGCATTAGTCGGATATGTAAAGAATGTGTCGATACAAATTATTGTAAAGCCTTGAATGCTTCATCAAGATCTTCAATAATATCATCAATATTCTCTGTACCAATTGAAAGTCTGATTGTGTTAGGCTTGATTCCCTGATCAAGAAGCTCAGCTTCGTTGCACTCTGAATGAGTTGTGCTTGCTGGGTGTATTGCTAATGACTTAACATCGGCAACATTAGCAAGAAGTGAGAATAACTCAAGGTTATCAATGAACTTCTGTGCTTCAGCAGCACCACCCTTGATTTCAAATGTGAAGATTGAACCGCCACCATTAGGGAAGTACTTCTTATAAAGAGCCTGCTGTTCTTCGTTAGTAGAAATTGAAGGATGGTTTACCTTCTCAACTAATGGCTGATCCTTTAAGTACTGAACAACCTTTAATGCGTTCTCTACATGTCTCTCAACTCTGAGTGATAATGTTTCAAGTCCCTGAAGGAAGATGAATGAATGAATTGGAGAAATTGTAGCTCCTGTATCACGAAGAAGGATAGCTCTGATGTATGTAACGAATGCAGCTGGTGCTGTATCCTTTGCAAAGCTTACACCGTGGTATGATACATTTGGCTCAACAAGCCATGGAAACTTATCAGCAGCGCCAACCCAGTCGAACTTACCACTGTCAACGATTACACCACCAAGTGTTGTACCGTGGCCACCGATAAACTTAGTAGCTGAATGAACAACAATATCAGCACCGTATTCGATAGGTCTTACAAGGTAAGGTGTTGCAAATGTGTTATCAACAACAAGTGGAATGTTGTGTGCATGTGCAATCTTAGCAATTCTTTCAATATCAACAACTTCTGAATTAGGATTTCCAAGTGTCTCAATCTGAACAGCCTTAGTATTAGGCTTGATTGCTGCTTCAATAGCGTCATAATCAAAAGGATCTACGAATGTAGCTTCAATTCCGTAATCTGGAAGTGTATGTGCAAGAAGATTATATGTTCCACCGTAGATATTCTTAGCTGCTACGATATGGTCTCCTGCATGAGCAAGTGCCTGGAAAGCATAAGCTAATGCTGCTGCACCAGAACCAACAGCAAGTGCTGCTACACCACCCTCAAGTGCTGCGATTCTCTTTTCAAATACATCTTCAGTTGGATTAGTAAGACGTCCGTAGATGTTACCTGCATCCTTAAGACCAAATCTGTCAGCAGCATGCTGGCTGTTATGGAATACATATGATGATGTAAGGTAAATAGGTACTGCTCTAGCATCTGTTACCGGATCAGGCTGTTCCTGTCCCACATGAAGCTGTAATGTTTCAAACTTTAAATTTCTTTCTGAGTAAGATTTCTTTGCCATAATTAATTACCATCCTTTTTAATTTATTTCAAAAATGTATTGCTTTCTTGATGTTGATGATAATATAAACCCTTATCCCTACTATGTCAATAGGTTTGTATGATGTTTTTGAAAATATTTTAAAGATTATATTGTTTTTGCCTTTGAATTGGGGAGTCTGAAGAATATTCATTACAGATGATTCATGATACAGCATTATGCTATACAACATGATACCTACAGATAGTCGTATATTTAATTGTCTTATAGGCCAAAAATGCTGATGTCTATATAAATAGTTGTTGCGTAAGCCTATAAGTTGTAAATAAGCAGATTGTTTATAGGTATATTGGTATCATTAAAGACATTTTATATAGTAAAAATGATAGAATATACCTATAAACCTTATATTATTTATGAATTTATGGGAAAACTCACTTTGTTTTAATGAAAATTGCTGGATGGAAGACCATATTATATGGATTTACGGATATAATGTTTAGCCTTACCCACGCAGTCTCGCAACAGCGGCTTTCAGTGCATCAATTGCATAGTCAGCATCTTCCCTGGTTAAATCCTTATCTATGCTTAATCTTAAAGCACCTTTAGCTTCATCTTTGCTTCGTCCGATAGCAAGAAGCACATGTGAAGGGTCGATTGAGCCTGCAGCACATGCTGAACCGCTGGATGCACATATACCGTTCATATCAAGCATAATAAGTAAAGAATCACCCGAAACATCTTTAAAGCAGAAATGCATATTAGACGGAAGACGCTTCAGGCTGCCCGCGGGCGAACCTGTAGCAACAGCATTGATATCAGCATTAGCAACAATACAAGGTCCATCAAAAGTAACGTCAGGAATCTCACCAAGAATCCTGTCAACAATATAATTACGCATATTAATAATTGTATGTGTATCTTTATCAAGTGCACCTAAGGCAAGCTTTACAGCCTGTCCCATGCCGACAATGCCTGGAACATTGCTAGTGCCTGCTCGTCTTGCACGCTCCTGTGCCCCGCCATGTATGAAAGGCTCTAACTTGGCAGAATTCTTCATGTACATGAAACCGACGCCTTTAGGACCATGGAACTTGTGCGCGCTTGCACTTAACAGGTCAATATTCATCTCTGTGACATTAATTGGAACATGACACATAGCCTGAACTGCATCAGTATGAAAAAGAATGCCATGCTTATGTGCAATCTCACCTATTTCCCGGACAGGCTCAATAGTTCCGATTTCATTGTTGGCAAACATAACACTTATAAGAATTGTTTTATCAGTGATGGCATTCTTGACATCTTCTAATGAAACAAAGCCATCGCTGTCAACATCAAGGTAAGTTATCTCAAATCCATTCTTTTCAAGATATGCACATGTATTAAGAATTGCATGATGCTCTATTTTAGTTGTTATAATGTGGTTTCCTTTATTTCTAAGGCCGAATGCCGCTGACTTTAAAGCCCAGTTATCAGACTCGCTTCCACCGCCTGTAAAATATATTTCATTGCTTTTAGCAGCACCAATACTGTCAGCTATAATTTCCCTTGCATCTTCAATAGCCATCTTGCTTTTCTGGGCAAAATTATATACAGAAGAAGGATTGCCGTAATATTCAGTAAAGAATGGAAGCATTGCAGACACAACCTCTGGTGTGGTTGATGTAGTTGCTGCGTTATCCATATATATAAGTTTATCCATAATATTGTCCTTATTAATTAAAAAATTAAATAATAGTTCCGCCGCCAAGTACATTGTCCCCGTCATATAATACAAGCGCCTGACCTGGTGTTACGGCACGAACAGGCTCGTCAAATGTACACTCAAGAGTATTTTCATCAAACATTCTTATAGTACACATAGCACCCTCATGGCTGTAACGGATTTTACCTTTGGCACGCATTTCACCTTCAAGTGAAGGTATCGACATGAAATTAAGGTTGTTGGCGTAAAGCTTAGGTGAGAACACATCTGAATTATCACCGATTACAACCTCGTTGGTTTCAGGGCGTATAGCAACAACAAATGCCGGCTTTCCAAGAGCAAGTCCAAGACCTTTTCTCTGACCGACTGTGTAGTGTATTATACCCTGATGTCTTCCGATTACATTGCCATTGACGTCAATGAAATTACCGGGAACAGAAGTATAGCCTGTTTCACGTGTTATAAAGCCGGCATAGTCATTATCAGGAATAAAGCATATTTCCATGCTGTCAGGCTTCCTGGCAACAGTAATACCAATCTTAGATGCAATTTCACGGACCTGATCCTTAGTATAGTCACCAATAGGAAGAAGCGTGTGTGATAACTGCTCCTGTGTAAGATTATAAAGTGCGTAAGTCTGGTCTTTCCTGGCTGTTACTGAATTGCATATAGTGTATCTGCCATTAGGAAGCTGGTGGATTCTTGCGTAGTGTCCTGTTGCAATGTAATCTGCTCCTATTTCAAGACTTCTCTTAAGAAGAGATTCCCACTTTACATAACGGTTGCAGGCAATACATGGATTAGGTGTACGGCCTTTTTTATATTCGTCAACAAAATAATCGATTACACTACATTTGAACTCATTCTTAAAATTCATTACATAATATGGGATGTCAAGCTGACCGGCAACACGTCTTGCGTCATCAACAGCACTGATACCGCAGCAGCCGTTCTCAGCGGCTTCTGTTGCATCGTCCTGCCATATCTGCATAGTCACACCTATTACATCATAGCCCTGTTCCTTTAATAGATAAGCGGCAACAGAGGAGTCAACGCCCCCTGACATGCCGACAACAACTTTTTTCTTCATTACTAATCCTCAATCATTTCTTATATCTCTTATTTCATCCGCAAGTGCGCAGATTTCGTTCCAATGTTTCTTAGAATCCTCATCATATACAGCACATATCTTAAATCCACCCTGTCTTGCAGATTCAATGCCGTGAAGAACATCTTCATATACCCATGTGTCTTTCGGTTTAAAATGCATTTTTTCAGCGATAAGCTTGTAGCTTTCCGGATTCTTTTTATTATATGGAATGTCATATACTGTAAAAATATTGTTAAAACAGTCAGCTATTCCCAGATGATTAAGTGCCGCATCAACACAGCCTCTGTCAGAACTTGTAAATATACACATATGAGAACCAGCTTCATGCTCACGTCTGATTAATTCGAGCATACCGTCTTTAGCCGGGATATCTGTGCTGTAGTGTCTTGTCATAATATCCACGGCAGTCTGCCTCATAGTTGCTGCGTCAGTGTTTATGCCTAATTCATCACGGAAATAAGCAGAACATTCATCAAGGTCCATTACATAAGTACGCTCGTCAAAGTCGTCAGGCAGATTGTCTACATACTGCATGGCGTATTCCTTGGAAACATTTCTCCAGTAAGGCATAGAATCAAGAATAGTTCCGTCCATGTCAAATATGAAATCCCTGTGATAATTTAATACACGGCCAGTCTTTAAGTAAAGCTCTTTCGTAGCAAGTCCAGGATCATTGGCGGCAAATATAGCTGAAACAACAGCAATTCCGTCAATCCCAGTACCTGCAAGCTCTCCGCAGTTGTCGTAATCAATACCGCCGATTGCAACGACAGGGATATTAACTGAACCTGCAACCTCAATCAGTCGTTCACGGGGCATGAATACAGCGTCCTTTTTGGTACTTGAGCCAAATACAGCACCGGTTCCGATATAATCTGCACCAAGTCTTTCGGCTTCTTTCGCCTGTTCAACTGTCTTGGCGGTCATGCCGATAATTTTATTATCTCCAAGAATACTTCTTGCAGTCATATAGTCTGTGTCGCTCTGTCCGATATGTACTCCATCAGCGTCAGCTTCAAGTGCCGCCTGCACATCATCATCAATAACGAATGGAACTCCATATTTTCGTGCAATTGGCTTAATTGCTTTTGCTTTTGCAACAATTTCTTCATGTGACGCATTTTTTTCTCTTAATTGTAAAAATGTTGCTCCATTTTTTAATACATTTTCAACAACATCAATGAGACTGGCTCCGTTAAGCCAGCTTGTATCTGTGATTGCGTATAGACGCAGCTGTTCTTTTCTAATCATAATTAATTCTCCTGAATCAAGTTCAATATGTATAATAACACATCTGCATGTACCTTTGGCATACATTTTTTGACACATTTTAAAAAATTCTATAAAATATTCTGAAAATGTTGTAACGAAAATCCATTTCGTGCGTCTAACCTATGTAAGACGGAAGGAGGTGACCAGTTCTGAATTACGAGAAATTGTACAATTCCTATTATATGCAGGTGTATTCTTATGTGTTTACTATAGTAAAGAATCAGTCTCTTGCTGAAGAAATCACACAAAATACTTTTTACAAAGCTATGACTGCCAAACGCCCGTATGAGGGCAAGGCGGGTGAGCTCACATGGCTTTGCAGTATTGCTAAGAATCTCGCAATTGATGAATGCAGGAAAAATAAGAAGTTTTCTGAGCTTGATGAGACTTTACCGCAGCAGACGGCTGATCTGGCGGATAAAGTTTCGGATACAGATTCTGCTTTGCAGATTCATATGGTTCTTCATGAACTACCGGAGCCGTATAAAGAGGTATTTCAGTTGAGAGTTTTTGGAGAACTCACATTTGCACAGATTGGAATGGTATTTGGAAAAACTGAGAACTGGGCCAGAGTAACTTATCATAGGGCCAGATTAAAAATAAAAGAAAGGATTGATTAGATATGAGTAATAAAGAATGTGATATCGTGCAGGACTTACTGCCCCTTTATTATGACAAAGCCTGCAGTGAGGCAAGCTGCAGCTTTGTTGAAAAGCATATGGCAGGCTGTAGTGACTGCCAGAAGATATATAATGAATTACAGGAAAACAACGTTGATGAAGTGCTTGCAAAGGAATCAAAAGGAGTACTTGAAAGACATGCAAAAAAAGAGCGTAATGCAGCATACAAGGCAGGAGTTGTGATTGCCGCAATACTTCTACTGCCAATTGTCATTACATTTATAGTACAACTTGCAACTGGTATGGGTTTAGGCGTATTTTCGGTTGTTACTGCTTCTATGATGCTTGTTGCAGCACTTACGGTAGTTCCGCTTATGTCCACTAATAATCGTCTGTTAAAATGTATTTTTGCAGGAGTTACTTCGCTGATGCTTATACTGTTCTTCGTTGACCGTATGAATGGTGGAGGAAACTTCCTGTTATGGGCTATACCTACAGTATTTGGTATATCAATAGTATTGTTCCCGATAGTGATATGTCTGGTTAAGCTTCCACCGGTACTTAGTGATAAGAAGGCACTTATAACAATGACATGGGATACTTTGTGGCTGTTTCTTACAATGTTTATAGTGTATTATCATTCCGGGATGGCAGGAATCAGGGAAGGATATACTGTTGCCATTGTACTTATGACTGGCGTGTGGGCAGTATTCCTTGTAATCAGATATCTTCCGGTTCATGGACTGATGAGAGCCGGAATTAGTACGATAATTTCTGTAATATGGGTTGTTTTTGCTAATGATTTTCTTGAGTTTATTCTTTATAAAGATAAGGCAATTGCTATAAGTAATATGAACCTGTCTGACTGGAGCACAGATCTTAGTATTAATGGAAACGTATTATTCATTATTTTATTATCTGGCTGTATAATCGGTGTCGTACTTATAGGTATTGGTGCGTTGCTTATGAGAAAGAAAAATGTTTAGAAGATGAGAAAAGAAAAATCCATGCACAAAGTTATAATTGCTTTGTGCATGGATTTTAATTTATACTTTTGATATATGCTCTGTAATTCTTAACAAGCAGAGGTATTTCTGCAATAAGCATGCCAATCCAGCCAGCAAGATAAGAGAAAGGAAGTGCTTCTATTCCCATGCCTAATGCAAATACAAGTGGTATGGCGGCAAGTACACGGACACCCATATTGATAAAGCTTGAAAGCAGGGTAATCTTTAAGTCGCCGATTCCTCTGAAATATCCCTGAATACCATTAGTGAGGGCAGGAAGTATGTACATTACAGAAATAAGCTTAAGGTAGATTACACCGTGTCTTATAACCTCGGTATCAGAAGTGAACAGCTTCATAAGTGGTCCTGCAAATACGAAACATACAAAGAATATGAAGATTCCATATATTATCTCAAGAATAATACCGGCTTTAAAGCCTTTGATTACTCTGTCGTCTCTTCCAGCGCCTTTGTTCTGTGCCATCATTGCTGTCATTCCGTGTGCAATATTCTGCTCGGGTGTATATGCATAGTCATCAATTCTGTTTACTACTGCAAATGCGGCTGAAACCGAAACGCCCATAGTGTTAATAATAGCCTGTATTCCTATTTTACCAAGCTGTACAGTAGCCTGCTGCATAGCAGATGCCCAGCCGTAGCTTATAGTTTTCTTAAGCAGTGAGCGGTCAAATACAAGCCACTTCTTGCCAAGACACAGAATCGGTACTTTGAATTTAATATATATCATGCAGAATACACAGCAGAGAGCCTCGCTTACTACAGTTGCAACTGCACATCCATTGCTGCCAGCTTTCAGTACAACAACAAAGAAAAGGTCACCAAATACATTTAAAACTGCACTTATGATAAGGAAATACAGTGGTGTTGCACTATCTCCCAATGCCCTTAAAGTGCTTGAGAAAAAGTTATAAAGGAATGTGAAGATGAGTCCTAACATGATTATTCTTAAGTACTGGGTTGTAAGTGTCATAATTGATCTGTCAACCTGAACAAGCATAAGAATAGGTCTTGTAAATACTATTGCAATCAGTGTAAGTGCAAGTGAGAATATCATACCTGATATCATAGTTGTACTTATCTGGCGGGAAAGTGTGTCCATTTTCTTACCGCCGAAATAATTACCCATAAGAATACTTGCACCCATACATAATCCGTTAAGGAAAAGAATAATGAGTGTAGTTATTGGATTGCATATTCCAACAGCAGCCAGTGCTTCTTTTCCAACAAATCTTCCGACAATAATAGAGTCAACCGCATTATAAGTAAGCTGAAATATATTTCCTAGTATAAGTGGAATTGTGAATTTAATTAACATAGGCATAATTCTGCCCTGAGTTAAATCTTTTGCCATAATTGATGAAACCTCTTGTGTGAATTTCGTAAATGATACCGTCCAAGTGCTTGATTTTAATGCTTATTTTTAAATATGTCAAGAAACATGTTATTTACAATTACAAGCCGCAAATTAAGATAAAAAATTAATAACCTGTAATAACAGTACTTAGTCTGCACTTACGTTCATAATCAAGAGATGTCTCTTGTCTGTGACCAGGGTATATTTTATAATCGCCAATTAAAGTGTTCATCATTTTTTCTATTGATGAAATAAGTAATTTCTCATTTCCGCCAGGTAAAGAAGTTTTACCATGTTTTTCAAACATAATGGTGTCACCAGAGAAAATATTATCATTAACAATGATTGCCATTGAACCGTCTGTATGTCCTGGCATACCTAAGAAAGAAAATGATAACTCATCAAGATTAATTATATCGTCTTCACAAATTAATATATCGGCTTTTACAGCTTTATAAGGTATTTTAACATAAGGTCTTTCATTAATAAGTTCTTCGTCTTCAAGTCGTCCGGCATCAATTTTAGATATAATAACAGGTACATTAAAATATTCTTTAACTTCTTTTAATGCTAAAATATGATCTGTATGACCATGTGTTATAAAAATGTATTTAAGACATAATCCATTTTCTTCAATTGTTTTAATAATTTCAGCAGCATTATCTGCTGGATCAATCAGAATTGCATTTTTCTTATTTGAAGAAACAATATATACATTTGTGCTGCATGCTCCCAATACTAGTTTTATAATATTCATAATTCTCTATACACCCCATTTTTATTAGAATATAATTATACATAATTTGATTATATCAATTCTGTGTATATATAAATACTAAAAAAACACATGATGATATTTAAATCACTTATTTTTATTCGAGAATTTCTTAAACAAAAGATTTGAATATCAAAATAATCTTGACAATTATTTAATTAAATGATAACATCCAACAAGAAACTTTGAATATCAAAATATATCAAAATCTTTAAAGGAGAATGATTATGTTAAGAATTATTGCTGACAGCACATGTGATATATCTAAAGAAGATGCAAGAAAGATGGGGATTCAGATTGTTCCTATATCTGTAAGGTTTGGGGATGAAGAATTCTTAGATGGAGTTGAGATAACGCACGAGGAATTCTATACAAGACTTGCTGAATGTGATGAATTACCTAAGACTTCACAGCCAAGCCCTGATACATTCATGAAAGTATTTAATGAAGCTGTTGCTGACGGGGATGATGTACTAGGAATATTCATATCTTCTGATTTATCAGGAACATATCAGAGTGCATGCCTTGCTGCTTTAGATGTTGAAGAAGAAACAGGAAAGAAACTATACATGGTAGATTCAAGAAGTGCGTCAATTGGAACAGCCCTTTTAATCAGAGAGGCAGTAAAGTTAAGAGACGCTGGTGTAAATGTATCTGATATCGCTGCTGCATGTACAGAGATGTCAAAATACATCAAACTTACAGCAGCTGTCGGTTCTCTTAAATATCTTAAAATGGGTGGCAGACTTTCAGGAGCGGCTGCATTTGCAGGAACAATGCTTCATATAACACCGGTTGTAAGTATTGAAGATGGAAAAGTTGTTGTGATTGGAAAAACAAGAGGAAAAAAAGCAGCTGAAAAACTTATGCATGATAAGCTCACAGAAGACGGATTAAGTCTTACAAGAGATTTCATGTTTGGTCATATCAACTGCTCTGAATCCTTAGAAACATTTATTAATAAGAGTCTTACTTACATATCGGATGTTAATGGAAATGTTGGTGTAAGCTCTATTGGTTGTTCTGTTGGAACTCATGTAGGTCCAGGAACATATGGAATTGCTTATGTAGAAGCCGCTGAATCAGGAATGAATCGTGAAAGCATCGTAAAGACGGCCTGATTCTTATAGCGTCGCTGTTCTGATGGAACGAATCTGTCAGAATTAACAAGCTCATCAAATTCCTTATACGGAACATACATGTAGTCCATGGTTTCTCCTTCCTGAAGGGTAACATGGACTTCTTTTTCTATTAAATTAAGGTAACTGTGATATATGGCATGCTTAGGCTTATCTACATAGCTGTAGAGCGGAATAAGGTCATCAGTAGAAATCTTAATACCAGTCTCTTCAAATAACTCACGGATTGCACCTTCAGCCGCTGTTTCGCCTTTAAGTATAGAACCACCTGTAACTTCCCACTTAAGAGGGTATGTTTTATTTCGTGAACGTTCTGTCGTAAGAAGCTTACCATCCTTAGTCATAGTATATACATTGACAATGACATGATACACCCCATCAGGTAAAGATTTTGCCTGGCTTCTTTTTAAATCGAAACCTAACAGTTTTTCATTCTCATCATAGGCGTCCCATAATTCCTCGTCAACTATTTCAACAAAACTGTCGTAATACTGCTCTTCAAAATATATCATTTCTTCAATCTGCTGGATTGTGTAAGATATATTTTCAGGTGCTATTATCCAGATAGTTTCAGGATCATCACGGCGTCTTGCAACTGCAATAAGCTCTCCGATATATTCATCAACGGCAACATCTACACCTAACAGATAAACTCTCTGCTTATCAAGCTCAGAAAATCCGGCTGTTCTTTCGACATCTACATAGCCACAATTAATAGGATAGACCACCGAGGGGTTATCTTCATCAGTGCTTCCTAATGGGTGGTCGATTTTCACGGTTACAGTTTCTTCTCTCATTACTTCTCCTTGTTAAATGTTTATTAGCAAATATGAATATACACCAATTAGAACAAAGGTGCAACCAGTCTTAATATACATTGTCCGATTCTCAAGATCCTCGGTTTATTGATGTACTTGTCGGTTACTTCCTCACTTCTTCTGAAAATGTTGTAGAAATCATTAAGTATGTCGGCAGCAGTTTCCTTACCATATACATATGCAGCATTTTCAAAGTGAAGGTAAAGACTTCTGAAGTCCATGTTGATTGTGCCGACAACAGATACTTCTCCATCGCTTACCCACTGTTTTGCATGAATGAATCCCGGTGTGTATTCGTATATTCTTACGCCGTATCTTACGAGATCTGCATAATATGATCTTGTGAGACTGTAAGTAAGCTTCTTATCAGGAATACCGGGAGTTACAATTCTTACATCAACACCTCTCATTGCTGCCATTGCAAGTTCTCTGGACATCTCTTCTGTAATAAGCAGATATGGTGTTGTAATGTAAAGATAACGCTTGGCGCTCTTAATAATATTAAGATAAACATTTTCAGCAACCCTGTTGTTATTAAGCGGGCTGTCAGCGTAAGGAACAACATACTGATTATTATTAACAGCCTTGTAGCCGTAATCAGATGCCTTGATATATTTGACATAATCATCCTGTGGCTCATCTGTTTTCTTAATAGAATTCCACATGGAAAGAAAAAGCATTGTAAGAGTCTTAACGGCATCGCCGGTCAGCTTAAGACCGGTATCTTTCCACTCACCATATGGGTGTGTTATGTTAAAGTACTCGTCAGCAAGATTATAACCTCCTGTGAATCCGACCTTACCGTCAATTACGGTAATTTTTCTGTGGTCACGGTTATTCATAAACATGTTAAATGCAAGCTTAATTGGATTGAATACGCGGCAGTCAATTCCATTGGCACGCATTTCCTTGATGAAATCCTTGTTTAGGAAGAAGATACTTCCTACATCATCATAGAACAGGCGGACTTCAACGCCTGCAGCAGCTTTCCTAATAAGTACATCTTTAATTCTGTCAAAGCTTGAAGCTTCCTCAATAGCATGATATTCCATAAATATAAACTTCTCAGCTTTTTCAAGTTCTTTAAGCTGTGCTTCAAGACCTTCCTCACCTATAGAATAGAATTCAATATCAGTATTCTTATATACAGGATATCCTTCATGATTACTCAGATAATGGAACTGGTTGTATATATATATATCCTTATCTTTAACCTCTTTAAGAATGTTTTCATTCTGAGAAAGAGATTTTTTATAAGATTCTTCTATTGAATTGAACCTCTTCTTTACAGCCCTTGTAACAATGGAACGTCCAAAAAGCAGATAAATAAGTATACCAAGTATAGGAAATGCAAGAATTACAATTATCCATGGCATTTTCATGGCCGAATTAGTAGATGTTCCGTATATCTTAAGCACAAGAATAATTGCAATAAATGTGCTTAATAACGAAATCCATGCATAGTCCCTGTAAAAATATAATAAAAGATAAGCCAGCCATGCAACCTGGATAAGTACAAATATACCTGTAGCCAGAAGCCGCCCAAAACTGTTTTTTACGGCTGTTTTCTTTTCGGTTCTCATATGCTTGCGATTACCCATAATTTTCTTATCTCCTTGTCTTAATAATCAGATTGCTTTTCCGGCAAATTGTGTCATATACAGCTCATAATATCTGCTTTTAGCAGCGAGCAGAGTTTCATGATTACCTGTCTCGACAACTCTTCCATTATCCATAACAACTATGACATCAGCGTCCTGAATAGTTGACAGCCGGTGTGCAATAATAAGGCTTGTTCTGTTCTTCATAAGATTAGTCATTGCATCCTGAATCCTTTTTTCTGTTCGTGTATCAACACTTGATGTTGCTTCATCGAGTATAAGAATCTTAGGACTGGCAACAAATGCTCTTGCAATTGATAGTAACTGGCGTTGTCCTTGTGACAGATTCTGTCCGTCTTTGGCAAGCATAGAATCATATCCGCCAGGAAGATGCATAATCATATTATGGCAGTTAGCCTTCTTCGCAGCAGCAATTATTTCAGTATCTGTTGCATCCTGTCTTGAATATAAAAGATTATTCTTTACAGTATCAGCAAAAAGAACAGTATCCTGTAATACAATGGCAGTATTCTTTCTGAGATTCTCACAGTCTATATCTTTAATATTAACTCCGTCAATAGTTATACTGCCATTGTCAATATCGTAGAATCTCATAAGAAGATTGACAACGGTAGTCTTACCGCTTCCCGTGCTTCCTACAAGTGCAACCTTCTGTCCGGCTTTAACCTTAAGGTTGAAATCATGTAATACCTGTTTCCCCGGTATATAAGAGAAATCAACATGGTTAAATTCAATGTTGCCGGTAGAATTATCCATTGTAAATTCACCTGATTTGTCCTCGGAAGGTTCATCAAGAACAGCAAATACTCGTTCAGCTCCGGCTATGGCAGTCTGAATCTGCCCCCATATATTGGCAAGCTCATCAATAGGTCTGCCAAACTGCTTGGCATATACGATAAATGCTGATATTACACCGATGGATACATAACCTTTAATAGCAAAATATCCTCCAGCTCCTGCAATAATGACGAAGCCGGTATTGTTAATGACATTCATAACAGGTCCCATAGAGCCACCAAGAATCTCGGCTTTAATACCAACCTTAGTCAGTTCATCGGAAGTTTTGTTAAAAACATTACATACATTTTCCTGTCTGTCAAATGCTGTAACAGTCTTGATACCAGTGACCATCTCCTCAACAGTACCATTAAGCTGTCCTAAAAGGACCTGTCGTCTGGAATAGAATTTTCTCATGGCTTTAGATAAATTCTTAGTTGCAAATATAGTAAGAATCACTGTTGTGCAGGAACATAATGCAAGCTGCGGAGACAAAACCACCATCATAATGACAGTTCCAATAATAGTAAGAATACCTGAGAATAACGAACTCATAGATTGTGATACAGTGTTAGAGATATTCTCAACATCATTAGTCATACGGCTCATAATGTCGCCATGTGAATGCTGGTCAAGATACTTAACTGACATACCTACAATCTTATTAAAAAGATCCTGTCTCATGTGCTTAACAATTCTCTGACTTAGTATGGCACTTAATCTTGTCTGTATAAATGTGCATATACTGTATATTATGTATACCACTAACATGAAGATAAGTATATGATTTAAATTATTAAATTTTCTTAAAGAAATATAATCAATTGCCTGACTCTGAAGCTTTGGAGCATAAACAGAGCATACAACCATTACAACTACGGCAATAAAAAGAGCAGTAATTACAGGTATTTCTTTAGCAAAATACTGCATAAGGCGCATAAATGTTTCTTTACCGTTGATAGGCTTTTCAACAACGGCACCTCTGTTTCTTGGTCCTCCCTTCATGCCGGGAATTCTCATATTTACATGTGAAGTATTCTTATCCTCAGCCATAATATCTCTATCTCCTTGTTATTTCTTATTCAACTGCGAATTATATATATCCTGATATATAGCACTGTTTTTGAGCAGTTCGTCATGAGTGCCGACAGCACTTATATGTCCGTCATCAAGAATTACAATTCTGTCTGCATCTTTAACAGAGGCAATTCTCTGTGCAATAATAATCTTGGTAGTGTCCGGATATGCATTTTTAAGCATTGAATACAGGCTGGCTTCCGTCTTTAAATCAAGTGCACTTGTTGCATCATCAAATATAATAATCTCAGATTGTTTAAGGATTGTACGGCTTATGGCAACTCTCTGTTTCTGACCTCCGGAAAGACTGGTTCCCTGCTGTGTCACAAGAGTATCAAATCCGTCTGTTGAAGTACTGATAAATTCCATAGCCTGTGCGATAGAAGCTGCATTTGCAATATCGGTATCAGTTGCGTTTTCACGACCCCACTGGATGTTCTCTTTAATAGTGCTTTGGAATATTTCACTTTTCTGGAGAGCAACAGATATACGCTCACGCAGATTCTTAAGGTTATATTCCCTGACATCAATATCATCAACAAGCACGCTTCCTCCGGTTACATCATAGAATCTTGGAATCAGGTTAATAAGGCTTGTTTTACCACAGCCGGTTTCACCGAGAATACCGATAGTTTCGCCGGGATTGATAACAAGATTAATATTATCAAGAATCTTCTTATCGCCAGTTAATGGATATGCAAATGTTACATTTTTAAATTCAATCTTACCCTTAACAGACGGTTTTCCATCAAATGAACCGTCTTTGATAGAAGGCTCACAGGCAAGTACCTCATTAATTCGTCTGCCTGAAGCAATACCTCTTGAAGCGGTCTGGAACATATTAGTCATTCGCATAACTGCATTAAGTGACTGTGTGACATATGTAATTGCGGCCATAACATTTCCGGGTGTAACAGACCCGCTGGCAACCTGAATACCACCAACCTTGATAACAGCAACTACAGACAGGTTAAGAATAATATTCATAATTGGCTGCATATATGAGAAAATCATCAGCACATTAAGCTGTGTATTTACAAGAGCGTCATTGGATTTTTCGAACCGCTCTTTTTCGTAATCTTCTTTAACATAGGCTTTGACAACACGGAAACCTGATACATTTTCTTGCATTACATTATTAACATTATCAAGCTTTTGTTGAAGCCTGGAAAAAAGTGGATTAGCTTTAGAAAGAAAATATATAACACATATGATTACAAGCGGCATGGCACATGCGATAACTGCACCAAAGCTCAGATTAAGGGATAACATGCATATTATGCCGCCGGAAAAAAGCATAAATGTCCTTATAAAACCACGCATGCTCATCTGGATAAAATTCTGTAACTGCGTTATATCGTTGGTAACTCTTGTGATAAGTGAACCTGTAGAGAATTTGTCAGTCTGTTCGAAGGAGAAAGACATAATATTTTTAAATATATCTTTTCTTAAATCATTACCGAAATTCTGTGATGCAATATTAGCACACACACCACATAAGATACCAGATAATCCGCCAAGAATTACGAATATTATCATCTTAAGTCCTTCGGTAAGCACAAGATTCAGATTCCCAACACCGCTATTAGATAAACCTAAAACACCTTCATCCACGATGGTGCTCATTAAACGAGGCTGAACGAGGTTCGCAAGAACCTCGCCCACCATGAATAAAGGTGCTAGAATAGCAAAAAGCCAGTATTTTTTAAGATATTTCAGCATGTAAAAACTCCCTGTCTTTAAATTAATTATTCAAAAACCTTCCTTATGCTGTCGTAATGAAGAAATTCTCCCTTGTCAGCGATAGCCTTGATTTCGTCTGCTGTAGCAAATCTGAAACCGGCAGTTTCTTCTGTCTGTAAATGTATATCTGCTTCTGTAATATCCATGTTAAACTTATAGATATCTACAAAATAATTATCCTTTTCTTCAGGATTATCTCTTCTGTAAGAAAATTCAAAGCCGCCATCAGCCTGTGATACATCAACTCCGGTTTCTTCTAATACTTCACGGCAGACAGCCTGAAAAGATGTCTCTCCAGCCTGGCATGCACCGCCTGAGACTTCCCAGTGCCCCGGTGCCCATGCTTTAGTTAAGACTCTCTGTGTTATTAAAAATGTATTATCAGGTCTTTTGATTATGCCAAGAACAGTCAGGTGATAGTCCCCATCTTTCATATTCCAGTCATTACGTTTCATAGTACGGCCTGTAAGTTGTTTATTGACATCATAGATATCCCATATCTCGCCCATTATTTATCGTCTCCTGTTAAACTAATTATCTTTATGTTCTTTCAGATATTCAAGTACGCTGTGTACAGCAACATTTCCTTCACCAACAGCCTTGGCATACTGATAAGGTCTGCCTGTACAGTCGCCTGCTGCATATACACCATCAATGTTAGTCTTCTGAGTTCTGTCAACAATAATATGTCCACCAGCCATATCAAGTCCTGATAATAATACACCCGGATTAATAGAATCCTTTAAGAAGAAGGCTCCGCTTACAGGGATAGCTTCTCCCTTGAAAGTTACTGAAGCTACCTTCTTATCTCCGTCAACACTTGCAGGAAATCCGTGATAGTGCGTTATATTGTCACATTTTAACTCAGTTTCCTTATATGGTGTGAAAAGGTATATATGGTTAGCAAGTCCTGCTAAAAATGTTACTTCGTCCTCGAATTTAGGTGATGCACATATAACAGCAATATCCTTATTCTTATATAATGCTCCATCACATGTAGCACAATAGCTTACGCCACAACCAAGGAGTCTTGCTTCGCCTTCAATCTCTCTTGTTGTTGTCATACCAACAGTCATTATGACAGATTTGGCTTCATATATCTCATTATCAGCTCCGGCTGCAAAATAACCGCCGCAGTCATATATAGAGTTAACCTGTGCCTCTGTTATAGTAATGTCACAGTCGTCAATCTGCTTTAAGAACACAGACTGCATTTCGCTTCCTGTAACAGCAGGAAGTCCCGGATAATTCATAATTTTCTCGGCTTTCTCTATCTTAGTGCTTAGTGCTCTTGAACCAAACCATATAAAGTTAAGATTTCTTGCTTTAGCAGTGAGTGCAGCAGATATTCCTGCAGGTCCGCTGCCGATTATCATAAGGTCATACATATTACATAGCCTCCTTATTATGTTGACTTATAAACTAGTATTAATTAAAGGAAACGGCTTATACGCTCTTTCATCTGCTCTTCGCCCATGATATGAACGATAGTCCATAAATCAGGTGTATTAGCTCTGCCGGTTACAGCAATTCTTACAACCTCTGCAACATCTGATACATTGCCCTTGAAGTTCTCAGGATTAGCCTTGTAAGACTTCATATCAGAAGCATAGCCGTTCTTGTCAGCTATTTCCTTAAGCTTGTTAAACCACATGCTGTTATCATCATTATGGTCATAAGCTGCAAGATAATCATTAAGAATAGCCTTAACCTCGTCATCAGCTAATCTGAATTCATCTCTTTCACCAGATTCGCCATCAAAGAAGAAGCTGATAAGTTCAAATATCTGCTTAGCATACATGAAATCTTTTCTTCTTCTCTTAGCACCAACGCCCATGTAAAGTCTTAATATAGCAAGTAACTTCTCTTTATCAGCAAACCATACCTTTTCCATCTCTGGGTCATTCTCTAATGCCCAGTTGTGAAGGAATTCGTATAAATCATCCTCTGATAACTTAGAAAGCTCATTCTTACAGATATTATGAAGCTTTTCCTTATCAAATAACGCACCTGAAACACTCATCTTATCTACAGAGAATGGGAATTCATTGATATCCTTGTCAGGGAATTTCTCATGCCATTCCTCAAAGTTAGAGTTAAGAAGTGTAAGAAGATAGACCTTCATTGTGTATGGATGATATCCATCTTTTCTATAGTAATCAAGTGAAAGTTCTGGATCTTTTCTCTTAGAAAGCTTTCTCTTTCCGCCTGTCTCCTCATCAAACTTCATAAGATGTGCTGTATGTGCGTATTTTGGCATCTTGAAGCCTAATACATGGAATAATTCATAGTGGATTGGAACAGAAGCAAGCCATTCACCGCCACGTACAACTGTAGTAGTTCTCATAAAGTGGTCATCAATTGCGTGTGCAAAATGATATGTTGGAATACCATCTTTCTTAAGAAGAACTACATCATGGATATTCTCTGGAAGCTTAATCTCTCCCTTAATGCTGTCTGTAAATGTGATTTCATTCTCAGGACTTCCCTGTGAACGAAGTCTTAATACATAAGGCTTTCCTGCCTTAAGATTTTCCTCGATAGTCTCTAAAGAAAGGTCACGGCATACAGCATATTTGCCATAATATCCGGTAAGAACCTTGTCAGCCTCCTGCTGTAATCTTACAGCCTCAAGCTCTTCCTCTGTACAGAAGCAAGGGTAAGCAAGTCCTTTAAGTACAAGCTCCTTTGCAAATGTATGATAGATATCAACTCTCTGTGTCTGATAATATGGTCCGTATGCATTAACCGGGTCAGAATCCGGGAAGCCTGCACCTTCATCAAATTCAATATCAAAATATCTTAAAGAATTGATTACAAGGTCAACAGCACCTTCAACAGTTCTCTTGGCATCAGTATCTTCAATTCTTAAGTAGAATACACCACCATTCTTGTGTGCGATTCTCTCATCAGCTAAAGCACTGTAGAGATTGCCAAGATGGATAAAGCCTGTAGGGCTTGGACCTAATCTTGTTACTTCTGCCTTATTAGGAAGTTTTCTATATGGGTATTTCTCCTCATAATAATCAGGTGTCTTATCCACATCAGGGAATAAGAGCTCTGCTAATTTCTTACAATCCTGTTCGTTCATTATTAATCTCCTTATATTGCTAAATAAATCTCATAATATTTTACACATTTTGCAGACGCATTTCAACCTTGAAATTAATCTGTGGTAATCTTGGGCTTTGATTATATAATTATAACACAACGATACCTGTCTGTAGCTGACACCCTCCGATATCCTCGCTTAGTTGGAGTAAATACCGCTATCTACAGAGTTAATTACGGTGCTTGAAGTCAAACGCGCTTCGCTTGAACGAGACTTCAAGCACCGACCTTTTGTAGATAGCGGTATTAACTCCAACACAGCTCGTCTATAGTCGGGTGTCAGCCACAGACAGGTATCGTTGTGTATAAAAGTAATGAAAAGCCCAAGATTAACATATATTAAGTATGTTGCGGAATGCGTATGCTACGCCGTCTTTATCGTGGTGCAACGTTACGTGGTCGGCTATTTGTTTCAGGTGTGGTGCGGCGTTTTCCATTGCTATTCCTACGCCGGCATATTCTATCATGTCTGTGTCGTTGTCTGCGTCACCGAAGGCGGCTACATTTTCACGGGACAGACCGAGGTATTCTGTTAAGAACTTAACACCTGATTTCTTGCCGGCGTCTTTATATGATATCTCAAGAAGCTGGCTGATAGAACTTGTCATGTACACTTCGTCAGTTGCATTGCGTATTCTGTCCATTATTTTTTTCTTTAATTCTTTGTCGCCGACTACTATGTCAATACTGTCTAATTCATGGCAGTGTTCAAGTATGAAGGATACAATGTCGTCTTTAAGAATTCTTGTTTTCCTGACATAGGCAAGTGAGTGTTCTGTAGCACCGTATTTTTCAGGATGGGCTGTATATTCTGTTGATGCGAATGCCTGTCCTTTTATAAATGCTTCATATGTCACAATATCATTCTCTGTGAGTTTAAGAATTGTCTTTACTGATTCTGGTGTAAGAACATAGGATTTAAGGCACTCTTTGCCAGCAATACGGTAGATGGCAGCACCATTGCTTGTTATTGCATATTCAATTCCGGAAACTGATATGACATCCTCAGGCAGTGTGTCAAATGCACGTCCGCTAGCGATACACACATGTACTCCGTTATTAATGGCATCAATTAATGCCTGTCTGTTTACTTCTGACAGATGGCTTTCTGAATTAAGAGTTGTCCTGTCTAAATCAAGAGCCACAAGTTTAATATCTGTATTCATAATAATCACCTTGTAAATATGTTATTTTCTTTATGTATATATATAATACATTTTTAAAACATTTTTTTCAAGGTGATATATATTTGTCAATAATTTATCAATAATTATAATTTTCCCTAGATAATTAGATGTATTCATGTTAAAATATATATAACATTTATGGACGGAGATTGGGGATATGATTATATCAGAGAATAATTTTGGAAAAGAAAATTGTGTTGCTTATTGCGATATCTTAATTAGAAGGAATTATGAAGTAATTAATGCGGATGAGCATTTTTATCATTTTGTGGAGAAGCTGGTTGGAATTAATTTTCTGGATATTGTGCATCCTGATCAGCTGAAGGATTTTAAGACAACATTTGAATCTTTAAAGCCAGGAGAGAATAGCAGAATGATAATTCTGTTAAGAAATGGAATTGGTGAATATTATTGGTCAGACATGTACATTTTTAATAATGGTAAGGTGCTTTCAGGTGAGAATATTCTTGAAATAAGATGTTTCTTTTTGTCAGCGGTTGAGAGCAGATATCTTATGGGTCTTGATAATATTAATAAATACAGAACACTGCTTTCAGTGTATCGTAATTATTTGTTCGATTATAACTCCTATACAGATATATTTACTATATATATGTACAGAGGTAATCAGTGTACAGCACCGGTTAAATGTTCCCTTGAGCAGTTTAAAGACAGAATGCTGTCACTGTTACGAAATGATGCAGAAAGAAAAGAATTTAATGTTTTTTATAATTATCTTAAAACAGGTTCTAATATGTTTAGCTGCATGGTTTATCTTCCACTTGGAGAGAACAATGACGAATTATATAAATTTAAGGTTAATGGGGATAGTCTTTTTGCAAATAACAAGCATCCGATAGTTGCCGGATATCTTGAAACAGCTGATGGAAATGTTAATAATATAATACCGTATTATGCAACAAGCGAGGCAGTTGATTCTGCAACCGGGCTACTTAATAAAAGGGCATGCATGGAATATACAAAAGCAATTATGGCATCTAATGATAATAAGATTCATTATATGATTATATTTGATGTCGATAATTTTAAAAGTATTAATGATACATATGGACATCTTTTTGGAGATGAGGTTTTAAGTAAGATTGCTACTATCCTTAATGCTAATCTTAATGGACGTGGGATTGCGGGCAGATTTGGCGGAGATGAGTTTTATATTTTTACAAGTAATATTAAAGATACTGAAGATTTGAGAATACTTCTTACTACAATGAGAAAAGAACTTCAGTATGCTTTTGACAGCAGAATCGATGAATTCGGTGTTACTTTATCAGTTGGAGTCAGCGAGTATCCAAAAGATGGAAATAATTATGAAAATCTGTTCAAAAAAGCGGATAAATGTCTATATCTGGCTAAAGAAAAAGGAAGAAACCGTTTTATTATCTATAATGAAGAAATGCATGGTTCTATTCAGGATAATGGCAGACACATACATAAAATACTTGATTTATCTGAGCATTCAGAGTATATGTCAGGTGTTGTTTCTGATATGATTCTTGATCTGATGTCAAGAGGTAAAGATGCTATAGAGGATGTTACCCGGAATATCATGGAACAGTTTGAGATTGATGGCATACGAATTTATAATGATAATTCTGAACTTATATATATGTGTGGTGACTATAAGAAAGTTCCGGATATGACCAATATTCTTAAGGATGAAGCATTTTTATCAAGATATGGAAAGAATAATTCAATGTCAATCGGTATTGTTCCTTCTGTTGAAGCATGGCATAAAGGGTTGTTTAATGAGTTATCAGAAAGTAATATCATGGCATTTATGAGTGCATGGTATGAATTCAGATACAGAAGATACTATTTCTTTTATGATGTATTTAATCATAAAAACCGCTGGAATGATTCTGACAGGAATTTTGTCCTTATTATCAGTAAAATCATCGCCAGCGTGTTATAGATGTATTGGTTTTAGATTAGATTGTTATTATATTTGGCAGCTTTCCGAAGCTGCCATTTTTTTTATCTGTAATTATAGTTGCTTCACTAATATTGCCAAAAGTTACAGCACTTGTTTCACCGAATTTGGAACTGTCTGCAAGAATATACTTGAAGTGACAGTGTGCAAATGCAGTTTCTTTAACTAATGCTTCGTTGATATCTGGTGTTGTAAAGCCTGATTTCTCTGTGATACCATTAGTTCCAAAGAAACCTTTGTTAAAGTTCATTCTGTCTATTGTAAGTATTGCCTGGTTTCCAACAACAGCTTCAGTTATTCCTTTAAGTTCACCACCAATAAGAATAACTTTAAATCCTGCAACAGCAAGTTTCCGTGCGTGAGTTACAGCATTAGTGACATATGTTGCATTTTTTTCATCAAGATAATCAATAAGGTATTCAGTTGTAGTTCCTGCATCAATATATATAAAATCATTAGGTGCTACAAGTTTTGCTGCATACATTGCTATTTTTTTCTTTGCTTCTGTATTCACTGTTGCTTTCTGTGATACAGATAATTCTGTTGTTAATACTCCATTGCTTTTCTCAACAGCACCGCCAAAAACCTTGGTAAGTCTTCCCTGTTCATCAAGTGTATTAAGGTCACGTCTTATAGTTGATTCAGAAGTATTCAGAAGCTCCTTAAGTTCAGTAACAGTGATACTTCCTTTTTCAGATAACAGATTAAGAATTATTTCGTGTCTTTGTTCAGTCAGCATATTAGTACAACTCCTTTTCCATAAAATCTTTAACATCAGTCATGTTATTAAAATGTGCTAAAGACCACATAAGTTTCATCGTTAGATTTTCGAGTGTCATTGACTTTCCATTAATGACATTCTCTTTTGCAAGATTACGTCCAACCTCATATATATCAAGACGGACTCCTTCATATAAACATTGTGTTGTTACGACAACGCATATATTGCCGGCCGTAAGTCTGTGTATATATTCTGTAATGTTATCAGGCATGCCGCCAATACCATAGCCTTCAATAATAATACCACGGCATGATGGATTTATATAATCAAAAATTCTTAAATCCATTCCCGGAAAGAGACTGATAACAGCTATGTCTGTACACATGTCTGTTTCAATATGAAATTTTTTACCAGTATTTCTTACTGCTTTAGATGTGTAATTGTTATATATAACTGTACTGTTCTGGATTGTTGCAATTACAGGATAGTTAATGCTTTCAAATGCATCAAAACTTTTAGTTTTAATTTTCTTAGCACATGTTCCTTTTATAAGTTTGCCAGAAAATGCAAGAAATACTCCAGAAATGTCTTCACATGAATAAATTAATGCATGTGTCAAATTTATGACAGCATCAGTTCCCTCTGCATCAATAGGTAACTGTGAACCTGTAAGAATGACAGGTTTCGAAAGATTTACAAGCTGGTATGATAATGCTGCTGCCGTATAAGCACATGTATCAGTTCCATGTGTTATGACAAAACCGTCATAATCATTATAGTTTTTCATAATGCACTCTGAAATGGCAGCAATGTAAGCAGTATTCATATTACTGCTGTCGATATTCATTATTGATATACCGGTAACATGACACATTTGTCTGATTACCGGTATATAATCAAGTAAAATGTTAACATCAATAGATGGTGTAAGACCATTGCCGTTATCTTTTGAAGCAATAGTTCCGCCTGTAGCTATCAGTAAAATACGCTTCATTTTATTTTACCTTCTTACCTTCTCCATTAAAATAATCTTTTACAAGCTGTACAACTGTACCTGAAAGCAGGAACACAGCTATAAGGTTAGGTATTACCATAAGTCCGTTAAATGTTTCTGCAATACTCCACATAAGACCTAAATTCATAGTTGCACCTACTACAGCAACAAGTGAGTAAGCAATCATGAATGGTTTTGTTGATTTAGGCCCAAAAAGGAATTCAATACATCTCTGACCGTAAAGTCCCCAGCCAATAACTGTTGAGAATGCGAAACAGCACATTGCAACAGCAGTAAATATCGATACCCAGCCACCATAAGTTGATGTAAAACCAGATATTGTAAGCTCTGCACCAGCAACCTGACCGTATCCGACAGGAACATCGCTACACAATATAACAAGTGCAGTAAGTGTACATATTACAATTGTATCCACAAATACTTCAAAAATACCAAAGAAGCCCTGTTTTACAGGCTTTCTTGTATCTGCACATGCATGTGCGATGGAACCTGTACCCAGTCCTGCTTCATTAGAAAAGATTCCTCTTGATACACCTTTTTTCATGCTCATGAAAAAGCTTCCCACAGCTCCGCCTGTAACTGAAGCTGGAGAAAATGCACCTTCAAATATTGACTTAAATACAGCAGGAACATTTGTTATATTAACTGCTACTACTCCAATTGCAAGGATTATGTATAACACTGCCATGAATGGAATGAGCTTCTCTGTAACTTTTCCGATTCTTTTAATTCCTCCAATCATGATGAGTGCAATAAGTATCATGATTATAATTCCGATTATAAGATTAACTATATGAGTTGAATCAGATGATATAATGTTGTAATTAATCAATGCTGAATCTACAGCGGCTGTTATTGTGTTAACCTGTGTTGCATTGCCTGTTCCGAAAACAGTCAGTACACCCAGTGCTGAGAACAGATAAGCAAGCCAGTGCCAGTGTTTCTTAAGACCATTCTTTATGTAGTACATTGGACCGCCGACAAGTTCGCCCTTGTCATTGGTTTCCCTGAAATGTACAGCAAGAACTACTTCAGAGAACTTGGTACACATTCCGAGTATTGCTGAAATCCACATCCAGAATACGGCTCCAGGTCCTCCGATTGCTATTGCTCCGGCAACACCGGCTATATTACCGGTACCTACAGTTGCAGCTAAAGCAGTACAGACTGCCTGAAAAGGTGTAAGTGCACCATCGGAAGCATTGCGCTTCTTAAGCATACGGCCTATGGTTATTTTCATTGCGTAAGGGAATTTTCTTATCTGGATAAATCTGGTTCTTACGCTTAAGACAATTCCAACACCGATAATACATATCATTGCCGGAAGTCCCCAGATAAAGTTATTGATTACGCTGTTTATTGATTCAATTGTTGAAAGCATTAATTAGTCCATCCTGTTAATTTCATATACTGCATACTGGCATATTATTTTTTCTTTCCACCAAAGAATTTAGAGAATATACCTTTTTCTTTTGTTTTATCTGTTGATTCCCCTTCAATTGAAGAATCACTGTCATCTGTATAGTTAAATGTAATACCGGTAAGACTGGTATATTCATTTAACATAGAATCATAAGCTGACTTTGCTGCATCAAAATCAGCTTTATTATAGTCACTTCTTGTAGCTTCATAATTAAGCTTATAATATGCTTTTGATAACTGATTACTTATACTGCTGCTCTGTGTATATGTATAATTAGCCTTTTCATACTCAGTTTTTGCATTATCGTATGCCAGTTTTAAAGATTCAGTTGTTCTTCCTGAAGCATCGGAATTAGCCTGTTCCTTGTTTAATTTCTCAACAGCTTCATGAAGACGGAAATTAATTTTATTAATTTCATCTTTAATCTGACCTATATTCTTACGGAGATTCATTTCATTAGAAAGAGCATCTTCCATTAATTTCTTTTTCGCTTCTTCATCTGCAATACAGTCATCAAGCTGTTTTTTTATCTGAGGCATATTTTCTGCTGCATCATACTGAGCCTTCTGTACTTCTTTATATTCATTGTAGGCTTTCTCATATTCAAGCTTTGCATTATTTAAAACTGCGCTGGAATTATTATTAAAATCTTCCATGCGTTTTATATTATCTTTTGCTGTGTCGATTTCATTGAGAATTTTATCGACAGATGATTTAGCATTTTCATATTGTACATTGATTGAAGAAGAATTGTTTTTAACTCTTTCATATTCCTTAATGAGAGTGTCTGTTTTACCTTTTGCTTCTTCATAAACACTGAAGGATGCTGCTGTAACTTTGGCAGCTGCATCATAGTCTGTTTTTGCCCTGTTAACCATAGCACGCTGTGTATTATAGTTCATTTTAATAGACTCAGCATTTTTAACTGCTTTTTCATAAGCAGTTTTTAAATCAGGGACATTTTTTCTGCATGAATCAAGATTAGCAGCTGCATTATCCGTTGTTGTTTTAGCATTATTATAATTAATTTCAGCACGGTTTATATCGTCCTGAATTGATTTAAGACTCAGCTGGTAAAGATCAGTGCCCTTTAAAATATCATTGTCGGAAATAAAAGGCTTCTTTACAACATTAGACATATCACTGATATCGCATTCAGATATTTCAATTCTGTTGTCTGAATTTTTATTACATTCACATGAATAGTTGCATTTGTCAGGTATTCCGTTAAATGTATATTTTACCTGAATATAAGATAAAACACCAAGACCACGGAGGTTGATAATCCAGTCACCGAACGAAATATCTTTATAGTCATGTACAGTTAGATTATATAATATCAGATTCTTGCAGTAATCTTGAATTTCAGGGTTTTCTATGCTGAAATCTTTTATGGCTGACAATTTATTACTGTCAGCACGCAGACTGTCTAATATGGAATCATAATCATAATTATGGGAATCACGGCCTATGTCAACCTGTGAATTATATTTTCGTTCCTTGGCTGCTTCATCATTAACGGCATCATCATATGTTTTATTTGCTTCATCAAGAAGTCTCACAGCCTCCTCGTATGATTCTTTTGCCGTTGTTTCAACACCGACAGCTTCCTCATAAGCAGGTTTCAGCCGGTTCTGCGCCTCGACTGTTCTGTCATAAGCAACTTTTTTAATTGATTCAGCAGATCTGTCCTGTTCGTATGCTTTTTTCTTTTCATCTGCATCAGCAGTTGCTTTATCGAGCATGTTTTTTCTGCTGGCAATTAAAGCAGTATTACGGTCATATTCATCCTGAAGATCTTTAATTGATTTTACTGCCTCTGAATATTTTGTCTGTAATGCTTCAAGTTTAGCTTTAGCCTGATTAACTTTATCTGATGAGTTATCAGAAGCGTTAATATATTCATCATAAACAGCTTTTTTTGCTTTCAGGTTGTCAGTAACCTTATTGATGCTATCTTTAAATACATCAGCCTTCTTTTTCACATCATAAAACTGATTGCCTGTTTCAATAGTCTTCTGTTTAGCTATGGAATATTCCTCTGAAATTTTTTTGGATTCTTCCTTTGCATTTTCTATATCATTATTAAGGGCAACAAGAGAATCTTCTGCTTTTTTTAATTCAACTTTTATAAGATCAACAGATAATATAAGATTATGTAATTCTGAATTATCTGTACTTGATGAATTAACATTAGCCTCATAATCAGCTTTTGCTTCTTCAAGCTTAGCTTTGCTATCAGTTATCTTCTGTTTAAGAACAGATAAATGTTCTTTTGCTTTAGCAACATCCTGCTCTGCTTTATTTATAATAGTGAAATTGTTCATGAAAACACCCTCTTTGACAATATTGTTATTCCATTAATAGTGGAGAATATTTATTTAATTGCATCAGCTAACTGGTCTAATGCAGGAATGTCAGTCTTTTTAAGAACTGATTTAATTGTTACAACTGGTTCAACTACTGTAATATTCTTCATTGTATCAAGTATGTTACGCATAGTTTTTGCTGCTGTCGGAGCCCATGAGCCATTTTCAATAAGCCCTACAGTTCTGTTCTGGTATGCTTTTGCCTGAAGATGATGAAGGAAATCCTGCATAATTGGGAATACTCCTGCATCATAACTTGCAGCAGCTAAAACCATTCTGTCATATCTGAATGCATCTTCAACAGCTTCAGCAATATCACATCTTGAAAGGTCTGTAACAACAACTTTTTCAACACCTTTGTTACGGAGCATGTCAGCAAATTTCTCTGCAGCATGTGCTGTGTTGCCGTGAATTGAAGCATACGCAACGAATACTCCTTTGTTTTCCGGCTGATAACTGCTCCATGTGTTATATAAATCAAGATAATATCCAAGATTGTCAGTTAATACAGGACCATGTAATGGACAGATTGTTTTGATATCAAGTGCAGATGCTTTTTTAAGTAAAGTCTGTACAGGAGCACCATATTTACCAACTATATTAAAGTAATATCTTCTGGCTTCGCATGCCCAGTCTTCCTCATTCTCAGTAAGAGAAAGTGCACCAAATTTTCCAAATCCGTCTGCTGAGAAAAGAATCTTCTCACTGCTTTCATAAGTCACCATAACTTCAGGCCAGTGAACCATAGGAGCCATAACAAATGTAAGAGTGTGAGAACCAAGACTAAGTGTATCTCCCTCTTTAACAGTAAGAGTATTCTTAATATCAATGTTCTCAAAGAACTGGTTAATCATTACAAATGTTTTGGCATTACCAACCACTGTGATATCCGGGTAAAGTTCTAAAAGTCTTGCAAGACTTCCTGCATGGTCAGGTTCCATATGCTGCACGATGACATAATCAGCTTTTCTTCCATCTAATGCATTGATGAGATTGTCCTCCCATTGCTTCATTCCACGCTTGTCAACTGTATCCATTACAGCAGTTTTCTCATCAAGAATTACATATGAATTATACGAAACTCCTTCAGGAACAACATACTGGCTTTCAAATAAATCTATAGTAGTATCATCAACACCAATGTATTTTACAGAATCTGATATATTATTGTTCATAAATTTTGCCTCACTTTCAAGTTTTTATAATTAATATACATGTAAATTATACATATTAAACCGATTGTTATAAGTATATCATTTATCATTCAGAAGATAAATGGTAATTGTTTATAAGAAAAGAATAATTTATTATGCTTTTTTAATAAAACTGGCTTGTTATTATTTTGTCATAGTGTTAAAATAAAGTCAACTTGTAAAAAGTGAACAATTTTATATTATGGAGGCGTTTTTATGGCACAGAGATTTATTTTGAACGGAACTTCTTATCATGGAGCAGGTGCAATCCAGGAGATTGCAACAGAGGTTAAGTCAAGAGGATTCAAGAAAGCATTTGTATGCTCAGATCCAGATCTTGTAAAGTTTGGAGTAACAGCTAAGGTTCTTAAGGTCCTTGATGATAATGGCTTCCCTTATGAGTTATATTCTAACATCAAGCCTAATCCTACTATTGAGAATGTGCAGACAGGTGTAGAAGCATTTAAGAATGCAGGAACTGATTATTTGATTGCTATCGGTGGTGGTTCTTCAATGGATACAGCCAAAGCAATCGGTATTATAATCAATAATCCTGAATTTGCAGATGTAAGAAGCCTTGAAGGTGTTGCTGATACTAAGAAACCTGCAGTTCCTATTATTGCAGTTCCTACTACTGCCGGAACAGCTGCAGAAGTTACAATTAACTATGTAATTACTGATGCAGAGAAGAATCGTAAAATGGTATGTGTAGATCCACATGATATTCCGGTTGTTGCAGTTGTTGATCCGGATATGATGTCAAGCATGCCTAAGGGGCTTACAGCAGCAACAGGTATGGATGCACTTACACATGCTATTGAGGGTTATATTACAGCAGGAGCATGGGAATTATCTGATATGTTCCATCTTAAGGCAATTGAGATTATCGCTAAGAGCTTAAGAGGTGCTGTTGATAATACTCCAGAAGGAAGAGAAGGAATGGCTTTAGGCCAGTACATAGCAGGTATGGGATTCTCTAATGTAGGTCTTGGTATTGTCCATTCTATGGCTCATCCACTTGGAGCACTTTATGATACACCACATGGTGTTGCCAACGCTATTATCCTTCCAACAGGTATGGAATACAATGCACCATGTACAGGTGAGAAGTATCGTGACATTGCTAAGGCAATGGGCGTTGAAGGCACAGAGAAGATGACTCAGGAAGAATACAGAAAGGCAGCTGTTGATGCAGTTAAGAAGCTTGCTGCTGATGTTGGAATTCCAGCTGATCTTAAGGATATCGTTAAGCCAGAGGATATTCCATTCCTTGCACAGTCTGCATATGATGATGCATGCCGTCCTGGTAATCCAAGAGAGACTAGTGTAGAAGATATTACAAAGCTTTATGAAAGTCTTATTTAATAATAATACATTTGCATAATATGTATGTGATAATATTAAACCGCGGTGCAGCGTGATGCTGTATCGCGGTTTTTAGGTGTTGTTCAGTTAATATATTATGTCTGATACTATTCGTTTTCAGACATGTCAATAAACATAACATTTAATTCAGGCAAAGATCTCTTTAAAGAAACAGGCCGGCCTGATGTATCAAGGAAGCAGTGCTCGCTTTCGCCTGTGCATCTTACCTCTCCAGTTTTTTCGTCAACCACCGTATATTCAAGAGTGATTTTCATGCCATTATATTTAACAACTTTGACATTAATGATTACTGTATCATAATAATGTGTCATTGACTTGTATCTTGCATTAACTGATAATACAGGACTTATAATGCCCAGTTCTTCCATTTTCTTATATCCAAATCCATTTTCTTCAAGAAGATAGGATCTTGCTTCTTCAAACCATCTTATGTAATTAGAATGATGTACGATTCCCATCTGGTCTGTTTCATAATACTGAACCAGATGCTTATATGGCTTATATAGCATAATATCCCTCCTAAGTCAGTTATTTTATTAGAATGTAATTATAGTTATTTATGTCTGCTATTGTCAATTCCGGAAAGATTAATATTAATTATATTATAATTTGCAGCTGCATTTATAACATTATCAGCAATTATTTTGTCATATCTGTTCATCCATTTTCCTGTAACTCCAGTGTAAGCAGCAACCTCATCTTTAGAAGCGCCTCCGATTAACATATAACTTATTGCAGCATGCCGGAGTGTCTGCATTGAGTAATGCTTGCGCAGTTTTCTGGTTTTAACAAGTTTCTCTGTATAAGATGCCAGAAGTCTTTCCGTGTCACGCATTTTAATTCTGTTTTTTCTAAGATTCAGAAAAATTGCACCACTCTGGATATTCTCAGCTTCAATATATGTATCAAGCAATGTTCCAAGATCATCAGGAATTATAAGAAATCTGCTTACATGATTCTTAGGAGGCATATTAAAGCATAAATGTCCTTCTTTATCCCTGCATATAAACTCCTTGTTGAGACTGCATATTTCCTGATTGGTAAGCCCCATCTTGATAACGAATGAAAATATTAAAAATGCTTTATTATCATTGTTTTCCAGTGCTGCACTTAATAGATTATCAATTTCCTTAGCGTCTGGAACAGCATCTTTAGGCAATATTTTGTCCTGTTCAGGCAGTGACATGCTTTCAAAATAATTAACATACCGTCTGCCGTGATTAACAGTGTAGGTTTCTATAAATGTACAGACTGATTTCATAACAGAAAGTCGCATAACAGCAGTGTTGTATGAAAGCCTGCCGGCATTAACTTTTTCTATGAGGGTATTGTAGTAATTAAGAGCTTCTTTTCTTGTTAATTTAAGCGGATCGTGACCTGTTAATCTGTCAAAATCCCTTACAACATTCCAATATTCTTTTCTGGTTCTTGGACTGAGATTCGTCTGAAAATAAATCCATATTTCATCTTCAAATTTTGTTGAAATCATATGTACTCCTTTCGATAGAGCAGTAATTTACTGATATTTTACACTCTATGACGACATATGTCTAGACCTTAACAAATAAAAACCATTCCTCCACTTCAAACACAAAATAAAAACAAACACAAACAAAAATAATTAAGAAATGCTTCCAGATTGAACTCAGTTCACATTTGATTTTTATGTCGAAAGTCCGTATAATAGATAATTATATTTATATAAAGGAGCTAACATGGAACAGTATTCTAGGCGATTTATTGAAGAGCTCGCCAAGCATATCAATCCGGCGATTCTCGAATTTTTCAACAAGAAGAAAAATCTGATGAACTTCCCTACTGATAATGTGGCAGAGCTGATAGATGAAACATTGATGGAGTATCTTGAAGGCAAGACTAGCCGTGAAGATTTGATGCCGATTATTAATAAGATTAAGAAGTCGCGTCTTCAGAAGCGTGCCAGATGGTATAAGGCATATAACAATGATATTGATAATATGAACCTTGATGACCCAAAGCACCCTCTTGCGAGCTTTATCGCACTTGCCAGATCATTAAGACCTGATGAGTATGCGAAGCTCTATGGTGATAAGGAGCTTGATGATATTATCAAAGATAAGAAGGATGCAGCTAATGAATGGAAGAATGATTCAGGAAGCTTGCTGATTGACTTTCCTGGTCTGTACTCTTTCACTAATAACTCAATATATAATTCACTTAAAAATGATCTTATTATCAGTGCATGGAAGTATATTGAAAGTGAACTGGCAGGTAACATTGATTCTTACCTAAGAATGTATCCTGTCGATCTTGTTGATAAACCATTATTCAGTCCGTCTTCTTTTACCCTGATGATGGAGACAGCTTCTAACAATCTGTTAAAAGAAATCATTACTGATGATGATGGAGATGAGTTGCTGGAGGTTACTGTTGATAACGGTAAGCTAACACCTCCTAAGTCAATGGATACAGATGACCTTAAACTGGTCAATGCATTTATATCAAATATTAATATGCAGGAGTTCTCAAAGGAGAAGTCGGTTGTCGTAGATCTTAATACATTAGGTAAAGAAGTTGTTGACTATCATGTAGGTAAGAATGTTCTTAACAAGATTAGTAACTCATGCCGTAAGCTGGTAGAATATAACTTCTCTTATGAAGCTGAAGGCAGTAAGATATATTTCAACTTATTTGATAATATTGTAATTAAGGAAGATGCTGAAAGACCATATGCAATTGCACAATTCGGAGAGATTCTGAGCAATGCCATAATCCAGAAGAAGCTTATCTCTATTACTTCTGCTTCTTATGATGTACTTGATAACAACCTATCAAAGATTATCTGTTATGCGATAAAGCGTGAGCAGATTGCCAATCAGGAAACAAGAGTGAATGAATACAGTTATACATACTTCCAGAAGATTGTAAGATTCAAGCTGAAGAATAAGAAGAAAAATCTGCAGCTTATCCAGGAAAGTCTTCAGGAGTTCGTTGATAACCATATTGCTATTGAAAAGTTTGAGCTAAAGAATGGTGTGTTTATTATAACTTTCCTGCCATTGTCTGATGCAGAGATAGAGGATCTTAATTCTGATAATGATAAGAATGATAAAGGACTGTTAATTGACAGTCTTGATATCTGATTTAGATATAACCCGATATAATTAAGAAAACGTATGTTGAATGATAGTCTACATTTTCTAATTCAAAAATATGATGTAGAATAATGAAGGATAATTGATGAATTTCAATTATCCTTTTTTTATTTGGCTTAAATAGGGGTTTTTATTGCATTTTGTCGTTTATTTTTGAAATTTAGTATAAAAAATACGCTCTACTACCCTATTTAAGCCATTTTAATTTTTGTAACTAATATTTTTACATTTTTCTCAAAACTGCGGAGAAAAAATGTAGACATTTTTGGAGTAAATTAATATCAGATGGCTTATATAATGTAGATAAAATCGGAGTAAATTATGAAATGTAGACG
>ERZ1026882.35-NODE-35-length-130650-cov-7.490057_pt1 | contig 130650 bp, 94 predicted proteins | sample MGYA00380171_ERZ1026882 | MGnify/ENA primary metagenome ERZ1026882 (study PRJEB33269, sample SAMEA4719807) | human gut metagenome | biome: human-associated habitat; feature: organic feature; material: feces | place: Cameroon | collected 2013-10 ...
CAAACAGGTTGCGAAATCGTCAAGATATCTCATCTACAGATTTTCTTATGGAAAGGAATTGTATTTTCAAGTGCTGACGATGAAGGAACAGGTATTACCTGCACATATACGAAAGGCAAAAATGGATTTAAACTTGAACGAAGCAAGATGGTACTGATAGAACGCAGTGGAAGATATGCAGTCGGATATATCTGTATGATCGTGTATACAATTTTATGATCCCGTTTGTGGATGTTGTTTACGACGGGGATGATTATGAATTTGAAATTTCCCTTGAGCCAAAGGATCTGCTGCAGGGAAAGACGATTGTTGTGAATTTTGATGAGCAGATCGTATATAACCAGCTTGATCAAAATGAAAATGCGCTCCGGAGTCTTTTGCTTGCCAGTGGCTACCTGAAGGTGGAAGAGGTTGATTACCGCGGAATTACAAGAGAACCGTGGTACACGTTGAAGATTACGAATATTGAGACATTGAGTATGTTTATGACAATGTTTCGGGGGTGGTTTCAGAACTCCGATGCGAACTATAATGATTTTGTTAAGGCATTGTTCAAAGGCAGCTTAAAGGAAATGAATATTTACATGAATGATGTGGCACTTGCTACTTTCAGCAGCCTTGATGTCGGAAAGAAACCTTCTGAGAAAAATCAGCCGGAGACATTTTATCACGGATTTGTTTTAGGGCTTTTGGCAGAACTAAGGGATCAATATGAAATACGTTCTAATCGGGAAAGTGGATATGGACGATATGATGTAATGCTGACTCGATTGAATAAGAATCATAATGCAATCATTATTGAGTTTAAAGTACATGAACCGGAGGAAGAAAATTCTTTGCAAGATACCGTTCAGTCCGCTTTGGCTCAGATTTCCGAGAAAAATTATGATGCTGAACTGTTAGCTTGTGGAATTCCGGCGGACAGGATCCGTCATTATGGATTTGCGTTTGAAGGGAAAAAGGTCCTGATTGGATAAATGAAAAAGGGCTGTCGAACTAAATAAATAGTTCGACAGCCCTTCGTTTGCTCACTTAATGATAAGACCAAATGCTTCGTTTGATCAATAATCAATCATCATAGTCGATGTTATCATCACTTTACCAAGGGTAAAGAACCGTTCCGTCACTTTTTACCACTTTTTCTGCATCCCACTCAGAATAGTTTGTGGCGATGCCATCGTAGATGACCAGAGGAACATTTCTAAAAGCACCTCCTTCAATGGTGGTTACACTGTTTGGAATGCTGAGAGTGGTCAGCTTAGAGCAGTCAGCAAAAGCGTTGCAATCAATAAATGTTACACTGTTGGGAATGTTAATGGAGGTCAATCCACTACATCCGTTAAAGCAGTCGGAACTGATTTTTTCAATGCCATCAGGCAGAGTGATCGATGTTAATGAGCTGCAGCCGGCAAAAGCACAGGATCCAATTGTTGTCACTTTGTCCGGAATATTAATGGATGCCAGTTTAGCACAGTGTCCGAAAGCCCAACTACCGATTTTGGTTATGGTATCCGGAAGTGTGATGGAGGTTAATTTGTGGTCTTTGTCAAAATCATCACCCCAATCATCTTCTTGAAAAACCTCGTCCCCTATTTTAGTTACATTGTCGGGAATCGTAACATCACCACTGACATTTTTATTGATATCCAATAGAATGCCATTTATTATAAAAAAGTCGTTGCTTTGCAGTTGATTCGCTAAATATGGCGTGCCATTGAATGCATTTTCTCCAATCTCCGTGACACCGGAAGGAATATTGATTGTTTCCAAGTTACTGCAGTCCTCGAAAGCACTGTAACCAATACGGGTTACATTATCCGGAATATCAATGGCTGTCAAGCTGCTGCAACTTTTAAATGTGCCTCCCTCAATACTGCTTATACCGCTCGGAAGCTTAATACCGGTTAAACTGCTACACCCTTCAAAAGCATAATAATCAATGGATGTAACACTTTCAGGAATAGAAACGCCGCTTAAATTATTGCATCCCTCAAATGCTCCCCAATCGATGGTTGTAACTCCATCAGGAATGGAGACGCCGGTTAGATCTTTACAAGAGGCAAATGCGTCTATTCCAATGATGGTGACACCGTCTGGGATCACGATATCTCCACTTGTTTTTGGTCCATGACGATATAAGATATCATTAATGATCACGAAATCCTCTGTCTGCATACGATTATCTAACCAAGGAGTTCCTTCGAAAGCAACGGAGGAGATAAAAGATACTGTCTTTGGAATGATGATGTTAGTCAGGCTGCTGCAGTTTTTGAAGGTATCGCCCTCAATAGATTTTAAACCATCCGGCAGGGAGATGCTTGTTAATTTTGTGCAGCCTCTAAACGCATTGTCGTTTATTTCGGTTATGCCTTCCGGAATAACAAGCTCTCCGGATATGGTGTCGCTGCAGGAGGTAAGGATACCATCCTTGACCGTGATCAGACCGGCTTTCAGATATTCATCCCAGGATTTTGGCTCATCTACAGCGTCTGTCGGCTTGCTGTCCGGAGCCTTGCTTGGAACTGCCGCTGTTGTGCCGGATGGATTTGGTGCAGCACTTGCAGAAGAGACAGGGGCATTGGATGCCTTTGGCGCAGCGGAAGCGGTTGTAACCGGTACAGGGGATGTTACGTTGGCAGCCGGTTTAACAGTTACCTTGATGACACATTTTTTCATGCCTTTTGCAGAAACTGTGATTTTTGCAGCTCCGGCTTTTTTGCCGGTGATGCGGATGTTTTTCTTTACTGCTTTGACATTTGCTATTTTTTTGTTAGAGATTTTCACTTTTAATTTGTTGTTTTTGATGTTTTTTGCTTTTACCGTAACGGTTTTTCCGATGGATACGGTTATTTTGGTCTTATTGACCTTGATCTTGGCGGCGGCTTGAGCCCGACCGGTCTGAACCGGCGACAGGATCGTGGTGGTCAGGAGTCCCAGGACTGTAAGACCGGAAATGAGTTGTTTTTTCGTTTTCTTCATTGTTATCCTCCTTGTATTTTGGTGATATGGGGCAAAAGGCATTTTGTCCCCAGTGGATGCGGGGATGTTTCCCTGCATCAGTATGGTGAATGACTGCATTGTATCAGGTTCTATGATATCATTTTGATATTCAATAAGTCAACTTAAAGTATAGTTTATCACTGTTAAGATATATTGCGAATTCCGGCCGATAAACCTATGTACAATGTGTTTTCATTGTAATACGAAGGGGGTTGTTGAGTTTTTCCTATTTTGCATCGTAGAATTTTGTTACGCCTCTTGTTTTTTTATGTAATCTTGGGTGGAATATTACCAAATCATGATTTACTAAATCGTGATTTGGTAATATCTGATATAGCATTCCGGGAGGTGTAGTTTATGTTTATTGGCAGAGAAGCAGAGCTTGATTTTTTAAATGATAAATATGAAGCAGAGGGTGGACAGCTTGTTGTTTTATATGGAAGGCGGTGTGTTGGCAAGACGGAAACGCTCAGAGAATTCTGTAAAGGAAAACCGCATGTCTTTCTTTCCTGATTATTCTGAATGGGATAAAGTGATTGCGTATTCCGTTCTTGGAGGTATTCCGCATTATTTAAAACAATGGGATCAGAAGCTGTCGGTTGCGGAGAATATTAAGAGGAATATTTTAACAAAGGGATGTATTTTATACAGTGAGGTTGATTTTCTGCTGCATCAGGAGCTTCGGGAAACTAACTTTTGCAAAATTTCCTGTCGTTGCTACAGAAACTATTGTGGTGAAATAGGAGTTATGGTAACATTTAAAGTAAGCACTAAAAATAAAAAAGGAGGAGAATAGGTATGGAAGCGATTCAACCGGCCTGTATCCCTGTGAATCTTTGTTTTGCAGCCAATGAAAAATATGCCAGACATCTGGCAGCTGCTCTTTATTCTGTGTTGAAAAACAGAGATACAAAGCGGTTGTATGATGTTCTTATTTTGCATAAGGATATCAGTGAGGAGAGTCAGAAAAGAATTCTCGAAATGGAAAAAGAAGGAAATGTTTTTATCCGTTTTATTTCGATGGAACAATATGAAAAGCAGGTAGCATACGATGTGGGGGCCTATTATTCGGTCGAGACCAATTATCGTTTGTTTCTATTTGGTGAAATGTTCGCAAAGTATGACCGGATACTGTATCTTGACTGTGATCTCATCGTGGAAGGAGATATCAGCGGATTATATGATGTGGAACTCGGAGACTGCGAAGCAGCGGCTGTCAGGTCGGAGGATTTTCGTCTTTTATCAAAGATTAAAAAGCCCATTTTCATGGATCGTTTTCCTTATAATGTAGACAATTACCGAACAGATGCTCTTGGCATGAAAACGCCGGAAAATTATTTTAATGCAGGTGTTCTTGTCATGGATCTGAAAAAAGTGCGACAAAGGATTACCCAGAAACAGGTATTTGAAATTCTTCATCGTCATAATTATTACTACAATGACCAGGATGTCTTAAATATTGTGTTCGATGGAAGAGTGAAAAATGTGGACTGCCGGTGGAATTACATGACATATATCCCGGAGCAGTTGGCAAAGGAAAATGTAAACAATAGAAAACTTTTTGCGGAGCTTTATCGTGAAAATCCCTGTATTATTCATTATACAAGTGCGGAAAAACCATGGAACAGCGAAACAAAAGTTTTCGGAGACCGATATTGGAAATATCGAAAGGAAATGGAGAGAAAGTATGCATAAAAAGTTTTATTTTAACAACAATCAGTCTCAGATTAAAAGAATCCGGAAAAACTTAAAGCAGCAATGGACGAAAGCGGTATGTATTGGTACTCTTTCAGCAACGGTACTGACGGGAGTCCCGGTATTTCCGGTAACCCATGCATATGCACAGGAGGTAAGCGTTCAGGCAGAAAAAAATGTTACCTATAATCTTCAAGATACGGAATTACTTACCGAGAAGACCATTGCGGATTATGGCGGCACGAAACATGAAGTGACGATCATCGAGATTAATATCACGGAAGACGGTACTTACACGATCACAGGGAGCAATGAGATCAATGGCACTTATATGGATGTACATATTACGGTGGCGGATGGAGTGAAGGCAAATGTGATCTTAGACAACGTAAATATTCAAAATGATGATCTGTATGATCTTGATATCAAAGGTTGTGCCAGCGATGATGAGAGAGACCAATTGTTCCCATTTATGGAGATTATGGGGGCAGCGAACCTGTATCTTAAAGGGAAAAATACCATTACCATACCGGTGTTAGATAAAGGAAATGGAAAAGTTAATACCTCCGTTATTTTTAAACTGTATGGTCAGCTGACCGTCCGTGAAGATGCCGGCACACCGGGTTCTTCTTTAGAGATAAATAATGCAGGTTATTTGCTTCATGGAGGCGGCTCTGACGAATATTCCAGTGTCGGTGGAAGTTTTACGATGGAGTCGGGAACGCTAACGGCATGGGGCGCATCCATAAATTATTTGGAACAATGGCATATGCTGGGAGGCACGGTCAATTGTTATAGGTCCGAACTGGTTAATTATGGCGATTATCAGTTCCTGGGTGGAGATATCAATACCGGAATGGGGTATCAAGGGACATTAAAGGTAGGAGCGGCACGATTGCTTGGCAGTGTATCAAGCGGAGTGTCGTTGGAGGATAGAAATGGCTATTCGTTACAAAAATTGACGGTTTCAGATCTGCCGGCGAGTCGGAAAGTTACTGCGGTTAACGGGTATCCGTCAAGTACATTGGAAACATCGGAAACCGGAACATTAGAGGCTTATCTGCGAAAGGGCAGTAATGTCATTGAGATTGACGGTAAATCCTATCTTTATAAATGGTATGAAGAAACGTCGAAGCTGGAACGACAATCCGATGCAGAGTTGTGTACGGTTCAATTTGTTCTTGACGGAAGTGAAAGCCCATATTGTACGGTAAAAGTGGAAAAAAATACCGCATTTGGCAAATTATTTAATGATACCCAATATACTTACACATATCAGACGAAGGATGGCACGGAATTTAATGAAAAAACCGAGATCACATCAGACATGACAGTTACAATGAAGTCATATGTCAGAGAGTATAATGTGACAATTGATGGAGTTCCGGAGAAGATGAGTACTCTGCCGGCAGGTAAAATGTATTTGAATCCACCGGAATCTTATGATGGTAGTTCCAAGTGGTATTATTATTATGGCAGCTGCTATTATGGGGGAAGCCGTGTGACACGGGATATGACCCTGGAAAGTCTGGATGTCGTTACAGATCATGGCACAGACTATGTGAAAATATCCGACAAAAAAGAACTGATCCGCTTTTTCAAGATGGCGGCTGTCGATGATCATATCAATGCCAGACTGGAGGCGGATATTGATATGAAGGGCGAAAGGTTAACCATTTATATTGGTGATTACGCAGGAATCTTTGACGGAAACGGATATTCCATCAAAAATATGAAGGGAGAACAAAATGCTACCGGTGCCATCTGTCGTACATTGAAGGGGACGATCCGGAATCTTAGTTTTGAAAATGTTTGGCTGCCGGGTTCGGAGGATGAATATTTCAAGTATAACAGTAGAGGCTCGGCGGGTGTAATCTGCGGGATTAACCGTGGCCTGATCGAGAATTGTAAGGTGGCAGGAAGTAAGATCACGCTAAATATTGCAGATAGTGGTATTTACGAGGGTGGTTATGATCCGGTGGGTACGGTAGCCGGTGTGAACCTGGGAGAGATCCGTAACTGTCTGGCAGTTGAGAATGAATTTGATATGTCTATATTTGAAAATCTTTCTAAAAAACTGGATGAAAGCAAGATTCTTTTCCCGATCGCCGGAAACTATGGAACGATTACAAATTGTTACTATGATGCGCCGGAAAATGTGGAGACAGAAGATACAGAGCTTCGTGCCGGTATCGGCAGAACGGCGGAAAAACTGAAATCCGGAGAAATCTGCTATCTCTTAAATAATAAGATTTCGGATGGAACGCAAGTCTGGTATCAGAAGCTCTCGGAAGAAACGGGAGATGACTATCCAACGTTGGTGAAGGAAGAAGGAAACACAGTGTATGATGGTTATGTAAACTGTACCAAAGCATACACCAATGAAAAAGATACCAAAGAAACACATACATTTACCTATACAGCAAAAGAGGATACATTGACTGCAACCTGTAAATGGGCAGAAGATCATCAGGCAAGCGCAGTTTTGAAAGTGGCTTCCGCAGTTTATGACAAGAAGGAGCACAGTGCGGATGTGGACTATGAGGATGCGTGGACAGCACTTGGGATTGAACCGGCCGATATTCAGTATTTGCGTGACGGAAAACCTACGACGGATATCACTTCGGTGGGTACTATTACTGCAGTGCTCGCACAGGGAGATGTCAAGGCGGAGAAAGAGTATACGATTGCGAAAGCAGCACAGCCGGACAATGTGCCGGAAGCAAGTGCCTCGGTTCCATTTACGCAGAAGAAGGTAACACAGGATATGTTGAAACTGGAAAATGGCTGGGAAATTTCCGAAGATAGCATAGGCATGGATATTCCGGAAAAGGAAAGTGTGACAATAGATGTCGTTTATACCGGTGAGGATGCACAAAGTTATGAAAATATTATGGCGAAGGTGCAGGTTCAGCGTGCGGCGTGCGGTCATGATCTGGTAAAAGTAGATGCTGTTGCGGCGACGGAATCCAAAGAAGGCAATAAAGAATATTATCTCTGTAAAGACTGTGGAAAACTGTTTGGAGATGCGCAGGGAACGAAGGAGATTACGAAAGAAAGCACGGTATTACCTAAAGTGGAGAAGCCACAGCCTACGGTAAAACCGACAGTAGTGCCGGCTACATCGGTTCCGGGTACATCAATCCCGGCCTCCGGAGCACCGGCAACGACGCCGGGAACAACGGCTCCAGCCTCCGGAGCACCGTCAGCAACTCCGGGAACAACGACCCCGGCCACAGGTGCGCCGACAACGACTCCGGGAACAATGACCCCTGCTACAGGTGCGCCGACAACGACCCCGGGAACAACGACCCCGACACCAGATATACCGGCTCCGGCACCGGGAACCCCAACGCCGGCACCGGGTGCGCCGACTCCAGTACCGGATATGCCAACGCCGGCACCGGGTGCGCCGACTCCGGTACCGGAAACCCCAACGCCGGCACCGGGTGCGCCGACTCCGATTCCGACAGCAGCGCCGCAGGAGACGGCACAATCATCTGCAAAACAGTCTTCCGTTCCGAAAACGGAGAAAAAAGACAGCAAACTCACGGATGAGTCGGGAGCATCGTATAAGGTGAACGGTACAACGGACAAAAAGCCAACGGTGACGTATATTTCTACGAAGAAAATAGGGAAAGCGTCCATTACAATTCCATCAAGTATTGAAGTAAATGGCGTAAAATATCAGGTGACATCCATTGCGGACAATGCTTTTCGCAAAAATAAAAAGTTGAAAAAAATTACAATCGGAAAAGAGATTGTTTCCATCGGAAAGCGGGCGTTTGAAGGATGTAAAAATTTAAAAGAAATTGTCATTGAGACAGAGAAATTAAAAGCCAAGACAATAGGCAAGAAAGCCTTTGCAAAGACTTCTTCTGAAGCAGTTGTAAATGTGCCAAAGAAAAAGGCAAAAGAATATAAAAAGCTGCTGCGTAAGAGAGGACTTAGTAAAAATGCGGTATTCAAAACAAAATAGAGAAAGGAGATAAAAAATTAGACTTCCTGAGGAAATGAATCAAAAACATTCTCACGACAATATATAGGTGAAGATCAAAATACGGGAAACCGGACAGGAGGTGTCAGCAGATGTCATCACAGGAAATGGAACAGATCATACAGGAATATGGAGATGACATTTATCGTTTCTGCTTTCACCTGACCGGGAGTCGTGAAGAGGCGGATGATCTTTATCAGGATACTTTTGTGAAAGCGATTCAGATCGGCCACAGACTGGATCGCGGTGGCAATATCAAGAGCTTCCTGATGGGTATTTCTGTCAACCTATGGAAAAACCGGACGAAAAAGGACAAACGTCGGAGAGAATTGATACCGGAAGTCAGTTATGAGAGCGCAGAATGGGTGATCAGCGGGCAGAACGATCCACTGGGCAATATTTTGGAGCAGGAAGTGGGGCGTGATGTGATGACAGCCGTTAAGCAGCTGCCGGACAAACAGAGAGTGGTGGTTCTTCTTCATTATACGCAGGACTATTCCACCGGGGAGATTGCAGGAATACTACACATACCAAGGGGAACAGTGCTGAGCCGCCTGGCCAAAGCAAGACAAAATATCAGATTGTATTTGGAGGGAAGAGGTTATGAAGTATGAAATGGATCGGTTGTTGAAGGATGTCTACCAACAGGAAGTTAAACCAGAGAGTATTCTTAATCAGAAAACCCTTCGAAGAATGCAGACGGAGGAGCAAAACGATATGAAGAAATTCTGGACTTGTAAAAAGATAGCCGTGGCGGCGGTATTATCATGTCTGGTGGTCACACAGGGGGTTGGAGCAGCATATGCGGCGATCAACCATACCAGCATCTTATCTCTTTTTTCGGGGGAAACAAAGGAGATCAGGGAGCAGGCAGAAAATCTCAGGGAGACCGATGTGGCACAGACGCCGGGAAGCAATACGGAACAGTCTGCATATGCCGATTTTTCCGTGAGAGAAGCTCTCTGTGACAAAAACCAGGTTTATGTGGAAGCAGTTGCAAAACCGGCCAGTGACAAGTATCTTCTGGTGCCGGCAGAGTGCTGGTCCGAGAGAAATACATTCTATGCATCGGAGCTGAAAATTGCAGGGGAGGATACCGGAAAGGAAACGATCGCACAGTACGCAAAGCGCATGAATAAGACATGTGTGGAGGTTGGAATGGGGATCAGGGCAGATGATGTGGCTTCCCAGTCTATGGATTACCAGACAGAGGCCGATGGTACTCTCGTATATAACATTAGCTTTGAAAATAATGCGAAGACGCAAAAGCTGGACTATTCCTGTGATACGGTTGTTTATACACCGGATCAGGAGGAACGGGAGCTGAAGGATTCCATTTCCTTTACTTTAAAGGATCAGTCCGGAAAGGCAGAAACACTTTCTTATCTGCCGGAGAAAACACAAATCATAAAGGGAACCAGGCTGGTTCTTGATGGGATTGATTTTGAGAAGAGTGCATTGAATATGAATTGTACCGTGAAGTATCACACAACAGACCCGAAAGCGCAGACATGGGATAAATGGATCAAAACCAAAGATTCCGATGTGTGCTTCTATCTTCTTGATGAGGATGGAAATGAGATTGCGAGTGAGGGCGGTTTTGGAGACGATTCCATAGGCAAAGACGGTGCACTGACAGAGCACAATCAGTACAGAACAGCCGAGCTTCCGGATACGCTGACTTTCCTGGTGCGTAACTGCATGACGAAGAAAGTGCTGGGAACCGTGACAGTGAAAAGACAATAAGCAAATAAGAGGAAACAAATAACAAACATCTTTTTCTAAATCAAATGATCAAGAATATGGCCAGTCTAAATTTTACTTTAGGTTGGCTATATTTTTAGGTGCAAATTTTTTTAAAATCCGTTGACAATTATCGACTATCGATATATAATGCGTTATATCGATGGTCGATATTGTTTTGGAAAAATATCAGGAAAGGATGGAGATTCACAATGGATAAAAGTTTATTGTCAGGCAGTAATACGATGCTGTTGCTGCAGCTATTGAAGGATCAGGATATGTATGGCTACCAGATGATCGAGGAGCTTCGGAAACGTTCTCAGGATGTCTTTGAGATGAAGGTTGGCACGCTATATCCGTTGCTGCATTCTCTGGAAAAGAGCGGATTTTTGCAATCCTATGAGGGGGAAGCAGCCGGGAAGAAAAGGATCTATTATCAGATCACCAAGGATGGCAGGCAGGAATTGGAGCGCAAAAAAGGGGAGTGGGCGGAGTATGCGGGAGCTGTGATGCATGTAATGCAGCTGCAGCTTGACTGACCGCATACGGTATCAAAATATGATGGGGGTGATACGATGAGCAGGATAGATCAAGGGGATGACAGAGATAATGTATTGCGGGACGATAAGGGTACGATAGCGGAGGGGGATCAAAAGCTGCAATATCTTTCCCGGTTGACGGAGCAGCTGCAGTACCGCCCGGTACGGCAGAAAATTTACCGGGAATATGAGGATCATATTGATGATGAAACGGAATACCGGATCGCAACAGGCATGACGAGGGCGGAAGCGATGAAAGCTGCCGTAGAGCAAATGGGAGATCCTGTGGAGACCGGAAAGGCGCTGGATCAGATTCATCGTCCGGAAAAGGTGCTGCTTCCGTGGCTGGGAATGCTTTTTATATTGGGACTGGGCATGGCGCTGGTTTATTGTATTCAACGGGATATGCGGGGGCAGCTCTGGTCACTTGTTTCCGCTGCATTACCCCGGAGAATACAGATTAACTGGATCGACTTGTTTTTGTGTATTATCGTTTTGACGGCTGTGTCCTATATTTCGTACACCAAATATCAGAAGTTCAGTGTATGGGCAGGACTGATACTGATGATCACTCCGGTATGGTATCTGATACACCGGACAGGGATTGGGGGAAATATCTGTCCGGTTCTGGATGATACGGTGCAGCACGTACTGGGAGGGGAAAAGGGCTGGGTCACCAGAAGGTATTATTTATTGTATGTCCCGATTTACGGACTGATGATTTCTTACTGGAAAGGAAAACCGCATCAGATCGGGAAGTCTCTTCTGGCAATAGCATTGCCCCTTGTACTCTCCTTTGACTGGTCGGTGACGGACAGTGAGCTGGGAAGCTGGGGGAATTTCACGTTTTGGACAACGGCGTTATATCTGGCATTTGTGTTTGTGATGGCAGTACAGCTGAATATAATTTCTTTGCCCAAGAGGACAACGGTCCGGATCACGGGGGTTGCGCTTGTGCTGGCAAAGGGGATCTACATGTTGTATGATTTTGCGGTAGTCTGTCATGCACGGTGGTCCGTATATTATCATCATGCAGGCTGGAACACCATGTTTTTGTTCTTCTCAGAGAAACGGAGGCGGGAATACAGTGCATTGTGGAAAACGATTGTGGGGGACGATCAGGTTTCGGCATTGCAGTTATTTCATGTGCAGATGATGCAGGGGATCAAATGGATCGGAACCAGTGACATTCTGACGCAGAAGCTGGCGCAGAATGAATATTCTGCAGAACAGGTGTATTTATATATTACGCATGGAGATTTGAATACCCTTATGGCCTATGTGGGAATTTTGCCGGTGGTGTTTGTACTGGGAGCGTTGACAGTATTTACCGTCTGGCTGGTAAAAAAGGCATGGAGACAGTCAGACCGCACCGGCAGATTGTTAGGAGTATCCATTGGATTTGTTATTCTATTCCGGATTCTTTATGCGGCGGCACAGGCGTTCAGCCTGACACCGGGAAATCATTATGTTGGGCTGATACCGGTCTTTGGGGGGATTGGCACGGAGGATTATAGCGGTATTGCAGAGACTCTGGCATTGTACGGTATGCTGTTAAGCATTTACCGTTACCGGAATGTCTGAATGAAAAATGGAAAGGATTTTATCCTTTCCATTTTTGTCTGTATTTTTATTTCTTTTTGACAACAATGACTCCGAAAATCACAATTAAGATAATAACTGCTGCGGCAATTGGATAAAACGGCACAGAAGAATTGCCGGAGGGATTCTCTGTTTCGCTGGAGGAAGGCTGGTTTTCAGAGGCGGAAGTTTCGTCGGCTGCAACTGCGTCAGGATTGTCATAATCAAAACCGGATACGGTAAAAGTGATTTCCACATTCTCATCACCGGTTCCCTGCAAAAGCTTCCAGCCGCTTTCCGCGGTTTCGGAAAGTCCCTTGGCAGCGACTTCTTTGACAAGCTCGGCACGCCAGTGATTCAACAGAAGAATGACCATACCACCCTGCAGATAAGGTTCTTCGTTTTCCGGAACACCTTCATCGAAGCTCAGGATTTCTCTGCCGTTGATCGATGCCTTGACATCGGTAAATTTAACCTTATCATTTAACGGAATATCCGTGGCGATGTGAAGCTGGGAGATGTCTGTTTCATTCATGGAATCCAGTCCCTCCAGCTTGACGGTATAGGTGCCGTTGCCGGCGATTTCTGCATTGGTGAGAGTGCCGGTAGCCGCAGTGTCTTTGTTTGTTTCTTTGTCCGTGTACATGAGATTGTCTGCATTTTTGGTATTGTAATAGCTGTTCTGAGACTTTTCATAATAACCCATATGGGTCAGCCAGAGATTGGTGCAGGTCTGGATGCCAAGGGTTGCATGATATTTACCATTGGGATCAAAGGCCGCTTTCTTTTTCCTGGCAGCCTGTGCCGGACTGACCGAAAAAGCGGACAGTGCCAAAGCGGCAGTTAATAAAAGTGCTGTTATTTTTCTGATATTTTTTTTCATTTGAGACATCCTTTCTACTATAATATATTTCGGTATGTGTACGCCCGGCCTTTTTTGCCGGTACGTTCCACAATATTCAGGGAATACAGGATTCCCAGCAGTGTCTGGGCATACCCCACCGGTATACGGGCAGCTTCGGCAAAATTCTTTGAGGTGTAATCATTGGAAAGTCCCTCCGGGATAAAGCATTTATAATCGGCAGGTCCGCCAATATAAAATTCATCTACAAGCTCCGTAGGAATCCGGTCGAAACGGGAAGAGCCCTTTTTGCGGTCGCGGCTCCAGCCGTTTAATAAGCGGTATTCATCGGCGTCGATGAGAACCAGACACAGGTGAAGATTTGGATTATTCAGATACATTTTTATTTTATAAAGCTCCGGAACGGCATCGTAAATGGTGCCTGTTTTCGGAGATTTTCTTTTGGAAGAAATTTCTCCGGTTTCCTCGTCGATCCAGTAAAGATATTTGGTGTGGACGATCGGGTATACAATGGTGACGGGATAATATTTTAAAAAAGTGTCCAGCTTGCGGCGCAGCTTGTTAAAGCCTCTGGTCTGGATCTCGATGATCTCTCCATCCCGTAAAATATCTGCGACAAAATTTTCGACAGGAATCTCCTGATGCTCCGGATCCGATTCATAAAATGCCTTGAGAACGGCATGGACCGTTTTTTCGGACAGAGTGCCAATGCCCATGGATGCCCGCTCCTGATTGATGATCTTGCGGCATGCCTGATGAAACAGAATACTGTCGTTGTCACAGATAGACATGGAATCACCTCCAAATAAAATATGTAAAGAACCAAATGCTGCAAATAAAAATTACAGACCATATGCTGTAACAATGAAAATTTTAGACGAGATGATATAGAATGTCAACTTTGCTTTTTGCGGCAAGAAGGTATTGATCGGATAAAACAGGGCATACTAACTCCAAAAGAATAGTGCAGCCAAAGCCGCGGAGAATGTGGACTGCCGGCTGCTTAGAAATGAGGAGAAGAATGGCGGACATATTTCAGGGCAATTTTCAAAAACGGGATGAGGAGATTAAAAAGCTGCTTCGCATTGAGGACAGCTTTGATCTGATCCGCCGGCGTTTTGTGATCGGCGGCAGACAGGCGGCATTTTATACGGTAGATGGATTTTTGAAGGGTGAGGTATCGGAGAAGGTGATGGAGTTCTTTTACAAGATCACGTCGGAACAGATGCCGGAAGATTTTGCGGACTTTTTACAGCAGGAGATCCCGTATCTGGACCTGATGAAAATTGCAGATCAGGAGGCTTTTGTAAAAGCAGTGCTTTCCGGTATGAGCTGCCTGCTGGTGGAGGGCTATGACATTATTCTGGCACTGGATTTCCGGGAATATCCCGGCCGCAGTGTGGACGAGCCGGACAAGGATAAGGTGCTCCGGGGGGCGAGGGACGGATTTATTGAATCGTTGATTCCGAATATGGCTCTGATCCGCCGGCGTATCCGTGATCCGGAGTTATCCTTTACGCTGGTGGATATCGGTCGAAGCTCTAAGACGGATGTGGCGGTCTGTTATATGCGTAACCGTGTGGATCCCGGTGTGCTCCGGGAGCTTATGAAGCGTCTGCGGGGCATTGACGTGGATTCTCTGACGATGAATCAGGAGAGTCTGGGAGAATGTATTTTTAAAAAAGGCTGGCTGAATCCGTTTCCGAAGTTTAAGTTTTCGGAACGGCCGGATACCACGGCAGCATGTATTCTGGAGGGAAGTATTGTGATCCTGTGTGACAATTCTTCTGCAGCGATGATTCTGCCTACCTCCCTGTTTGAGATTATAGAGGATGCCAATGATTATTATTTTCCTCCGGTGACAGGGACGTATCTGCGGTTCAGCCGGTTCCTCATTAATGTGGTGTCGATCTTTCTTACGCCGGTCTTTATCCTGCTGATGCAGCATGAGGATTGGGTGCCTCATGCCTTTGAATTTATAAAGATACAGGATCCTATGTATATTCCGCCGGTGGCGCAGCTTCTGATCCTGGAGGTGGCGATCGACGGTCTGAGGATGGCGGCGGTGAATACGCCCAATATGCTGAATACTCCGCTGAGTATTATTGCGGGCATTGTGTTTGGGGATTATACGGTAAAGGCGGGCTGGTTTAATTCGGAGATCATGCTTTATATGGCGTTTGTGGCCATTGCCAATTACAGTCAGAGTAATATGGAATTGGGTTATGCGATCAAGTTTATGAGAATACAGCTTCTGATCCTGACGGGAATATTTGGGCTTTGGGGATTTGTGGCGGGAACGATGATTCTGATCGTAACTCCACTGTGTACCCGCACGATCAATGGACGTAATTATTTATATCCTTTGCTCCCCTTTGATAAAGTGCAGTTAATGAAGCGTTTTTTCCGGGTAAGTCTTAGTGAAAACGAGAAACTCAACCATCAAAGTTCTAAATAGAACTACTTATGGACATTATGCACAAAACAAGATTGTTTCTTCTTATTAAAAATGGTTGCTTTTTTATGAAATAATGTGTTAAAATGTGCGCGGTAGAAAATGAGATGAGTTTTCTGCCGTGCGTTTTTTTACGCAAATTTATGATGAAATATGGAGGCGTAGATCATGAAAAGATTAAAATCTGCGGTATGGGGTACAGCCTTGGCGTTATGTGCTTTGATGGCGAACTCTTCCGTGGCGTTTGCGGCGGAGAAGGGTGCAGAGAGTGTTGGAAGCACATTATCACTTTCATATTGTATCCCGTTTGTTGGAATGCTGTTATGTATTGCAATTTGTCCTCTTGTAGCAGGCGAATGGTGGGAAAAATGGAAGCCGGCGGCAGTTATCTTCTGGTCACTGGCCTTTGTGATCCCATTTGCCGTATTTATTGGGGCAGGAACAGCTTGGGAGCAGGTTTTAGAGTCCATTATCGGTGATTATCTTGGATTCATCGTATTGCTGTTTGGATTGTTCTGCGTCGCAGGTAATATCGTGCTGGAGGGTGATCTGGTGGGAACCCCGAAGCTCAATGTGCTGCTGCTGTTGATCGGTACTGCGTTATCCGGCTGGATCGGTACCACCGGAGCAAGTATGGTAATGATCCGTCCGCTGATCCGTGCCAATAAATGGCGTCAGCGCAAAGCACAGATCGTTATTTTCTTTATCTTTCTGGTATCCAATATCGGCGGTTGTCTGACACCGGTTGGTGATCCGCCGCTTTTGATGGGATTTAACAATGGCGTCAGCTTCTTCTGGAGCTTAAATCTTCTGCCGGTTATGCTGCTCAATGTGGCAATTCTGCTTCTGTTATTCTTTATCATTGATAACAATGCATACAAGAAGGATGTGGCAGATGGCCTCAAGCCGGAGACAAGTGAGGAGAAAAAGAAGCTGCGTCTGGCCGGCGCTCACAACATTCTCTTTATGATCGTGATCGTGGCAGCAGTTATCTTGAGTGGTGTACTGCCACAGCAGGTACCGTTCTTTGCAAAGGGTATCCATTTCTACGGAGAGGTTGAGTTAAGTTATGCATCTATTCTGGAAATGGTAATGATCCTTGCTGCAGCATTCCTTTCTTTCCACACAACGAAGAAAGAGGTGCGTGAGGAGAATCACTTTACATGGGATGCCATTCAGGAAGTGGCAGTTCTCTTCATCGGTATTTTTATTACAATGATTCCGGCACTCCTGATCCTCAAGGCAAGAGGAAGCGAGCTTGGTATTGAGAAGCCATGGCAGTTCTTCTGGATGACCGGATTCCTGTCCAGCTTTTTGGATAATACACCGACCTATCTGGTGTTCTTCACCACAGCAGTACATTCCGCTTTGACGGGTGGCACAATGGTCAAGGTACTGGATGGAACCATTCCGAAGATCTTCCTGATGGCAATCTCATGTGGTGCCGTATTTATGGGTGCCAACACATACATTGGTAACGCACCGAACTTTATGGTTCGTTCCATTGCGGAGGAAAACGGAATTAAGATGCCTTCTTTCTTTGGATATATGGCATGGTCCGTTAGCTGTCTGATCCCGGTATTTCTGATCGATACATTGATATTTTTCCTGTTTGTTTAATTCGGATTTTCCGTTATAAATTAAAATGAACGATGACGTCCCCAATGATCTGTGGTATGATAGAATGCAGACATTGGGGATTTTTATTTAGAAAGACATGGTGAAAAGGATGATTTTTGATACACATGCACATTATATGGATGAACGGTTTGCAGAGGACCGGGAGGCACTGCTGGCTTCCCTGCGTGACGCCGGAGTAGGCAATGTTGTGGAAGTTGGCGCAAGCATTCAGTCCACAAAGGACGCCGTGGCGTTAAGCAGGAAACATGATTTTGTATATAGTGCCGTAGGAGTTCATCCCGATGGCGTGCCGGAAATGACAGATGAAACGATAGAATGGCTGAAAGGGCTGACCGGAGAGCCGAAGGTTGTGGCGATAGGAGAGATTGGTCTGGACTATTATTATGACGAGCCGGACAGAGAACTTCAAAAGAAATGGTTTATTCGCCAGCTTGAGGCGGCAAAGGAAACAAAAATGCCGGTGATCATTCACAGCCGGGATGCGGCGCAGGATACCCTGCAGATCATGGACGAGCATTGTGACTGGAGTCAGGGTGGCGTGATCCACTGCTTTTCTTATACGGTGGAGACGGCAAAAATTTATCTTAGAAAGGGCTTTTATCTGGGCATTGGAGGTGTGGTTACTTTCAAAAACGGCAGGAAGCTTGTGGAGGTTGTGAAGGAGGCACCGTTAGAGCAGCTTGTGCTGGAGACGGACAGCCCATATCTGACTCCGGTACCCAACCGGGGCAGGCGCAATGATTCCCGGCAGCTTACTTATGTGGTGGATGCGATCGCACAGATCAAGGGGATTGACAGGGAAGAAGTGATCCGCGTCACAGAGGAAAATGCAAAAAAGATGTATCGTATTATATAGAAAGGAGCGGTTATGGCAACATTAGGAAATCCGCAGAATACCATAGAGATTTTACAGAAATATGATTTTCATTTTCAGAAGAAGTTTGGTCAGAATTTTCTGATCGATACTCATGTGCTGGAGCGTATAGTGGAGTCTTCCAATATTACGAAGGATGATTTCGTGCTGGAGATCGGTCCGGGTATCGGAACTATGACGCAGTATCTTTGTGAGCATGCAGGAAAGGTGATGGCGGTTGAGATTGATAAAAACCTTCTGCCGATCCTGGCAGATACGTTAAAGGAGTATGACAATGTGACGGTGGTGAATGAGGATATCCTGAAACTGGATATTGGAAAGATCGCACAGGAATATAACAATGGCAGACCGATTAAGGTGGTGGCAAATCTGCCATACTATATAACAACCCCGATCATTATGGCGCTTTTTGAAAGTCATGTGCCATTAGCAAGTGTGACAGTTATGGTACAGAAAGAAGTGGCAGAGCGGATGCAGGCAGGACCGGGAACGAAGGATTACGGTGCATTGTCTCTGGCAGTACAGTATTATTCCGAGGCGGAGATTACCGCCAATGTACCGCCGAACTGCTTTATGCCACGGCCCAAGGTTGGTTCTGCGGTGATCCGGCTGATCTGTCATCAGGAGCCACCGGTAAAGGTTGTGGATGAGAAGTTTTTCTTCCGGGTGATCCGGGCATCATTTAACCAGAGAAGGAAAACGCTTCAAAATGGCCTTGGGAATGATGCCGGTCTGCCGGTAACAAAGCAGCAGACAGCAGAGGCTCTGAGACAGATGGGACTTTCCGAGACGATCCGGGGCGAGGCATTGTCGCTGGAGCAGTTTGCAGAGCTGAGTAATATTCTGAAAACCATGTAGAGCAGAAGAAAAGGGTTATAATTTAAAAAGAACGTATAAATATTAAAATTATAAATTGGTATTTTGAAAGGTGGGTTAAGAGAGATGAAGGTGACGGAAAAATTAGCATTATTAAAAAATCTGATGCAGCAGTATGGGATTGATTATTATTATATTCCGACCAATGATTTCCATGGTTCGGAGTATGTGGCAGATTATTTTAAATGCCGGGAATATATGTCCGGGTTTACCGGATCTGCGGGAAATATGCTGGTAAGCAGGACAGAGACCGGTCTGTGGACCGATGGCAGGTATTTTCTTCAGGCCCGGCAGCAGCTTGCGGGCAGCGGGATCACGTTATTCCGGATGGGAGAGCCGGGAGTTCCGAAGATTTTTGAATATATTGCGCAGCATATTCAGCCGGGACAGAGCCTTGGTTTTGACGGGCGTATGGTGGATGCATTTTATGCCCTGCAGCTCAAAAAGATCGTGGAGGGTAAGGGAGGCAGACTGATTACGGATTTTGATCTGGCAGGTATGGTGTGGCCGGACCGTCCGGCAATTGAAGCAAAGCCTGCGTACAGTCTTGCACCGCAGTTTACGGGAGTGACCCGCGGAGAGAAGCTGGATGCCGTTTGCAAATGGCTGGAAAAGAAACGGGCGGATATGCTGGTGATTACATCTCTGGATGATATTGCATGGCTTTTGAATATCCGCGGAGAGGATATCCATTGCAGTCCGGTAGTATTGGGATATCTGGTCATTAAGCCGTTGGAATGCTTTTTGTTTGCGCATAAAAGTGCTTTCAGCTCCCGTTTGCGGCAGGAGCTGGCGAGGGACAGTGTTATTCTGCGGGAGTATGATGATGTGTATGATTATCTGGCCGGGGTCAAAGAAGGCAGCCGTGTGGCAATGGATATGTATGTGGCAAATTACCGGCTGGCTAGCGTGGTGCCGGAAAGTGCTAAAATTATTGGTGTGATCAATCCTGTCAAAATGATGAAGGCGGTAAAAAATCCTGCGGAGATTTCGGGAGAACGTATTGCGCATATTAAGGATGGTGTGGCATTAACCCGTTTTATTTATTGGCTCAAGCAGAATATTCAGAAGATGCCGTTGACCGAGAGGATGGTAGCGGCACAGCTGGAGGCATTCCGGGGGAGCGTAGGAGATTATCTGGGGCCGAGTTTTGATCCGATTGCCGCATATGGACCTCATGGTGCTATCGTTCATTACAGTGCTACAGAGGAGACAGATGCCCGTCTGCTGGCGGAGGGATTTCTTCTTCTGGATACCGGTGGCCATTATCTGCAGGGAACCACGGATGTTACCCGGACGATTCTGCTGGGACAGAAAGCAACAGAAGAAGAGAAGAAATATTATACAGCGGTACTCTGTGGAAATCTTCGTCTGGCAGCGGCAAAGTTTAAGAAAGGCTGCAGTGGTGTGGCTTTAGATATTTTGGCGAGACAGCCTCTTTGGGATATGGGGTGTGATTTTAACCACGGCACCGGTCATGGTGTCGGATGCCTGCTGAATGTCCATGAGGGACCCAATGCGATCCGTTATCGTATTGTGGCGCAGCCGGACGGTAACGTGGAAATGCAGCCGGGGATGATCACATCGGACGAACCGGGAGTGTATTTGGAAGGAAAGTTTGGTATCCGTCTGGAAAATCTGATTCTCTGTGTTGAGAAGGAAAAAAATGCTTTTGGAGAATTCTTAGGATTTGAAACGCTGACTATGGCTCCGTTTGACCGGGATGCCATTGCGCCGGAGCAGATGACAGAACAGGATAAGAAGCTGTTAAACGCATATCATGAAAAGGTGTATGAAACCATTTCACCATATCTGGACCGCAACGAGGCAGAATGGTTAATGGATGTGTGTGCACCGATCGACTGAATGACGTTGTAACTAACCCACCCTTTTCATCTGAAACATAAGAAACACCCATAATATTTCTTATGTCCGATTACTTGAAATGTGATTTTTGCCTTTTAATTTTTTGAATGCCAGGGGCTGTGTCTGAAAATTGTCTTATCGCCCTACGGTTTTCGAAAAATCTAAATGCTTTGCTGTTTCGATGTTCGATGAACGTGTCTTTCCGTACTCGCCTCCAGGTGGGATTCAGATGTTTCGAAGGGCACTTTCGCACTCGCTGGTGTTTACGCCACGTATTTTGTGGCGTTATGCACCATTGCGTAGTGCGACGTAGCGGAAGCGTGCCCACCGAAATAGCTGAGCCCACCCAGGAGGCTCAGTCGTCCAGCCACGTATTCATCGAAACATGCAAAGCAAAGATTTTTCAGAAAACCTAGCGATCTGCGTCAATTTTCAGATCACAGCCCCCGGCTTTACATACTTACAAGAACAAAAATCACAATTCAATTTTCTGAACATAAGAAATATTATGGGTACATTTTTGTATGTGGTATGAAAAGTGTGAGTTACGAACAACTAACAGTTTGTTTTGGAAGGGGTCTGTGCGGGAATATTTCGTTTGAGGGCGAAAAACTCCGAACGGTACACGACCATATAATAGAAAATGTATAATAGTATGGCACATCCTACATCTATAATGGAGTGCTGCTTGAGAAACATGGTTGAAAGACAGATCAGGATGCAGAGCACCAGAGAGGCTGTCTTCCAGCCTTTTTTATTTTGCAGGGCATAGCTCTGGAACAGTGCAACATGAATTGCAATGGAATTGTAAACATGAATGCTGGGACATACATTGGTTGGGGTATCGCCCTCATAAAGACTTGCTGCGATGCGTGTCAGAAAATTGTCTCTTGGCATAACATCGGGGCGGAGTGGCTGAGCATTTGGAAAAATGGTATAAATGATCAGACAGGTAGTCATGCCTAACATCAGGACTGCGCTGCACCGGTAAAAATCAGACATATGCTTTGACTGGAGAAATAAGAAAATAATAGAAACAAATACATACAAGAACCACAAAAAATACGGGATGGCAAACCATTCGCAAAATGGGATCATATCATCCAGTCTGCAGTGTATCATTGCAAAATGTGGAACCTGACGGCGCTCCAGCCAGTTGAACCAAAGCATATATATTGGGAAATACAATACAAGGATCATATATTTATATTTTCGTAGAAAGTTGATAATCTTTTTGCTCATAATACATTTTCTGCCTTTCCAAAAGCCTGCAGCATGTGGGCTGCAGATAATATCTTTTCGATTGGAAACACCGATGATCATTCCGGATTCAGTGGTCGGATTAATGCTTAGGAGAATGTTTCCAATCTACTTCCCTGCGAATATAGGAGAAGGTTGCATCTTCCCCTTCCTCGGCAAGCATATGGAGCAGCTTCTCCAAAAGTGCCCGTGCTTCCGGATGCAGTGGATAGTGGTCTTTATTTTTTTCATAATAAGCAAGTGCAAAGGAGTCGTCGTAGTTTTCGCGGTTGTAGTTTCTGCTCGCAGCGATACGGTCACAGAACATTTCCAGAACATAACGTGTAGGCATTGGCATGCCCTGTAGGCCCTCCTTTGGATCAATCGCCATGTCGATCCAGTATTCAAAATGATGACGATTACGTCCCTTGTGATGAAGCCAGGCAGAGGAGTATCCCTTTGCCATTTTCTCTCCGTAATTGGGACTGCGCTTTCCACCCTGATAATACTTTACTCCCTGAATGAACTCGGTGGGAGAATATTTTGACCAGTCGTGCATGATCCCCTGCTTGTAAAGGCCTGCTTTAAAACAGTAATGGCGGACCAGATTCTTGTGGTGCAGGATCGTTTTCAGATGACCGGTAAAATTATGCCAATAGTTCATAGTGTCTCCTTTCCGTATAGGGAAAGAACCCTTCCAAGTCACATGATAACAAGTATACCATAAAATGACCGTTTGAAAACTAAAAAGTTTCTTATTTTTCGTTATTTAAGAGTTTTCTTCCATTGCTTTGGTGTCATTCCCTTCCATTTCTTGAAAGTGCGGATCAGATGGCTGCAATCGGCAAAGCCTGTCTCCTGACTGATATAGGTCAGATCCTGATTGGTAAAAAGAAGCAGGTCGGTTGCCTTATTGATGCGGGTAAATTCAATATATTCCTTGCAGGACTGATTGTAGGTTTCCCGGAACAGTTTGGCAAAGTAGGAATAGCTCATGCCGCACATCTGTGCCAGCTCATGTACCCGCAGAGGTTCTCCGCAGTGCTGCTCGATGTATTTGGAAATAGAGTAGATCGAGGCATCACAATCATCCGGTGCAGTAATGATGGTGTCTGTATCCACGCCCTTTTTCTGCAGGCACCGCATCAGATAGGTCAGCAGAGAGGCAATATTGGAACAGATCAGTACATCATACCCATAGGAATGTGTTCGTTTTTCCTCCAGACTGTGGGACAGAAGCTGCAGAATAGGAAGCTCCTGAAGCTCCGTACGGCGGAAATGGATATAATCCGGATTCTGCTGGTATGCGATCCGGAACAGCTTGGAAAAACGGGTCCGGTATTCATTTGTGATATTTAAAAAATTCAGGTCGATCATAATCACAAAATATTCGACATCCTCCTTCGACTCCGGTGCACGGTGCATAGAGTGAACCGCCTGGGGATAAAAAAGGATCAGATCACCGGGATGCAGCATGTAAAAATCGTTGTCGCACTGGGCCTGAAGATCACCCTTCAGAATGTAGAGCATTTCCAGGTAATAATGCCAGTGAGGACTGACCCCAGCACCGGAAGGTGTTTCCTCCAGCATAAATACCTCCAATGGGGCATTGAGGCGGTCAATATATTGAAAAAATACATTTTTTTTATCAATCGATTTCATTTTCGGACTCCTTATAATAGGTAAAATACATATTTTCCGGTAAGTGTTCATAAAAAAGTTACAAAAAATATTAGGTTATAAAATAGATTTATTCAGTTTTTTTCAAGATTCATTATAGCATACTTGAAAGCTCCATGCTACACTAATTTTCACTTCATAACAAAATGTAAATCGATGTGAAAAAGAGAGAATTATAAGAAAATAAAAAGGGGGTAGTCGAGAATGACTCCGATGCAATGGTTTTACAGTTTTTTGCGGCAGTATAAGTGGAAAATGTTCTGGGGGCTTGTGCTGGTGACGATCCTGGCTGTGGCATCCCTTGTCAATCCTGTTATTTCGGGAATGATCGTGGATGATGTTATTAATGACGGGCAGACCGGGATGCTGTCATATCTGATCGCACTTTTGCTGGGAACGATCATTATTAAAGGTCTTTGCCGTTTCTTTTCCCAGGTTCTTTTTGAGAAAAGCTCTCAGGGAGTGTTGTACAGTATGCGCGATAAGGTGTACCGCAAGCTTCTGCAGGAGGATTTTGCATTTTACAATAAGAACCGTACCGGTGATCTTATGAGCCGTCAGACCGGAGATATGGATGCGATCCGTCATTTTGTGGCATATGTTATTTATATTGTTTACGAAAATATATTATATTTTGTCTTTGCATTGCTGATGATCTTTATGACAGACTGGAAGCTTGCAGTTTGTATGCTTCCGGTGCTGCCATTGACGGCACTTACCACATGGAGCCAGTCCAAAAACGTACACCCGGCATTTGGAAAGTGCCGTCAGGCATTCTCCAGCCTGAATACATATGTGCAGGAAAATATCAGCGGCAACCGCGTGGTCAAGGCGTTTGCCAAGGAAGATTATGAGATGGAGAAGTTCGCGGTGGAAAATGACGGTTACCGCGAGGCGGAGCTGGGGGCTGCAAGGATCTGGCGCCGATATGTTCCGTTGTTTGAGCTGTTGTCTAATCTGCTGACTATCATTTTGATGCTGATGGGAGGCTGGATGGTGATCAAAGGGGAGATTACCATGGGTAATTTCGTAACCATCAACGGATATCTCTGGATGCTTATGCAGCCGCTGCGCATGGCAGGATGGTGGATCAACGATGTACAGAGATTTACGACCTCTGTAGAAAAGATTTATACTACTTATATTGCGGAGCCGGATGTAAAGAGACCGGTGCATCCGGCAAAGCACAAAAAGCTGGAGGGCAGAGTGGAGTTTAAGGATGTCTCTTACCGGGCCGATGATGAGGATATTCTGCAGGATATCAGTTTTCAGGTGGAGAAGGGACAGACTGTGGGCATTATCGGTACTACCGGTGCCGGCAAATCCACAGTGATCAATCTGTTGTGCCGCTTTTTTGATGCCACAGACGGCGAGGTGCTGGTGGATGGCATTAATGTGAAAAATTACGATATGTATGAGCTTCGTGATAATATCGGTATTGCCATGCAGGATGTGTTCCTTTTTTCGGACACTATCGAGGGAAACATCGCATATGGCCAGCCGGATTGCAGTTTTGAACGGGTGAAGGAAGTTGCGAAGATGGCAGACGCCAACCTGTTTATCAAGGAGCTGCCGGATGGGTATGATACCATTGTGGGAGAGCGTGGAGTTGGTCTTTCCGGAGGACAGAAGCAGCGTATTTCATTGGCGAGGGCCCTTTTGAAGGACCCGGCAATCCTTGTGTTAGATGATACAACATCTGCGGTGGATATGGAGACGGAGAGTTATATTCAGAAGCAGTTAGACAATATCAATCATAGTTGTACCACGTTTATTATCGCATACCGTATTTCTTCTATACGAAATGCAGACAAGATCCTTGTGCTGGATAACGGCAGGATCATTGAGCAGGGAACTCATGACGAGCTGCTTGCCCGGGATGGATATTATGCGACGGTATATCATCATCAGTATCCCGAGATGGCGGGATAAGTCAGAAAGGATGTGAAAATAAATGGCAAGAAACCGATATGATGTGGATGAAACCTTAGAGGATCACTTTGACATAAACCAGTTAAAGAGACTGGGAGGGTATGTGAAACCATACCTTGGCAAGATGTTTTTTATCATGGTGCTGATGCTGAGTTCTTCGGCACTGACCATGCTGATCCCGAAGTTTGTTCAGTTGGAAATGGACCGCTATATTCCGCAGAAGGATATGAATGGTATTATCCGTCTGGTGATCTATACCTTCCTGATCGTACTGTATTCCGTGATCTGCATGTGGTTAAAGATTGATCAGATGACAAAGGTGGGACAGGATATTATTCACGAGATCCGTGAGGACTTGTTTGCCCATCTGCAGGAGCTTCCGTTCAGCTATTATGATGAAAGGCCTCACGGCAAGATTCAGGTGCGTGTAGTAAATTATGTCAACAATCTCAGTGATCTGTTGTCCAATGGTATCCTGAATACCATTACGGACCTGTGCAACCTGATCTTTATTCTGATCTTTATGTTCTGCACCAGTCCGAAGCTCACATGGATCTGTCTCTGCGGCCTGCCGGTGCTGATCATTTATGTGGTGGTATTAAAGAGAAAACAGCGTGCCAGCTGGCAGCTCCAGAGCAATAAGCAGTCCAATCTCAATGCCTATATTGCGGAGAGTATTAACGGTATCCGTGTTACCCAGGCATTTGTCCGGGAGAAGGAAAATATTAAGATCTTTAATTCGTTGAGCATGAGTTACCGGAAAGCATGGCTGAAAGCAGTTTATTATAACTTTATGATGAGTCCTATGGTGGATCTGATCTCTGTGATCACCACATCCTTTGTATATGTGGTGGGTGTATCATGTATTCTTGGAGGCGGCAGATCCGGTGTGACGGTCGGTGTGCTTGTGATGTTTACGGCATATATTTCCAGATTCTGGCAGCCGATCAATACCATTGCCGGATTTTATAACAGCGTTCTGACGGCAATCTCCTATCTGGAGCGTATCTTTGAGACCATTGATGAGCCGGTGGAAGTAACGGATGCACCGGACGCAGTGGAGATGCCGGAGATCAAGGGCACGGTAGACTTTGATCATGTTACTTTCAGTTATGAGGATGGCATCCCGATCCTGAAGGACGTCAGCTTTCATGTGGATCAGGGACAGACGATTGCCATTGTGGGTCCGACCGGTGCAGGCAAGACCACGATCGTCAATCTTCTGAGCCGCTTCTACAATACCGACAGTGGATGTGTACGAATTGACGGACAGGATATTTCCAAGGTGACACTTCATTCCCTGCGTACCCAGATGGGTGTTATGATGCAGGACAGCTTTATCTTCTCCGGAACTATTATGGACAATATCCGTTATGGCAATAAGACGGCTACCGATGAGGAGGTCATCCGTGCTGCCAAAACTGTGCGGGCACATGATTTCATTATGCAGATGGAGGATGGCTATCAGACACAGGTCAATGAGAGGGGAAGCCGTCTGTCTGTGGGACAGCGTCAGTTGATCTCCTTTGCGAGGGCACTTCTGAATGATCCGGCAATCCTGATCCTGGACGAGGCAACCTCCAGCATCGACACGGAGACGGAGATCGCTTTGCAGAAGGGACTGGATGAGCTGCTGAAGGGCAGAACCTCTTTCATCATTGCTCACCGTTTGTCTACGATCCAGGGAGCAGACCGCATTATGTATGTGGATAATGGAAATATTATGGAGGCCGGCAGCCACGAGGAGCTGCTGGCACGAAAAGGTCTTTATTATGATCTGTATATGTCACAGTATCAGGGATAAGGTTTTGAGCAGGTTTTTGTCACCCGCATTCCATTTGTAATTATATTAGAAATCCGCTATACTTGAAAGCACAGTATAGCGGATTTTTTGTGAAAAGCCGATGGCAGTCATGCGGGCGGAAGAAGGGATGAGGATTTTATGGAAAACACTTTAAAATTACCGGTCGGAATAGATAGTTTTGATAAAATTCGAAAGAATGGATTTTATTATATTGACAAATCAGGACTTATAGAGCAATTAGTGCAGCTTGGAGGGGAGGTTACTTTATTTACACGGCCCCGTCGTTTTGGAAAGACGCTCAATATGAGTATGCTGCGTTCTTTTTTTGAGACAGGTACGGATGCGTCATTGTTTGATGGCTTGTATATTTCCGGGAACAAAGAGATTTGTGACGAATATATGGGAAAATATCCGGTGATATTTCTTTCTCTTAAGGATGTGGACGGATTAAAATATGAGAATGCAAAGTACCGCATCATGGAGTTGATCGGAAGAGAAGCGGAGCGTTATTTCTTTTTGGGAGACAGTGACAGGTTATCGGAAAACGAGAAGGAGCAGTATAAGGCGGTGATTGCACTGCAGAACGGTAAATATTCCATGGATGAAAATGTTCTGACATCAAGTCTCCGGCTGCTGTCGCATTTATTATTTCAGCACTATGGAGAAAAGACCGTGATTCTTATTGATGAGTATGATGTTCCCTTGGACAAAGCTTTTCAGAATGGCTATTACCAGGAGATGGTCTCGCTGATCAGAGGTCTTTTCGGAATGGCTTTAAAGACCAATGACAGTCTGCAGTTCGCTGTTTTGACAGGCTGTCTTCGGATTTCTAAAGAAAGTATTTTTACGGGGCTTAATAACTTTAAGGTGTTGTCGATCCTTGATTCCAGATTTGATGAACAGTTTGGATTTACAGATCAGGAGGTACAAAAAATTCTGGATGATTATGAATTGTCTTCGCATTTTAAAGAGACAAAGGAATGGTACGATGGATATCGTTTTGGAAAGGCTGATATCTATTGTCCGTGGGATGTGATTAATTATGTCGAACAGCTCCGGTATGATCCGGAGGCCGTTCCACAGGATTTCTGGTCCAATTCAAGCGGAAATGCCATGGTGCGCAGATTCATAGATATGGCAGATGTTTCGACAAAAAATGAGATAGAGAGACTGATCGCGGGGGAGAGTATTGAAAAAGATGTCACTCCCGAACTCACATACGATGAGCTGGACAAAAGTATAGAAAATCTTTGGAGTGTTCTTTTTACGACGGGATATCTGACCCACAAGGGACGAACCGAAAGTGGAAAATATCGCCTTGTTATTCCAAACCGGGAGGTCAGAAATCTTTTTGTAAAAAAAATCAGAGAATGGTTTTCTGATGTGTCGAGAAAAGACGGACAGACTCTGGAGCAGCTTTGTGATGCATTTGTAAATAAAAATGTGGAAAAGATAGAACAGATCTTTGGCGATTATCTTTGGAATACGATCAGTATCCGGGATACGGCAGTGGCAAAAGAAAAAAAGGAAAATTTTTATCACGGTATTTTGCTTGGACTTCTGGGATATAAATCAACCTGGCTGATCAAGTCGAATGCAGAGTCGGGAATCGGCTATAGCGATATATTGGTCGAGGTTCCAACGAACCGGACCGGGATCGTGATCGAACTCAAATATGCCGAGGGCGGAGATATGGATGCAGCATGTGAGGAAGCAATGAGGCAGATTGAAGAAAAAGGATATATTGCAAAGCTGAAGCAGGATGGTATGAGAAATTTCATCCGGTATGGAATTGCATGCTATAAGAAAGACTGCAGGGTTGTGGTGGACTAAGGTATTTGCGGCTACATCAGGCAGCCTGGCAAAAAGGGGCGGGAGACTGCCTCTTTTTGAATTAAATATTCAAAAAACGGGGCAAAACAGGACGATAATGCTTGAAAAAACGGGGCAAATGATGTTTTGTAAGAAAAAGAATATTGGTGAGATGGATTTTGTAATCGAAATGAATGGAAAAGTTGTTCCAATTGAAGTAAAGTCAGGAAAATCATATAAAGCACACAAGGCATTGGATCATTTTATGAAAATACCGGACTATCATTTGGAAAGAGCATATGTTTTTTCGGTTGGAAATGTGGAAAAAGTAGGTTCTGTTATGTATCTGCCGGTTTATATGTGTTATCATTTAAAGGAGAAGCAGCTGGGGCGGATGATTGTTGAGCTGGATCTGGATGGCTTGTAAAAAATAATTATATGAGGAGAAATGGAAAATGGCAGGGTTAGAAAATAATAAGGGCTTTATAAGCAATGTGTCAGAGGAAAATGTGATCTGTTTTCATAATCCGGATGAAGAAAACGGATATTTAAGCAACTGGTTTCGTTCAGATTTTATTGTTAATGGAATTTGCTATACTTCTATGGAACAATTTATGATGCATAAAAAGGCAATTTGTTTTTCTGATGATGTAGTTGCGGCAGAAATATTAAAGACAGATGATGTTGCTAAAATTAAGGACTGGGGGCGGTGCGTTTCCGGATATAACGATAGTGTCTGGAATGGTGTACGTCAAATTATTGTATATGAGGGACTTATGGCAAAGTTTTTTCAGAATGAAGAGTTGAAGGAAAAACTACTATCAACGGGAACGGCAGTTTTGGCGGAATGTGCAGTAAGAGACTGTATTTGGGGAATTGGCTTAGCGATGCATGATCCGGAAAGATTAAATGTAGCTCAATGGAAGGGTCAAAACCTATTGGGTTATACGCTTATGCTGGTAAGGGATAAGCTGAGATAGCACGGGATCAATGTAAAGTAACAAGCTGTGCCATATCTGGATAACAGATATGGTACAGCTTGTTTTGTGATTTTATTGTAACAAAAATGGCATGAAATAAAACGGCTTGTATAATAAGTTTTCTTCTTTATTAACATCCTTTTGTGATAATAAATATATGTTGCGTACATGTTTTGAATATTTCTTATAAAAATGCTTTATAGATTCATGTTTTCCTGTGCCGGAAGATTTAATTTCAAAAGCGTTCATCTTGCTTCCTTCAGAAATCAGAAAATCCACTTCGTAATAATGCGTGCTATTGCTTTTTTCCCATGTGTGATAATAAAGTTCTCTTCCGGTTGCAGTAATCATCTGTGCGGCGAGGTTTTCGTACAGGAAACCGAGATTTGCAGGAAGCTTGTCGGATAGAAGTTTGGCATATATATCATTTTCGATCACTGGCCGGTCGATAAACATTAGCGTGACAAATAATCCGGTATCGGACAGATATAATTTATAGCTGTCAAAGTCTTTTGTGTCTGACAAACTTGTTCCCGGGTCTGTGGAATTATAGCAAGGTAAAATTGTCTTTGAGTCGATCAATTCATACAATAGTTCTTCGGCTTTTGTGTTATTTTTCTTTCCGATGGCAGTTGTGATCCGGTATTTTCTGGAATCCTTTGCTAACTGTGCCGGAATAGAATGATATAGAGCTGAGATCCGGCCGGAGGGATCGATCTTTTTAAAATCATCTTCGTATAGAGAGATGATCTGTCGTTTTACCATATCAATTTGTGAAAAATTTTCACCTGCAATATAAGATTCTACGGCCTGAGGCATGCCGCCTACTGCCATATAGGTTCTTAAGTCGCGCATCAATTTTCTGTTTGTTGCTTGCCCAACTGCTTTGTTTGTATTGTAAATTTGATGCAAAAGTTCATAATTGTTTCCTGTTGCATCACAGAATTCTTCATAATCCATAGGATATATTTGTATTTTCATTTCTTCTGATGGAATTAAAATATCCTGCACATTTTTTTTGATTGAAATCAAGGAACCAGTTTCTAAATAATGGTATCTTCCATCGGCAACAAGATGCTTGACTGCCTGTCTTGCTTTTGGAAAAAGCTGTACTTCGTCAAAAATAATTAGTGAATCTTGTTCATATAGTGTTATTCCTGTTTCTGCCTGTAATCTTAAAAAAAACATGTTTAAGTTTCCGATATCATCAAAACATTCCAAAATGGTATTTGATGTTTTTGAAAAATCAATCAATATATATGATCTGTATTCATTTTTGGCAAAGTTTTCCGCAATTGTTGATTTTCCGACTCGACGGGCACCTTCCAGTAAAATAGCATATTTATCGGAATAATGTTGTTTCCAGTCTAATAATTTATGATAAGCTTTTCTTTTATAATACATAATTTCCTCCCTTATTTATAGGTATATTAACATAAAATGTGCTTTTCTTCAATGTTAATATACATAAAAATGTGCTTTTCTTCAAAGTTCTAATCGAGTAATTTGTGACTTTCTTCAAAGCTTTTTGCTTTCTATTTTGTACTTTTCTTCAAAATTATATACATAATGTCATAAATTCGTAATGCAGGAGAACTTGCTTGCACACAATTTCTGTGTATAACGGAGTTTCAAAGAGATATCCTGCAATTGTGCAAGCTGAGGTTATGGAGTATAATTGGAAACAAGTAAAGTAATACAGGATTCAATAGAATCGTAAGGGAAACGGTTTCCTCTGTCATAGATTTCCCGGAGCAACATATATATAGTATGATACAGGCGGAACTTGCATTAGCAGAGAAATTTATGCCCCATTTATAACTATATAAACTTCCTCGAAAGGCAGGATATTCCTATGAATATGACAAATAACCACAAAAAAATAATCCCTGTCGCTGCTGTCATTCTCCTTTTTTTGGCGGCAGTTTTTTACATAGGTCTTCGTGAAAACGGTGGTAGATCGGGAAGAAGCATTATTTCCCATCCGGCGGTTAAGCAAGAGATAGATTCAAAAGAAAACGGGGCACGTTTCGATGATTTTATGCAGCAGGTATTTCGCCTCATGGTGTCAGAGGATACACTGACATTAAACTATACTCTGAAGGAGCCGGAAAAGTATGGGATCAAGCAGGAGCAGCCGACACTTGGAACATACAGCCTGTCCGATTTTAAGGATGGCATTATGACAGATGAGAACTGGCTGTCGTCTCTGGAGCAGTTTGATTATGATGCGCTGGATCAGGAACAGAAGCTGGAATATGATATTCTTCATACGATGCTTCAGACGGAGCTGAAAAGCTCGGATGTATTGGAATATCAGGAATGTCTGGGGCCGACTACCGGGATTCAGGCGCAGCTTCCGCTGATCTTAGCAGAGTACCATTTTTGGGACAAGGATGATGTGGAGAATTATCTGGCGCTGCTTCGCCAGCTCCCGGATTATTTTGGACAGATCATTGCTTTTGAGCAGATGAAGTCAGAAAAGCATCTTTTTATGGATGATACCACCTGTGAGGCGATCATAAAGCAGTGTAAGGACTTTATTGCAGAGCCGGAGGAAAACTATCTGCTGTCTTCATTTGAGAAGGGAATTGCAGCGATAGAAGGCTTGTCTGCATCCCAACGGAAAAAATATCAGGAGCAGAATAAAACCTGTGTGAAGGAATCGGTGATCCCGGCTTACCAGAGTCTGATCGATGCGTTGGAGCAGTTAAAAGGAACCGGAAACAACGAAGGTGGTTTATGCAATCTTCCTAGAGGGAAGAAGTATTATGAATATCTGATGGAGTCCATGACAGGATCTTCCCGCAGTATCCGTGAGATTGAACGGCTTGTAGACAAAGGACTGAAATATTCCCAGAAGAGAATGTCGCAGATCATCACGAAGTCCCCGGATGCTTATTATGATTCGGAGGATTTTCAGTATCCATGTACCAACCCGGCAGAGACGGTGGAGTACCTGAAGGAGCAGATCAGTACCGATTTTGAGCCGTTGCCGGAGGATGTAAAATGTCAGGTGAAATATGTGGATGAATCTCTGGAGGACAGCCTGAGCCCGGCACTTTATCTTACATCTCCTATTGACGACTACAAGGATAATGTAGTATATCTAAATCAGAGCGAGGATTATGATCTTACGGAATGTTTTTCGACTATTGCCCATGAGTCCTATCCGGGGCATCTGTACCAGAATGCGTACTTTTTGTCGCAGGAGCCGTCACTCTTCCGGCGGATTGTCAGTGTGGGAGGCTATGCTGAGGGCTGGGGAACTTATGCGGAGAAGTACAGTTATGGGATCAGTGGTATGAGCAGGGATACGGCAGAGTTAAATGCGGAAAATCTCATTGCCACGTTATGTCTGTATGCGAAAGCAGATATTAATGTGAATTATCACGGCTGGAGCCGGAAAAAGCTTGCGGCGTATTTGAAGGACTTTGGCTTTGACGGTTCACAGGCATCCATTGTGTTCGATTCCGTGGTGGCAGAGCCGGTGAGCTATATGCAGTATACGCTGGGATATTTGGAGATCAATGAGCTTCTTTCAGAAGCGAAGGAGGCACTGGGAGAGAAGTTTTCTCTAAAGGAGTTTCATAAATTTTATCTGGGAATGGGACCTGTCCCGTTTATCGTATTACAGGATCGTCTGGATGACTGGATTCAGACGCAGAAGCAGGGATAAGAATATATTCCCGAATAAAAACAGCGGTGGAAAAACTGACGGAGTCAAAAAACATGGATAAAGAGTATAACAGTACATAAAAAGACTGGGAGGAAACGACAGAATGAACCGGACACAGAAAATTGCTTTGAGGGGGATGCTGATCGCTGTGGCATTTGTGTTGTCATGGCTGGAGGCGCAGCTGCCTCCGCTGGGAATGGTTCCAGGCATTAAACTGGGACTGACGAACTTGGTGGTACTGGTGGCCATTTATCGTCTGGGAACGGTGGATGCCATGGTGATCAACGGGATCCGTATCCTGTTGGTGGCATTTACCTTTGGCAATCTGTTTTCTCTATGGTATAGTCTGGCGGGAGGGATGCTTAGCACCATTGTGATGCTTCTTTTGCACCGGACAGGAAGGTTTCGTCTGCCGGTGGTCAGTATTGTGGGAGGTGTTGTCCACAATATTGGACAGATCCTGGTAGCGATGATCGTGCTGGAATCCTCCGGTGTTGCATATTATATGGGGGTTCTGTGGTTTAGCGGCATGATTGCCGGAGCACTGGTGGGGCTCATTGGTGCAGGCGTGGTGAGCAGACTGTCCGGGCAGAATTTTGAATAAAACAGGAGAAATGTATGAATAAAATACTGATCGTAGAGGATGACGTAAATATCAATAATTTATTAAAGGAGGCATTGTCCGGAAACGGGTACACATGTGGACAGGCCTTTTCCGGAACAGAGGCGGCTTTGTGGCTGGAAAAGGAGTCGTGGGCGTTGGTGCTTCTGGACCTGATGCTTCCGGGAATGACCGGGGAAGAGGTACTGGGACTGATCCGGCGTCAGGGAGATGTTCCGGTTATTGTTTTGACTGCCAAGGATGCCCTGTCAGAAAAGCTGGAGTTATTAACAAATGGAGCAGATGATTATATTACAAAGCCTTTTGATATTCAAGAAGTAGTTGCAAGGGTGCAGATCCAGCTTCGTCATGCGGGACGGGAACAGGCACCGAACCGGATCAGCTGCGGAGAAATATCCTTAGAGAAGGGGACGCATCAGATCTGGATCGGCGGGAAGGAACTGGAACATCTGACCCGTCAGGAGTTTGCGATTCTGGAGCTGCTTCTGGAGCATCCCGGTCAGGTATTCAGTAAGGAGGCAATCTTTACTTATGCCTGGCAGGAAGAATATATGGGTGAGACCAAAACTCTGGACGTGCATATCAGCAATATCCGTAAGAAGCTCAAAAGTCTTACGGAGAAAGAATATATTCAGACGGTATGGGGAATCGGATACCGTTTACAGCCTTCCAAATAATCTTTAGACTTTCTTTACTTTTTCTTAGCGTTATATTAGGAGATACTCTTTATACTGGTAGACATCATAAGGAAAGGATGTAACAAAAGAATGAATGAGATCTTATTAGAAACCCATGGATTGACAAAACAGTTTCGGCGTTACAAGGCAGTCAATGATATTGATATGCATATCCGCCGTGGAGCAATCTATGGCTTTATCGGAAGAAACGGTGCCGGCAAGACTACATTTTTAAAGATGGTCTGTGGACTGGCAAACCCTACGGCAGGGGAGTATTCGATTTTTGGATGTACCGGGAAGGAGTTAGCACAGGTAAGACCGAGAGTAGGCTGTCTGATCGAGGCGCCGGGCATTTATGCCAATATGACAGCAAGGGATAACCTGATGATCAAGGCAAGGCTGTTTGGTATACGGGATAAAAAGTATGCAGACTGGATCCTCGATACGGTAGGACTTTCTGATGTTGGCAGGAAGAAGACAGGTCACTTTTCTCTTGGAATGAAGCAGCGTCTGGGGATTGGTCTGGCGATGGTGGGAAATCCTGATTTTCTGGTTCTGGATGAACCGATCAATGGACTGGATCCTCAGGGGATTGCGGAAGTACGTGATATGCTCCGCAGCCTGGCTCAGGAACGGGGACTGACCATTCTGATCTCCAGCCATATTCTGGAGGAGCTTTCTAAACTTTGCACCGACTTTGGAATTATTCATAAGGGGTGTCTTATTAAGGAGCTTTCCCAGGAGCAGCTTCTCCAACAGTGTGAAAAGAGACTGGAGCTTGTGCTGGATGAACCGGAGAAAGCAATGACGGTACTGGATAGAATGAACATCCACAAGTATGAAGCTGTGGACAAAACACATCTGTATGTGTATGAACGTTTAGAGGACAGCATGCTTATTAACCGGGAGTTAGTCACGGCGGGAGTGCTGCCGCGGGAGATGAAGGTGAATCAGGAGGAATTAGAGAGCTATTTCCTGAATCTGACTTCTGCATAGCAGATAAAACATTTTGTAATTTATGAAATGTCAGAGAATTATTTGAGGTATCGGGACGAAAACAGCTTTGGAAAGGATAGAGATATGTGTAATACAATACGAATGGAATTATATAAATTATTTCGAATGAAATCATTTTTCGTGCTGGCAATCATTACCATTGCAATGGTGGTTTTGACGGCGGCATTTCTGGTGGACGATATAGAAGAGAATACCCAGGCACAGTCAACCCAGATCGTAGGGATCAATGGCACGGAAAACGGACGGGAGGATAACTCTGTGCAATTTGGTATTTCAGAAAGCGTAGAGGGGATGGATGTGGATAATCTGGCGGTATTGGAGATTTATGGACAGCATTTATCTTCCGGCCTTTTTATTCTGTTTAATGTAATCTTTCTGGTTCTTTATGTGACGGCAGATATCAAAAACGGATACATTAAAAATATAGGGGGACAAGTAAAACACCGCAGCAGTCTCATCTGGTCAAAATGGGCGGCGGCAGCGGCATATGTACTGGTGTTTGATGTGGTAACATTTCTCGTGGAAGCAGTCAGCATGAGGATCAGTCTGGGATATCTGCATTGGGGAAGCTTTCAGACGTATCTTCCGTATATTGGCGTTCAGGTGGTTTTGCAGTACAGCTTTCTGGTTGCCTGCATGACGATCACCATGGTACTTCGTAGCCGTGCCTTTGGTATGCTGGCGGGAACCTGCCTTAGTATGGGGGTGGCCGGACTGATCTGCACCGGTCTTGATGCGGTATGTAACAGGTTCTTTTCTGTTAAGGATCTTCACTTGGAAAATTATCTGCTTACCACAAAAATGTCAGAGCTGTTGCCGGGAGCAGGGGCGGCCCAGATCCGGAATATTTTGCTTCTGGCGGTGGCCTATCTGGTGGTGTCCACATTGGTCAGCCTTGTATCGGTAGAGAAGAGAGATCTGCTCTGATGCCAAGGGTCAAAACCGGATAACAATGGAGTGATCCGTGGCGTTGTATCAGTGATCAGCAGGTAGAGAAAGGATGATAGATGGATATGATGATGACAGGTTTGGCGATAGGTTTTGGACTTCTTGCGGTTCTTTTGGGACTCATCCTGCGAAAGCTGATCTGGCAGATCCGGGATCTGGAGCGGCAGATCAGTTTTTTGGAGGAGAAGCAGAGCAACGGAGATGTGGTCTGTGATATCCGCTTTGGCGGAATTGGCGGGCTGACAGACACCTTAAACCGGGTGTTTGAACAGCAGAAATCCAGACGGCAGCAGTGGATCCGGAACGAAAACCGCATTGCGCAGACGTATACGAACCTGTCTCATGATATCCGGACACCGTTAACGTCTCTGGACGGTTACTTTCAGCTTCTGACCCAGACGGACGATCAGGAGGCACAGCAAAGATATCTGCGGATCATACAGGAGAGGATCTATGCTCTGCGGGATATTCTGGAGGAGCTGTTTATGTTTACCAGACTGGAGAGTCGGACGTATGAAATGAAGCTGGAAAAATGTGATTTTAATGCGATTTTGAAAGAAACATTGTTTTCTTATTATGAGGAATGGGAAAACAGCGGCATAGAACCGGAATTTGACATTCCGGAAGGAAAGGTGCTTGTGCAGGGAAATGAACCGGCGATCCGGCGGATCCTGCAGAATATTATCAAAAACGTACTGGATCATGGAGGGAGATCGGTTGGTATCTCCCTTTCCGCCATGGAAGGACAGGTGTGTGTCACGGTTCAGAACCGGGTAGCGCATCCGGAGGAAATCGATGTAAGCCGGATCTTTGAACGGTTCTATAAAGCAGATCCGGCGAGAAGCCGGACTTCGACGGGACTGGGCATGGCGATCGCACGGGAGTTGACGGAATATATGAACGGCAGTATCTCTGCTTCGCTGGAGGAAAATATTTTTCAGTTAAAGCTTCAGATTCCGATGGTATAACTTTTCATTATCTTTCATATGATAAAAGAGACGATTGCAAATGGGGGAGGTATCTATGGAAGATAAGCTTGAGGAGATCATCAGACAGTATCCCTGTCATGTCAGGTCGAGACGACGGACGAGAGGGGCCTTTCTGCTGGAGACCGATCAGGGGCTCCGCCTTTTGAAGGAATGTTCCGCCAGTCAGGCAAGGATTGAATTTGAGGAAAGGGTCAAGGAGCAGCTGATCCGTCAGGGAAATCTGCCGGTAGATCATACATATAAAAACAATCGGGAAGAATATTTTACAAAGGATAATTACCGCAATAACTGGGTGATGCGTCAGTGGTATGCCGGAGTGGAATGTGATATGAAGGATCATCCATGTGTAATGCGCTGTGCCGGACACCTGGGGAGGCTTCATGCACTTCTGGAGCTTGGCGGGGCAGAGGAAGGCGTTTACATTCAGAAGGAAAGTATCCGGCAGGAAATGGAACGCCACAATAAAGAAATGAAACGTGTCCGCAGCTACATTCGCGGCAAAAAACAGAAAAACGAAATGGAGATCTGTCTGCTGGAAGCATTTGATATTTTCTACGGGCAGGCCTGTCTGGCGCAGAGTCTTTTACAGGAATGCGGTTATGAAGAGTTGTGGCAGAAAACTCTGGCAAAGGGTCTGGTGCGTCATGGCAGCTATACCTATCATAATGTGCTGTTTATGGGAAAAGATATAGCAACGACAAATTTCGATAAGGCAGAAATCGGCATACAGGTCAGGGATTTATATGATCTTTTGCGTAAAGCGATGGAAAAAAATGCATGGCATCCGGAGCTTGGCCGTTGTCTGATCCAGACGTATGACAGGGAGCGGAGTATGGAAGACAGCGAAAAAACAGTGCTTTATGCCATGCTTCTTTATCCGGAAAAATACTGGAAGCTTGTGAACTTTTATTACAACAGCCGGAAATCCTGGATGTCCTCTAAGAATTTGGAGAAACTGTTAAAGATACGGGGGCAGGAGGAACAGAGAACCCGTTTTCTGAAGGAAGTAAAAGGGATATTGATGTGAACGGATGGCTGTGTTAAAATGTTTGCTGGACAGACAGAGCCTGATGAGGCTTAAGATGATGTACAGATTACGATAAGATTGGTTGAGGCTGCCGTAACCGGTGGCAGAATAATGAGGTTTCCTATGAAAAATAATAAAATCTGGCGCGTCCTGCTATGTCTGGGCGCGTTTTTTATGTGGAGTTCGATGCTGGCGGGATGCGGGCCGGCTCAGGAGCAGCGGACCACGAGAGTGGACCCGCCAGTACAGAAGGAGTTGTAGTTACCAATGATACGGCGACAAGGCAGCTGACTCTGCGGGATCTGGGCAGTGATATTGAAACGGTCATTGCCTATGATGCCACGGCCACTATGACAGACCGCTACGGTCAGGAGCGGGATGGCAGTGAGATTGAGGTGGGAGAGATCATTGAAGTCAAATATGATCCGTCAAGTGGCAAGCTGCTGGCTACGGATATTCCGGAGGACGTATGGGAGTATCAGGAGGTAGATGATTACAAATTTGATAGTGATGAGAGCAGCCTTTCCTTTGCAGACCGCAAGTACAAATATACGGATCAGACGTTCTTTTCCTCGGACGGAAAGCCTATTGAAATGCTGGAGATCAATAAGCAGGATGTCCTGACGGTGCGGGGGACAGGATACAACGTGTATTCCGTGGTGAAAAGCAGGGGACACGGATACATTCGATTGTCTCATTATAAGGATTTTATCGGTGGCATGATCGAGGTAGGAGACAGTATGATCTTACCGGTTACCAAAAATATGCTGATCACAGTGGGGGAAGGCTCATATAAAGTGATCCTCAGCAAGAATCATTCTGCAGCGGTAAAAAATGTCACAGTGCATAATGACAAAGAGGTTACACTGGATTTCAGTGATTATGAGCCGGCAGACAGCAAGGTTGGTGTGATCACCTTTGATATCAAGCCGGCAGGGGCAGATCTTACGATCAACGGTACAGCCGTTTCCTATAGAAGACCAATTGCCTTGGCGTATGGAGTTTATCAGGTGAAGGTTGCAATGACAGGCTATACGACTTATACCGGCACGCTGGATGTGGAGGAGAAGGCATCCACTGTCAGGATCGATCTGGTGGAGGAAAAGGCAGATACCACAAAAACCACGGCAAAGCCGTCATCCACAAGCAGCAAAACGAGTACGGATGACACCGACAGTACGACCAGGACCAAGAAAATGGACAGTGACCATACCATTACAGTGTCTGCGCCGGAGGGGGCAGAGGTTTATCTGGACAATGTATACAAGGGACTGGCTCCATGCACCTTTACGAAGGTGATCGGTTCCCAGACCATTACCCTGCGAAAGGACGGTTACACCACGAAGAGTTATTCTGTGGATGTGCTGGACGACGATCAGGATGTGAAATTCAGTTTTTCGGATCTGGGTGTTAAGGAGGAAACTGCGGAAACAACTGCAACTCCGGCACCTTAGAGAGGGGTATTATCAAAAGATTTACAAAATGGTCACAATTTCTGGTTGACAATATCCACTTTTGCATACAAAATAATAGATGGAAAATCAGGCATATGCCATCACTGATAGGAGGAAAAAACATGGACTACAAAGACATCTACAAGGAGTGGCTGAGCAATCCTTACTTTGATGAGGATACCAAAAAGGAGCTGCAGGACATCGCAGATAACGACAATGAGATCAAAGAGCGTTTTTACATGGATCTTGAGTTTGGAACCGCTGGTTTGCGTGGAATCATTGGTGCCGGAACCAATCGTATGAATATTTACACGGTTCGTAAGGCAACACAGGGCCTTGCAAATTATATCAACAAAGCGGGCAAGGCATCTCAGGGAGTAGCCATTGCTTTTGATTCCCGTCATATGTCACCGGAGTTTGCAGATGAGGCAGCACTTTGCCTGGCAGCAAACGGCATCAAGGCATATGTATTTGAATCCCTTCGTCCGACACCGGAGCTTTCCTTTGCTGTTAGAGAGCTGGGCTGTGTGGCAGGCATTAATGTAACGGCGAGCCACAATCCGCCGGAGTACAACGGATATAAGGTATACTGGGAGGACGGTGCCCAGATCACACCACCACATGATACCGGTATCATGGATGAGGTTAAGGCAGTAACCGACTGGAATACAGTCAAGACTATGGATAAGGCAGACGCTGTGGCAAAGGATCTCTATGAGAATATTGGCGCAGCAATTGATGATAAATATATTGAAGAGCTGAAAAAGCAGGTTATTCACTGGGACAGCATTAAAGAAGTTGGAAAGGATCTCAAGATCGTCTATACACCGCTTCACGGAACCGGTAACATTCCTGCCAGAAGAGTGCTGAAAGAGATTGGTTTTGAGAACGTATATGTTGTGCCGGAGCAGGAGCTTCCGGACGGAGATTTCCCAACCGTCAGCTATCCAAACCCGGAGGCAGCAGAGGCATTTGAACTGGCTCTCAAGCTTGCCAAGGAGAAGGATGCCGATCTTGTTCTTGCAACAGACCCGGATGCGGATCGTCTCGGTGTATATGTTAAGGATACCAAGAGTGGCGGGTATATTACGCTCACCGGTAATATGTCCGGCTGTCTGCTGGCAGATTATGAGATCTCCCAGAGAAAAGAGACACAGGGACTTCCTGCTGATGGAAAGCTGATCAAGACGATTGTTACCTCTAACCTTGCAGATGCTATTGCAAAGGATTACGGCGTAGATCTGATCGAGGTGCTGACAGGATTTAAGTATATTGGACAGCAGATCCTGAATTTTGAGACGACCGGAAAGGGAACATACCTGTTTGGTTTTGAGGAGAGCTACGGATGCCTGATCGGTACCCATGCCCGTGATAAGGATGCGATCGTGGCAACGATGGCACTTTGCGAGGCAGCAGCATATTACAAGACAAAGAATATGACTCTGTGGGATGCAATGCTGGCATTGTATGAGAGAGTCGGATATTATAAAGATGGTGTTCAGTCAGTGACCATGAAGGGAATCGAAGGTCTTGCTAAGATTCAGGAGATCATGACAACACTCCGCGAGAATCCGCCGAAAGAGTTCTGTGGTCATAAGGTAACATCCTTCCGTGATTATCAGAAGGATATCATTACAGACATTGTAACCGGCGAGACAAAGCCGACAGGACTTCCGAAGTCAAATGTGCTTTACTTCGATATGACAGACAATGTATGGATGTGTGTACGTCCATCCGGTACAGAGCCGAAGGTGAAGTTCTATTACGGTGTAGTAGGCACTTCTCTGGAGGATGCCGATGCCAAGTCTGAGGCAATGGCAAAGGCAGTATCAGAAATGGTTGCCAATATGTAAGTTTTGAACCGGCAGACGATATTTGCAGAAGTGATCGTCTTATAATAGAATTAAAAAGTGGCTTCCTTATTCCGGGGATTTCCGGAGAGGAAGCCTCTTTTTGTTTTTCTGCAGAAAAAGATGAGATCAGCCACAATCTGTCTGGAAGGCAAAACATCCGGCAAAATGTTTACGATGCCGTCTGATGCATTTTCCGATAGGTGTTTGGAGTACAGCCATACCGTTGAAGAAACATTTTGGAATAGTAGCTCAAGTGATTAAAACCGCAGGAGGTGGCAATCTGTGTAATACTGAAGGTGGTATCACTCAAAAGATTACAGCTGATCTCCATACGATAATCATTGAGAAAGGAGATCGGTGACTGCGACAGGTACTTCTGAAAGATCTTGCAGCACTTGCTGCGGCTGACCATGCCCGCAGAGGCGATATCCTCCAGAGTGATGTGCTCCTGATAATGCTGGTAAATATAGGAAACCATCTGCTTCTGTATCTGGATATCAGGATTCTCCTGATTGGAGGTTACATTGTCTTCGATATTACAGTTCTCATAGAGAATGCTCCACATTTCATAAAAATATCCCAGAAGCTGAAACTCGTGGCAGCTTTTGTCCTGCTTCCGGCAAAGACGGATATTCTCAAAAAGCTGTGCAAGCACAGCGCCGGAAGGAGAGTTGTTTTCTATGATCACGATATCCGTGGCATAATTTAAGATAGGGAGTACATATCTTCGGTACATATAATTGCTTGCTTTTAAAAGCTCCGGATGGATCAGGACCACCATAAACTCACATTCATGCTGATCTTGGTCATATCCATAATGAAGCTGACGGGAATTTATAAAAATCGTATCACCTTTTTTGAAAAGATAATGACGGCCGTTTACGTCATAGTTCATCTCTCCATCAAAGATATACAGAAGCTCCACATCATCATGCCAATGGCAGAGAGCACGCATATCTGTGTAGTTTGACAGTAATCTTTCCTGAACGGCGTAGGAGATTTCAGGAGAGTCATAATGAATGATTTCCGAAGCGTCCTGCATAATTTCTATATCGATCATTTGTAAATATCCTCCACGAAAAAGATACAAAAGTTATAAATATCGTTACAAAACTGATAGCATTGTCCTTTTATTCATTGTAACATATTTTCATGAAAGAAAGAATACATAGTTGCACGAAGAAAAAGGAGGAAATGATTATGGGACGTAAACGTTTCAAAAAGCTTACCGCTTTGACGCTGGCAGTGGCAATGGTATTTACCATGAACGGAATGAGCACATTGTCATCATCAGCAAAGGCCAAAGCAAAGAAGAAGGCAGCACTCAATAAGACTTCTCTTTCCTTAAAAGTAGGACAGACAAAGAAGCTGACCGTTAAGAATAAACCGGCTAAGGCAAAATTAAAATGGTCTACCAGCAATAAGAAGGTTGCAACCGTGAAAAACGGTAAGGTAAAGGCAGTCAAAAAGGGATCTGCAAAGATTACCTGTAAGGTGATCTACAAGAACAAAGGAAAAAAGGTTACGAAGAAACTGACAGCAAAGGTCAAGGTTACTGCAAAGAAGGCAGCAGCAACCGCTACACCGGCAAGTAGTGCAGTAGTATCTGCGGCACCATCTGCTGTACCGTCTGCTGTACCGTCTGCAGCAGCGCCAAGCCAGAAACCGGCAGCAAAGCCGACAGCTACAGCAGCGCCAAGCCAGAAACCGGCAGCAAAGCCGACAGCTACAGCAGAGCCGATGAATGATCCGGCATGGAAGTCTACGCTGGCACCGGCAGTACCGGATGAGAAGACACAGGAGCTGTTAAAGCAGTCCAATGTAGGTGAGGAGCACAAGTCGGCAAACGGTATCACCACAAAGGATAACGGACTGATGAGAAAAGAGCTTTCCTCTCAGGATCTGATGAGTGTTATGGGTCTTGGATGGAATCTGGGCAACCAGATGGAGCAGTCCAACTGCATGGGCAACTGGAAAACAGTTACGGAATGCGAGACAAGTGCAGGTAATCCGGTAGCAACGCAGCAGACATTTGATGGTCTCAAGAGCTACGGTGTAAATACCGTGCGTGTTCCTGTAGCCTGGTCAAACTTTGTATCTGATGATGGCACATACACGATCAATGAGGAGCTTTTCAATCGTGTAGAGGAGGTCATCAACTACGCATTAAACGACGAAATGTATGTTATCATCAACATCCACTGGGATGGCGGATGGTGGGGAATGTTTGGCGCTGAGGAGATCGACGCCAAGGAAACACCGATCCGGGATGAAGCATGGAAGAAGTATAAAGCATTCTGGACACAGATTTCAGAGCGTTTTAAAGAGTATTCTGATCATTTGATCTTCGAGGGTGCAAACGAAGAGCTGAGTGGCCGTCTGAATGATGATTATCAGCATCCGGAGAAAGGTCAGGCAAACCAGACAGGTAAGCTTGCAAAGGATGCCAATGATATTTACAAGATGGTAAATGAGATCAACCAGACATTTGTCAACATCGTAAGAGAGAGCGGTGGAAACAACGCATATCGCCACCTTCTGATTCCAGGTACAGGAAATGAGTCCTGCGTAATCGGTGGATATGCAAGCGATACCTATCAGACAGACGGAACCATGGATGATCGTTACAAGATGCCTAAGGATACAGAGGAGAATGGTCATTCTAAGCTCAGCGTATCTGTACATTATTACGATCCTACGGATTATGGTCTTTCTGCAACCTCTACAACTACATGGGGTTACCGTGACAGTTGGGGAACCGAGAAGGATTATGAGTATATGTCAAACATGCTTGGTCGTATGAAGAAATTCACAGATGATGGTTATGCCGTTATCGTTGGCGAGTGTGGATGCGTTAAGGGTTACAAGGACAACGTCATTGATTTCACAAGAGAGCTGTTTACACAGTGTCTGAACAGAGGATACTGTCCGGTACTTTGGGATGAGGGTCATTATTTCGAGAGAGAAAAGGGCTACTTTGCATATGGCGATGTTGGACAGCTTTTTGCAGAAATGACCGGATCTACACCAAAGATTCCGGATGGCGTTAAACTGATCAATACAGGCGTTTCCGTTGTGCCAACAGTGGCAAATCCAAACCCTAAGGTAGTTTATACCTGGACCGGTGAATTTATGAGACATACCGGTGATGGCGAGATTCCGGGAAAGATTTATGCAGAGAGAGGCGATCTCTTTGATATGACATATCACGGCATTGGTTATACCACAAGTATTACGGATAGTAACGGCAATCCGACGGATGCACTGCAGGCACTGATTAACGAGGAATTCTGGAATATTCATCTGACTACAGACTGGAGCCAGATCGAGGAGCCTTGTATTCGCGTATATCCAATGGATAATGAGGTAAGTAAGAGTGCCGATCTTCAGATTGGTTATATGAAGAAGGAGAATGGAAGAATCAGCTTTGATGTAGACTATGACCAGAAGACAGGTCAGATGTGGGTTGGTAAATATGTGAAGCTGGATGCAGATTCCCTGAAAGGAAAGTATCATTGGCTTTGGGTTACAACCAACACATATACCGGATGCTCTTTTGTAAAGATTGAGATCTGTGATGGTGCATATAATGCAGACGGAAGCAGATATGGCAACTAATTAGTGTTTCTTCCTTAAACAAGATGATATAAATTTGCAATGGGTAAGGCAGGGTTTCCTTTTTTGGAACTCTGTCTTATTCATTGACGAATTTCTATCAATCAATTATAATAGTAACACAAGCTTTTTTAGAAACCTTCTATGCAAATTGTGTAGGAGGTTTTCGTTATTTGAGTGTATTTTCGTACTGCGAAATGTGCCGGCACGGCAGGAATATGGTGCTCAGGCCGGACAGGGGGTACCAGGTATCGCAAATGTTTCAAATCTGCGATATCCGCACATATAATGATTGGAGGAGACTATGCAGGAGAAGTTAGATCAGTGGATCAATTGGGTGGAGTATGATGAATTGAGGGAGGGCAGGCATAACGCCCCTCACAATATTCTTGGATTACATGATTTTGGAAAGGGACAGATTTTTACCGTGTATCGTCCGGAGGCAAAGGCGGTTACGGTGACAGATATGCGGGGAAACCATCCGACCGAGCTGGAGGAGGTAGAGCCGGGCAGTGGTTTCTTTGGAAAGTATGTAGAGACACGCAAAAAATTAAAGGCACCGTATCTTCTGAATATTAAATACGGTGAGGATGACGTGGTAGTGACAGCAGATCCGTACTGCTTTGCACCACAGATTTCCAGCCTGGATCTTTATCTTTTTGCAGAGGGAAAGCATTATCAGATCTTTGATAAGCTGGGAGCGCATCCGATGGAGATCAATGGCGTCAAGGGTACTTACTTTGCGGTATGGGCACCTCACGCCAGAGCTGTGAGTGTTGTGGGTAATTTCAACATGTGGGATGGCAGGCTTCATCCGATGCGTACGCTGGAGGTATCCGGGGTATATGAGCTGTTTATTCCGGGAGTAGAGCCGTGGGCTGTTTACAAGTACCAGATCCTGACCCGTACCGATGAGATTTTGATGAAAGCCGATCCTTATGCAAATTGTGCAGAGCTTCGTCCGAACAATGCTTCCGTGGTAGCAGATCTCAGAGGCTTCCGCTGGACCGACCGGAAATGGATGACCAGCCGCCGGAAGGAAACAAGAGACAGCCGCCGCAAGGAGCCTATGGCGATCTACGAAGTGCATCCGGGTTCCTGGCGCAAAAAGGACGATGGTACAGAGGATGGTTTTTATAATTACAGAGAGCTTGCAGTAGAACTGGCTGCTTATGTGAAGGAGATGGGATATACCCATGTCGAGCTGATGGGGATCGCAGAGCATCCGTTTGACGGTTCATGGGGATATCAGGTGACCGGATATTATGCACCGACACGCCGGTACGGATCTCCGGAGGATTTCATGTATTTTGTGGATTATATGCACAGCCAGGGGATCAGTGTCATCCTTGACTGGGTGCCGGCACATTTTCCGAAAGATGCACATGGTCTCGCACAGTTTGATGGCCAGGCACTTTACGAGCATCCGGACAAACGCCGTGGAGAGCATCCACACTGGGGCACCCTGATCTTCAATTACAAGAAAAAAGAAGTAGAAAATTTCCTTTTGGCCAATGGTCTGTTCTGGCTGAAGAAGTTCCATGTCGATGGTCTTCGTGTGGATGCGGTAGCTTCCATGCTTTATCTGGATTACGGCAAGAATGATGGGGAGTGGCTGCCAAATGAAAAGGGCGGCAATGAGAACTTTGATGCGATCCATCTGTTCCAGCATATGAATCAGGTATTTGAGAAGGAAGAACCGGGAACATTGGTCATTGCGGAGGAGTCTACTGCTTGGGCCGGTGTGACTTCGCCGGCACAGATGGGCGGCTTAGGCTTCCTGTTCAAATGGAATATGGGCTGGATGAATGACTTTCTGGAGTATATGCATATGGATCCGTTGTTCCGTGGACCAAATCATGGACGGCTGACCTTTAGTCTGCAGTATGCATACAGTGAAAACTTTATTCAGGTGCTTTCTCATGATGAGGTAGTCCATGGCAAGGGCTCGATGATCAATAAGATGCCGGGAGAGCTGGATGCGAAGTTTGCAAACCTGCGAACTGCATATGGTTTTATGTATGGTCATCCGGGCAAGAAGCTTTTGTTTATGGGACAGGAGTTTGCACAGTTCCGTGAGTGGAGCGAGGCGAGAAGTCTTGACTGGGATCTGCTGGGTGAGGAAAGAAATCATCAGATGCAGGATTATGTCAAGGCATTAAATAAATTATATCAGGAGTACGATGCTCTTTATACCAATGATTGTGATCCGATCGGTTTTGAATGGATCAGTTGTGAAAATGCAGATATGAGCGTAGTAACCTTTGTACGTCGTGGTGCAACGGCCAAAAAGCAGCTTCTGTTCCTGTGTAACTTTACCCCGGTTACAAGAGATGATATGCTGTTTGGTGTTCCTTGTCCGGGAAACTATAAAGAAATCTTATCTTCCGATGAGGAACGATTTGGTGGAACCGGTATTGTAAATCCAAAAGTACTCACAGCAAAGCAGGAGCCTTGTGATGGAAGAGAGTATTCGATCCGGATGACATTGCCGCCGCTCTCTGTAACTGTGTATGAGTATGACTATAAAGAGAAATAATCAGACAGGGATGAATTTATAGCCGGGAACAGGGAATTGTTCCCGGCTATATAACATAGTGGAGTACAACGGGAATGAATCATTTATTTGTTGATATAGCTTCCGGACACATATCCCGTGATGACAGTGTTTTTCTTGGTGGAGAAAGCAACCCGGTACCAGGTTGCTTTTTTAACCCGTTTTGTTCTCAGCAGAGGAAGTGCTGTATTTTTCGGAATACTGGTGAGCAGCCTGCCGGAGGTGCCGGCCGTTTTACGAAGATTCAATTTTGCCGTGGTGATTCCCTGCGCATAATAGGTCAGACCGGATCTGGTACGGCTGTAACCGTCATAAACCTTAGAAGAAACGTAATAACGGAAATGATGGAACTTGCTGCCGTTCTTGCGGTATGTCACTCCCACATATTCCAGAGGCATGCCTTTTTTCACAGTCATCAGTTTTGCAGATGACTTCAGCGGCTTTTTGTAAAGTACAAAGTTTTTCTTTGTAATACCGGACTGGCAGGATGCCTTTGTGGCGGCAGTGATCAGTGCGTACTCAGAGTAAACGGTTTTGTCGGAATTCTTATGAAAAGCACGGACTTTATAGTAATATTCATGATTCTTGGAAAGACCGCTGTTCGTCCAGGAGGTAGTATCGCCATCTGCAAGCTGCTTTACTTTTTTGTAGGAACCGTTATAGCTGTCCTTACGGTAGATCTGATAGCCGTCGGCGTCCTCGACGTCATCCCAGGAGAGAACCAGTTTCTTGGAGTAGGATTTGGCAGAGAGGTTTTCTACATCGTCCAGACTGTCAATATCATCCGGTGTCGGTGTTGCCGTAGCGATCGCACCCTGTGTAGTTCCGTGGGAAAAAACAGGAGAAGATGGACTTCCGAGAGTATACCAGTAATTCATGTCCACCTTTGTAGAGATTCCATTAACGGAACCGCTGCTGGAGTACTGCCACATAGAGTAATTTCCGTAGAAGCTGGCGGTAGAATTATTTACAATATTATTATATCTGGCAACCCAGATCTCATATTTCTGACTGAGTCCCACACCATCCAGATTATTGTTCAGATCGCTGATGTTGGCGTAGATCATAGGGGTATAACCGTTTTGCTTTACCAGGTCGCAGAACGCCGTACAGATGGTCGTATTGGTTTCCTGGGAGAGTCCGCCGTGACGGCTGTTGCTGTTAAGCTCCCAGTCAATGACAACCGGCATGGTAATAGAAGCTTTGTATGGGGCAAGCTTGTCAACAACATACTGTGCCTCCTGAACTGCCTCATCCACATTGACGGCCTCAGTCCAGAAGTAAACACCAAGAGGCATACCGGCGGCAATGGCATCCTGCATATATGCGGCAAATTTGGAGTCGGTCACCAGGGAGCCGTTGGAATATCCGCGATAGCCAAGACGCAGAATAGCAAAATCAATACCGGCTGCTTTTACATTCTCCCAGTTGATATCACCTTGGTGATAGGAAACATCAATGCCGTTATAAATATTCAGACCATCGTGATCCGAAGCATGAGTGTAGGTTTTGCCGGTATAGCTGCTGACGGTGGATGCGTATCCCTTTAAACGGGAACCGGCAGGATTTACCGATAGAAATCCGGAGGTATCTGTCGTGCCGGAGGACCGGGTGCTGACAGAATTCGTTTCATTTCCTGTATTTCCGCTGATATTTTCCTCGGCGGCAGGCTCATAGGCGCCGGAAAGACGCTCGTAGCCGGGATCGTTTTCCTCCGGTGGAAGCTCGCTTGCGGCAGGGTCAGCCTGTGTGGCGATCTGAGCGATCTGCTGATCTGCTGCAGAAACAGTCCGTGGGATGCCGGACAGGGATGAAACGATCATGGAAACACTCAGTAGAGTGCTGATTAAAAAATTTTTTCTCATAAATACCTCCTAAGTATCGTCAAATATTTTCTATGATAAAAATATTCAATTAAAAATTCTTGCGTGAGTTCATATGTATCAGCCTGACGTAAATAAATATAAGTAGAAAAAAAGCCCCAACCCGATAGACATCTATCAAATTAGGACCTTCAATGCGCGATCAGGGGTTCGAACCCTGGACACCCTGATTAAGAGTCAGGTGCTCTGCCAGCTGAGCTAATCGCGCTCACTCGTCTTTGCGACAACGAATTTATTATATACAACCTTATGACAAAATGCAACCCCTTTTTTGAAAAAAATACAAAAAATTGTAAAATTTTTTTGAAGAAGGAAGGGGAAGTATTTGCAATGTATAGGAATCGTGCTATAATTACTCCAAAAATATTAAAAATAAAGAAGGATTTCATATGTATAAAACAAAATTTACAAAGGGCATTCATCGTCTGCTGATGCTGCTTTTATGCGTCAGTATACTTTCATGGCCGGTGGGAAATGTACAGGCCATAGGCAAAACAACGGCAACCGTGAGCAAACGCACGAAGACGACGGCAGAGCTTACGATCCGGAAGATATCCGGAGTGACAGGATATCAGGTATTTCTTTCCAATTCCCGCAAGGGCGGATATGCGCAGGTGGGAGCCACCAGAACAGCTTCCTTCAAACTCAGCAAGCTGAAGAAAAACAAAGCATATTATGTTAAGGTTCGTGCGTATAAGACTTCCGGCTCCAGAATCGTAACCGGCAAGTATTCCGGGATCATCAAGATCAATAAGTATGTAGTGGTTACCATGGCCGATAAGTATGCGGCACAGGTACTGGAGCTTGTCAATGCAGAGAGAGCAAAGGAAGATCTCCCGGCGTTAAAGGCCAGCGATGCATTAAATAAAGCTGCCAATATCCGGGCGAAGGAACTGGTCACAGAGAATTCTCCCAACAGACCGGATGGCAGAAACGGCTGCAGTGTTTTGACAGATGAGAAGATTGTCTATGAGACAGCAGGAGAAAATATTGCCTCCGGATGTAAGACACCGAAGGATGTTGTAGAGAAGTGGCTGGAGGATGCAGGTCATCGTGCCCAGATCATGTCATCTGATTATACCTATATGGGGGTGGGATATTATGAGACCACCAAAGGAGATCAATACTACTGGTCTCAGTTATTTATGAACTGACAGAAACGGGTATTCAAAATTATTGAAAAAATTTGAAAAAAGGGGTTGCATTCTTCTGAAGAATCTGTTATTATAGCAAAGTCGCTTGCGAAAGCACAGCGACATAAGCGCGATTAGCTCAGCTGGCAGAGCACCTGACTCTTAATCAGGGTGTCCAGGGTTCGAACCCCTGATCGCGCATTATATTTGAAGCATCTGATATTTATATCAGGTGCTTTTTTCTTTGCAGTAAATATTCCCGTTGTGATTGGCGGTGCAGCAAACCATTCCCTTGAAAAAACACAAAAGAATGGTATACTTGTATGTGAGACAAAAGGGCGGTCAGACAACGAAGACCGCATGACGGACATAGTACAGAATGGAGGTTCCGCAATGATAGCAAAGAAGATGGTAAAGTATGTAGAGGGTAGTTCTGTTACCAGAGCAATGTTTGAGGAAGGCAAGAAAATGGCTGCAAAATATGGGGCAGAGAATGTCTATGATTTCAGTCTGGGCAATCCCAGTGTAGAGCCGCCTGTCGCAGTAAAAAATGCAATCTGCGAGATTCTGGAAAAGGAATCCCCATGTTATGTCCATGGATATATGAATAACTCCGGTTATGAGACAGTCCGCAGTGCTATTGCAGCTTCCCTGAATAAGCGTTTCGGGACTTCTTTTGGGGAGCAGAATATCCTGATGACCGTGGGAGCGGCCGGAGGACTCAATGTTGTGTTGAAGACGCTGCTTGATCCGGAGGATGAGGTGATCGCCTTCGCCCCGTATTTTGGAGAATATAATAACTATGTGGCAAACTTCGACGGCAAAATGGTTGTGGTATCTCCGAATCCACCGACATTCCAGCCGGATGTGGCAGAATTTGAGAGCAAGATCACCCCGAAGACAAAGGCGGTTATCGTGAATAATCCAAATAATCCGACCGGTGTTGTCTATCGTGAGGAAACTATCCGGGCGATGGCGGAGGTGATGGAGCGCAAGCAGAAGGAATACGGTACAGCAATCTATCTGATCGCAGATGAGCCATACCGGGAGCTTGCATATGATGGTGTTACGGTGCCGTATCTGACGAAATATTATGACAACACGATCGTGGGTTACTCCTACAGCAAGTCCCTGTCGCTGCCGGGAGAGCGTATCGGTTATCTGGTGATTCCTGATGAGGTGGATGATTTTGAAAATGTGATCTGTGCGGCAAATGTGGCAAACCGTATTCTGGGCTTTGTCAATGCACCATCGCTGATGCAGCTTGCCGTGGCAAAATGTCTGGAAGAGCAGACAGATGTGGCGGCTTATGACACAAACCGTAAGATGCTTCTGGATGCATTGACAGAGTATGGTTATGAGGTGGTCAAGCCGGAGGGAGCATTTTATCTCTGGGTTAAGACGATGGAGGAGGATGACACGGCATTTGTGGCAAGAGCCAAGGAGTACAATCTGCTGGTGGTACCGGGCAGCTCCTTTATGTGTCCGGGATATGTGCGGATCGCATACTGCGTAGATCCGGAGATGATCAAACGGTCCCTGCCTGCCTTTGAGAAGCTGGCGCAGAGCTATCAGTAATTTGTAAGAGTCAATATATTAACTACACAGAAATGAGGATGAGCAATGAGTACATGGAGAGACAACTTACGGACAATTGAGCCATATGTGCCGGGAGAGCAGCCAAATCTGCCGGATATGGTCAAGCTGAACACCAACGAGAACCCATATCCCCCATCACCAAAGGTGGTAGAGACATTAAAGAATTTTGACTGTGACAGTCTCCGGCTTTATCCGGATCCAAATTCGCAGGTATTGGCCGATGCGCTGGCAAAGCGTTATGGTCTGCAGAGTGATCAGGTTTTTCTGGGGGTCGGGTCAGATGATGTACTTGCCATTGCGTTTATGACATTTTTCAATTCAAAAAAGCCAATCCTGTTTCCGGATATTACATACTCCTTCTATGATGTCTGGGCAGAGCTGTTTCAGATTCCATATGAGAGACCGGCTTTGGATGACCACTTTGATCTGATACCGGAGGATTATTACAAAGAAAACGGCGGCGTTGTGATCGCCAATCCAAATGCACCGACCGGTGTCCTGCAGAGCCTGGATTTCCTGCGGGATGTGATCGAGCATAACCGGGATGTAGTTGTGATCATTGATGAAGCATATGCGGACTTTAGCGGAAGCTCTGCACTGGAGCTTACCAAAGAATATGACAATGTGCTGATCGTACAGACCTATTCCAAATCCCGTTCACTGGCAGGAATGCGCATAGGATATGCCATGGGTAATCCGGAGCTGATCCGTGCAATGAATGATGTGCGCTATTCCTACAACAGTTATCCGATGACCAGACTTTCCGTGGCGCTTGGTGCGGCAGCACTGGAGGATGAAGCATATTTCCGGGAGACGGTTGCCAAGGTGATCGAAACAAGAGAGTGGACCAAAAAGGAATTGAAGCGGCTGGGATTTTCCTTCCGGGATTCCCAGACCAACTTTATCTTTGCGACTCATGAGAGCGTACCGGCGCAGACGATATTCGATGTACTGCGGGAGAAGCACATCTTCGTGCGTCATTTCGGACAGAAACGGATCGAGAACTATCTGAGGATCTCCATTGGAACACAGGCGGAGATGGAGCGGTTTATCCGGGAAACAGAACAGATCATAGTTCAGAACAGATAATGAAATATTTAAGAGATCGTAATGACGGCAGAGGCATGAAAAACAGTTCCCTCGTGGGAAAACGTGCCGGTGCCGTCATATTTTTTGCAGATCTGCCGTACACTTAGAAGACCATAGCCTGTATGGTCTTTTTTGGTGGAAAGATAAGTGTCCCGTGCTTCCTCTACCACACCGTCAAAACTGTTGTCTACGGTGATGATAAACTGGTTGCCCTGAACCCGCATATGGACATGGATGTATTTGTGGCCGGAAATGGCGTGGCGGGCTCCATTTAAAGCATTTTCCAACAGATTTCCCAGCAGGGCGGAAAGATCCGTGTCGGAGATGGACAGCTCCGGAAGTGCAGGAATGGCGGTTACAAATTCAATGGACTCCTCCCGGCAGATTCCGTGGTAGTGATGCAGGAGAATATTGATGATCGTATGATTGGAGTATTGAGGGATGGCAAGCGCATCCAGATGTTTTAAATGATCTGCAAGATATTCTGTCAGTTTATTATAATTTCGTTTCGCAGCAAACCCCTGGATTACAATAAGATGCTGGCGGAAATCGTGTCGGAGACGACGGTTTTCTTCTGTCTTTTCGATAATACTTTTGTAATATTCATTCTGGGCCTCAATCTGTTGTCTGGAGTGCTCCAGCAGGCGGTCCGATTTGAAACGCTTCATTTCCAGAGTAAAGATCTGGAAGAAAATATAATAGATCATAAATGCGCAGAAGATCAGTCCCAGATACAGACAGAGCATGCTGATACTGTAACGGCCGTTGTCAAACAATGGAACAAATCCCACCAAAAGGATGATAAAAAGGATCAGAGCCAGAAAACAAAGCTGCCGGTATTCTTTCTTGCCGAGAAAGCTGCTTGTGGGAATGAACTTTTTCTTTAACAGGAGCATCAGGGGCGGAAGACACAGCAGGGAGGATGCAAGAAAGATCGGAAGGAAGACATAAGAATAGGGCAGATGATCGACTTTATGCGGATCGGGGATATGGACGAATACTAAATTGCACAGAGAGGTCATAACAAAGGCGGCGGTCACAGCAAAAAGAAAGACAAATAATTTCATTTCCGGGATGCCAAATGTCAGATGAATATAAAGAAAAAGACATGGGATCAGCAGGAGCATAAAAAGAACATTGGAAGTCAGATATTCCCGTTCCGGAGAAACCAGATGAAAAGTATGCATCATTACACAAATGCCGGAGAAAATGCAGGACAGCACAAAAATTCCCAGGATCAGAAGACGCAGACAGCGGCGGTCGGAACATCTGCAGTGCCCCTGAAAAGGATAAATACATAAAATAGAAAACGGAAACGTCTGGATAAAGCATCCCAGAAATAATCGAATAAACAAAATCATAATAAATGCTCTCCTCTGGTAATTTCAGATAAATAATGATGATACTGTTCCTTTAATTCTGCACGTTTTTTGCGGGACAGGGTGATTTCCAGCCCGCTGTCCATGACAAGATGGTCATAGTAAAAGGCGGCAATATGTGCCATGGATATAATATAGCTCCGGTGTGGCTGCATAAATCGCTGATCTAACTGTTTTGTCAGGGCAGCAAGGGAATCATAGATTGATAATGTCTGATCCGGTGTGTGGATCAGGATACGTTTATTAAAGGATTCTATGTATTGGATTGAAGAGAGAGGAATCGTGATCAGGCCGGAGGCGACGTGAATTGCCAGTACCGGTACTGCGGCTTCACGAATCTGACAGCGGTTCAGTGCAGTAAAAACATCCTCTTTGGTAAAGGGTTTCACAAGATAATGAACTGCATTCATCTGAAAGGCTTCGATGGCAAAATCGGGGCTGGTCGTGATAAAAATAATATAACGGGGATGATACTTTTTGGGTATCCTTTGCAGCATGTCGATACCTGAAAGGGAATCCATATAAATATCCGTAAACAGAATATCTGCATGGGGATTTTTTAAAAATTCCTCTCCGCAAAAGAAATTAGAAAATATAATATTGTTTAAAAGCTCCGGTTTGTTCTGAACAAAAAAGTCCTTAATATATCCGGTCAGAAGCGGGTGAAGCTCCCGGTCATCATCGCAAATTGTTATTTTCATAAATTTTATCCTTCTCCTGATGTCGTAAATAAGTACAGGTTTCTCCTTTAATACAAGTATAACATAAATGAAAAAGAATAAAATATAAAATCCGCACAAATGCACACATTTTTTGACCAAATGCATAATTTGGGGGATAGAATGCAGGTGAATTGGCAAGATACCGATGGTATCATGTTGACAGAAAACTATTGGTTATTACAAGGCTGCCACATAGACATGTGGGGAAAGGAGACGATTATGGAAAAGAAGAAGGGAATGAATGAGGAGATAAAGGGACAGGAGGCAGAAGAGCTTGCTCTCGATGATCTGGACCAGGTAGCAGGGGGGTACAGCCTGCGGGATGCCAAGAAGGAACAGACAACAGACATCAGTGCCGGAACGATCAGCAAGATCTGATGGGAAATATCCGGTAAAATCAGGAATAAAGAAAGGCAGGAGATGTATGAAAAAATGGAAGAATTACTGGTCACGGGGCGTGTCGTTTCTTCTGGTGGCGGCGATGCTGTCCACGGGAAATGTTTCCACTGTGGCGGCTGCTGCATCGCAAAAGCAGCAGAAGAATAAAGTAGATGAAGCACGGCTTCGGGAAGCGATCCGGGATGGAAAACAGATGGTAAAGGAATATCCGAATGGTCTGTTTAATTTCCTGGGAACCCAGATGGAGGTGAAGGAAGGCGATGGTGCGCTGGAGATCGCCGTGATCCGTCAGGGAGGCACCGAGGGAAGTGCAAAGGTTAAGTTTAAGGCAATCGACATTACCAGCTCCTATGGGGATGATTACAAAATTTATGTGGGAAAATCCCGTTTTTCTACGCTGAAAAAAGGCAAGGATGCCTTTCCTCTGATCAAGACCGCCATGGAAAAAAAGGTGGATCTGAGCCAAGAGGATGCGGTGGAGACAGAGACACAGACAGACGGAGAATCCTTGGTAGAGGATGCCATGGATGCACAGTCTCAGGGGAAGCCTGAGGTGCAGGCGGTTTCTGCTGCTGTAAACCCTCTGGATCAGTATCCGGATGCTTCAGCAGACACCGCAGAGAAGAAAACGGATACTGTCAAGTCGGAAAATGCGAAAGCAGACAGCAAGGGAACTTCTTTGAAGGAGCGCCGGGAGACTGCTACCGGAAAGAAATCCGACCGGCCAAACTGGAAAATTGCGGATAATTCCGAAAAGGCAGATGAGGTCAAAGAGAACTTTGAGCTCTTTATGGATTCTGTGGGAGGTACGGAAAAGACATTAAACTTTAAAGACGGAGAATATGTCAAATACCTCTATCTGGTTCCGAAGGATGATAAGATTTCCGAGGGAGAGGAGCAGCTGGTGTGCGCACTGCTTCCGGAAGAGGACAGTGCACCGGTTGGAGATTCTTACAATGCATATGTAAATATCAAAGATAATGATGCGGTGGAAAAATCACAGTACACCTTTAGCAGTTCGGAGGTGAAGGCTTCTCAGAAGCAGGCGGTTGTAACTGTCAGACGTACCGCAGGAGTAAATTATTTTGATACGATCTATGTGGGAACCGGCGAGGGAACTGCCAATCAGGGAGCGGATTACAAAGCGGGTCTCAAAAAAGTGGATTTTTATGCCGGAGAGACAGAGAAGAAAATCTCCATTGATATTCTGAAAAATGAGTATCGGACAAAAAGCAGAGATTTTTATGTATTGTTAAGTCAGGATGGCACGTCTTATATGAAGGCATCCTGTCATGTGACAATTCCGGCTGATTCTGCGGCGGATGCCAAAACCTTAAAGACAAAGATTGCAGCAGGTTCCGCAAAGGCGGAGAAGATCAGTCCGAACGGATGGAAACCGGAAAACGGCCAGTGGGCGGTTTCGTCCAAAGATCTGCGATATCTGCAGGGAGGAATCTGGCGGCAGAAAGAGGAAACACGTTTTGAAGGCACCGGCGGTCTGCGGCAGATGAAGATCAATAATAATGATTATACTTACGGGGCGAAGGAACTGGAATTTGGTTACTATAATTATGGAACCGGTAAAAACTGGACTACGACTCATAAGAAATGGAGCTGGAAAAAATTTAAGCGGATTACCGTGACAGACTATCATCATGAGGATAAGTTTGGAACGCAGCTGTGGTATGGCGGCCGGTGTATGTGGAATTATGACGGACCGGTACAATGGGCAGTATGCAATAAGTCCTTTGACAACGGCCAGTGGGGACAGGACGTCACGATACAGAACTGGGCAAATGAGGGAAATCATTCCAACGGATATGTGGGCTGGCTTCGTCTGCGGTTAAAACAGTACAGTGCAAAGTGTGTGGCAACAGCGGATAAATATTATGCGACAACCTATAGGCTGGAATATAACAATAAGAACAAGAAATGTGAACTAAAGAAGGAGTCTGCCAAAGATATTACTCCGGTATTAAAGATTGATTCCATTTCATCTAATGTGCAGAACAGCAAAAATAATGTAAACGGTACATCTTATAATGTGTATCGCTCCGATGCCATTAACTTTAAATTAGAAAACTTTTCGGATGACTGCATGGAACTGGATGGAATCGAAGCGTCTGTCGATGGGAAAAAATGGACCATGGTTTCCAAGGGAAGCAATCTTTCCGTTGTATTAAATGCGGATCTTTTTAAGAAATTTGATCTGTTTAGTAAAAGTACCATTTCCTTCCGGCCAAAGGTGTCCCAGAGAACTTCTAAACTGAAGTTTAAGGTTGCCAATAAAGAGCGTGGCACATTTTATGGCGTGGAGAACGGTCAGGAGTATTCCCTGAAACGAGGTGACAGTGTGAAGGGGATTACCGGTCAGGGAAATGTTGCGGCATATAATCCGGCATTTTCTCTGGGAACCACCTGGAATAAAAACGATTATAATAGAGGCAGATTAAATTATCGGGCTGCAGCAGATCATACAAATCTGACGCTGGATCAAAATAACACCGCAGGCAATGTTGCGGACGTGACTTTAAAGGCAGAATATAATATTGTAAAACTTGATTACAATGATACCGAGCTGACGGTTATGGCAGATCCTAATAGCTACCGTAACACATACACCAATTTAAAGTACACGATTGACGGTAAAACATATGACTGCTCGGATACAAAACAGGTTCAGGAAATGCAGGATGCCATGGAGCAGCTTTATGCGAAGGACCGGGATGCGACGGTAACTATGTATTTTGAGTATCTGGCAAATCCAAAGTATTTAAATGGAAATGGCCAGCAAAATATTACGTTTGGAAATCCTTCCGGTGCTAATGTTAATGTATATGATCAGGAGGGAGTGCTGTTAAATGCTGCGTCCCGTACAGTGAAGCCGGTGGAAAAGAATGGCAAATATACCTTTACCATCAGTGATACATGGAAAAAGCTTGGCTGGGTGGATGGCACGAGCTGCACGATCCAGTTTAAGGGGAGAAAACAGACCTCCCTTGAGACAGAAGTAGATTTTCTGGCAGGCTCCGGCGGATATGTGACAGTGTCTGATGCAACGGATGTTCTTACGGACAGCAAAGGAAACAAGATGGGAAATCTTGCCAGAGATCTGGTATTTAACAATGTCAATCCATTTACGGATTATACGATGACATCCTATGTATCACCAATGTATATCGGCAGATGGGGCGACTACTCTGTGGATGTCAATAACTCCGGTAATGCCGGGAAGGAGAACGTACAGAAGGCACAGAAGAGGCTGAAGGATCTGGGATTTTCCGAAGATCTGGCAGGAAGTGTCAATATTTACTATGGAAATGTATTCCAGTATAAACCGGAAACCTATGCTAAGAGCAAGGTGTATTATGATTTTGTAAAGAGAGATACCTCTACTGCAACGGATAATACATTACTGGTACAGCTTACCCAGGAGGCCAGAACGGTGATCAATCCAAAGAAGAAGGTTGAGGTGCCTTTGACAGATGCGACGGTAACCTTTGCCGGCATCGACAAGGTTTCCGGGGATGAAGAGGGCTTTTATGAGTCGGAGGGCAGCTATGAAAAGGGTAAGACTTATACGGCAAGAGTGAATCTGGATTCTATGAGCTATATGGTTTCCGTACAGGGTACCGGTTATACGAAAGCATCCATTGATCCGTCCCAGTATATGTTCCCGGATAATTTCTGTGCAACGATCGATGGGGAAAGCACCGGTGTGCGTACCAACGGAAATGCCCTGCTTGATATTGCGGATGGGGAGACAGAGTTTACCTTTGGATTTTCTAATGGATCTGCTGTCAAACCAAATAAGGCAATTGTGACTATTACCAGAAAAGGAAATGAAGTTTATAAAAAGACTGTAAAAAGAGATGACAAGAGCAGCTTGTTTACACTCTCTCTTAACACACTGAAAGCAGGTGTTAAAGGGGGAGATAAAATGACCATACGGGGTGTGTTCTCCGAAAAGGTGCAGGGAAAAGAAGTGGATCATGTATATCCTGCAGTCAATGTGGGGCTTACCTTCCAGAATCAGCTGACAGCCGTCAGGGTGGCTTCCAGCTTTAAGACACCGTTTAATAAGGTGCTCAAGCTGATCGGCAAGGTCAGCACAAAGTTTGATCTGCCGTTAGACTATAATTTAGGAAATCTGGGATATACCACGCCATACACAGATCCGGAGACCGGGGCCGAGATCAATGTGATTCAGGTAGCATTCGGCTATAACAGCACAGTAATGAAGGATCTGAAACAGCAGCAGTTAGAACATCGTGCCGAGAATAAGGGAGAGGCTATGAGCGGACGGGATAATATCCGCCAGTATATGGAAAACCTTATGGGCGACGATGGAAATGATAATGACTTCGATGATGATAAAGATGATAAGGACGAGAAGCAGACACCGCCTCCAAAGAAAGATCTGAATGAGAGCAAAAAAGCAGCAGAAAAGGCGCAGGAAAGTGCAGCTCCGCAAAAGAGCAGCATGGGTACCAGCAGCTTCAATTTTGATTTCAGTGTGGCAGTGATCCTGACGGTGGAATCCGGTGTAGATGCCGACGGGGAAGCCGACGGAAATTATTACTTTAATTCCCTGGCACTGATCGCTTCTGCTAATGCCGATTTTCAGTATACGGTATCCTATATGACGCCGATCGGTGTAGAAATTATTGCGGAACTGCAGGTAGGAGGAAAAGCCGTTGCGGCATTTTCGGCAGAGTCCTCTAATGGCAACAGGTATGATGATGTCTTTAACCTGACAAAGGCGGGAGAAGATAAGACAGGAGATTTCCGTCTGAATAAGGATAATTTCTCTCTTTATACCAAGTTTATGCTGGCTCCGACCATTACAGTAGGTGCCGGTGTCGGTGTTGGAAAAGTGATCAATGTCATTGTGTCAGGTACAGCAGACTTTGATTTTGGCTTTACAATGCCGATCATGGGAGAAAATGAATCCTCTGCAGGCTATGGAAATGTCACATTAAGTGCTGCACTGAAATTAAAGATACTTTTTATTAAGAAAAAATGGACCCTGTATAAGGGCGAGAAAATGAGTCTCTTTAATTACGGCGCATCCAGTGTTGGAGAAATGCTTTCAGATTTCACAGAGAATTATCTCTATGAGGATATTGATGATGATTCCAATACAGAGAAATTTGCAAGAGATTATCTGAAAAATCAGAGTAAATGGCAGCCGTATGATATGAGTGCAAAAGCAGTAGATGCCGGAAAGGAAATTGTTCTGCAGGAGGGAGCATATCCAAATCCTCAGTCCCGGATCATAGAGATCGGGGATGAAAAGCTCCTGGCGGTATTTCTGACGGATAAAGGCGACAGAGCTGATATTAACCGTTCAGAGCTGGTATACAGTATCTCGAAAGATAACGGTGTGCAATGGTCTGTGCCGGTCAGTGTCAGTGATGATGGCACATGGGATGAAGCTCCGGCTCTTTACAAGGTGGGCAAGGATAAGGTGCTTGTCACCTGGTCTGACGCCAGCCGTGAGTATACGGCGAAAGATGACACAAAGACAGTTCTCTCACAGCTTGATATCAGTGGAGCATGGTTTGACATTGAGTCAGGGAAGATGGGAGACGAATTCCCGATCACACAGGCCACAGAGGATGAGGTGATGGCGGATACCGATCCTATGATCGCATACGACGAGGAAACAAATCGTCTGGCGGTTTATTATACCAAGACGGATTATGGGGATACCAGAAGCCGGCTTGACGAGAAGGCGAAGGAGGATATTGTAGCAGACGAAAATGCAGACAGTACCGGAGAGGTTACCACATATGGCGATATTATTAACGGTTACAATGTAATTGCCTGCCGTATGGGAACTCTTAAGGGAGATAACATTACATGGGATGCAGCAGATCCGGAGCTTCCGGAGGCATATGGACAGAGATTTTTAGATCTTGGTGTGGCCGCTGTGGTATCGGAAAGTGCCATTGAGGTAAATACAGGTAATACAGTAACTGTTGAGGATGAAAACGGAGATATGGTGGAACGTCCGGTTACAGAAACAAGAACGGTAACGGATCTTGTGGTTGACGAAAACAGTGATCCCCGTGTAGTGGATTCCGACAGCATTTCTTACAATGGTCTGTCCATATATGCGTACACCATTGACCGGGATGCAAATCTGGAAACCACAAATGATCAGCAGCTTTATCTGCAGATTTATAACTTTGAGGAGGATACCTTCCATCATCCGATCCAGATCACGGCAGATGCAATGCAGACAGCAAAACCGCAGTTTGTACGCTGCAAGGGAATGACTTATTTATACTGGCTCCATGGTGGAGATATCCAGTATCTCAATGTCAGTGATATTGTTTCTTCGTTGAATACGGAGAACAGCTATCTGGAAAAGAAGCAGGTTACTATGAAGGATCAGACTACGAGGGAAGTATATGTTCTGAACAAATATAAGAATGATCCGGTTGTGACAGCAATCCGGCACAGATCAGAGACGGATGCCGAGGGCAATGTGACAGAAGACAGGATCAGTGACTATGATGTGCAGGCAAATGATACCAGTATGTATGTGCTCTGGAGTGCAGTGGATACCTCTGTAAAGGATAAAGAAAAAACAGGGGCAGCAAATACTGTCAGGGAGACACAGCTTTATGGCGCATATTGTGAGCCGATGCTGGAAAGTGTGGAAGAATCCTTTGCATATGAGGATACGGATGAACTGACATATCAGTTTGCAGAAGGAAAAGACAACACCACATATCCGGTAAGCTTTACAGCACAGAAGGAAATGACTCTGGGAGATGGAACCGTACTGTCGCCGGGAGATGTATATCAGATTGATTACAGTAAGGACGAAGATCTCAATGGTCAGACCGGTGTCGTAAAGGCAGGAGATCCGGCGAAGGTGAAGTCCATCCGTTCCTGTGACGGATATAACTGGTCTGAACCGGTACAGATTACAGAGAGTAAGGGAGCCAATTATACAGATGTTTCCTTCCGGGTAAATGAGGACGGATGGATGCAGGCAATGTTTGCAAAGGGACAGCAGAAGCTTAACGACAACAATGTATTTGAGGAGGATGAAGCAGCAAAAGCCCTTTGTGTACAGAATTTTGTGGTAACAAGTGAACTGGTATATGGCGAAATTACCACTGACAAGGAGCTTTATACAAAGAATGAGACGATTGCATTTACTCTTGATGTAACAAATGACGGTTTGAAGCCGGTTACAGGTGCACAGTATCGTATGTATCTCAAAAACGGGGATCAGATTCTCGGAGAGGAGCCGGAATGGTCTGCTCTTGGGGATGTTGAAAAAGCAGACGGACCGGGAGTATTTCTGGGAGGAAATACTGTTACACTCAGTGGAAACGGTGATCTGAATGCAGATCAGATCGACGGCACAACGATTGTTGTGGAAATTAAAAACGGAGATCAGGTGGATACGTTAGAGAAGAAATTGGAAGAAAAAGCAGTATTAAGTATTCAGACAGATAATGTACAGATGCTGGATGCAAAGACCGCCTCTGTTAGTCTGCAGATTGCAAACAGTGGAAATAAAGATTTCAAGGGTGATCTGACGATCAAAGATGGAGATCAGATCCTTGCAGAGGAAAAGGATTATGAAATTCCATATGGAGAGAGCCGGAGTCTGGAGAAAACTATTGATATCAGCACATGTAAATTTGGTGAAGTCATGATACAGGAGGATGGCAGCCGGAAGGATGCGATCACGCTGACTGCAGAATATGGTGATATCTGGCAGCAGTTTGAGGTGAGCAGAGGGGTATCCCAGTGGGAAGGAATTGCTGCGGATGCCGTAAAGAGTATCAGCATTGGTCAATATGAGATTACAAAGGACAGTGCCTCTACAGACCAGAGTGTGCTTGATGCGATCGGTTCCGTACAGCCGTTGCAGAAGGTGGATGGAACATTGGAGATGACAGAGGATCAGGTTATGAAGCTGGATACTATTTATGACGTGGATGATTCCGACGGGGCAGGAAGCGACCTGAAAAAAGCAGGTCTGGATGCCAAGGGAATTCTGAATACGACCTGGTCTGTATCGGATGACAGCATCGCATATGTTGATGAGAACGGTGTTCTCGTTCCGTTAAAGGAAGGAGAGGTCAGCATTACTGCCAAGACATATCCGGGTGGTGAGATCACTGCAGCGGATCCGTTTGTTCCGAAAGGAATTGATGGGGAGGAAATTGATGACTTTGGCACAATGATTCAGAGCGAGGGAGAAGGCTGGTTCCGAAAGGACAGAGCAATGTACCAGGTTCCGGAGAGTCTGATCCGGACCACTACGATCAAAGTGAAGGTTACAAAGGCTGCTGCGAAACCGACGGAAACACCGGAAGCACCGACAGAAACACCGACGGCAGCACCGGGGGGAACACCGACGGCAGCACCGGGGGGAACACCGACGGCAGTACCGACAGAAACATCGGCAGCACCGGGAGAAACACCGAAAGCTACTCAAAAGCCGACAATGACTTCGGCGAAAAAGACAACGCTGAAGGTGACTGTTCATAAGAAAGGTGACAGGGTTACGGTGCAGTCTCTGCCAAAGGCAAAGATTACAACGGTTGTTTATAAGAATAAAAAGACAGCCTTGAAAGGAAAGAAAGCCGGAAGACTCCAAAAGTATGGAGTTGTTAAGGCTGACAAAAAAGGTAAGATTACGATCAGGCTAAAGAAAAAATTGAAAAAGAAACAGGCTGTCCGGGTAACTGCTGTTAAGAAGCCTTACAAGCAAAAGACAGTGGTCAAAGTGAAAAAATAATGTATCTGATCAGTTTATACTGACCGGATGTATCAGCAGTCCGGCGGGTCACTCTGCCGGGCTGTTTTTCCTGACGGGAAAGGAAAACAGAGATGTATGAAAAAAATAAGATAATGAAAGAAAAAAGGCAGTTTGCCGGAATAATTATGGCATTCCTGCTGTTATACATCATAGGAATGGGAAATTCGTTGTGCCTTCCGGAAGCGAAGGCGGAGGAGCAGTCCCAGTGGTATGAAGCGGAGGAAGGACTGAATGCAGCAGGTGATGCAGCGGAAGAAATTGTGATCGCTGTGATCGACACCGGTGTGGATACCGGCCATGCTGCGTTACAGGACTGTCTGTGGGTGAATGAAGCGGAACAAAATGGACAGGACGGAGTTGATGACGATGGAAATGGCTTCGTTGATGATGTGCATGGTTACAATGTCTGGGCCGGAAATGGAGATATTACGGATTCCGATGGACATGGAACACATGTGGCGGGAATTCTTGGAATGAAAACAGAGCAGAGTCGGAATTTCGGTTACGGGGCACATATTATGATCGTAAAAGCAGGAAACAGCCGGAATGGATTTTCAGCAGAAAATTGTGTGAAGGCGATACAATATGCCGTTCAAAATGGAGCAGACGTCATCACCATGTCCCTGGGGGCAGATTATCTGGATGAAAAACTGGAAAAGGCCATTCACGCAGCTTCCCGTAAAGCAGTGATCGTGGCAGCAGCGGGAAATGAAAGCGCGGCAACCAGAGAGTCCGGTTTTTCAGACTCGTCAAACATATTTCCGGCGGGTCTGCCGGATGTACTTGGCGTTATGGCATATGACAGTGACAGAGACCTTGCGTGGTTTTCCAATTGGGATTATGCGCCGGGGACTACGGTGGATTATGAGATTGCGGCACCGGGGACGGATATTTATTCTACATGGCCGGACGACCGGTTTAAAAAGCAGTCCGGAACATCCATGGCAGCACCGATCGCAGCCGGAGCCTGCGGAACACTGGTGCAAAAATGGAGAGAGAACGGAGAATATGAGCCGGCAGCTATGATAGGCCAGCTGGTATTTACGGCGGATCAATATGTGCGGCTGACAGACCAAAAGGGAGAACTTCATTTTTTTCCGAGGATCAATCTGGAAAAAGCATTGGAGGTAACACCGCAGCCGCGTGTCCATATCCGGAATGTGACAGTTGACGATAACACAAGGTGGGGGACTGCCAATGACAAAAATGGAATTCCGCAGAGGGGAGAAACCTTTCAGCTTCCGTTGGAAATATTTAATCTATGGGCAAGGGCACAGGATATAGAGCTTTATGCTACAACAGAGGATAAAAATGTTTCTGTGGAGCTGCCGGATCAGAATGTGGAATCTCTGGCAAGCAGAAACAGTGTTTCCATGACAGAGAAACAAAATGCGGTGATCACTTTTTCTGACAATATGGAAAAGGGGCAGCGTGTTTTGATGGATATTACATTGCGGTACAAAAACGGGTACACAGAGGATGGAAAAGAATATATTACAAAAGGAAAGCTTTTGCTGAGGGAAGGAGAAAAAGAACTTTTATATTACGAGGAGCAGTTTGGGGAGGAGGAGCAATTACCGGAAGTAAGTCCGGCAGCATCAGGGACACCAAAGCCGGAAGTAAGCCCGGATGTATCGGGGACATCAAAGCCGGAAGCAAGTCCGGATGTATCGGAAACACCAAAGCCGGAAGTAAGCCCGGATGTATCGGAAACTTCTGAACCGGAGGAAGCTGTGTCACAGGGACCGGGGCAGAGCACGGCGATGTCCACAACGCCATATTCACAGCAGCCTCAGACGGTAACCGCATCTGTGACAAAGAAAAAAACAAAATTATATCGTATTCGCATTAAGAAAAAAAGACTTTTGGTTGTTACAGAACCAAAAGCAGAAATTGTTGTAAAAATCTATTCTAAAAACGGGACAGTAAAACAGGCAAAAAGAAAAAACAGATTTTTTGTTTATTATGGAAAGGCGGATAAAACAGGAAGGTATGTGTTGAAAACAGACAGGATAAAAAAGAAATATAAGATACAGATCCGGGTTTGTAAAAAAGGAAAAGCAGCAGTGATTCAGAAATGGAGATTATCATGTTGACAGATATAAGAAGCGTATTGATGGAAAATAAAACAAATGCAGAGGAGACTGTTTATGCAGAGCTTCCGAAGGCGATTACGGAGTATCCTCTTACCATTGGGGATTTCAATACCGTGATTTCGGGACAGGAAACGGTGGAACAGTTTTCGGTATTATTGGACAGCAAAACCCATTTTTTTACAAAGCTTGATTCGATTACCGAATATGCACAATGTGAGGAGCAGATCAGAAAATTGTCAAAAGCTTTGAAAACAAAACAGGGTTCCGCGCAGATTCTTGACTGGGAGGAGAGAACAAAGTTAAAACAGGAGAAAAAACGGCTGGAAAAAAGAAAGAAGGAAATTATTCAAAATCTGGAAAAAGAAATGATTGCGGAATATGGATTTGATTTTCAGACAAGGAAAGCAATTTTATATAAAAATACAGTTTATTTTTCGTGGTTTGATGATCTGCAGAAGATGTTTCCGGCACTGGAACGGATCAGGACAGAGGATATCCGGCAGATTCCTCTTTTTGTTTCCCATCTGGAAAAGCTCAGGGAGGCGGTCCGTCATAAGGCGCCTGTCGGATTTGTCGGGGGGCCATGTCTGTTTGGAATTGATGAAATGCTCATTGAATTTCAGAGGCCGGATGGACATAACGAAATATTTGATTGCAGCTGTGGACGCCGGTGTGTGGCACAGGCAAAAATATGGGGAGAGGAAAGCATAGAGGATTATCTTGCAGAGCATGGAGATCAGGTTTGTTCCTTTCGCTTTTTAAACCGGAAGAACGGAGTGACAAGACAGGAATATGACAGTATCCGTTATTTGTTTGCTGTGGCGGAGATCTTTCACGGAAAGGTCGTGATCCCTTTGCCGGATATGTCATATTTTAAATATATGGAGAAATCTTTGTGGAAGCTCCCGGAGTTTATGGTAAAAAGGATTATGAAAGAATTTTACCGGGAATGTTACGGCATCACAGATAAATATATCCGGATGATCGAGAAAATTGCACAGGAATATCCGCAGATAGAATATACGGTGGTACATCATCGGAACCGGGAGTTATGCAGGCTGTTTGAGCAGCGCAGAGAAAAATATATCAAAGAATCTGCTTATATGCGCAAGATTACCGGCAGAGATCAGAAGAAAGAGGCGGTTGTGGATTATATCACAATGCTGGCACTTCCGTATTATATTTATGGAACATCGTATGTAGTGCAGGTAGACAGTGTTGATGAAACGGATTCCGGAAGAAAATGTAATAAAATTCACGGAAAGGATATGGAATTGATCCAGATTCTATATCCGGAGTATTTAAGCAGTGATGGGAAGCATACAATATACAATGCGTCTCTGGAGTACAAAGATTATCTGGAAATGGAGGAACGAATTGAAAAAATATAGATGGGTCGGTTGGACAGCAGGAGGAGGGCTTATCGCAGCTGCTGTGGCACTATTTCTTCTGCATTATTTTAATCCTGCAAAAGGTGTGTACCAAAAAATGGACACATTTAATCTGGTAATCCTTGACAGCGGCGATTACTATTATTCCGATGATGGTATTGAAAATGGGATCAGGCTTGCATTAAGGGATTTAAAGGAAGAGCAGGGCATTACCATAAAAGTAAAACGTGTTGATGACGGGGGCAATTATGTAAATGGCATTTCTCTTGCAAAGGCATTGTCTGAGGATGATCAGGTGGATGCGGTGATCAGTTTTCAAAATTTCGAATCCATCGGAGCCGAGGCGGATTTTTTTGAACAGGCGCAGAAGCCATTCATTGTGACTATGGGATGCTATGATGAGGTAGCAGAAAAGGGATATTCGTATCTGATCACCGATTTTTTAAGTGGAAAAATGATCGGTGAACGGATCGGGGAATATCTCAAAAACAAAAAGAGTTGTCGTGTTGCATTGTGTCATTCGGATACAACCTTTGAAAAGGATGAGATGAAGGGAATCCAATCCGTGATCAACGGGACAGATCAAATGGATATATATCATACACAGACCGGACCCTTTGACGATTCCGGGCTGGCACAGCTTTTGAACGATTGTGACACATTGGAAATTGATGCTGTGGTAGCAAATTTTTATACCCAGACAGACAGTGCCTGGCTGCTTTCCAGACTTCGGCAGAAACGACCGGAGATGATGGTGGTGGGGGATTATGCACTGGACAGCTCGGAAATATTGAAGGAATATGGGAAAGATTTAGAAGGAGTCGTGATCGTTCCGGTGTATCCGTATCAGGAAAGCGAAAAAATGGAGCGGTTTATCAGACGTTACGAAGAAGAAAGCAGCGTGGAATTTTCTACGGCAGCCGTGCAGTATTATGATCTGTTCCGGATGCTTGGAGAAGCAGCAACAAAGCAAAAAGAAACGGGACGGGCGTTGATGAAGAAACTGAAAAATAAAAAGGGCTATGAAGGCGTGGCAGGCACCATCACATTTGACGGGAAAGGACGTCTTTTTGTAGAAAAATGTCCTGTGTTTATCTGTAAAAACAGTAAATTTGTGCGAGGAGATTAGTATGAAACAGGGAATATTTCAGGAAAAAGCAGTGGAAAGCCTGTCAACACCGGAGCAACTGGATCAAAGAATTAAGATTATTCCATCCGGGGGATGGATCGTGTTTGCCGCTATTGTGACCGGCGTGGCTGCGGCGCTGTTGTGGGCGTTTTTTGGGACAGTCTCCAGCGGTGCCAATTATCAGGGCGTTGTATTTGACTATAATGATGTCATAAGTGTGCGGGCACAGCAGGATGGTCTGCTTCGGGATGTATTGGTGGAGGAGGGAGACCAGGTTTCGCGGGGAGATATTATTGCGGTCATAAATAATGAGGAATCCCTGCGGCGGATCAGCAATCTGAGGAACAGGCAGAAGAATGTTTCAAAGGGATCGGCGGAATATGAAAAAATAGAGGAGAAGGTTCGAAACTATCAGGCAGGGTATATGCTGCGAAGTACCGTAGACGGGGTGGTGCAGAAAATTCTGCTTTCAGGACAGGCAGTGGAAAAGGGAGATGTCGCTGCGGTGATCGTTCCACAGGATGAGTATAGTTATCAGGAAGTATACATATATGTGCCCAAGGAGGATATCGGTGCACTGTCCATTGGTATGGAGGCGCAGATTACCCCGTCCTATGTGATGCGGGAAGAATATGGGTATGTGGAGGGAGTAATTTCGCATATTGATGAAAATATTGTGACGGAAAATCACATTACAAAGCATATGGGTACCATGGATTATGTAGAAGAGCTTCTTCCTTCCAAAAACTGTGTAGAGGTGACGATACAGCTCAGTGTCCGTGAAAACGGACAGGGAGGATATGTCTGGTCTAATCCGAAGGGGGAGGCACTTAGTATTAAATCCGGCGACCGGTGCAAGGTCCGGATCATCAAACAGGAATATCACCCGTATGAATTGATCATAAAAGAGAGGTAACGGAGGTGGATATGAGAAAGATAAAAAAAGTACCCGTAATCCTGCAGATGGAGGCTGTGGAATGTGGGGCTGCTTCTCTGACCATGATCCTGGCATATTATAAAAAATATATTCCTCTGGAAAAGATGCGGATCGAATGTAATGTGACCAGAGACGGAAGCTCTGCAAAATATATTGTGAAGGCTGCGATGCACAACGGGCTGGAGGCTAAGGCTTATAAAATGGATCCGGAGCAGATCCGGCAGAGGGAGGATTTTCCCATGATCATTCACTGGAACTTTAATCATTTTGTGGTTCTTTGCGGATTTGATGGGGAGGAGGCGGTGATCAATGATCCGGCTTCCGGCAGAATCAAGGTTGCGGCGGATGTTTTTGACCGGTCCTTTACCGGTATTGCTATGTGCTTCCGGCCGGGAGAGAAATTTCAGCCGCAGGGAAGGCCGAAAACGACGAAAAGTTTTCTGGGACGGGAGCTCGCGCAGATGAAACCGGCATTGTTTTTTGTGACGATCCTGGGGATTATCTACAGTCTGATTCAGATATTATCTCCGGTATTTTATAAGATTTTTACAGACCGGATTCTTTTGGGAGGAGCACCGGAATGGATGGAGCCGTTGATGCTTATTATGTTGGCGGCAGCAGCGGCTCTTTTGGTCAGCGGATGTCTGAAAAATCTTTTTTTGCAAAAAATGATGGCGAAATTCCGGATCTGTAACACTTCCCGGTTTTTTTGGAAGCTTCTGCGTCTTCCTATGTCGTTTTTTGATCAGCGTTTCAGTGGGGATATTGTATCGCGGGAGCGAAATAACGAAGAAATCGCGGCAATTTTATTTCAGAGGATCGTTCCGTCGATTATGGATCTGGTGCTGGTGTGCTGTCTGATGTTTCTGATGTTTCTGCTGGATCCCCGGATGGCAGGAGTTGTGCTTGCGGCAGGAGTAATGCAGTTATTATGTATATTGGCATTGACGGAAAATTACGGAAACTTAAGCCGGGGGCTTGGAAGGGATGGAGGAAAATTGTCCGGGATCAAGCTGTCGGGGATTTCTATGATCGAGACGGTAAAGGCCAGTGGCGCAGAAAGAGGAATTGTTGAAAAAATTCTGGGTTATCAGGCAAAGTATGACAATGCAGCACTGAAAATGGCAAGCAGCCGGATTTATCTGGAAACCCTGCCGGGACTTCTGGAGGGAATCTGCAATGGTCTGATTCTGATCTTGGGCATACAGGCTGTATTTCAGGGGAAACAGACCATCGGTACTCTTGTGGCATTTCAGGCATTTTTGCAGCTTTGTTTTGCTCCCATGGCGTCTCTGGCCGGATGTATTCAAGCATTGCAGGAGATGAAGGGAAGTATTGAGCGGGTTCAGGATGTATTGGAATATGAGGAAGAAATAGATGAAACAAAAATATTCTGCGCGGCACAGGAAGGAAAGGAGCGGCTGGAAGGGAGAATTGACATGAAAAATATCACGTTTGGCTACAGCCCCGCCGCCCCGCCGCTGATCCGGGATTTTGATATGCATGCGGAACCGGGACAAGTGATCGCTCTGGTGGGAGGCAGTGGAAGTGGAAAATCGACACTGGCAAAGCTGTTATGCGGTTTATATCCGTGCAATTCCGGGGAGATCCGATATGATGATATCCCTATTGGTGAGCTGGATCATTATCTTTTTCATTCCTCTGTCGCAGTGGTAGATCAGAACATTTCATTATTTGGAGGAACCATATGGGACAATATTACCATGTGGAACGAAGAAATTAGTCAGGAAAAGGTGGTGGAGGCGTGTAAGGATGCCTGTATTCATCAGGATATTTTGATGAGAAAAAATGGGTATCAGTATGAGATCAGTGAAGGGGGCTCTGATTTTTCGGGAGGACAGAGACAGCGGTTGGAGATTGCCAGGGCATTTGTTATGGAGCCCGGGGTCATGATCCTCGATGAAGCGACATCTGCGCTGGATGTGATGACAGAACAGAAAATTATGGGAGCTGTCCGAAAAAGGGGACTCACTTGTATTATTATTGCCCATCGGTTATCGACCATCCGTGATGCAGATGAAATTATTATGCTGGAGCAGGGAGTGGTAAAGGAAAGAGGAACTCACGAGGAATTGATGAAACAGGAAGGAGCTTATGCGGCATTGTTACATTCCGATTAGCGAAAGGAGAATGGCTTGAACCAGATAGAAAAGAAAAGGGAACGGGAGAAAAAGATGCTTCAGGAATCCTGTCTGCGGCTGTATGATCTCCTGGAAAATGAAAAAGAAACGGCGGGTGGTGTGAACCGGGGAGAACAAAGCCAGCTCCGGCGGGTTTTACAGTATTATCATCTGCCCATAAAGGAATCCGCTGCAGGTCTGCAGTACGAAAATATAGAACATATGCTTCGACAGAGTGGTCTGATCACAAGGAGGATCACTCTGGACGGCGCATGGTGGAAGGAGGCGTCGGTACCGCTTCTGCTTACGGATGAGGAAGGAAAGCAGTATGCGGCAATTCCTTCCGGGGGAGGGAGATATTGTGTCTGGAGGGATGGAAAAGAGCAGCGCCTTAATTCCAAAAATACGACGGATTTTCAAAGTACAGCCTATTGCTTTTATAAGCCATTTCCATCGGATCAAAAAGGAATGAAAATGGTATGGCATTTCCTGTGGGAGAGCATTTCCGTATGGGATATTTTTGTGATTCTCGGAATCAGTCTCATGGTGGAGTTATGTGGTCTGATCCTGCCATACATTAACAGTGTTGTGTATAACACGGTTATTCCCTCCGGCACATCCAGACAGATTCCGGGAATTGTGGTGCTGGTGATCAGCACAGTATTCTTTTCTGCTTTGATCTCGCTATATAAGGAAATCTCTGTGGCACGGATTGGGGAAAAAATGAAAACTGCCGGACAGAGTGCTGTCTGGTGGCGGCTACTGCAGCTTCCGGCATCTTTTTTTAAGAGGTATGATTCAGGAGAATTATATCAGAGGGCCGATGCTATAGAGGATATCTGTAAGACGATCGGAGGCAGAATGATTCCTTCCGCCCTGACGGCAGTTTTATCTTTGATCTATCTGTTTCAGGTATCCTTTTTTGCAGAACGGCTGTTACTGCCGTCTGTTGTGATCATTTGTGTGCAGATGATCAATATTGCTCTGACCGGGATTTTACAGATCCGTCTCCGGGAAAAAGAAAATAAAGTACATACGCAGGTGACAAGTATTTCCTTTCAGTTGATCAAAGGAATTCAGAAAATAAAAACGGCAGGAGCGCAGATCCCGGCATTTGGCCGGTGGGCAAAGGTATGGGAAAATATGCCGGTGATGGGACATCCATGGATTACGATCTCTCCGATTATTGGTAAAGCAATAACGCTGGTGGGAAGCATTGCGTTGTACTGCAGTGCATGGAAAAGTGAAATATCTGCTTCGAATTATATTGCATTTCAGACGGCGTTTTCGTCTTTTGTGGTGTCTGTCATGATGCTGGCGGATTTTGGATTTCAGTTTGGAAGTCTGAAACCGGCGGTGAATATGCTGCGTCCCCTGATGGAGGAAAGTCCGGAATTATATGAGAACCGGGAATATGTAGAGCAGTTGAACGGACAAATTGAACTAAATCAGGTCCGCTTCCGCTATATACCGGATATGCCCTATGTGCTGGATGGTCTTAATCTACAGATTAAAGCCGGAGAATATCTCGGAATTGTAGGGGAGTCCGGCTGTGGTAAATCCACTTTGATGAGGATTCTCCTTGGCTTTGAAACGCCGGAAACCGGTTCCGTTTATTTTGACGGACGTGATCTGGGGCAGCTCGATCTTCCTTCTCTGCGGCGCCGGATCGGAGTGGTACTGCAGGACGGAAAATTATTTGCCGGTGATATTTTTGATAATATTGCGATCTGTGCCCCGTGGCTTACCATGGAGGAGGCATGGGAGGCGGCAGAACGGGCCGGTTTTGCGGAAGACATCCGTCAGATGCCTATGGGGATGTTTACGATGATCTCGGAGGAGGGGGGAGGAATCTCCGGGGGGCAGAGACAACGGCTGCTGATCGCCAGAGCCCTTGCCAGTGATCCGGGGGTTCTCCTCTTTGACGAAGCCACGTCAGCTTTGGATAATGAAACCCAGTCAAAGGTGGTGGACACCCTGAAAAATATGAATTGTACCAGAGTGGTGATCGCACATCGCCTGTCCACGATCCGGGACTGTGACCGGATCATTTATCTGGAACATGGCAGGGTGGTGGAACAGGGAGACTTTGAAGGATTAATGGAGAAAAACGGGAAATTTGCAAAGATGGCACAACGCCAGCTGTTATAGAAAGAAATGAGGTGAAAATATGTTTACCGCGATCAAAAAACTGGAAATAAAACAGAAGGATATCATTTTCTTGCTGTTATCCCTGCTGCTGTTTGTGGCAGGAATACTGCAATGGTGGTGCTTTCCGCAGACATCTTCCTTGAAAGAAGTCATAGAAAATCCGTACTTTACCACCAGGGATGAGCAGGGAAATCATTATATTATTAATAAGGGGAAAAGTGAAGTGCTCAAGGTGTCGAAGGAGAACCGGATCATGTCAAGGTTATCCTGGGACAATCACGAAGCAGACTGCTTTGGGGAGGCCGATGAAGTTGCAGTAGACCGAAAAGGCAATATATATGTACTGGATGTTATATGGAATGACACCGGTCTGGGGCTTGCGATGGAACGGGTACTGCGTTATACGCCGGATGGGAAATTTGACCGGGTTGTATTTGAAAAGGACTATTCCAAAACCATGATCACAAAACGTCATCTGTTCTCTCTTGTCCGTATCGGGGACGAGATACATTTTGCGGAGGTACATCCGGATGGAAAAGGATTTTCTACCTATATATTAAAGAGTGGCCGGAATAAGGCTGAGAAGTCTGTGGAATTTGACTGGGACAGTGCGATTGAAATTCAGGATTTTGCGCTGGATAAAAAGCTGGGTTATTTTGTGATCAAAAATGGAACAATTTATTCCTTTGACTCTGCAAAGATCCGGGTTGCCTATCAGGTGGCAGACAGACAATATATGCTTCCCTACAGCCTGTCCTGTCAGAATGGAGTCCTTTATTTTTCGGATATCTGCAATCAGGCGGTCTATCAGCTGGATGGCAGCCGGGCGAAGCTTTTGTATGGAAAAGAGGATTTTGAAAAAATAACTTCCGGTCAATTAGGGCAGGACATTTTAGAAACCATAAACGTGACAGGGGAAGGAAAAGAACAGATCCTGTCAGTAACCTGGAATAACCGGGTGACAGAAATCGGGATGAACCGCAGTCAGGATGTCAGTCCGTCGTCAGAAATGAATTATACCCGGACTTCTGTCCTTCTTCTGGGACTGCGATATTTTTGCCTGGGGATAGCGTCAGTCATTGCAGCATATTATCTGGCAGTTCTGGTAAAATATCTGATCGTGTCAGGTATCTTTATCCAAAAGAAATTTACGATTTTTATGATATTGGGAGTCAGTGTTTCTGCAATGGTTGTAATGATGAGCATGCTACAGAGATTTAAGGAAAATTATGTGCAGGAGCAGATCAGCAGCATGTGTACCGTGACCCAGATCGCATCCGAAATTATGGACGTGTCAGCATTAAAGCATGTAACATATCCGTCGGATTATGGATCAGAGGATTACCGGAAACTGCAGGAGTGTATGAATGATCTGATCGATGTGACCAGTGAGTACAGCGAAAATTTATATTGTAATATCGTAAAGGTATCCGGGGACAGGGCATATGCTCTGGCGTATCTTGATAATTCCGTGGGTGGTTATTTTCCGTTGGATGAAGGAGAGGCGGCAGAGGCAAAGAAAGTTTACCGGACAGGGGAAAAACTGATCAATGATGGAAAACAGGATGCAACAGGTTCGTATGTTTATGTAAAAACACCGGTAAAAGATAAGTCAGGTAAAGTGATCGGCATTATAGAAATCGGTATGGTGTCGGATACCCTGTCGGGAATGATCGACTCCATAAAAACGAAAATTATGGTAGAGATTGCATTGATGGTGATCATTGCCGTCTTTATTTTAAATGAATGTCTTGCATTTATTGAGGATCGCCGGGAATGGGCCGGTAAAAGAAAACAGCAGGGAAAGAAAAGTTTTCCGATTCCGTACCTGCGGATCATTACATTTTTTGTATTTGCCGCTTATAATATGCCTACCAGTTTTTTACCGGTGTATATTGAAAAGTTTTACCGGGAAGATTTTCCGATTTCCAGAGAGCTGGCGGGGTCACTGCCCCTGACGGTTAATTTTGCCATGATCGGCATATTGTCAATATTTTGCACCGGACTTTTGCGTAAATTTGGTTTTCGGCTTGTCATGACGGCGGGGGCTCTGTGTTGTGGTATTGGGGAGATTTCCATGGCATTGGCAGAAAATTATGCCATGGTTCTGGGCGGATTGATCATGGGAGGTGCCGGCTGCGGTCTTGTGATGAATGGTTTGTCTATTATGGCAGCAAATCAGGATGGGGAGGATCAGACAAAGGGATTTTCCGTGATCAATGGTGCGATATTATCCGGAATGATCTCCGGCACGGTGATCGGAGCCGCTCTTGCAGAAAATCTGGGCGAATCACGGATGTTCTTTTTCTCGGCGGCAATCTGGGTAAGTATGCTGTTATTGATCTTTGTTATCGGCGGAGTCTTTCATATGTCAGAAGAAAAACGGCAGAAGCATACCGGAAAACTGGCATTTCTGTTTTCCGGACCGGTGCTTGGCTACTTGCTTCTTGTGGTAGTTCCTTATGTGGTCATCAATGGATTTACCAGTTATTTTCTGCCGATCTTTGGTGACAGCTATGGCCTCAGTGAGTCTCAGACCAGTCTTTTGCTTGTCATGAATTGTCTGGTGGGAATTTTCCTCAGCGAGGCATTGACGGGTCTTACCATGAAATATCTGGGAAGAGGAGCCATTTATCTGTCCAGTGCTCTTTCCCTGGGGGCAGTGCTTCTGTTTGGATATTTTCAGAACCTGCCTATGCTGGCTCTTACACTGTTTCTTTTGGGAGCTTCCAAAAGTTTTGGAGCGGCAGGAAGGGAAATTCTGTTTTGCAGACAGCCTGTGGTGGCACAATACGGAGAGGATGAGGCTATGGGATATTATAATCTGGCAGATAATCTGGGCGAATCCATCGGAACCATGGTGTTTGGTGGAATGCTCAGCATAGGACTTGTGACAGGTATGTGGATCTTTACGGGAATCTCCGCTGTGACTCTGGGGATATACACCTTGATGGGAAAGAAAAAGAAAATGGAATAAATTTACTTATAAATTATAGAAAAATATAAATTGCTGACTTGAAAATATAAATTGAAAAATAGGTATTGCAATCGCGTGAAAAATGTTGTAAACTATTGATTTGTGATACGTTTATTTTTCCTTGTTCTCTCCTGTCGGGGCAAAGCATGCAGGGACATGCCGCAGTCGATTATCACACGGAGGCGGAGCCATGGAGAGAGCCAGAGACCAAAAGGAGGTACAGACAACTATGAACAAGTATGAATTAGCGTTAGTTGTCGATGCTAAGATCGAAGAGGATGTAAGAGTAGCAACTGTCGAGAAAGCAAAGGACTATGTAACAAAATTCGGCGGTAACATCACAAATGTGGATGAGTGGGGCAAGAAGAAGCTTGCTTACGAGATCCAGCATATGAAGGAAGGCTACTACTACTTTATTCAGTTCGATGCTGAGGCAGATGTTCCGGGACAGCTTGAGCAGGCAGTCCGCATTATGGATCATGTTCTCAGATTCTTATGCATCAGACAGGAAGCATAGGAGAAAGGAAGGTGTTTCCTAAATGAATAAGGTAATTTTGATGGGTCGTCTGACCCGTGATCCGGAGATCAGATATTCTTCCGGAGAGAATCAGACAGCAGTTGCAAGATACACACTTGCAGTCGATCGTAGATTCAGACGTCAGGGAGATGAGCAGACAGCAGACTTTATTAACTGTGTCGTTTTTGGCAGAGGTGCAGAGTTCGCTGAGAATTATCTTCATCAGGGTACCAAGATTGTGGCAACCGGACGGATTCAGACAGGAAGCTATACCAATAAGGAAGGCAACCGTGTTTATACGACCGATGTAGTTGTAGAGGAGCAGGAGTTTGCCGAGAGCAAAGCGGCTGCAGCAAACTACAACGGAAACAGAGATGGCTACCAGCAGGCTCCATCAAGACCTGAGCCGACACAGGCAGCAGGAGATGGATTCATGAACATTCCGGATGCCATCGAAGAGGAATTGCCATTTAACTAGACTTGGATGGCGGAGATTATGATTAGGAGGTTTTATCATGGCTTATAATAAAGGCGATAGAGACGGTGCTCCAGCAAAGAGAAGACCGATTCGCAGAAGAAAAAAAGTTTGTGCTTTCTGTGCAGATAAAGAGCATGATTTCATTGATTACAAGGATACCAATAAATTAAAGAGATATGTCTCTGAGAGAGGTAAGATTCTTCCTAGAAGAATTACCGGAAACTGTGCAAAGCATCAGAGAGCTCTGACAGTCGCTGTAAAGCGCGCTCGTCACGTAGCACTTATGCCATACACTACAGACTAATAGTCAGACAGACTTATGAGCGGCAGCTCTTTCGAAGTGATTCGGGAGGCTGCCGTTTTTTGTTAAGAAAATTTTCATTATCAAATCTTGCATTCTATGAAGCAACGGCTTGAAAAAGCCGCCGCTTTGTGCTATTCTGTCAAAATGAGCGGTATTCGGAGAGAAACTGCATCAGGGAGAGCGGCTGGGGCCGCGAAGGTTAATGATATAATGATATGACAGACGATAGTGGAAATGATTTCAATGAGATTGGAAGCGGCTGCTTCTTATCACCACAGGGAGGTTTCCTATGAGGATCGGAATAATAGGAGCTGGAAAGGTCGGAACGACATTAGGGAAATACCTGTCCATTCATGGAAAGAATGTCACCGGATTTTACAGCAGGACGCATGAAAGCGCTGACGAAGCAGCGACTTTTGCGGAAACAGAGACATATTCTTCTCTGTGTAAGCTGGTGGAGGAGAGTGATGTTATTTTTATTACAACGCCGGATGGCGTGATCCCTCAGGTGTGGGGGGAACTTTTGCATCAGGACATTTCAAATCGCATTATCTGTCATTTTAGTGGTTCATTATCATCTCATGTATTTTCTGGTCGGGAAGAGGCAGGAGCCTCAGGTATCTCGATGCATCCGATGTACGCGTTCAGCGATAAATTCCATTCATACGAACAGTTTCATACAGCGTATCTGACATTGGAGGGTGACCCGGAGGCGGTTGCAGTCATGAAGCCCATGTGGGAAGCGATTGGTCATCATGTGCTGACTTTGAAGGCGGAGGATAAGATCAAATATCACGCGGCAGCGGCCATGGCGAGTAATGAAATGCTTGGTCTGATGCAGGCGAGCCTTGATATCCTGTCAGAATGTGGCTTCTCCGAGAAGGATTCTATGGCACTTCTGACACCGTTGGTACAGGGGAATATTGCTTCTATGCTGGAAAAGGGATGCGTGAATGCGCTGACGGGACCGGTAGAACGTGGTGACACACAGACGGTCCGGAAGCATCTGCAGGCACTGGAGGGCAGCAAGGCAGGAAAGATTTATCAGAGCCTTGGAAGCACCATGGTAGAGCTTGCAAAGCGGCGCAATCCTGATCGGGACTATACACCGGTCCGGACGTTGTTTGAAAAGAGCATGGATTAAGAGTTTTAACAGACAACATCCATCTGTCCGTAAAATGGAACAGAACAGAAATCGTTACTGGTTACACACAGGCGTGAACAGTGACAGGAAATGCGACTATCAAAAGATAGCGGATATTCAGAAAGGCTGGTAATCAAATGAAAAACACAGTACAAACATGGAGACAGGCAAAACAGGACGGCGTAAAGATCGCAATGCTCACCGCATACGATTACTCTACGGCAAAGCTGGAGGACGAGGCTGGGATTAACGGGATTCTGGTAGGAGATTCCCTTGGAAATGTAATCCTTGGATACGAGGACACACTTTCCGTTACCATGGAGGATATGATCCATCACGGAGCGGCCGTTTCCCGTGGAGCCCAAAACGCCCTTGTGATGATCGATATGCCGTTTATGTCATATCAGACATCTGTTTATGATGCGGTTGTCAATGCAGGACGTCTGATGAAGGAAGGCCGCGGCAATGCAGTAAAGCTGGAGGGCGGCAAGGAGGTCTGTCCGCAGATCAAAGCCATCGTGGACGCAGGAATCCCGGTATGTGCCCATCTGGGACTGACCCCACAGCATGTCAATGCATTTGGTGGCAATAAGGTACAGGGAAAGAGCACAGAGGCTGCCCGGAGTATTATTGATGCTGCACTTGCCGTACAGGAAGCAGGAGCATTTGCGGTTGTTCTGGAATGTATTCCTGCAAAGCTCGCACAGATCATCACAGACAAGCTGGAAATTCCGACGATCGGTATCGGTGCCGGTGTGGGCTGCGACGGACAGATCCTTGTATATCAGGATATGCTTGGAATGTTCTCGGATTATTCTCCAAAGTTTGTAAAACGGTTTGCTGAGGTCGGAGAGGTAATGAAGGAAGGCTTTGCCAAGTACATAAAGGAAGTACAGGAAAGCACTTATCCGGCACAGGAGCATACCTTTAAGATAGATGACGATGTATTGGACAAGTTATATTGATTGGCGTGAAAGGAAGTAAGACAAAATGAAAATTATAAATACAGTAGCAGAGGTAAGAGAACAGGTAAAAGAGTGGAGAAAACAGGGACTGACGGTTGGATTGGTGCCAACCATGGGATATCTCCATGAGGGACATAAAAGTCTGATTGACCGGGCCGTAGCAGACAATGACCGTGTCGTTGTCAGTGTATTTGTCAATCCGATGCAGTTTGGACCAAGTGAGGATCTGGAAAGTTATCCGAGAGATATGGACAGGGATGCAGCTCTCTGTGAGGATGCAGGAGCAAGCCTGATCTTCCATCCGGAGCCATCGGAAATGTATCATGATGATTTTTCAAGCTTTGTGGATATGAGTACATTAACAGGCGGCCTTTGCGGAAAGACAAGACCGATCCACTTCCGTGGAGTTTGTACCGTGGTTTCCAAGCTTTTTAATATTGTGACACCGGACAGAGCATATTTCGGACAGAAGGATGCCCAGCAGCTGGCAGTGATCCGTCATATGGTATCGGATCTCAACTTTGGCATTGAGATCGTAGGATGCCCGATCATCCGTGAGGAGGATGGACTTGCCAAAAGCTCCAGAAATACTTATCTTAGCCCGGAAGAGAGAAAAGCAGCACTCGTATTATCACGTTCCTTGAAGCTTGGTAAAAAGCTGATCGAAGATGGCGAGAAGGATGCCAGGAAAGTGATTGCAGCCATTCGCGGGGAGATCGAGAAGGAGCCTCTGGCAAAGATTGATTATGTGGAGATTGTAGACTGGAATACTCTGGAGCCGGTAGAGAGCACGGAGGGTGAAATCCTGACGGCCATGGCGGTTTATATTGGCAAAACAAGACTGATCGACAACTTTATTAAATGACCCGTCAAACATCATTTAATAACGACGAATCACAAAGAGACAGGCAGAGTGGTGCAATACAAATTGTTTGCTGATTGCAACACACTGATGCAAAAAAGGAGATTGAACAACATGCAGATTACAATGTTAAAGGGCAAGATCCATCGTGCCGTGGTACAGCAGGCGGAGCTTAATTATGTGGGAAGCATTACCGTGGATCCGGAGCTGATGGAGCAGGCGGGAATTCTGGAATATGAACTGGTTCAGATCGTGGATGTGGAAAACGGCAACCGTTTTGAGACATATACAATCGCCGGAGAGCCGGGGAGTGGCATGATCTGTCTGAACGGAGCAGCGGCAAGACAGGCGCAGGTAGGGGATCATGTCATCATTATGTGCTATTGCCGGATGACGCCGGAGGAAGCGAAGGATCACAAGCCGAAGGTGGTATTTGTGGATGAACAAAATCATATCAGCCGTGTGACAAATTATGAAAAGCACGGACAGTTATCGTAAAGGTGAAATGATCTGACATACTATACAGCAAGGAGACATGAACATGTTAAAGGGAAAAACGATCGTACTGGGTGTGACGGGCAGTATTGCCGCTTACAAAATTGCAAATCTTGCAAGCATGTTGGTAAAGCTTCATGCGGATGTACAGGTGCTTATGACAAAGAATGCCACCAATTTTATTCACCCGACGACATTTGAGACGCTGACAAGCCACAAGTGTCTGATCGATACATTTGACCGCAATTTTCAGTATAGTGTAGAGCATGTGGCTCTGGCAAAGCAGGCGGATGTGGTTCTGATCGCACCGGCCTCCGCCAATGTGATCGGCAAGCTTGCCAATGGTATTGCGGATGATATGCTGACCACAACGGTTATGGCATGCCGCTGCAAAAAGATCATTTCTCCGGCGATGAACACGGCTATGTATGAGAATCCGATCGTCCAGGACAATCTCAAAAAGTTAAAACATTACGGTATGGAGATCATTGAGCCGGCTGTGGGGTTGCTGGCCTGTCATGATGTCGGGGCCGGAAAGCTGCCGTCTGAGGATATTCTGCTGCAGTATATTCTCAAAGAAGCTGCCTGTGAGAAAACCATGGCAGATAAGCGGGTTCTTGTAACAGCAGGACCTACCGTGGAAGCGATTGATCCGGTCCGCTATATTACCAATCATTCTACCGGGAAGATGGGATATGCCATTGCGCGGGAGGCGATGCTTCGGGGCGCAAAGGTAACGCTGGTGACCGGCCCGGTAGCGATCGACCCGCCAATGTTTGTGGATGTGGTGCCGGTGACGAGTGCGGCAGATATGTTCGAGGCTGTGACCGGCCGGGCACAGGAACAGGATATTATTATTAAGGCGGCTGCGGTTGCAGATTATACGCCAGTTACTACAGCAACCGAAAAGATCAAAAAGAAGGATGGGGACAATGCCATTGCACTGACCCGTACCAAAGACATTCTCGGATGGCTGGGAGAACACCGCAGAGAGGGGCAGTTCCTTTGTGGTTTTTCTATGGAAACACAGAACATGCTGGAAAATTCCCGTCAGAAACTGACAAAAAAGAACGTGGATATGATCGTTGCCAATAATCTTAAGGTGCAGGGTGCCGGATTTGGCGGAGACACCAATGTGGTGACGCTGATCACAGCAGATGGAGCAACGGAGTTGCCACTGCAGTCCAAGGAGGAGGTAGCAGGAAAGCTGCTGGAAGAGATTATGGAGAAAATGCAGGGATGATGCATGGGGCTCATATTAGGAGCTTCTTTGAAACTCCGTTATGCGCAAAGATCGTGTGTTGTCAGTACATTACTTCCACCAGAAACAGCCCCGGTGCCGGAGCGGTAAAACCTGCTTCGCGGCGGTCAAGTGCCTGCAGAATGCGGGGGATATCCTCTGCGGATCTCTGGCCGCTTCCAACCTCAAGAAGTGTTCCGGCCAGGATACGCACCATATGATATAAAAATCCATTGCCGTAGAAATCCAGAGTGATCCGGTCGTTATCGTTGGCGATCCGGATATCCCGGATCGTACGGACAGTGGATTTTTTCATGTGGCGGTTATCGCAAAAGCTTTTAAAATCATGCTCCCCCGTCAGATACGCAGCAGCCTTTTTCATTTCTTTTATATCATAGGGGATGCGCGCTTCGTGTCCGGAAGGAATCCGGGCTGCGTAACGCCGTTCAAATACATTAGGCACTATTGCATTGTCGATCACATAGCGGTAGTGCTTTTCCTTTGCATTGAGTCTGGCATGGAAGCGTGTGGGTGCTTCCTCTACCGAAATGACGCGGATATCCATCGGAAGGGCATGATTAAAATAATCCCGGATATAATCGGTATCAGCAAGTTTTTTCTCACAGCGGAAATTGGCTGTCTGTCCCAAAGCATGGACACCAGCGTCTGTCCGGCCGGAGCCATTGACATCGGTTGGAGTACCGGTGAGCTTTCCTGCAATGGTTTCCAGCTTTGCCTGTATCGTGTTGTCTGTATTACCCTGCTTTTGCCAGCCGCTGTAACGGGTGCCGTCGTATTGCAGGATCAGTTTATAGTTATTCATAGTAATCCTCATTTCCGGTGATCTTTTATATGTCACGCATCAAATCCTAAATCTGAAATTATGTCATGTCACAATTCTATCAGAATACATTTCCCGATTCAAGAATGTATCTACTGTCTATGAAAGCCGGTCATATCTTCACAAATCTTTCATATATTTCCATAGATTCTCTGTTGATGAAATATCTCATCAGGTGTAAAATAGAAGTATCAAATTGTACGACAAATCTATCTTGTCGATGGAATTGTCAGATTTTAAAGGAGGGTAATATTTATGGCAAGATTTACGTTACCAAGAGATCTGTATCACGGCAAGGGGGCATTGGAGGCCCTGAAGGACTTTGAAGGAAAGAAGGCAATCATCTGTGTGGGCGGCGGTTCCATGAAGAGAAATGGGTTTCTGGATAAGGCAATCGGTTATCTGAAGGAAGCAGGCATGGAGGTTGATCTGATCGAGGGCATTGAGCCGGATCCGTCTGTGGAGACGGTAATGAAAGGCGCAGCCAAAATGCAGGAGTTTCAGCCGGACTGGATCGTTGCCATGGGCGGTGGATCTCCGATCGATGCTGCCAAGGCAATGTGGATCAAGTATGAGTATCCGGATGTGACCTTTGAGGATATGTGCAAGGTGTTTGGTCTGCCAAAGCTTCGTACGAAAGCAAAATTCTGCGCAATTTCTTCAACTTCCGGAACGGCAACAGAAGTTACGGCATTTTCGATCATTACAGATTATGAGAAAGGTATCAAGTATCCGATTGCTGATTTTGAGATCACGCCGGATGTAGCAATTGTGGATCCGGAACTTGCAGAGACGATGCCAAAGAAACTGGTGGCACATACCGGTATGGATGCTATGACTCATGCGATCGAAGCATATGTTTCTACGGCAAATTGTGATTATACAGATCCGCTGGCACTTCATGCGATCAAGATGATCCAGAGAGATCTGGTAGGCTCCTATGAGGGAGACATGGAAAAGAGAGACAGTATGCATAATGCACAGTGTCTTGCAGGAATGGCATTTTCCAACGCACTTCTTGGTATTGTACATTCTATGGCACACAAGACCGGAGCTGCCTTTGCAGACTATGGCGCACATATTATCCATGGTGCGGCCAATGCGATGTATCTGCCGAAGGTTATTGCATTTAACGCAAAGGATGCCACAGCAAAGGAACGTTATGGAGAGATTGCAGATTTTATGAAGCTTGGAGGCAGTAATGATGATGAAAAGGTAGAGCTTCTGATCAAATATCTTCGTGGAATGAATGATGCGTTAAATATTCCTCATTGTATCAAAAATTACGGACCGGACAGTTATCCGACAGAGGAAGGCTTTGTACCGGAGAAAGTATTTCTGGAGCGTCTGCCGGAGATTGCAGCAAATGCGATCCTGGATGCCTGCACCGGTTCGAACCCTCGTCAGCCATCCCAGGAGGAGATGGAGAAGCTGCTGAAATGCTGCTATTATGATACAGAGGTAGATTTCTAAATATAACCTTTCACGCTGACATAGTTATGGAGCACCGGAGGTTATTGATAAATTTTCTCGCTTAACACAAATGAGAAAATTGAGTTAGTAAGGTTTTCCTCTTGTAAAAAACAAAAAATTGTATTAGAATGTGGTTATACTAAGAAAAGGAGGATTTATAAAATGGCATATGTTATTGGAGATGATTGTGTAAGTTGTGGCGCTTGTGCAGGCGGATGTCCTGTAGGAGCTATTGCAGAAGGTGCTGAGCACTATGAGATCGACGCTGATTCTTGCATCAGCTGTGGCGCTTGTGCTGGTACATGTCCTTCTGGAGCTATTTCAGAGGCGTAATCATTACACATGAATTACCGGACTGTCCTCGATGGCTTCACCGTGGACAGTCTTTTTCCTTTTCAACACAAACAATGAGTTTTTTAGAATGATATACAGATCCGGCAGAGAGCCGGATATTGTATGAGATGGAGGATTAACATGGACGCTAGAGTAAATAAAGATATGATCATTAGTGATATGCTTCAGATCGATCCGGGTATTGCTGCTGTATTGATGGCATCCGGTATGCATTGCGTAGGCTGCCCTGCATCACAGGGAGAGAGTCTGGAGGAGGCCGCTATGGTTCACGGTCTCAATGCGGACGAGCTGATTGAGAATGTAAACGGCTATCTGGCAAAGAAATAATTATGAAATCAAATGAATACAAAATAAAAGACCTGTTACAAACTGCTGCACCGGTTTGTAACAGGTCTTTTATTTTGTATAGAAACTGCTCGAAACATAATAAAAAAGGGAAAAACCAGCGTTTTGCCCTTGCTCACTCTACGCTACGAGCATTTTCCTATACACTGAAAAAAGGGAAAAACACTGTTTTCCCTTTTGATGCATTCAGATCAGATGCTTGCCAGTACCTGAAGCGCGTGCTCCTGGATCAATGGCTCATAATGTTCTTCATAATAAGAATGGCTTGCATACATATTGTGTACCGGTCTGCCATATTCGCTCATAATATTACAGATTTTATTGAACTCCTCGGGACTGTGTTCGGATTTATGAGCGATCAGATAATATAGGCCGGTTTTTTCATCCTTGTAAACAGTGTTGGAACCATAATAGGTATATACCAGATATTCTGCCAGATCGGTAAGATCCTGAAGATTCCGGAATGAGAATATTTTGATCACGTCGCGGCTTGCAGTATAGTCCTTGGTTTTTGGACGGCGTTCCATGCCTAATGCTTCAGACAGGGAAATGAAGTCACCGTCGGATGTGCTGTGACCGGCATCGTCCGGCAGAGTGGTGGAAGCAGGATCAGATGCCGGAGGTTCCGGTTCCATCAGAATATCACTGTCAAACAGATCCATATCTGACATATCATCCTCTTCAATAGTAAAGACATTATCTATATCATCCATATCTGTATTTTCAAAATCGGAATCATCATCGGTAAAATGAGAAAATCGTGTATCAAGTTCATCCGGATCATCCACCTTGGTAATCACAAGAACAAGGCTGTCCGGATACATAGGAATCGCCTCTACCATCAAAGGGATATCCTCTGCCTCAAAACCGAATTCGTAAGATGCCTGCTGCATCATATCGCGAAAAAGAGCCTTTGCTTTTTCGCTGCCATAGGCGAGCTCGCTGATTCGAAGTTCCCGGTCACTTAAGTCCTTTTGGTTTAAGGTACAGCGAATCTGATGATCATTAATTTTTTCGATATGCATAGGCTCACTTCCTTTCCATGATTTTTTGTAACAGATGGAGTAGTTTTTATTAAAGCGAACAATCCTTCTGGTTAGTTTGATTATAGAATATTCTTACGCATAAGTCAATTTTGCGTTCCTCTTTATTTTTTGTTGATTTTCACTAAGAAATACTGGCATTTTCTTGTGGGTTTTCTATTATTTGTATTTTTAAATACAATACTGAATAAAAACTGATTTTTCACACTTCTGTTTTGTGAAAAAATGACAGAACAGAGAGTGGTATTTCGGCGCGAAACGCCCTGTTTATGGGTTGTCACGACGGATTATGACGGAGTATAATAGGAGCTGGAGAGACGGTCTTGAAAATGAAGAAAGGAGGTTACAAAAAGTCAGACGAAGGAAGACACATATCCAGCGTATCAGCGAGATGTTTCTCCAGTCAACAATAAAAGTTTATTTCAGGTGGGATGATCAGGAAAACGTATCACAAATTTGTACTTCCGTATCATCCTTATCATAGGAGGGTGTGTCGATGAAGGAAAATACAGGTGATTTAAAAGAGCAGATGTATTCGTGGATATTGGCAGAAATGGAGCAGGCGGAGGCTGCCGGCTTAAGCGTTTCCGTGGATGGAAGACCCTATACTCTGGCAGAGACGGACAAGCTCCATCAGATGATGGAGGAGGCGTATTATATGAAGGATTATGTCGGGGATCGTCAGGGACGGATCACACAGATTGATTTTGATCACTTGGAACATGTCTGACGACGATGTATGGTGTATGGCAGATATATGCCGTTTAAAGCGAACCAGTATTAGAACCTTTTGATCAAGCAGATGTGCCGTCTGGAAACCGTTGGCCCGGGGACAGACAGGCACATCTGGTTTTTCTTTTTCCGGATACTTAATGATATGATCGGGGCTTTCCGCTCTGCATAAAATGCGAGGATTGATTGTGCGTTGGAAAAGTGATATACTTTTTTCAAATATATGCATTTGATGTGGTTTGATTTACGTCATTTATATAGAAAAGAGGGACTGAGCCATGAATAAACAAAAGAAATTGACGCTGACCTTTATTGCACTTCTGGTTCTTGCCATTGTGATTGCAGGGATTGCTCTGCTGGTGAAAAGGTATATGCCGAGCAACAGGGAGATGGCACTGACAGATTATTTTAAGGTGTCAGAAGGGGAGATGCAGGTGATCCTGCAGGATCAGATTTATGACACAAAAGCTCTGTATGAGAATGGGCAGATTTATGTAGATTATGGGATGGTTCACGATTATCTGAATTCCCGTTTTTACTGGGATTCCAAGGAGAACCAGCTGTTATATACTACTTCTACTGCAGTGATATCCGCTGCGGCAGACAGTCAGGATTATTATACCAATAAAAGCAAGGCTTCTATGGATTACCCGATCGTAAAGGTAAAGGGTGACACGGCTTATGTGGCACTGGATTATGTAAAGGAGCGTACAGCACTGGATTATAAGAAGTACGATAAACCGGACAGAGTGGTGATCACTTATCGTTATAATGAGAAGGCAGATTATGCCAAGGCAAAAAAGAAAGCCAGAATACGTTATCGTGCAAGCATCAAAAGTGATATATTAGTGAAGCTGAAGGAGGATGACCAGGTACGTGTGCTGGAGCAGGGAGACAGTACGAAGTCGGGCGATGGCAATGAATCTTCTTTTGATAAGGTAATGTCTGTGGATGGTGTTGTGGGATATGTCCGCAGAAAAGATCTTGGAAAGATATATCAGTCGGAATACACGACCGATTTTAAAGAGGAGCAGTATACTCATATTTTGAAGGATGGGAAGGTTAATCTGGTATGGCATCAGGTGACCACAAGCGCAGCCAATGATGGGGTGCTGAACCTGCTCAATGCGACGAAGGGTGTCAATGTGGTAGCACCGACATGGTTTACGGTTTCCGGCAATCATGGTGAGATTACTTCTCTTGCCAGCGATGCATATGTGTCAAGGGCACGCAGCCTCGGAGTTGATGTGTGGGGGGTATGCAATGATTTCAGCAATGACAGCAAGATTGGCAAGGTACTGGAACGGACAACGACCAGACAAAAGCTGGAAAAAAATCTGATCGCAGAAGCGATCAAGTACAGTCTGGATGGCATCAATATCGACTTTGAGCACGTCAGGAAGGCCAATGGGGATGATTTCATCCAGTTTATCCGGGAGCTTGGCATTATGTGCCGCAATAACGGAGTCGTTTTATCAATTGATAATTATCCGCCGACTTCCTATTCTATGTATTATAATCGTAAGGAACAGGCTGCCGTAGCGGATTATGTGATCACAATGGCATATGATGAGTATTATGCAGGCTCTGAGAAGGCAGGTCCGGTGTCTTCTCTGAATTATGTGACAGATTCTACAGAGAATACATTGAAGGAGGTACCGGCGGAGCAGACGATCATAGCATTGCCATTTTACAGCCGTCTTTGGAAGGAAACGACAAAGGATGGAAAGGTTAAGCTGAACTCAGAGGCATATGGAATGCACTTTGCGAAGGAGTCTATGATCGATGCAGGAGCAAAGTTTGAGTGGAATGATGAAAGTGGCATGAATTATGCAGAGTACACCAAGGATGGTGTGGTTTATAAAATGTGGCTGGAGGATCAGACTTCTCTGGAAGAGAAGATGAAGGTGGTTTCAGATCATCAGACCGCCGGATATGCATTTTGGAAGCTGGGACTTGAAGATTCAGCTGTATGGGATATGGTCATCAAATATATGTAGTTATTCTATCTGGTTTGGTATATTCATAATATGAAACAAAAGGATATACCGGAGCGTAGAAGCATGAATAACAAAATAAACAGAGTGATGAGCTTTTTGATCCTGGGACTGGCATTTGCAGCCATGATCTTTGAGACAGGAAATGCTGTTTATACATGGTCGAAACAGGCAGACAAAGAGCAGCGTTATACAATTGTGATCGATCCGGGACATGGAGGGAATGATCCCGGCAAGATTGGAATAAATGATGTGCCGGAAAAGGATGTTAATCTGGCGATTTCCCTAAAGCTGAAGGATATTCTGGAACAAAATGACTGCAAGGTGATCATGACGAGAGAGACGGATCAGGGACTTTATCAGGACGGGGATACCAACAAAAAGATAGCAGACCTGCATGCACGCTGTCGGATCATTAACGACAGTGGAGCAGATGCTGTGATCAGTATTCACCAGAACAGTTTTACATCGGAGAGCTCTAAGGGAGCACAGGTTTTTTACCAGACAACTTCCGAAAAGGGAAAGGTTCTGGCAGAAATACTGCAGGAGCAGCTGGTATCCGGACTGAATCCGGAAAACAACAGAGTGGCAAAGGCAAACAGTGATTATTATATGTTAAAAAATACTCAGGCGCCGATGGTGATTGTGGAATGTGGTTTTTTATCAAATACGCAGGAGGCAGAGCTGTTGACGCAGGAGGCATATCAGCGCCGGGTGGCATGGACAGTTGCACTTGGGACGCTGCAGTATGTGAGCGGAGGTCATAATTAAAATGAAAACGATAATGCAAACGATAAACCCGGAGAGCTTTCAGGATGAAGAGCTGCAGGAGGCGTGCAGGATTTTGCAGAACGGAGGTCTGGTAGCATTCCCTACCGAGACGGTATATGGTCTGGGTGGTGATGCACTTCGACCGGAGGCTTCTGCGAAGATTTATGAAGCCAAGGGACGCCCTTCGGACAATCCGCTGATCGTGCATATTGCAGATATGGAATCGTTGGAGGAGGTTGCACAGACGGTTCCGGAAGAGGCTGCGAAGCTGGCACAGCATTTCTGGCCGGGACCGCTGACAATGATCTTTCCAAAGAAAGAGAAGGTGCCTGGGTCTACAACGGGTGGGCTGGATACGGTGGCAGTACGAATGCCAAGTCATCCTGTTGCAAGGGCACTGATCCGGGAGTCCGGCGTTTATATTGCGGCTCCAAGTGCTAATACATCGGGAAGACCAAGTCCCACGAAGGCAGAGCATGTGCAGGAGGATCTGGACGGAAGGATTGATATGATCATTGATGGAGGAGCAGTTGGAATCGGTCTGGAATCCACGATTGTGGATATGAGTACAGGTGTTCCGACAATTCTGCGTCCCGGATATATAACAAAAGAGATGCTGGAGGAGGTATTGGGACAGGTGCAGGTGGATCCGGCGATTCTTTCCAGAACCATCAATCCCAATATCGTAGCAAAGGCACCGGGAATGAAATACCGTCATTATGCGCCTAAGGGACAGATGACTATCGTGGAGGGTAAAACCGAAAAGGTGATCGGGGAGATCAACCGCCTTTGCCGGGAGAAGATGCTGGAAGGACATTCCGTAGCGGTAATTGCTACAGAGGAGACCGAAACAAGATATCAGTGTGACAATGTACGGAGCGTGGGATCACGCAGAACGGAGGGGTCGATTGCGGCCGGATTATATGATATACTGAGAGAGATGGACCATATTGGTGCGGAATATATATTTGCAGAGAGCTTTGAACAGGATACGCTGGGAAAAGCAATTATGAATCGGATGTTGAAGGCGGCTGCATATCATGTGATCAATGTATAGAGAGGGGTACTGATTATTGGATTATTCAAAGATTATTTTTGTCTGTACGGCAAACACATATTTAAGTCCCGTGGCAGAAGCTATGTACCGGCAGTTTACAGAAAAGGAAAGAGAACAGGCGAGAGAACGCGGAGAGAGGGTACCGTCCTTTCCGTCATGCTGTTCCAGGGGACTGGTGGTTCTTTTTTCAGAACCCATCAGCCCGAAGGTAAATGTTTCCTTGAGTCAGCATGATCTGCGGCCTTGTTCCCATGAAAATTCTGTGCCGTTAGAGCAGTTTGATATTGGGGAGGATACCCTGGTACTCACGATGACTTTCAGTGAGAAGGTTGCATATCTTGAAAAATATCAGGGCGGTGAGGTATATACTTTAGGAGAATATGTTGGAGAAGATACGGATATTACAGATCCTTATGGCGGGGAAGAGGAGCAGTATGATATGTGTTATCACGATATTGCCCGGCGGATCCGCAAGGTGATACAGATTTTAATGGAAAATGAGAAAGACGAAGGAGGACAAGCAGAATGATTGCATTGGGAAGTGACCATGGTGGATATGGATTAAAACAGGAGATCATCGGATATCTGGAGGAGAAAGGGATCGAGTATAAGGATTACGGATGCTATGATGAAAGTCCATGTGATTATCCGGTATTCGGTAAAAAGGCAGCACAGGCGGTAGTTTCCGGAGAATGTGAAAAAGGCATTCTGATCTGTGGGACAGGCATCGGGATTTCTATTGCAGCCAATAAGATCAAGGGCGTCCGCGCGGCATTATGTCATGATGTATTTAGTGCCAAAGCAACCAGAGAGCATAATGATGCAAATATGCTGGCTATGGGAGCCCGTGTGGTTGGACCGGGTCTGGCATTGATGATTGTCGATACGTTTTTAAATACAGAGTTTTCAAATGCAGAGCGTCATCAGAAGAGGATCGATATGCTGGAGGAGTAATGGCGCAGGTATGTGAAGCCCCGGACACAATACATCCAAAGCAGAAAAGATACCCTTGACACTCTTCCTATCAAGTATTAAAATTGGATTCAATGAATCAATCGTATACATGCATGGAATGTATACAGAATGGAGGAATAGTTATGGCAAAGAAAGATATCGATTGGCATAACCTTGGATTTGGTTATGTAAAAACGGACAAAAGATATGTGTCCAATTTCAAAGATGGCGCATGGGACGATGGCGCATTGATCAGCGATGATACGATTACAATTAGTGAGTGTGCCGGAGTTCTTCAGTATGCACAGACTGTATTTGAGGGTCTGAAGGCGTATACCACAGAGGACGGTCACGTGGTGTGCTTCCGTCCGGATTTAAACGCAGAGCGTCTTGAGCAGTCAGCAAAGAGATTGGAAATGCCGACTTTTCCACAGGATCGTTTTGTAGATGCGATCGTACAGACAGTAAAGGCAAATATTGATTATGTACCGCCTTATGGTTCCGGTGCCACTCTTTACATACGTCCGTATATGTTTGGAACCAATGCAGTCATTGGTGTAAAGCCGGCTGATGAGTATCAGTTCCGTGTATTTACTACACCGGTAGGCCCATATTTCAAGGGCGGCGCAAAGCCAATTACAATCCGTGTTTCTGATTTTGACCGTGCAGCACCTCATGGAACAGGCCACATTAAGGCTGGTCTGAACTATGCAATGAGCTTACATGCGATTGTAGATGCACATAATCAGGGATTTGCTGAGAACGTATATCTGGATGCAGCAACCCGTACAAAGATTGAGGAGACAGGTGGAGCAAACATCCTGTTTATTACAAAGGATAATAAAGTCGTTACACCAAAGTCTAACAGTATCCTTCCATCTATTACACGTCGTTCTCTGCTGATCGTAGCCAAGGAGTATCTTGGTCTTGAGGTTGAGGAGAGAGAAGTATATCTCGATGAGGTTAAAGACTTTGCAGAGTGTGGTCTTTGCGGTACAGCTGCAGTTATCTCTCCGGTTGGCAAGATCAATGATCATGGTAAAGAAATCTGCTTCCCGAGTGGTATGGAGGAGATGGGACCAATTACCAAGAAGCTGTATGAGACGCTGACAGGTATCCAGATGGGACGCATTGAAGCTCCTAAGGGCTGGATCAAGGTGATCGAGTAATACAAAATATAAAGCAAGTCAGCCGGAAGGCAGATGGAGGCTTTGAAAAATAAAAGACATCGAATGTGAACTATGTTTCCCGGAAACAATTTTAGGAGAGACACAGAGCTATATTCGATGTCTTTATTGTTTTATCAGACAATGTGTTTATTTCACTCATTGCAGTAACATGGCAAAATATGGATTTTTTTTGGGAGGTCGATCATACGGAAATTACAGCCCATCCACCTGTTTTGCAAGTAGCAGGCGATCTCCCGGATGAACTTCCTCTGAGGTGAGTCCGTTAAGCTCCATAATACTTTCCGGAGAGGTCTGGTATTCTTTTGCGATATCCCAGAGACTACTGTTATCACTGACGATAAAGCCTACGATGCCGGGCATTTTCTGAAGACGTTCCAGATCCTGGGGAGCTTCTTCAATCTGTGTGATGACGTTACAGCCGGCAGAGGTGAATACAATAGCACTGACACTGAGAACCACCTTTGCTTCAATTTCCGCCGCATCCAGCATGATCACACTGATCTGGCTGATGTCGGTCTGGAGCAGATAGTGATCCTCAGGGGAAATCCCCTTGATCTCCATAAAATGCTGGAATGGAATAACAGCATTTAAGCTGCCCAGAGGTTGATCGTCATTTTCGGTGATATACAGGATATCCAGAGCAACGATGCCTTCCAGAGCAATGCCGTCTTCCCGGATTTCCTGTTCATCAATCTGGACCCGGCCGGAGGCGGTGCAGATCTGAAGGATTCGTTCCTGTTTATCATCTGGTTTGATCTGATCAGAAACACGGATAACATTTTGTGTTTTAAGCAGGAGCTGTTCAAAGGTAACCGGTTTTTTGGATAGTGTCAATTCGCAGGCGGTCGAATAGGCATCCTTGAGGATCGGAAGCTTAACATCTTCGTAAAATTTCATAGTCATGTTTAGCGGCAGTTCGATCTCAAGAATACGTTGTTCCCCGTCTTCGTCGGGTTTGACCTCCATAGAGCCGCATCCGGGCTGGAATATAATATCAGGAATCATCTGCTCGCTGCATTGGTCGCATTGTACGATACCATCAATGGAAGTCTCCGTTTCCAGATATTCCATCCGGCGCTCCTCATCCACCGGTATATACAACACAAACACATGCAAGTCTCCGGTAATGCGGATGCTGTCCTCCAGAAGACGTGTCTGGAGATTTACAGGGGTCATTTCATAGTAAAGGATCGTGTCAATATCCGGTTTTCCCTTTGGAAGGGTGAGCTCATCTTTGATGCGGAAAACATCCTTCTGCCGGGGAGTGGACCGGGTATAAGAGATATCGTCGAAACGTTTATGAAGTCCCTCCGGGACAAGAGCGTCCATTCCGGCCCGGGCGGCATCGTCCGAGATAATATCGACTCCCGCAGGATAACTTGTTTCGTCCTCTGCCTGACAGTGGAAGCCGGCAATTGCACGAACACTGATCTTGCGGGAGTGTATCAGTTTAATCTGACAGTCCTCCAGATCATAGCTGCAAAAAACGGTATCTGTGTCGGATAAGCTATCCATATTTATCGTTTCTTCAAAGGGAATCTGTCCTTTCATGTTATGTATCGGGCGGATATCATCATTGCTGGCATACAGCAGCTCGAATTGGAGCTGTCCATGTACAATACATTTATTTTGTTCGCAGGTGATCTCAGTAAGCTCCAGGCAGCCATGCTGCTTTATGATAAAATCAATGTCCGGCTTTGTGTCCGGCACATTTACATCATCTTCCAGAGTGGTCTGGATACTGCCGTGGCATTTTATCTGGTTTGTAATCATAGTTTCTAAGGATAATTTCATGGGAATTCCTCCATATATGTGATTTGTTGTCCCGTATGTTTCAATATATGAAAAAAAGAAAAGAGATATTCTAAAAAATAGGGAAAAAGATTGGACAGAAACATTTATCTGATTTATAATATTGTTATATTTTCAAACGAATTCTATGAAATATCAGGAGGGTAATTATGGCTGGAAAGAGAAGGAAAGAGAAGAAAAACGGCAGCAGCAGACTGCGGATCAAAATCATGCTGGTTGCTTTGCTTCCAATGATACTGATGGCAGTGATCGTGGGGATTTCCGCTACACGTAATATGAAAGAGGGTATGCGTCAGGAGATGATGTATGCACTGCAGACAGAGACACATTCTCTGGAGCAGTTGTATAATGCGGTCAACAGTGATACATATTCTGTTAGTGGCGATAAGCTGATGAAGGGAAGCTTTAATGTTACGGATGAGACAGATTTTCTGGATTCCTTTGTGGAAGGAACAGACATGCAGGTGACGGTATTTTATGGGGGCACCCGTATGGCAACGACACTCAAGGACCAGTCAGGGAATCGTCTTACCGGGACAAAGGCAGATGAAGCTGTTACAAAGGCTGTGACACAGGATGGAAAGACCGTAGAGGAATATAATATTGCCATTGACGGAGAGAAGTATTATGCCTGTTATGCGCCATTAAAGGATTCCGGAGATAAGGTGATCGGCATGGTATTTGCCGGCAAGCCTGTGACAGAAGTACAGACATTGATCAGCGAGCGTACCAGTCATATTGTTATTGTGGAGCTGGTAATGATCGTACTCGCTATAATCGTGATCTTCCTTCTGACCAAAGGCATCCAGATGGGACTGCAGGCAGCGGAGAAAGTTGTTCACGGTTTGTCTAACGGTGATCTGACAGTAGCAGTCGAGTCGAAAGCCATGCGCCGTAATGATGAGCTGGGAGATATGACGAAGGGTGTGGCAGTGCTTATGAACCAGCTTCTTGAGGTGGTGAATCATATCCGCACTTCTTCTGAGCAGCTGTTGAAGTCTGGTACGGATCTTAGCAATATGGCAACGCAGACCAGCTCCACCGCAGATGATATCAGTAAGGCGATTGAGGAGATTTCCCAGGGAGCCGTATCTCAGGCAGATGAGATAGAGAGGGCATCCCATGAGGTGGATACAATGGGTCAGTTGATCGGACATATTGCAGATAATGTGGCAGAGCTGGATCAGGGAACTCAGGAGATTAAAGGCTCCAGTGACCGTTCAATCGATATTATCCGGGATCTTACAGAATCCAATGACAGGAGTATGGAGGCTGTTAGACATATTTCCCGTCAGGTTAACGCAACGAATGAGTCTGCATTAAAGATCCGGGCAGCTGTTGATCTGATCACTTCTATTGCAGAAGAGACCAATCTTTTGTCTTTAAATGCTTCCATTGAGGCAGCCCGTGCCGGAGAGCAGGGACGTGGCTTTGCTGTGGTAGCGGGTCAGATTCAGAAACTTGCAGAGCAGAGTAATGAGTCTGCCGGAAGCATTGCCGATATTATTGGAGAGCTTTTGAAGGATTCTGAGAATTCCGTACAGGTCATGGAAGAAGTTCAGAAGATTATGAACGAGCAACAGGAGAAGCTGCAGGCAACCAGAAAGCAGATTGCGGAGGTTGGTGATGGTATCAGTGGAGCTGCCCAGGCGGCAGGTATGATCCGCCAGCAGACAGAGCACTGCAATAGTGCCCGTGCCAATGTGGCAGATGTAATCTCAAACCTCTCTGCAATTTCGGAGCAGAATGCAGCATCCACAGAGGAAACAACGGCTTCTATGGAGGAGATGAATGCAGCGATGAATCTTCTGGCAGAGTCAGCAAGGCAGCTTCAGGAGCTGTCCAAGTCTCTGGAGGAGGATATTTCCTTCTTCCGTGTTGATAATATCAGAGAAAATATTCATGGTGTAATCGAGGGGTGAAACGATTAATATAGCAGCAAGAAAGGGACGACAAAATGCTTACATATACAGATGAGATTACGGTGGAGGAGTATAATGACCTGCGACGTTCTGTAAACTGGATCACCGTAAAAGACAAGAGAGCTCAGAAAGCATTGAACAATTCTTTCTATAAACTCATCGCCCGGAAGGACGGCAAGCCGGTTGGAATGGCGAGGATCGTCAGTGATGGAGGCTATACTTATTTTATTACTGATGTGATCGTGCGGCCGGAGTGTCAGGGAGAGCATATTGGTACGGCTCTGATCGACAGGCTTCTGGAGTATATCAAGCGGGATGTAATGGATGATGAGACCGTGATGGTCAGCCTGATGGCGGCATATGAGAGAGAAAGCTTTTATGAGCGCTTTGGGTTTCATACACGTCCTTTCGGCAATCATGGTCCGGGAATGTCTATGTGGGTTTCGCGGATTGCAGACGGAAGTATCATTACTTCATAAGGGCTTTATGATTTTGTTATTTACAGAATTGGCACAAGTGAATAAGTGCCCCAATATTTTGAATTAAACTTATAGTATAAACAGAAAACAGCAGTTTTGAACGGATATCACAAATTTGTGATTTCGTATCAAAGCTGCTGTTTTATTGTTTAAAGCCGGGCAGAGTATCCGAAAAGACAAAAGAGAACTTTCCGGATATAATCGATACGTCAGATAAAGCGGTTGGTGGCAGCGTCATAGCTGTAATCCACTGTTTTTAATTTGTCGCAGATCTGCTGCTGGTCTAAATCCAGTGATTTGCACAGCTCTTCCAGACTTGGATAAAAATCCCGGAGCTGTGTGTTTAAATAACTAACTAACATCATAGGATCATTTGGGATATTCATGGGAATCCTCCAATCTTTCGAGTTCGTTGTATCATTATTTCTTTTTATTTTTTGCAGAGACGTTGATCAGTTCCACAATCTTTTCAATGGAATTGTTGAGCTGGCTTCGCTGCATTGCCTTGATAAAGCGGTCTTTTTCTTCAAAAGCGGTATTTACGGCATTCAGGAGCTTTTCGTTGGTCAGCTCCTCCTCCTGGATCACGATGCTATAGCCCTGTTTCTCGAAGGAGGCGGCATTCAGGATCTGATCGCCGCGGCTTGCCTGAGCGGAAAGCGGGATCAGGATGTTTGGCTTACGAAGGGCAAGGATCTCGCAGATGGCATTGGCTCCGGCGCGGGAGATCATAATATCTGCGGCAGCCATAAGATCTCGTAATTCTTCCTTTATGTACTCAAATTGTACATAGCCCTTTGTGTCCTTGAGGGAATCATCCATCTTGCCTTTGCCGCACAGATGGATGATCTGGAAACGCTCCAGAAGCTGTGGCAGGATCGCACGAACAGCCTCATTGACCCGGACGGCACCAAGACTGCCGCCGATGATCAGGATAACAGGCTTCTCGTCGGTAAAACCACAGAAAGCAAGTCCCTTTTCTTTGCTGCCCTGAAAAAGCTCCTGGCGGATCGGAGAGCCGGTCAGAACGCCTTTGTGCTCCGGTAGATGCTTTAAGGTCTCCGGAAAGTTTGTACAGACTCTGTCTGCGCAAGGGATGCAGATTTTATTGGCAAGTCCCGGTGTCATGTCGGATTCGTGGAGCACACATGGGATATGACGGGATTTGGCTGCAACAACCACGGGAACGGAAACAAAGCCGCCCTTGGAAAATACCACATCCGGACGGAGGAGCTTTAACAGCTTTCGTGCCTGTCCGTAGCCGCGAATGACTTTGAATGGATCACTTAAATTTTTCGGATCAATATAGCGGCGCAACTTGCCGCTGGAGATACCATAATAAGGAATACCAAGCTCTGGGATCAGACGGCTTTCAATGCCTTCGTAGGAGCCGATGTAGTGGACTTCGTAGCCCTGCTTCTGAAGCTCCGGGATCAGGGCGATGTTTGGTGTTACATGGCCGGCTGTACCTCCGCCGGTAAGAACTATTTTTTTCATTTTATATACCAATCCTTTCTTGAAGAATAAACAGATTATTATCTAATTTATTATATTAGTATTGGAGTATTTTATCAACTGAAACTTCGTTTCACAATTTGAACACGGCTTCTACACTTTTTCAACAAGAAATTTGGGTATGATTTGGAACATATTATTCGATTGATTTGTTAGAAAGGTAAGGTGTCATATGAAAAAGAAACGTGGGAAAAAGTTTAAGGTGATTGTCTGTGGAGGTGTTGTTTTGGTTCTGGCAGGAGGGATTCTGGCAGGAAGACATTTTCTTCAGGCAAAAAAAGCCTCCTCGGAGGGAGTGACCGGACAGAGTACAACAACCCTGGCCAAAATGGATCTCACCGATTCCATTAGTGCATCCGGAACCATTGAGAGCCGGAAAACACAGACGGTATCGGCTTCGGTGAATGATGTGACCGTCAAAAAGGTTTATGTCAAAGTAGGGGATAAAGTGAAAAAGGGGGATAAGATAGCTCTTTTTGATTCGGATAGTCTGGAGAGCAGTCTGGAGGAAGCACAGGATGCTTTATCGGAAGCACAGAGTTCTGCTGCGTTGGAGATAGAATCTGCGCAGGAGCAGTATGACACCGCGCTCAGTGACCAGAGCTACAATAATACGAAGGCTGCCAAAAATGTGAAGAAAGCGCAAAAAGCAAAGGAAACGGCTGCAAAAGCATTACAGACTGCCAAAAATAAAGTAAAGAAGCTCCAAACCGGTGCAAAGGGGAAGAACAGTCAGGAACTTACGGCGGCAAAGGAGGCTCTGACGAAAGCCCAGGAGGCATATGAGCAGGCAAAATCCGCGCTGGGGACAGCAAAGGACAATCAGACAGATACTGCAAGACAAAATAAATCCTCTGTGATCCAGGCAAAGAGTTCCGTGAGCAATGCCAGAAGCAATCAGACCAAGAGCGTCAAAGAGGCACAGAAAAAGGTTGAGGAAGCGCAGGAGTCACTGGATAAATGTACAGTGACAGCTCCTATGGATGGTGTTGTGACAACGTTAAATGTATCTGTGGGAGACACGTATACCGGCGGAACCATTGCAGAGCTGGATGATACCAGTGGATATACGATTACTACAAGTGTAGATGAATACGATATCAGCGATGTGAAAAAGGGACAGCGTGTGGTGATCCTGACGGAGGCGACAGATGAGGATGAACTGGAGGGTGTTGTAACATTCGTGGCGCCGTCTACCGGCAGCAGTTCCTCAGCAGAAACCACCGGAAATGCCGGGAATACAGGAAACAGCAGCAGTGATGGTTATGAGGTCCGCATTCGTTTGAAAACAAAAGACAGCCGTCTCAAAATGGGTATGACCGCTAAATGCAGCATTATTAAAGAGGAAGCAGATGATGTATATGCTGTACCATATGATGCGGTCAGCGAGGCACAGGATGGCAGCTGTTATATTACAGTGGTAGATAACGATAATACCGGTGATCAGAAAACGGAAAATAATACAGACCGACAAAAGAGTAATGACACTGGCGGACAGGGCGATGACGCCGGACAGATGAATGGAAATCCTGCGGATGATCAGAAGGGGCAGAAGCCACAGGACAGTGACAGTAAAGAGGACAGTGGAAAGAGCAGCAGCCAGACCCGGACAAGTCAGATCACAGTAACCAAAGGAATGGAGACTGATTATTATGTGGAGATTTCCGGAGATGATCTGCAGGAGGGATTGGAGGTTGTGGTTCCGACTGACAAGGTTTCTTCCGGAAGTGATTCCTCCTCAGACAAAAACAGCAATGCTCTTGGCGGGATGGGAGGCATGAACGGAGGTGGTATGCCGGACGCTGGTAATATGGGCGGCAAAGGCGGCTTCGGCGGACCGGGAGGTGGAAAATAAATGAAAAAGCGACAAAAGGATTCCGCTGTAATCTCTTTGCATGGGATTGTAAAACGATTTTATATTGGAAAGCCGAATGAACTGGAAATTCTTCATAGGATTGACCTGCAGGTGGAGCAGGGCGAATTTGTATCCATCGTGGGGGAATCCGGTTCCGGTAAATCCACGCTGATGAATATCATTGGTGCGCTGGACCGCCCTACGGAGGGGGAATATTTTCTCCGGGGAAGAAATGTGGGAGAGACGGGAGATAAAGAATTGTCCATGATACGAAATCAGGAGATCGGCTTTGTGTTTCAGACATATAATCTGATTCCACGGACCACCGCTCTGGAAAATGTGGAGCTTCCAATGCTGTACGGCAAGGTGAAAAAGACAGAACGCCGTGCCAGGGCAAAGGAACTTCTGGAACTGGTGGGGATGGGAGAGAGGATGTTTCATAAGCCGGAGGAATTATCCGGAGGCCAGAAACAGAGAACGGCCATTGCCCGTGCCATGGCGAATGACCCTTCTATCATACTGGCTGATGAGCCGACAGGTGCCCTTGATTCCGAGACCAGCCGGAAGATTATGGATATTTTTCATGAGCTTCATAAGGGGCAGGGGAAAACGATCGTACTGATCACACATTCCAGAGAGCTGGCGGAGGAAACAGACCGGGTTATCCGGATTTCGGATGGTAGAATATAAAAAAGGAGGCAGAAAATGCTGATTTGGGAAAATATCAGGATTGCATGTAAAGCATTGTTTTCCAATAAGCTTCGAGCGTTATTGACGATGCTGGGTATTATTATCGGTATTGGTTCTGTCATTGCGATCATGACGGTGAGTGAATCATTGACCACATCCATATCCGACAGCTTTCAGGAGATGGGAGCCAATAACATTACGGTAGGACTATCCGCCAAAAGTGAGGAAGAAGAGGTTCGTGCCGACGGAATGAGATTTGGAGCCGGTAATCGGAATGCATCTATTACGGAGGATGACAGGATCACGGATGCTATGCTGCAAAAAATGAAAAAAACATTTCAAAACCGGATTTCTGCGGTGGCGATCAGTGAATCGGCAGGATCTGCTACGGTAGAAAAGGACGGTGATTCTGCCAGTTTGAATGTATCGGGCGTAAATAAAGATTATTTTCGGAGTGACAAGGTTGCCCTGCTGGCGGGGCGTTCTATCAAAAAAGCTGATCTGGAGGGAAATAAGCATGTCATTATGATATCGGATCAGATGGTGGAAACCCTGTTTGATGGAGACAATGAAAGTGCATTATGGCAGAAGATCAGTCTGAATATTGATGGGAATTATCAGGATTTCTATATTGTAGGGGTGTATCAGTATGAAAGCGAGGGAACGGTCAGTGACAGTTCGGAGGATGTTACGACAAATGCGTATATTCCGCTGACAACCGCCAAGGAAATCATGCATTCCGATGATGGCTATACGCAGTTTACCATTGTGACAGACACTTCTGTTTCCAGTGTATCGGATTTCGCAGATCAGATCGAGACGTTTTTTACACCTTATTATATGAGTAATGACAATTATGAGATTGCCACATCTACAATGGAGTCAATGACGGAGTCTATGAGTGAAATGATCCGGACCGTGTCACTGGCGATTTCGCTGATCGCGGGTATATCCCTTCTGGTGGGCGGCATTGGCGTTATGAATATTATGCTGGTTTCCATTACAGAAAGGACAAGAGAGATTGGAACAAGAAAGGCGCTGGGAGCGACCAATGGATCGATCCGTCTTCAGTTTATCATAGAATCCATGGTACTTTGTGTGGTGGGTGGCTGCCTGGGAATCGCGCTGGGACTGATCCTTGGATCTGTGGCGGCATCGGTACTGGGATATTCCGCAACGGCACCGGTGGCAGCAATTATGATTGCAGTACTGTTCTCTATGGTCGTCGGGGTATTCTTTGGATATTATCCGGCCAACAAAGCGGCCCGGCTGGATCCCATCGAGGCATTGCGATACGAATAAAGCGAATAGAATTTGCCTGGCAACTTTGTGCCTGCGCCTAAAGTTTACAGCGATGCTGCGCAACAATAAAAAAGGGCAAAACCAGCGTTTTGCCCTTGCTCACTCTACGCTACGAGCATTTTCCTATACACTAAAATAACACCTTCGAAAACGGCTCCAAACGCTGCTTTCGAAGGTGTTTCTTTATGCTTTCTGTTTCTTTTTACGGTGACTTTCAAAGGAATCTTTCCAGATGGCAGGATGGAACAGGATCAGCAGCGGAAACAGCTCCAGCCGGCCGGCCAGCATATCAAACATCAGTACAAGCTTGGAAAAGACATTGAAATGTCCGAAGTTCTGTGTTGGTCCTACCTTGGAAAGACCGGGTCCCATATTATTGATGGTGGTGAGAACTGCGGTAAAGTTGGTGACCAGATCCTCATCCTCGAAGGAGATCGCAAAGACGGAAAGAGAAAAAATAATCATAAACGTAATAAAAAATACATTGATGGAACGGACGACCTCGTGGTCCACCGGTTTGCCCTCCACATTAATTTTGCGGACGCTCTTTGGATGGATATAACTGTTTAATTCCTTTAAAACAGTTTTAAACATAATGACAATCCGCGACACTTTAATACCGCCGCCGGTACTGCCTGCGCAGGCACCCACAAACATCACAATGATCAGAATGGTCTGGCTGGTCTGCGGCCACAGGTCAAAATCAGTGGTGGAAAATCCCGTGGAGGTGGCAAGGGACGCAACCTGAAAAACGGAATGTGTCATTGCTTCAAATCCGGTTGGATACATGGTACGGACATTTAAGAATATAATCGTTACGGCGATCAGGATCATGGCGAGATAATAATGAATCTCCTCCATAGATATCGCCTTGCGGAAATGACGGTACAGGATATAAAAATAAAAGTTGAAGTTGATACCAAACAATATCATAAAGATGGCAACTACCCATTGTATATAGGGTGAATAGCCCATTATACTGTCATTTTTGATACCGAAGCCTCCGGTGCCGGCAGTACCAAAGGCGGTAGTAAGCGCATCAAAAACAGGCATTTTGCCTGCCAGCAGAAAGATAAACTCAATAACCGTCATGCCAAAATAGATGGTATACAGGATCATTGCGGTATAACGTACCTTTGGTACCAGTTTGCCCACAGATGGTCCGGGGCTTTCTGCACGCATCAGGTTGATACTGGAGCCGCCACTCAACGGGAGGATTGCCAGAAGAAAGACGAGAACGCCCATGCCGCCGATCCAGTGTGTAAAGCTTCGCCAGATCAGTGCAGTGTGCGATAAGCCTTCTACATTGCTGAGAACCGTGGCTCCGGTGGTGGTAAAACCGGAGATTGTTTCAAAAAGTGCATTTTCCCATTGGGGAATCTCGCCGCTGATCCAGAAAGGGATCGCACCAAAAAGACTCAGAATGATCCAGCTTAAGGAGGTGGCAAGACATCCCTCCTTCAAATAAAAGACTGTGTTTTTGGGTTTGCGGTATGTCATAAGCACGCCCAAAAGCATGCAGACACAGGCGACGAGAAAGAAATAGCGTCCTTCTTTCTCATGGTAAATAAGAGATGTAACACAAGGAAGCAGCATAAACGCTGCTTCTATTTTTAGTACATAACCGAGAATATATTTTAATATCGAATAATTCATAACCCTTCATCCTTTATTTCAGAATATCCTGAAGATCATTAAAACCGGTATGGGTAGTTACTACCATAACCGTATCTCCGACCTGAATGGAATCAGAACCGGTCGGGATCAGAATGGATCCGTTGCGGCTGATAAAGCAGATTAACAGATTGTCCTTGAGAGACAGATCCATTAAAGGTATATCTGTGACAGCAGATAGTTCATTGACGCGGAATTCAATGGCTTCTGCACGGGAATCAAACATATGGTACAGTGTTTCGATATTGCTGCCCATAGAATCCTTTTTGGCGCGGACGTATGCAACGATGGTCTCGGAGATGATATACCGGGGGTAAACAACGCTTCCCAGATCCAGACGGCTGATCACGTCCTTAAAATTCATCCGATTGATCTTTGTGATGACTTTTGCTTTGGAAATCTGTTTGGCATGGAGAGTCAAAAGTATGTTCTCCTCGTCAATACCGGTCAATGGAACGAAAGATTCAATCGAATCAATGCCTTCCTCTTCCAGCAGGTCTTCGTCTGTGCCATCTCCGTTGATAATGGTAGCTTTTGGAAGAAGCTCACTTAAGGCTTCACATCGTTTCAGATCCTGCTCCACAATCTTGACGGAAACGCCCATCGGCAGGAGCTGCTTTGCGAGATAGTATGCCGCTTTGCTGCCGCCAATGATCATGGTACTTTTTACCTGATTTGTTTTGATGCCGATATCCTCCAGAAAAAAGCGACCGTGTCCCTTCGGTGCGACAAAGGAAATCTTATCTCCGCCCAGAAGAAGGGAATCGCCGGATGGGATGTACATGGCACCACTGCGCTCAATGCCACAGATCAATACACTTGTGTTGATCTTTTTACTGAGCATTGCCACGCTCATTCCGTCTAATATATTATTTTCGGGGATTTGAATCTTGATCAGCTCAGCCTGTCCATGGGCAAAAGAATTGACTTCCAATGCGGTTGGCAGATACAGGATCCTTGCAATCTCTCTGGCAGCCTCCAGCTCCGGATTGATGATCATGGCAAGTCCAAGCTTGTCCCGGAGATAACTTGCCTCTCCGCTGTAATCCGGTGTGCGGACGCGGGCGATCGTGGAGCAGTTTGCAACCTGATTTGCCACGGTGCAGCACAGAAGATTTAATTCATCCGATTCTGTTACAGCGATCAGCAGATTCGCAGAGGCGATGCCGGCGTCCATCTGAACACGGTGGCTGGCACCGTTTCCGGCTACGCCCATAACATCATAGATGCTTCCGACTTCCTGGACCTTTTTGGCGTCCTGATCAATGATCGTAATATCGTGTCCTTCTTTTACAAGCTGTTCGATCAGTGTAAGTCCTACTTTTCCGCAGCCAACGATAATAATATTTAGTCCCTGTTTCGCCGGCTTCTTTGCGATCAACATAAATCTTACCTCCCAAAACAAATACCCGGACGACACACAAAAAACGTGGAAGCCAGGGTGACATATCTAAACACTCTATACTATATTCTTTTTTTACACAAGTTTCAAGAAAAATTTATCCGGAATCATAAGAAAGAATTTTCTGCATAGGATGAAGTAAGGTATGAAATGAGGAGAAACACTCAGTGGAAAAGAAAAAATATGAAAAATATCGGTTAGGTTCATTGTCAGAATGTCTGGAGGAACGTGCCGTTTTGCTGGCACAGTATATGATCGAACATAAAGCAACGGTCCGGCAGACAGCGGCAGTATTCGGGGTCAGCAAAAGCACGGTACATAAGGATCTGACGGAGAAGCTTCCGGCGATCAATCACGCTCTGGCATCGCAGGTACGGGAGGTACTGGATGTCAATAAGTCTGAACGCCATATCCGGGGAGGACTTGCCACGAAAGAAAAATATCTTCTAAAAGAAAAAGAACAGGAGAAATTCCGGAATGCTTATTAAATGCATGGAAAATTCTCCTGCTTCAGGAAGCTCTCTGTCAGAGCTTAAAAACTGTATTATGACTGCTTCTCATTGATGGCACGGATCGTTTCCTGGATATCTTCCCAGGTCAGCTGGTCTGTGCTGAATGAGAGAATGGAATGCAGCGGGGTATCATTATACATTGCCCGCATCATCATTGCTGTTCCGCCACCCATACTGTCATTCTCTTTGTCAGCGGAATCAATAAAGCCGCTTTTGACCATCAGATCATCAAGAGGAGACGGATCGTTTGCGTGATCATATACATCACCGCAGGAGGTAATATCTGTTACGATAAACGGCAGTTTCTGCTCATTTTCCAGATGAAGCGTCAGACGCTGACGCACATCCCTGGAGGAAGCGGAGAGTAACAGTTCATAGTCTCCGGATGGTGCATACCAGTCATGGATCTGTGTGTTGTAGTAGGCAAAGGAACGTTCATCCAGCTTCAGGGTGATCGTTTTGGTTTCGCCCGGCTCCAGACCGATCTTGGTGAAGTTTCGCAGCTCCTGTTCCGGACGGATGGCATCGCATGCAGCATTTTTTACATAGAGCTGGACAACCTCTTTACCGTATACATCACCGGTATTTGTAATATCTACAGATACCAGGATCTGATCCTGCGGTTTTGCCGTAATGGAAGGAATCACATTTGGCTCGGAACCCTCTGCATTATTTGTGGCAGAGCTGCTGACAGACTGGCCGTTGACGATGAGCTTGGCATTGGAGTACCGGAAGCTTGTGTAGCTGAGACCGTATCCGAATGGGAAAAGGACATCCATTTCCCGTTTATCATAGTAACGGTATCCTATAAAAATGCCTTCGCTGTAATGGGACTCATTCTGTGCTCCGGGGAAATTCAGATAGGTTGGATTGTCCTGGACACGGAGCGGGAAGGTTTCCGCAAGCTTGCCGGACGGATTTACTTTGCCGTAGAGCAGATCTGCTGCGGCAGCCCCGCTCGCCTGGCCGGAAAGATACATTTCCAGTACGCCCTTTACCTCGGAAAGCCAAGGCATACGGATTGGAGAACCGTTGTGCAGGACAACGACGGTGTTTGGCTGTACCTTGCAGATTTCATGGATCAGATGGTTCTGGCTTTCCGGCATATCCAGATGGGTCCGGTCAAAGCCTTCACTTTCAAAGGAATCCGGCAGTCCCGCAAAAATCACAGCGACCTCAGCAGCCTTTGCTGCGTCAACCGCTTCTTTTAACAGAGCTTCGTCTGTCTCATCCTGTTCAGAACAGAAGCCCTTGCTGTAAGTAATGTTTGAATTATCCTTCAGGGCCTCCAGTGCACTTTCCACGCGGAAACAATTAATATGACTGGAGCCGCCGCCCTGAATACGGGGGATTTCCGCAAACTCACCAATGATGGCGATCTTCTGGGATTCCTTTAGAGGAAGGATTCCATCGTTTTTCAGAAGAACAGCGCTGTTGCCGGCCATTTTGCGGGCAAGCTGATGGTGGGCTTCCTTATCATAGGAAGCATTTTCTTTCTTATTAGAATAATATTTATCTACCGCAGTCAGGATCCGTTCTACGGTTTTATTTAAAGTATCCATAGAAACGGTACCTTTTTTGACTGCTTCTACGATCTGTTTGTCAGTTTCTCCGTGACAGTCCGGCATCTCCAGATCCAGCCCGGCATTTAAGGATTTCACGCGGTTATTCATGGCACCCCAGTCTGTCATAACAAGACCCTCAAAGCCCCACTCATCCCGGAGGACTTTGTTTAACAGCCAGTCATTTTCGCAGGAATAAGTGCCGTTGATGCGGTTGTAGCTGCACATAATGGTCCATGGCTGCGCTTTTTTGACAACCTGCTCAAAAGCGGTCAGATATGTCTCACGAAGCGTACGCTCGTCCACCTGGGCACTGACATTCATACGACGGGTTTCCTGATTGTTCGCAGCAAAATGCTTCAGGCTGGTTCCGACATTCTTTTCCTGAACGCCATTTACAAAGGCCGCACCAATCTCTCCGGCTACATAGGGATCCTCGGAGTAATATTCGAAGTTTCTGCCTCCCAGAGGGGATCGTTTCATATTGATACCCGGTCCCAGAAGAACGGCAACATCCTCTGCCTGACACTCTTCTCCAAGGGCATTGCCTACCTCCCGGACGAGATCGCGGTCAAAGGAGGACGCCATAGAGGAAGCAGTAGGAAAGCCAACGGCGAGAATGCTTTCAGCCCATCCCATATTGTTTCCGACCTCTTCCTGCTTGCGAAGTCCGTAAGGTCCGTCAGAAACCATAATGCTCTTTAAGCCGACCCGGTCCACCGCTTCGGTGTGCCAGAAATCTGCACCGGAGCAAAGGCTTGCTTTTTCTTCCAGTGTCATATCCTGTATCATTTTTTTGATGTTCATATATGTCTCCTTTCTTATTATATACAAAAATTTATAGAAAGAATTATTCAATAAAACGGAAAAGCTTGACAACCATCAGATTAGATGGTAAGATGGAAAATGCACTTATTGTGGCAGATTATAAACTCAAACAGGTATAACGTATATTATATCATAGTTTATGAGGATTGAAAAGCCACAAAATACTCTACAAAATTAAGGAGTGAAACGGCGATGGAGAAAAACAGAATACGTCCGGTAAAAGTAGGCAATGGTGTGAGAATGAGTTATGCCCATCAGGGAGAAGTTCTGGAGATGCCAAACCTCATTGAGGTGCAGACCAATTCTTACCAGTGGTTTTTGGATGATGGTCTGAAGGAAGTATTTCGGGATATTTCCCCAATCTCTGACTTTGGCGGTCATCTCAGCCTGGAATTTGTTGATTTCAAGCTTTGCAGAGACGAGAGCAAGTACGATATTGACCAGTGTAAGGAGAGGGATGCTACTTATTCAGCACCTTTAAAGGTTAAGGTTCGTCTGCACAACAAAGAGACTGAGGAAATCAAGGAACACGAGATCTTTATGGGTGAATTGCCTCTTATGACAGCGACAGGTACCTTTATCATCAATGGTGCTGAGCGTGTTATCGTAAGTCAGTTAGTACGTTCCCCAGGCATTTACTATGCGATCGGTCATGACAAGATCGGTAAAGAGTTATTTTCATCTACAGTAATCCCGAATCGTGGTGCGTGGCTGGAGTATGAGACGGATTCCAATGATGTCTTCTTCGTCCGTGTAGATAGAAATAGAAAAGTTCCGATCACTGTATTCCTGCGTGCTCTTGGACTGGGCACCAATGCAGAGATCAAAGAGCTTTTCGGTGAGGAGCCAAAGATCCTTGCAAGTATCGAGAAGGATACAACAGAGAATTATCAGGATGGTTTGCTTGAGCTTTACAAAAAGCTTCGTCCGGGCGAGCCGCTTTCCGTAGACAGTGCCGAGAATCTTCTCAATGGTATGTTCTTCGATCCAAAGAGATATGATCTGGCAAAGGTCGGAAGATATAAGTTTAATAAGAAGCTGCATTTCAAGAACCGTATCGTAGGATGCAGACTGGCAGAGGATGCAGTAGATACTGTGACCGGCGAGAAGCTGGAGGCAGGTACACTGATCACAGAGGAGATCGCAGTACAGCTTCAGAATGCTGCAGTTCCTTATGTGATGGTTGAGCATGAGGAGCATGTGACAAAGGTTCTTTCCAACCTGATGGTTGACCTTCGTTATTATCTCCCGGATGTGGATCCGAAGAGCATTGGTGTGACAGAGGATGTATATTATCCACTGTTAAAGCAGATCCTGGACGAGAACGAGTCTCAGGAGGATATCATCGAGGAGATCCAGTACAATATCTCTGAGCTGATTCCAAAGCATATCACCAAGGAAGATATCTTTGCTTCCATAAACTACAATATTCATCTGGAGTATGGTATTGGTAATGATGACGATATCGATCACCTGGGTAACCGTCGTATCCGTGCAGTAGGCGAGCTGCTTCAGAACCAGTATCGTATCGGTTTGTCACGTATGGAGCGTGTTGTTCGTGAGAGAATGTCCACACAGGATCTTTCTTCCATCACAGCACAGTCTCTGATCAATATTAAGCCGGTAACGGCAGCCGTTAAGGAGTTCTTCGGAAGTTCCCAGCTGTCACAGTTCATGGATCAGAATAACCCGCTGAGTGAGCTGACTCACAAGCGTCGTCTTTCTGCATTGGGACCTGGTGGTCTTTCCCGTGACCGTGCCGGATTCGAGGTACGAGATGTCCATTATTCTCATTACGGACGTATGTGTCCTGTAGAGACTCCTGAGGGACCAAACATCGGTTTGATCAACTCTCTGGCATCTTATGCACGCATTAATGAATATGGTTTTGTCGAGGCTCCTTACCGTAAGGTGGACAAGACAGATCCTGCAAATCCTCGCGTAACCGATGAGGTAGTTTACCTCTCTGCTGATGAGGAGGATAAATATACTGTTGCACAGGCGAACGAGGCACTTGACGCAGAAGGTCATTTTGTGCGTAACAGTGTATCCGGTCGTCGTCGTGAAGAGACATCTGAGTTCCCGAAGAAGGATATCGATCTGATGGACGTATCTCCTAAGATGGTGTTCTCTGTGGCAACAGCCATGATCCCGTTCCTGGAGAACGATGATGCGAACCGTGCCCTGATGGGATCCAACATGCAGCGTCAGGCAGTACCGCTTCTTGTGACAGAGGCTCCTGCGGTTGGTACCGGTATGGAGATGAAGGCTGCGATCGACTCCGGTAACTGTGTGATCGCAGAGGCAGATGGTGTGGTTGAGCGTTCCGCTTCCAATGAGATCATTGTGAAGGAGACAAACGGCACCATTCATAATTATAAATTAGCGAAGTTCCAGCGAAGCAACCAGGGAACCAGCATGAATCAGAGACCTCTGGTCAACAAGGGAGACGAGGTAAAGGCAGGTCAGGTCCTTGCAGATGGTCCTTCTACCTGTGGTGGTGAGATCGCCCTTGGTAAGAATCCGTTGATCGGTTTCATGACATGGGAAGGTTACAACTACGAGGATGCGGTTCTCTTAAGTGAGAGACTGGTTCAGGAAGACGTTTATACTTCTGTACACATCAGCGAGTACAATGCCGAGGCAAGAGATACCAAGCTGGGTGCAGAGGAGATTACCCGCGATGTGCCGGGCGTTGGTGACGATGCACTGAAGGATCTGGATGAGAGAGGTATCATCCGTATCGGTGCTGAGGTTCGTGCCAATGATATTCTTGTCGGCAAGGTTACTCCAAAGGGAGAGACAGAGCTGACCGCAGAGGAGAGACTTCTTCGTGCGATCTTTGGTGAGAAGGCAAGAGAAGTACGTGATACTTCCCTGAAGGTTCCTCATGGTGAGTTTGGTATCGTTGTGGATGCCAAGGTATTTACCAGAGAGAACGGTGATGAGCTTCCACCGGGAGTAAATGAAAATGTTCGTATCTACATTGCCCAGAAGCGTAAGATTCAGGTGGGTGATAAGATGGCTGGTCGACACGGTAACAAGGGTGTGGTTTCCAGAGTACTTCCTGTGGAGGATATGCCATTCCTTCCAAACGGACGTCCTTTGGATATCGTGCTGAATCCTCTGGGTGTGCCTTCCCGAATGAACATCGGTCAGGTCCTGGAGATTCATCTGAGTCTGGCTGCCAAGGTACTTGGTTTTAATGTAGCAACTCCTGTCTTTGATGGTGCAAACGAGCACGATATCATGGATACATTGGAGCTGGCAAACGATTATGCCAATACCCCGCTGGATCAGACAGAGCTTGAGGCAGAAAAGGCAAAGGCTGCAGCGGATGGCGTAGAGTATCCGGCAGACGTTGTTCCTTTCGTTGATAAATATAAAGATATTCTTGATCCGGAGGTTATGAACTATCTGGTAGAGAATAAGGATTACCGTCAGCAGTGGAAGGGTGTACCGATCCGCCGTGATGGTAAGGTTCGTCTTCGTGACGGACGTACAGGTGAGTACTTCGATGGTGAAGTTACCGTTGGTTTCATGCACTACCTGAAGCTGCATCATCTGGTTGATGATAAGATCCATGCACGTTCTACCGGTCCTTACTCACTGGTAACACAGCAGCCTCTGGGTGGTAAAGCCCAGTTCGGTGGACAGCGTTTCGGAGAGATGGAGGTATGGGCGCTGGAGGCTTATGGTGCTGCATATACACTTCAGGAGATCCTGACTGTGAAGTCCGATGATGTGGTTGGACGTGTGAAGACATATGAGGCGATCATCAAGGGAGAGAATATCTCTGATCCTGGTATCCCTGAGTCCTTCAAGGTACTCCTCAAAGAGCTGCAGGCACTTGCTCTTGATGTAACTGTTCTGGATGAGAACGGTAATGAAGTACCGATGACGGAGAGTGTAGAAGAGGATAATGCTGAGGACATCAAGCCATTGATCGATGGCGATGCCAACTTTGCATTTGGCAGTGGTGAGTCCTTTGAATCTGCCGGTTTTAAAGAGGGAACTGCAGAAGAGTTAGAGAATGACGACATTTTTGGTGATTTTGAAGCTTCAGAGGAGCCGGATCTGTTATAAGACGAAACTTCGGATTTACACAACCTGGATGTGGAAGAATGGAGGTTACTATGATCGATAGTACTGTAAAGGAAGAAAAGCATATCACATATGATGCGATCAAGATTGGTCTTGCATCTCCGGAAAAGATCAGAGAGTGGTCCCGTGGTGAGGTAAAGAAGCCGGAGACCATCAACTACAGAACATTGAAGCCGGAAAAGGACGGACTGTTCTGTGAGAAGATCTTTGGACCGAGCAAGGACTGGGAGTGTCATTGTGGTAAATATAAAAAGATTCGTTATAAAGGCGTTGTCTGTGACCGTTGTGGTGTCGAAGTAACAAAGGCCAGCGTACGTCGTGAGCGTATGGGTCACATTGAGCTGGCAGCACCGGTATCACATATCTGGTATTTCAAGGGTATTCCAAGCCGTATGGGTCTGATCCTTGATGTGTCTCCAAAGAACCTGGAAAAGGTCCTTTACTTTGCGTCATATATTGTACTGGAGGCGCAGGATGGTATTGGTCTGCAGCAGAAGCAGATCCTCTCTGAGGCAGAGTATCAGGAGGCAAGAGCAAACTATGGCAATGCATTCCGTGCCGGCATGGGTGCTGAGTCTATTATGGAGCTTTTGATGAGCATTGACCTTGAGGAAGAGTCCAATACCCTCAAGGAGGAGCTGAAAAACGCATCCGGTCAGAAGCGTGCACGTATCATCAAGAGACTGGAAGTGATCGAGGCATTCCGTGGTTCCGGAAACAAGCCGGAATGGATGATCCTTACTGTTATTCCGGTAATTCCACCGGATCTTCGTCCTATGGTACAGTTGGACGGAGGACGATTTGCAACATCTGATATGAACGATCTGTATCGTCGTATCATCAATAGAAATAACCGTCTGAAGAGACTGCTGGAGTTAGGTGCGCCTGATATTATCGTCCGCAACGAGAAGAGAATGCTCCAGGAGGCAGTGGATGCCCTGATCGACAACGGTCGTCGTGGACGTCCTGTTACAGGTCCCGGAAACAGACCTCTCAAGTCTCTGTCTGATATGTTAAAGGGTAAGCAGGGACGTTTCCGTCAGAACCTGTTAGGTAAGCGTGTTGACTATTCCGGCCGTTCCGTTATCGTCGTTGGTCCTGAACTTAAGATCTATCAGTGTGGTCTTCCAAAGGAGATGGCTATTGAGCTGTTCAAGCCTTTCGTTATGAAGGAACTGGTAGCAGACGGAACAGCACACAATATTAAGCAGGCCAAGAAGATGGTTGAGAAGCTTCAGCCAGAGGTATGGGATGTGCTGGAGGAGGTTATCCGTGAGCACCCGGTTATGCTGAACCGTGCCCCTACACTTCACCGTCTTGGTATTCAGGCATTTGAGCCGACACTGGTAGAGGGTAAGGCAATCAAGCTTCATCCACTGGTATGTACCGCGTTCAACGCCGATTTCGATGGTGACCAGATGGCTGTGCATCTGCCGTTGTCCGTAGAGGCTCAGGCAGAGTGCCGTTTCCTTCTTCTTTCACCAAACAACTTGCTGAAACCGTCCGATGGTGGTGTGGTTGCCGTTCCTTCACAGGATATGGTACTTGGTATCTACTATCTGACACAGGAAAGACCGGGTGTAAAGGGCGAAGGCAAGTTCTTCAAGTCTGTCAATGAAGCGATCACAGCTTACGAAAACGGCGTGGTTACACTTCACTCACGTATTACAGTCCGCAGAAGCGGTGTTAATGCCGAGGGACAGGTTGAAATCAAAAACATTGAGTCTACTCTGGGACGTTTCATCTTCAACGAGATCCTGCCGCAGGATCTGGGCTTTGTAGACAGAAGCAATCCGGACAATTTCCTGACACTGGAGGTAGACTTCCATGTAGGTAAGAAACAGTTAAAGCAGATCCTGGAGAAGTGTATCGATGTACACGGTGCAACAGGTACTGCTGAGACAATGGATCATATTAAAGCATTAGGTTATAAGTATTCTACCCGTGCAGCAATGACCGTATCAATTTCTGATATGACCGTGCCTGCTGCAAAGAAGGATATTCTGGCAGATGCAGAAAAGACAGTTGAGACGATCACGCGTAAGTTCCACCGTGGTCTCCTGACCGAGGAGGAGCGTTACAAGGCAGTTGTCAATACATGGTTCGCAGCCGATGATAAGCTGACCAAAGCTCTGATGGCTGGTCTGGATCGTTATAACAACATCTTCATGATGGCTGATTCCGGTGCCCGTGGTTCTCAGGCACAGATCAAACAGCTTGCCGGTATGCGTGGACTGATGGCAGATACATCAGGACGTACTATCGAGCTCCCGATCAAGTCAAACTTCCGTGAAGGTCTTGACGTATTGGAGTACTTCATTTCCGCTCATGGTGCCCGTAAGGGTCTGTCCGATACAGCCCTTCGTACCGCCGATTCTGGATACCTGACCCGTCGTCTGGTCGATGTATCTCAGGAGCTTTCAATCCGCGAGGTAGACTGTAGCGTGGAACGTGATGAGATTCCGGGTATGGAGATTGGGGAGTTTGCCGATGGCAAGGAGCTGATCGAGTCTCTGGAAGAGCGTATTACAGGAAGATTCTCCTGTGAGAATATATATGATGACAATGGTGAACTGATCGTAAAGGCAAACCATATGATCACACCAAAGAGAGCAGCACGTATTGTCAAGACAAAGGCAATTATGGATGCCGGTTCTAAGGCGAGAGTCAAGATCCGTACAATCCTGACCTGTAAGTCACACATCGGTGTCTGCGCAAAATGTTACGGTGCCAACATGGCAACCGGTGAGCCGGTTCAGGTTGGTGAGGCTGTTGGTATTATTGCTGCACAGTCCATCGGTGAGCCTGGTACACAGCTTACCATGCGTACGTTCCATGCCGGTGGTGTAGCCGGTGATGATATCACACAGGGTCTTCCTCGTGTCGAGGAGCTTTTCGAGGCCCGTAAGCCGAAGGGACTTGCAATTATCGCTGAGTTTGGCGGTACTGTAAGCATCCGTGATACCAAAAAGAAACGTGAAGTTGTAGTAACCAATAAAGAGACAGGTGACAGCAAGGCATATCTGATCCCTTACGGTTCTCGTATCAAGGTGCTTGAGGGACAGGAGCTGGAAGCCGGTGATGAGCTTACAGAGGGTAGTGTAAATCCACACGATATTCTTGCGATCAAGGGTGTCCGTGCCGTACAGGATTATATGATCCGTGAGGTACAGAGAGTTTACCGTCTGCAGGGTGTAGATATCAACGATAAGCATATCGAGGTTATCGTTCGTCAGATGTTGAAGAAGATCCGTATCGAGAATAACGGTGATTCCGATTATCTGCCGGGTGTTATGGTAGATGCTCTTGACTATGAGGATACTGTAGAGGCACTGACCAAGGAAGGCAAGGAGCCTCCGGAGGGAAGTCAGGTTATGCTTGGTATTACCAAGGCTGCACTGGCAACCAATTCCTTCATGTCAGCCGCATCCTTCCAGGAGACCACAAAGGTTCTGACCGATGCCGCGATCAAGGGTAAGATCGATCCATTGGTAGGTCTGAAGGAGAACGTTATCATTGGTAAGCTGATTCCCGTTGGAACCGGTATGAAGAGATATCGTTCCGTAAAACTGGACTGTGATGAAGAGGCAGAGCGCGAGATTGCAGCAATCCGTGCTGCCAAAGCTGCAAAGTCTGAGGATGAGGACAAGAAGGACGACAAGAAAGATCGTGCAAAAGAGAAAGAGGTTGTGATCGAAGAGGAGCCTGCAAAGGATTTTGCTTCTTCTGACGGAGAGCTGGTATATTCCACCTCCACAGAGGATGATGGCGATATCAATGCATAATTATTCATAAAATTTTAAGGGACATTTTATCTGCGGATAGAATGTCTCTTTCTTGCTTTATAGAATATTTCTATTATTTATAGAATGTTCCACGCTAAATTGTGAAATGCACCATTTATCAGGGGTTGCGATGAATCTGTAATGTTGCAAACTGCATAAAAATGTGTTAGTATGAACGTGTAGGTATAGTGGTTTTGCCTATAATGCAAATTTATATTTTAATAAAAAGGAAGGATAATACAATGAGGAAATTAAAAAAACAATTATTGGCGTCTTTTCTTTCGTTAGCAATGGTTGTGAGCTCCGTAAGCGGAATCGGCATTGCATCAGTGAAAAAGACTGTCAAGGCAGCAGAAACGGATGTGCCAAGTAATATTGGCGAGGAACGTACATTGCCAAGTGGTTTTAAGACCAGGGACAATGGCGAGATGAGAGACAATATGGATTCCGCCGCTTATATGAAAGAAATGGGACTTGGCTGGAACTATGGTAACTCTCTGGATCAGTCTATTGATACCAGCAGTATGACTGAGGATGAAAAGAAAAAGGTAGACGTAAATTATTGTGAAACATCTGCAAACAATTCTGCATTAACACAGAAAAATGTAGATACGATCAAGGCATATGGCTTCAACAATGTCCGTATTCCGGTGGCATGGTCCAATCTGATGGATATTTCTGAGGATAAAATGACATATACTATCAATGAAAAGTATTTGGAGCGTGTGGAAGAGGTCATCAATTACTGTCTGAATGACGGATTATATGCAATCGTCAACATTCATTATGACGGTGACTGGTGGGGACAGTTTGGTGACAAGGATCCGTCTGTTCGTGAGCAGGCATGGGCCCGTTACAGACAGATCTGGACACAGCTGAGTGAACGCTATAAAGATTACTCAGACCGTTTGATCTTCGAGTCTGCCAACGAAGAGCTTGGAGATCGTCTGAACGATAACTGGGTTAAACGTGATACCAGCAATAAAACAGGTGTATTGTCCGTTGATGAGCAGTATGAGACAATGAACAAGATCAATCAGGAATTTGTAAATATTGTTCGTAAATCCGGTGGAAATAATGAAAAACGTTATCTGTTGATCGCAGGCTACAGCACCAATATTGAAAGAACCTGTGATGATAGATTTGAAATGCCGACCGATCCGGTTAAGGGAAATGGAAAAAACAAGCTCAGCGTATCTGTTCACTATTACACTCCTTGGAACTACTGTGGTGGAAGCGAGTATCACCAGACCGAGGGCGGCGCACCGCGTCTTTTTGACTGGGGTACGGATGCTGATATCAAGGAAATGCATGACAATCTTGATATGATGAGTAAGTTTACGAAGCAGGGATATGGTGTAATCCTTGGCGAGTTTGGTGTTCAGACAACTGCAGCGGATGGTATTCCGAAATATATCAGTGAGTTTGGAAAATATGCAATCGAAAAAGGAATGGTTCCGGTACTGTGGGATAATGGTACATGGCTTGACCGTGAAAATAATGTGATCGCATTTGACAATGTAGCAGATGCCATTATTTCCGTAACAGGAGCAGAAGGGACCTTTGCGAGAACGAATGTAAATACATGTAAACCAAAGTATACAGAGCAGACAGATGAAAGTGCATTAACCAAGATCTTTACCTGGGAGGGAAGCTGGAAGAAGAATGGTGGAGACGATAATACCTACTGTAATCCAAAGCTTTCCGTACAGACCAATGATGGAACAAATGACTGGACGTTCCACTGTAATACATATGGATACTGGGCTGTTATTTACTCTGAGGCTTTAAAGAATGTAAAGCATTTATACATCCGTGCAACCTGTCAGGACAATGATATTGACAGTGCGGCTCTTCAGCTTGCACCGGCAGAATTTAGAGCCTCTTATCCTCCGGAAAAGGGACTGTTCGATGAAAATGAAGAGATGTTTAGTGCAAGCAAGGCGGCTCTTGAAAAATGTAAAGCGGGAAAAGCAACAGATGTCAGCGCAGAAGATGAGTGGAGTGGTAAAATCTTTGCGCTGGAAGAGGGCTTCCTGCAGGGAAATGGGCTGTTATGGATTTCTGCCAGTAACAAACCGGTTTTCACAAAGATTGAGCTTTTCACAACGGATGATTTAACACCGGCAGAGTCTAATGCACCGGTCGAAAGTCCAACAGTAACACCAAGTCAGGTGCCATCTGCCGCACCAAGCGCACCGGCTGCACAGGTGCCATCTGCCGCACCAAGCGCACCGGCTGCACAGATTCCGACCCAGACAGCAATTGCAGCTGCACCGGCAAAGGGCGATGTTGTAAAGGACAAAAATGCGTCTTATACGGTTTCCGATGTTAAAAATAAAACGGTAGAGTATAAAGCACCTGCAAGCAAAATAAAGACATCTGCGGCGATTCCGGCGACAGTTAAGGTAAATGGTGTATCTTATAAAGTAACCTCCATTGCCAAAAATGCGTTTAAGAATAACAAGAAGCTGAAAAAAGTAACGATCGGTGTCAATATTACATCAATTGGTGCCAATGCATTCTCCGGTTGTAAATCACTGAAGAATGTTGTGGTGAAATCCAAAAGCCTGAAGAAGGTAGGAAAGAATGCCTTCAAGGGTATCCAGAAAAAAGCAGTATTCAAAGTACCGGCAAAGAAACTGAAAGCATATAAGAAGCTATTTGGAAGCAAGGCCGGTGTCAAAAAATCAATGAAAATTAAAAAATAGTTTATATTAACGTAAGGCTAGGGACCTGGCAGAAGGATGCCGGGTCCCGTTTTGTATATTAAGAAATATCATATATACTATAGACTAAAATGTTTCAGGAGGAAACGATCATGTCAGACAACAATACCAACAGAAACAATCCGCTGTGGGATACTGGGAAAACTATGGAAGAAAGACTGGATTATCTGGTAGAGGAATTAACTTTAGAAGAGAAATTCTCCTGTCTTGGTACAGGCAATCCTGCGATTGAACGGCTGGGTATTCCATCTTTTTTCGTGGGGTGTGAGGGTGCCCACGGTTTGCAGATGCGCCATGATCAGAGCTTTGATCAGGGAGAGCCGCAGCCAACGACGATTTTCCCAAATCCTATTGGGATGAGCGGTACATGGGATCCGGAATTGATCCAAAAAGCCGGAGAAGTTGTAGGAACAGAGGCGAGAGCTGTCTTTGAAAAGGACGGACGAAGGGGCGGCTTGTGTCTGTGGGCTCCAACCATTGACATGGAGCGCGATCCCCGTTGGGGGCGTACCGAGGAGGCGTACGGAGAGGATCCGTATCTGACGGGAAAGATGGCATCCGCCTATATTCGCGGGATGCGGGGAGAAGGAGATAATATACGTTGTGGAGCTACATTAAAGCATTTTTATGCCAACAATGTGGAGGATGGACGTGTCTGGAAGTCTTCTTCTATTGATCCGCGGAATAAACATGAGTATTATCTGGAGCCATTCCGTCGCGCCGTAACAGAGGGTGGCGCAGAGGCAATGATGACCTCTTACAATGAGATTAATGGTGTACCTGCAATCCTGAATCATGAAGTGCAGAAAATTGCCAAGGAGCAATGGGGAGTACATCATGTGGTGTGCGATGGCGGCGATATGAAACAGACCGTAGACTGTCATCATTATTTTGGATCTCATACGGAGACCATTGCCGAGGGATTGAAGGCGGGCATTGACTGCTTCACGGATGATATTGATGCTGTGATCGAGGGGGCAAGAGAAGCTTATGAGCTGGGGATGATCGATATGACAGATATTGACCGTGCTTTGCGGTGTCACTTTAGCACTTTGCTCCGGCTTGGCCTGTTTGATCCACAGGAGACTAACTCAAATTACGGACTGAATCTCCCGGAGTTTCAGAAGCTGGCGAGACAGGTCACCGGGGAATCCATTGTGCTGCTTAAGAATGACGAAATCGACGGACAAAAGCTGTTGCCATTGGACTGCAAGCAGGTGACATCCCATCATAAGCTCGCAGTGATCGGACCTTCCGCCGAAGAGTGGTTTCTGGACTGGTACTCCGGCATTCCGCCATATGCCGTGACGCCGCTGCAGGGCATCCGTGATGCTGTCAATAATCCGGAAAATGTAATCTTTGAGTCTGGTGTGCCAAAGTTAAAGATCGCCTGCGGAGATAAATATCTGGGGCTTTTGGAGGATGGAGAGACTCTTGGACTGGTAGAAGAAGAGGAGGCAGAAATCTTTGAGTCCGTTTTATGGGACAAGGAACAGTTGACATTAAAGGCAGAAAGTAATGGACGATATCTGACGGCTCTGGATGGCTGTGATGAAGATGAGATATATCGTGGTGGTATTTTTAAGGCTTCAGCAGACAGAGCATTTGGATGGTTTGTCAAAGAGGTATTCCATGCACAGATAAATATTACGGATTTAAAGGAGTCAGAGGAAAAGGGAATGTCTCTGGCTGTTGGAAGCCGGTTTGCAGAGATTCTGGAAAATGAAGAAGAATTTCTGCTTAAGGCATGGAATGGAGCAGGTCTTTATGTGGACGAGCAGAACAGGATCCGGGTTATGGACGAACAGGGCTTTGCAGAGGATGGAGAAGTGCGTCGTATTGTCAGCTGTACAGATATCCAGGGGCACCAGGTATTTGCAGGGGATTTAAAAATGGACAGAAGGGGCGGCATCTATGAGACGGTGACAGGAAGAAAGTACCGTACTCTTCCGGCACTTTGTCCGGTTCTGGTCAAAAATGGTGTCAAAGAAGCGCAAAAGGCAGCAGCTCAGGCAGAAACGGTGGTTTATGTAGGTGGAGCGCATCCGATGATCACATGTAAGGAAGAAGTGGATCGGAAGGATATCGATTTTCCGGTGTATCAGAGACAGCTTCTGCAGGCGGTGTACCGGGAAAATCACAGGGTCATCGCAGCGCTTGTTACCAGTGTGCCTTATGCCATTGGCTGGGAAAAGCAGTATCTGCCGGCAATCCTTACGATGGCAGGTGGCGGTATGGAGCTGGGAAATGGTCTGGCAGATATTCTGTTTGGAAAGGAAGCGCCGGCCGGGCGGTTAAATATGACATGGTACTGTGATACAGAGCAGCTTCCGGATATGGATGATTATGACATTATTCAGAAGGAAAGAACATATCAGTATTTTAAGGGAGATGTGCTTTATCCTTTTGGTTATGGCCTGACATATGCACCGACAGAGATAACAGCACTTACAGCAAAGGCTTCTGAGGATGAAAAATATATTGATGTCGCATGCACTGTACGGAATTTGGGACAGACGGGCAATGCACTTCCGGCACAGGATGAAGTGGTTCAGATATATTATACGAAGAAGGAGCCGGTTGTGAAACGTCCGATCCGGACTCTGGCTGCATTTGAAAGAGTGAAGCGGATGGAAGAAGGGGAAGAGAGGAGAGTTTCATTCCGGATTCCGGTTGAGGATCTGATGTATTACGATACGATCCGGCGAAAGAAGCTTTTGGAACCGGGAATTTATGAGATTCAGGCAGGCCATTCTTCTAATGATATAGACGCTGTGGTTACGGTTGAACTGAAAGGGCAGGAGAGAGGATTCCGGGATGGCGGAAGCTGGCAGCCGGCAGACCACTATGACCGGTCACAGAATGGATTTTTGTGGGAAGGTCACATGGGATATGACAGTGTTGCACATACAGCGGATGCACATGCACCGGAAGATTTATTTGAAAAAGTAGGCGGCATGTGGCAAAATATAAATGAGGTGACCAGAGAGGAGAAGGCCGGAGAACGGCTTGATGACTGCCTGATCCTGGAGTATGACCGCGTCTGCCTGCCTATGGAGACGGCATATCTTGTTTTGGATGCAGATGCTGTGCCGGAGAGCACGGTGGATGTATTTATCAATGGGGCGCATAATGCAGCATATATTGTGCCGGATTTTGAGGAGCTTTCCGGTGCCGGAGATAATCCCGGATGGGCGGCGGCAGCGACAGCAAAGAATGCACCTCACGGCAGAATATTCCGCCAGCTTATGATACCGGTAGAGAATCTGGAAGCAGAAAAGGAACCTGTAACTTTACGACTTCGCTGTCAGGGAGATCTAAAGATCTGCCGATGGAGGTTTGCGAAAGAAAGTACAAAGTAAATTTAAATCACATGATGTGTAGAACGGAGGATGATATGGAAACAAATTTTATCTGGAAAGAAAGAAAAAGAAATGCGCTGGGTCTGCCATGGACATTCACGAAGTATGCCCTGACGGATGACAGGCTCTTTATCACAAGCGGTCTGTTAAAGACTGTGGAAGACGAGGTGCGTCTGTACCGGATTATGGATCTGTCCCTGAGCCAGACACTGTCCCAGAAGATTTTTGGAATCGGAACCATTCTGGTTTCCTCAGCGGATAAGAGTATGAGAGACTTCGAGATAAAAAATATCAAGAAGCCAAGAGATGTCAAGGAGCAGTTATCCAAGCTGGTAGAGGAAAACCGTGACAAAAAGCGCGTGACAAACCGCGAGTTTATGGGAGAGGATGCCGATTTTGGCGATGATGATGACCGGTAGAAATGATTCCCGCATAAAAAATGTCAAAAAACTCTTTTCATACGTGGGAGGAGTGTGTTATACTAGAAACAGCGATGTGGCAGTCCGTGGGCGAAGTGCGTCCGTCTGTCGATATCAACAATATAATTATAAATATAGGAGGTAACTTTACAATGGCAAACAAATGGGTGTATATGTTTAGCGAAGGCGACATGACCATGCGTAACTTACTTGGTGGTAAGGGTGCGAACCTTGCAGAGATGACCAACATCGGTCTTCCTGTACCACAGGGTTTTACAGTAACTACAGAGGCTTGTACACAGTATTATGAGGATGGCCGTCAGATCAATGACGAGATCATGGCTCAGATCATGGACGGCGTAAAGAAGATGGAGGAGATCAACGGCAAGAAGTTCGGTGACTCTGAGAATCCACTTCTCGTTTCTGTCCGTTCCGGTGCCCGCGCATCTATGCCTGGTATGATGGATACAATCCTGAACCTTGGTCTTAACGATGACGTAGTAGCTACTATGATCAAGGGTAACCCGGATCCAACATTCGAGCGTTTCGTATATGATTCATACAGACGTTTCATCCAGATGTTCTCTGATGTCGTTATGGAAGTTGGTAAGAAGTATTTCGAGCAGCTCATCGACAAGATGAAAGAGGAGAAGGGTGTTAAGTATGACGTTGATCTGACAGCTCAGGATCTTAAGATTCTGGCAGAGCAGTTCAAGGCTGAGTACAAGAATCAGTTAGGTAAAGACTTCCCATCTGATCCTGTAGAGCAGATGAAGCTGGCTGTAGAGGCTGTATTCCGTTCATGGGACAACCCTCGTGCAAACGTATACCGTCGTGACAATGATATCCCTTATTCATGGGGTACCGCAGTTAACGTAATGCCTATGGTATTCGGTAACCTGAATAATGAGTCCGGTACAGGTGTTGCATTTACCCGTGACCCTGCAACAGGTGAGAACAAGCTGATGGGTGAGTTCCTGATCAATGCACAGGGCGAGGACGTAGTAGCCGGTGTTCGTACACCAATGCCAATCGCTCAGATGGAGCAGGAGTTCCCAGAGGCATATGCTGAGTTCGTTAAGGTTTGTGATACTCTTGAGAATCACTACCATGATATGCAGGATATGGAGTTTACTGTTGAGAACAAGAAGCTGTACATGCTTCAGTGCCGTAACGGTAAGAGAACAGCTCCAGCTGCATTAAAGATTGCTTGTGACCTTGTAGATGAGGGACATAAGACAGAGGAAGAGGCAGTAGCAATGATCGATCCTCGTAACCTGGATACGCTTCTTCATCCACAGTTCGATGCTGCTGAGCTTAAGAAAGCTACTCCGATCGGAAAGGGTCTTGGTGCTTCTCCGGGAGCTGCTTGTGGTAAGGTCGTATTTACAGCAGAGGACGCTGTAGAGTGGGCTGAGCGCGGTGAGAAGGTTGTACTTGTTCGTCTTGAGACTTCTCCAGAGGATATCACAGGTATGAAGAGTGCACAGGGTATCCTGACTGTTCGTGGTGGTATGACATCACATGCAGCCGTAGTTGCCCGTGGTATGGGTACATGCTGTGTATCTGGTTGTGGCGACATTGTTATGGACGAGGAGAACAAGAAGTTCGAGCTCGCAGGTAAGACTTATACAGAGGGTTCTGAGATCTCGATCGATGGTACAACAGGTAACATCTATGATGGTCTTATTCCAACTGTTGATGCTACAATCGCTGGTGAGTTCGGCCGTGTAATGGCTTGGGCTGACAAGTATAGAAAGCTTAAAGTTCGTACAAACGCTGATACACCTGCAGATGCTAAGAAAGCTCGTGAGCTTGGTGCAGAGGGTATTGGTCTTTGCCGTACAGAGCATATGTTCTTCGAGGAAGACAGAATCGCTGCTTTCCGTGAGATGATCTGTTCTGATACAGTAGAAGAGAGAGAAGAAGCACTTGCTAAGATCCTTCCATATCAGCAGGGAGATTTCGAGGCTCTTTATGAGGCACTTGAGGGTAACCCGGTTACCATTCGTTTCCTGGATCCTCCACTTCATGAGTTCGTTCCTACTGAGGAAGCTGACATCAAGAAGCTTGCAGAAGCTAAGGGCAAGAGCGTAGAGGAGATTAAGGCAATCATCGATTCACTTCACGAGTTCAACCCAATGATGGGTCATCGTGGATGTCGTCTTGCTGTAACATATCCTGAGATTGCTAAGATGCAGACAAGCGCTGTTATCCGTGCAGCAATCAACGTAAAGAAGAATCATCCTGATTGGACAGTTGAGCCAGAGATCATGATCCCACTCGTTGGTGATGTAAAAGAGCTTAAGAATGTTAAGGATGTCGTTGTAGCAACAGCTGATGCTGAGATCGCAGCAGCAGGCGTTGAGATGAAGTACGAAGTTGGTACTATGATCGAGATTCCTCGTGCAGCACTGACAGCTGATCAGATTGCAACAGAGGCTGAGTTCTTCTGCTTCGGTACAAACGACCTGACTCAGATGACATTCGGTTTCTCCCGTGATGATGCCGGTAAGTTCCTGGATGCTTACTATGATGCTAAGATCTACGAGAGCGATCCATTTGCTAAGCTTGACCAGACAGGTGTTGGCCAGCTGATGGAGATGGCTGTAGAGAAAGGTAAGAAGGTTCGTCCTTCACTTCACTGCGGTATCTGTGGTGAGCACGGTGGAGATCCTTCATCTGTTGAGTTCTGCCACAAGATTGGTCTGGATTATGTATCATGTTCTCCATTCCGTGTGCCAATCGCACGTCTTGCAGCAGCACAGGCTGCTATCGCCGACAAGAGTAAATAAGAAGCAGTATGTTCACTGTTGCGATATAACGGTTACTCGTGATGATGTGAAAGCCTTTATGGCACAGCGTGATGAGTACACGAAAGCCAACAGATTTAAGGATATTACCGTTAAAGTATTTATCTGACATGCATACTATCAGCAAGGGAAAGTATTACACAATGCTTTCCCTTGTTTTGCGATAAAAGAAAGCAAAATTTGGGAATAAGTCTTAATTGTTAAAAACGGTTAGGATTTGTTCCCATTTTTTATTTTATACAATATGCAAATCTGGAGGTGATGAAGATAGGATTTTTGAACATCACAGATACGAGAAAAGAAGTTCGACACATGATCAAGAGATTAGAAAAAGACAAGCAATATAAGATTATTGAGGTGTCTGATATCAAGTCGAATTAAAAAAATCCAAAGTACTGTCATGCGTGTGTTCAGTATCGGCGGATCGGTAAAAAGCAGTAATAACAAATTAAAAAAATACGGAGGGTCAGAATTATGTGTAAAGTAATCGCTATATGCAATCAAAAAGGTGGTGTGTCCAAAACCACCACAACAGTGAATCTTGGAGTTGGCTTAGTCAGAGAAGGGAAGAAGGTGCTTGTGATCGATGCAGATCCACAGGGAAATCTGTCACAGAGTCTTGGCATTATGAATCCGGATGAGCTGGACGTGGCACTGCCTGACATTATGGAGCAGATCATTATGGATAAGGATGTGGATGTGACAGAGGGGATTGTTCAACACGAAGAGGGACTTGACCTTATGCCATGCAACATCAATCTATCCGGTGTGGATGTATCGCTTGTGAATGCCATGAGTAGGGAGTTTGTTTTGAAAACTTATGTCGAAAGTATGCGGGAGTTCTATGACTACATTCTTATAGACTATATCTATCGGAATTCTAGTGCATACGCCAGGACAAACAGATTTGGATGATGAGCAGTTAGATCTGTTATCCGGACAAAAGATCTATCTGGATATGATGCAGTACTATCCGGTGATCTGTAAAGAAGAGGCTGCCATTGAAAAAATATGTGAACTGATCGAAAATCTGCCGGAAGTCGGGGTAATCGGGAAAGTGCCGGAGAGAATATCGACGGAGCTGCTTCTTCGGGAACTGGATCCGGGAAAGAATCTTTTTTCAGAAGAAGAGAAAAGTTTGATCCGGGATTATGGTTTGCAGATGAAAGATGAGTGTAAAACAAGGGAATTGGCGGAGTGTATTTGTTATCAGGATAAGTATGGAAAACAGGATGTGGCATTGGTGATACAGGAGGCAAGGGATAAAATAGAAGAAAAAAGATTGACACCAAATACGACACCATATATACTATAAGTAGGAGGAATTATGAATGTCAAAATGGGATAAACTATTAAGAAAAATATGCACTTTATCAAAGGATTTACGCTTTGATGAGTTGCGGAAAGTATTGGAAAGTTATGGCTATGAAATGAATGCTCCCAAAGGCGGAAGCAGTCATTATACATTTCGAAAAAGCGGCTGTCAGCCGATTACGATACCAAAACATGAGCCAATTAAAAAGGTATATGTTGAGATGGTAAAGCAGATTGTGGAAAGTGAGGCGATGAATGATGAGAACGATTGATGATTACATGAATATGAATTATCGTATGGAGATTGTTGAAGACAAAGAGGAAGGCGGTTTTGTGGTTTCTTATCCGGAACTTCCGGGATGCATTACCTGTGGAGAAACAATGGAATCAGCCATTACAAATGCTCAGGATGCAAAGAAATCCTGGCTGCAGGCAGCATTGGAGGAAGGAATCGAGATTCATGAGCCGGACAGTTTGGAAGAATATTCCGGACAGTTTAAGTTAAGGATACCTCGCAGTTTGCACCGATCTCTTGCAGAGCATTCTAAGAGAGAGGGGATAAGCATGAACCAGTATTGTGTTTATCTGCTTTCACGGAATGATGCGATGCTTTCAAAATAAAAACTAGTAATGATAAGAAAGGTGCGATAGTGTAAAATAATAAGAACACTTAGGAGAATAAATCAAATTACCAATGTTAATCATATCAGTCATAAGGGTAAGGAGATTTATATATGGAGGAAAAAATAGTGATACTTTCAAAGCTTACAGTTAAAAAATTATATGGAAATTATGATTATGATGTGAAGTTCAATGCGGATGTTACATTATTGTATGGGACAAATGGTTGTGGTAAGACGACAATTTTAAATATAATAACCTCAATTATTACAGGAAGTATATATAAATTATTTTCATATAAGTTTGAGAAAATTGTTCTGAATTATTATGATGAAAGAGATAATAAGATAA